>Ga0180009_10000003_pt1 | contig 542800 bp, 522 predicted proteins | sample OS_PC_MetaG_FD_123537 | JGI IMG/M metagenome (GOLD analysis project Ga0180009, IMG submission 123537) | Groundwater microbial communities from the Aspo Hard Rock Laboratory (HRL) deep subsurface site, Sweden - OS_PC_MetaG | ecosystem: Environmental > Aquatic > Deep subsurface > Groundwater...
AACATTACAAAAGCGGGGCGAGTTCTTTGACGCCCACCCGGCAGGCTCGATTTCCGGGGTTTCGGGGATGAGCGGGGTCGCCTTTTCTTTGGTTACTTTCTTTTGGCGAAACCAAAAGAAAGTGACTAGCCGCCGGGCTACCCCCGGCCAACGATCCCCAGCCCGACGAACACTTCAACTACAACAATCCCACCTTACGCATACCCCCCATACCGATGCATTGCCGTCAGCACAATATCCTCGTGATAGTGGTGATGCAGCGCGTCGAGTAGCTTGGCGTGGATGCCACCGAATCCCCCGTTGCTCATCATCAGCACGTGATCGCCAGGGCGGGCGTCGGCGACGAGTTGGGTGACGAGGGCGTCGAGTTTGTCGAACACGTGGGCTTTGTCGCCGAGCGGGGCGAGGGCGATGGCGGCGTCCCAGCCGAGGTTGGCGCCGAAGCAGTAGACCTGGTCGGCGCCGGCGAGGCTGGCGGGCAGGGCGGCTTTCATGACGCCAAGTTTCATGGTGTTGGAGCGCGGTTCCAGCACGGCGAGGATGCGCGCTTTGCCAATTTTGGCGCGCAGGCCTTCTACGGTGGTGGTGATGGCGGTGGGGTGGTGGGCGAAGTCGTCGTAGACGGTGATGCCGTGGACGGCGCCGCGCACTTCCATGCGGCGTTTGACGTTTTCGAAGCGGGAGAGGCCGTCGATGGCGGTGGCGGCGGGCACGCCGGCATGGCGCGCGGCGGCGATGGCGGCGAGTGCGTTCATGCGGTTGTGTTCGCCGATGAGCTCCCATTTGACGCGGCCTTGCAGGGCGCCGTCGAAGTAGACGTCGAAATGGCCCTGGGCATCGACTTCACCGGCGGTCCAGCCGCCCGCGCCATCGGCGCGGTCATTAGCGTTGGTGCTGCCGAAGCGTTCCACCGGGGTCCACAGGCCGCGCTCGAACACGTGTTCGATGTTTTCATCGCGGCCGTTGGCGACGATGAGGCCGTTGCCGGGGATGGTGCGCACCAGGTGGTGGAACTGGGTTTCGATGGCGGCGAGGTCGGCAAAGATGTCGGCGTGGTCGAATTCGAGGTTGTTGAAGATGGCGGTGCGCGGGCGGTAGTGGACGAATTTGGAGCGCTTGTCGAAGAAGGCGGTGTCGTACTCGTCGGCTTCGATGACGAAGAAGGGGCTGTCGGTGAGGCGCGCGGAGACTTCAAAATTTTGCGGGATGCCGCCGATGAGGAAGCCGGGGCGCAGGTGCGCGTCGTCGAGAATCCACGCCAGCATGGCGGAGGTGGTGGTCTTGCCGTGGGTGCCGGCCACCGCCAGGACCCATTTGTCTTTCAGCACGTTGTCGGCCAGCCACTGCGGGCCGGAGGTGTACGCCAGGCCGCGTTCGAGGATGGCTTCCATCAGCGGGTTGCCGCGGGTGACGACGTTGCCGACGACGAAGATGTCGGCCTTGAGGTCGGCCTGGCTGGCGTCGTAGCCTTCGATCAGGTCGATGCCGAGTGCGCGCAGCTGGTCGGACATGGGCGGGTAGACGTTGGCGTCGCAGCCGGTGACGGTGTGGCCCGCGGTGCGGGCGATGGCGGCGATCCCGCCCATGAAGGTGCCGCAGATGCCGAGGATGTGAATATGCATGGTGTCTGGTAAGCGGTGAGGGGTGAGCGGGAAGCGGTGAACGCTGGTGGCGCGGATTATCCCACAGCGGCGGCACGCCTTTGCTGGATCAGGTGGGTGAGCAGGGCGCGCAGTTTGGCGGGGCGCAGCGGTTTGTGCAGCAGCGGAAAACCGGCGTGGCTGATGCGCGAAATCGTGTCGGGGGCGGTGTCGCCGGTGACCAGGATTGCGGGGATGTCGTGGCCAAATCGTTGCCGCAGGCGGGTGATGACTTCGAGGCCGTCGGTGTAGTCGGGCAGGCGGTAGTCGGTGACGATGACATCGGGAATGCGGTCGAGGCTGGCCAGCCCTTGCTCGGCTTCGGCCACGCTGTGCGCGGTGACGAGGTCGATATGCCAGTTGTCGAACAGTTCGGCCATGCCGCGCAGGATCGCGCTTTCGTCGTCCACCAGCACCACCAGGGCGTCGGCGGCAAGTTGTCCGGGAGCGGCGAGCGGCACCGGCGACTGGATCAGCTCGGCATCGCCGCAGGGCACGTCGATGCTGAATGCCGAGCCATGCCCGGGGCGCGACAGCAGATCCACCCGGTGCCCCAGCAGCCGGCTCAGGCGCGACACGATGGCGAGCCCCAGCCCGAGCCCCTTGCTGCGGTCGCGCGCCGGATTGTCGAGCTGGACGAATTCCTGGAAGACACTTTCCTGCTGTTCGGGCGGAATGCCGCGTCCGCTGTCAATTACGCTGAGGCGCAGCATGCGGCCGCGCCGGCGGCAGGCCACCAGCACGCCGCCCTTGTCGGTGTAGCGAATGGCATTGGCGATCAGGTTGAGCAGGATGCGTTCGATCAGCAGGGGGTCGCTGTAGAGGGTGACATCGATCGGGTGAAAGCGCAGCCGCAGATTCTTTTCGGCGGCGAGCGGGCTGAACTGCTTGTTCAGGTTGTCCAGCATGCTGCCCAGCGAGAAATGAACCGGATGGGTTTCGATGGCGCCGGCGTCCAGCCGTGAAATGTCGAGCAGGGAGTTGAACAGCAGTTCCATGGCGGCCGTGGAGGCCTCGATGTTGTCGATCAGGCTTTGGGTGCCGGGCTGCTTGTTGCGTGCTTTCAGTGCCGCAACGAACAGCGACAAGGCATGCAGGGGTTGCCGCAAGTCATGGCTGGCCGAAGCAAAGAAACGCGACTTGGCCTGGTTGGCGCGTTCGGCCATGTTCTTTTTTGCGGCGAGGTCGGCGGTGGCTTCGCGGATGCGTTTTTCCAGTTCGCCGCGATGCGCCAGCAAGGCTTCGGCCATCTCGTTCACCCCGGCGGCGAGCGCGCCGACTTCACCGGCGGGGGGCAGTTGCGCGCGCACCGTGAGATCGTTGTGCGCCAGACGCCCGACGACCTGCCCGACGTGCCGCAGTTGCCCGGCCAGCCGGTTGGACAGGCGCCATGCCAGCGCGCCGGTGAGCGCCAGTGCCACCATCATCAGCAGGGCGGCATGCAGCAACGTGTCGCGCTTGAAGGCGTGAATCTGCTCGAGCGAGACTCCGGCTTCAACCTGTCCCAGCTGGGCGTGCGTGGGCGCGGAATGCTCGTTGAACAGCGCGTTTTCAGTCAGCCCGACACTGGGCAGGTGAATTTCGGCGCGCTGGGTGTATTGCGCAGCTGTGGGGAAAGCGGAATTCGGCTGGCCGAGGCTGGCGATGAGCTGGCCGCGGCTGTCACGCACGCGTGCGGCGGAAAGCTGGCTGGTTTCAAGTTCGGATGCCAGCAGTGCATCGACGCGTTGCGTATCACCGCTGATCAGCGCATACGGCAGCGCCTCGGCAAGATGGCGGGCGGCATTGCTGGCGCGTGCATGCAATGCGTCTTCTGCGGCGGCCAGGGTTTGCGAGGTGAAATACACCACCATGCCGAATTCAGCCAGAAAGGCCGGCAGCAGGGCAATCACCAGCATCCGGCTGCGGATGCTGGTGAGCAGCGGCAGGCGACTGAACAGATTGCGTAAATAATCCACCGGGAGCTTAGGTTTTTTGCATCAGCCGCTGGATTTCGAGCACGGCCTCGGTGCGGTTGCTGACGTTGAAGGCGCGAAAAATCGCTGCGACGTGAACTTTGACCGTGCCTTCGCTCATGGCCAGCATGCCGCCAATGCTCTTGTTGCTGAAGCCCTGAACCAGCAGGCGCGCTACTTCAAACTGGCGCGCGGTCAGGCCGCTGTTTTGCAGCGCCTTGAAATCATCCGGCGCAACAACGTGCAGACCGCCGTGACTGTCGTCGAGGCAGGTGGGCACATAGATGTCGCCGGCCAGCACCTGCCGCAATGCGGCCAGCATCACCTCGGTGGAGGCCGCCTTGGGAATGTAGCCCAGCGCACCGGCTTCCAGCGCACTGCGAATGTCGTGCGGTGATTCCGAGGCCGACAGCACCACCAGCGGAATGTCCGGGAACTTGCTGCGAAACAGGGTGATGCCCTGCATGCCGACAAATCCCGGCATGTTGAGGTCGACCAGGGCGAGATCGAGGTCGGGGTGGGTGCGGGTTTGGGAAAACAGGCTGGGGTAATCGTGGGCATCGACGATTTCCAGCGCCGGTTCGAGCTGGGTCAATACCTGGCGGATTCCCTCGCGCATCAGCGGGTGATCGTCGGCCAACAGGGTTTTCATCGCGCGCATCCAGGCATGGATGCGATTCTAGCGCTGATTTCCTGAGCGGCAGACAGGCAGCCGGTGTGGCTGTTTACTTGCCGCGCGTTATGCGGCGCCCTTCGTCGATAGCGGCTTCCAGATAGCCAAAGTAATAGTCCGGCGTCAGCATGCCGACAATGGCTTCGCCGGCATCGCCGCCCTGCGGTGTCAGTACCTTGACTGTTGGGGTCAGGAAGATGTTGTGGCTTGCCGCAAACGCGCCCTCGGTGGTGGCACTGCCGTCGAAGCCGGTGAGCGGCGTGGTGGCACCAACGGTGACTTCGCGAATGATGACGCGTTTGAGGTAGGCGGGGTCCTTGTGCATCGGCACCAGATATTCGCGTTTGACGCGCTCGCAGTAAGAACAGCCGGGGCTGGTGAAGACCACCAGGATGGGCACGCGGCGTTGCATGGCGAGCTTGCCGTCCGCCTTGAAGTTGCTGGCCTGAACCAGCCCGTCGGCCGCGCTCGCCGTGCCGGTCAGCGCCAGCCCGCATGCTAAAATTGCGAGCTTGAGCAGCAGCATCCAGGGTGCGATCAATCGCCTCATTGCCGTCGTTCCTTTGCTTGATGATGGAGTCGCCATGAGTGTGAGTGTCGCGCCATCATTTGCCAAATCAAACAGTCTATTCCTACCGCCATGCAAACCCTGACTATCGCTTCCCGTGAAAGTGCCCTCGCCATGTGGCAGGCCGAGCATATCCGCGACCGCCTGCGCGCGCTGCACCCCGCTTGCGCCGTGAGCATTCTGGGGATGACCACGCGCGGCGACCAGATCCTCGATGTTACGTTGTCCAAAATCGGTGGCAAGGGGCTGTTTGTCAAGGAGCTCGAAGTGGCGCTGGAAGCGGGGCAGGCCGATCTGGCGGTACATTCGATGAAGGATGTGCCGATGGAATTGCCGCCCGGCTTTGCGCTGGCGGTGATCGGCGAACGCGAAGATCCGCGCGATGCGTTCGTGTCCAACCAGTACGAACGCCTGTCCGACCTGCCGCCCGGCGGCGTGGTCGGCACCTCCAGCCTGCGCCGTGAAGCGCAGCTGCGCGCACGCTATCCGCATCTGACGGTGAAGCCGCTGCGCGGTAACGTCGGCACCCGCCTGAAAAAACTCGATGAAGGCCAGTTCGACGCGATCCTGCTTGCCGCCGCCGGGCTCAAGCGGCTGGGTCTGGGCGCGCGCATCAAAAGTCTGCTTTCCGTCGAAGACAGCATCCCTGCCGCCGGGCAAGGTGCGCTCGGCATCGAAATCCGCAGCGACAAACCCGGGGTGGCGGCGATGCTGGTCGCGCTCAACCATCCCGAAACCGCCGCCTGCGTGCGCGCCGAACGTCAGGTCAGCCGCGTGCTGGGCGGTAGTTGTCAGGTGCCGCTGGGCGCCCACGCGATCCTGCAGGGCGACACGCTGCACATCACCGGTTTTGTGGCGAACCCGGACGGCAGCCAGTTCATCCACGACGTGGCAGAAGGCAGCATGGACAATCCGGAAGCGGTTGGCCAATTGCTGGCCGACAAGCTGCTGGCACTGGGCGCGCGCGCCATTCTCGACGCCTTGCCGGCGGCATGATGCAAGGCCTGCTGCATCGCAGCGTGCTGGTGACGCGGCCGCTGCAGCAAGCCACCGCGCTGGCGCAGGCCATCCGGAGCGCAGGCGGCTCGGCCTTCGTTTTTCCAGCGCTTGAAATCGAGTCGGTGCCAATCGCCACATTAAGCGAACCATTGCTGCGGCTGGCCGAAGCCGACTGCGTCATCTTCATCAGCCCCAATTCAGTGCAGTTCGGTATGGCCGCCATTGGTGCATTGCCGCCGTTGGCGCAATGCTTTGCGGTTGGCCCCGGCACCGCGCGCGCGCTGGCTGAACACGGGGTCGTCGACGTGATCACGCCAAATGGCCAGGACAGCGAAGCCTTGCTCGCCTTGCCGCAACTGCACGAGGTGGCAGGCAAGCGCGTGGTGATCGTGCGCGGCGTGGGTGGGCGCAGCTTGCTGGCCGACACGCTGCGCGAACGCGGGGCAACGGTGGACTATCTTGAATGCTACCGGCGCGTGCGGCCCGACGCCGATGCCACTGCCTTGCTGGCAAACTGGCAGGCGGGTGACATCGATGCGGTCACCGTCACCAGCGCGGAAACGCTGCACAATCTGGCGACGCTGCTGGGCGATGCGGGCAGGCCGTTGTTGGTGCATACCCCGCTCTTCGTGCCGCATGAGAAAATCGCCGCAGCGGCGCGTCAATTTGGCATTGCACAGGTCATCGCCACGGCGGGCGGCGACGCCGGCCTGGTCGATGGCTTGATTAACTGGTTCAGGAAACCCCATGACTAATCCCCCCGAAACGTCTTCCGTTGCACACACGCCCTCCCGGTTTCAGGCGATCCCCCTGGTTGCCCTGCTGATTGCGACGCTGGCACTGGCTGCGGCTGCCTGGTCGTGGTCCGACAGCCGCGAGCGCATCCGCGACCTTAAAACCGAGTTGGGGCGCCGCCTGGCCGACTCCGGCAAGGACGTCAGCGAAACCCGCCTGCTGGCGCGCAATGCCGATGATGCGATGCGCCAGGTGAGTGAAAAAGTCGCACGCATCGATGCGCAGATGGTGACCTCGCAGCAGCAGCAGCAGGCACTCGAATCGCTGTACAAGGATCTGGCGCAGGGACGTGACCAGTGGACGCTGGCCGAAATCGAGCAGGTGCTGCTGACCGCTGCGCAGCAACTGCAGCTGGCCGGCAACGTCAAGGCCGCGATCATCGCGCTGGAAGGTGCCGATACCCGTCTGCAGCGCCTCGACAAACCGCAGTTCACTGCGCTGCGTCGCGCGATTGCCGCCGATCTGGCGACACTGCGCGCAGTGCCCTCGCTCGACGAAGTGGGGGCCAGCGCACGCATCGAAGTGCTGGTGACGCGCATTGCCGGCTGGCCGCTGGCAAGCGCGCAGGCGTCTGAAGCAGCGGCTGCGCCACGTACCCAAAAAACCGGCATGAGCCTCGGTCAGGAAGTGTGGACGGAGTTGACGCGCATCGTGCAGATTCGCCGCGTCGACCGCAACGAAGCGGTGTTGCTGCCGCCCGACCAGGCGTATTTCCTGCGCGAAAACCTGCGATTGCGCCTGCTGTCGGCGCGGCTGGCTTTGCTGTCGCAGGATCAGGCCGCGTTCGGCACCGACCTGCTCGCAGCGGCGGACATGCTGACACGCTATTTCAATACGCGTGACGAGGGCGTCGCGGCTGCGCTGAAGGAAATCAAGCGCCTGTCGCAGCTGCAGATTGCCATCAAGCTGCCGGGTATTGATGCCAGCCTTGCTGCGCTGGAAGCTTACAAGGGAGAGCTTTAATGCGCTGGCTGATTTCGCTGCTCATCATCGTGGTGCTGGCGGTCGGGCTGGCGATGGCCGGACGCTACGACCCCGGCTATGTGGTGCTGGTCTACCCGCCCTGGCGCATGGAAATTTCCTTCATCAGTTTTGTGCTGATGCTGGTCGGATTGGTGGTGGGTGGCATTCTGCTGCTGCGCCTGACCCTGCTGACGCTCAACCTGCCGCGTATCGTGCGCGAAAAACGCGAACAGATGGCGGCGAAAAAGCGCGATGAAAACTTTGCCGGGGGGCTCAAGGCGTATACCGAGTATCGCTATCAGGATGCCGAGCAGGCGCTTGGCCAATGGCAGGGCGATGACACACGCACCGGGATCGCGCGCGTGCTGGCGGCGCGCGCCGCACAGGACATGCGTGCAGTGGCGCAGCGTGAGCGCCATGTTCGCGAAGCCTCGGAATGTGGCGCAGAACTGGCTGCCCAGTTGTTTGAAGCCGAAACCCTGCTCGACCTGAAAGATGCGGCCGGCGCGCTGGTTGCGATCCAGTCTGCCAAAGCCATCGCGCCGCAACACACCGCCCTGTTGCGGCTTGAGCTCAAGGCGCGCCAGCTGACCGGGCAATGGGACGAGGTCGACAAGCTGCTCGATGCGCTGACGCGCAGCAACGCCATGGAGCCCGGCACGGTGACACAGCTGCGGCGCATGGCCTACGCTGAAAACCTCAAACGCCGCGCCGACGACGACCGCGCCCTGCTGGAATACTGGAAGAAAGTGCCTGCCGATTTCAAGGTCGATGCCTTTGTCGCCCGCGCGGCAGCGCGCGCCTTCATCCAGCGTGGCGGCGCCGATACTGCGCTGGACGTCATCGAGGCTGCACTCAATCGCGACTGGCACGAAGATCTGGTGAGCCTGTACGGTGATGTACGCGGCAGCAGTCCGACCCGGCAGATCGAACAGGCCGAGAAATGGCTGCATGCCCAGCCGCGCGATGCCCGTCTGTTGTTGACCCTGGCGCATCTGTGCAGCGAGCAGGAACTGTGGGGCAAGGCGCAAAGCTATCTGGAAGCCAGCCTTGCGGTTGCACCCAGTACCGAAGGCCATATCCGCATGGCCGAGCTGAGAACCCAGAGCGGCCAGACAGGCGAAGCCTGCCAGCATTATCGGAAAGCCCTGGCGCTGTGCCGCGAAGCGTAGGCCGTTCGCGCGAGTTGCCTGCCCGACCGGCCATTTGTGCCGACAGGTTGCCAAGCGTGTATTGTTTTGCCTTGTCCATGTTTCGAAAAGGATATTCCATGCGCCCGAGTCTTTTTGCCGCCCTGAGTGTTGTTCTTTCCAGCGCATGTTTTGCGCCAGCCAGCTTCGCTGCGCCAGTCAAGGCCGAGCCCTTGCCGCAACAGGCAGGCGTCTACAAAGTTGCGATTGAACCTGGTGTCAGCATGGACGATGCGGCGGAGTCCATGCGCCTGCGCGCCAATGCGCTCAATCTCAAGCTGGTGGCCGAGCTGCCGCTGTCCAAGCAGGTGGAGGCGAATACCGGCAAGCCGCAGCGCACCACCACGGTTTTCGAGTTTTGCGATGCGGTAACGGCCAAGGATCTGATCGATCAGAGCCTCAATTTTGCGATTTATGTGCCGTGCCGCATTGCCCTCGTGGAAGACGCCAAAGGACAGGGCTGGCTGATCATGATCGACATCAACGTCGAGGAATTTGCCCGGGCCAACAACCTGTCACCTGACCTCAAGGCGCGGATCCAGAAAGTGCGGGATGGCCTGGACGACATCATCCGGGCGGGTTCCAGGGGCGATTTGTAAGCGGCCTTGAGTCAGGTCTGCATGCGCGTGGCCAGGTTGCCAGCATAAAAAAGCCCGCTTCATGCGGGCTTTTTTATGCTGCGGCTTCGGTGTCTGCGGCGTACACAAACGAGTCGGCGAAGAACCCCTCCTCATCCAGTCCGCGCGTGCTGACAAAGGCCTCGCGTGCCGAATCGACCATGATCGGCGCGCCACAGGCGTAAACCTGATAGCCGGATAAATCGTCGAAGTCGGCCAGCACCGCATCGTGAACATAGCCGGTGCGCCCCTGCCAGTGGTCTTCCGGTTGCGGGCTGGACAACACCGGGATGAAGCTGAAGTTGGGGCGCTCGGCCAGCCATTGCTGCGGCAGTTCGGCCATGTACAAGTCCTTGAGCGAACGCACACCCCAGTACAGGACCAGTTCGCGGTTGGTGTGCTCGGCAAAGGCATGTTCGAGCATGCCCTTGATCGGCGCGAAGCCGGTGCCGCCAGCGATGAAGATCATTGGCTTGTCGGAATCCTCGCGGATGAAAAAGCTGCCGAGCGGCCCCTTCAGGCGCAGGATGTCGCGTTCCTTCATGCTGGAAAACACCTGATCGCTGAACAGACCGCCGGGAATGTGACGGATGTGGAACTCCAGCAGCGCATCGTCGTGCGGCGGGATGGCGAGCGAGTAGCTGCGTGCCTTACCGTCTTTCAGCTGAAAGTCGACGTATTGTCCGGCCAGAAATTGCAGGCGTTCATTGGCGGGCAGCTTGATCTTGACCACCATCACGTCGTCGGCGCGTTTTTCGAGCTTTTCCACCCGGCACGGCAGCGTCTTGACCACGATGTCTTTTGCTGCGCCAATTTCCTTGGCCTCGATCACCATGTCGGTCAGCGGCTTGGCGCGGCAGAACAGGGCGCGCCCCTGCGTTTTTTCTTCGTCCTTCAGGGCGTTGGGCGAGTGCTTGCCGTAGTCGAGTTCACCCGCCAGCACCTTGCCTTTGCACGCGCCGCAGGCACCGTTGCGGCAACCGTAGGGCAGCGCAAAGCCTTCGCGCAGCGCCGCCTCGAGGATGGTCTCGTCTTCGTTGACGGTGAACTGGTGCCCGCTGGGCTGGATGGTGACTTGATGCGGCATGATGTGCGCTTAGAATGCGGTGGCAAAGCGGCGAATTATCGCCCGGGTGGAGGGGGTTTTCACCCTTCCATGATTATGGTTACAGGCGGCTCACTATGAAAACACTTCTGATTGTGGGGTTTGGCGATGTTGCCGGGCGTCTGGTGCGACGCTATGCCGGACAGGCGCGTTTTATCGGCCTGATCCGCCGTCCCGAGCGTGCAGCCGAGCTGCGCGCGCTCGGCGTTACACCTTATGTCGGCGACCTTGATACCCCTGCCAGCCTGCGCCGGCTGCCGCGTGTCGATGGGGTGTTGCACCTGGCCCCGCCGCCCGCCGCAGGCGACGACGATCCGCGCACCCGCCATCTGCTGCACGCCCTGCTGCGTCACCGCAAACCGGGTGCGCTGGTCTACATCAGTACCAGTGGCGTCTATGGAGATTGCGGCGGCAACTGGGTCGCCGAGACGCGCCCGGTGGCGCCGGTCAACGGCCGTGCCGTGCGGCGGGTCGATGCCGAGCGCCAGTTGCGAACCTGGGGCGAAACCTTTGGCGTGCAGGTCAGCATTTTGCGCGCGCCCGGCATTTATGCGGCCGACCGCCTGCCGCTCGACCGCATCAAGCGCGGCACTCCAGCGTTGATCGCGGCGGACGACAGCTACACCAACCACATTCATGCTGACGATCTGGCGCGGCTGGCGTGGGCCGCCTTGTTTCGCGGCCGCGCGCAGCGCATCTATCATGCGGTCGACGCGCATCCGCTGAAAATGGGCGATTGGTTCGACAGTTGCGCCGATGCGTTCGATCTGCCGCGCCCGCCACGGGTGAGCCGGGCGCAAGCCGAAACCGTGCTGTCGGAAGCGCTGTTGTCGTTTTTGCGCGAGTCGCGCCAGCTGTCGAATCAGCGCACCATGCGCGAATTGCGCCTGAAATACCGCTACCCGACTTCGGATGATCTGCTGAAGGAAATCAGGCAGGAGCCGGAAAAAATGCATCAACCCGGACAGATCGCGCTTTTTTGAACGCCCCGGCCAGGCGGTGACCGGCCCGCCGCAATCGTGATGGCCGGATATGCATTCAAACCTTGAAATAAGGATGAGGGATCAGCATTCGGGCGAAGGGGTTTTTCACCCCATCCGCCCGCAGCGTGTTGAGTATGCACATGATGCTAATTATCATGTTGTTATATGGTATGAATTCAAACGGGTTCGCCCGCCGTTTTCGGGCGGCGTGAGCCTGTGTAGCGAACGCCTTCCGCAATGATTTTATTACCTGCTTGTGTGTCGATGACGCTGGTTAAGCAAAGCATCACGCAAACGCGCCGATCAAGCGGTTATTGCCCGACTTGCGCGCGATTTTGAAACGATTGCATCTCCGGATGGTCAACCACGCAACAGGCCATCAGCTACCCGGCCCCTACCTTGAATAAGGCGCAGATATGCATGCAATTCTGAAATACATGAAAGAACGCGGTGAGCAGCTCGATACCGAGATCGCCGCAGCGACACGCATCCCACTGGCAGACGTACGCGTTTATCTGACTGAATTGTCAAAGAAGGGTGATGTCATCGTGTGCCATTCCACGCGGTTCATCAAGGGCAAGAAGTGTGAGGGAATGTTGTGCCGGATAGCGGGCTACACCCCGGCCGCCAGCCCAGGTAGAAAACCCAAAGCCAAGGACTAGGCTTGGGTTTTGCATGCCTGTGTGAACGCATTCAGGCGTTGTGACTTGACGCGTCGGATGGTCGATGCGCGTTTCAAGGGATGGGCGAAAGAGGGGCATCCGCTTCAGCCGGCGACGTTATGCCTGCCAGCACATCAAGCACGCTGACCGAGGCGTCCTGCTGCCCGAGTTTGTCCATCAGTCCGAACACCTTGAGTTTTTGCGCCAGCCGCGGATTCGCTTCGCATACGCGCACGCGGATGTGGCGCTGCTGAAAGTGGCGCACCACGTCAGCCAGTGCATGCATGGCGGTAGCATCAGCAAACGGCACCCGTCCCAGCCTGAGGATCACCACCTGCGCCTGGTCGTGCAACCCCGCCAGGGTGCGCTCGAAGGTGGCGGCAGCGCCGAAGAACAGCGGGCCGTCAATGGAATAGATCTGCACCCCGGGCGGCACGCCGACCGGACACAGCATGGCCAGGCTGGCTTCGCTCTCGCTCTCGATCTGCACGGTTTCACTCATGCGCTTCATGAACAGCAGCGCGGCCAACAGCACGCCGACGTTGACCGCGATCACCAGGTCGGCGAACACCGTGAGCAGGAAGGTGATGAGCAGCAGCGCCTTGTCGTTGACCGGCGCATGGCGCAGCAGGTCGGTGAAATGGCGCACCTCGCTCATGTTCCACGCCACCACGAACAGGATCGCGGCCAGCGCGGCGAGCGGGATGTGTGCCGCCAGCGGCGCCAGCGCGACGATCACCGCGAGCAGCACCAGCGCGTGAACAATGCTGGCGAGCGGGCTGTCGCCGCCGTTGCGGATGTTGGTGGCGGTGCGCGCGATGGCGCCGGTCGATGCGAATCCACCGAACAGGGGCGTGGCGATATTGGCAATGCCCTGGCCGACCAGTTCCTGGTTGGGGTCGTGGCGGGTGCCGATCATGCCGTCGGCGACCACCGCGCACAGCAGCGATTCGATCGCGCCCAGCATGGCGATGGTGAAGGCGGGGCCAAGCAGTTCCAGCACGCGCGCGAATGTGACCTGCGGCAGGTGCAGTTCGGGCAGTCCGGCGGGAATGCCGCCGAACGCGCTGCCGATGGTGGCGACGCCGTCGAATTGCCAGTAAGCATGCGCCAGCGTGACGGCGAGCATGGCGATGAGCGGGCTAGGGATGCGCCGGGTGATGCGCGGTGCGATCACGACGATGGCGAGCGCGCCGACAGCGAGCAGGGTGGTCGGCAGGTCGAGGCCGGGCATGGCCTCGACCAGTGCCAACAGCTTTTCATGGAAATGCTGGCCGGAGGCGGCGGGTTGCAGGCCAAAGAAATCCTTCCACTGCCCGACGAAGATGATGACCGCGATGCCGGCGGTGAAGCCGGTGATCACCGGAGTGGGGATGAAGCGGATGATGCCGCCCAGCTTCACCAGTCCCATCGCCAGCAGGATCAGTCCTGCCATCAGGCTGGCAATCTGCAGGCCGTCGATGCCGTATTGGGCGGTGATGCCGGCCAGGATCACGATGAAGGCGCCGGTCGGCCCACTGATCGAGACACGTGAACTGCCAAACAGGGCGGCAAGGACGCCAGCCACGATGCCGGTGTAGATACCCTGCTCAGGGCGCGCCCCGCTGGCAATCGCAAACGCCATCGCCAGCGGCAACGCCACCACGCCGACCACGAGGCCGGCGCCGAGGTTGCGCATCAGATGACGCCGGTGGAACAGCCCGGCACGCCAGGATTCCAGGGCGGCGATCATCTCGGTCCTTTAAATAACACTAAAACTCGTTACGGATGCGCTTGTAGCCCTTGACCAGTTCGTTGTTGGCGTGGGCCACGCTTTCAGAGAATCCGCTGGCATCCGGCGTCACACGCTCGATGCCAGCCAGTTCCTCGTTTGAATGGATGTTCGCGGTGGAGGGGATGTAAAAGCCCGGCGGCACTTCGCAGCCTTCGACCACCGAATTGTGGCGCACTACTGAGCCTGCGCCGACTACGCAGTTGAACAGCACCGAGTTGAAGCCGATGAACACGTTGTCGCCCACGGTGCAGGGGCCGTGCACGATCGAACGGTGGGCGATCGAAGAGCCCCGGCCAATGGTGACGCCGCCGCCGGCCTTGCAGTGGATCACCACGCCGTCCTGGATGTTGGAGTTGGCGCCGATGATGATCGCTTCCATCTCGCCGTTTTCGTCGACTTCGTCGGCGCGAATGACGGCATAGGGGCCGATGAATACATTTTCCTCGACGATGACCTTGCCGCACAGGATGGCGGTGGGGTCGACGAAGGCACTGTCGTGAACGACGGGCAGGTGACCGGAAGGATTGCGACGGATCATGATGTGCGGGCCTCGCCATTGGGGAGATGAGTTTGACAGACGGGGAAGGCGCGCACCGGGCAGTTGCGGCAAATCTCGTTGTCGAGCTTGGCATAAATCACCGACATCGGGCGGGTCTTCGCCGGGAACAGGTTTTCCTCGCCGATGTCGTCCATGAAGTGCCCGCGCTTCAGAGTTTCACGGAGACTGTCCTTCATTCGGTAGAAATACAGCTTGCCGCCGATCTTGCGGCGCTGGCGTGCTGCCTCGGCCAGAAACTCCGCGCCGGCCAGATCGACGAAATTGATGCCGCTGGCCATGATCACCAGGTGCTTGCGCTCAGGTTCGTTCTCTTCCAGTACCTGCAGCTGCTGTTGCAAATGCGCGACCGCACCGAAGAAGATCGAGCCGTTGAGACGCATCATCTTGACCTGCGGGCATTCCTTGCGCCCCTCCAGCGGGCCGTAGTGGTAGTTAGTCGGATCGGGATCGGGCAGTACGGGTTCCAGCATGGGCCGCGAGGTGCGGTACAGGTAGAAAATCAGCGACAGCGCGATGCCGAAGAAAATGCCCTTTTCCAGGTCGATCAGGGTGCCGATCAGGGTGACCCACAGCACGATGGTTTCCTGCTTGTTTATTTTGGGCAGCAGGCTGATGTGGTGGAAATCGATCAGGCCCCAGGCCACCAGGAACAGGATGCCTGCCATCGCCGCATTCGGCAGGTAGGCCGCGAGCGGCGCAACCATCAACAGGATCACCACCAGGAACAGCGAGGCGAACACGGCCGCCAGGGGTGTGCGCGCGCCGGCAGCGTAGTTGACGCCGCTACGGTTGAACGAGCCGCTGGAGGCGTAGCTGGAGAAGAAACTGCCGACCAGGTTCGACAGGCCCTGGCCGACGAATTCCTGGTTGCCGTCGATGTGCTGGCCGGATTTGGTGGCGATGGCGCGCGAGATCGAAACGGCCTCAGTCAGCGCCAGCATGGTGATGATGAGCGCAGGGAACAGCATTTGCTGTAGCGCACCAAAAGAAAGGTCTGGCGCCGACAAGGGCGGCAGACCTGCGGGCAGCGCGCCTACGGTCTTGATGTGGGTGACGTCCACACCGTAATGATTGTTCAGGAATAGCGCCAGAAAGCTGCCCACCAGCATGGCGGCAATCATGTAGGGAAACTTGGGGAAAAAACGCTTGACCAGAATGCCCGAGATCAGCGTGGTGGCGGCCACCGCTGTGACATAGGGATCGATGTCGCCAATGTGTTGGCCGAACAGCGACAGGGTTTCGAAGAAGGGCGTACCGCGCGGAATAGCCAGGCCGAAGAAGTTCTTGATCTGGCTGCCGGCGATCAGCATCGCTGCACCTGCGGTAAAACCGATCACCACGGTGTGGGATATGAAATTGACCAGCACCCCCATACGCGCCAACCCGAGGATGAGCTGGAACACCCCGGCCATGAAGGTCAGGGTTAACACCATGCTGATGAATTCGGGCGAGCCGGGCGTGGCGAAAGGGCTGACCGAAGCGAACACGGCGATGGAAATTGCGGTGGTGGGGCCGGATACCAGATGCCAGGACGATCCCCACAACGCGCCGATGATGGCGGGCACCATGGCCGCATAAAGGCCGTATTCCGGCGGCAGGCCGGCGATGGTCGCGAAGGCGACCCCCTGAGGCAATACGATGAGCGCACCGGTGAGGCCGGCCATCGCGTCGGTGCGCGCAGTACCGGCATCGACGGTCGGCCACCAGCGTAAAAAGGGAAAGAGTTTGTAGACCCAGAGCGGGCAAAACTGGGCGAATTTGGCAAGAGTATTGGACATAGTATGCATATTTTAATGCATTCGTGCCCGATGACCCAAGGCGCCAACCGCCCGAAAACCCCGTTTCAGCCTGTGCCCACCTACGGTTCGGTCTTGCCGGGGAGCGTGAGTATGGTGGCGGGCGTGTCTGATTTATTGCGTTGCGCGAGCAGGAGCAACGCCTGATGAAACTCGCCCGGCAGGCGCTTCATCGTTTCAGCCGCCTGCGGCAGGTAATACACCAGTTCGAATGGCACGCGTTCGTCGAGTGCGGAGCGCGTCTGCGGCTGGAAATGCTGCCAGGCCAGTTCCACCCATGCCTTGTTCTGGCTGTCGACGAAAATGAATTCATTGGCATCAAGCACCGCCATGTACTGCATGGGGCGGATGGGGACGAACAAGCACGCCCCGGCGCGCGCCAGCAGGGTGTGCGCAAGGTTGTAGGTGACGGCAGGCAGAAAGTCGGGTAGCCGTGCGATTTCCTCATCGCGATAAAAGCGTTCTTCCATGATGCAACGTTAGCAGGCTTGGCAAAACTTTGGGAGGCCGGGTTTGAGGCAAAATAGCGGCACATTCCGAAAGACCGATCCATGGCAGACCTGATTTACGACACCCATCTCGAACACTTTGAACGCGATGTCATCGAGGCTTCGCACAGCCAGCCCATCCTGGTCGATTTCTGGGCCGACTGGTGCCCGCCCTGCCGTGCGCTGACGCCGGTGCTGGAGCGCGTCATTGCGCATTACGCCGGCAAGCTGCTGATGGCCAAGATCGAAGTGGACGAAGGCGCGAACATGAAGCTGGCCGGTCGTTATGAACTGCGTGGGTTCCCTACCGTGCTGCTGTTCGACAAGGGCGAAATCGTCGGGCGCTTTTCCAGCGCCCACCCGGAACACTGGGTACGCGATTTCATCGTCGAGCACCTAAATATTGAATAAGCCCCTGCTGGTGCTCGACACCAATGTGGTGCTCGATCTGCTGTATTTCGACGATGCCGCCACGCGTCCCCTGTTGCAGGCGCTGCAAACCGGGCAGGTGCGCTGCGCGGTGTCGGATGCCACGTTCGACGAATGGCAGCGCGTCCTGGCTTATCCCGAATTCGTACTGGATGCCGGGCAACAGGCTGTGCTGGTCGCGCGTTATCGCGCGCTGTCCACCCTGTTTCAAACCGGCGAGCCGGTTACCGGCTTGCCCCACAAGGGGGCTCCGATCCACGACGGGCTAAAGCCCGTGTGGAGTCGTATGCCGCGCTGCAGCGATCCGGACGACCAGAAGTTCGTCGAACTGGCAGCGGCAAGCGGCGCGCAGGCGCTGGTCAGCAAGGATCACGCGGTGTTGAAGCTGCGCCGGCGCTGTGCGCCGCTGTTCCGGGTGATGACACCCGTCGAGGCGCAGGGCTGGCAGGAGAGGGCGCTGTCCTGAAGCCTATAGTTTGCCGGGCTCGAAACTGCGCCGCGCCGCTTCGCTGACCGCCAGCACCGCCGGATGGCTCAGCCGCCGCTCCACCGAGATGGCAAAGAAGCGTTCACGGATGTCCTGCGTCCGCCCCAGTTCGATGACCTGGTACTGCTTCATTACGTCTCGCGCCGTTGTCAGCGGCACCGGGAATACGCCCGCGCCTGCCTGGCCGAAGGCGCTCATCAGCGCGCTGTCGTCGAACTCGCCGACGATACGGGGGGCAATGCCCTTCTTTTCCAGCCAGCGCAGCAGCGGGACGCGCAATGCGCTGTCCTCGCCGGGGATCAGCAGCGGTGCGCTGTCGAGGCACCCCGGAAAGTCGCCATGCAAGGGTTGGGCGACGGCCGCGGCGGCGAGGAAGGCGATGCCGCATTCACCGAGCGGATGGCTGTAACCCCTGATGTCCATATTGGCGGGCAAGGGCCGGTCGGCCAGCACCATGTCGAGCCGGTGGATCGAGAGTTCTGCCGCGAGCTTTTCCAGCCGGTCTTCCTTGCAGACCAGCTTGACCGGTTCGGCCAGGGTCAACGCCGGTGCCAGCAGCTGATAGGCGATGGCCTTCGGCACGGCGTCGGCGATGCCGACGCGGAACGGATGCACAGGCGCCGCGTCGCGGTTCTGCAAGGCCTCTTCAAGCTCGGCGCCGATGTGAAAGATGTCGTCGGCGTAGGTCAGCGCGGTGCGGCCGGCGTCGGTCAGTTCCAGCCGGCGCCCGCTGCGGCGGAACAAGTCCACGCCCAGTCGGGTCTCAAACGCGCTAATCTGGCCCGACAAGGTTTGCGGCGTCAGATGCAGCTTTTCGGCCGCGCGGTTGATTGCGCCGGTTTTGGCAACGGTGCGGAAGTAATGCAGGTGCTTGTAGTTCAGCATGGGTCGGATATCGGACTCGTCTCGATTCGATAAAAACGAACAATAGCAGTATAAAAATCGAATTTTATTGTTGATTAGGCGTCTGTATCCTGTTGCCTGTTCATCAAAGGGCTGCACCCTTCATTCAAGGAGAACACCATGAAACGCATTTTTCTGTTCCTCGCCACCAACATGGCCATCCTGCTGGTGCTGTCTGTCGCCATGAGTGTGTTCGGCATCAGCCCCAGCCTTGAGGGCTATGGCTTGAACATGAACGCGCTGGTTTTCGCAGCTTTGTTCGGTTTTGGCGGTTCGCTCATTTCGCTGGCGATCTCCAAGTGGATGGCGAAGAAATCCATGGGCGTGCGTGTGATCGATACACCGTCGAACTCAACCGAGTTCTGGCTGGTTGAGACCGTGAAGAAATATGCGGCGGACGCCGGAATCGGCATGCCCGAAGTCGGGATTTTCGACACGCCCGAGGCCAACGCCTTCGCCACCGGCATGAACAAGAATAATGCACTGGTCGCGGTGTCGTCCGGCTTGCTGCAGGCGATGACGCGCGAAGAAGCTGAAGCCGTGATTGGCCATGAAATTGCCCACGTCGCCAATGGCGACATGGTGACGCTGACGCTGATCCAGGGCGTGGTCAACACCTTCGTCATCTTCTTTTCGCGCGTGATTGGCAGCACGGTTGACCGGGTTGTGTTCAAAAACGAAAACGGCCATGGCATCGGTTTCATGATCACGACCATCATTGCCCAGCTGGTGCTTGGTGCGCTGGCCTCGATCATCGTCATGTGGTTTTCGCGTCAGCGTGAATTCCGCGCGGATCGCGGCGGTGCCAGCCTGGCCGGCAAACAGAACATGATCGGTGCACTGGAACGTCTGGGTAGCCTGCACCCGGCGCCGCTGCCGGAGAAAATGGCTGCATTCGGCATCGCCGGCGGCAGCCCGCAAGGCTGGAAGCGCCTGTTCATGACGCATCCACCGCTGGAAGAGCGGATCGCCGCCTTGCGCGCGGTGCAGTAACCCTAACCTGAGCTGAGAGAAAAACATGGACGCGACCCTGCATATTGGCGAGCCCTGGATGTGGGGTGCGTTCATTGGTTTCGTGCTGGTGATGCTGGCGGTCGACCTGTTCCTGGTCGGCGGCAACAAGGCGCACAAGGTCAGCTTCAAGGAGGCGGCAGCCTGGTCGTTGGTGTGGTTTTCGCTCGCCATGCTGTTCAATCTGGGCTTGTGGTGGCACCTCAAGGGCGCATACGGCGTGGAGATTGCCGACGTCAAGGCGATGGAGTTTCTGACCGGTTATCTGATCGAGAAATCGCTTGCGGTCGACAACATCTTCGTCTTTCTGATGATTTTCAGCTTCTTTGCCGTGCCTGCGGAATACCAGCGGCGCGTGCTGATTTATGGCGTGATCGGCGCGATCGTGATGCGTGCCGTGGTGATTGCCGCCGGGGCATGGCTGGTGCAGGAATTTCACTGGATCCTGTATCTGTTTGGCGCTTTCCTGGTCATCACCGGCGTCAAAATGCTGATCTTTGCCGAAGCCGAGCCGGACCTGAACAAAAACCCGATGCTCGGTTGGGTTAAACGCCACATGCGCTTGACGCCGGACTACCGCGGCGAGAAATTCTGGGTGATCGAGAACGGCGTGCGTATGTTTACCCCGCTGTTCCTGGTGCTGATCATGATCGAGCTGTCCGATCTGATTTTTGCGGTCGATTCGATCCCGGCGATCTTCGCCATCACCACCGACCCCTTCATCGTGTTCACCTCGAACATCTTCGCCATCCTCGGTCTGCGCGCGATGTATTTCATGCTGGCCGGCATGGCCGAACGCTTCCATTTGCTGAAATATGGCCTGGCGATGGTGCTGGTGTTTGTCGGTGCCAAGATGCTGATCGTCGATTTCTACAAAATCCCGATTGGATTGTCGCTCGGCATTGTCGGCCTCATCATTGCGACTTTCATGTTTGCCAGCCTGTGGGTGACGCGCAAACTGCCCGCGCCGCGCTGAGGCGCGTTGCCTGCCGGTTGGCTCGACGAGGTGCCCATGCCAACCAACATTGATTCGCCCCTCGCACGCCGCATCGCAGCGTTTGCGTTTCTGGTTTTCATCTTTGGCAGCACCTTCTGGGTGCTGTCGCCGTTTTTTGCCTCGCTGGCCTGGGCCGGCATCCTTGCCTACGTCACCTGGCCGCTGCATCAGCTGGTCAGTTGCCGCTTGCCGGCGCGCGAGAACGTCGTTGCCCTGCTGATGACGTTGGGCGTGGCGGCCACGTTGTTGCTGCCGCTGTTGTGGGTCATGTTCACCGTGGTGGGCGACGTGGCGACGGCGTCGGCCATTCTCAAACGCTTGGCCGCCGAGGGCCTGCCGCCCTTGCCGGCTGGCGTGCGCGACTGGCCCGCCGCCGATTGGTTGATTGCGCAATACGGCCGCGTGCAGGGCGATGCCGAATGGGCGCGCGCGCAAATGACGGCGCTGGGCTTGCTGGATGCGACGGCGCTGAAGGCATTCGTGGGCGGAGTGGGTCGCAATGCGGCCAAATTCGGCATTGCCGTGTTCGCCCTGTTTTTTCTGTATCGCCACGGCGACGAGGTGCTGACCCAGTTTCGCCGGGTGGCGACCCGTTGGTTGGGTGAATCGGCGCGTGGCTATATCCAGGCGGTAGGCGTCACCGTGCGCGCCGTGGTGTTCGGTATTGTGCTGACGGCGCTGGCGCAGGGTGTGCTCGCCGGACTGGGCTACTGGGTGGCGGGCATCCCCGCACCGGCGCTGTGGGGGGTGCTCACGGCACTGATATCGCTGATACCGTTCGTCGGGCCGGTGGTGTGGATCGGCCTGTCGCTCGGTTTGCTGGCGCAAGGCGACACCCAGGCGGCGTTGGGCCTGTTCCTGTGGGGCGCGCTGGTGGTGAGCTGGATCGACAATTTGATCCGCCCGCTGGTCATCAGCGGGCCGACCCGGATCCCTTTCCTGCTGGTGTTTCTTGGGGTGCTGGGTGGGCTCAATGCATTCGGCCTGATCGGCCTGTTTCTGGGGCCGGTGTTGCTGGCGGTAGCCGTAGCCATCTGGCGTGAGTGGCTGGTGCACAAGCGTGTGGGCTAAGGTATCCTTGCGCCTCACTTGTCCGGGGGCGTCATGAATCCTGCCAAAAACCGCACATTCTCCCGCTGGGCGCTCAATGCATTGGGCATGTTCGAGGCGATCGGCCTTGTCGTGATCACACTGGCCACGCTGGTGGCAGGGGCGATCGAAGTGACGACCATGGTGGGTGCCGGTACGGTTACGCTGGCCGATTTGCTGCTGTTGTTCCTGTATCTGGAAATCCTCGCCATGGTTGGCGTGTACTTCCAGTCCGGCCAGTTGCCGGTGCGTTTTCCCATCTACATCGCCATCGTGGCGCTGGCGCGTTATCTGGTGCTCGACATGAAAAGCCTCGATGTCTGGCGCATGCTGGGCGTCACCGCTTCGATCCTGTTGCTGACTTTTGCCGTGCTGGTGATCCGTTATGGTCATCTGCGCTTTCCCTATAAGGAAACCCCGGCAAACCGGGACGCTCTGCCCTAAGCGCAAGCGTGGCCTGCTGTTTGGGGAATGCACGCCAAAAGGCGCGTGGTCGCTAACGCTGCGATATCGTGTGAAATTTCCGCAGGGCATTTCCTGCTGCCTGCCAACTGGTCTTTCTTCCGCTGATGGAACTTACTCTGCCGTTATTGCAACTCGCCACCCAGGCGCTTGACCTGGTGCTGGACTTCAAACGCCCCGCCGACGCGGTGCTGTCGGCGTTTTTTCGCGAGCATAAAAAGCTCGGCTCGCACGATCGCGCGTTTGTCGCGGAGGCCGTGTTTGGCGTACTGCGCCGTTACCGCTATTTGTCGGTGGTGGTGCCGGCTGCCAATCCGCGCACGCTGATCGTCGCCTGGCTGATCAAGTCGCGCGGCATGAGCGGCGCGACGCTGGAACAGTTCGCCAAACCCGAACTGATTGCCCACATTCGCAACGCCAAAACCGACGATTTGCCGCTGGCCGTTGCAGCCGAGCTGCCCGAGTGGGTGATCGAAAAACTGCAGCCGTCGATGAGCGACGCTGACATCCTCGCGCTCGGCCGCGCCCTGCAGTTGCCGGCACCGCTGGATGTGCGGGTCAACAGCTTCAAAGCCAACCGCGACAGCGTGCTGGCGCGCCTGCAGGCGGAAGGCTTTGCGGTCGAGCCGACGCCGTATTCGCCCTGGGGCATCCGCTTCAAGGAGCATCCGGCGATCAACCGTCATCCGCTGTTCGTCGACGGCAGCCTTGAAGTGCAGGACGACGGCAGCCAGTTGCTGGCTTTGCTGCTGGGGGCGCGGCGCGGCGAGATGGTGTGCGATTTTTGCGCCGGCGCCGGCGGCAAGACGCTCGCCATCGGCGCGATGATGGCCTCCAGTGGACGGCTGTATGCATTCGACGTGGCGGAAAAGCGCCTCGCCAACCTGAAGCCGCGACTGGCGCGCTCGGGGCTGTCCAACGTGATGCCGCAGCTGATTGCGTCCGAGAATGACACGCGGGTCAAGCGGCTGGCGGGCAAGCTTGACCGCGTGCTGGTCGATGCGCCGTGCTCGGGCCTGGGCACGCTGCGCCGCAATCCCGATCTGAAATTCCGCCAGTCGCCCGACAGCGTGGCCGAGCTGGTGCAGAAACAGGGCGCGATCCTGCGCGCCGCAGCCCGGCTGGTGAAACCCGGCGGACGGCTGGTGTACGCCACCTGCAGCCTGTTGCCGGATGAGAACGAAGCGATCGTCGAGGCGCTGCTGGCAGAGGGCGGTTTTACGCTGCTGCCGGTGAATGAAATACTGGCGCAGAACAAGATCGACCTCGACACCGGTCCCTTGCTGAAACTGTCGCCCGCATTGCACGGCACCGATGGCTTTTTCGCCGCTGTCATGGTCAAGACGGCAATGGTCCAAACGGCTGTTTGACCCATTTCCGCTTTGCCGTTATCAATGCGCGTGTTCATTGGCCAACGGATTTGATCTTCGATGACGGCTGCCTTTCCTCACCCCGATACCCTCCTCACGCTGTGCGGCCTGTTTCGCGCACGCGTGGCGGCGACACCTGATCAGGTCGCCTATCGCCAGTTTGACGAAGCAACGGGCTGCTGGGCCGCTTACACCTGGACGCAAATTGCCAGCGAAGTCGCGCGCTGGCAGGCCGCGCTGGTGAAAGAAGGTCTGGTGCCCGGCGACCGTGTGGCGCTGATGCTGAAGAACTGCGTCGAGTGGGTGATTTTCGATCAGGCTGCGCTCGGCCTGGGCTTGGTCACCGTGCCACTGTATCTGGACGACCGCCCGGACAACGCCGCCTATATCCTCAATCATGCCGAGGCCAGATTACTGGTGGTCGAGGGCAAGTTCCAGCACAAGAATCTTGCCGAGATCGCCGGCCCGGTCGCGAGCCTGAAGCGCATTGTGTGTCTGGCAGCACCGGAAAACGGCGTCGCCGAGTCGAGTCTGCAGCCGGTTGTCGCAGCTGACTGGCTGGCGGATGCCGCCCATACGCCTGTTCCTGCATGCCCGCTTGATGCCGACCAACTGGCCAGCATCGTCTATACCTCCGGCACCACCGGACGTCCCAAGGGCGTAATGCTGACGCACGCGAACATACTGTGGAATGCCTATATGGCTTCGCAGTGCGCGGACTTTGGCGCGCATCCGGTGTTTCTGTCCTTCCTGCCCTTGTCGCACACGCTGGAGCGCACAGCGGGCTATTACCTGCCGATGCTGCTCGCAGCCGAAGTCGCGTTTGCGCGTTCGATCACGCAGCTGGCCAAGGATCTGGAAGACATCCGCCCGACGGCGCTGATTTCGGTTCCGCGTATTTACGAGCGGGTGTACGGACGGATCCAGGATGGGTTGGCGAAGAAGGGCCCGCTGGCCAGAATGCTGTTTGATTGGGCGGTGCGCGTCGGCTGGCGGCGCTTCGAGCGCGCGCAGGGGCGCGCTGGCTGGCATCCTGAATTGTTGTTGTGGCCCTTGCTCGACAAGCTGGTGGCGCGCACCGTCATCGATAAACTGGGGGGGCGTCTCACGGTGGCCGTCTCCGGCGGTGCCGCGCTGACGCCCGACATCGCGCGTGTCTTCATCGGGCTTGGCGTTCCTCTGTATCAGGGTTACGGGCTCACCGAAACCAGCCCGGTAGTGTGCGTCAACCGCCCCGAATCCAATGTGCCGGCGAGCATTGGCCTGCCCTTGCCGGGGGTGGAGGTGAAGATCGGCGACAACGACGAGTTGCTCACACGCAGCCGTTGCGTGATGCGCGGTTACTGGAAAGACGAGGCGGCCACGCACGCCATCCTCGATGCCGACGGCTGGCTGCACAGCGGCGACAAAGTGAGCGTGGATGCGCGCGGCCACTACGCCATCATCGGCCGTATCAAGGACATCATTGTTTTGAGCAACGGCGAGAAAGTGCCGCCTACCGAAATGGAGTCGGCCATCCTGCTCGACCCGCTGTTCGAGCAAGTGATGCTCGTGGGCGAAGGTAAACCTTATCTCGCCGCCTTGACGGTGCTGAATGCCGAACACTGGCAGGCTTTTGCTGCCAGCCTCGAGGTGGACCCCAACGAGCCTGCGGCCCTGACCGATCCGCGCGTGCTCAAAGCGTTGATGCGGCGCATAGCAGGCCATCTCAAGCACTTTCCGGGCTACGCGCAGATTCGCCGCCTGCATCCCGATCTCACGCCCTGGACAGTCGACAATGACCTGTTGACGCCCACGTTCAAGATCAAACGCAGCCTGATATTCGAGCGCTATCGCGTGGCGATTGAGGCGATGTACGCTGATTTTGCGCGAAACTGATTTCATCCCATCCACGTGAGAACACTATGAAAACTCGTTTTAACCGGCTGGCGGTCAGCCTGGCACTGGCGGGGTGCGGCAGTGCCGCACACGCTGCAGGCTTCGCGCTGGTCGAACAGAATGCCAGCGGACTCGGCAATGCCTATGCCGGCCAGGCCGCCAGCGCGCAGGACGCCAGCACGATTTTCTTCAATCCTGCCGGGATGACCTTGTTGCCGGACCGGCAGCTGGTCGTGGCCGGCCATTTGATCAAGCCTTCCGCCGAATTCTCGGGTAGCAATGACTTTCCCATTCCTGGTGTGAACACCGGTGGAAATGGTGGCGATGCGGGAAGTCTGGCTTTTGTGCCAAATGCCTACCTGGTGTATCGAATGTCACCGGATATCCATTTGGGCGTGGGCATGAATGCCCCATTCGGTCTGAAAACAGAATACGACAGCACGTGGGCAGGCAGTACCCAGGCGATTAAATCGGAGTTGAAAACAATCAATCTCAATCCGGCAATCGCGTGGAAAGCCAGTGAGTCGCTGTCGCTCGGCGCTGGCTTGAGTCTGCAATATATCGAGGCGACCCTCAGCAACGCTACAGCGTCAGCCAATGGCATTGGTACCGTCAAGGGCGATGATTACGGCTGGGGCTTCAACCTGGGGGCTTTATGGCAGATGAGTGAAGCCACGCGCATCGGCCTCGCTTACCGCTCCGAAATCGACCAGTCGCTGGAAGGCGATCTCACGTTCAGCGCATCGGCTACCGTGATTCCCGTGACGGCCAATGTAACGCTGCCGGACTCGGCTTCGCTGAGTGTTTTCCACAAGCTGGGCGCGCGCTGGGCGTTGCTGGCTGACGTGACCTGGACGGGCTGGAGCGATTTCGAGGAATTGCGGATTGTGAGGGCGATCGGTACGCCGTTGGTCACGCCCGAGTACTGGGAGGACGCCTACCGTTATTCAGTGGGCGCCAACTATCACCTCGACGACAAGCTGACTCTGCGCGGCGGCGTGGCCTATGATGAAACGCTGGTGACCGATGTCTATCGTACCGCGCGCATTCCTGATGAAAACCGCACCTGGATCGCGTTCGGTGCGCAATATCGCCTGTCAGCCACGAGTCTGATCGACGTGGGCTATGCGCACATCTTTATTAGGGATGCGCGCATCGACAAAACCGAGAACGGAATCAAATTGAGCGGCGAGTACGAAAGCGCGGTCGATATCCTGTCGGCACAGCTGACGCTGAATTTCTGACCATGCTGCAATCCGTCCCTTTCGACAATCTGATCACCCGGTTGATCGCCGACAGCCAGAACGCAGGGCTGATGTGGCAGATCGGCGTGCTGGTGCTGTGCGCACTGGTGGCGTGGCTTGTGCGACGGCCGTTGCGCACATGGCTCGATACTTCCGCGTATGCCTGGTCGTCTGGGCGTGAAGGGATGCAGCGCATCGGTTTCCCCCTGCTGATGTTGCTGGCCTTGCTGATCGGGCGCGAGGCGACACAGCTCGCCCTGCAGGCAACCCCACTGCTGGATGTGGCGGTTCCCCTGCTGCTTGCGCTGGTACTGGTTCGCGGCGTGGTATACGCCCTGCGTTATGTGTTCGGCCCACGCGAATCGCTGAAAACCTGGGAGCGTACGGTGGCCTGGCTGGTCTGGGTGGCGTTCGCGCTGCATCTCACAGGTCTGCTGCCGCGCATTCATTCCGCCATGGAGGCGCTGTCGTTCCAGTCGGGCAGCCATCGCTTCTCCTTGTGGTTGCTGGGGCAGGCGGCGGTGGTGATTGTGATGGCGTTGATCGCGGCGCTCATGCTGGCGCGTCTGGTCGAACGTCATCTGATGAATCTCACCGAGATGAATCTGTCGCTGCGGATGGCGCTGGCGAAAGCCGCGCGTACGGTATTTCTGATACTGGCTGTATTGGTGGCGCTGCCAGCGGTGGGAATCGATATTACCGTGCTATCAGTACTCGGCGGCGCGATCGGCGTGGGCATCGGTTTCGGCCTGCAAAAAGTCGCCAGCAACTATATTTCCGGCTTCATTATTTTACTCGACCGCTCGGTGCGTATCGGGGACCTGGTGACGGTGGACAACAAATACGGCGAAGTCAGTCAGATCAACACGCGCTATACCTTGTTGAAAGCGCTGGACGGTACGGAAACGATTGTGCCGAACGAGACGCTGATTACCCAAACCGTGATCAATCATTCCTTGTCCAAGCCCAATGTACGAATCGGGATCCCGGTGCAAGTGTCATACGACACCGATCTTGAACAGGCGCAATCCCTGATGCTGGATGCCGCGCGCAGCCATGATCGGGTCATTCATGACGAGCCGGACTATTTGCCCAAGGTGTTTTTGCGGGAATTTGCCGACAACGGGATTCAAATGGAACTGGGTGTGTGGATACGCGATGCCAGCGAAGGGCAGGGCAATCTGCGTTCGGATATCAACTGGGCGATCTGGCGCGGTTTCAAGGCGGCAGGGATTGAAATTCCCTTCCCGCAGCGGGTGATTCACCTGGCGGGAAACGCTGCCCCCGTAATAGGTGACCATTGATTTTTATGAATTTTATCTGTAAAATCAAAGACTAATTTGTCTTTTTAGGAACGCCAAGATTATGCTCTCAAGCCTGTTGGCTTTACCGGGTTGGAACCTGCAGTGGTGGCAGTATGTGCTGATTACCCTGGCGCTGACCCATATCTCCATCGCAGCCATTACCATTTTCCTGCATCGCTCACAGGCGCATCGCGCGGTCGATCTGCACCCCATCGCCAGCCATTTTTTCCGTTTATGGCTGTGGCTCACCTCGGGTGTCGTGACCAAGGAGTGGGTCGCAATTCACCGCAAACACCACGCCAAATGTGAGACCGTCGAAGATCCGCACAGCCCGCAGACGCGCGGAATCTGGAAAGTCCTGCTGGAAGGCGCTGAGCTGTACCGCGCTGAAGCCAAAGTAGCAGAAACCCTGAAAAAATACGGCCACGGCACGCCCGATGACTGGATGGAGCGGAATGTTTACAGCCGTCACTCGGTCATGGGCGTGGCGCTGATGATGATCATCAACCTCGCCGTGTTCGGCCCGATCGGCCTGACCATCTGGGCAGTGCAGATGGCATGGATGCCGATCATGGCGGCGGGCATCATCAATGGCGCGGGCCATTACTGGGGTTACCGCAACTTTGCCTGCGAAGACGCCAGCACCAATATTTCGCCGTGGGGTATCCTGATCGGCGGTGAGGAGTTGCATAACAACCACCACGCCTACGGCACCTCGGCACGTCTGTCCAACAAGTGGTATGAGTTTGACATCGGCTGGCTGTACATCAAGCTGATGACTTATGTGGGGCTTGCCACCGTTCGCAAGCTGGCGCCCACCGTGAAGTGGCAGTCGGCCAAACCGTTGTGCGATCTGGATACGTTGCAGGCGATCATCACCCACCGTTACGATGTGATGACGCGTTTTGTGAAAAGTGTGCGTGACGACAGTGCGGCCGAAATCGCCAAGCTGAAGGCCGGTTCGAATTTGCCGCAAAACTGGAATTTCGACAGTTTTCGCGGTTGGTTATACAAGGAGCCGAGCGAGCTTGCTGCGGCTGATAAGGTGCAACTGGACACGTTGCTGGGTAAGAGCGAGCGCCTGCAAACGGTCTATCGCATGCGCCAGGAACTGGCTGCCATCTGGGGACGCTCGACGGCAAGTCGCGAGCAGTTGCTGGAGCAGTTGCAAGCCTGGTGTAAACGCGCCGAAGAGAGCGGCGTGCAGTCGCTGAAAGATTTCTCCGTACGCCTGCGTTGCTATGCGTAGTGCTGGTTTGGGTGGCCTGAAGGCCGCCCGGATTTAGCAGGTATCCAGCCAACAAAAGCACCCCATAAAAAACCCGCCGATTGGCGGGTTTTTTATGGGGTGCAACCAGCCTTACTTCAGCTTGGTTTCCTTGTACATCACATGCTTGCGGGCTTTAGGATCGAACTTGCTGATCTCCATTTTCTCCGGCATGGTCTTTTTGTTTTTGGTTGTGGTGTAGAAGTGACCGGTGCCCGCAGTGGACTCCAGCTTGATTTTTTCGCGTCCGCCTTTAGCCATGATGGATCTCCTTAAACCGAAACGCCGTTGGCGCGCAGGTCAGCCAGGACGGATTCGATGCCATTTTTGTCGATGGTGCGCAATGCAGCGGTAGACAAACGCAGGCGAATCCAGCGGTTTTCGGCCTCGACCCAGAACCGGTGATATTGCAGGTTGGGCAGGAAACGACGCTTGGTTCTATTGTTGGCGTGGGAAACGTTGTTTCCAACCATGGGCTTCTTGCCCGTTACGACACATACGCGAGCCATGATGCTGCTCCAAAATTGAGGGTTAACTGGTTGGGATCAGCCTGTAGAGGCCAACCCGAGAACCGCGATTTATACCACAGCCTCTGAGAATGAGGCAAGCCCGGAACGGGCTCACAGGTGACCGGACTCCATGAACGACAGTGAAGACGCGCCCGCGACGATAAAGTGATCCAGCACGCGGATGTCCACCAGGGCCAGTGCTTCCGCCAGTTTCCGGGTGAGCACGCGGTCAGCCTGGCTGGGTTCGGCCACGCCGCTGGGGTGATTGTGTGCCAGGATTAGCGCGGCTGCGTTGTGCGCCAGCGCGAGCTTGATGATTTCGCGCGGGTAGACGCTGGTTTGCGTCAGGGTGCCGCGAAACAGTTCCTCGACTGCAATCACCCGGTTTTGAGCGTCGAGGAAGACGCAGCAAAACACCTCGTACTCCTTGCCGCGCAGTATCAGCCGCAGGTAATCGCGCACGGCGTGGGGTGACTCCAGTGCGTCACCCGACTGCATTTCCTCCGCCAGCGTGCGCCGTGCCATTTCCATTACGGCTTGCAGCAGGGCGTATTTGGCTTCGCCCACACCGGGCGCTGCGCAAGCGGATTGCTGGCTGGCGCGGCACAAACCGCCCAGGCCGCCAAAGCGTTCGATCAGTTCGCGTCCCAGGTCGACGGCGCTTTTGCCGACCAAGCCGGTGCGTAGAAAAACCGCGACCAGTTCGGCGTCCGTGAGTGTGGCTGCGCCCTGTTTCAGCAGTTTTTCGCGCGGACGCGTGTCCAAAGGCCAGTCGCAAATCGCCATATTCACCCCTGTTAGAATGTCACCATTGTCATGGGAATGTACGCCGGGAATCAAAATCGTGTCTCTGGCACATAAAAAAATCATTTTAGGCGTGACTGGCGGAATTGCGGCGTACAAGGCAGCCGAGCTGTGTCGCCTGCTGGTCAAGGGCGGTGCCGAGGTGCGGGTGGTGATGACCGCTGCCGCGCAACAGTTTGTAACGCCCCTGACATTTCAGGCCTTGTCCGGTCAGCCGGTGCTGACTTCGTTGTGGGACGCCGCCAGTGGCGACGGCATGGAACACATTCATCTGTCGCGCGATGCCGACCTGTTGCTGGTTGCACCGGCTTCTGCCGATTTTCTCGCCAAGCTCGCCCAGGGGCGGGCAGATGATCTGCTGTCCACCCTGTGCCTGGCGCGCACCTGCCCGCTTGCAGTCGCCCCGGCAATGAACCGTGAAATGTGGGCGGCTGCGGCCACCCAACGCAATCTGGAACAACTCTACGCGGACGATGTGAACGTGTTGGGACCCGCCACAGGCGAACAGGCGTGTGGCGAAATCGGGCTGGGACGCATGCTGGAGGCCGGCGAGATCGCGGCGGCCTTGGCGGGTTTGCTGGAAGCCGGGCCGCTGGCGGGCAAGCGGGTATTGATCACCGCCGGGCCGACGTTCGAGGCGATCGATCCGGTGCGCGGCTTGACCAATCGCAGTTCTGGAAAAATGGGCTATGCCGTGGCGCAGGCGGCGGCCGAGGCGGGCGCCGAGGTGTGTCTGGTGTCGGGGCCGACCTGTCTGGCGCCGCCTGTGGGGGTGCGCCGCATCAACGTCCAAAGTGCGGCCGAGATGCATGCAGCGGTGCTGGCCGAGTTGCCGAGCGAGGTGTTTATTGCAGTGGCGGCGGTGGCCGATTACCGGGTGGATGTCGCTGCAACCCAAAAAATCAAGAAAAGTGCCGTGCCGCTGACGCTGCAATTGATCCCCAACCCGGACATCCTGGCTGAGATCGCGGCATTGCCTGATGCGCCGTTTTGCGTCGGCTTTGCCGCCGAAACCGAGCGGCTGGCCGAGTATGCCGAAGCCAAACGCCTGCGCAAGAAGTTACCCCTGCTGGTGGGAAATCTGGCGCAGGACACGTTGGGGCAGGACGCCGCCGAGCTGGTGCTGTTCGACGCGCAGGGCCAGCATCCGTTGCCACGTGCTGACAAGCTGACCCAGGCACGTGCCCTGATTGGCCACTTATTGACGCTGTTGAACTGATGAGAAACTGACGAATATGAAGATGGATGTGAAGATTCTCGACACCCGGCTGCGCGATCAGTTGCCGCAATACGCGACCGCAGGCTCGGCCGGACTCGATTTGCGCGCCTGTATCGATGCGCCGATTACGCTCCAACCCGGCGAAACGCGGCTGATTCCGACCGGTCTTGCGATCCATTTGTCGGATCCCGGCTATGCCGCGCTGATCCTGCCGCGCTCGGGTTTGGGCCATAAACACGGCATCGTGCTGGGCAATCTGGTGGGGCTGATCGACTCGGATTATCAGGGGCAGCTCATGGTGTCGGCCTGGAATCGAAGCCAGCAGGCGTTTGAGTTGACGCCGCTGGAGCGGCTGGCGCAATTGGTCATCGTGCCGGTGATGCAGGCCGAGTTCAATGTGGTGGAGGATTTTGAAACGAGCCAGCGCGGCGAAGGCGGATTCGGCAGTACCGGGCGGCAATAAAGTCGGATTTTTTTACACCCCCAATCGACACACCCGACAGGCTGGCCTGTCGGGTGTGTTCGTATCGGGGCATGGATTTTGCTGTACTCAGGACTCACAGGCATCCCGAATGCGACTTGCCTGAAAAAAGTGCGGAACGATCAATCCTAGAGTTTGGAGCTTGCTGGCTTACACCTTATGTCCTCTTCGTCAATATTGCGGTTTGGCCTCACCCTGGTCTCGGCACTCGTGCTGTTGACCGGGCTGGCTACGGCTGCGATTTACCTGTCGCGGCCGCAGGCCCAGGCGGTGGCGGAAGAGCTCGACAAGCCGGTCATGGCGACGCAAATTGAATTTCTGGCCACGGCAATGCAGCGCAGCGCAGCGTTGATTGCCACCCATCCGCAAACGCTTGAATGTTTTGCCACGGCGGCGCCGGACGTGTGCCAGGCACAGGCCGCAAACCTGCATGCCTTGAATCAGGATGCGACCGTACTGTTCGTCACCGCAGGGCAAAACCAGCTACTGCCGGGATTTTTGCCGGGAGACACGCGGCGTCTGATTGCCAGTGCCGGGCGTGGGGGCGAAAGCGCATCTGCCAGTTTCAGCCTGTCGATTTCTCATCCGGTGGTGAATGCCGCAGGCCAGCGTATGGGGGTCGTCATTGTCGAGCAAAGCATGCCGCAATTGCAGGCGCTGTTCGACACCCTGCCGTTGCCGGACGCAGCCGCCTACGCCGAGTTGCAACAAAAGCAGGGCGAAGGCGCGGTCAATGTGCTGATGCGGCGTGGCAACCAGGCCATCAAGTTACGCAATGCGCCCAACTGGATTGCCCTGGCCGGCACGCCTTGGACAATCGCCGTCTGGCGCTACGAAAAGCCGATGATCGAACGGGTTGCGCCCTATTTTCTGGGTTGGCTGCTCGCCAGCCTGCTGATCGCGGTGCTGGTGATGGCGTTTACACTAACGGTACGCAACCGGGTTGGCGACAGCCTGCGCATGCTGGTGCGTTTTACCAATGATTTGCGGCAACAGCGACTGCGCGCGGATTATCCGGTGAGCCTGGAAGAGTTCACTTCGCCGCTCGAGACCATGCTGAAGATCGGCAAGATCATGCTCGGTAAACAGAAGGAAGTGACCTCACTGGCGCGCCTCGATCACTTGTCGCAAGTCCATAACCGGCGCAGTTTTGACGAAAAACAGAAAGAGCTGTTCGCCAGCATGAAAGACGGCTGGTCGCATAGTCTGCTGATCATGGATATCGACAACTTCAAGCAGGTGAACGACACCTTTGGTCACGAAGCGGGCGACCAGCTGATCATTAAATTTGGCGAAGCGCTGAAAGCCACGTTGCGCAACAGCGATTTCATTGCGCGCCTGGGGGGCGACGAATTCTGCGTGTTGTTTCCCTTTACGCCGCTGGAACGCGCTCAGGAGCTGGCCGAACGGCTGCGCGCCAAGATGCCGGAAAGCGTGGAGTTGATCAAGGGCGTGACGCAGCGGCTGTCGTGGAGCGGCGGCCTGTCGGAATACAGCCGTGATGACAAGGAAGAAAACGAGGCGCTGGCGCGGGCGGATGCCGCCTTGCTGGAGGCCAAGCGCGGCGGCCGCAATGTGACACGGATCAAGGCCGCCGCGTGAAGCGGGCCAGCAGCAATCCCAGTCCCAGCAATCCCCACGACGCCAGCACGGCAGAATTGCCCCAGCGTACATAGGGTGTGCTGCCGCTATAACCCTGAATCGACCCGCTGAGGCTGCCGCCGGTAAAGGGCGGCAGGCTGGCCAGCAGCCGACCGTGCGGATCGATGATGGCGGTGAGTCCGGTGTTGGTGGCGCGCAGCATCATGCGACCGGTTTCCAGCGCGCGCATCTGCGACATCTGCGCATGCTGCCAGGGCGCGAGCGAATCACCGAACCAGGCCAGATTGCTGACGTTCACCAGCACCGTCGCGGCGGGCAACTGGCGGATGATTTCCTCGCCAAAAACGTCCTCGTAACAAATATTCATGGCCACCTGCTGGCCGCCGACGGCAAGTGGCCGCTGGTCAGGGGCGCCGCGTGCGAAGTCGGACAGCGGAATGTGCAGCACCGTGACCACCCAGCCCCACACGGCTTTCAACGGAATGTATTCGCCGAACGGTACCAGATGCGTCTTGTGGTAGCGCTGGCTGGGCGCACTACCGAAGCTGATGACACTGTTGTAGTAGGCGCCATCCAGTGACCCGGTCGGCAGGCCGGCGAGGAGATCGCCGCCATTTTGCTGGCCGATCGATGTCAGCCGGGCGCGATCCGCGTCGGGCAACTCCGATTCAAACAGCGGTAAGGCGGTTTCGGGCAGCACGATGAGTTGCGCAGGCGCGGCGGCGGCGAGGCGCGCGTAGCTATCCAGCGTGGCGCGTGTTTTGCCGGGTTGCCATTTCATGTCTTGCGGAACATTGCCTTGCAGCAGTGCAACCGACGTCGGTGCGCCCAGCGGAGTGGTCCAGACGACGCCGCGCAAGTGCTGACCCGTGATGCCCAGCACCAGCACGGCAACAAGGGCCCAGGCACGCCATGCAGGCGGCCGATGCGGGGCGAGGCCCCACGCCAGCAGGGCCGCGATCAGGGCCATGACAAACGACACGCCATAGACCCCGAGCACCGGTGCATAGCCGGCCAGCGGGCTGGCCGGTACTTGTGAATAGCCCAGGGTGAGCCAGGGAAATCCGGTGAAGATCCAGCCCCGAACCCATTCCGACAGACCCCACAAAAGCGGGATTCCGAGCAGCAGTCGAAGGGTCGCTGAAGCCGGCCCGCGCTTAGTGCCTGAAGCCGGCACCTGCAGCGCGCCGACGAGCGCCGGGAGCAGCGCCATCACACTGCAAAAGACCAGCGTGGCGAGTCCTGCCAGTCCCATCGACATGCCGCCGTAGACCGACAGGCTGATGTAAATCCAGCTGACGCCGGTGAGGAAAAATCCCAGACCCCAGGCAAACCCGACGAGAAATCCGGCGCGCCGCGTCGACGCGCGCGACAGCAGGCCGAACAGCGCAGCCAGGCTCAGCAGCGGCAGCGGCCATAGATTGAACGGGGCAAAACCGGCGACGGCGAGTGCGCCGGCAAGCAGGCTGGCAAGGGGCAACAGGCAGGACACGCAGCGCATGGCGGGAAATTTACCCGCCATGGCTGCCGCGGACTCGATCAATGGCCCGACTCAAAATCGAGATGGCCGTCGATCACGGTGTAGCGTACCCGGCCCTGCATCGGGTGGTTGAGGAAGGGCGTGTTGTTGCTCTGGCTGAACAGCGACTGGGCGTTGACCACCCAATCGGCGTGTTCGTCGAACACGCAAATGTCTGCGCAACTGCCCACCGATAGATGCCCGCCCGGCACACCCAGAATCTGGGCCGGTTTCCACGAAATCAGGTCCAGCGCCTGGGCCAGAGGTACACCCATTTCACGCGCCCATTTCAGGGTCAGCGGCAGCAGCAGTTCGACCCCGGAAGCGCCAGGTGCGGATTCACCGAAGGGAACCTGCTTTTCGTTTTCATCGACCGGCGTATGGTCGGAACAGAGGGCGTCAATGGAGCCGTCGCGTAGCGCCTCGCGGATCGCATCGCGGTCGCGCAGACCGCGCAGGGGCGGGCATAAATGCAGATTCGAGTCGAAGCTGACGAGATCGTTTTCCGACAGGTGGACGTGGGTAGCGGCCACATCGCAACTGACCGCCAGGCCCTGCGCCTTGGCCGCGCGCACCATCGCAATGCCGTCACGCGTGGACAGGCGCATCAGGTGAACGCGGGCGCCGGTTTCGCGCGCCAGCTGCAAGATGGTGGCCAGCGCCACCGTTTCGGCCAGTGCGGGAATGCCGGGCAAACCGAGGCGCGTGGCGACGGCGCCATCATGGGCCACGCCATCCTGTGCCAGTGACACGTCCTGTGGCCGCAACCACAGGCTGAAACCAAAGGTGGCCGCGTATTCCATCGCGCGCAGCAGTACATGGGTGTCGGCAATCGGAGCGTCGGCCTGGGTAAAGGCGCGACAGCCTGCCTCCGTCAGCTCGGCCATTTCCGTGATCATTTTGCCTTCGAGCTTTTGCGTCAGTGCGCCGAGCGGGTAGACGCGCGGGCCGGGCAAATTCCGCGCGCGGAATTTCAGCATTTCGACCAGGCCGGGTTCATCCAGCGGCGGATCGGTGTCAGGCGGGCAGGCCAGCGACGTGATGCCTCCCGCAGCAGCGGCGAGCATTTCAGATTCCAGTGTGGCCCGGTATTCGTAGCCGGGTTCACGCAGCCGCACTGATAAATCGATGAGCCCGGGGCAGACGATCAGTCCGCTGGCGTCGATCGTGCGGTTGACGTGGAAATCGGCAGGGCGCTGGCCAATGGCGACAATTTTTCCGGCGGCGATGAAGAGGTCGGTGACTTCGTCACGTGCATTCATCGGGTCGATCACGCGCCCGTTCTGGATATGGATTTTCATGCTGCGCCCCCAGTCAGCATTGCCATCACCGCCATTCGCACGGCGATGCCGTAGGTCACTTGCGGCAGAATCACCGATTGCGGGCCGTCGGCCACGGCAGAATCGATTTCGACGCCGCGATTCATCGGGCCTGGGTGCATCACGATGGCATCCGGTTTGGCGAGCGCGAGCTTCTCCGGGGTCAGCCCGAAGAACTTGAAATACTCCTGCGCGGAAGGCAGCCGCGCGCTTTTCATGCGCTCGTTTTGCAATCGCAGCATGATGATCACATCGCAATCCTTGAGCCCGGCTTCCATGTTGTGGAACACCTTGACGCCCATTTGCTCGATGCCGACAGGCAGCAGAGTCTTGGGGCCGATCACGCGCACTTCGGGCACGCCCAGCGTGGTCAGCGCATGGATCTGCGAACGGGCGACGCGTGAGTGCAGCACGTCGCCGACGATGGCCACGGTCAGGTTGTGGAACGCGCCCTTGTAGCGCCGGATGGTGAACATGTCGAGCAGGCCTTGCGTTGGGTGCGCGTGACGGCCATCGCCTGCATTGACCACCGAAATGTGCGGCGCGACGTGTCGCGCGATGAAGTGCGCTGCGCCGGACTGGCCGTGACGCACGATGAACATGTCGGCATGCATCGCGGACAGGTTGTCGACGGTGTCGAGGATGGCTTCGCCCTTGCTCTGGCTGGAGGTGGAAATATTCAGATTGACCACATCGGCAGACAGACGCTTGGCGGCGATTTCAAACGTAGTTCGGGTGCGCGTCGACGGCTCGAAGAACAGGTTGAAGATGCTCTTGCCGCGCAGCAGCGGGACTTTTTTGACTTCGCGTTCGCCCACATCCATGAAGGATTCGGCGGTGTCGAGAATTTGCGTCAGGATGGCACGGGGCAGGCCGTCGAGGGTGAGGAGGTGGTGCAGTTTGCCGTCTTCTGTGAGTTGTAAGTTCATGCGAGTGAGAGCGTGAGGTGGCCGTCGTCGAGGCGGGAGAGATTGATATTCTGGTGTTTCGGTACGTTGAGTGTGAGGCCGACGAAATCCGGACGGATCGGCAGTTCATGGTCGCCGCGATCAATCAAGACCGCGAGCCGGATCGTCGCTGGGCGGCCATAGTCGAACAGCTCGTTCATCGCCGCGCGTACCGTGCGGCCGCTGTGCAGCACGTCGTCCACCAGCAGGATGTCGCGGCCTTCCAGATCAAACGGCAGGTTGGACGGCTTGACCTGCGGATGCAGGCCGATGCGCGAAAAGTCGTCGCGGTAAAACGAGATGTCGAGCGTGCCCAGCGGCTGGGCGCATTTCAGCAGCGCATGCAGGCGTTCGGCCACCCATACGCCGCCGGTGTGGACACCGACGATGAACGTGTCGGGGGTGAGCGTGGGCGCGATGGCGTCAGCGAGTTGGGTAATGAGCGTGTGAGCTTCAGGCAATGAGGCGTTCATCAAAAAAACCTTGCAAAATGAGTTGGGCGGCAACAGCGTCAACCAATGCCTTGTTTTTTTTGCCGTGGATGCCGCGGGCATGCAGTTCGGATTCGGCCGCCGTGCTGGTGTGGCGCTCGTCGATCCAGAACACCGGCAAGTTGAAAGTGGATTCCAGTTTGCGCGCAAAGTTTCGTGCTACCCGTGTCATCTCATGCTCGCTGCCATCGACATGGGTCGGCAAGCCGAGCACCAGCAACACGGGCTGCCATTCTGCGATGAGCTTGCCGATGGCGATGAGCCTCGCATCGGTGGAGTCGGCCTGGATCACGGTGAGCGGATGCGCCACGCCGATCGACAGCTCCCCCGAGGCCACGCCAGTGCGTTTCAGACCGAGGTCAAAGGCCAGCACCGTGCCGTGGGTGTCTGCGTATTCCACTGCTGGATTCAGGCGTGCCCGGCTTCGTCAGACAGGCTGGCGAAATCGATACCAAGAAGTTTCATCGCGGCGTCCAGGCGGGCTTCGGGCGCCAGGTCGAAAATCACCTGCGGATCGGCCGCGACCGATAGCCAGGCGTTCTGCTTGATCTCCTCTTCGAGCTGGCCGGGCGACCAGCCGGCGTAGCCCAGCGACACCATGAATTTTTCCGGCCCCTCGCCCTTGCTGACCGCTTCGAGCACATCTTTCGAGGTGGTCAGGCTGATGGCGTCGCTGACCGTCAGCGTTGAGCTGAAAGTCAGCGGCGGCGTATGCAGGACAAATCCGCGCTCGGTTTGTACCGGGCCGCCGAAATAGACGATGTCGCTGTGCAGGCGTTCGGGCAGCGGCAGGCCGATCTGCTCAAACAGGGTCGATAAATCCAGTTCGATCGGTCGATTGACGACGACGCCCAGAGCACCCTGAGCGCTGTGCTCGCAGATGTAAGTCAGTGAGCCGTGGAAATTCGGATCGACCATGTTGGGCATGGCGATCAGAAAATGGTGGGTGAGATTTACGGTATCCATCATGGCTTCTCCATTGTAATCTGCCTCAAATCCGGCAAGCACCTCTTTTTGCATCCGTTTCCCTGACTATAGCGACCCGCATCTTCCATGCCTGAATACACCCGTGCCCTTGTCTGGTTTCGCCGCGACCTGCGTAACTACGATCATGCCGCGCTGTACCATGCCCTGAAACAGGCGCGCGAAGTCGTCTGCGCCTTTGTTTTCGACCGCGAAATCCTGGATGCGCTGCCCGACCGCGCCGACCGCCGCGTCGAGTTCATCCACGCCAGCCTCGGCGAACTGCAGCAGGCCCTGCAGGCGCAGGGCGGCGGCCTCGTGGTCAGAGTTGGGATGGCGCGCGAGGAAATCGTGCAGCTGGCGACCGAATTTCAGGTCGAGGCGGTTTTTTTCAATCACGACGACGACCCTGCTGCACTGGCGCGCGATACGGCCGTCGAAATTGCGCTGCGCGAGCGCGAAATAGCCGTTCATCATTACAAGGATGCGGTGGTTTTCGAACGTGAGGAAGTGCTCACAATTGGCAAAACCCCCTTCAGCGTGTTTACACCCTATAAAAATGCCTGGCTCAAGACCCTGACACCGTTTTATCTGCGTGCCTATCCGGTCGATGCCTGGGTCGATCGCCTGATACCCGCTTCAACGCCGATTCCAGCCTTGTCCGACATCGGGTTTGCGTCCACCAACCTGCGCCAATTGAAACTGCCCACCGGCATGGCTGGTGGCGCACAGCTATTCGAGGATTTTCTGCAGCGAATCGAGGGTTATCAGGAAGTGCGTGATTTTCCTGCCCTGAAAGGCGTGTCCTACCTGTCGGTGCACCTGCGCTTCGGCACGGTTTCCATCCGCCAGCTTGCCGCTGCGGCCTGGCAGCAAGGCGGGCGCGGCGCGCAGACCTGGCTGGCCGAGCTGATCTGGCGGGATTTTTACCATCAGATTCTGTGGCACCGTCCCGATGTCGCCGTTGGGCATGCGTTCAAATTGCACTACAACGCGCTGCCCTGGCCGAACCCGGCCGGGCATTTTGAAGCGTGGTGCGAGGCGCGCACCGGCTATCCGCTGGTTGATGCGGCCATGCGCCAGCTCAACCAGACCGGTTACATGCACAACCGCTTACGCATGGTGGTCGCGAGTTTTCTGACCAAGGATTTACTGGTCGACTGGCGGCTGGGCGAACGCTATTTCGCCGCCAAGCTGATCGACTTCGATCTCGCTGCCAACAGTGGCGGCTGGCAGTGGGCGGCGTCGGTGGGCTGCGACGCGCAGCCCTGGTTCCGCATCTTCAACCCGGTCACGCAGTCGGAACGCTTTGATGCGCAAGGGAGGTTCATTCGCCGCTATCTGCCGGAACTCACCCGCGTGCCTGACGCATTCATCCATGCTCCGTGGCGCTTGCCCGTTGCGGAGCAACAGCAGGCGGGGTGCGTGATCGGACACGACTATCCGGCACCGATTGTCGAGCACGCAGCGCAACGCGTTCGGGCGCTGGATTTATTCAAGAGCGCAGTGGCCAAGCCGTAATAGAAGAAAATCGGAATAAAAAATGGCATGCTGCGCTTCAGTGGAATCAACTCAACAGGACACAGGTTGCACCCCCTGCGGCAGGTCGTGCATAGGGGTCGGGCGTTGACCCAAGTCCACAATCCACCAATACTGACAATATGATTGTGGGTATTTTTGCTTTCCCAACCCGGAGCCTGCCTATTTAATGCGATTACCCAGACAAGACCTGCCCCATCGCATCGGCATGCTGTTGCTGGTGTTGTGCGTGCCGCTGCTGCTGTGGCAGACCGTGCCGGTCAATCAGTCGGCCATTCCGGGGCCGGCATTTCTCGCAGTCCATTCGATGCTGGAGATCATTGCCATCGTCGTTGCTGCGCTGGTCTTTTTTACCGGCCACGGTGCAGAGAGAGCCCCTCGAGCAGTACGTTCTCTTGTCCTGGGCTATGCGTTTCTGGCCGTCGCGCTGTTCGACATCCTGCATTTTCTGACTTACCTGGGCATGCCGGATGTGGTGAGCCCCAATTCCCCCCACAAATCGATTTTGTTCTGGTTGTGTGGACGTGTTGCGGCGGGGGTGGGGTTGCTGGCTTATGTCCTGATTCCTGCGGGGCGTGTGACGCGCGACGCGGTGCGGCGTGGCGCGTTGGCGGGCGTGTTGCTGGGCGTGGGGGCGGTTGCGACCGCGTTTTTGAGCACACCGCAATCGATGCCGTCGATGTACGTGGGCGGAATCGGCTTGACCCCGCTCAAGATCGCCCTCGAATGGGGGGTGTTTTGCCTGTATCTGGCGATCGCCGGCCTGTTGTATCTGCGCCGCAGGCAGGTCACGCACTGCAATGTCGACAGCTTGATGCTGGCCCTGCTGCTGATGGCTGCGGGCGAACTGTTCTTTATCGTGTACGTGGAGGTGAGCAGCACCGCCAATCTGCTCGGGCATCTTTACAAAGTGGTTGCCTACTATTTTCTCTACCTCGCGATTTATGCCGATGCGGTGAGTCAGCCTTACCGCCAGATGCATCACATGCTGACCCATGACGATCTGACCGGTCTGCCCAACCGCGCGGCGTTCAATGAAAAGCTCAACCAGGCGGTGGCGCGCGCCCGGCACGATGCGCCCTGCGCAGTGTTGCTGCTGGATCTGGATCATTTCCAGAATGTGAACGACACGCTGGGTCACGAACACGGTGATTTGCTGCTGGTTGCCGTGGCCGGTCGCATTCAGGCGAGTTTGCCGAAAACCGCTTTTTTGGCCCGTTTCAGCGGCGACGAGTTTGTGATCCTGCTGGAAAACACGGCTATTGATTCGGCAAAACAGGTTGGCCAGGATGTGCTGCAGGCCATGGAGCGCGAATTCGACATCGAAAACGACCACCTGGGCATCAGCGCCAGCCTGGGCATCGTCGCCTATCCAACTGACGGTGATTCGGCGAGCGTCCTGATGCGCTACGCCGATCTTGCGCTGCACCGGGCCAAGTCGTCCGGTCGCAATTGCCTGATCGTGTTCAGCCGTGATTTGTCGGCCGAGATTCAGCGCCGCGTGCTGCTGGAGGCGCGGTTGAAGCACGCCCTGCAGCGCGAGGAATTTGCGCTCCACTACCAGCCCAAGCTGGAAATCCGAACCGGTCACCTGGTGGGCTGGGAGGCGCTGTTGCGCTGGAATTCGCCGGAACTGGGCGCAGTCAGCCCGGAAGAATTCATTCCGATTGCCGAACAAAGCGGGCTGATTTTGCCCATTGGCGACTGGGTGCTGCGGGAGGCCTGTCGCCAGATGCGCGTCTGGCAGGATCTGGGCCTGGTCGCGGGCAGCATGGCCGTCAACCTGTCGACGCGGCAGTTTCGGCAAACAGATCTGGCCGAGGAAATCAGTGCCGCCATCCGGGACGCCGGGCTGGTACCGGGCGATCTCGAACTGGAAATCACCGAGTCGTCGATCATGGACAACCAGACTTCTGCCGCCAGCGTACTGGCAGGACTGGAGCATCTTGGCATGCGCATCGCGGTGGACGACTTCGGCACCGGCTATTCTTCGCTGAGTTACCTGAAAACCTTTTCCATCCACTGCCTCAAGATCGATCGCTCGTTCATCCGCGACATTCCCGGTGACGAAAACGATACGGCGATTGTGCGAACCATTATTGCCCTGGCCAGCAGTTTGGGCCTGATTGTGGTCGCTGAGGGCGTCGAGACGGAGGCCCAGCTGGCCTACCTGCGTGCCAACCATTGCGATCAGATCCAGGGGTATCTGTTTAGCCGTCCATTACCACCGGACGCGTGCCTGGCCCTGATGCGCGACAGAGCGGGACTGGCGGTCGCGTAGCGTGTCTGCTTTCGGTAGGCAGGCAACAAAAAACCGGGCATTGCCCGGTTTTTTGTTGCCTCAGCCTCACGTCGACCTGAAATCGGTCAGCGCTTACGCAGCCTTCTCGTGATGGTAGCCCGTAACGGTATCGACTTCGGTCTTGGAGCCGAGGATCACCGGCACGCGCTGGTGCAGGCCTTCCGGGGCGAGGTCAAGGATACGCTCGCGGCCGGTGGTGGCAGCGCCGCCCGCCTGCTCAACCAGAAAAGCCATCGGGTTGGCTTCGTACAGCAGGCGCAGCTTGCCGGCCTTGGCGGGATCCTTGGTGTCCTTGGGGTACATGAAGATGCCGCCGCGGGTGAGGATGCGGTGCACTTCGGCCACCATCGAGGCAACCCAGCGCATGTTGAAGTCCTTGCCGCGGGGGCCGGTTTTGCCAGCCAGGCATTCGTCTACATAACGCTGGACGGGCTTTTCCCAGAATCGCTGGTTGGACGCGTTGATCGCGAATTCCTTGGTTTCGGTGGGAATCTGCATGTTGGGGTGGGTCAGCACGAATTCGCCGATGTCGCGGTCGAGTGTGAAGCCGTTGGTGCCGTTGCCGAAGGTCAGCACCAGCATGGTGGACGATCCATAGATGGCATAGCCTGCACAGACCTGTTGGGCACCGGGCTGCAGGAAGTCTTCGGTGACGGCCGCGCGGCCGGCGACGGGCGCTTTCAGGATCGAGAAGATGGTGCCAACGGAGATGTTCACGTCCACGTTGCTGGAGCCGTCGAGCGGATCGAACACCAGCAGATATTTGCCGAGCGGGTACTGGTTGGGGATCGGATAGAGTTCGTCCATTTCCTCGGAAGCCATGCCAGCCAGGTGTCCGCCCCACTCGTTGGCACCGATCATGATGTCGTTGGTGATGACATCGAGCTTTTTCTGCGTTTCGCCCTGCACGTTTTCGGAATCGAGCGAACCCATTACGCCCAGCAGCGCCCCCTTGTTGACGACGTTGGAAATCGCCTTGCAGGCGATAACGACGTCATTCAACAGGGAAGTGAAATCGCCAGTGGCGCCGGCAGTGCGGCGTTGTTCTTCGATGATGAACTGGGTAAGGGTGGTACCGGAATGCATGGCAATCTCCAAAAGACGGATAAATAAGTAAAAATATTCGAACAATCAAACATTTTATCACGTGATAAAGACACTCGATCGCTGCGGCTCATGCCGGAATGACAGGCATGAAAAACCCGCCTTGCGGGCGGGTTTGGCGGCCGGCCAGTTTCGGCGTGGTCGTACTGGCTGTCAGGCAGCGCGGCGCGAAGCGAATTCGCTGCGGCGATGCACGGCAAATCCGACCAGACCCAGGCCCGCAAGCAGCATGGTCCAGGTGTCGGCTTCGGGCACCGGGGTGACGGCAGCCTGGACCGTGAGCGTGCGCAGCTTGGCAAAATCGTTGGCCTGCGTCAGGCGCGCCGACACGGCAAGCCAGTCATACGCGCCGGTAAAAGCGGATAAATCCACCGTTTTGATGGTGTCGATACGGCTGGCGTTGCTGGCGGTCAAGGCGCGGCCGAGATCGTTGGACTTTTGTCCGGCGAGCGCAAGACTGCCGCTGCCTGCCCACAGGCTGAGGTCGGAGTCGCCGCCAAATTGCTGCAGGCTCAGGTTGCCGAGCTTTACCGCACTGGAAAAGCTGAACAGGATGAGATCAGTGGACCCCTTGTTGTCGAGTGCGTGCATGGTGTTCGCAGCCGAGCAGTTGAGGCCTTCGTCTTGGTTGCACACGCCGATGCCGAAGCCACTGAAGATTTCCAGCTCGGCGGTTTCGTAACGGTTGCTTTTTCCTGTGGTTGACCAGGCGGTTGCGGTGGTGGTCAGGCCATCCAGGGTTTGGCTATAGCTGTTGCCGAATGCGTCTGCCGGGTTGCCGGAGACAAAGGAAAACTCGGTTGCGGCCGCCGCCTGGGTTGAGCACAGGGCGGTTGCGAGCAGAATGGAACGCAGGCTGAAAGACATAACAACTCCTGATGAATGTAAAGAACGCCACGCAGGCTTTGCTTCTATCAACGCAAATTGCATTCCAGGTAGAGGGGGTGTCGATCCGGAACAGGAGAAGGGCTGGGTTGAACACGCCCGCTGGCGCGGGATGCGTTCGATGAAAGACCGCAACCTATTGAGCAACAAAGGTTTTTTATATGGATCGGTTTAGTCGGTGCCGACCAGCTGGTCAGATCGGGTAAAGGTCCAGGTGCGGGTGATCGACAGGATGTCGGTTTTTTTCCGCATGTCTGCTGGAAAAGCCGCATAAGGTGATGCAAGTTCGACAATCTTGACTGCGGCAGCATCGAGAATTTTTGAGCCGGATGTGCTGTCGACCACGACCCCCTCGAGGCTGCCATCCACACGGATGGATACGGTGAGTTTCAGGCTGCCGTAAACGCCCTGTCGCCGCGCAGCCTCCGGGTAATTGACGTTGCCGACGCGCTCCACCTTGGTGACCCAGTCTTCCACGTAGCGCGCAAATGCATATTCCTTGACGTTCGCACCGACGAAGGTGCGTTTCGGGCGTTTTTGATAGGTATCCCATTGCTGCGAGATGCTGGCCTGCAATTGCGCCATTTCGCGTGCCTGCTGGTTGAGCTGGCTGGCGTCGATGGCGGGCTGGTTGGGGCGCGGCGCGGGGGAGGGCGCGCGGTGCTGCAAGGCGGCGTCCGTTTTCAACTGGCTGAGCAGTGCGCGGGCTTGCTGTTCCAGGTCCGCCACGCGGGTTTGCATGGCCGCTTCTTCCGCGCCGGTCTGGGTGCGTGGGCTGGCCGGCAGCGGGCTTTTCAGCCGCCGCTCCGCGTCGGTATTGCCGCCACCGGCCAGGTTGACTTGCGCCAGCGCATCCGGGTTGAGCGGCGATTCCATGCTTTTGGCATTGACCAGCACCACGTCCATCGGCAGGTTGGGGTCTTCAAACAGACGCGGGTTGACCTGCACGAACTGGGTCGACAGCACCATGCCATGCACCGCAGCCGATGCCAGCATCGCCAGCGCCATGCGCGTGCCTTGCCTGGAGGGTGCGGCGAGGGATGGGGGAGGGTTGGGCACCGGGTGGACCAGAAATGAGGACTGACTGGATTTTACGAGACGGCAGGGTCGCTGTCAGGGGGCGTTGCGACCGGGGGCGTCAGCACTTCCAGCAATTCGGCGTGGAACGTGATATCGAGCAGGTCGATGCTGGAAATCGCCAGCCGCACTTTCGCGCCGGGCGCAGTGCCCATCACGGACGGCGCGCGCGTCACCAGCGGTAGGCAGTCGAAGCGCACCAGGTCTTCGCGGATCACGCTGGCGGTGGCTTCGCTGATGGCCTCCTGCTGCAGCCAGCGAAGCATCCAATAGCGTTCGAGTTTGCGCTGGAATTCGTTGTAGGCGTCGTAGGCCAGTTCGAATTCGCGTACCACTGAAAACAGCTGCTCGCTGCGCGGCGGATAGGCCGGGTCGGTCTGCTGCACCAGCGAAATCAGTTGGCGCTGGTTGACCAGATCGACATAGCGCCGCAGCGGCGACGATGACCACGCGTATTGGTCGACGCCGAGACCGACGTGGGGGTCGGGCGAGGTGGTCATGCGCGTCTTGCCGCCCGATTGCGCCCGGTAAATGCCGGGGATGCGGTTTTCCGCCAGCCAGCCGCCCCAGTGCGCGTTGGCAAAAATCATCAATTCGGACACCACTTTATCGATCGGGCTGCCGCGTTTACGCGGCACGATGCTGATGCGTTCGCCATCGACCTTGAAGTTGTAGTCGACGCGGTCGACCGTGTCGGCCTTGCCGCGCCCGGCTTCCAGCACGGCGGCGAAATCGCGCAGCCATTCGAGCTCGCGGCGGTAGGGGTAATCGGGCACCGCAGGGTTGCGCAGGGTGTCGTCGTTGAATTGCGTTTCCAGCGTTTCGTGACGCAGGTTGGCCGCGATGTGCACCATTTCCAGTTTGGTTTCGGTGCCGAGCACGCGCAGGTCGGACGCCACATCCACATAAAGCGACAGCGCCGGGCAGTCGTGGGTTTCACCCAGCGTGTAATGGTGGATCAAAGCGTCCGGCAGCATGGTGATTTTGTTGCCGGGGTAATACACGGTCGACAGCCGTTCGCGTGCCAACTGGTCGAGCTCTGAACCCGGCGCGATGCCGAGTGCCGGCGCGGCGATGTGGATGCCGACGCGGATGCTGCCGTCGGCGCGCCATTCGACCGACAGCGCGTCGTCGATTTCGGTGGTCGCTTCATCGTCCATCGAGAACGCGCGCACGCTGCTTTTGGGGAGCTCGGGTGGATCGAGGGGTTCGCTGGTGGGCGCGAACTCGGTGCCGCGCGGAAAGTATTCCAGCAGGAAGCTCGCAAGGTGGAATTCGAGGGTGGACGGGATGGCGCCACAGCGCTCGATCAGCCGCAACGGCGAAAGGCCACTGGCCGTGGCCGCGTCTTCCAGCGCCTTGTATTCCAGCGTGTTCTTGTCCGGCGCGATGAGGATGCGCGGCACCAGCGAGGTGTATTCCGGCGGCAGGCGAAATGCTGCGAGTTCGGCCGCCAGATGCGCCTGCCGCTCGGCCACCAGGCGTTTCTTCTCCAGCCCGGCCTTGGCCGCTGCCAGGGTTTCGGCAGGCGCGGGGCGATAGCGTCCCTTGCCCTTCTTGTGGAAATAAATCGGCGAGGTATGCAGCTTCATCAGCAGCGCAACCGATTCCGCCGGGCGCGGCGCGTGGCCGTAATACTCCTGCGTTAGTGCTTCGAAGCCGAATTCGTCGGTGCCTGCGGCTTCCCACAAAAAGTCGGCGTCGAGCTCGCTTGTCAGCGTCTCCGCTTCGGCCATCACTTCGCTCGGTGCGGGCGCGGCAAAGCGCAACAGGATATTGGCCGCCTTGATCTTGCTGCGTTTGCCCGAGGCGGTTTCCACCTGGGCGGTGGCATCGGACTCGGACAGGATCGAACCGGCCTTGAAGTGGCCGTCTTCTTCAAAAATGAGATGCATGAAAACTCAGAAATCCAGGAGGGTTTGAAAGTGGCGCTCGAACCCGGCAAAGCCGTGGTCGCCGCCGTCTTCGATGATCTGTGCGGCGCCGGCGTAATACGCCACGGCGTCGCGGTAATCCAGCACTTCGTCGCCGGTTTGCGCCAACAGCAGGTAGCGTTCGGGGCGGCTGATGCGCGCTATATCCAGCGCGGCAAGCTCGTCCAGATGCGCCTCGGTCAGGGCCCATTGTTCGCCGCTATGCCAGTTGGTCTGCGGTCCGAGTGCGCTGCGCAGCAGGGTATGGGCATGCACCGCCGGGTTCACCAAGATCGCTTTGCAGCCGAGCTTTTCCGCCAGATGCGTGGCATAAAACCCGCCCAGCGAACTGCCGACCAGGGTGACCGTAGCGGGATTGGCGTGCGCCAGCGTGGTTTCGATGGTCGCGATGGCCGCGCGCGGACTGTTGGGCAGCGCCGGGCAGGCATAGTCTGCCCGGCGACCGCTTTCCGCCATGAAGTCGCCCAGCTGCCGGGCTTTGCTGGAAGCGGGCGAGGAGTTGAAGCCGTGGAGGTAGACGATCATGGCGGCGGATTTTACCGGGGCAGTGTTGCGTGAAATGAGCGGGTGCCCGTGTGTGCGCCCGTCTTATTCGATTAGTGTTTGGCCGGATGCACCATCAGGCGGTCGATGTAGGCAATTGATACGGCGGATGCGATGAACGCCATATGAATGACGGTCTGCCACAACAGCACTTCGTTGGTCAGGTTCGGTGCATTGATGAAGGACTTCAGCAAGTGGATTGACGAGATGCCGATGATGGCGGTGGCGAGCTTGACCTTCAACACGTTGGCGTTGACGTGCGACAACCATTCGGGTTCGTCGGGATGGCCTTCGAGGTTCAGGCGCGAGACAAAGGTTTCATAGCCGCCGACGATGACCATGATCAGCAGGTTGGAGATCATCACCACATCGATCAGGCCCAGCACGATGAGCATGATTTTTTCTTCGCTGAGCGAGAACGTGCCGAACACCAGGTGTTCCAGCTCGACCATGAAGTGCACCACATAGACCAGCTGGGCAATGATCAAGCCCAGGTAGAGCGGCACCTGCAGCCAGCGGCTGCCGAACAGGACTGAGGAGAGGACTTTGTTGCTGGTGCTGATGGGCAGGGTGCTTGGGGGTTTCATGTTTAACGGTAAGGAGTAAGGGGTGAGCAGTAAGCGGCAAGGGTGTTACAAAACGTAGCGCGCTGGATTAAATAGCGCGCTACAGGACATAGCGTGCCAGGTCTTCGCGCGCGGCAAGCGCGGCCAGCCGCGTGGTGACCGCGTCGGCATCGACCACGTAATCGCCGGTGACGTTCCCGGCGTCGTAGGAAATGTCCTCCAGCAGTTTTTCCATCACCGTGTGCAGGCGGCGCGCGCCGATGTTTTCGGTGCGTTCGTTCACTTCAAAGGCAATTTCGGCGAGGCGGCGAATGCCGTCTTCGGTGAATTTGAGCTGGACGCCCTCGGTCGCCAGCAGCGCTTCGTACTGGCGGGTCAGGCAGGCATCGGTACCGGTCAGGATGCGCTCGAAGTCTTCCACGCTCAACGCCTGCAGTTCGACGCGAATCGGCAGCCGGCCTTGCAGTTCGGGGATGAGGTCGGACGGTTTGGACAAGTGGAACGCACCGCTGGCGATGAACAGGATGTGATCGGTTTTCACCATGCCGTGCTTGGTCGACACGGTGGTGCCTTCGATCAGCGGCAGCAGGTCGCGCTGCACGCCCTGGCGCGACACATCACTGCCGTGCGCGTCGCTGCGGGTGGCGATCTTGTCGATCTCGTCAAGAAACACGATGCCGTTCTGCTCGACGGCATCCAGCGCCTGCTGCTTGATGTCCTCGTCGCCAATCAGGCGGGCGGCTTCTTCCTCGGTGAGCAGTTTGAAGGCGTCGCGTATGTTCAGCTTGCGGCTCTGCCGGCGGCTTTGCCCAAGATTGCTGAACATGCCCTGCAATTGCTGTGAAAAATCTTCCATCCCCGGTGGGGTGAAGATTTCCATGCCGGGGTTGATGGCTGCCAGCTCGATTTCGATTTCCTTTGTGTCGAGCTCGCCTTCGCGCAGCATCTTGCGGAAACGCTGGCGTGCCGCGCCTTCTTCGCGCGGCGGCTCGGATTCATTGAAGCCGACGCTGCGCGGTGGCGGCAGCAACACGTCGAGAATGCGTTCCTCGGCGGCTTCCTCGGCGCGGAATTTCACTTTCTGTGTCGCCTGCGCGCGCAGATCCTTGATCGCGGTTTCCATCAGGTCGCGGATGATGGTGTCGACATCGCGCCCGACGTAGCCGACCTCAGTGAACTTGGTCGCCTCTATCTTGATGAAGGGCGCGTTGGCCAGGCGTGCCAGCCGCCGTGCGATTTCGGTTTTGCCGACGCCGGTGGGGCCGATCATCAGGATGTTTTTTGGCGTGATTTCGTGGCGCAGAGGTTCCGCCACCTGTTGCCGCCGCCAGCGGTTGCGCAAAGCCACCGCCACCGCACGCTTGGCAGCCGCCTGGCCGACGATGTGTTTGTCGAGTTCGTGGACGATTTCTTTGGGAGTCATGGACGGTGAGCGGTAAGCAGTGAGCGGGAAACGGTAAAACCGCTCACAGGGTTTCGATGACGTGGTTCTGGTTTGAGTAAATACAGATGTCGCCTGCAATAGTGAGGCTCTTTTTCACGATTTCAACCGGGGAAAGCTCGGTGTTCTGCAGCAGCGCTACTGCGGCGGACTGGGCAAACGCACCGCCTGAGCCGATGGCGGCGATGCCGAGTTCGGGTTCCAGTACGTCGCCGTTACCGGTGAGGATTAGCGTGTAGTCGCGGTCGGCGACGGCGAGCATGGCTTCGAGCCGTCGCAGCATGCGGTCGGTGCGCCAGTCCTTGGCGAGGTCGACTGCGCTGCGCAGCAGGTGTCCCTGGTGCTTTTCCAGCTTGGCCTCGAAGCGTTCAAACAGGGTGAAGGCATCGGCGGTGCCTCCGGCGAACCCGGCCAGGACTTTTTCCTGGTACAGCCGCCGAACCTTGCGGGCGGTAGCCTTGATCACGATATTGCCCAGCGTGACCTGGCCGTCGCCACCGAGAGCGACTTCATCACCCCGGCGTACGGAAAGAATGGTGGTGCCGCGATATTGTTCCATGGGTGAGGCGATCTAAAAAGGGTTAAGCAGGTCAGGCTGCAGGCAGCGATGCAGCACGCTGGCTGATTGGGCTCCTTGTGTGGTGCAGTTTTTCGGCCAATTTCGATGTACTCGGATTATACGGGGGCAGGCGAAATGCTAGCCTGCCCGATCCGGTTGGGCGACCTCAGGCCGGATGGAGCGGAACGAGATGCGCCAGCTGGTCGATGCCCATGACGCGGAAGAGTTCGTGGATCAGCGCGTTGTGGCCGCGCAGGGTGATGGACTTGCCGCTGCCCAGGCATTGCATCAGCACGCTGATGAATTGGCTGACGCTGCCGTAGTCGACGCGGGTGACTTGCGTCAGATCAACCAGGACTTCGTCGTGACTGGCGGCATAGGTTCCAACTTCCTGCAGTGCACTGTCGTTGGCGGGGGTGATTTCTCCGCTGAGGCGCAGCGCGTCGTCGCGTGGCTCGACTGGCGCGGCCTGCACGACCACAGCGGCCTGCACTTCGCTCCAGGACGGCGGCGAGACTTCAAAGCGCACCGCATAGTCCACCGCCAGGTTTTCGAAGTTGTCTTCCTGACCGAGCGTCTGGTACAGCTCCAGCAACAGCAGCCAATGAACCGCACGGCTGTGGGTGGCGCGATTCAGGTCCTGCAGCAGCGCAATGAAGCGATCCACGCCGCTGACCTGCAGCTTGCGCCTAGCCTTGGTGGCGCTGTTGAGGATTTTGGCGCACTCGCTCGCACCGGCTTCATCCACCATCTCGATGTGAGAGAAATCAATCAGGACCACGGCAGTTTTGGCTGCGCTTTCAATGCACTCGCGTAACGAGGCTGCTGCCGTTTTGTCGAGCAAGCCGGGAAGCGCCAAGCTTGCAGCTTGATCCTGTTTCGGCGCGGCAGCTGCACTACTGAGGGCTTTTTGCCAGACCGGCGGTGACGATTCGAAGCGAACAGCAAAATCCAGTGCCAGCTGATCGAAGTCTTTTTCGCGATTCTGGATATCGTACAGGTCGAACAACATGTACCAGGCGCGCAGATCGCCTGTGTCCAGAACGTCCCGCAACAGGCGCTCGGTCATGTCGTTCTGGCCGCTCGCATACAGAATGGCGGCTTCGTCTACCGGAGACTGCGGTGCGCCACTGGTTTCTTCCACCACGATCCCGCTGGTGGCCATGTTCATGGTCAACAGGGTTTCGGTCGACAAATCGTCTATTTCAGGCGCAGTTGCGCCCGCCGGCTGATTGGCCGGGCTGGGTGTTTTGTCCTTGTTTTTTTTGAAGAACGAGAGAGCCACAGAATAGTCGTGCTGGAATCAATAGTTAGGCTTGGATACTAGCGCTGTCGACCGTTTGCGGCAAGCAAGTGACGTTCTGCGGCAGTTTGTCTGCAAACACGAACATTCATGCTGGCTTACCGGGGCGGGGTGGCATCCAGTTTCAGCGCGCCCTCCTTGAACGCCTTGAACGCGCTTTGGTAGTAAGCAATCGCTTCATCGCGCAAACGAGGCACGGTGGCGGTCGGCGTGGCATCGCCCTTGGCGTCGATCTGGAACGTGTCGACACGCTGCTTGGGGCCGAGCACCACCAGCTTGCCGTCTTTCAGATAGCCCAACTCCTGATAGTTGCTGATGAAGGCACGGCGGTTCTGCGGGCGCCCCGGTTCGTCTTGCTCGAACAGCGAAATGCCGAAGAAGTGGTCATCACCGGGCAGTCCCATGACATCGAGCAGGGTGGGGGGGAGGTCGATCTGGCTGGCCAGGCGATCGTCGCGTCCCGGCTTCAACAGATCGGGCGCATACAGGATCAGCGGAATGCGGTAGCCCTCCAGCGGCAGCGAGGTCTTGCCCGCAGCCGAAGCGCAATGGTCGGCGACGATGACGAACAGGGTGTCCTTGAACCAGGGCTTGCTGCGCGCCTGATCGATGAAGCGGCCGATGGCGTAATCGGTGTATTTCACCCCGCCTTCGCGCTTGCCCGGCGACGGAATATCGATGCGGCCATCCGGATAAGTGAAGGGCCGATGGTTGGACGTGGTCATGATCTGCGCCAGAAACGGCTTGCCGGCGGCGTAGGTCTGGTCGAGCTGGGTCAAGCTGTTGTCGAACAGAAACTCGTCGGCCACGCCCCACACGTTGGCGAAGCCGATTGATTCCTTGGGAAAGTCGGTGCGATCGACCACGCGGTAGTCGTTGCCGGCGAAATAGGTATTCATGTTGTCGAAATAGCCATAACCGCCATACAGGAAAAGGGTTTCGTAGCCCTGGCGACGCAGGATCTCGCCCACGGTGGCCAGGTGCTCGTTGTTGGGGCGGCGCACGATGGCCTGGCCGGGGATCGGCGGGGTGCCGAGCGAGAGCGCCTCCAGCCCGCGCACGGTGCGGGTGCCCGTGGCGAAAAGCTGAGTGAACAACACGCCTTCCCTGGCCAGGGCGTCGAGGCGCGGCGACAGACCATCCGGATTGCCGAAGCTGCCGAGAAACTTGGCCGACAGGCTTTCCACCGTAATCAGCACGATGTTGCGCGGCGGCCGCTTGAACGGCGAACGGGCCGGGTCGAACGCTTCGCTTTCGTCGTGCCCGGGATAGAGCGCCTGCGACAGCGGCTCGCGTTCGACGCCAAGCTCACCGAGGATCTGCGCGGCCTGCGCCGGCGGCAGGGTGGCGTAGAAACGGTCGTAATCGAGTTCGTTGCGCTGGTAGGCGGCAAAAAACGTCATCAGGCCGTTGCCGGCGAGTTCGTTGGCGTAGGCGTTGCCGGAAAACTGCATCTGGTCGATATCGCTGAGCTGTCCCGCGCCCCACGGCAGGACAAACGCCAGCGCGGCATACAGCACCCGCCATGGGGCGCGAGTCGAAGGCGCGGCTGCAGCACGGATGCGCTGGCGAAACAGCCAGGTCAGCAAGGCCGCGATCGCCGCCACGCCACCCAGCAGCGGGACGACTGGATAGGATTCGACGATGTTGCCGATGACTTCGTGCGTGTAGACCAGATAATCGACCGCTATGAAGTTGAAGCGGGTGGCGAATTCTTCCCAGAACGTCCATTCCGACAGCGCGCCAAACAGCAGCAGCGCCGCCATCACAAAGAAAATCACCAACCGCAGCCCGCCGCGCCAGCGGGTGTTGCGCCAGCGCGCCGGCCACAGCGCCGCCCACAGCAGCATCGGCGCGATCAGCCAGGTGAGCGTGGCCAGATCGAAGCTGAAGCCGTGTAAAAAAATGCCCGGCCATAGGGCCAGCGGCGCTTTGTCGAGGCCGGTGTAAACGGTGAGTGCCAGTCGCGTCAGGCTGGCAATAGCCAGAAACAACAGGACATAGGGCAGAAAAGGCAGGGCGGCGAACCGGGAGGAAAGCAATTTCATGCGGCAATGGGCTCGATGGAGTGGGGTCGATTTCAGAAGGGGGTCGATGGGATGGTGCCGATTATGACGGGGCTGATCGGCTTCGCAACACGATGCCGCCGAGCAGTGCCGTCAGCGCGAGTGCGATCACGATGGCCGGGCCGGCGGGCAGGTCGAACAGGGCCGAGGCGATCAGCCCGCCGGCGTAGGCCAGCGCGCCGAGCGTCCAGCCGGCTGCCAGTCCCGCGCGCGGCGGCCATCCCCGCACCGCCAGCGCGGGCAGGATCAGGCTGGCGAACACCAGATAGACGCCGACCAGCTGCACCGAAGCAGTGATCGCCAGCGCGAAGTTCAGATAGAAGCCGAGCGCACCGAGCCGGCTGCCGCGCAGCCACCAGAGGCCGAGCAGCGCCGCATACAGCAGCGCAATCTGCACGATCTGCGCCGACCCTACCCAGAGGATCTGGCCGGTCAGCAGCTCCGACAAATGCTCGCCGCCGTGCGGGTCGCCCGCCAGCAGCAGCACGCCGAGGCTGGCCGCCACCACGAAGGTCGAGCCGATCAGCGCCTCTTGTATCTCCGGCCAGCGGCGCTCGCACCAAGCCAGCAGCGCCGCGCCCGCCAGCGCCGCCGCGGCGGCGGCGAGCTGGGTCGGCCAGCCGTCGTCGGCCAGTTCGAACGCGTGCGCCGCGATGACGCCCAGCACTGCGATCTGCGCGATGGCCAGATCGAGAAAAATGATGCCGCGCGCCAGCACCCGCCGCCCCAGCGGCACGTGGGTGGCCAGTACCAGCCAGCCAGCGATCAGCGGCGGCAACAGCAGTGCAGGGTCGAGCGCGGCCAGGTTGGCGTTCATTTCGCGCCTTTCAGCAGCTCGGCCAGCGTCACGTCGAACAGGCCGAACAGGTCGTCGGTGCCCGGCGCGCCGCCGACAGTGAACGGCAGCGCAACGGCGGGGATGTCCGCGCGTTCTGCCAGCCAGACCGATGCGCGCGGACTCTGGTAAGCGGCGCGCAGCACCATCCTGGCGGGGCTGGTTTTGAGACGCGCCGCGACTTCGGCCAGATAGCCCAGCGAAGGCTCGACCCCGGGTTTGGGTTCGAGGGTGGCGACTTCGCGCAGGCCCAGCCAGTTGAGCAGGTAGGTGAAGGATTTGTGCTGCACCGCCACCGGCATGCCCTTGAGCGGCGCGGCCTGTTGCTGCCAGCGTGCGATGGCGGCCTCCCAGCGTATGGAAAAGGTTTTCCAGCGCGCCTGATAGGCCGCGGCGTGGGCGGGGTCGACCTCGCCCAGACGCTGCGCCAGCGCCGCGCCGACGCGCGCGAGATTGCGCGGATCGGTCTGGATGTGCGGGTTGCCGGCCGCGTGCACGTCGCCCTGCGAGCGGTCGACGATCGCTGGTTTGTCCAGCAGCGTCACATAGCGCGTCGCCTCGAAATAGCCGGGGCGGCCGGGCTGCACCGCAGCGTTGCCGGATTCGCGCAACAGCAGGGGCAGCCAGCCCACTTCGAGTTCGGCGCCGCTGCAGACCACCAGACCGGCGCGCCGGGTCTGCGCGATCAGGCTGGGGCGCGCCTCGATGCGGTGCGGATCCTGCATCGCGGTGGTGGCGTTGTAGACCTTGACGTCGTCGCCGCCGATTTCGCGCGCTAGCGCGCCCCATTCGGGTTCGCAGGCGAACACGTTGAGCGCGGCGTGGACGCTCAAGGGCAGCCACAACAACACGACAGCAAAAAACTGTTTCATGGCGTTCTCCTAGAAGCTGTGGGCGCCGTGGCTGCCCAGGCTGTGAATGTATTGCACGAACCACTGGTTCTCGCTCACGCTTTCCATCGATTTGTCCTGCGAAACTTGCAGGCGGAAGCGCGAGAACTCCGACGGCGAGTAATCGAGCATCAGCGAATGGCGCGTCGGCGCGTAGTCCGTTACCGGCAGGAAGGCGTTGTTGAGGCCGAAATCGACCGAGCCGGAATCGAGACGGTCGTAACGGTAGCCGGTGCGCCAGCGCGGCATGAACTGGTAGACGCCTTGCGCGTAGAAACCCGACTGGGTCGCTTTGTAGCGGTCCGTCACGTCCGTGCACGCGCCGCCGGTGGCCGTGTTGTCCACGCACAGCAGATCGCCGTCTTCCTTGCGGCTGAAGTACTCGGTCGCGAACTTGAAGTTCTGCTCGGTCGCGTTGCCGTTGGGCGCCCATTTCCACACGAAGTCCGCGATCCAGGCCTTGCTGCTGCCGGAGAACAGGGTTTCGGCTGCCACGTCGTTGAGATCGTCAATTTCGCTGTCGCGATCGCTGGCCTTGGTTTGCAGGTAGGACACGCCTGCGCGCCAGCTATGCGATACGCCAACGTCGCCGCCGAGGTGGCCGAACAGCACCGTGCTGCCGGCGCCGTTCTTGTTGCGGTCGGTGCCGGGGAAGTTGGCGCCGCGTCCGGCTTCGGCGCCGAACTCCATGAACAGTTCGGTCGGCGCCACCCATTTCAGCTGCAGGCCGTCGTTGCCGTAGGCTTCGCCGAACAGCGCGCGGTACATCAGGTTGTTGTCGGCGAAGTCCCAGGCGTGCGGATGCTGCGTGTTCTGGTAGCCGAGCCCGGAGAGGAAGCGGCCGCCGCGCAGCGTCAGGCCGTTGCCGAGGCCGGTGGTCTGGAACCAGGCCTCCTCGATTGAAACTTCCGCGTCGAGCAGGGCAAGGTTCATGTAACCGCTGAAATACGGATCGATGCTGGCACTCATCACCAGCTCGGTGTGTTCAAGCGAGAAGCCGCGCGCCGCGCCGTGGTCGTGCCCGGCCGGGAAGTAACCGGTGATGTGGCGGTGCTCGATGTCGTCGAGGTTGGCGTACTGGCCTTGCAGAATCAGCGAGATGTCCGGGTTGAAGCGGTTGCTGGCGGTTTCCTGTAGTGGAGCAGGCTCGACGGCCGCCACGGCGCTAGCGGGTGAAGGAGCGGGTGCATTGGCCGCCTGCGCCTCGGCTTGCTGCAGGCGTTTTTCCAGCGACTGGATGCGCGCCTCGTAGCTGGATTTCATGTCTTGCAGTTCGGCGCGCAGGGCATCGAGATCGGCATCGGCAAAAGCCGGAAAAGCAGCCGCAAGCGCAGCCACCAGGAGGGTGGGACGTAACATGGTTCAACTCCGTAAACGAATGAGACACGCCTGCGCAAAGCCTGCGCAGGCCGAATGGAATCAGGCGGATACGGAACCGGGGGGCGCGCGGGCGCAGGCGGGGCGGGGCGCGAGATCGACGCAGCAGGGCGCGTCGGCGGCGACAAGGGAATGCGTTGCGGGCGGTAATGACAGCGCGGCCGGCGTGGACGGCATCGCCGAGCCCAGCTGCGCCTGGGCGACGCAGATTTCGCAGCTCTGCTCGGGCAGGCCGGCATCGCTGGCGTGCAGGTGCGTCAGCGCATGCGCGAACGCCGCCGCCTGACCGAACAGCAGGGTCAGCGCAAACAGCCAGGGAAGCAGGCGGCGTGGCAGCATGGCCGGAATTTTACGGTTTTGGCTCGACCGGCGGCACCGGATCGTAGCCATGATCGCAGCCCGGGCGGCAGCGGCCGATGCGCTTGGCGGCGAGCCAGCTGCCCTTCCACGCGCCATGTTTTTCGATGGCTTCCTTGCCGTATTCCGAGCAGGTGGGCAGGTAGCGGCACTGGCGGCCGAGCCAGGGCGACAGCGCCAGCTGGTAGATGCGGATCGCGCCAACGAGCAGTTTTTGCGCAAGATTCATGCGGCTGCTCCGTCATGACTTTGCGCCGCGCCGGTGAAGTCGGCCAGCAGTCTGGCGACGAACTCGGGGTCGAGGTCGCGCACGATGAAGACGAAGCGGCTTGCCCGGGTTTGATTAGACCCGGTGTCGTCGTCCGGCCAGGCGTCGAGCTTCACTTCGGGATACAGCACATGCTGCACGCCATGCAGCACCACCGGCTGCAGTTCGCCCTGCAAATTGACCAGCGCCTTGAAGCGCAGCAGGTTTTCGGCGCGAAACGAGGTCAGCATGGACAGCGCCGACTGCAGGCCGTAGCGATCTAGCGGCGCGTCGAGCACCACCGAAAACGACTGTATGCGCGTGTCGTGCAATTCGGCTGGTGCGTCCTGCAGCGTCGGTTTGCCGCCCAGTGCGCCGGCGCGGGCAGGCTGATAGCGCTGCGGCTTGAGCCAGCGCGTCAGTTCCAGCGTTTTCGTTTCGGCATTCCACAGACCCAGGTTCTGGATTGCTGCCGGGTCGATTTCGCCGTGGAGCACGGTGATGAGGTCGGCCGCCGGATTCAGCGCGGCCAGCCGCGCGCGCAGCGCGGCCAGTATTTCAGGCGTGGCGAGATCGGTCTTGGTCAGCAGCAGCCGGTCGGCCACCGCCACCTGCTTGGCCGCCTCGAAATGTTCGTCGAGCTGGCCCATGCCGAACACTGCATCGACCGTGGTCACTACGCCGTCGAGACGGAAGCGCGCGCGCACCCAGTTGTCGTGCAGCAGGTTGTCGAGCACCGGCGCCGGGTCGGCGATGCCGGTGGTTTCGATGATGACGCGCTCGAACGGCGGGATGTCGCCTGCCTGCCGCGCCATCCACAGATTTTTCAGCGTCGGCGACAGGCTGCCGGAAATCGTGCAGCAGACGCAGCCGCCCGACAGCAGCGCCATCGGCCCTTCCATTTTTTGCAGCAGCTGATGGTCGAGCGCGACGGCGCCGAACTCGTTCATCAGGATCGCCGTGCGCGGCAGCGTGCGCACGATGTGGTTGAGCACCGTGGTCTTGCCGCTGCCGAGAAATCCGGTGAGCAGGGTGATGGGGAGGGGCTGGTCGGTCATGGCAAGCGTCTGCGAAATCAGGTGAAGCCGTTTGCGTGGGCCGTCTGGGCGCACGCCGCGCAGCGGCCATGAATCGTGATGTCGACCCGGCGCGCCTCGAAACCGTCGGGCGCTGCCGGCATCGGCAGACTGGCGCGTTCGGGCAGGCAAAACAGCTGGCCGCAGGCGTCGCACTCGAAATGCGCGTGGCCGTGGTGGACGTCGGCAATGCCGAAGCGGCGCACCCGGTCCTGTCCAGTCACGCTGTGCGCCAGGCCCTGCGCAACCAGCCAGTCGAGCACGCGGTAAAGCGTGACCTTGTCGAGCGGCTGGCCTTCGTCGAGGGCGGCTTGGGTCAGGCCTTGGTGCGAAACGGTGGCGTGCGTCGTCAGCAGCAGCCGCAACACCTGCACGCGGGCGGCTGTCGCGCTGGCGCCGCGTTCCTGGATCAGGCGGACGGCGTTGTCGTGGAGGGCGGCGGGGGCGGGCATGGCCGGCATTCTAGGTGACGGCAGGCAGCCCGTGCAACCCAGTTGCATTCCGGAGTGTGAAAAACCCGCCGGTCAAGGGCGGGTTCGCGGGCTCAGGCGTGCAGCTTTTCCTTGCGCTCGTGGCGTTCCTGCGCCTCGATCGAGTATTCGGCAGTGGGGCGCGCCAGCATGCGTGGCAGGCCGATGGGGTCGCCGGTTTCCTTGCAGTAGCCGAAATCGCCGGAATCGAGGCGCACCAGTGCGGACTGGATTTTTTTCAGCAATTTGCGCTCGCGGTCGCGCACGCGCTGTTCCAGCATGTGCTCTTCTTCAACGGTGGCGCGGTCGTTGGGGTCGGCGAAGTTTTCGTTTTCCTTCAGGTGTTCGCCAGTATCGGCTGCATTGGCGAGCATTTCGTCGCGCAGGGCTTCGAGGCGGGCGCGAAAGAAAGCAAGTTGCTCGGCATTCATGTAAGCGGAAGCCGGCATTTTCAGCAGTTGGGCTTCCGTAAGCAGTTTGGGCGAGGCGGGCATCAAAATACTCCAGACATCTAGGACAGTAAAAATGCGTGGCCGGAGCTTACTCCGGCGGGCAACCGAAAGACCGGTTAGCGGTCATGCGCGTCTGACATCATAACCCTACTCAGGTGAACCTTGCCAGCCGCAGCGCTTATTCCGCGCTTGGCGGCGCATGAGACAGAAGCCACGGCCATTGGGGGATAATTTGCGGATGAAAACCTTCATTCCTTTAATTCCCCTTTTCTTGATGTTGAGTGCTTGCGGTCAGGATGCGCCTTCCGGCCCGCCGGTGGATAGCCGGTCCGTGCGGGCCGAGCAGGTCGGTTTGCAGGGCGCGCGCAGCAGCACGCGTTATAGCGGCGAGGTACGGGCACGCCATGAGACCGATCTGGCGTTTCGCGTGACGGGCCGGATGCAAGCACGTTGGGTGGAGGCCGGCACGCAGGTGAAGGCAGGGCAACTCATCGCCACGCTCGACCCGGCTGATTATGCCTTGGCTGCGACCGCCGCACAGGCGCAGCGGGTCGCGGCAGAGGCCGAAGCCAGGCTGGCGCAGCAGGACTTGCAGCGCTACACGGCGTTGCGCGCGCAGAACTTCATTTCCCAGGCCGAACTTGACCGCCGCCAGTCCGTATCCGAGGCGGCGCAGGCGCGGGCACGTCAGTTGCGCGCCGAAGCGACCCGTCAGGGCAACCAGCAGGCGTATACCCGCTTGACCGCACCCTATGCCGGGGTGGTGACGGCGACCCTGGCGGAGACAGGGCAAGTGGTGGCGGCCGGACAGCCGGTGGCACAACTGGCAAAGACCGGCGAGCGTGAGGTGCGCATCGACGTACCGGAAAATGCGCTCGATGCCCTGCGCGCAGCACGCACGCTGAAGGTCCGGTTGTGGTCGGAACCGGACAGGGCCTATGCCGGTCGCCTGCGTGAACTGTCGCCGATGGCCGATGCGGCCAGCCGCACCTACAGCGCGCGCGTCAGCATTGCAGAAGCCGATGCGGCCGTGAAGCTGGGCATGACCGCCACGGTTGAAGTCGACACGGCCGCCGTGCCGAGCCTGTCGGTGGCGCAAAGCGCGTTGTTCCGGATCAACGGTCAGCCGCAGGTGTGGGTGGTGGATCGGAAAACCGGCAAGGTGGCGGCACGCGGCGTTCAACTCGGTGGGTTGAGCGGTGAGCGCGCGGCGATTGCGTCGGGCGTGGCGGCGGGCGAGTGGGTGGTGACGGCAGGCGTGCATAAACTTGCGCCGGGGCAGCACGTCCGCGTTTTGACGCCGGCCCAGCCATGAGCGGCAGCCCGCAATTCGTCCCCCGTCGCGGCAACCTGTCGCGCTGGGCCATCGAACATCCGGCGCTGGTGCGCTTTTTCATCGTGCTGATCCTGCTGGTGGGCGCGCGTTCCTATCTGCAGCTGGGACAGGCCGAAGACCCGCCGTTTACCTTCAAGACCATGCTGATCCAGGCGCAGTGGCCGGGCGCGACGACCCAGGAGGTTTCCGAGCAGCTGACCGAGCGCATCGAGAAAAAGCTGCAGGAAATGCCCGAGCTGGATTTTGTGTCGAGCTATGCCAAGCCAGGCGAGACCGCGCTGTTCGTCAACCTCAAGGAAACCCTGCGCGGGCGCGACGTGGCGGACGCCTGGTATCAGGTGCGGAAGAAAATCGGCGACCTCGCGCCGCAACTGCCTGCCGGGGTACAGGGGCCGTTTTTCAACGACGAATTCGGCGATACCTTCGGCTCGATTTACGCCATCACTGGCGATGGCTTCAGTCGCGCCGACCTGCGCCGCATCGGCGAGGATGCACAGCGCGAAGTGCGGCGCCTGCCCAGCGTCGGCAAGGTCGAACTGTTCGGCGTGGTGGCGGAAAAAATTTACATCGAGGTGCCGACGCAGAAGCTCGCCACCCTGGGAATCTCGCCGCAACAGATCATCCAGGCGGTGCAGGAACAGAACAGCATCGTCGCCAACGGCCGGGTGGAAAACGCGGTGCTGTCGATTCCGCTGCGGCAGTCGGGCGCGTATGCCGATGTCGAGCGCCTGCGCGCAACCCGGATTCAGGTCGGCGCGCGCAGCCTGCGCCTGGGTGACATCGCCGAGGTGACGCGGCGCTACGAAGACCCGCCCGCCACCGAAATCCGCTCGCAGGGCGAAGCGGCGGTGCTGCTCGGCGTGTCGCTGGCCGATGGCGGCGATGTGGTGGCAATGGGGCATGCCGTGGCCACGGCCATGGATGCCCTGCAAAAAGCGCAGCCGGTAGGGGTGGACATTCGCCAGATTCACGACCAGCCCAGCATCGTAACCCGCGCCGTCAAGCTGTTCATGCAAAGCTTTCTGGAAGCCGTGGCCATCGTGCTGGCAGTAACTTTTCTGGCGCTGAAATGGCGTGCCGGACTGGTCGTGATGCTGAGCATTCCGGTGGTGCTGGCGATCACCTTCACCGCGATGTGGCTGCTGAACATCGACCTGCATCGCATCTCCACCGGCGCGCTGATCATTGCGCTTGGCCTGCTGGTGGACGACGCCATCATCGCGGTCGAAATGATGGCGCACAAACTCGAGGCCGGTTGGGGACGCTTCGAGGCGGCGACCTATGCCTTCCAGTCCACTGCGTTTCCCATGCTGACGGGTACGCTCTTGACCGCTACCGCGTTTCTGCCAATCGCACTCGCCAAGTCGGTCGTCGGCGAATACACCTTCGCGATTTTTGCGGTGACGACGATTGCGCTGCTGTCGTCCTGGCTGGTGGCCGTTATCGTCACGCCCTACCTGGGCTATGTGCTGCTGAAGCCGACGCATCAGGTCGCTGACGAGGAGGCCAGCTATCACACATCGTTTTACCGCCGTTTCCGGGCGATGGTGACCTGGTGCGTGACCAGGCGCCGCACGGTGATTGCGCTGACGGTGCTGGCGCTGGTTATCGGCGTGGCAGCGATGCAGAAGGTGGAGAAACAGTTCTTCCCGCAGTCCGACCGGCTGGAGATTCTGGTCGAAATGTGGCTGCCGGAAGGTGCCTCCATCGACGCCACGCGCGCCGAAGCGGTCCGGCTCGAGTCCCTGCTGCGCCAGGACAAGGACGTGGCGCATGTTGTCAACTACATCGGCCAGGGTGCGCCACGCTTCGTGCTGGGTCTGGACCAGCGCTTGAACAACCGCAACTTTGCGCAGCTGGTGGTGATCGCGCAGGATGTGCCGGCGCGCGAGCGGGAGATTGCCCGCATCCGCCAGGTGTTCGACACTGATTTCCCCAATGTGCGCGGCCGCGCGGTGCGCTTCGAATACGGCCCGCCGGCGGGCTATCCGGTGCAATACCGGCTGAGCGGCACCGACATCCCGCAACTCAAGCTGCAGGCGGAAAATTTGCGCAAGATCGTCGCCGCGCAGCCACAGATCACTGCGGTGAATCTCGACTGGAACGAGCAATCGCTGGCCATGCACGCACAGCTCGATCAGGACAAGATCAAGGCGCTGGGGTTGAGTTCGGAGCAGGTCGGGCGCGTGCTGTCCCTGCAGCTGGCAGGCGCCCGCGTGACCCAGTTTCGCGAAAACGATCTGCTGATCGATGTGGTGCTGCGCACCCCGCGCAGCGAACACCGCGATGTCGATGCCCTGCGCGCGCTGCCCATCGGCAATTTCAATGGCCAGAGCGTGACGCTGGGGCAGATCGCCACCTTCGAGCCGGTGTTCGAGGACGGCGTGATCTGGCGGCGCGACCGCCTGCCGACCATCGCCGTGCGCGGCGACCCGGTCGGCGCGGTCCAGCCCGACACCCTGATCGCTGCGCTGGCGCCGCAGGTGGATGCGTTCAAGGCGCAGCTGCCGCCGGGGTTCCGGCTGGCGGTCGGCGGGCCGGTGGAAAGCAGCGCCAAGGCCAACGCCGCCATCGGCGCCTCGTGGCCGCTGATCCTGATCACCACCTTCACCCTGCTGATGCTGCAACTCGGCAGTTTCTCGCGCTCGCTGCTGGTGGTGCTGACCGCGCCGCTCGGCATCATCGGCGTCGCGATCGCCCTGCTGGTGAGTGGCCAGCCGATGGGTTTCGTCGCGCTGCTGGGCATCATTTCGCTGTCCGGCATGATCATGCGCAACTCGGTCATTCTGGTCGACCAGATCCAGCAGGACATTGCCCGTGGCCTGTCGCAGTGGGACGCCATCATCGAATCCACCGTGCGGCGGATGCGCCCGATCAGCCTCACCGCAGCGGCCGCCGCACTGGCGATGATCCCGCTGTCGCGCTCGATTTTCTGGGGGCCGATGGCGTTCGCGGTGATGGGCGGCCTGGTCGCTGCGACTTTTCTCACCCTGTTTTTTCTGCCAGCGTTGTATGCGGCGTGGTTTCGCGTGAAGCGCGAGTAACAGGATTCAGCTTGCAAGGAGGTCGAATGAAATCAATCGTGCTTGGACTGGTTGTGCTGCTGGGCGGCTGTGCGGGGCTGCAATCGCCCGACCCGGCATCACCGTATTACGCCTATTCGCCGGGTTGGGCGGTGCAGCTCAACCAGGTGCTGCCGATCGACCCGGGTGCAGCGACGGTCCGTTTGCAGTACGGGCGCATCGTGCCGCGTAATGGTGTGCAGGAATACGACCCCTTTTGCATCATGGAAGTGAACACCGTGAGCCGTCAGGTGCAACTGCTGCAACCAGGCCGGTTCGAGGTGGTGCAGGTCGCGCGCAGCGTCAGTGAAATCACCGCAGCGGCTTCGCCCTTGATCCGCCCGGGCTTGATGAAGACGGGTTTGGGCGGCAACGACACCCCGTCATTTCTGTATTACGTCACCACCTTCCGGCTGCGCGATGCCGCCCAGCCGGATGTGCGCAGCCTGCGTTGTGCCTGGGACCAGATGGCGCCTGGCAACCGGTCGTTGATGCGTCACCTCACGCTGGATGAAATCCGTTCGGCGCTGGGCGACTGGATGACCCTGATCCCACCCAAGGAGCGCCTGTGAAAACGACCGATACCCGCGTCAAGCCCGATAGCAAGATCAAGCTGAGCGACTGGGATGCCGACGATGGCGCCATCGTCGGCAAGGACAAGCCTGACGCGCGCGAACGCCTGGACGAACAGCGCGCACGGCTCGAAACGCTGCAGGAGTTGTTGTATGCCGAAGGCACGCACAAGCTGCTGGTCGTGTTGCAGGCGATGGATACCGCGGGCAAGGATTCGACCATCCGCCACGTGTTTCAGGGGGTCGACCCGCTGGGGGTGCGGGTGGCGAGCTTCAAATCGCCCACGCCGTATGAACTGGCGCGCGACTACCTGTGGCGAGTGCATCACCATGTGCCGGGCACGGGCGAAATCGCCATCTTCAACCGTTCGCACTACGAAGATGTGCTGATTACGCGGGTCAACGGCTGGATCGACAAGGACGAGTGCAAGCGGCGCTACCAGCAGATCAATGACTTTGAACGCATGCTGGCGGAAACCGGCACGACGATCCTGAAGTTCTATCTGCATATCTCGAAGGACGAGCAGAAAAAGCGCCTGGAAGAACGCCGCGATACGCCGGAAAAACAATGGAAGTTCCAGCCCGGCGATCTTGCCGTGCGCGAGCAGTGGGACGACTACATGGAGGCCTACGAAGCCGCGCTCTCGGCCACCAGCACGGCGCACGCCCCGTGGCACGTGATTCCCGCCAACAGCAAGCTGGTGCGCAATCTGACGGTGTCCAGCCTGCTGATCGAGGCGCTGGAAGGCATGAAAATGCGCTACCCGGATCCTGCGCCTGGGGTGGCTGAGACCGACATTGTGTGAGCGCCTACCCGGCTGTCAGGGTTTCTTGCGCGCGCGTGGGTGCGCCTGGTCGTAGACCTTGGCGAGATGCTGCCAATCCAGATGGGTGTAAACCTGGGTCGTGCTGATGCTGGCGTGGCCGAGCATTTCCTGCACCGCGCGCAGGTCACCCGAGGATTGCAGCACGTGGGTGGCGAAGGCGTGGCGCAACAGGTGCGGGTGAACATGCTGGCTCAAGCCAGCTTGCACAGCCCAGCGCTGGAGGCGCAGCTGGATGCTGCGCGGCGACAGGCGCATGCCACGCTGGTTCAGAAATAGCGCGGCAGTGGCATCGTTTGCTTCCCCAGGGATACCGTTCCTGCGGGACATAAGCGACGCACGCTGCTGCAGCCAGGCGGCCAGTGTGGTCAGGGCTTGCTGGCCGACCGGCACGATGCGGGTTTTACGTCCTTTGCCGGTGACTTGCGCTTCGCCGGATTGCAGATTGACATCGTTCAAATCCAGATCGGCCAGCTCGGACAGGCGCAGCCCGGACGAATAGAACAGCTCGAACATGGCGCGGTCGCGCGCCTGCAAGGCATTGTCTTCGGTGGCGGCATGGTCGCCATTCAACAGCTGCGCGCAGGTGTCGGGTGACAGCACTTGCGGCAAGGCTTTGGCGGCCTTCGGCGGACGCAGGCCGATGCAGGGATTGCTGGCGTAGCCGAGGCGGCGGCAGGCAAACACATAAAACCCGCGCCAGCTGGACAGGTGCCGCGCCACGCTGGCGGGCGACAGAGCGTGGCCGCGCAGTTTGACGATGGCGCCGCGGATGTCGGTGACACTGAGTTCCGCGAGCGGCTTGCCGGCGGTCAGCTGGGTGAGCTGGGCCAAATCCCGCTGATAGGCGCTGAGGGTATGTGGCGACAGCCGCCGTTCGGCAGCAAGATGTTGCAGGTAGCTGTCGACCGGGTTCAACCTGGACTCAATCCTGCATCCGCAGCAAGGCGGCGCTGATGAGCTGACCCAGGCGCTCCAGATAAAGCGTGCCCATGCCGGCGTAGAAGCGGTTTTCTTCTTCGGAGGCGAGCACCAGCAGCCCCAGCGGAACACCGTTGGCCGATACGCGCAGGGGAATGCAGGCAAACGCGCGCAGGTGCGGCGACACGGTTTCACCAAACCAGTTGATGGCCTCGTCCACCGCCAGCACGCCGCACACCGGATGCGCCATGGCGCTGATCTGGTCGCGAGCGGTTTGCGCAACCGGGTCGCTCAGGCCGGGCACGCTATCGCTTGGCAGATTCCACGCGCGCAGCGCATGGTGCGGCACGGCAAATCCTTCGCGCAGGTGCAGCGTCAGCGCGACCAGAATGTCCTGCGGTGTGCGCGTGGCCATCAGCGCCAGCGCGAGCGCCTGCATCTTGTCGGAAATACCGTCGTTTTCTTCGCCAAACTGGATCAGTTCGGTCAGCTTGTTTTCCAGCATGCGCACCTTGTCGCGCATCGAGATGAGCTGTCGCTCGCTCATCGAGATGGCGTGCGTGCCGTGCGGATGGGGGATGTTCAGTTCCGCCAGCAAGGCGGGAAAATTGTTGAAGAAATTCGGATGCTGGATCAGAAAATCAGCAACAGCCTGGGGATCGAGCGCGGGGGTTTGGGTGTCGCTGGCTGTGGTCATGGGATTTCAATGGCTCCTTCAAATACGGTAACGGCGGGGCCGGTCATATACACCGGCTGGTCCTTGCCCGCCCATTCGATGATCAGATCGCCGCCCCGGGTGTGGACGCTCACCGGGCTCTTCAACCAGTCCTGGCGGATGCCGGCGACGGCTGCCGCGCAGGCACCGGTGCCGCAGGCGAGGGTTTCGCCCGCGCCGCGTTCGAATACGCGCAGGCGGATGTCGTGCGGCGTCAGCACCTGCATGAAGCCGGCGTTGACGCGTTGCGGGAAACGTTGGTGCGCTTCGATCGCCGCGCCGAGGATATCCACTGGCGCACTGTCGAGATCGTTCACCTTTAAAACGGCGTGCGGGTTGCCCATCGAGAGCGCGGAAATTTCGAGGGTGTGGGTGCCGACCTTGAGCGGGTAGGTCAGCGCTTCGGCGGTCGCGACAAACGGGATGTCGGCCGGCGCAAAACGCGGCGCGCCCATGTTCACCGTGACTTGGCCATTGTCGAGCAGGCGCGGTTCGATGATGCCCGACGCGGTTTCCACCCGGATCGAGGTTTTGTTGGTGAGCTGTTTGTCATGCACGAAACGAACGAAGCAACGCGCGCCATTGCCGCATTGCTCGACCTCGCCGCCGTCGGCGTTGAAGATGCGATAGCGGAAATCGACGTCGTCACGCGTGGGTTTTTCAACCAGCAGGATCTGGTCGCAGCCGATGCCGAAATGGCGGTCGGCAAGGTGGCGGCATTGCTCCGGTGTCAGCGCGACGGTTTGCGTGATGCCGTCGATCACGACGAAGTCATTGCCGAGGCCATGCATTTTGGTGAAGCGAAGGTTCATGCCTTTTGGGGTATTCATGCGGTAAATAACCTGACGTAGTCTTTGAGTATGCAGCGGTCCATCACCACCGTCATGCCGCCCACTTGCGCGCGGTGCGCGGCATCGTCATGAACGATGCCCTCCTGAATCCAGATGGAGGGCAAGTGTAGCGCCAGGCATTGCTCGACGATAGCGGGCACATGCTCGGCGGCACGAAACACGTTGACCAGATCGACCTTGAACGGGATGTCGGCGAGCGTCGCATAGGCTTTCTCGCCCAGCACGCTGTCCACCAGCGGCCGCACCGGCACGATGCGGAAGCCATAGCGCTGCATCGCCTGCGCCACGCGGTAGCTTGGCCGTGCGGGTTGCGGCGAGAGGCCGATCACGGCAATGGTCTGGGTGCGGTTGAACAGCGCGCGCAGCGAGGTGTCGTCGGGATGGGTGACGTTCACAGGATGCGCTCCATGACATGGTCGTCCATCACAAAGCCGCCGCCAATGTCGAACACGCGTGATTCGACAATATGGAAACCCTGCTGTTGATAGGCCGCAATCGCCGGCGTGTTGCCGCGATTGACTTGCAGCCACAGGCGGCGGGCGTGCTGTGTGCGCGCCCAGTTTTGCGCGGTGGCCAGCAGCGCGCTGCCGATGCCTTGGCGCTGGTGGCCCGGATCGACATACAGTTTGTCGAGTTTGCAGCCAGTGTCTCCCCGTGAGGCATGCGCGAAGCCGACGAGTCGCTGGTCCTGGTGCGCCACCCACCAGGCATGCAAGGGGTCGTCGAGCTGCGCGAGAATGGACCCGGCGGCGTAGCGGTCGGCCAGCATGGCGTCGATCTGTGCCTGGGAAATCAGCGCAGGGTAAGTGGCCTGCCACACCACGCGCGCCAGCGCGCTGACAGCCTCGACTTCGTGTGGCGCCAGCGGGCGGATGTCAGTCATACAGGCTTGTTTCGCCGTCGGGGCGCGTCTTGAAGCGGCGATGCAGCCACAGATACTGTTCCGGCATTTCGCGGATGCGGTCTTCGATGAAGGAATTCATGCGCGCGACGTCGGTGTCCACGTCGCCGCTGGGGAAGTTTTCCCAGGGCGGATAAAAGTGCAGTGCGTAGCCGCGCCCCCACGACAGCTGGCGGGTGATGACCGGGATCACCTGTGCATCGGTGAGTTTGACCAGACGCGGCAGCGCCGACACGGTGGCGGCGGGGATGCCGAAAAACGGCGCGAACACCGCGTTGAGGCGGCCATGATCCTGGTCCGGCAGGTAGTAAAAAGGCAGTCCGCGCTTGATCGCGGCGAGCGTGGCCTTGATGCCTTCGTGGCGCTCGATCAGCACGATGTCCGAGAAGCGCGTGCGGCCGTGGCGCATGTATTTGTCGGCGACCGGGTTCTGCGCGCGGGCATACATCGAGACGATGGTTTGATCCATGGTCAGCCGTATGCCGCCCATGTCGAGGCCGACGAAATGCGGCGCCAGCCAGATCACCGGCCGCACGCCGTCGCCGCGCGCGGCTTCGGGGTTGTCGATGCGCACCAGACGGCGTACCCGCGCGGCCGATCCCCACCACAGAATGCCGTATTCCAGCGCGGCACGGATCGAGGCCTGAAAGGTTTGCCGTAGCCAGCGGCGGCGCTGTGCGGCGGGGACGTCGGGAAAGCACAGCGCCAGATTGGTGGCGCCGACACGCCGCCGCTTGCTGGGAATCTGCGCGACGAGCCAGCCGAGGCTGTTGCCGATGGCCGCCTGCAGCGGCAGCGGCAGCCAGTGCAGCAGCCACAGCACGAAGACGCCGAGCCAGACCGGCAGCAGCGCGGGGCGCAGCAGGGTGCGGGCGGGGGTGCTCATGTCGGCATCGCGTCCGGGGGCGGGGCGTCGCCCGGGCGTTTGTGGCGGTTGTAGCTCCACAGATATTGCGCGGGAAAGCGGCGCACCACGTCTTCCACCCCCTGGTTGATGCGCAGGGCGGCCGCGGCTTTGTCCTCCGGCAGCGCATCGAGCACCGGGAAGGCGTGCAGGTGATAGCCGCGTCCCCAGCTCAGCCGTTCGGCGGCGACAAAAAACGCCGCAGCACCAGTCTTGCGCTGCAGGCTGGCGACCAGGGTCGGCGTATAGGCCGGACGGCCGAGAAAGGGCGCCCACACGCCATCGCCGCCGGTTGCCACCTGGTCGGGCAGGATGCCGATGGCCTCGTGGCGTTTGAGCGCCGCCAGTTGCGCGCGCACACCCGACAGATCGGTCGGTACCAGCGTTGCCTGACCGCGCTGGCGCCCCGCCAGCATCAGCGCAGACAACACCGCTTTGCGCGGTGGCTTGTACATGGCGGTAAACGGATGGTGCGCGGCGTAATGCAGATTGAGCAGTTCAAAGCAGCCGATATGCGGTCCGATCAGAATGATGCCCTTGCCCGCTTCGCGCGCGGCATCGATGGCGTCCCAGCCGCTGCGGCCCTTGACCAGTTTCAGCACGTCTTCATACGGGCGCAGCCATACCGGCAACAATTCGATAATCGCCTTGCCGGACTCGGCGATGGACTGGCGCAATAGGCGTCGGCAGTCCGCGCCGGGCTTGCACAAGCCACTGTCGAACACGTTGCTGCGCATGCGGGCGGAATGCCTGCCAGGCGCCCAATAAATGAGCCAGCCCAGCGCGATGCCGAGACCATGCAGCAGCGGCAGCGGCAGACGCGCCAGCAATTTGAGCAGGATCAGCAGCGCACGATTCATGCGGCGGTCGGTTCAACGGGCAACGCGACGCCGCCCGGTTGCTTGTGGCGGTTGTAGCGCCATTGGTATTGTGCCGGGAAGCGTTGCACCGCCGCCTCTACGCCCTGGTTGATGCGCAGCGCGGCCGCCGTCTTGTCTTCCGGCAGCGTGTCGCTCAGCGGGTAGGCATGCAGGTGGTAACCGCGCCCCCAGCTCAGCCGTTCGGCCACGACGAAAAAAGCGGCAGCGCCGGTTTTGCGCTGCAGGCTGGCAACCAGCGTCGGGGTGTAGGCCGGGCGGCCAAGAAAAGGCGCCCATACGCCATCGCCGCTGCTGGCCACCTGGTCGGGCAGAATGCCGATTCCTTCGCGCCGCCTGAGCGCCGCCAGCAGGGCGCGCACGCCCGACATGTCGGTGGGAACCAGCGTCGTCTGGCTGCGCTGGCGGCCGTTCAGCATCAATTCATTCAGCAGGGGCTTGGGTGAAGGTTTGTACATGATGGTGAAAGGATGGCGTGCGCCGAAATACTGGCCGATGATTTCAAAACAACCAATATGCGGCGCAATGAGGATCACGCCCTGGCCCGCAGCATGCGCGGCATCGATGCGCTCCCAGCCGCTGCTGCCCCGAACCTGTTTCAGCACGACCTTGTCCCGATGCAGCCACATCGGCAGCAATTCGACGAAGGCCTTGCCTGATTCGCTGATGCTCTGGCGCAACAGACGTTCGCAGCCGGGTCCGGGCACGCATACGCCGCTATCGAACACGTTGTTGCGCATGCGGGCAGAATGCCGGCCCGGTGCCCAGTAAATGAGCCAGCCCAGTGCGACGCCGATGCCGTGCAGCACAGGCAGCGGCAGCCGCGCCAGCAGTTTGAGCAGGAACATCACGCGGGCATGCGATGCCACATGGGCAATGGCGCGGGGTGGATCGGAGTCTCTTTGAGGGAGTTGACGCCGCGGAAACAAGCGCGGCACAATGCGTGAGCAAAAGCCGCCGCGTTAACTTTGACAACTTGCGGGCGGGATACAAATACAGCTAAAGCGTCGCCGCTCTGTGGGTCCCGAGAGTTGGTTACGCAACCAGTAACCGGGACCACAGGAGTTGTCGTGCAAAAAGATTTCATTTTTACGTCTGAATCGGTGTCTGAAGGGCATCCCGACAAAATGGCGGACCAAGTGTCGGATGCGGTACTCGATGCGATTCTAACCCAGGACAAACACGCACGCGTTGCCTGCGAAACGCTGCTGACCACCGGTCTGTGCGTCATTGCCGGCGAAATCACCACCACTGCGGTGATCGACTACAACCAGATCGCGCGCCAGACCATCAAGCGCATCGGCTACGACTCTTCCGAAATCGGCTTCGACTACAACACCTGTTCGGTGCTGGTCACTGTCGGCAAGCAGTCGCCCGATATCGCGCAGGGCGTCGATCGCGCGCACGACGATTACCTCGACCAGGGCGCGGGCGACCAGGGCCTGATGTTCGGTTATGCCTGCAACGAAACCTCGGTGCTGATGCCGATGCCGATTTATCTGGCGCATCGCCTGACGCAGCGCCAGTCCGAACTGCGCAAGGACGGTCGCCTGCCGTGGCTGCGCCCCGACGCCAAATCGCAGGTGTCGATCCGCTATGTCGACGGCAAGCCGCACTCCATCGATACCGTCGTGCTCTCCACCCAGCACAACCCCGAAGTCTCGCAGGCGCAGATCACCGAGGCGGTGATCGAGGAAATCATCAAGCCGGTGCTACCGAAGGACATGCTGACCGCCGACACGCGTTACCTGGTCAATCCCACCGGGCGCTTCGTCGTTGGCGGTCCGATGGGCGACGCGGGTCTCACCGGCCGCAAGATCATCGTCGACACCTACGGCGGCGCATCGCCCCACGGCGGCGGCGCGTTCTCAGGCAAGGATCCGTCCAAGGTCGACCGCAGCGCCGCCTACGCCGGGCGCTACGTGGCGAAAAATATCGTCGCTGCCGGCCTCGCCGACAAGTGCATGGTGCAGATCAGCTACGCGATCGGCGTGGCCAGGCCCACCTCGATGATGGTCGACACCTTCGGCACCGGCAAAATACCCGAAGCCAGAATCGCCGAACTCATCGCCGCCCATTTCGACCTGCGCCCCAAGGGCATCGTCAACATGCTCGACCTGCTGCGCCCGATCTACACCGAGACCGCGAGCTACGGCCACTTTGGCCGCGAGGAGCCCGATTTCACCTGGGAAGTGACGGACAAGGCGGCTGAACTGAAGGCTGCAGCGGGGATTTGATGCGCTTGCATTTGCTTAGTGTTTAACGAAAAAGAGCCGGTCTAACCGGCTCTTTTTCTTGATGGGGCTAAACGTTAAACCCGTTTGCGACGGCGGTGCGCCATCAACCCAACTAGACTCAGACCCGCCAGCATCATGATGTAGGTTTCGGCCTCGGGTACTGGGGCCATGGTGGCAATGCCTTCAAAATGAAGGACTGCACCCGAACCGTTCCAGCTTGGCTGTACGGCAAGGGTGTTGAGGTCATATACGTCGTTGTTGAATACATGTGTCCAGTCAGCCGTATAGAAATAGCGATTGGCGTCAATCATGGATACGGACGTCACAAGCGTGGAGGCATCGGGTGCGGCGGGGAATGCCGTGTGGCCGAGGGTGAATTCAGCAACCAGCCCCGAAAGGTTGAGCGTCATGGCGCCGCCCGTGATCGTCCCACTTGGCGCGCTTTTTAGTGTGTTGAATTCAAAGTGATTGCTGCCACCCCAATTGAATCCGGTCGAAAAGGCACCATTCGCCTGGGTGGTTCCCATGATGAGCGCGCCATCGGTGCCGTTGCTGGTAAAGAAAGCGGGCGGAGCCATGTAGGTGCCGTCAATCGAGAAATAGTTTCCCCAACCGCCTCCATTGGCAAGCCCGGAAGTGCCAAGTCCACCCGAGGTAACCCCAATTTCCTCAATCGTCAGGCTTTGTATGGATGCGGCGTGAACGCCACCGCTTGTCATGCAACAACCCAAAGCCATGCCCGCCAGCGTTTTTGTAATGTGATTCATGTTTCTCCTCCCGTCAGTATTGGTTGTGTTTGTGAATTTCAGGCGCGTGTGAGTACGCTTGGGGGCGGTAAAGCAAAATGCGCACCTGAATGATGCTTGCTAGCCATGGTTCAATAATTACAAAGGCTTTTAATGCAGGTGATGCATGGCAGCTCACACCGCATGTAAAGAATTCCGACACCAAGGGGGGGCCTGGAAGGCTGATCATCTTGTGCCTGTAGATCGCCGGTTCGGAATTTTTTGCTTCAGGAGTAGAATCCGGCCTCGGTTCTAAGGACGCGTTGCGACGATTCACTCGTTCGGCGCTGGATGCTTTCCGCTATCGCACTTACATTGTTTGTACGTAGGCAGAAAAAAGCGTGTTGAACCGTGATTTCACTTGGGAAGTGATCGGCAAGGCGGTTGATGCAATCGTTGTTGCTGACAACTTACCGATATTATTGGGCGACCTGTTTCGCCCCCCTGCACTGAGGAGCGCTGCGACTGTCGCCGGTTTGATCCGAATCGACAGCCAGGCTCAGCGCAGGCGATGATTCAACTGCGCTCGTTGACTTGCAGCCGGGCTGTGGGCAAACGAGCACCCACCCCGCTGTCATTCAAGGAGTTTCACCATGAATGCAGTTTCTACCCCCTCTGGTTTTACCGATTTCGTCATCGCCGACCTGGCGCTGGCCGACTGGGGCCGCAAGGAAATCCGCATCGCCGAAACCGAAATGCCCGGCCTGATGGCGATTCGCGAGGAATTTGCCGCCGCGCAGCCGCTCAAAGGCGCGCGCATCACCGGTTCGCTGCACATGACCATCCAGACCGCCGTGCTGATCGAAACCCTGCAGGCGCTGGGTGCCGAAGTGCGCTGGGCGTCGTGCAACATCTTCTCGACCCAGGATCACGCTGCCGCTGCGATCGCGGCCACGGACACCCCCGTGTTCGCGGTCAAGGGCGAGTCGCTGGAAGACTACTGGGATTACACCCACCGCATTTTCGAGTGGGCTGACGGCGTCCACTCCAACATGATCCTCGACGACGGCGGCGATGCGACGTTGCTGCTGCATCTGGGGGCGCGTGCCGAGAAGGATATTTCGGTTGTGGGCAACCCGACCAGCGAAGAAGAGCGCGTGCTTTACGCCGCGATCAAGGCCAAAGTGGCCGTCGACCCGACCTGGTATTCGGTGCGCCTGGCCGCCATCAAGGGCGTGACCGAGGAAACCACCACCGGCGTGCATCGCCTGTATCAGATGCACGCACGCGGTGAACTCAAATTCCCCGCGATCAACGTCAACGATAGCGTGACCAAGTCCAAGTTCGACAACCTCTACGGCTGCCGCGAATCGCTGGTTGACGGCATCAAGCGCGCGACCGACGTGATGGTTGCCGGCAAGGTTGCCGTGGTGGCGGGCTATGGCGACGTCGGCAAGGGTTCGGCACAGGCACTGCGTGCGCTGTCCGCCCAGGTGTGGATCACCGAAATCGACCCGATCTGCGCGCTGCAGGCCGCGATGGAAGGGTACCGCGTGGTGACCATGGACTACGCTGCCGACAAGGCCGACATTTTTGTCACCGCAACCGGCAACTTCCACGTCATCACCCACGATCACATGGCCAAAATGAAGAATCAAGCCATCGTCTGCAACATCGGTCACTTCGACAATGAAATCGACGTCGCCGGGGTGGAGAAATACCAGTGGGAAGAAATCAAGCCGCAGGTTGACCACATCATTTTCCCCGACGGCAAACGCATCATCATGCTGGCCAAGGGACGCCTGGTGAACCTCGGCTGCGCCACCGGCCACCCGTCGTATGTGATGTCGTCATCGTTCGCCAACCAGACCATTGCGCAGATCGAGCTGTGGCAGGAACGGGATTCAGGCAAGTACCCCATCGGCGTTTACACCCTGCCCAAGCACCTGGACGAGAAGGTTGCGCGCCTGCAGTTGCGCACTCTGAACGCACAGCTGACCGAGCTCACCGACTACCAGGCCAGCTACATCAGCGTGGACAAGAACGGCCCCTACAAGGCCGACCATTACCGTTATTGATTCCAGGGAGAACAGCGTGCGCATTTTGCTGATTTGGGTACTGAACGCTGTGGCCTTGCTGGGCGTGGCCTATTTGCTGCCGGGCATCGAGGTCACCAGCTTTGGCTCGGCCATGCTGGCCGCGCTGGTGATCGGCCTGCTCAATACGCTGGTGCGTCCGGTGCTGGTCGTGCTCACCTTGCCCATCACGCTGTTGACCCTGGGGCTGTTCTATTTCGTGCTGAACGGCTTGCTGTTCTGGCTGGCGGGCAACCTGTTGTCCGGCTTTGCCGTTCACGGATTTGTCGCCGCCATGCTGGGCGCCATTCTGTACAGCGTGATCGCTTGGGCGCTGTCGGCGCTCGTTCCCGGCGATAAAGGCTGAACCATGAGCCAACGTACTTTCAGCTTCGAATTTTTTCCGCCCAAAACAGCGGAGGGCGCAGAAAAACTACGCGCCACCCGCGCGCAACTGGCGCAACTCAAACCCAAGTTTTTTTCGGTGACTTTCGGCGCGGGTGGCTCCACCCGCGACCGCACCCTGGAAACCGTGCGCGACATACAGGCATCCGGCTCCGAAGCCGCGCCGCATCTGTCGTGCATCGGCTCCACCCAAGACAATATCCGCGAGATATTGAGCGAATACAAAAGCCAGGGCATCCGCCATCTGGTTGCACTGCGCGGCGATTTGCCGTCGGGCAGCATCGACGCGGGCGAGTTCAACTACGCCAACGAACTGGTGAGTTTCATCCGCAAGGAAACCGGCGACTGGTTCGAAATCGAAGTCGCCGCCTATCCTGAAATCCACCCGCAGGCGCGCTCGTGGACCGACGATCTTGCCAACTTCAAGCGCAAGGTCGATGCCGGGGCGAACTCCGCCATCACCCAATACTTCTTCAATGCCGACGCCTACTTTCGCTTCGTCGATGAAGCGCGGGCACTGGGGGTGAGCATCCCCATCGTCCCCGGCATCATGCCGATCGGCAACTACGTGCAACTGGCGCGGTTTTCGGACGCCTGCGGTGCGGAGATCCCGCGCTGGTTGAGAAAGAAGCTGGAAACCTACGGCGACGATCTGGCATCGATTCGCGCCTTCGGACTGGATGTCATCACCGACCAGTGCGAGCGCCTGCTGGCTGGTGGCGCACCGGGCCTGCATTTCTACACCATGAATCAGGCGGGGCCGAGCACCACCATCTGGCAGCGGCTGGGCTTGTAAGCATTCGGGGCACGCCGCGACCCCGCAAACGGGTTGGTTCGCTGATGACACGGCTGTTCCGCCACCGGTCGCCACCGCGTTCCTGCCCGCCCTGCGCAGCTGCGCTTCAACCGCCCACTCGCGCGCATCGATACGCTCCAGCAAATTGACACGCTGCAAGGCCTGGCCGATACGCAGCGCCCGCTGCACCACCGCACCCTGCATTCCTTGCGCGAACGCCGTTTGGCCTTGACGCGAAAAATGGCGCTGTGGCCGGACGAACGGCTGCACGGCCGTGGCTTGAGTTGCTTCGGGAAGCGCAGGCGCTGAAACAAGATATGGCGGCAATGGAAAGGGACAGGCGAGCCGTGCGCGACGACGCCTCATTCAAGCGCTGGCTCAAGCTGCAAAAACAGCTATCCGGGCAGGACAACGATCCCGATTATCTTGACGATTGATCCTGTAAAAGAAGCCATGGATGTATGCGGGAGTCGACCCGAAGCGGAAATTGGGCTGTCCGGAAAGCAGACATTCAACGTTTCGGGTAGGTAGCGCCTAGACCGTCTCCCACGTGAAAGGCGTGGTCGCAGCAAGGCGAAGCCCGCTCGCTTGTTGCTCCCGAACTACGCGACTGATGTCACGACCGAAGCAATTCTTTCCATTCCGGCAGACAAAGCTGCCACGTTGGCACCAGGCGCGGAAACATTTCTATTCCGGCAAGTGCGCATTGCAGGCTATTCCAGCGTATCAGATCAAATGAATCGCGATACAAGTACGCCACCCAGTCCGCCAGTAGCACAGCTGCATAGGTTTCTGCATCGCTGGTATCGCAGGGAGAAAGCCCTGCACTGTGCTGGTATCCAGTCACAATGGTTGCCGCGTCATAGCCCCAGCGATGCAGTGCAATCGCTGCTGTGCCTGCACGAAATGTCACCTCTTCGGGCAAACTCGATTCTGCCGCCGAGGCAACAGGATTGAGTGCTGCCGGAAATTCTGAGAAATGAAGGTTGGCAAACAAAGCTTGAATGTGCGCAGCCAGTTCGGGTGTGTTCGCCATGTGCCAGAAATTGAAGACCACGGTTAGTCGTGGCTGGGTAACTTCGGTAACGCCATGATAGGAATCCGCGTGCAGCAGGAAGCCAACGGCTTTGTTGTATTCAGGATTGACACTGAATACGGCTTCGCCCTCCGGCGATGAGAATAATTCCAGCACACCGCCATGTTCAGCTCGCCATTGCTTATTGAGTTGCACGACCAGGCGCGCAATTTCATAGCCCAATAGTGGCCGGTCGCTGTGTATGCCAATGACTTGTCCGGGCAGCATGCGTTGAGCCGTGACCAGCACACGATTGACCAGTGGCAATCCCGTCATCTCGCGCATCCTTGCGAGTATTTCGGTCTGAAACGTTGCAGGAATAGTCTCGGTAACGTCGCTAAGTGAACAGCGGTAAAACACACCGTCCTGATGCTGCCATTCACGGTCTTGCGAAAACAGCTGCTCAAGCGCAGCGCACTGTTCTTCAGAGAATGCGGCATTCACAAAGAAAAAGGGGAATGGGTGATGGTGGTGGTCGGGCTGTAAGAGCAATGTCTGGACTCATCTATGAATGATATGTGAACATTTTCGCATCTGAAATGAGGGCTTCTGGCCGGCTTGGGCCAGTTGCTACCGCTGTAAGTGGGGCGTCAATCGACAGCGTTTGTTGCGAATCGAGTGCGCCTCAAGTCAAAACCCTCGGGAACAGCCAGATAAAAGCAAGGGCACGCTTTTTGACAATAGCCAAATGTCAGGTTCGAATGGCCTGCATCACCCCATACTGAGTTTTGTCGCCAGCCAGATTGCGCGCCTGTTACCGGCGCGCTGAATCAAGCCGGGGACAAAAGCCGTTCAGTACATTACAGCCAGGTAATCCGCCGCTCCAGCGTGGTGTGATCCACCACCGCATCTTTCAGAATCGCGCCGTCGTCGCTTGATCCGGCCACCACCGCCTTGTCGGCGACCGGTGCGAGATTGTCGAGCTTGAAGCGACCCTTGCCGGTCTGGTCGCGCAGGAAACAGCGTTCGTCGAAGAACAGGCGGTCGCCGCTGGCGTCGATTTCGTCCGAATCGACCGAGTCGTAGCCGATGAGTTTTTTGACGTCGTCGAGTCCGGCGATGTTGGCTTCGCTGATGGTCTTGTTGTTCGCGTCGATCAGATAGGCTTTCATGGCAGTCCTCACAGGCTGGATTTGAGCGCTTTCAGGCAGTAGTCGACATTTTCCTGCTTGGCCGAATAGCCCATCAAGCCGATGCGCCAGATCTTGCCCGCCATGTCGCCCAGACCTGCGCCGATTTCGAGACTGAAATCATTCAGCAGCCTGGCGCGCACCGCTGCTTCGTCGATGCCTTCGGGCACGTAAATCGAATTGAGCTGCGGCAGGCGGGCGGATTCCTCGACCACGTAGCGCAGGCCCATGCCTTCGAGACCGGCCTTGAGTTTTTCGTGCATCGTGCGGTGGCGCGCCCAGGCGTTTTCCAGGCCTTCTTCTTCGAGGATCACCAGCGCTTCGTGCAGGCCGTACATCGGGTTGATCGGCGCGGTGTGGTGGTAGGTGCGCTTGCCGGCGGACTGCCAGTAGCCGAGTACTAGATTGAGATCGAGGAACCAGCTTTGCACAACGGTCGTGCGCGCCTTGATGCGGGCGATGGCGCGCTCGGAGAACGACACCGGCGACAGGCCGGGCGTGCACGACAGGCACTTCTGGCTGCCGGAATACGCCGCGTCGATGCCCCACTTGTCCATGTGGAGCGGCGTGCCGCCGAGGCTGGTGACGCAGTCCATGATGGTAAGCGCGCCATATTCCTGCGCAATCTTCGCGAGCGTTTCGGCATCCGACTGCGCGCCGGTCGAGGTCTCGGCGTGCACGAAGGCGAGAATCTTTGCGTCCGGATTGGCCTTGAAGGCGTCGCGCACCTTCTGCGGATCAACCGGTGCGCCCCAGGCATCATCGACCACGACCGGCACGCCGCGGGTGCGCTTGACGTTTTCCAGCATGCGGCCGCCAAACACGCCGTTGCGGCAGACGATGACCTTGTCGCTCGGTTCCACCAGGTTGACGAAGCACATTTCCATCCCCGCCGAACCTGGCGCCGACACCGGGAAGGTCAGCGCGTTCTCGGTCTGGAACGCCATCCGCAGCATGGCCTTGATCTGCTCCATCAGGTCGACGAAAGCGGGGTCGAGGTGGCCGATGGTCGGGCGTGCCATGGCGTCAAGAATGCGCTGCGGCACGTCGGAGGGGCCGGGACCCATGAGGATGCGTTTGGGGGGGATGAAGGGGGCAGTCATAACCTTGGTCTCTGTATGGAAAACTTCTAATAAAACAAAGGCTTGATTCTACGGATAAAACGGTGCGGCGGGATAATGCGCGAGCAGATTCCCGCGGGGGGTGACGCACGGTTGCGACCGCAGTTTCAATGACTATGGTGAAGTTTTGGCGATGAAATGGAGGAGGGGGTATGGCAACGAACACAGCATGTTTACGTTCGCTGTTCGGTGGCGTGGCGCTGGGTATCGCGCTGGGTGCTGCGCCGCAGGCAGCGGCTGAGTCCACCCCGGCAGTCATGACGTTGAGCGAGGCGGATCAAACGGCGGTGTTCAAGGCGGCGGGTGCAATACAACGCAAGGGCGTGTGGGTCATTTGCGTGGATGAACCAAGCGGCGGGGGCGCATCCATTGATTGGGTGCGCGATCTGAATGGCGATGGGCGTCCCGAAGCCGTGGTCACCGAAGGCGGCATGTATTGCCATGGCCATTCAGGGACGGGCTATACGCTGCTCAGCCAGCAGGGCGACGGTAAGTGGCGTGTGATGAGCAGCAACAATGGCATCCCCGAGTTTCTGAAAACCCGGGGTGTCGGTGGCTGGCCGGATATCTCGGTGGGTGGTCCGGGCTTCTGTTTCCCGGTGCAGCGCTGGAATGGCAAGACGTATGCGCTGAACCGTTTCGAATACGAGGGCAAGCGCTGCAATCCGCCGCGCTAGTTAAACCGGCGGCTCGCCCATCAGCGGCTTCATCGCGGTCAACAGGCTGTTGAAGATGCGCGGGTGAGTCCTCTCCTGCTCCGCCAGCATCTGCTTCATCGCGTAGCGTTGCTGCGGCTTGGCGAAACAGGCGGGGCAGTTTTCGAAAATCACGGGCAGCCCGGCATCGGCCGCGAACGCACGGGTCTGGCGTTCGCGTGCGTAGGCGAACGGCCGGATGATGCGCAGGTTGCCGGCGTCGTTGAGGTAGTGCGGCGACATGGTGCGCAGCTTGCCGCCGAACAGCATCGACATCATCAGCGTTTCGGCGAGGTCGTCGAGATGGTGGGCCATGGCGACGACGTTGCAATTCTGTTCGCGCGCGACGCGGTAGAGAATGCCGCGCCGCATGCGTGAGCAATACGCGCAGTAGGAATCGGAATCCTTGGTCAGCGTCTTCTGCGCTTCGACCATGATCGGCTGCGATTCGAGGAAATAGGGCACACCGAGCGCAGCCATGTAGGGCGTGAGCGGTGACGGGTCGTACTGGTCGGACTGCGGATCGACGGTGCACGCCAGCAGTTCGAATTTGACCGGCGCTTTCTGTTGCAGATGGTGCAGCGTGTGCAGCAGCGACAGCGAATCCTTGCCGCCCGACAGTCCGAGCAGGATGCGGTCGCCGTTGCGGATCATGCGCCAGTCGCCGATGGCGCGGCCAGCCAGGGTAACGAGCGAGCGGGAGGGCTTGATCCAGCCGGTGGGCGTGTCGTGGCTCATGCGGAGAATTGAAGTGCGTGAAGTTGGGCGTAGCGGCCTTGTTTGGCGAGCAACTCGGCGTGGCTGCCGATCTCGACGATGCGTCCACCTTCCAGCACCACGATCCGATTGGCGCGCTCAATGGTGGACAGGCGGTGAGCAATCACCAGCGTGGTGCGGTTGGTCATCAGGGTTTCCAGTGCGGCCTGGACGTGGCGCTCGGATTCGTTGTCGAGCGCCGAAGTGGCTTCGTCGAGGATCAGAATCGGCGCGTTTTTGAGGATGGCGCGGGCGATGGCGATGCGCTGGCGCTGGCCGCCGGACAGGCGCATGCCGTTTTCGCCGATCAGCGTGTCGAGGCCCTCCGGCATCGCCTGAATGAAGTCCCAGGCGTGGGCCGCGATGCAGGCGGCGCGGATTTCATCGGTCGTGGCATCGCGCTTGGTGCCGTAGGCGATGTTGTGTGCCAGCGTGTCGTTGAACAGGGTGACGTCCTGCGATACCAGCGCGATGTGACTGCGCAGGTTTTGCAGCGGGATGTCGCGAATATCGTGGCCATCAAGCGTGATGACGCCGCTGTCGGGGTCGTAGAAACGCGGCACCAGATTCGCCAGCGTGGTCTTGCCGGAGCCGGACGCGCCGACCAGCGCGACGGTTTCGCCGGGTGCGATGTCGAGGCGGATGGCGTCGAGCGCGGGCACGTTCTTGCCAGGATAGCTGAGGCTGACGTCGCGGAATGCGAGGCGGCCTTCGATGCGGGCGAGCCTCTGGGTGCCGCTGTCGCGTTCGGCATCCTGGTCGAGCATGGAGAAAATGGTTTCGGCGGCGGCGAGCCCACGCTGCAGCTGGTCGTTGACGGCGGTGAGGCGCTTGAGCGGTGCGAACAGCAGCAGCATCGCCATGAAAAAGGCGACGAAACCACCGACCGTGGTGGCGTTGTCGCTCGCCTGGTCGGCGGCGATGTAGACGATGACCGCCAGCGCAATCGCGGCGATGAACTGGATCACCGGTTCGTACACCGCGTTGGCGGCGACGCGTTTCATTTCATAGGCGCGCGCCAAGTTGGCCGCACTGCGGAAGCGGTCCTGCTCGTAGGTTTCGCCGCCGTAAAGCTTGACCACGCGATGGCCCCCCACCGCCTCGTCCACCACTTGGGTGAGGTCGCCGATGTTTTGCTGTGCCTTGCGCGACAGTCCGCGCAAGCGCTTGCTCGCCATGCGCACGACCCACAAGGTCAGCGGCACCAGCGCGAACACGATCAGGGTCAGTTGCCAGTTCAGCCAGACCAGATAGCCGAGCAGGCCCAGCACTGTCACGGTGTCGCGCACCAGCGTGGTGAGCGAGCTGGTGGCCGATTGCGTCACCTGGGTGACGTTGAACGCCAGTTGCGCGATCAGCTGGCCGCTCGGGTTCTGGTCGAAGTAGCGCGTCGGCAGCGTCATCAGCTTGTCGAACATCGCCGCGCGCAAGTCCATCACCAGACGGCTGCCGACCCATGCCATGCAATAGGTGCTGACGAAGCTGGTGAGGCCGCGCACCACGAACAGCGCCAAGAGCAGCAGCGGTACCCAGCGGATGAAGGCCTGGTCCTTGGCGACAAAGCCCTGGTCCAGCAGCGGCTTGAACAAGGCAGGCAGCATCGGCTCGGTGGCGGCGGTGAGAATCAGCGCGACGAGCGACAGCGCGAACATGCGCCAGTAAGGTTTGACGTAGGTCAGCAGGCGACCATACAGTGCGCGGCTGTCGGGTACGGGAGTCATAGCAGCAGTAGGGTAGCGAGGCCGAGGAAGATGAAGAAGCCCATGCTGTCGGTGATGAACGTGAGCAGCACCGAGGAGCCAATCGCGGGGTCGCGCTTGAAGCGTTCCAGCGTCATCGGAATGAAGATGCCGGCCAGCGCGGCGACCAGCAGATTGAGCAGCATCGCCAGCGCCATCACGCCACCGAGTGCGGGGTTGTCATACAGCAGCCAGGCGAAGAGGCCCACCGCCGAACCCCACATCAGGCCGTTCAACAGGGCGACGCCGATTTCCTTGACCACCAGGCGCCGTGCGTTGGCCGGGGTGATGTGGCCGAGCGCGAGGCCGCGAATGATCAGGGTAATGGTCTGGTTGCCCGAGTTGCCGCCGATGCCGGCGATGATCGGCATCAATGCCGCCAGCGCGGCGAGTTTTTCGATGCTGCCTTCGAACGCGCCGATCACGCGCGAGGCGACGAAGGCAGTGCCGAGGTTGATCGCCAGCCACATCCAGCGGTTCTTGGCTGCGTTCCAGACGGTGGAAAACAGGTCTTCCTCTTCTTTCAGGCCGGCCATCGACAGCATGTCGGCGTCGGCCGATTCGCGGATGTAGTCGACCACCGCATCGACGGTTAGACGCCCGATCAGGCGTCCCTGTGCGTCCACCACCGGCGCCATCACCAGGTCGTAGCGTTCGAACGCCTGCGCCGCCTCCTGCGCTTCGTCCTCGGGGTGAAACTTGACGAAATCCTCGACCATCACGGCCGCCACCGAGGCCTCGGGATCGGTGGTCAACAAGCGTTTCAGCGGCAGCACGCCAATGATCGAATCGTCGCGATCCACCACGAACAGCTTGTCGAGCTGGTCGGGCAGCTCGCCCAGACGGCGCAGGTAACGCAGCGCGACTTCCAGCGTCACGTCGACGCGGATGGTGACCATCTCGAAATCCATCAGCGCACCCACCGTGTCCTCGGGGTAGGCCAGCGCCGATTGCAGGTGCGCGCGCTTCTGCGCGTCGAGGCTGGTGAGCAGTTCCTGAATCACGTCGTGCGGCAGGTCGGCCGCGATGTCGGCAATCTCGTCGGTGTCGAGCGACTCGGCGGCGGCCAGCAGTTCCGCCTTGTCCATGCTCTGGATCAGCGATTCGCGCACCGAATCGGAGACTTCCAGCAGGATTTCGCCGTCGTACTCCGCGTTGACCAGACCCCACACCAGCCGGCGCTCGTCCAGCGGCAGGGCTTCCAGAATGTAGGCGATGTCGGCCGGGTGCAGGTCTTCCAGCTTGCGCTGCAGCTCGGCCAGGTTCTGCTTGTGCACCAGGTTCTCGACCAGTGCCTGGCGCGGCCCGCCCTGCTTGTGGACGAGTTCCTCCACCAGCCGCATCCGGGCGAGCAGGGACTGCACCTGGATCAGGTGCGTTTCCAGGTTGTCCTGCGACTGGGTTTCGAGGGAATCGGTCATGGGGCGTTTGGGCCAAAAAGCCCCGCGATTGTAACGCGCCACGGCGTGGGGACGTTGGCGAATTCGCCGTGGGAAGCACGTGGATCGATCGCGTTCTATAGTGTTCAGATGAAGACGCTGCTTGCCCTGCTCCTGCTAGCCTGCCTGCCCGCATGCGGGCGCGATCTGCCGCTGGATACGCTCAAGCTGCCGGCGGGCTTTCGCCTCGCGATCTATGCCGATGTGGTGCCGGGGGCGCGCTCCATGACCCTGGCGCCCGATGGCACGCTGTTCGTCGGCACCCGCGGCGACACGGTTTACGCCTTGCCCAACCGCACCGGCGGCCCCCGGGCCGATGCTGTCCTGACCTTGCTGAAGGGGCTGGATACGCCCAACGGCGTGGCCTTTCGCGACGGCGCGCTCTACGTCGCCGAGGTCGGCCGCATCCTGCGCTACGACCGCATCATCGAGCGGTTGCGCAATCCCCCGAAGCCGGTGGTGGTGAGCGATGCCTTTCCGCACGACGCCCATCACGGCTGGAAATTCATCCGCTTTGGCCCGGACGGCCGCCTCTACGTGCCGGTGGGCGCGCCCTGCAACATCTGTGAAGCGGATCCTGCCCGCTATGCGGCGATCTTCCGCCTCAAGCCGGACGGCAGCGTGCTGGAGCAATACGCGCGGGGCGTGCGCAACACGGTCGGCTTCGACTGGCATCCGCAAACTGGCGAGCTGTGGTTTACCGACAACGGCCGCGACTGGCTGGGCAACGATGCGCCGCCCGACGAGTTGAACCGCGCGCAGCGGGCCGGCCTGCATTTCGGCTATCCCTATTGCCATGGCAGCGCCATCGCCGACAGCGAATATGGCAGCAAGCGTGCCTGTGCCGAATTCACCCCGCCGATGCGCGAACTCGGCGCCCACGTCGCCGCCCTCGGAATGCGCTTTTATAGCGGCACGATGTTCCCCGAGCCCTGGCGCGGCCGCGTTTTCATCGCCGAGCACGGCTCCTGGAACCGCATCCCGCCATCCGGCTATCGCCTGACCACGGCGCGCATCGAGGGCGGGCGGGTGACGGCCTACGAGGTGTTCGCCGAGGGCTGGCTGAAAGGCCTCGCGGCCTGGGGGCGGCCGGTCGACGTACAGGTGATGCCGGATGGTGCGCTGCTGGTGTCGGACGACAAGGCGGGGGTGATTTACCGGATCAGCTACGGCAAATAAATGCCTGGCATGCCGGCGCTGAGTGCGGGCTAGTCCCAGCGGTCGTCGCGCACTTCCACCCAGCCGCCGGCCACTCTCACCGGGAACACGGCCACCGCGCTGTAGGCCGGCGGCGCAGTGACGGCGCCGCTGCGCAGGTTGAAGCGGGCGCCGTGGCGCGGGCAGACGATTTCCTCGCCCTGAAGTTCGCCGCTCGCCAGTTCGCCGCCGTCGTGGGTACAGGTGTCCTCGATCGCGCAGTAGTCGCCGCCGAGATTGAATACCGCGACGGCCACGCCATCGACATCCGCCACGCAGCGCCTGCCGGGCGGCAGGTCGGTAACACGCGCGACACGCACCCAGTCGGACATCACACCAGCCCGAGTTGCAGCCGCGCAGCTTCGCTCATGCGGCTTTGATCCCACGGCGGATCCCAGACGATTTCGACGTGGGCGGCGGTGACGCCGCTGACTTCTGCCACGGTCTGCTCGACCTGCGCGGGAAAGCTTTGCGCCACCGGGCAGCCGGGCGCGGTGAGCGTCATGCGGATATCGACACGGCCGGCGGCATCGACATCAAGGTCGTAGATCAGGCCCAGGTCGTAGATGTTGACCGGCAGTTCGGGATCGAAAATCGTGCGCAGGGCGGCGATGACCTGCCGCTTAAGACCGTGTTCGGTGCGCTTTTCGGAAACCAGGCGGGCGAGATTGATCATGGCGGCGGCGCGGGTTGCGAGGGTTGCGGGCAGAACGGCGAGGGGCCTTCGGTGCACACCGTTTCGCTGTTCTGTTCGAGCGCGGCCTGCAATACATGCCAGGGCAGCGTCGCGCACTTCACCCGCATCGGGAATTCGTGCACGCCTTCGAGCACGCGCAACTTGCCCACGCCTTCCGCCGGGGCATTTTCCGCCAGCATGTTGTGCACCCGATGGAACAGGCGCTCCACTTCGTCCAGCGGTTTGCCGTGCACCGCTTCGGCCATCATCGAGGCGGACGCCATGCAGATGGCGCAGCCGGCGCCTTCGAAACCGATGTCCTCGATGGTGTCGTTCGCCACTTTCAGATGCACTTGGATTTCGTCGTTGCACAGTGGATTGAAGCCGTGCGCATGGTGCGTGCTGCCACGCGGATTCTTCGGGTAATGCCGCGGGTGGCGGTTGTGTTCGAGGATCACTTCTTCGTAGAGGGCGCGCTGGTCGGTATTCATGCCGTGCGCTCCTTGTTCAGCACCGGCAGCGCGGCGGCCAGATGCGGCTCCAGCCAGTCGGCCAGCCCGGTGTTTTTCAGCAATCCAAGCGCCTCTTCGACGAAGCCGCGCAACAACAGCGCGCGAGCAACGTCGGCGTCGATGCCGCGACTGCGCAGGTAGAAGATTTCCGCGGGATCGAGCTGGCCGACGGTTGCACCATGGCCGCATTTGACGTCGTCGGTATAGATTTCCAGCTGCGGCTTGACGTCGATTTCGGCGTGTGGCGACAGCAGCAGGTTGCGGCTCGATTGTTGGGCGTCGGCCTTCTGGGCGCCGGCCTGCACTACCACGCGCGCGTCGAAAATGCCGCGCCCGCGGCCGTCTGCGATGCCGCGCCAGGTCTGGCTGCTGCGGGTGTGCGGGGCGCGATGTTCGACGTGCAGGTGCTGGTCGAGATGGCGTCGTCCGGCGGCGATGAACACGCCATCGAGCTGGCACGCTGCGCCGGCTTCGTCCAGATGGACCCGGGTGTCGTGGCGCGCCACGCGGCCGCCGACATTCACCGACAGGGCGTGATAGCGGCTGTCGCGTGCCTGTTGCACCAGGGTCAGCCCGGTGTGGGTGGCGGCTGTACTGTTTTCGTCGAGCTTGAGGTGGGTGAGTCGGGCGCCTTCGCCCAGCACGATCTCGGTCACGCTGTTGTGCCAGTAGGCGAGATCGGGCGCGCCCAGACACTGTTCCACCAGCACCGCCTCGGCGCCGGCTTCCAGCACGACGAGGTGGCGCAGATGCAGCATGGCGTCGGCTTCGCTGGTGCGGTGCACCATGAACAAGGGCGCCGATTTCCAGCCGGCAGGCACGTGCAGCATCAGGCCGTCCTGCCATAGCGCGCTATTGATTTCAGCCAGTGCCGTATTGCCGGGAAAGGTGTCGGCCAGCTGGCCGAGGTAACGCACCACCAGGGCGGTATCGGCACGGTCGGCCAGGCTGTGCGCGTGGATCGATTGCGTATAGACATCCATCAGGCGGCCATTGCCGAACTTCAACACGGTGCCCGGATAATCTTCGCTGGCCCAGTCTTCCGCGGCGTGTTGCGGGGCGTGCAGTTCAGCCCGTTCCAGAAAATCGAGTGCGGTGTATTTCCAGTCTTCGTCGCGCGGGGTCGGCAGTCCGTGGCTGAAAAAGCGCTCCAATGCGACCTCGCGTGACGCCATCTGCTGCGGCGAACCGCCGGCCTGTTCGAGCGCCTGCCGGTAGAGGGCGGGGGTCATGGCCGTGCCTCCGCTTGCGGGCCGGGTTCGGGCATCAACCAGCCGTAGCCGCGTTCTTCCAGTTCCAGCGCCAGGCTGGCGTCGCCCGACCGCACGATGCGTCCGCCTGCCAGAACGTGCACCCGGTCGGGGACGATATAGTTCAGCAGACGCTGGTAGTGGGTAACCAGGATGACCGCGCGCTCCGGGTGCTTCAGCGCGTTAACGCCGTGGGCCACGGTTTTCAGCGCGTCGATATCGAGGCCGGAATCGGTTTCGTCGAGGATGGCGAGGCGCGGTTCCAGCACCGCCATTTGCAGGATTTCGTTGCGCTTTTTCTCGCCGCCGGAGAAGCCTTCGTTGACCGCGCGGTAGAGAAAGCTGTCGTCCATGCCGAGCAGTTCCAGCTTGCCCTTCACCGTGTCGAGAAAGTCCATCGCGTCGAGTTCGGTTTCATTGCGCGAGCGCCGCACGCTGTTCAACGCGGTGCGCAGCAACTGCACGTTGGCGACGCCGGGGATTTCCAGCGGATATTGAAAGGCGAGGAACACCCCGGCGCGGGCACGCTGCTCCGGTTCCAGCGCCAGCAGATCCTGTCCCAGATAGCGCACGCTGCCGGCGGTCACCGTATAGCCCTCGCGCCCGGCCAGCACCTGGGCGAGCGTGCTTTTGCCCGAGCCGTTGGGGCCCATGATGGCATGCACCTCGCCCGCTTTGACGTCGAGATCGATGCCGGAAAGTATCGGTTTGTCGCCGATGGCTACGTGCAGATTTTCGAGATGCAACATGATTCACACTCCTACTGACCCCTGACCCCTGACCCCTGACCCCTGACTACCCAATCGCCCCTTCCAGGCTTACCGCGAGCAGCTTCTGCGCTTCCACCGCGAACTCCATCGGCAGCTCCTTGAACACTTCCTTGCAGAAACCGTTGACGATCAGGTTCACCGCGTCTTCCTCGCTCAAGCCGCGGCTGCGCAGGTAGAACAGCTGGTCGTCGCCGATCTTGCTGGTGGTGGCTTCGTGTTCGACGGTGGCAGTCGGGTTCTTCACCTCGATATACGGGAAGGTGTGGGCAGCGCAGTGGTCGCTCATCAGCAGCGAGTCGCATTGCGTGTGGTTGCGCGCATTCGCCGCGCTCGGCAGCACCTTCACCAGGCCGCGATAGGCGTTGCTGCCGTAGCCGGCCGAGATGCCTTTCGACACGATGGTGCTGCGGGTATTCCTGCCAATGTGGATCATCTTGGTGCCGGTGTCGGCCTGCTGGCGATGGTTGGTCAGCGCCACCGAATAGAACTCGCCGACGCTGTCGTCGCCGCGCAGGATGCAACTCGGGTATTTCCAGGTGATGGCCGATCCGGTCTCGACCTGGGTCCATGAAATGTGCGCGCGGTCACCGCGGCAATCGCCGCGCTTGGTGACGAAGTTGTAGATTCCGCCACGCCCCTCGCGGTCGCCGGGATACCAGTTCTGCACGGTGGAATACTTGATGCGAGCGTCCTTTAGCGCCACCAGTTCTACCACCGCCGCATGCAACTGGTTCTCGTCGCGCATCGGCGCGGTGCAGCCTTCCAGATAACTCACAGTCGCGCCCTCGTCAGCGATGATGAGGGTGCGCTCGAACTGTCCGGAGTTCTTTGCGTTGATGCGGAAATAGGTCGACAGCTCCATCGGGCAACGTACGCCCTTGGGCACGTAGACAAACGAGCCATCGGTGAACACCGCCGAGTTGAGCGTGGCGAAATAGTTGTCGGTGGTGGGCACCACCGAGCCGAGGTATTGCCGCACCAGCCCGGGATGTTTCTGCACCGCTTCGGAAAACGGGCAGAAAATGATGCCCAGGCTCTCCAGCTTGTCCTTGAAAGTGGTGGCGACCGACACCGAGTCGAACACCGCGTCCACTGCCACGCCTGCCAGCGCCTCGCGTTCCTGCAGCGGGATGCCGAGCTTTTCGTAGGTGCGCAGCAATTCCGGGTCGACCTCGGACAGATCCTTCGGCTGCGTGCGCGTTTTCGGCGCGGCGTAGTAGTGGATGGCCTGATAATCGATCGGCGAATGGTGCACCGACGACCACGTCGGCTCGGTGAGCGTCAGCCAGTGGCGGTAAGCCTGCAACCGCCATTCCAGCATGAATGCCGGCTCGTCCTTCTTCGCCGAGATCAGGCGGATGACGTCTTCGTTCAGCCCCTTGGGCACCATCTCCTGCTCGATGTCGGTGACGAAGCCCCAGCGGTATTCGTCGTCTACGCGTTTTCTGACTTCGGCATTGCTCATCGCACTTTCTCCTGTAAACCCGGCATCCGGATCGCCTGCATCCGCGGCAACGCCATGTCGGCCAGACTGACCGCCTCCAGCGCCACCCGCACCGCGCGGCTGATCAATTGCCAATTGGCGCGCGTCGCGCAGTTTTTCTCCAGCGAACAGCTGCCCTTGCCGAGCGAACATTCCGTCAGCGCCACCGGGCCCTCGATCGCGCTCACCACATCGGCCACCGACACCGCACGCGGCGCGTGGACCAGACTGTAGCCACCTCCTGCACCGCGCCTGCTGGTGAGCAGCCCTGCCTGCAGCAGCCGCTTCAACAGCTTGGACACGGTCGGCAGGGGCAGGCCCAGCTCGTCGGACAGTTGCGCTGCGCTGAAACAGCGTGCCGGTTCGCGCGCCAGTCGCACCATCAACACGGTGGCGTAATCGGTGAGTTTGGCAATGCGCAACATGACGGCTCCTGAAAACTAAAAATAGGACTGCATGAGTCCTGTTTAGTTCAGATTTTGGCAAGATCAAGCGCGGCTGGTCGGGTCAGGATGAAAACACTGTGCGGTCGCTTGGCGGAACCGTACGCACTGCCACCCTGTTTCTGCCCAGGGAAATCAGCTCAGACAGGCGGCCGCAGTCGGGGGCGATGGCGGCCAGCGCAGCCAGCGTGCGCTTGACGCTCAGGCGGCTCTATTGCCGCCCCGGATGAGAAACTGGTGGCTGGCAAAAAAACCGCTGATCGGAATGGGCATGCTGATTTCCTTCGAGGGCAGCACCCTTTCGTCGTCGATCAGGCTGCTTTCTGCTGCTTGTACTCGACCCATTTGGCAACCTGTTCGTCCCAGTCGTCGCCGCGGAAATAGGGGTTGGATCGCGGTGCGCTGATCATGTTGGGATCAACCGGAATGTTCATGCCTTCGAGGAAATTGGCGAGCCCGATGCGTTCGATCATCTCGCCGGTGCGCTCGTGATCGAGCGCGTTTTCGGCGAAGAAATCGAGCAGGTTGCGCGCCAGTTCGTTCAGCGCTTCGAAATCCTCGTCGGTTTCCAGTTTCATGAACGGAATGATCACGCTGCCCATCGTCGCGCCGATTTTCAGCACGCCCTTGCCGCCGACCAGGATCGACACGCCCTTGTCATTGCCGGGCAGCAGGCCGCCGGGAATCACGTTGAGGCAGTGCATGCAGCGCACGCAGTTCTTGTTGTCGATGCACATCGCATTGCCGTCCCCCAGCCGCGCCACCGACACGTGCGGGTTGGCTGTGTCCGCGTGCGCCTCGGGGACGATATCGATCGCCTGGGTTGGGCACTTCTTGACCACGTCATTGACCAGATCGCGCATGCCGTGGACCTTCATGTAGTCCTGAACTAAATCTTCGTTGACGCGGATGTTGTCGCGCCAAGTGCCGATGGTGGCCATGTCGGAACGCTGGATCGCGTTGACGCAGTCGTTCGGGCAACCGGAAAACTTGAATTTGAACTTGTACGGCAACGAAGGCCGGTGCATGTCGTCGAGGTTGTTGTTGATGACGGTGCGCAGCGCGCGCGCCTCGTCGAAGCAGGACATTTCGCAGCGTGCCGAACCGACGCAGGACATCGAGGTGCGTAGCGCGGGTCCGCCGCCGCCGAGGTCGAAGCCCATTGCGTTGAGGCCGTCGAAAACCGGCTGTACGTTTTCGCTGCTGACGCCCTGGAACATGATGTCGCCGGACTGGCCGTGGAAGGCGATCAGGCCGGAGCCGCCATTGTTGACCCACACATCGCACAGTTTGCGCAGCAGGTCGGAGGTGTAATGCATGCCGGCCGGCGGTTGCACGCGCAGGGTGTGGAATTCGGCGGCTTCGGGAAACAGCGGCTTGCCGGATTCGTCCTTCAGTTCGGTGAAGCGCGGAATGATGCCGCCGCCGTAACCGAACACGCCGACGGTGCCGCCTTTCCAGTAGCCTTTGCAGGTTTCGTACGAGGTTTCCAGCTGGCCCATCAGATCGACCATCATGTCGTTGTCGCGGGCCAGACGCTTGAGGCCGCTGACGAAGCTGGGCCACGGGCCGCTTTCAAGCTGGTCGAGCAGGGGGGTGTCGTGCAGGGTGCGTGTAGTCATCGCGGTATCCTTTCAAGTTCGAAAGTCACGCTTCAGTCTAGACAATACCTGAGTGTTTTTGTAGGGATTACCCAAATGGGTAGTATCCCGAAAAACCTTTTAAAAACGCCGGCTTATTGCGGCACCTGAGCGTAGCCCATGTAGCGCTTGATGACGGCCACGCGGCGCTGATAGCCGCGCGAGTTGCGGTGGTTTTCAAACCAGCGCGGGTTGGGTGCCATGGCGGCCAGACGGGCAGCCTGGTCGCGGTTGAGGTTGGCGGCAGATTTTTTGTAATAACGACGGGAGGCGGCTTCGGCGCCGTAAATGCCATTGCCCCATTCAATGACGTTGAGATACACCTCCAGAATCCGCCGCTTGCTCCAGGTAGTTTCGATCATCAGGGTGATGACGGCCTCCTGGGCTTTGCGCGTGAAACTGCGGTCGCCGGAGAGGAACAGGTTTTTGGCGAGTTGCTGGCTGATGGTGGAACCACCGGCAACGAGCTTGCCCTTTTTCAGGTTCTTTTTGACGGCGGCTTCAATACCTTCAACGTCAAAGCCTTCGTGCGAGAGGAATTTCGCGTCTTCAGCGGCAACGATGGCGCGCTTCAGGTGGATGGATATCTTGTCGTAGGGCACCCATTTGTGGCGCAGTTCGGCGTCAGGGTTCTTGTCCTGCTGGCGCGCCAGGCCCGCTTCCATGAAAGCGGTGGAGGTGGGGTTGTGATCGATCCACCACAACACGTGGGCGAAAATCCACAGCTGATACGCCAGCAGCAATGCAACCGCCACCGCAACACTTTTCCCTATCCAGCGCAGTGCCGTTTTCATGTGCGCCGCCCCCGCGGGGAGGACGCTGCCAGACGCTCGCCTTCCAGGCGGTCTTGGCGCAGGCTCGCGATCACGGGTGCGGTATCAGGCCGCACGCCGCGCCACAGATAAAAGGCTTCGGCCGCCTGTTCCACCAGCATGCCGAGGCCATCGGCGGTCGTTCCGCCATGGTTCCGCGCGAAGTCGAGAAAGGGCGTGTCCCGCCCATACATCATGTCGTAGGCTAGTGTGTTCGCACCGAACAGGCGTGGAGACAGCGGGGGCAATTCGCCCGCCAGGCTGGCAGCGGTCGCGTTGATGACGAGATCAAACGGCATGTCGGCTGCTTCAAAAGTAATCGTGCTGACGCCACGCCCGAACCGCTCGGCCAGCGCCTCTGCGCGGCTGGGTGTGCGGTTGGCAATCACCAATGCCGAGGGCTGCTGATCGAGCAATGGTTCGATCACCCCCCGCGCCGCGCCGCCGGCGCCCAGCAGCAGGATGCGCTTCCCGCCGAGTGCGCAGTGCAGGTTGCGGGTGAGGTCGGCAACCAGTCCGGCGCCGTCGGTGTTGTCGCCAAGGATGCCGTCACTGTTGAAGCTCAACGTATTGACTGCCCCGGCACGCTTGGCGCGCGGACTCACGCGCTGCGCCAGTTTGAAAGCCGTTTCCTTGAACGGTACGGTGACGTTCGCCCCGCGTCCCCCTGCTGCGATGAAAGCAGCCACGCTGTCGGCAAAGCCGTCCAGCGGCGCGAGGATGGCTTCGTAGGACACGTCCTGCCCGGTTTGGCGGGCAAACGCAGTATGGATGAACGGGGATTTGGAGTGGGCAACGGGATGCCCGAAAACAGCGTAACGATCAGTCATGGCGCGCTATTCTAAAGCAGCGCGGACGGAAGGCGTGTCAGGTCTGGATCCACGGAAGACCGCGTTGCTTCCAGCCGTTGAGCGCATTGCGGTGGCCGGTGTTTTTGTCGAGATCGCCTTCAAATCCCTCCAGCACGTTGTAGCAATGCCTCAAGCCGGCCTCAGTGCCTGCAATTGCGGCGCGGTGTGAGCGGTGACCGCTGCGGCAGATGAAAAACAGCAGCGACTCCGGATCGACAGCCTGTTTGAGTTGCGCGGAAAAATGCGGATTGATGACCCAGCCCGGCCAGGATTGCCACTCGACGTGCACGGCTCCGGGCAGGGCGCCGGTCAATTCCAGCTCGGCACGTGAACGCACATCGATGAGCTGCGCGCCCGGTGCCAGTTGCAATAACTCATGCGCTTCATGCGGTAGCAGCGCACCAATATATGGCCATCCCTGAGCCTGGCTCTGAATGTGGGCGGCGTTGAGCAGTTCGGTGATGCGTCCCATGATTCGGCTCCCGGATTGATTTTCTCAGTATAGGAATCCTCAGGCGGGTTGTCTTGTGCACCAAAATAGTGCGTCATGGCGTGGTGTGCAATAAAATGGTGCGGTGATTCCGCAGCACGCGGGCGTGTCCTCGCGGCCTGCCCTTGTGGCACAATATCCAATAGATATTTTCAGGTGTGGCACGGTTTCTGCTGGCTGAACATCCCGTACATATCGAAATATGTCGTTTAACTTTATTTCAGCTTGAGGAGAACCCGCATGGTCGTGGCCGATGTAATTAAAATGATTCAGGATAACGAAGTTAAATTCGTTGATCTGCGCTTTACCGATACGATTGGCAAGGAGCAACACGTGTCGATTCCGGCCCGCCTGGTGGATGCCGAGTGGTTTGAAGCGGGCCATCCTTTCGATGGTTCGTCGATCAGCGGCTGGAAAGGGATTCAAGCATCGGACATGCTGCTGTCTCCGGATCCGGATTCGGCTTGGATTGACCCCTTCTTCGATGAATCTACCCTGATCCTGACCTGCGACGTGATCGAGCCGTCCGACGGCAAAGGCTACGAGCGCGATCCGCGATCAGTCGCCAAACGCGCCGAGGCTTACCTCAAGTCGACCGGCCTTGCAGATACCGCTTACTTCGGCCCTGAGCCCGAATTCTTCATTTTTGATTCCATCACCTGGCACGACGACATGTCGGGCTGCGGCGTGAAAATCAATTCCGAGGAAGCGGCGTGGTCGTCTGCCGAGAAATACGAAAGCGGCAACACCGGCCACCGTCCCAGCGTCAAGGGCGGCTATTTCCCGGTTCCCCCGGTTGATTCGCTGCAGGACATTCGCGCCGCCATGGTGCTGGCGCTGGAAGAAGCCGGCGTACCGGTCGAAGTGTTCCACCATGAAGTGGCGACCGCTGGCCAGTGTGAAATCGGCACCCAGTTCAGCACGCTGACCAAGCGCGCCGACTGGACGCAGATGCTGAAGTACATCGTGCACAACGTCTCGCACGCCTACGGCAAAACCGCGACCTTCATGCCCAAGCCCATCGTTGGCGACAACGGTTCCGGCATGCACGTGCACATGTCGCTATGGAAAGACGGCAAGAACCTGTTCGCGGGCAACGGCTACGCCGGCCTGTCCGAACTGGCCTTGTACTATATCGGTGGCGTCATCAAGCACGCCAAGGCGCTGAACGCGATCACCAACCCGTCGACCAACTCGTACAAGCGTCTGGTTCCGGGTTTTGAAGCGCCGGTGATGCTGGCCTACTCGGCTCGTAACCGTTCGGCTTCGATCCGCATTCCGATTGCTGCCAGTGAAAAAGCGCGCCGCATTGAAACCCGTTTTCCCGATCCGATGGCCAACCCCTACCTGTGCTTTGCTGCGCTGATGATGGCGGGCCTCGATGGCATCCAGAACAAGATCCACCCTGGCGACCCGTCAGACAAGGACCTGTACGACCTGCCGCCGGAAGAAGACGCGAAGATCCCGAAGGTTTGTCACAGCCTGGAAATGGCGCTGGACGAACTCGACAAGGATCGCGAGTTCCTGACTCGTGGCGGTGTGTTTACCAACGACATGATTGATGCTTACATCACGCTGAAGATGGAAGATGTCACCAAGTTCCGCATGACCACCCATCCGGTTGAGTTTGCGATGTATTACTCCTTGTAAGCGCGACGCGCGAACAGTAAAAAGGGCAGCTTCGGCTGTCCTTTTTTATGGGTATTCATTCGCTGAGCACAGGTTGCGGCTTCAGAAGGCACCGTTTTAACCGTTATGGAGTGGGTACGTTACACTCAATACCCATGCAAAAATCGCCCCTCTTTTTTCTGCTGACCCTGATTCTGGCTGCCCCTGCGCAAGCTGAAATCTACAAATATATTGATGAAAGTGGTCATGTCACTTTCACCGATGTGTACAAAAAAGGGGCCAAACGGATCGATATTCCGGGCACGCCCATGGCGTTGCCTCCCCGCGGAGCATCACCTGGCAAGCGTGCCGCTGCCACCCCCAGCCCGGCCGATTTCCCGCGCATTGACGCAGGCACGCAAAAACGCCGTGACGACATACGCCGCCAGGTGTTGCAGGATGAAATCAATGGCGAGCGCAAGAATGCGGCTGAGGCGCGCCGTCAGTTGACCCTGGGTGAAAGACTGGCGCCAGGTGAGCGAATGACGGATGCGAGCTACCAGAATCGCATTAAAAACCTGCGTAATAGCGTGCAGCAGCACGAGCAGAACGTGGTATCCATCCAGCGGGAATTGGCGAATCTGAAGTAGGGTTCGCGCTGTTTTTTGCACCACGCACGAGCGTATCCCCCCGCTCGACTCCCCATCTTATGCAGATCGGTACACGCAAGTATCTGGCTGACGACGACGTGTGGATACGCTGGCACAATCAGTGCTTTCATTCAGTGCATGAGCACGATGCCCAACTCCCCCGGTAAGTTTTCAGGACTTGATTGCCTTTCGACTGGCGCCATGGTGCTGGACGCGGCTGACCACATTCAGTATGTCAATCCGGCAACCGAAACCCTGCTTGGCATTTCAGGCGTGTTGTTGATTGGCAGCGCAGCCAAACAGATGTTTGAGCAAAGCCCTGAATTGCTGGCGGCGATCCAGACCGCGCGTCTGCAGCAGGAAACCGTTATCGAATACGAGATCGATGTAGCCGCAAGCGGACATCCGCCGATTCGGCTGGGATGCAGTATTTCGCCGCTGGAACAGCCGCGGGACTCCCTGTTGATCGAAATGCGTGCAGTCGATCCGCATTTACGCATTACCCGCCTGGAGCAGGCGCGCATGCAGCAGGAGGCCAATCGCGAGTTGCTGCGCAACCTTGCGCACGAGATCAAGAACCCGCTGGGAGGTATCCGGGGCGCAGCGCAATTGCTGGAACACGAGTTGCCGCGTGAATCGCTGCGCGAATACACCCAGGTCATCATCAAGGAATCCGATTGCTTGCAGTCGCTGCTGGAACGCCTGTTGACGCCGCATCGGACGCCCCGTTTTGGTGCGGTTAATATCCATGAAGTGCTGGAACGGGTGCGCAGTCTGGTGCTGGCCGAAACCCCGAGCGTGACCCTGCGGCGCGATTACGATATCAGCCTGCCCGAGATTCGTGCCGATGTGGAACAGCTGATTCAGGCCACGCTCAACATTGCGCGCAATGCAATCCAGGCTATGCACGGCCAGGGCACTGTCATTTTCAAAACCCGGGTCGCGCGGCAGAGTACGCTGGAAAGCCGGCGTAACCAGCTGGGCATGCGGATTGACATCATCGACGATGGTCCCGGCATCCCGGACGAAATCCGCGGCCAGATCTTCTATCCGCTGGTGTCGGGGCGCGAAGGCGGGAGTGGTTTGGGGCTGGCGGTGGCGCAGACGCTGATCGCGCAGAACCACGGCACCATCGACTGTGAAAGCCACCCGGGCCGTACCGTGTTTTCGATTTTTCTTCCACTTCCCTCCTGAATCCCATGGCGAAATCTACTTGTGTCTGGATTGTTGATGATGATCGCTCCATTCGTTGGGTGCTCGAAAAGGCCATGCAACGCGAAAATATCCCGTGCATGGTGTTCAATTCCGCGAGCGATGCATTGCGTGAACTGGAGCATAGCCAGCCGGCTGTGGTGTTGTCCGACATCCGTATGCCGGGGGCGAGCGGACTGGAATTGCTGCAGGCGCTGAAAGAGCGTTTGCCCACGGTCCCTGTCATTATCATGACTGCGTATTCCGACCTCGACAGCGCCGTGGCGGCATTCCAGGGCGGCGCGTTTGAATATCTGCCGAAGCCGTTTGACGTCGATCAGGCGCTGGAACTGGTTCAGCGTGCGCTGGCAGAAAATGCCAGCAGCGATGTGTTGCAGGGGAGTGATGTTCCTGCACCCGAGATTCTCGGCCAGGCACCCGCCATGCAGGAGGTGTTTCGCGCCATCGGGCGGCTGGCGCACTCGCATGCCACGGTGCTGATTACGGGCGAGTCGGGCAGCGGCAAGGAACTGGTGGCGCAAGCGCTTCACCGCCACAGCCCGCGCGCTAGCGGGGCGTTCATTGCATTGAATACCGCTGCCATCCCCAAGGACTTGCTGGAGTCCGAATTATTCGGCCATGAGCGTGGCGCGTTTACCGGCGCGGCGGCGCAACGACGCGGCCGCTTCGAGCAGGCCGACGGCGGCACGTTGTTTCTGGATGAAATCGGCGACATGCCCGCCGAGCTGCAGACGCGTTTGCTGCGCGTGTTGTCGGACGGGCAATTTTACCGGGTGGGTGGCCATTCACCGATCAAGGTGAATGTGCGGGTGATCGCCGCGACTCACCAGGATCTGGAAGTGCGAGTGCGTGAAGGTTTGTTTCGCGAGGACTTGTTCCACCGCCTGAACGTGATTCGCCTGCGCTTGCCCGCCTTGCGCGAGCGACGTGAGGATATTCCGCTGCTGGTGCGCCATTTCATGCAGAAAAGCGCACGTGAATTGGGAATGGAAGCGAAAGGGATGTCGGATGCCGCCCTTAAATCCTTGGTGAGCCTGCCGTGGAGCGGCAACGTGCGCCAGCTCGAAAACGTCTGTCATTACCTGACCGTGATGGCGCCGGGGCAGGTCGTTGAAGCGGGCGACCTGCCGAGCGACCTGATGTCGAGTAACGCTGATCCGGCCGCCGGCGACTGGCTGCATGGCCTGGCGGCCGAGGCCAGTGCGCGCCTGGCGCGGGGGGACGCGGCCATTCTCGATGACCTGACCCAGGCGTACGAGAAAACCCTGATCGAAGTGGCGCTGCGCCACACCGCCGGACGTCGTATCGAAGCCGCCCACTTGCTGGGGTGGGGACGCAATACGCTGACGCGAAAAATTCACGAACTGGGGATGGACAACGAGGTCGGCGTCGAGGAAGCCAAGTGATGCCTTCGGGATGACTGACAAGCAACAAAAAAGCCGACGTAATGTCGGCTTTTTTGAGATGGGACAGAACTCAGGCGGCTTTGGCTTCTTCCAGTACTTTCTGGATTTCGCCCTTCTGATACATCTCAATCATGATGTCGCAGCCACCAACCAACTCGCCCTTGACGTACAACTGCGGAAAGGTCGGCCAGTTGGCATAGTGTTTCAGGTTCTCAAAAATTTCCGGGTCGGCCAGCACATTGACCGCCAGAAAATCCTGCACGCCGCACGCTTGCAGAACCTGTGCCGCTTTGGAAGAAAAGCCGCACTGAGGGAATTGGGGCGTGCCTTTCATGTACAGCACAACGGTGTTGTTGGTGACTTGGTCACGGATGCGATCGAGAGGGGACATGGCGGCTCCTTGGGTTGCGGATTGACACTCGAATACTTGAGTGGAATGGTCAAGAATTATACCCCCGGAAAACCCTGCGTCAAGCGGGTTTGGGAACGTCGTTATCGGGAGCCGAGCGTATAAAAGCTTTGTGAAACAAATGCGGGATAAGCAGATGGGCGGGCATGCGCAGCCAGTGTGCGCGGACAAAGGCCGCCAGGCGGGCGGCGGGCGTCAAGATGTCGGCGCAACTGGCATGCGCGGGCGCAAGCACGCGGGTGAAAATGGCGTCCATCAGGATGAGCGTAAGGCGATTCGGGGCGGCCGTATGGAGTGCGGCGAATGCGCTGTCGGGTACCGGCGTGTCAAGAAAGTGGCGCAGATAGCGTAAGGCATAGTAGAGCGAGCGCCCCAGTTGCAGTTCGTCGGCGCGTGCGGTGAGGCGGAGCCAGAAATCAGGTGCCTCGGTGGCCTCGCGTAACAGCAGGTCAAGGTCAGTCAGGTCGCGCAGGCCATGCGGCAGTTCGCCGTCGTGAAACAAGTGGGTGGCTGAATGCAGAATGCGGTCCTCCGTGGATAGCACGTACACGCCGGGCATGCCATCTACCGCGACGGCGCGGCTGCGCAGCTTGCGCGAATCGGGGTGGTAGCGGGCGGTGTCAGGCAGGATTGCGTGATGGACGTCGATCACCGTCGCACGCTTGATGTGCTGCATGGGGGGGATTTCATGCATCCAGCGGCGGTAATAGCGCTGGTCATAATCCGACAGTCCGGTGGCGTTCCAGCCAGCCAGCATCAACGCAGCTTCGACCGGCCCCAGTTGTTCGCGCGGAACCAGAATGTCGATGTCGTTAAACAGGCGCCCTGCCGCTGCGGGAAGGGCTGCCATCACATAAGCGCCGCCCTTCAGCACGATGACGGGAATGGCCAGTTTGGCCAGCGCCTGGCTGATTTGGCTTATCTCCCAGCGTACGGCCAACTGTTGTTTGTCTGCCAGTGTGGCCGCCGCATCAAAATGCCAGCGCGCTTCGTTCGGGATGCGCTTGACCATATTGTGCTGGTCGAGCACATGGCGAACACGCGCCAGTAATCCGGCCTTGCGTGCCTGCCTGATCAGGATGTCCCAATCGGCCATCGAAAAATGGCGCACCGAACCCGGATTGCGCAGGGTGGCCGATACATGATCTTTGAGCCGGGTGGAGCGGACAGGGCTAGGTAGCGGCATGCGGGGTGGCCTGTTCAGCCAGGCGCTCAAAGGCTGCGACCGCTTCTTCAAGTCGGCTGTATTGGAAGTCGTAACAGTCGACGCGCTCGATCAGCGAGGTGCCGACGCGGAAGCCGTCAGCTCCAAGATGGCTGTAATTGAAGGCGTTTTGCGCCAGAAACATGAAGGTTTGTGCTTTTGAACGCGGGGTGAGCCGCGTTTCGGTATGGGCCGTCCATTTGGGAAAAATCACCCAGCCCGGACGCGCCACTTCGTGCTGACGCCGAACGCTTTCCGTCGGCGGTCGCATATGCGCAACCGTGCCTTTGGCCGTGTCGTGTGATTCCCGGTTGATAAAGGCATTGGGCGAGAATGTCCGGATGACATTTATCGAATGGTTTTTCAAGCTCACCGGGCGCGCCAGCGGTTGAATCTGGCCGGTCAGGCGGTCGATCAGGGTGAGTTCGTCCGACAGCAGGCGCCAGCCAGACAACACCAAGCCCGCCGTCAGGGTGCTTTTTCCGGAACCAGGCGGAGCGGGCAGGATGGCCGCCAGACCGTTTTTTTCAACCACCGCCGCGTGAATGATCAGGTACTGATGGGCATGCGTCGACACGCACCAGTTAAGTCCCCATTCCAGCATGGGGTAAGCCTGATCCAGCGGCAGCGGTTTGAAAGGCAGGTTGCCGTCATAAGAGAAATCGACCTGGGGCCGAAACCAGCGACGCAAGGGACTGGGTGGGTTCAGCTCGATATGAAAGTCGGCAAAAGCATGGTGTGAATCACGTGTTTCGAACTGGCCGTAGAGGTCAACCAGGCCTTGAGCAACCGAAGGAATGCTGGACTGAACCCGCAGCGAAAAAGGCCCGGTACGTAACCACACGCCTTGCCCGGCGAGTCGCTGCCGCAACTCGGCAGGGGATAACTGAAGAAGCTTCACGGCGTTTCAAGCAGGCCAAGCGTGCGCAGACTGGCAAGCGATTCCTGGGTCAAGTTCGTAAGATGCGCACTGCCGGGCAGTTCGAGCCTGGCTAACAGGGCGGGTTCGATCTCGTGAGCTGTCATGCCGGGATTGCTCTGGATCAGTTCGAATAGCGCCAGGGTGAAAGGGGCAAGCAAATGGGTGTCACCCGAGGCCGTGTCAAATACGACGGCCTCGTTGTCAAAGGACTTGAATTGAAAGCGTGCCAAGCGCGTGGATGCGAGTGGATTCGATTGCGGTGGGGACGAAAAATGCCAACTCAGCCAAACGTGCTCACAATATATTTAACAATATCTTCCGCAAACCACTTTACATTGGCGGTGGGCTCGAAATAGCCCTTTCCTGCCCATTCTTTCCACATGTTGGTGACATCGGCTTCCGATAAAACCGGGGTGTAGCCCTTCTTGGCATTCAGCAAGGCGGCAACGATGTGCATGCCCAGATTGGCCGGATCAGACAAGCCCCAGGGATTGCTGCCATTGTTCATCTGCATGACTTGCATCATGGAAAGCGACGTGGGCGCACTGATGGGGTTGTTGTCAAAATCAGCTAGAAAACTCTTGGCAACGCCATTGGTAACCCAGTCGAAGATTGGATGGAACAGGGTGCCTCCCGACCAGTTTTCGGCTTGATTGCGTTGCCCCGTGGAGTTGCCCGCGTCATATGGCGCAGGCCAGCTCTCTGGATGTTGCGTCCAGTACCCCGGAGACCGGCCACTACAGGTGATGGGCGTGCCGTGATGGCTCATGTTTCCCGAAAATGCGGCCGATGGTGATTCGCACACTCCTGCCAGTACGGGCCGGCTGGCCAGCGTCAGGATCGCTGATGCGCCGATCGCCACGCCAGCCAGTTTGCGGCGGGATTGATCGACCACTTTTTGCGCTGAGGCGTCAGCTGGCGTGTGGGTAATGTCAGGGGTGTGATCAGACATGGCAGACCTCGATAGTTGTTTCTAATTTGCTAAAAATAAAGCAAGAATTGAACCAGTCTGGCTGAAATCAGGCTGGATGCTGCATGCGGCAGGGTATGACCGGATCAGACCGTAGCGACTCGGCGCATCTAGTGTAAATTATTCCGACAATTTGCCGCCACTGACGCGCGGGATGCCGGACAGGTCATTCCAGGACTGGGGGAAGGGGATGCAGCTTTGTTGCAGCAAGGTTCGAACGGCTTCTGCCTGGTCGTGGCCATGTTCCAGCAGCAGGGTTCCGCCGGGCTGGAGATGAGCGCAGGCTGCTGCGATCAGGTGGCGCAGATCATCGAGGCCGTCGGGACCAGCGGCCAGCGCGCTGAGGGGTTCAAACCGCACGTCACCCTGCGCCAGATGCGGGTCGGCAGCGGCGATGTAGGGCGGGTTGCTGACCACCAGGTCGAAGCGTCGACCTGCGAGCGCGCTGAACCAGTCGCTCGCCAAAAATTCAACACACGCGCCGAGTAATTCGGCATTGCGTTGCGCGATGGCGAGCGCAGCAGGAGAACGATCCACGGCCGTGACGCGGGCAAGCGGGCGTTCCCGTGCCAGGGTGATGGCAATGCAGCCACTGCCCGTGCCCAGATCCAGCACGTCGACCGCCTGAGCGGGCGGGATCTGCGCCAGCGCCAGTTCAATCAGCCGCTCGGTATCGGGCCGCGGTATCAACACATCGGGCGACACCCGGAAGGGGCGGCCAAAAAACTCGCGGCTGCCAATGAGGTAAGCGATCGGGGAGCCGTTTAGCCGGCGTGCAAGCAGTGTCTGATAGGCATCAGTTTGCTGCGCGGATAGCAGGTCGGTGTCGTGCGCGATCAGCCAGGCAGCATCGACGCCCAACACATGGGCAGCCAGCACGCGGGCGTCGAGTCGTGCATCGCGCCGCTGCAAACCGAGCGCCGCGGCGATGCGGGCAGTGGCGTCGTCGATCAGGCCGGCAACGGTGACTCCCTTACTGTTCACGGCTTACCCTTCTCCCGACAACGTTGCCAGCAACTCAGCCTGATGCTCGGCCGCCAGGGCGTCGAATAATTCGTTGAGGTCGCCGTCCATCATGGCGTCGATTTTGTATAGGGTCAGATTGATGCGGTGGTCGGTGATCCGCCCCTGCGGGAAGTTGTAGGTGCGGATGCGGTCGGAGCGGTCGCCGCTGCCGATCAGGCTCTTGCGGGTGCTGGCTTCCAGTGCGTGCTGGGCCTGCAGTTCGCGGTCTTTCAGACGGGCGGCCAGCACACTCATCGCCTGCGCGCGGTTGCGGTGCTGCGAGCGGTCATCCTGGCACTCGACCACCAGTCCGCTCGGCAGGTGGGTGATGCGCACGGCGGAATCGGTCTTGTTGATGTGCTGGCCGCCCGCGCCGGAAGCGCGATAGGTGTCGATGCGCAAATCGGCCGGGTTGATATTGATCTCGGCCACTTCGTCCGCTTCCGGCATCACCGCGACGGTGCAGGCCGAGGTGTGGATGCGCCCCTGCGATTCGGTTTCCGGCACGCGCTGCACGCGGTGGCCGCCCGATTCAAACTTGAGCCGTGAATACGCGCCCGCGCCGACGATGCGCAGGATGATTTCCTTGTAGCCGCCAACTTCGCCGGGGTTTTCCGAAACGACTTCGACTTTCCAGCCCTGCCGTTCGGCATAGCGGGTGTAGAGGCGCGCGAGGTTGCCGGCGAACAGCGCCGACTCGTCGCCGCCGGTACCGGCGCGGATTTCCAGAAAGATGTTGCGGTCGTCGTTGGGGTCTTTCGGCAGCAGTGCCGTTTGCAGATCGGTTTCCAGTTGCGTGATGCGGGCGGCATTGTCGGCGAGATCAGCTTCAGCGAGTTCGCGCATTTCCGGATCCGCCAGCATTTCGGTCGCGGCCTTCTGGTCGGCCTCGACTTGCCGATACTGGCGATACAGAGCCACCACGGGATCGAGGTCGGCACGTTCGCGGGTGAATTTGCGGTAGGTCTCCATGTCGCCCGCAATTTCAGGCTGTGACAGCAGCGCATCGAGTTCCGCCAGCCGCTCGTCGGCACGAGCGAGCTTGTCGGCCAGGGATGCTTTCATTCCTGATGCAGCCCGAAGAGTTGCTTGATCAGGCGGGCGAACTGGTCGCGCTCGGCGCTGCTGGCGTGATTCAAGGCGTGCGTTGGCGCGTGCAGCAATTTGTTGGCGAGCGCGTGGCTCATCGCATCGAGCACGGCGCGCGGATCGTCGCCGCGCGCCAGGGCCTTTTCGGCTTTCTCGATTTCGTGGCGGCGATGGCGGTCGGCATTGTCACGCAGCGCGCGGATCACCGGCACCAGCTCGCGGCCTTCCATCCAGTGGACGAAGTTTTCGACGCGGGTTTCGATGATCGCTTCGGCCTGCGCCACCTGCGCCACCCGGGTGTCCATGCCTTCGCGCACCACTTCGCCAAGATCGTCCACGCTGTAGAGGAAAACGTCGTCCATGGTGGCGACTTCGGCCTCGACATCGCGCGGCACTGCCAGATCGACAATGAAAACCGGGCGGTGACGGCGCTGCTTGATCGCACGTTCCAGCATGCCCTTGCCCAGGATCGGCAGCGGGCTGGCGGTCGAAGTGATGATGATGTCGTAGCTGGGGAGCTCGTCGGGCAGCGCGGTCAGCGGGATCACCCCGGCATTGAAGCGCTCGGCCAGCGGGCGCGCGCGTTCGGCAGTTCGGTTGGCCACGGTCATGCGGCGCGGATGCTGCGCGGCGAAGTGGGTCATGCACAGTTCGATCATTTCGCCGGCGCCGATGAACAGGCAGGCCTGCTCCTTGACGCTGGGGAAGATGCGCTCGGCCAGGCGCACCGCAGCGGCGGCCATCGACACCGAATTGGCGCCGATTTCGGTGCTGGTGCGCACTTCCTTGGCGACCGAGAAGGTGCGCTGGAACAGCTTGTGCAGCAACAGGCCAAGGGTGCCGGCTTCCTCTGCGGTCTGCACCGCCTGCTTCATCTGGCCGAGGATCTGGGTTTCGCCCAGCACCATCGAATCGAGCCCGGCGGCAACGCGGAAGGCATGCTGAGCCGCTTTTTCACGCGGCAGCGCATACAGATACGGCGCCAGCTCGCGGCGCTCGATATGGTGGAAGTCGGCCAGCCATTGCGTCACGTCTTCGGGCGAGGGCGTGTTGACATACAGCTCGGTGCGGTTGCAGGTCGAAAGAATTGCCGCCTCGGACGCGCGCCGGCTTTGCGTCAGCTCGCGCAGCGCCAGCGCCAGCTTTTCGGGGCCGAACGCCACCTGCTCGCGGATGGCGAGCGGTGCGGTGTGATGGTTGACCCCAAGGGCGAGAAGCTGCATGACGGCTGGCGGCCGGAAAACAAAGGCCGCTATTTTACCTGCTCCTGCTAGGCGGGGCGTGTTTGACTGGGCAGATCAAATCGCAAACGGTCGTAATAGCGTCCGCGATACAGCAACCTGCGGTGCCCGGGAGAATCCGAAAATCCGCTGCGGGTGTGCAGTACATTGTTGCAGAGGAGTCCCATGCCGGGCGACATCCGCGCGGTCAGCGTGTATTCGGAATCAGCGAGAATCTCGGCCAGGGTTTTGACAGCGGCCTGCGTGATTGGATCGGCTTTCCAGAGGATCGAGCGGGTGCGCGCGGTGTAGCGCATGTAGAGAAAGCCCTGCTCGGTGTCGATGGCAAACACCGGCCCGGATTGCTCGGCGCGGGCTACGTTGTCCTCGTCCATGCGTGCGGGAATGGTCATCGCATCGTGCTGCATCAGCGCAGCGATGTAATCCGGTTTGGTGTCGCGCAACTGGATGTAGGCCATTTCGTGGTCGAGCAATGCATTTTCGCCGCCTTTCTCCGCATCCTGCGCGCAGTGCAGCGTCATGCCGAGAATGCGGCGGTCGAGCGCATTGTAATAGCCGTCGGTATGCCAGTTGATCGGCTTGTGGGTGTAGGGAATGAATTCGCCGCGCACGCTGGTTTCATCGTCGTTCGGCGTGATGCTGGACAGACCGTCTTCGTCGGCGAGGTAATTCCCCTCGAGCCGGCTCAGGCCCAGTTGCTGCGCGAGCAGCTTGGGCAGTGCCTTGTCGGCGGCAGGAAGATGCGGTGCGTCATAGAACACCATGTTGGCGCGCGCGCAGGCGGCGGCAAGCGCGCGGGTTTCGCTTGCCGTCAGTGCGCGTGGGTCGTTCAGCGGCACGATCAGGTCGTCCACTTTTTTGGGGTAGGCCGCGAGCTTGGCATCACGCCAGTTGCGGTAAGCCGTGTCGTCGGCGAGGTCGAACGGTGAGGCCATGCAGAGCGCGCGTAATCCTGATTATTCGGGCGGCAACATGTCGGGCGAACCGAAGCCGCGCTTGACCGGTGCATCGGACAGCAGACCCTTGAAGCTTTTGCGCACCGTGCCCATCATTTCAGGCATTTCGATGTCCATGATCTGATCCATGACCCAGGTCTTGTCGTCATCGCCCATTTCGTCGCGGATTTGCAGGCTGAGAAAACGCAGCGCCGGAAAACTGGCCCGTTCATCATCGGGAAACTCAAATTCACCGTATTCGGCAAAGCGGCGGTTGAGAAAGTCGATGAATTCCTGCTTGTAATTGCGCGGGTCGTCCTTGCCTACAACTTCGCGCACGTTTTGTTCCATAACCTCGCCAAGCCGGTTGCTGACCGCCTGCAGAACAGCCAAACGCCGCTCCGGAGAGAGAGAGGCATAGGCCATGCGGTCGCAGTAGTGCGCCAGAAAAGCGAGAAATTCGGCAATCAGCTTGAATCCCCGGTCGGGCGTGATGATGTCGTAATTTTCGCGCCCTAGATTGTCGATGGCTTTGTCGGCCACACGCCAGGCGGTGGTGGCTACTGCCGATGCGATTTCTTCAGCAGTGCGTTCGCCGTCTTTTTTGAACCATATGGTTTTGACGCGGATGGGCATGGCCATAAATTATTCTCCTGTGGCAACGGGGCGGGCTGGATCGGTGATCCACTCGCTCCAAGAGCCGGGGTAAAGCCGTGAACCGGGAAGGCCGGCGATTTCCATCGCCAGAATGTTGTGGCAGGCGGTCACGCCGGAGCCGCACATGTGCAGCACCTGCCAGGCCGGGCGGCCCTTGAGCAGCGCCTGGTAGTTTTCGCGCAACGCTTCCGGTGGCATGAAGGTACCGTCCACGTCGAGATTTTCATCAAAGGGATAATTGATGGCGCCGGGCACGTGACCCGCCACCGGGTCGAGCGGCTCAAACTCGCCAGAGAAACGGCGATCCGGACGCGCATCGATGATGAGTTGTTCGCCTGAGCGCGACGCATGCAGGATTTCGTCCGCCGTCACGATCTGGGTGGGTTCCGGCAGGCAGGCGCAGCTTGCCTTGTGCGGCGTCGGCTGTTCGGCGTTGACCGGGCGCTTCTCGCGCAGCCATTTCGGATAGCCTCCGTCCAGCAGCGCCACTCCGGGGTGGCCGAGCCAGCGCATCATCCACCACAGACGGACGGCCATGGCGCCATAGCTATCGTCATACACCACTACCTGCTTGTTGACCCCGACCCCCCATTGGCACAGTTTTTCAGCCAGCACGTGCGGGTCAGGCAGGGGGTGGCGTCCCGTGGTTTCGCCGATGGGGGCGGAAAGGTCGTCGTCAAGGTGCACGTAATGCGCGCCCGGGATGTGGCCCGTCTCGTAGGCTTGGCGGCCTGCCTCGGGGTCAGTGAGGGTGAAGCGGCAATCCAGGACAACCCAGTTCGGATCGTCCAAATGGGCGGCCAGATCTTCAGTGTTTACGAGGGTGTTGCTGAACATGGGTGGAGCCTTGAAAGTCAGGAGTGGAGAGCCGTGCGCACAAACGCCCAGCTCTCGGCTCCGGGCTCTGGTATCAGTAGCCGCCCTTGCCGAAGGGCTTGGGCAAGCCGGCGACGCGGCAGCCCTGGCGAGCAGGCATGTTGGGGAATAGCTCGTACAGCTTTTTCTTCCAGTCCACGCCTGCGTGCAGCTCATCCAGCTCGGCGACCATATTGCGGAAGTTCGGGGTTTGGCCGTCTTCCTTGTATTTGTCACGCAAATAGGCGACAACCTGCAAATGCTCGTCAGTTAGTTTGATGCCTTCAGCTGCGGCGATGACGGGGACAATTTCATCGCTGAAATTGGCTTCCAGCAGGAAGTTTTCTTCGCCCGTTTCGAGCTCTTCGCCGTTCAACATGTAACCCATGATTACTTCTCCTTTTCGGTTGGTTGCAAAAAATGATTCTAAATATTGGCCTGAACAACCGGCGCAATGGATTTGTGCGGAATAAAAATTCCGCAGCCTAACAAACGGTTGCGTCCCATGCCCTCATCCTGCAATTGCAGGGACTTGTGTGGGGGAACATCGTGCAGCATCAGGCTGTAGCCAAATAATGGCCCGGACGCGCTTTTCAAGGTTTGTCGCTTGCCGCAAATAAACCCGCAGCGGATCTGGAAATGACCATCCAGCTCGCGCATGACATCCTGCACGAATTGTTCTTCACTGGCGCTGCCTGTGTCAACGAAATGGGCGTAGATGTTGGCAAACGGGCTAAAAGCACGCGTTTTGAAGTTGCCGATCTGCAATGCATGGCCAGCCAGATCGAGTTTTTGTCCGACCAGGTGCTGCAGATCATCCACACGTGTTTTGGGCGCACGAATTGCAAGCTTGGTCCGACGATTCATATTGAGCGTGATATCGCCAATATTGGATTCAGCTCCCCTGATCTGCTGGATGCCGACACGAGGGTCTTCGCCCAGCCATGGCAACAGTTCGACCAATGCAGTACTGAGCAGCAGTGCATTGTCGGCCGGTATGGTCGTGCCCACCAGATCGAACTGAAGGTCGATCATCTCGGGAACGTATACCTCAGGCTTGTCTTCGGGCCAGCTAGTCCAGTTCACGGTACATCACCGGAGTGTTCCGTAGCCCATGCATGCATGATGTCAGCCCACTTCTGCGCGCTCCCGGGATCAACTTCGAAAATAGTAAAGCGTTTGTTTTCGCGAATTCGGATACGCAAAAAAGGAACGCCACCAGCTTCGTTAACGAAATTTTGAAACTCAATTTCCTGCCCCCCGAATGGGAGGCGAAACTTGTCTATTGAAGTGGTCTCTGGCATGGAAAGGCAATATCAAACAATGATTAAGTCTCTTCGTTTACAACGAATAAACAGGTGGGAATGCAGATAGGGTTGTTAACAGGCATTTCAACCCTGTTTGCAGCAAGGGCTTGCGTCTTCAACAATATTTTAATACTCTTATGGATTCTTGTGGCGGCCGATCTATTGGCGACCCTGGTGTCCCATGCAGGGCGTCAACAGAGCATTACCAGGGTGGGCGAGTAAAGACACTTCATTTGGGTTGATGTCAACCTACCCGTATGGAGTAGTTCGTTTACCCAAGAGAATGATGGTAGTGAGGCTGCCGAGCCAATACGATGCAGGAATACCGTTGGGCAGTTGCCTGAGCGGGCATTTCGAAATTTTCTTAGGAGAGAAGACCATGGCAAAGCAAATGATTGATACGCCCAATCTGGACCAACTCGAGAGCGGCCCGTGGCCCAGTTTCGTGACTGGCCTGAAGCGTTTGGCAAAAGACAATGACATGATGGTTGACCTGATGGGTCAATTAGAGACGTCATACCAGACCAAATTTGGTTACTGGAAAGGCGGTACGGTTGGCGTGTTTGGCTACGGTGGTGGCGTGATCCCCCGCTTCACTGAGCTGAAAGATGCAGATCACAAGCCGCTGTTTCCTGAGGCTGCCGAATTCCATACCCTGCGCGTTCAGCCGCCTGCAGGCATGCATTACAGTTCCGACCTGTTGCGCAAGATGTGTGACGTCTGGTCGGCGACGGGTGGTTCCGGTCTGATTGCGTTCCATGGTCAGTCCGGCGACATCATGTTCCAGGGTATCAAGACGGCTGATGTGCAGGGCGCGTTCGATGCTTTCAACGAAATGGGTTTCGACCTGGGCGGTGCGGGTCCCGCGCTGCGTACGTCGATGTCTTGCGTTGGCGCTTCGCGTTGCGAAATGTCCTGCTACGACGAAGCCAAAGCGCTGCGTACGGTCATTAACAACAACCTGGACGACATGCACCGTCCTTCGTTGCCCTACAAGTTCAAGTTCAAGTTCTCGGGTTGCCCGAACGACTGTATGAACGCCATTCAGCGTTCCGACATGGCAACCATCGGCACCTGGCGCGACAACATCCGCGTCAATGAAGCGCAGGTTCAGGATTACTACAAGGCGCACGGCATGACCGATCTGGTCAACGACGTAGTCAGCAAGTGCCCGACCAAAGCGATTACCTTGGTTAAGGCAAGCGATGTTAAGGCTGCTGCAAGCGTGTCGGTTGCTAATCTGGGCGACGGCAATGCAATGTGCATCGACAATAAAAACTGCGTGCGCTGCATGCACTGCCTGAACGTCATCCCCGGCGGTCTGCTGCCTGGCGTGGACAAGGGTGTGTCGATCCTGGTTGGTGGCAAGGGCGTGCTGAAAATCGGCGCATCCATGGGCACCGTGGTGATCCCGTTCATGAAGCTTGAGTCTGACGAAGACTTCGAAAAGCTGAATGAGCTGGCGCGCAACATCCTCGACTTTTTTGCGGAAAACGCGCTGGAGCATGAGCGTACCGGTGAAATGATTGAGCGTATCGGCCTGACCAACTTCCTTGAAGGCCTGGATATTCCGGTTGATCCCAATATGATCAGCTCACCGCGTTCCAACCCTTACTTCCGTTCCGATGACTGGGATGAGCAGGTCGAGAAGTGGAACGAATACAAGCAGTCCGCTGCTTAAGGTTTTACTTGTCGCGGGCCTGGTGTGAGCTGGGTCCCGTGGATTGAATCAGCTTTATGCGTTAATTAAGTTGGAGAAATAAAATGGCAGAACTGCGTCCGCCTATCGAATCCGGTGCACCGGATCCGATGCCCTACATGCATCCAGTAATGGTGAAAAACTATGGCAAGTGGGCATTCCACAGCCATCCGAAGCCGGGTGTTCTTTATCACCGCGCCGAGTCCGGCGACGAGGTCTGGACGGTTAAAGCCGGTACAGCGCGTCAGATGGATCACTACACAATCCGTGAGTTGGCTGACATTGCCGACCAGTACGGCGACGGTTTCGTGCGTTTCACCGCGCGTTCCAACATTGAGTACATGGTTGCTGATGGTTCCAAGGTCGAGCCGCTGATCAAGGCGCTGAACGACAAGGGTTACCCCATCGGCGGTACCGCCAACTCGGTCTCCATGATTGCGCACACCCAGGGTTGGTTGCACTGTGACATCCCCGGCACCGACGCTTCCGGCGTGGTCAAGGCGCTGATGGATGAGTTGTATGATGACTTCGTCAAGTGCGAGATGCCCAACCGCGTCAAGCTCTCTACTTCCTGCTGCGAAATTAACTGTGGCGGCCAGGCTGACATCGCCATCATTGTTCAGCACACCAAGCCGCCGAAGATCAACCATGATCTGGTTGCCAACGTGTGTGAGCGCCCCTCTGTCGTGGCGCGTTGCCCGGTGGCTGCGATCCGTCCTGCGCTGGTGAACGGCAAGCCTTCGCTGGAAGTCGACGAGAAAAAGTGCATTTGCTGTGGCGCTTGTTTCCCCCCGTGCCCGCCAATGCAGATCAACGATCCCGAGCACTCCAAGATTGCGATCTGGGTGGGCGGCAAGAACTCCAACGCGCGTTCCAAGCCGACCTTCCACAAGCTGGTTGCGTCCGGCCTGCCGAACAACGCACCGCGCTGGCCGGAGGTTTCTGAAGTCGTCAAGAAGATCCTTGCAACCTACAAGGAAGACGGCAAGCCGTGGGAGCGCATGATTGACTGGATCGACCGCATTGGTTGGCCTGCGTTTTTCGAGAAGACCGGTCTGCCCTTCACCAAATATCACATCGATAACTGGCGTGGTGGTCGTGCCAACCTGAACGCTTCTGCGCATATCCGCTTCTAATTAAAGTGGCCTTCTCCCCGCGATTCTTTGCGGGGGAAGGTTGATATAGCATTATCTTTTGGAGTGGTTACATGCAATTCGGTATTCTTGTGAACGAAGGGCCTTATAGTCACCAAGCGAGTGACTCTGCCTATCTTTTTGCGCGCACTGCGCTCGAAAAGGGCTATAAGGTTCCCCGTATTTTTTTCTATCACGATGGTGTTTACAACGCTTCTCGTCTGGCCACACCGCCTCAGGATGATCGTAACGTAGGGGCACGCTGGTCCAAGTTGGCTGCCGATTTTGGGGTCGACCTGGTTGTTTGTGTGGCTGCCGCGCAGCGCCGTGGTATCACTGATGGCGTTCTGGGCGACAATTTCCGCATTTCTGGATTGGGTCAGTTGGTTGAAATGGGCATTCAGTACGACCGTCTCGTGACGTTCGGTGATTAAGGAAATACGAGATGAGTGATATGGATGAGATGGAAGACGGTTCTGGAATCGTCAAGAAATTTATGTTCCTGAACCGGAAAGCCCCGCACGGTACCGTGTATGCGCTGGAAGGTCTGGAGGTTGTGCTGATTACGGCGGCATTTGATCAGGACGTTAGCATGGTGTTTACTGACGACGGCGTATATCAATTGTTGAAGGGCATCGACACCAAGGGCATTGAAGTTAAGGATTTCTCCAAGACTTATCGCGCTCTTGATGGCTATGACATTGAAAAACTCTACGTTGATCAAGCGTCGATGGATGCACGCGGCTTGACCGAGGATGACCTGATTGTTGATGTGACGGTGCTCTCCGTCGATGAGATGGCTAATCTCATGGCTGAGCAAGACGTTGTAATCAGCTTTTAAAGGGATTGAACATGCTGCATATTGTGAATAAATCGGCCACAGATCGCGGATCGCTCGAAAGCTGTCTGGCTATGGCCTCCAAAGGTTCTGCTGTTTTGCTGATTGAAGACGCGGTCTACGCGGCAACGACTGGCGGCGCGGCAGCAGCGAAAATCCAGGCAGCAGCGGCTGACCTCAAGATTTACGCACTCGGTCCTGATCTGGCAGCGCGCGGCATGGCTGCGCGTGTGCTGGACGGAGTCAATGTCGTGGATTACGCTGGTTTTGTGGATCTGGTCGCAGAACACAAAAGCTGCCAGTCTTGGCTGTAATTTAATTTAAAGGAGTAATGCTATGCCCATGGTGAACATCGCCGGTAAGGAATACGAAGTTGACGAAGAAGGCTATCTGATCGACTTGTCGCAGTGGAATGAAGATATTGCCAAGTATATGGCTGTCGAAGAGAAAGTTGAACTGACGGAAGGTCACTGGGAAGTGGTGAATTTCCTGCGTGAATATTACGCTGAGTATCAAATTGCACCTGCAGTGCGTGTTCTGACCAAGGCAATCGGCAAAAAGCTCGGACCCGATAAAGGCAACAACAAGTACTTGTATGAGTTGTTTCCCTACGGCCCGGCAAAACAGGCTTGTAAAATTGCTGGCCTGCCGAAGCCGACTGGCTGTATCTAAGGCCTAAAGTATTCGGGTCGCCCCGAAGTTATTCGGGGCGACTTTGATTCTGGATGTGTGTTTCCAAATTGAATGTAAAAGCGTTTGATTCGTAAACAGATATGTGGTTAGGGGAGTGGGTTTGTCTACTGTAACGATTATTTATGCCGGTTTGTTCTACATCGCAACTTTGTTGCTCGTGGCGGGCTTGGCGTACAAAATATTTGACTACAGCCGCACGCCTGCGCCGCTGAAAATCCCGACCACCCCGGCGCCAACCACGCAAACGGGAGTGGTGTATCGCATGGCAAAGGAAGTGGTTCTGTTTGAATCACTGTTCAAGTCCAATAAGTGGATTTGGGTATTCGGATGGTTATTCCATTTTGGTCTTTTGCTGGTACTGATGAGGCATCTTCGTTATTTCACCGAGCCCGTGTGGTTCTGGGTCAATATTGTTCAGCCATTTGGGAAATATGCCAGCATCATGATGGTTGTGGGCTTGGTCGGTTTGCTGGCGCGGCGCTTTCTGGTTGACCGGGTGCGCTACATTTCAACACCGTCAGATTACCTGATGCTGGTGTTGATCATCCTGATAGGTGCATCGGGCATGTTGATGACCTTTGTTGCACATACTGACATTGTCGCGCTCAAGACGTTTTTTATGGGGTTGATGTACTTTGATGTGCAACCAGTCCCGCAGGATCCCATTTTGTTGGTGCATCTTGCATTGGTGGTACTGCTGATGCTCATTTTCCCGATCAGCAAGCTGTTGCATGCTCCGGGAGTGTTTTTCAGTCCCACCCGCAATCAGGCTGACAACCCACGTGAACACCGCCACGTGGCAGCATGGGCAACTCGACTTGACCAAAAAAACTGATTCGTTGAATCCGATTTACGAACACACAAGTACGGATAAAGGACTCGCTAGTGGCTGCTGCTGAATTTGATATTCCAGAAATCAAGGATTACATCGAAGTCCCTAAGCTTCGGGAAGGGGCCATGGCGCACGCCAAAACCTTTCTGGCGCCCAAACCTGTCCAGGACTTCATGGGTTATCCACACGAGTTGGCTGATAACTGGAAGGAAAGCGCGCTCGAAAAAATGGGCGACTTGCTGGGTAAGTATCGCTCACTGAAAGTCTTCCTTGACGCCTGCGTGCACTGCGGTGCCTGTACTGATAAATGTCATTATTATTTGGGAACCTCCGATCCCAAAAACATGCCTGTTGCGCGCCAAGATCTAATGCGTCAGGTATATCGCCGCTATTTCACTACCGCTGGCAAGTTGTTTCCCAAGCTGGTAGGCGCAAAGGATTTGACCAAAGAGGTGCTGAACGATTGGTACAACTATTACCATCAGTGTTCTGAATGCCGGCGCTGCTCTGTATTTTGTCCATACGGAATAGATACTGCTGAAATCACCATGGCCGGACGCGAGATTCTTAATCACGTCGGTATGGGGCAGAAGTATTCAAATGAAATTCTGGGTAAAGTGCAGAAAATTGGCAATAACCTTGGACTCCCCGGCCCGGCTTTGCTGGATACCCTTGAGGGCCTGGAGGAAGATATCGAGGCAGATACAGGTGTAGCTGTTAAATTGCCTATCGACGTAAAAGGCGCAGAAGTCTTGCTGGTTACGCCTTCAGCTGACTTTTTCTCTGAGCCTCATGTTGAATCGCTCATTGGCTACGCCAAAGTATTTCATGCTGCGGGCATAAGCTGGACGCTTTCTACGCATGCGTCAGAAGCTGGCAACTTCGGCCTCTTCAATGGCAATTACGAAACCATGCGCAAGGTGGCGATGCGGATTCGTGATGCTGCGCTCGAACTAGGTGTTAAACGCATTGTTGTAGGCGAATGCGGACATGCATGGCGAGTTGCCTATAGCTTTTGGAATACCCTGACAGGCATTGGTTATGGAGCGGACGATCCATTTTCGATCGAATTGCAAAAGCAACTTGATCCGAATTATCCGCAGCCGCAGCACATTTGCGAGCTGACCAATGATTTGATCCAGTCAGGCAGGGTCAAGGTAGACCCTTCGCTCAACGATGATCTGATTGTTACCTATCACGACTCCTGCAATGTGGCTCGCGCATCACGTATGGGAACCGAGCCCGGTGGCCAATTCACCATTCCGCGTGAACTGATTAAATCCGTAGTTAACAATTTCCATAATATGGCGGACGACACCATTTATGAGTCCACCTTCTGTTGCGGCGGCGGCGGTGGGCTGCTAACAGATGATTTGATGGAGGTCAGGGTCAAGGGCGCATTACCACGCGTTACGGCTCTGAACAATGTCGTCAAAGAGCACAAGGTCAACTTCATGGCCACGATCTGCGCCATCTGCAAGGCGCAGTTCACCAAGGTATTGCCCAAATATGGCTTCGACATGAGCATGGTGGGCGGGGTGCATCAATTGGTCAGCAAGGCAATTAAGCTCGACTGATTTCAGCTGCAAGCTGATTGCGATTTATTTATCTTTAGTTACGTACGCGTTAGGAGAACCAGCATGGCTGTCACGACGAATCAAGCAAAAACCGAAGGCGTTTCATGGCGTCGTTATAAGGATGGCGAGACCGAGGCGAACATCCGCTCGGCTCAGGACATGATTTTCCAGGCCAGCTGGACGCACAAGTGCCCGGAATACATGCTGTCCACTCCGCCGTGCCAAGGCTCCTGCCCGGCCGGTGAAGACATTCGCGGCTATCTGAACATCGCGCGTGGAATCGAGAAGCCGCCTGCAGGCGTGACCTGGCAGCAGTATGCTTTCGAGCGCATTACATCGGCCAACCCGTTCCCCGCCGTAATGGGTCGCGTGTGCCCGGCGCCGTGCGAATCGGGTTGTAACCGCAACATGGTCGAAGACCATGTGGGTATCAACTCGGTCGAGCACTTCGTTGGCGACTGGGGTATCGAGAACAACATGAAATTCACGCCGGCTGCAGCCTCAACCGGTAAGAAGGTTGCCATTATTGGTGCTGGCCCTGCCGGCCTGGCAGCAGCTTACCAGCTGCGCCTGAAAGGCCACGGCGTGACCATATTCGATGAGCACGAAGAACTGGGCGGCATGATGCGTTACGGCATTCCTGGCTTCCGTACGCCGCGCGAAATGCTTGACTCTGAAATCGGTCGCATCATTGAAATGGGTGTCGAAACGCGTCTCAAGACCCGCGTTGGAACTGACGTCAGCTATGACGCCATCGACAAGGAATTTGATGCCATCTTCATGGCCATGGGCGCACAGGCTGGCCGTCCGTTGCCGGTTCCCGGCGCTGAAGCGCCAAACTGCGTGACCGCAGTGGCATTTCTGCGTGCATTTAATGAAGGTCGCCTGCAACACGTGGGCAACCGCGTCGTTGTGATCGGCGGCGGTGACACCTCGATTGACGTTGTGACAGTCGCCCGCCGTTTGGGTAATGTGACCAAAACGGGTACAAGTGACGAGCGTCCGAGTGCTGAAAACGTGATTTCAGGCCACATGGCTCACGATGTGGCATCGATATCCGCACGTGACGGCGCTGAAGTCGTACTCGTTTCGCGTGCCACCATCGATAAGATGAACGCCAGCAAGCACGAAATCGAACACGCCCTGCAGGAAGGAATCGAGATCCTGGGTGGCGTAACCCCGATTGCGGTTGTACTGGATGAAAAGGGCCGTGCAACTGCGCTGCGTGTTTCCGACTTCGTGATGGAAGGCAAGGAAACCAAGCTGGTTGAAGGCACCGAGCGTGATCTGCCTGCTGACCTGATCGTGTCCGCGATCGGTCAAGGTGTTGATTTCACCGGCATCGAGCAGTTCAATAACAACAATGGTCTTATCAAGGCAGACAAGAATTATCGCTTCCCCGGCAGCGAGAAAGTCTTTGTCGGCGGTGACGTGATTCGTCCGCACTTGCTGACCACTGCTATTGGTCACGCTTCGATTGCCGTTGACGGGATTGACGCATTCCTCTCCGGCAAAAAAGAGCTCGACAAGCGCCCGAAAGTGGATGTCCATCACTTTGACCAAATCCGCAAATGGTTGGAAACCGGTCACGAATACAGCGAAATTCACACTCAGGAATGGGGTACCTCCGAGCGCAAGGATTTGTTGCATAACTTTGAAGATCGTTCTGCTCGCCACATCATTCCGCATAACGAACTGTTCCTGGGCCATTTCCCAGCTGTGGAACGTCATATTCGCGATGTCACCGTCCTGGATAAGGAAGGCGCGCTGGGTAACTTTGAAGAGCGTCTGCATGCGTTGTCGGATAAAGAAACGATTGACGAAGCCAAGCGCTGCATGTCTTGCGGTCAGTGTTTTGAATGTGATAACTGTATTGTTTATTGTCCGCAGACCGCTGTTTTTAAAGTGAAGAAAAAAGACAATCCCACCGTCGGTCGTTACGTTGATACCGATTACGGCAAGTGCATTGGCTGTCACATTTGCGCCGATGTGTGCCCAACGGGCTATATCGTAATGGGTATGGGTGACTGAGCGTGGCAGGCAAGATGAAACGTTTGCTGGCCGTCGGTGTAGTCGTTCTGGCTACAGCCGCACTGGCGTGGGCGGGAGTTGAATCAACATCCGCCCCTAAGGTTGGAGTTGCGTCCAAACCTGTTATCACCAAAGCATTAAAAGGTGAGCAGTGTGTGGAAGATACTGACTACATGCGGCGTAATCACATGGAATTACTGGATCATCATCGTGATGAAACGGTTATCCAGGGGGTTCGAAGCAAAAAATACAGCCTTAAGGAATGTATCAACTGCCATGCCAGTGAAAAGTCCGGTAGTGTAGCCAAAGACAAAGATGACTTTTGTGTGAGTTGCCATAGTTATGCTGCAGTCAAGATTGACTGTTTTGAATGTCATTCAACGAAGCCGCAAGGGTCTATGGCGATGCATCCGTTAAATGCCGAAACAGCACATTACGCACACAAGTTGGCCACCCACTCAAAAGATAAAATAAGTGCAGAAGCCATGGCTGGGATATCGCAATGAATGAAAATAAATCCATCGTAGATAATCCAGTTTCGCCAGACCGCCGACGTTTCGTGGGGGTGGCTGCAGCTGCTGCAGGAGTCAGCCTGGCTCCTGGAGTCATGTTGATGGAGGTGGCGCACGGCCGTCCGGAAAGTCAAGCGGCTAGCAGTGCCGTACGCTGGGGCATGCTTGTTGATGCGACTAAATGTGAGTCCGGATGCGATGACTGTGTCACAGCCTGTAGTACTGAAAATGGCTGGACTCCGGTAGATCAAAGCGCGCATAAAAAGCAGGCACCTCAATGGATACGCAAGCTTGAACTGCAGGATCCCCTGACGCAGATGGAAACCAATCTGCCGATGATGTGCCAGCATTGTGCTGATGCGCCGTGCGTCGATGTATGTCCTACCGGGGCTTCATTCAAACGCGCTGATGGAATTGTTTTGGTGAATCGCCATACCTGTATCGGCTGCCGCTACTGCATGATGGCGTGCCCGTACAAAGCCCGTTCGCTGGTGCATGAGTCTTTGAACGATACGCAAAAGCCGGACGTTCCTCGCGGCATAGGTTGCGTTGAATCGTGCACTCTTTGCGTTCAAAAAATTGACCGAGGTGACGGCACAACCGCTTGCGTTGAAGCTTGCACAGCTTCGGGGCATAACGCCCTGTTGTTCGGCGACATGAACGATCCCGAAAGCGAGATTTCCAAGCGTCTACGCGAACTGCCAACCAAGCAGGTACGAGCAGACCTTAATCTCAATCTCGGCGTTCGCTATCACGGAATCTAATTCAACATGGCAAGCATCACTTTCCGCGAAGTAGAGGGCAGTAGCCTTAAGTATTGGCTCCTGTTTGGAGGTCTGGGCCTTTTTGTACTGTTCGGTGCATTGGCCTGGAATTACATGCATCATCATGGCCATGTTGTTACGGGCATGGATAACCAGATCGTTTGGGGATTGCCGCATGTATTTGCCGTGTTCTTGATTGTTGCTGCGTCGGGCGCACTCAACGTAGCATCGATCGCCTCGGTTTTTAATCAGAAAATGTATAAGCCGCTAGCTCCGCTTTCTGCGGTTCTGGCACTGGCCCTGATGTTGGGGGGGTTGCTTGTCCTCGTGCTTGATTTGGGCCGCTCTGACCGCTTGATCGTTGCAATGACCCATTTCAACTTCAAGTCCATGTTTACCTGGAACGTTTTTCTCTATTCCGGTTTCTTTGGGTTGGTTGGTATTTACCTATGGACAATGCTTGATCGATCGGTTGCTGGATACGCAAAAACAGCAGGCACAGCTGCGTTCATCTGGCGGCTGATTCTGACTACAGGAACAGGCTCATTATTCGGATTCTTGATTGCTCGTGAACTGTATGGCAGTTCTATGCTTGCGCCGATGTTCATCATCATGTCGTTTGCCTATGGCTTGGCTGTTTATTTGATGGTTCTTGCCGCGGCCTATGCAGGGACAGGGCGAGCTTTAGGCGATGCAGTCATGTTGCGGCTCAAAAATCTGCTGGCAGTATTTGTGGCAGCGGTTCTCTACTTCACGGTGGTGTTTCACCTGACCAATCTTTATTTTGCCAAGATGGAAGGGGTTGAAGCTTTTATCCTGCGTGAGGGCGGCATCATTACCACGTTGTTCTGGGTGGGGCAAATCGTAATTGGTTGCATCATTCCCTTGTTTATTCTTTTGACGAATCTAGGCAAGACGCGCGTCTGGATCATGATCGCCAGCGCACTCGTTATCCTGGGTGGTATGGCTCAAATGTACGTAACCATTATCGGTGCACAGGCTTACCCGTTGGACATGTTCCCAGGGCTAATCGAAAGTAGCAGCTTTGCTGATGGTCAGTTTCATACCTACTCGCCCAGTGTTCCTGAACTTTTCCTTGGGTTGGGTGGTGTCGCAATTGCCTTGCTGGTCACCCTGTTCGGCATCAAGGTTTTGCGGCTTCTTCCGGCAAGCCTGGATGACGCGACTGTAGCCAGACTGGAACACTGAAAGATAGCCGATCGGCCATAGGGTTCGATCGGCGAATGGTCAGCATTAACCATCTCATGATCAACAATGAAGCATATCGACGCGGGGCTAACATGCCCCGCGTCTTTATTTCCGCTGCTCATAAATCCTCAGGCAAGACTACTCTTACGCTTGGCCTGTGCGCTGCCCTCACACAAAGGGGCCACACCGTTCAACCTTTTAAAAAGGGGCCTGATTACATTGATCCGTTATGGCTGGGAATGGCGGCTGAGCGCCCCTGCTATAACCTTGATTTTCACATGATGACCCGTGCGGAAATTGAGCAACAGTTCGACCATGCATCCCGCAATACCCGTATTAGCTTGATCGAGGGAAATAAAGGCCTGTATGACGGGCTTGATCTCGACGGTAGCAATAGTAATGCCGCGTTGGCCAAATTGTTGGGCGCGCCCGTCATTCTGGTAATTGATGCGCGCGGCATGACGCGAGGTGTAGCACCTCTGATTCTGGGCTATCAGGCGTTCGATCCGGAGATTAATATTGCCGGTGTGATACTCAATAATTTGGGCGGAACCCGGCATGAATCCAAGCTGCGTGCGGTCATTGAGCATTACACGGATGTCGAGGTGATTGGCGCGGTGCAGCATGACGCAAGCATGCAAATAGCGGAGCGTCATCTCGGCTTAGTACCGGCTAATGAGCAGGATGCCGCACGCAAACGGATACGGCATGTGGGTGAACGCGTGGCAGAACAAGTTGACCTGGAGCGATTTGTGGCTGTAGGCGATAGCGCTAAAGCATACCCGTGCCTACCCGCACAAGTTGTCAACACAGCGGGACAGCCTGTACGCATCGGTATTGCGCATGATCAGGCATTCGGCTTCTATTACAGTGAAGACTTGGATAATTTGCGTGCTTCAAATGTCGACTTGATTCAAATAGATACGATTAGAGACCCAGATTTACCCGCACTTGACGGATTGGTTATCGGTGGTGGTTTTCCCGAGGTCTTCATGGCCGAGTTGGAGGCCAATGTTTCGTTACGTAGCCAGATCAGGCTCGCCGTCGCAAATGGACTGCCGACTTACGCAGAATGTGGCGGGCTGATGTATTTGTCGCAAAGCCTAAGCTGGCAAGGGCAAACCCGGCAGATGGTGGGGCTGGTTCCAGGAAACACGGTTATGCATGAACGGCCGGTTGGCCGAGGCTATGCCGTGCTGCAGCCAACGGGTAACGATCACTGGCAGGAAGCTGACAACATACCTGCGCACGAATTTCATTATTCAAGCTTGGAAAACCTGCCACCCGACTCCATATACGCTTACAACGTCAAACGTGGGCACGGGATAGATGGGCGACGTGATGGTTACCAATTGCATAACTTGCTGGCTGGTTATGTCCATCGCCGAGGATCGGGTACCCGCGGCTGGATTGCCCCATTTTTACAACAGGTTCGCGCGCACAAGGCGCTTGCGGCCACTTGATTTCGAGGTTTTTCCATGATCAAAATAACTGACAGTGCTGCTGCACAGATCCGTGTTGCCAACAATAACCCAGACGTGTTTGATTTGATCCTGCGCGTTGCCGCTTACCAGGAAGATGATGGAGCCGTGAATTACGGGATGGGTTTCGATACCGAGCGCGAGGCAGACGAACATATTGTGGTTAACGGAATCGAGTTATTGATCGCTGCGTCCAGCACGCCTTATCTGCAAGGGGTCACGCTGGACTTCGTCGAAATGAATCCAGGTGACTTGCGCTTTATCTTTATTCCGCCCTATTCAGCAGAAGATGCTCCTGATTCCACGGCCGCCGAATAAGTCATGAACTATTTGCCCATTTTCCTCGATCTGCGCGATCGCCATTGTCTGGTAGTGGGGGGATCTGAAACTGCCGCGCGCAAGGCAGAATTGTTCCTGCGCGCCGGTGCGCGCGTGGATGCGGCTGCATCAGAACTGCACGAGGCATGGGCACGTTTGCCACACGCAGAGAAGGTCACCCGGGTGGCTGACAGTTTCGAGGCCGCATTGCTCGACGGCAAGGATGCCGTCATCGTGGTGGAAAATAATGCGGCGATTGCCAAGACCATTTCCGATGCTGCTCGCGCGCGCAATATTCCTGTAAACGTTGCTGATAAGCCGGAGCTCTGCAGCTTCATCCTGCCATCGATAATCGATCGGTCACCCATCATTGTTGCCGTGTCGAGCGGTGGCGAGTCACCCGTGCTGGCGCGCATGCTGCGTGCGCGTCTTGAAACGCTGATCCCTGCTGCCTATGGTCGGCTCGGTGCACTGGCTTCAAAATGGAAAGACCGTGTTCGCGAAGTCATCAAACCCGATCAGCGCCGGGCCTTTTGGGAAAAGGTTTTCCTCTCCCCCGTGGCGGAAATGGTGTTTTCCGGGCGCGATGTTGAAGCAGAGAAGCAGCTCGAGGCATTGATGTCGGATGCCGCAACGCATGACATCAGCCGTGGCGAGGTGTATCTGGTCGGAGCGGGTCCGGGCAATCCAGATCTCCTGACTTTCCGTGCGCTTCGACTGATGCAGCAGGCAGATGTCATTGTTCATGACCGCCTGGTTTCCCAGCCCATCCTGGACATGTGCCGACGCGATGCCGAGCGGATATACGTAGGCAAGGAGCGCGACGATCATGCTGTGCCACAGGAAGAAATCAATCTGCTGCTGGTTCGCTTGGCAAAAGAAGGAAAGCGTACCCTGCGGCTCAAGGGCGGTGATCCATTCATATTTGGTCGCGGCGGAGAAGAAATCGAAACGCTGGTCGAGCATGGCGTGTCATTCCAGGTGGTGCCAGGTATTACAGCGGCTGCCGGCGTGGCCTCCTATGCCGGTATACCCTTGACTCACCGTGACTATGCACAGTCTGTTGCATTCGTGACCGGGCATCTCAAGGACAATACCTTCAACATGAACTGGGATGGCATTGCGCGTCATGACCAGACCATCGTGATTTACATGGGTTTGAAGGGGCTGCCGCTATTGTGCGAAGCCTTGGTCAAGCATGGTCTCGACCAGACTACCCCGGCTGCAATCATTCAGCAGGGAACGTTGCCCACGCAGCGCGTCGTCACCGGAACATTGGCTACCTTGCCCGAACTGGCCGCTGCTGCAGGATTGAAGGCGCCCACCTTGATCATCGTCGGTAATGTCGTCAAATTGCGTGAGAAGCTTGGCTGGTATCAGCCCGAACTGCACATCGATCAGACCCGTCGTTCCCCGCTTGAATCGCCAGATCAGTTGCGCTGAACGGTAGGTGGATTCAAGGCGATGGCGCAGCATTGTTAACTTGGGTCGCTATGTGCTGTAACGCACGCTCATAACAGATCTCATGTGGTATTAAAGTAACAATAAGAGTTGATTGTTGCGATACGGCCAACAGGCGTGCATGGTTGAGGCAAAATTAAGCTTGGAATCCGGTATGGTTTACAGGCTTAATGCTATAGGCTATAAGTTCTAATGTTGTTGTGCGTTTTGCAACAGTCAACGATTTAAATTTCTTTATATCAATCTCAGGAGTCTACCCATATGCGTACCCCTCTCGTTCTCAGCCTGATCAGTGCAGCCCTTGTTTCCGTTGGCGCAGTGAATGCCAATGCAGCTGACGGTTATTTTTACGACCCTTCCAATGTGGGCGCTGGCGTTTACAAACCTGAAGTCAAGCATTCCCCGGATGCGATCCAGGTCCCGTCCACAACCGGAAAAGATATCAACCGCACAATCGGTTGCCCTGGCAAGCAAATTCTGGACAAGGGTTGTGCCATCGAAGATGCGGACAAGGACACAGTCGAAGACTGGACCGATAAGTGCCCCAACACACCGGCTGGCACAAAAGTGAACGCCCTTGGTTGCGAACCTGAAGTTGCTGCAGTACAAGAAGCGGCTCCTGTCGTTGCACCAGAACCTGTTGTTGCTCCGGCCCCGGCTCCGGCTCCGGCTGCAGACCAGCCCATCATGTCCTTTGAAGATGTCAACTTTGACTTCGACAAAGCCACGCTGCGCTCGACTGCCGATGCAAAAATCGACCAGGCTGTTGCCTATGTCCTGGAGCGCAATGTCGAGAAATTCGAACTGCGCGGCTATGCTGACAGCATTGGCTCGGAAGCCTACAACCTGAAACTGTCGCAGCGCCGTGCTGACGCAGTGCGTAACGCGATGATCAAAAAAGGTGCGCCTGCTGACCGTATCGTTGCCAAAGGGTATGGCGAATCCAATCCGATTGCCAGCAACGCTACCAAAGAAGGCCGTGCGCAGAACCGCCGCGTCGAGATGCATAACGGCAAGTAATCGTACGCAAGCTGTTAAAAACGGGAGCTTCGGCTCCTGTTTTTTTTGCCTCTCGATTGGGCCAAAGCGAGTCAAACATCTTGATGCCGCTAATTGAGCGTTCGAACTGTTACCTTCCGCCAGACTCCTGATAAGGCTTGCGTGTCATGTCAGGGGGGTGTGCAGGCAATGCCTGTGTACCCCCTGATCTGATGAATGCAGCGTAACTGACTGCGAACAGCGCAGCGGTCAAAACACCAGTGGATCAATATCCAGCGACCAGCGCGCGACACGTGGCTTGATGGTGCCGAGTTGCGAGTACCAATCCCTGACGAATGCCTGCAATGCCAGTCGGGAACTGGATTGAATCAGCAGTTGCGCGCGTTCCAGATTGGCGACACGCGCCATGGGTGCCGGTACGGCGGTAAATACACTGATTTGGGGAAGGTCAGGTGCGATTTGTGCCGCTTGCTGCAAGAAGGCCAGCGCCGCTGACATTGATGTGGCTTCGGCGCGCAGCAGCACTTGTCGCGTCAAAGGCGGCAGGTCGAGTTGCTTGCGTTCGGCCAGCAACATGCGCGCGTAGCCGGAGTAATCGTGACGTTGCAAATACCGGAACAAGGGATGATCCGGGAACGCGGTCTGAATCAGCACGCGTCCGGGTTTATCAGCGCGTCCGGCGCGCCCGGCAACCTGCATCAGTTGAGCGAACAGCCGTTCGGTGGCGCGAAAGTCGGGGCTGTAAAGCGCACCGTCGGTATCGAGAATCAGTGCCAGCGTCATGTTGGGAAAGTCGTGGCCTTTGGCCAGCATTTGCGTGCCCACCAGAATGTCGAGCGCACCGCCGTGAACGGCTTCTCCCAGCTCGCTCCAGGCGCGGGGACGCATGCTGTCACGGTCTATGCGGCGGATACGCGCAGTGGGTAGCAGCGCCGTCAGCGTTTCTTCCAACCGCTGGGTTCCCTGGCCGAGCGCTTTGAGGTCGGGACTGCCGCAGCCTGGGCATTCGGTCGGGATGCGCGACTCGAACCCGCAGTGGTGGCATTTCAGGCGGCGGACGGATTGGTGCAGCACCAGGCGAGCCGAGCAACTGGGACAGGGCGATACCCAGGCACAGCTCGGACAATACAGTGCGGGGGCGTAACCGCGCCGGTTGAGGAACACCAGGCTTTGTTCGCCGCGTGCCAGGGTTTCGCTGAGTGCGTGCAGCGCGGGGCGCGTGAGACCGTTGTCGAGCGGAACATGTTTGAGGTCAACCAGTTCGATGCTGGGAAGTTGCGCCTGGCTGATTGCGCGCTGCTTCAGCTCGATCAGCTGGTAGCGACCGCTTAACGCGTTCGCATAGCTTTCCAGCGAGGGCGTAGCCGAGCCAAGCAGCACCGGAATGTGGCACTGTTGCGCGCGTGCAATCGCTATGTCGCGCGCGGAATAGCGCAGGCCATCCTGCTGCTTGAATGACAGGTCGTGTTCCTCGTCAACCACGATCAAGCCCAAACGGGGCAGCGGCGCAAAAACCGACAACCGGGTGCCGAGCAGCAAATCGGCATCCGGCGTAGCAAGCCAGTTCTCGGTGCGCGCCCCTTCGCTTAATCCGCTGTGTAGCGTGGCGATGCGCCGGCCGGGAAAGCGGCGACGAAAATGCTGCTCCAGTTGCGGGGTGAGCGAAATCTCCGGGATCAATACCAGCGCCTGCTGACCCTGTGCCAGCACCGTGTCGATCAGTCGCAGGTACAACTCGGTTTTGCCGCTGCCGGTCACGCCATGAATCAAGTGAACACCGAATTGCCCGAGTTTGGGGAGCAGGCGGTCAAGCGCGGCTTGTTGTTCGGTGGTTGCTTGGGGGGCCGCGGCGGTAGGCAGGGCGCCGCCAGCAGGCGGCTGTCGTGACCACTCGGCCCAGCCCGCCGCTACCAGTGCCGTTGCGTGCCGGCTCTGCTTATTCGTGCGCACGGCTTCGCGGGTTTGCGGCGTCACCCGCAAGGTATCGAGCAGTGCCAGTTGGGCTTTGGCGCGCGCGGCTGGCGTGGCCGCCTGCCCGGCCTGGGTCAGCACCAGCCAGGGCGTGGCCGCGACAAATGGCATAGCGTTGCGCAGGCGCGGCGGCAAGGTGGCCAGCAGAATTGCGCCCAGCGGATAGTGGTAGTAGTCGGCGCAAAACTGCGCCAGACGGAGGATGTCGGGAGATAGCGCGGGGCGATCGTCAAATACGCGGATCACTTCGCGTAATTTGTCGGCCGGGATATCGCTGTGAGTGGGTTGGCTCAGTGCAACGCCGATTTGCCGAGTGCGGCCAAGCGGAACCTCGACAAGGCTGCCCGGCGGCACGCTGCCCAGATTATCCGGCAGGCGATAGTCGAACAGCCGGTGCAGCGGCGTATCGAGCGCGACCTGGAGGATGGAAGGCATAACTTAACGGCGATTCTTGGTTGGAAATCGGGGAAAGCCTGCTAAGTAACTGTTTAGCAAGTTTTATTCTGTTTTGTCCACCAAGTCTGTGGATAATTATGTGAGTGCTTTGGTTTGAAGCCTCCCGAACGCCCGTATTCAGGCGGATGCGGGCAATCGGCTAAAAAGCAGGCAAACCAATAAATGCTTTTTTATCATAAGCTTATAAACATGCGTGGGCTGTCAAGGATTTGATGTAAAAAAAGCTGCCTTGCACCAACGCTGTGCATAAGTGAGCTGTCACTTCGCCAGCCTGCACCAAGCGGTTAGCACCTTCATGGTGCGTAACCCCCTGTTCAAAAGGCTTATTGTTGCTGGATGCCGGCGATCACCCAACCGCCTTGACCGTTTACAGGCTTGCTCAGGTACCACACTTCATCAAGCGCGACAGGCACGGCGCCGGCTTCTTCACGCACCTGGCCGGTGAAACGCACACTGACGACGTGGCGATTGTCTTCGTCGACCGCTTCCAGCACCTCGGCGTTCAGCATCAACACGTCGGTCGTCTGGGGAGCATCGCCACGTTCAGCCAGCTGCATGCTGATTTCAGCGAACACTTCGGGCGCAGTAAACGCGCGCACATCGTCCAGATTACGGGCATCAAACGCAGCCTGCAGGCGGATGAAGTTGAGCTTGGCTTCGCGTGCGAACGCATCGGCGTCGAAACCGGGCGGGAATGTGCCGGGGCTGGCTGCGCGGCTGCCACCGAAGGCGGCAGGGGTCTGGTCAAATGCGACCGGTGAGTTTTGCGACATCCCGGCGTACTGCATGGCAGGCGTAGCCGGTGCATTGCGGCGCATGAACCAGCGAAACAGCATGAATGCGGCCAATGCCAGCAAGGCCATCATCATGAAATTGGCCATGCCTTCGCCCATCCCCAGGTGCGAAAACAGTGCAGCCAAGCCCAGGCCGGCGGCTAGGCCGGCAATCGGGCCCATCCAGGAATTTTTCTTCGGCGCAGCCGTGGGCGCCGCAGCACCTTGCTGCTGCGGGGTGGGCGCGGCGGTTTGCTTGGTGGGTGCGCTACGTTGCATGCCGAACGACTTGCCACCCCCGAAGCGCTTGGCTTCAGCGTGGTCGATCGCGAAGCCGAAGCTGATGAAAAGAGCAAACAGGCTGATAAAAATACGTTTCATGGCGAATCCTTGGAAATTGAATGAGTTAGTGCGGTGTGGGGGGAAAAGGTTCGGGCTCAGGCGCGAATCGCGCGGCTCTGGCTGTGGACTGCATCCACCAGGACGCTCACTTTGTCGGGGTCGGTGAACTGCGAAATGCCGTGGCCGAGGTTGAACACATGGCCGGGATGGTTGCCATAGGCATTCAGGATGTGTCCGACTTCACTGCGGATGATGTCCGGGGTGCCGTGCAGAACGTTGGGGTCGAGGTTGCCCTGCAGCGCGACCTGGCCGCCGACGCGGCGGCGGGCTTCGCCGATGTCGGTGCTCCAGTCCAGTCCCACAGCGTCGGCGCCAATTGCCGCGATGGCTTCCAGCCAGTTGCCGCCGCCTTTGGTGAAGATGATGCTCGGCACGTGGCGGCCGTCGCGCTCCTTGATCAGCCCGGCGACGATGCGTTCCATGTAATCGAGCGAGAACTCGCGGTAGGCATGCGGGGAAAGACTGCCGCCCCACGAGTCGAAAATCATTACCGCCTGTGCACCCGCTTCAATCTGCGCATTGAGATAGTCGATCACCGCGCGGGTGTTGATTTCGAGAATGCGGTGCAGCAAGTCGGGGCGGCTGTACAGCATGGTCTTGATATGGCGGTAGTCGTCCGAACTGCCGCCTTCGACCATGTAACACGCCAGCGTGTAAGGGCTGCCGGAAAAGCCGATCAGCGGCACCGAACCATCCAGTGCGCGGCGAATGCTTTTGACGGCATCCATCACATAGCCGAGCTTGTCGGTCGGGTCGGGCGCGGTGAGGTCGCGAATTTCCCATTCGTCGCGCAGCGGGCGCTCGAAGCGCGGGCCTTCGCCCTGGGCGAAATAAAGGCCCAGACCCATCGCGTCGGGCACGGTGAGGATGTCGGAAAACAGAATGGCGGCGTCGAGCGGATAGCGCGCCAGCGGCTGCAGCGTCACTTCGGTTGCCAGATCGGGCGACTTGCACAGGGTCAGGAAGTCACCGGCGCGGGCGCGGGTGGCATTGTATTCAGGCAGATAGCGACCGGCCTGACGCATCAGCCAGAGCGGGGTGTAATCGGTGGGCTGGCGCATCAGCGCGCGCAGAAAGGTGTCGTTCTTGAGGGCGGTCATGAAAAGAGCCGGTTCAACAAAGGCCGCATTCTAACAGGCCACGCGCGACCCTTAAGCCGCCCTAAGCGGTCGCTTCGTTGAAACGCAGCGAAACCGCAAGCCCGTGGCCGCCATCCGCGCGCGGCAGCCCGTCACCCAGATCGAGTTGCGCATTCGACAAGGCGGCAATGCGGGCAACGATGGACAGCCCGAGCCCGCAGCCTTCCGCCTCGACCTCGCCGCGCACGAAGCGCGCGCTCAACTGCGCGCGCAGCACTGGTGCCACCCCGGGGCCATCGTCCGCAACCGTGAGGATGCAGGCCGATCCGCTGCGCGCGAGGCGCACCTCGATGTGCGCGCCCTCACCGGCATAACGCAGGGCGTTGTCGATCAGGTTGCGCAGCGCGATGCGCAGCCACGCCTCGCTCACCGCAACCCGGCAGCCCGGCGCCGCCTTGACCACCAGAGATTGCGACTGACGTTGCGCCTGCGGCAGCAGCTCAGCGCACACCGCGGCAAGGGTGTTGGCGTTGGCTGGATCGAGTGGCGCGGGTGCACTGCCCTGACTGGCCGGGTCGACGCGCGCCAGCGTCAGCAGTTGTTCGACCAGATGCGTCATGCGGTCGACACCCGCGATGACCTGGGTCAGCGCATGCTGCTGGCTGTCGGCCGTTTGCGCGCGCATCGCCACTTGTGCCTGCACCTTCAATGCGGCCAGCGGGGTGCGCAGTTCGTGCGCAGCATCAGCGGTGAAGCGGCGTTCGTTTTCGAAGGCTTCGGCAACCCGCCGGATGAGCGCGTTGAGCGCACCACGCAGCGGGGCGATTTCGCTCGGCAGGGGGATCGAGCCGTCGAGCGGAGCCAGCGCCTGCGCGTCGAGTGCGCTTACCTGCCGCGCAACGGTATCAACCGGCCGCAGCGAGCGGCCGACCACCCACCATACGGCCAGCGCCATCAGCGGCAATGCGAGCGCAGCCGGAATCAGCAGCGACAGGCCAATTTCACGCGCCAGCTGCACGCGTGCGGCGTGGGCCTGCGCGACCACGACGCGGTATTCGGCAGCGTCGTCCTGCAGCGCATAAAAGCGCCAGCGCGCATCCTGATAGGAGCGCTCGCTGAAACCGTCGGGCAGGCTGGCCTCGAATGCGTTGTGCCCGGGCGAGGTCACCAGGCGCCGCATCGCGCCGTCGTTGGTGTGCCAGATCTCGAACACGATCGGCACCGGGTTGCGCCCTGCGTGTTCGTGCAGTTCCTTGACGAAATGTTCAACCTCGCCGCCCGCCACAATGGCCAGCAGCGTCTCGGCCACTTGCGTCAGCTGACTGTCGAGCAGTGCGTCGGCTGCGTGGTGCGCGCGCTGGTAGACCACCCATGCCGACATCAGCCAGATGGCCGCCACCGCAGCGGTCAGCAGCCACACCAGCCGGCGGCGCAGCGAATAGGGCGCCGCGCCGCTCACGTCGGAGTCGCCGCCGAGGCCATGTAGCCGACGCCGCGCACGGTGCGGATCAGTTCGTTGCCGAGCTTCTTCCGCAGATGGTGGATATGGACTTCGAGCGCGTTGCTGTCGACCGCATCGTTCCAGGTGTAGAGCTGCTCTTCCAGCGCGCGCCGGGTCAGCACCCGGCCGCTGTTTTCCAGCAGCAGTTGCAGCAGGTCGAATTCGCGTGGGGTCAGTTCAACGGCCAGCCCGGCGCGCGTCACGCTGCGCGCAGCCGGATCGAGTTCGACCTCGCCCAGACTGAGCACCGGCTCCGGGCGGCCGTGCGCACGCCGCACCAGCGCGCGTAGGCGGGCGGCGATTTCGTCGAGGTCGAACGGTTTCAGCACGTAGTCGTCGGCGCCCAGATCGAGTCCGCGCACCTTGTCTTCCAGCTGGTCGCGCGCGGTGAGGATCAGCACCGGCGTCGCGTCGTGGCGAGCGCGCAGCCATTGCAGCACCGACAGGCCGTCGCGTTTCGGCAGCCCCAGGTCGAGCACCACCGCTGCAAAGCTTTCGGTCGACAGCGCCGCCACTGCTGCGTCGCCATCGCGCAGCCAGTCCACGGCGTAGCCCGCCTGCGTCAATCCGGCCTGCAGGCCATCGCCCAGCATCCGGTCATCTTCCACCAGCAGTATGCGCATCGAGCTATGTTATCCCCGCACGTTCATTTCGGAATCCGGACGTCATGTTCATTGAACACGCCCTGTTCGGCCTTTCGGTGGCAGGCCGCACAATTGGCGGCGGAGCCCACCGCCTTGCGCGACCATGCCGCGCGCGGCACCTCGTCGTGCTTGTTCACGAACCAGCGGGTTTCGGTAATGCGCAGCGGCGCCTTGTCTGCACCCTGGCGCCGCATCACTTTGTTGCCGATCGCACTGTTGCCGCTGTCGGCGGCGTGGGTTTCGAGAAACCGCAGAATATCAGCCTGCGTGACCGGATCAAGGCTGGCGTTCTCGCCGAAGTGCTGGTCAAGCCCACCCATTACGCGCCGCCAGGATGCCTTCGGCAGCAATGCCGGGGAATACGCCAGGTGGCAGCTGGCGCATTCCTGTTGCCAGTTCTTGTGGGTGAGCTTTGGCAAGGCATCGCCGCCGCCATCGCCGCGCGCCTCGCCCGATGGCAGCGAAAACGCCAGCAGGCTGACTGCGCCGACTGTCGCCAATACACCGATTCCACGCATCAAATAATTCATGGCCTGCTCCTTATTTAAGTTGACTGAGCCAGGCGATGAAATCGCCTTTTTCCTGCGCGCTGCATTCGCGTTGCAGCACGTCCATGCAGTTGCGGCGGAACCATTTCTCGACCTTGACTGCATCGGTGAAGCGTTGCGGATTCGCCAGCGGCGCCAGCGGTTCGATGCGCTTGCCGACGCGGGTGCGGCCGGCCTGTTGCGGGCTGGCGGTATGGCAGCTGGCGCAACTCACCGGCTGACCATCACGCCCGGAATGTTCGGTGCGGTACAAGGCCGCGCCGCGCTGGGGGGATAGCGCCGAAACCGGTACGCCCGCCTTCTGTGCATACTGCGTTATCAAACTTGCTGGGGTTTCGGCGGCCAGCGCCACCACCGAGACCATGCCCAGCATTGCCAGACCGCTGCAGAAATAGTGCTTAATCATGCTGAACCCCGCTTTCTGCATCGAGATATTGCTTGCCGGTGACCATGCTCTGGGCCACCCGTTCGCCACGCAGCTGGTGAAACACCAGTGCCGCCATGTGCAGGCCGATGAAACCGAGCATCAAGACGAAGCCGACTTCGTGCGGCTCGCCCAGCACGTCTTCCAGCCACGGCATGTTGCCCAGCCAGCCGGCGAGCGGGCCGGTCTGAAATTCGGTGGCGGAGAGCCCCAGCCCGGTGACGACCATCAACGCCATCACGCCGTAGGCAAACAGATAAGCCAGGCTGGCGATCGGGTCGTGTCCCACGCGATGGGCGCTCGGCAGGCGTAGATTCCTGAGGCTGTCTTTCCACACCGCGGGATGCCACAGGTCGCGCCAGCGTGCGCTGAGCGGCCCCACCACGCCCCACAGCAGGCGCGTCAGCAGGCCCGCCGCCAGAACATAGCCGCTGAGAATATGCAGATTCCACAGGGTGTCTTCGTAGGGGCCGTGTTCAAACCAGTCGGCCAACTGGCTGGTGGCGATAAGCGCCACAATCGCCAGGGCAATGACCCAGTGCAGCAGTCGCAGCAAGGGGTCGAACACGCGCTGCGGGCGGGCGGTGGAAAGGGGTGCGGAGGAATGCGACATGACGGTCTCCTGAGGGGGAATGCAGCAGACTGTAGGCGCGCAAGCTTAGGCGAACCTTAAGAAGGCGGTTTATTTGCCATGTGGCAGCAGGGAGGGTTGCGCGCAGCCTGAATGATGCCAAACATGCCAGGTTCGGCTCGCCCGCTGCCGGCGCAATCGCAGCACGCACGCTGGCCGCCCGCCAGCGGCCATGGCATGATGAAACGCATGCTCCCGGAACCTGCAAGCTCCGCTGTTTTCGTCGCCCGCGGCCTCACCAAGGTCTACCGCATGGGGGAGGTCGAGGTGCAGGCCTTGCGCGGCATCGACCTCACCCTCAATCGCGGCGAACTGGTGGTGCTGCTCGGCCCCTCGGGCAGCGGCAAGTCCACCCTGCTGAACATTCTCGGCGGACTCGACGCCCCCAGCGGCGGCGAGGTGTACTACCTCGACCACAAGCTCACCGGTGCGTCCGAGGCCGAGCTCACCCGCTTTCGCCGCGAGCATGTCGGCTTCGTGTTCCAGTTCTACAACCTGATTCCCAGCCTCACCGCGCGCGAGAACGTCGCCGCGGTGACCGAGATTGCGACTTCGCCGATGCGTCCGGAAGACGCGCTGGGCCTGGTGGGACTGGGCAACCGCCTCGACCATTTCCCTGCCCAGCTCTCCGGTGGCGAGCAGCAGCGCGTGGCGATCGCCCGCGCCGTGGCGAAAAATCCGGCAGTGCTACTGTGCGACGAACCCACCGGCGCGCTCGATTCAGCCACCGGCGTGGTGGTGCTCGAAGTGCTGGAAAAGGTCAACCGCGAACTCGGCACGCTGACCGTGCTGATCACCCACAACGCCGGCATCGCCGCCATGGCCGACCGCGTGATCCGGCTGTCGGACGGCCGCATCGCCGAGATCCACACCAATGCCGCGAAGAAGGCGGCGCACGAACTGTCCTGGTAAAGGCCATGCGCGCGCTTGACCGCAAGCTGTTCCGGGATTTGTGGCACCTGCGCGGCCAGGTGCTGGCGATCGCCGCAGTGATCATGGGCGGCGTCGCCACCATGGTGATGTCGCTCTCCACCTACGATTCGCTGGTGACCACGCGCGACCGCTTTTACGCCGAATACCGCTTCGCCGAGGTGTTCGAGAGCCTCAAGCGTGCGCCCGAACCGGTGGCCGGGCGGCTCGCTGCCTTGCCCGGGGTGGAACGCCTGGAGACCCGGGTGCGGGCCGGGGTGAAGCTGGAGGTAGCGGGCTTTTCCGACCCCATCACCGGCCAGCTGCTGTCGCTGCCGGACGTCGGTGAGGCGCAGCTCAACCGGCTGCATTTCAAGCGTGGGCGCACGGTGCAGCCGTGGAGCACGGACGAAGTGGTGCTGTCCGACACCTTTGCCGATGCCCATGGTTTTCAGCCGGGCGACCGGCTCGCGGCGATCATCAACGGCAAGCGCAAACAGCTCACGGTGGTCGGCGTCGCGGTGTCGCCGGAATACGTCTACCAGATTGCGCCTGGCTCGATGTTCCCGGATTTCAAGCGTTACGGCGTGCTGTGGATGGGCCGCAGCGCGCTCGCGGCGGCCTACGACATGGAGGGCGCCTTCAACCAGGTGAGCCTGACGCTGGCGCGCGACGCCAACGAGCAGGACGTGATCGACCGCATCGACGCGGTGCTGGCGACCTACGGCGGAACCGGCGCCTACGGCCGCGAGGATCAGTTCTCCAACCGCTTCCTGCGCGAGGAATTGAAACAGCTGCAGACCATGGCCACGGTGTTTCCGGCCATCTTCCTCGGCGTCGCCGCCTTCCTGCTGAATATCGTGCTGAGCCGGCTGATTGCACTGCAGCGAGACCAGATCGCCATTCTCAAGGCCTTCGGCTACAGCTATCGGGCGATCGGCGCACACTACGTCAAGCTGGTGTTGCTGATGGCGGCACTCGGCGTGGCCGCCGGGCTGGCACTGGGTGCATGGTTCGGACAGGGGCTGTCGCACGTCTACACCGAGACCACCTTCCGCTTTCCCTATCTCGACTTCCAGCTGCGCCCCGGCATCGTGCTGGTTGCGTTCGGGGTGGGGGCGGTCGCGGCAGTCAGCGGCACCCTGCTGTCGGTGGTGCGGGCAGTACGGCTGCCGCCGGCCGAGGGCATGCGCCCGGACATGCCGGTGATCTACCGTACCAGCCTGATCGAGCGCCTCGGCCTGCAGCGCTGGTTTTCTGCGCCGACGCGCATGGTGTTGCGCCACATTGGGCGGCACCCGCTCAAATCGCTGTTGACCGTGTTCGGCATCGCTTGCGCCGGCGGATTGATGATGGTCGGCAATTACCAGAAAGGCGCGATCGACTTCATGGTCGACGTGCAGTTTCGCCAGGCATCGCGCGAAGACCTGGGCCTCACCTTCATCGAGCCTACCTCCGGCCGTGCGTTGCACGAACTCGCTGCGCTGCCGGGCGTCGATTTCGTCGAAGGCTTTCGCGACGTGCCGGCGATCCTGCGCTTCGGGCAGTACCGCCACCGCGGCGCGATCTTTGGCATCCAGCCCGCGGGGCAGCTGCACCGCTCGCTCGACAGCCGCCTGCAGCCGGTAGCGGTGCCGCCGGGCGGCGTGGTGCTCACCGACCATCTGGCAAACGAGATCCTGCACGTGAAGCCGGGCGACTTGCTGACGGTGGAGGTGCTGGAAGGCAGCCGCCCGGTGCGGCAGGTGCCGGTGCTCGGCATCACCAAACAGTATCTCGGCGTGTCGGCCTACATGCAGCAGGACTCGCTCAATGCATTGATGCGCGAGGGCAGCACGCTATCGGGTGCCTACCTTGCAGTGCAACCCGGCGCGGAGGAGGCACTCTATGCCCGTCTGCACGATCGCCCGCGCGTGCTCGGCATGGTCGCGAACAAGGCTGCGATCCAGAGCTTCTATGCCACCATCGGCGAGTTCATCCTGTTCTACAACTTGGTGGCCACCGTGCTTGCCGGCGCCATCGGCTTCGGCGTGGTCTACAACAGCGCGCGCATCGCTTTGTCGGAGCGCGGCCGCGAGCTCGCCAGCCTGCGCGTGCTGGGCTTCACCCGCGGCGAGATCGCCTATATCCTGCTGGGAGAGCTGGCGCTGCTGACGTTGGCGGCGATTCCGGTCGGCTTTGTGGTCGGCATCGGTCTGGTCGGTATCCTGGTGCTGGCGTTCGAAAGCGAGCTGTACCGGCTGCCGCTGATCCTGACGCCGGAAAACTACGCCATGGGCGCTTCCGTCGTCATCGTTTCCGCGCTGCTCTCCGGCCTGTTGCTGTGGCATCGCCTGGGGCAGCTGGATCTGGTGGCGGTGCTGAAAACTCGCGAATAGGACAACGAAAAAACATGCGACTGCGCGCAAAAATCGGAATGCTGGCGATCGGGGTGGGGGTGGTGGCTGGGCTGGCCTATGGCTTCATGCCGCGCGCCGTGCCGGTCGATCTGGCCGAGGTGAAACGCGGGCCGCTCGCGGTAACGGTGGAAGAAGAGGGCAAGACCCGCGTCACCGAGCGTTACCAGGTGACGGCTCCGGTGGCCGGCTACGTGCGCCGCATCGACCTCAAGGCAGGCGACACCGTTGCGGCCGGGCAGGTGCTCGCGCTGATCGAGCCCGCGCGTTCGGTGGCACTCGACCCGCGCACCCGCGTGCAGGCGCAGGCGCAGGTGAACGCCACCCAGGCCGCCCTCGCCGTGGCCCAGGAAAACGCGCGTGCCGCCCGCGCCGCTGCGCAGCTGGCGCAGCAGGAACGCGTCCGCGCCGAAACCCTGCGTCAGTCCAATTTCCTCTCCGCCCAGGCGCTCGATGCGAGCCGTACGGCGGAAACCCGCGCCCGTGCCGCGCAGCAGGCTTCAGCGCACGCAGTCAGGGTGGCGCAGTTTGAGCTGGAGATGGCGCGTGCCGCCGTCGTTAACACCGCCCGCCTGCAGGCCGGCGGGGCGGACGAGCAGATGCCGGTGCGCGCACCCGTGGCCGCACGCGTGCTCAGGCTGCTGCACGAAAGTGAGGGCGCGGTGGCGAGCGGCCAGCCGCTGCTCGAAATCGGCAATCCCGATACCCTCGAAGTCGAAGTGGAGGTGCTGTCCACCCACGCGGTGAAGATCGCGCCCGGTTCCAGAGTCATTCTCGACCGCTGGGGCGGCGAGCAGGCCGTGGAGGGCAGGGTGCGCGTGGTGGAACCGAGCGGCTTCACCAAGATTTCCGCGCTCGGCGTCGAGGAACAGCGGGTGCGCGTCATCGTCGACTTCACCTCGCCGCGCGAGGCCTGGCAGCGCCTCGGCGACGGCTACCGGGTGGAGGCGCGCTTCGTATTGTGGGAAGGCGAGGACGTGCTGCAACTGCCGACCAGCGCACTGTTCCGTCATGGCGAAGGCTGGGCGGTGTTCGCGCTGGACGGCAAGCGCGCGCGCCTGACGCCGGTCGAGACCGGTCAGCGCGCGGGGCTGGCGACGCAGGTGCTGTCTGGTCTCGCTGCCGGCGCCCGCGTGGTCAGCCACCCGGACGACGCGCTGAGCGACGGCGTGCGGGTGAAGTCGCGCTGAAGTTCAAGTCTGTCTGGGGGCGGCCCCGGTTTCCGCGTTGTTGATCTGCGGAAAGTCAGCATGGAAATGACCTTCCCATCGGAAAACACGCCGGCGCGCCCAGGGATGCCGCTTCGTCGCTGCGCAGCGACGAAGCGGATCATCGGGGTGATGCGTTCGACTGCCGCGCGAGTCGAGGCGGATGGTTTTCACATGGGATTGCTCATGACAAGGCCTCCTTACAACGGTCTCCGCCGGAGGCGGTGTCTAGAGGGTAAATTCTTCGTCGTAAAGGCGGATCACCCTTGCACCACCACAAGCGTGAACGCGCGATACCCGGATGCACCAGCCGCCGTTGAGGACGAGAGCGTCTTTGTAGCCCAACCGGTGTGATTCCGTGCACTGGCTGATGGCAGATAGAGATCTATACTTTTGTTTTGGGGCTTAATGGGGGAGTGTCATGAGTAATACACAGCTCGATGCGTCCGGCAGCGCTGTCTTTGATCGCGACGGTTTTTGGATCGACCCGGCCACGTGGAGCGAAAGTCTGGCCGACCGCGTTGCTCAGGATGACGGCCTTGGCCAGCTTAACGAATTGCAACTAAGCCTGTTGCAAGCCTTGCGGAACGAGTTTTTCAAGCATGGCACCGTTCCCGCGCTCCATCATGTCTGTCATCTCATCGGGCAGGACCCCGACTGTATGCAGTACCTGTTCCCCAGTCCGCGCGAAGCCTGGCGACTGGCGGGGTTGCCCAACCCCGGCGAGGAAGCAAAAAGCTATCTGTAAAGCCGGGCCTCGTCGCGGTGCAGGATCAAACCGTGGAGGGCAAGACGGTGCGCTTCAATCAAGGTGCTCATGTCGGGTGGACAGCTGAAAACCTGTGCATCAGCGGGTTGCCTTCAGATAATCCAGCAGGGCTTGCATGTCGGCATCCTCAAGGGTGAAACGATGGGAATGGATGTCTCCCGAGCGCAGTAGGGCCGGCACCTTGTCGGGCGGCGTGTTCAAGCTGGCCGGACTGGCGCCGTGGCAACGGACGCAGCTGTTGTCGTACACCGCCGCGCCGCGTTTTACCGAAGAGGTGCCGGACTCGGCCGCCGCGAGAGGCTTCGCCTCGATCGAGCGGTAGAAGCTGCTGTGGTCCCAGAAGCCCGGCTCGCTGCACCCCAGGCAGGGATGGCCGGACTCGACGGGATTGCTCACTCCGTTCCAGCGCACGGTGGAACAGGCGTTGTGGGTCAGCGGCCCCTTGCAGCCCAGTTCCAGCAGGCACCAGCCGGCACGTGCGCCCGCGTCGTCGAAGGTCTTGGCGAAACGGCCGGCTTCGTAATGGCCACGACGGGAACAGCGGTCGTGCACCGTCTCGCCGTAGAAGGCCAGAGGCCGCTTCTGGTCGTCCAGTTTTGGGAAGGTGCCGAAGGCCACCCGATGCGCCAGCACGGCGCTCATGACCTCGGGAATGGGCGGACAGCCCGGCAGGTTGACCAGTGGCCGGCGCGGCACCCACCCACGCTCCATCAGCTCGCCGATGCCCATGGCCCCGGTGGGGTTCGGTGCGGCGGCGGGCAGCCCGCCGAAGCCGGCGCAAGTCCCCACCGCCAGCACCGCTTCAGCCGCTTCCAGGCAATGCCTGAGCAGACTCAGATTATCCACGCCGGCAATGGTGGAGCAGGCGCCGTTCAGGGCCGTGGGAACGGATCCGTCCACCACCAGCAGCACACGGCCGGCGTAGGCCTTGAGCGTCGCCTCCCGCGCCTGTTCCGCCGCTTCGCCCGAGGCCGCCTGCAGGGTGTGGTGGTAATCCAGGGAAATCAGTTCGAACAACAAGCGCTCGATGGAAGGCGCCGAGGAACGGGTCAGGGACTCGGTGCAACCGGTGCATTCCTGGAACGACAGCCACACCACCGGCAACCGCTGGCCCTTGTCCAGCCCTGTGGCCAGCAGCCTGGCCGCGCCGGGCGGCAGCGCCAGCAGCGAGGCCGTCAGGGTGCAGAATTTGAGAAATGCGCGGCGGCTGACGCCACGTTCCGTTGTCAAGCGGGATGTCGGTTCCATGCGTGTTTCCTCGCTCAGGCCGTCGTGATCATCCTGGCCCACCCGCGACTCAGGCGTGCGTCCCCGGTTGAGGTCTCGGTGCTGAACGTGCCGGTAGCCGGGGTCAGCATGCGCTTTTCGCAGAGTCAGGCCAGGGTGATTTCTTGCAAAGTCTGGGGTCGGTGTCCAGCATGATGCCCGCCTGCTGGCAACGCGTCCGGCTGCTGGGTGCGTCGATGCGTGCGGTTTCCACGTGGGACGTCATTTTGGGTGTGCTCAATTGAACAGCGCCTGCCACCAGCGGCGGCGCGAACCAGGCAAGGGCGCGTCGTCCTCGATACGCTCGGGCTTCATGCGCGACAACACCCAGCGCGGCGGGATTTTGTGGCCGCAGCTTCCGCAGGCGTTGCCCAGATTATTGGGGTCATAGATTTTCACCAGGGTGGGCTGGGTCGCATCGTCGGCATACACGATGCCGCAGTAGTCGAATTCGTGTTCTCGCCGCAGCAGCGCGTCCACCTCGCTGATCAGGCGCGCAAGCGCATCGGCGGCAAGCGGTACTTCGGGCGGCGCTTCGCCGACCAGGCTGGCATACCAACCCGTCGGCTCGACTTGTAGCCGTCCCCACAGCTCGTCCAGTTGTGACCACTGCAAAATGCCCCAGAACTGGCCGTTCATGCGCTCGGCAAAGTTTGTGCTCATCGTGTCCTTTCGTACGCGTTGTCGGTCCTGCTGATAGGGCGTGGGTGCCACCTGCCGTCACGCGCACGATGCATGAAGCGCAGGCGTCCGGATACCGGTCAGCCGCAATTGCCGCCGCTGCAGCAGTTGCTGCTGGAAGCTGGCGCAGCAGGTGCTTCAGCTGTCCCGGCCAGCCAGCCGGCGATCTTCTCGCGGCTGGGAACCCCACCGGCGTGTACCACCTTGCCGTCGATCACCACGCCCGGGGTGGACATGACGCCGTAGCCCATGATGGCCTGGATGTCCTCGACCTTTTCGAGTTGCACGCTCACGCCCTTTTCGGTGGCGACGTCCTCGATCAGCTTGAGTGTGGTTTTGCAGTTGGCACAGCCGGTGCCGAGTACCTTGATGTGCGACATGGTCTACTCCTTGTGAAAAATGAGATCAACAGCAGGACTGGCCGGATGCGGTCGGCGTGCAGCACGCCTCGCCGTCGGCCACAGGGAATGCGGTGCCGGACATCGCCTGATCGAAACTGAAATCAAGTTTCTCGCCGGCCTCGTCGCGGATATGTCGCGCGATTTCGATCACGGCGTCGATGTGTTCCTGCGACACGCCGTAGCCCTTGAGCCGGTCGACCTGGCACAGGCCCTGTTTCGGGTGGTTGGAGGCGATGTTCGCGGCCAGCGAAACCAGCGCGACGATGGAAGGATGCAGGGCGGGTGCGTTCATGGTTGACCTCGTTGTATCAAAGCACGGCGTTGAATATATAGCCCACCAGCAGGATGCCGGAGGCCACGACGCCGACGAAGGTGGCGATCAGCCGGGGCTTGAGCACCTTGCGCAGGATGATGATTTCCGGGGCGGACAGCGCGATCACGGCCATCATGAACGCCAGCACCGTGCCGAGCGCCGCGCCTTTTCCCATCAGCGCCTCGACGATGGGGATGATACCCGCCGCGTTGGTGTACATCGGTACGCCGATCAGCACCGCAGCGGGCACCGACCACCAGGGCGCATCCTTGCCCATGATGGAAGCCATGAAATCCTCCGGCACATAGCCGTGGATGCCCGCGCCCAGTGCAATGCCGGCGAGGATGTAGGGCCAGACCTTGCCGACGATTTCGCCGACGTGATGGAAGCCGTTGTCGATGCGCTCGCCCCAGGACATGACGGTGTGGGTTGCCTCGCCCGGCGTCTGGGTGTTCTGCATGGCACGCACCCAGTCTTCCAGATGATGTTCCATTTTCAGCTTGCCGATGACGATGCCGGCGAATATCGCCACCGTCAGCCCCAGCACCAGATACAGCGCGGCGACCTTCCAGCCGAACAGGCCGAACAGCAACGCCAGCGCCACCTCGTTGACCATGGGGGCCGAAATCAGGAAGGAAAACGTCACCCCCAGCGGCACGCCGGCCTGCAAAAAGCCGATGAAAAGCGGCACCGCCGAGCACGAGCAGAACGGCGTGACGATGCCCAGGGAGGCGGACATGGCGTTGCCCGAACCCAGGCGGCGTCCCGATAGCAGCGCGCGGGTGCGCTCGGGCGAGACGAAGGTATGCACGATGCCCATGACGAAGACGATGCCGGTGAGCAGCAGCAGCACCTTGGGCGTGTCGTAGAAGAAGAATTGCAGCGCGCCGCCCAGATGGCTTGCGCGATCCACGGGCAAGGCCGCAACCAGCGCCTCGGAGAACGGAATCAAGGTCTGATACAGCGCGAACCAGACTGCAACGGCCAGCGGCAGGAACAGCCAGGGCTGCGCGGCGGGCCAGCGTTTGAGTTGTGCGACGAAGGGGGGCATGGGCTTATTCCTTAATTATCCGGGCAGGCTTTGACGCTGTTGTACAAGAAGACGCGCCAACCCCGAAAAGGATGCAGTCAAACGAAAGAATCAGCATCTGCGCCCATCCGGAACAAAGCAGCAAACCTTGCCTGCCTCATCGAAACGTACCCCGCAGGCGCTCATGAGTTCGTCGCGCAGGCGTTTGCGGGCGCGTTGCACGCGCGATTTCGCCCCCGGCAGACTCAGGTTCTTGAGGCGCGCGTAGTCCTGCTGGCGCATCCCCTCCAGATCGCAACAGGTAATGGCCTCGCGGTCTGCCTCGGGCAGTCGCGCCAGGGCGCGCGGCAGGCAGCCAGCCAGCGTCTCGACGGCGGCAGGTTCGTCGTGTTCCGCTGCCAGGTCTTCCGGCAACTCGATCTGCTCCCGCTTCATCCGCAGCCGGTCGGCCAATGTGTTGCGTGCGACTTCGAACAGCCAGGCGCGGGCGTTGCTGATCTCGCAGAATTTTTTGTCTTGCCGCAAGGCCTTGATGAACAAGTCCTGCAGCAGGTCCTCGGCGTCGTGCGGATTGTTCAGCCTGCGCTGCAGCCAGCCACGCAGTTCGGCTTCGTGGCTGTCCCAGGCGCGCATCAGGCAGTTCATTCTTGCGCTCCCGCCTTTGTTTCCGGCAGCGCGCGCAGGAGCGCGACAATCTCTTCGGTGCGCGGCAGGCCGATGACGATGCACCGGCCCTGCGCCAGCACCGCGGGGGTCTGCTCGTAGCGCAGGCCGACCGCCCCGGGATGTTTCTCGATGTCGAGCAGCAGTGTCACACCCAGTTCGGTCGCAGCGCATCCCAGGCGTTTCTGCAGGCGCAGCAACGGTTCACCCGTGCCGACAAGCATGGGTTTCATGGTTTTGCCGTTCATTTTTTTAGCATACATCACTGCACGGATGCCTCCGGGATAACTGGCGTAGCTTGATTTTGAATTGCGGAGGGTTGGCATGGCCGGGCAATGGACGCTCGCGGCGCTTACACTGGGTGTCTGCCAAGAGACGGTCCCCCGACTTAAGGCAGTCTTAAGAATGAGCCGTCAGCATGTGGTCTGCTTGCAGGTTTGCCCGTTATGGCCACTCCACTGTAATCCGCAGCAACGATTTCTTTGACTTTCAGCCAAACCCTTCTTGAATTCGACTATGCCGCACCGACTTCACCGATTTTTGATGCTCTGGTTTCTCATCGCCCTGCAGGCGATGACGCCGTTCATCCACGCCCATGCGGGCGCGGTGCAGCTGAATCACGCGGATTTTCTGCATCTGCACCAGGGGATGCAGGGCGATGCGGCTTATCACGCGCTTGCGGCCGACGAGCACGGCGCGGAGTTTGATGTGGTGCAAGGGCGGCCGCTGCGGATCGACCCGCTGGGCATCGCCAACGAAGTCCCGCCAGCGATGGCGCTGTCGCTGCACGGTACCGAATGCGTCACCCATCTTGGCACGGGGCTGCCTGCACCACCTGAACACCAGCGGGTTCCGCCCGACCACACCCATCCCCACGCCCTGGCGCCCCCTGCGGTCTGATCACTCTTGCTGCGTGTTGCCTGGCGCACGCCAGCCCGTCTTTTTTTGCTTCTGGAGATCACACATGACCGCTGTTTTTTTTGCCGCCCGACGTATTGCCACTCCGCTTCTGGTGACGGCGCTGTTTGGCGCGGCGCCCGCTTTCGCCGCTGACGTGTTGCCGCTGACCGCGGCGCAGAAAGCCAATCTCGGCATTGTCACCGTGGCCGCTGCCACGCAAACCGCCGGTCCGGCGCTGACTTATCCGGCGCGGGTGACGCTGCCGCCCGCCAGCGTGCGCGTCGTCGCCGCAGCCGGTGCGGGGCTGGTGACGCAACTCCATGTGCAGGCGGGCGATGCAGTCAGACGCGGCGCGCCGCTGGTTACGCTGTCGATGCCGGGCCTGGCCGATGCGCAGAATGGCTTGACGCAGGCGCGGCTGAAATCGCAGCTCGCCGCCAGCGATGCCGCGCGCGATCAAAAACTGTTCGCCGAAGGCCTGATTGCCGAATCGCGCCTGCGCGCAACGCAATCCGAGATGCAGTCGGCGCGTGCCAATCTGGTGGCGGCACAGACGACGCTGTCGATGCTGGGTGCGGGCAAGGTGTCAGGCAGTGCGATCACGCTGACCGCGCCGATTGCCGGTGTCATCATGGAAAGTGCCGCCGGGCCGGGCGAACGGGTGGATGCCGGCATGGCACTGGTGAAAGTAGCCGACCTGTCGAAGCTGGCGCTGGAGATTCCGCTGTCGACGGCGCAGGCGCGCCAGGTTGCCGTCGGGCAAATGGTGACGGTGGCGGACAGCCCGGCCAGTGGCCGCGTCACCGCGCTGTTGCCGCAGCTCAATGCCTCGCAAAGCGTGCTGGCACGCGCCAGCCTGATTGACCCGCAAAAACTGTTGCGTCCCGGCCAGTCGGTGCAAGTTGGCCTTGCGGGTGCGCAGTCGGCGCAAGGATTGGCGGTGCCCGCCGCCGCGCTGGTGTGGAAAGACAACCTGCCGTATGTCTTTGTCGAGACGGCACAGGGCTTTACGCCGACGCCGGTGAAGCTGGTTCGCCAGAACGCCAGCCAGGCCGAAGTAACCGGTCTGGCTGCAGGGAGCCGCATCGCCGTCAAGGGCGTGGCGGCGCTCAAAGCGCAATGGCTGGGGGAGTAAACCATGCTCAATACCCTGATTGAATTCGCGCTGGCGCGACGCTGGCTGATGCTTGCGCTTGCGCTGGTACTCGCCGGGCTGGGCGTGCGTGCGTACCAGCAGATTCCCATCGATGCGTTTCCCGATGTCTCCACCACCCAGGTCAAACTGATCCTGAAAGCGCCCGGCATGACGCCGGAAGAAGTCGAGGCGCGCATCACCCAGCCGGTTGAAACCGAGCTGCTGGGGATTCCCAACCAGACCATCCTGCGCAGCCTGTCGAAGAACGCGCTGGTCGACATCACCGTTGACTTTGCCGAGGGCACCGACATTTACTGGGCGCGCCAGCAGGTGGCGGAACGCTTCGCCAATGTGAAGGGCGATCTGCCGGGCAACGTGTCGGGCGGCCTGGCGCCGATTTCGACGCCCTTGTCCGAGCTGTTCATGTTCACCATCGAAGGGCCGCTGAGCCTGGCGGAAAAACGCAGCCTGCTCGACTGGACGGTGCGCCCGCAATTGCGCGCCATCCCTGGCGTGGCCGATGTCAATTCACTCGGCGGCCGCGTCGCCACCTTCGGGGTGTCGCCCGACCCGGCTGCACTGGCCGCGCGCGGCGTCACCTATGCCGAGTTGCGCACCGCGCTGGAAACCAACACCCGCAACGATGGCGCCGGACGCGTCAACGAAGGCGAGGAAACCTGGGTGGTGCGGGTCAACGGCGGCGTCAATTCGCTGAATGACCTGCGCCACATCGGCATCAAGGCGGTTGATGGTGTGGTCGTCAGCGTGGGCGATGTCGCGCGGGTTGAATTGGGCGAAATGACCCGCTACGGCGCAGTGACGCAGAACGGCAAAGGCGAGGCGGTGGAAGGCCTGGTGATCGGGCTGAAAGGCGTCAACGCGGGCGAGTTGATCAAGAACGTCAAAACCAGGCTCACCGAGATTCAGGCGACTTTGCCCAAGGGCGTGACGATCTCGCCGTTTTACGACCGCGCGCAGCTGGTCGACCGCGCCGTGGGCACGGTGAGCAAAGCCTTGCTGGAGGCGGCGGTGCTGGTGGTGATTCTGCTGATCCTGTTTCTCGGCAATTTGCGTGCAGCGATTGTGGTGGCGCTGATCCTGCCGCTTTCGGTGCTGGCGACGTTCGTGCTGATGCGCCAGTTTGGCTTGTCGGCCAATTTGATGAGTCTGGGTGGACTGGCCATTGCGATTGGTCTGCTGGTCGACGCGGCGGTGGTGGTGGTGGAAAACATCGTCGCGCACCTCGCGCACGACCCGGATAACACCAGCGAAACGCCGCTGCAACGGACCTTGTGGGCAACGCAGGAAGTCGCCAGCCCGGTGACCTCGGGCATCGCCATCATCGCCATTGTGTTCTTGCCGCTGCTGACGCTGGAAGGGCTCGAGGGCAAGCTGTTCACGCCGGTTGCGCTGACCATCGTGTTCGCACTGGCGGCCTCCCTGCTGCTCGCGCTCACCGTGATTCCGGTGCTGGCCTCGATGCTGCTAAAGCGGGGCGCGCATGAAGATCCGTGGCTGTTGCGCAAGGCACAAGGCCTCTACACGCCGATGCTGGACCGCGCGCTGGCCAAGCCGAAAATCGTTTACCTCACCGCCGGTGTGCTGATGCTGGCGGCGGTCGCCGTGTATCCGCTGATCGGCAAAACCTTCATGCCGACGATGGACGAGGGCGACGTGCTGGTGCAACTGGAAAAGCTGCCGTCGATCAGCCTGGAAGAATCGGTTGCGCAGGATTTACGGGTACAGCAGGCGTTGTTGAAGAACGTGCCTGAAATCCGCCGCATCGTTGCGCGCGCGGGTGCCGACGAACTCGGACTCGACCCAATGGGCCTCAACGACACCGACTCGTTTCTGGTGCTGAAGCCGATGGCCGAATGGCGCAAGCCCGACAAAGAGTGGCTGATCGAACAAATCCGCACCGTGGTCGAAGGCTTCCCCGGTATCGCCTACAACTTCACCCAGCCGATCGACATGCGGGTATCGGAAATGCTCACCGGCTCGCGTGGCGACGTCGCGATCAAGATTTTTGGCCCCGACCTTGCCACGCTCAACCGGCTGGCGGGCGAAATTTTCAGCACGGTCGAAAAAGTCCCCGGCGCTTCCGATGTCTACACGCAGCAGAACGCGGGTGTGCAGTATCTGCAGGCGGAAATCGACCGCGACGCCGCCGGCCGCTTTGGGCTGTCCGCCGACGACATTGCAGCGTTGCTGCGGACGCAGCTCGAAGGCGAAGTGATCGGCACCATCCAGCAGCAGGGGCGGCGCATTCCACTGCAACTGCGCGGGCCGCAAGGCTTGCGCGAGTCGCCCGACGCGCTGCAGGCGATTCGCCTGACCCTGCCGGACGGCCGCGAAATCGGCCTCGATCAGGTGGCCACGCTCCAGCGCACCAACGGACCGGTGGCGGTAAAGCGCGAAAACGCAACGCGCTTCACCGTGGTGCAGACCAATGTCGCCGGGCGTGACCTGGTCAACTTTGTCAGCGATGCGCAGGCTGCCGTCGCCGCGCAGGTCAAGCTGCCGCCCGGCTACAGCATCACCTGGGGCGGCCAGTTCGAAAACCAGCAGCGCGCCGCACAGCGATTGATGATCGTGGTGCCGGTGGCGCTGCTGCTGATCGGCTTTCTGCTCTATGTCACCTTTGGCGATGTGCGCCAGGCCCTGCTGGTGATGATGAACGTGCCGTTGGCGCTGATCGGCGGCATCTTCGCGCTGTGGGCGTCGGGCGAGTATCTGTCGGTGCCCGCCTCGGTCGGTTTCATTGCCTTGCTCGGCATTGCGGTGCTGAACGGCGTGGTGCTGGTCAGCCACTTCAACCAGCTGCGTGCGCAGGGCCTGCATGGCGATGCGGTGGTGCGCGATGGTGCGCTACGCCGTTTGCGGCCGGTGCTGATGACCGCCAGCATCGCCGCCTTCGGCCTGGTGCCGCTGTTGTTCGCCACCGGCCCCGGCTCCGAAATCCAGCGCCCGCTCGCCATCGTCGTCATCGGCGGCCTGGTCAGCGCCACCTTGCTGACGCTGGTGATGCTGCCGCTGCTGTACCGTCAATTCATTCTGAAAGGAGCGCGGCCATGAACGTCGTGCATGCATCGAATCCGGCGAACGCGGTTCGCACCCTGAGTCTGGCGCTGGCGTGGGCGTTTGCCACGCTGTCCTTTTCCGCCCCGGCACAGGCCGACTATTTGCCCGATCCCGCTGCCGCCGAAGCGGCGTTGTGGGCCTCGCCCACTGTGGCGCAGGCGCGCGGCAATTTTGCTGCGCAATCGTTGCGCAGCCAGAGCCTGCAACAGGGCAGCGGGGAATGGCGGGTGGATGCGGAGATTGACCAGCGTCGCATCCAGACGACGCCGAGCGCCACCGAGGCCGAGTGGGGGCTGGCGCTGTCGCGGCCGATCAGAATGCCTGCGCGCGCCGAAGCCGATCGCGCCCTGGCGGGCGCGTTGACCGCGCACGCGGAAGCGAGTCTGGGCGAAGCCCTGCACGAGTCCGGGCGGCAATTGCTCATGCTGTGGTTCGACTGGCTGAACGCATCGAGCCAGTCGCAATTGTGGCAGGCGCAACACCTGCTCGCCGAACAACAGTTGGCTACGGTTAATGCGCGCATCCGCCTGGGCGAATCACCGCGTGCGGAGCAGGTCAACGCCGAGGCCGCGCTGGCACAGGTGCGCCTGCAACAGCAACAGGCCGGCACGCGTGCGCAACAAGCGCGCAACCGGCTGCTGGCGCAGTTTCCCGGCTTGCGCGTAAGCAGCGATGAAACCTTGCCGGCGCCGCTGCTCCCGGAGGGTGCGGCGGATCAGTACGTCGAAGCGGTGCTGGCGCACAACCATGAACTGTTCCGTGCCCGTCGTCAGGCCGACGTCCTGCAGGCCGAGGCGCGACAACTCGCCAGGCTGCGCAGCGTCGACCCCACCGTTGGCGTGTTTTATCGCAACGAGATGGGGGGCAACGAGCACGTGTTGGGGCTGGGGCTGGGGCTGACCCTGCCGGGGGCGGCGCGCCGCACCAACCAGCAGGCCGCCGAGCAGCTGAGTTCCACCGCACAGGACGCCGCCATCCAGCTGGAGCAACGCTTGCGGCAGGAAGCCCGGGCGGACTTTGAAACCGCTGTCGCGCAAGTGGAAAACTGGCAGCAGGCCGACCGCGCCGCACAGGCGCTGACCGAAGCCGCGCGCCTGGCAGCGCGCGCCTACGAACTGGGCGAAGGCGCGCTCGATCAGGTGCTGCTCAATCGCCGGCTGGCGCTGGAAGGCCAGCTGATGGCGCAGCAGACGCAGCTCGATGCGTTGGCGGCCAACGCGCGCCTGAAGCTGGATGCGCACCGGTTGTGGCCGCTTGACGTCGAAGCGGACAGCGCGCACGCGCATCCGTAACACACGCCGCGTTCAATTCGCAAATGCGCAGGACTGTTGTTCGGCCAACTGGCCGGGGACAGCCACGCTCAGGGCGTGGCGGGAGGCGGCTGCGTGGCTGCGGCAGTGGCGAGGCTCATGCGGCGCGCCTCTTCCTGCATCGCGGCGAGCTGCTCGGGCTTCAGCTGCCATACCAGACTGTCGCGCGCCTTGGCGGCGGCCTCCACGCCCTGTGAGGCGGCCAGGTTGAACCACAGATAGGCACGGGGTTTGTCAACTGCGGTGCCGGTGCCGTAGCGGTAGAGTTCACCGAGGTCGAACTGGGCTTTGGCGTGGCCGCGCTGGGCGGCTTTTTCGATCCAGCTGAACGCCGCCCGATAGTCCTGCACCACCCCCCGCCCCTTGAGCAAGGCGAGGCCGTAGTGATATTGCGCGTCGGTCTTGCCTTGTCTGGCAGCCAGTTCAAACCACTTGGCGGCTTCCTTTTGATTCTGGATCACGCCGTCGCCTTCGGCGTAGCGCAATCCCAGTTTCAGTTGCGCGTCGGCGTCGCCTGCTGCCGCACGCGCATGCGGCAGGCTGCTGTCTGTTTGAGCAGAGGGGGCAATGGCAGGTTGTTCAAGTGCAAACCAGGCGGTGATGCCAACCAGCACGCCGACAGCGAGCAGCAGCATAACGGGTTTGACAGGATTGAGTTTCCAGAAGTGATGCCGGCAGTCGCGACAGCGAAGGGGCGTGTCCAGCAGGATGTGGCGCACGCCATCATGGGCGTGAAGCCGGGCAGTGCGGATTTGCGAGCTCCCACAGTGTGGGCAGATGGGCAACATGGCAGAAGGAACAATGTGGCGGGAAAACAGCAAGCCCTCCCGCCAGTGAGCCGATTTAGAGTTTGCCGCCTGCTTCGGTCAGCATATAGCCCACTGCATTGGCCAGATCGGCATCAGGCAAGGCCGGATTGCCGCCCTTGGCTGGCATGGCATTTTTACCATTCAGGGCCGATTTATACAGGCCATCAAAGCCTTGTCCGAGGCGCGGTGCCCAGGCGGCTTTGTCGTTCAGTTTGGGTGCACCCGCAACGCCTGCTGCGTGACAGACTGCGCAGTTGGCCGTGTAGACCGCTTTGCCTTTGGTGGGGTCGGCTTTAGCCACGGCTGCTTTGGCGGCTGGCGCAGGGGTTGCAGCTGCGGCTGCAGGCGCAGCGGCTTCGGCAGCTACCGGGGAAGCTTCGGCTGCTGCGGGGGTAGCCGTTTCGGCCGTTGCTGCGGGGGCGGCTGCTTCCGGCTCAGTAAAACCGGCACCGCTCGAGTTGGCCATGTAGGCCACGGCACGCGCGACTTCCACATCGGACAAATCGCCGTCGCCGCCGCGCGGGGGCATCTGGCGGATGCCTTCGATTGCGTGCTTCACCAGGGTGTCGTAACCTTGGGCAATACGCGGACCCCAGTCACCCTTGTTGTCAAACTTGGGTGCGCCAAGCGCGCCTGCCGCGTGGCACGAGGTGCACACCGCGTCGTAGACTGCCTGGCCGGATTTCTCGACCTTGGGGGCATTGGCATCGAGGGCGGCCAACTGGGCAAACGGCTTGATCCGTTCGGCAGTGGCTTGCTGGGCTGCTTCGCTGGTGGTGTCGGGCTTGTGATTGTCCTGAATGCTCAGCACCAGCATGACGACCAGTAAAATGGCCAGCAGGGGGGCGATCAGTCCAGCGACAATCGAAATGATGACTTCCAGCGGAGTGGCTTGGGTCATCTTGGCGTGCGAATCGGCCATGTGAAATTATCCTTGGGGGTTGGCATCGAAAGGCGGGATTATAAGGAAAGCGCCTCCTTCAGGAAAGGGTGGCGCATTGCGGCCGGCTGGCCGCTGGATGGACTCCCCACAGCAAACCCGCTATGCTTCGCCGTCCCAGGATTTATCCCATTTCAGGCGCCCGTAGCTCAGCTGGATAGAGTACTGCCCTCCGAAGGCAGGGGTCGCGCGTTCGAATCGCGCCGGACGCACCAATTTTCAGTTCATCCCAAACTTCAGTCCCTTGTCCTTCAAGGGTTTAATCTCCGCATCGCGGGTTTAAACTTCGGGCTCATGTGATTTTGAGAGTGTCCATCATGGCTATCCCCACCCCTACCGAAATCAAGCTGCACCAGGCATCGCACAAGCTGGAAATCGCGTTTACCGATGGCGCGCGTTTCGAGCTGCCGTTCGAGTTCTTGCGTGTGTATTCGCCGTCTGCCGAAGTGCGCGGCCACGGTCCCGGGCAGGAAGTGCTGCAAACGGGCAAGCGCGAAGTACTGATCAATGCCGCTGAACCGGTGGGCTTGTATGGCATCAACTTCGTCTTTTCCGACGGTCACGATACCGGGATTTATTCCTGGGAATATCTGCATGACCTGGGCGATCACCAGGCTGATTTGTGGGCCGAGTATCTCAAGCGCATGGAAGCCGCCGGTGCGTCACGCGAGCCCGGGATTGCGAAGATGTTCGAGACTCGCCCCAAAGGTAAGTAATGCGGGCGGGGTGCATGCCTCCTGACCGTTACAACGCGCTCTCCGGGGCGCGTTTTGTTTGTGCGACGGTTGCCCACAATGCTCGCTAGCGCGATTGCCGATGCGATTGCCCGCGCCACTGGCAGCCCATTCAGTGCCGCTGCGCTGACGCCGATTGGCGGTGGCGATATCAATCAGACGTTCAGTATCGGCAGCGGCGCGTGCCGCTATTTCGTCAAGACGAATCATGCCGAACGCTTGCCCATGCTTGAGGCCGAGGCCGACGCATTACGTGCGCTCGACGCCACGCACTGTGTGCGGGTGCCGCAGCCGATCACGTCAGGCACAGCGGCGGGGCAGGCGTTTCTGGTGCTGGAACATCTCGATCTGCGCGGCAACGGCGACGCCGCTTTGCTGGGCGAGCAGTTGGCGCGTCAGCATTGTGTGCCGCACACCCGCTTTGGCTGGGCGCACGACAACTGGGTCGGCAGTACGCCACAAATGAATGCCTGGCAGCATGACTGGATCGCTTTCTGGCGTGAGCAGCGGCTTGGTTTTCAACTCCGGCTCGCCGCCCGGAATGGTTTTGCAGGTGCCCTGCAGCGCGATGGCGAAAGCGTGCTTGAGCGGCTTGATGCGTTGTTCGACGGCTATGCGCCTGTGCCATCCTTGCTGCACGGCGATCTGTGGGGCGGCAACCATGCTTATCTTGCGAACGGCACCCCGGTGATTTTCGACCCGGCGCTCTACGTCGGCGACCGCGAATGCGACCTGGCGATGAGCGAACTGTTCGGCGGTTTTGCGCCGGACTTTCACGCGGCGTATCGCGCCAGCTGGCCGCTCGATGCGGGCTATGCTGTGCGCAAAACGCTCTACAATCTTTATCCCATTCTCAACCACGCCAACCTGTTTGGTGGCGGCTACGCAGCACAGGCTGCGCGCATGTGCGCACAGTTGCTGGCGCAGATTCGATAGGGCTACGTGATGCGGTTTTTACTGGTTTTGCTGAGCAGCCTTGGTTTTGCTGCCTGTTCCGGATTGCCCTGGAACGCTGTCGCCCCCAAGGTGAGCGTGGCGGATGTCGGAATCAAAAGCCTGGGCCTGCTCGAGCAGCGCCTGGATGTGGGGTTGCGCATCAGCAATCCGAATGATTTCGCGCTGACCATCGAGGCGCTGGAACTCGAACTGGAAGTGAATGCGCGCCCGTTTGCCAGCGGCGTCTCGCGCGAGGTGACGCGGGTCCCTGCGGTGGCGAGCGCCATGCTGCGGGTCGATACCTTCATGCAATCAAAAGACCTGATCCAGCAACTCAAGACGCTATCGCAGGGCGGGCTGAAAGCGGGCGTGCCTTATCGCCTCAAAGGCCGGTTCAAAACCGACCAATCATCCCGCTGGCAGTCGTTCGATCGCACCGGGGTGGTCGGTGCCGACGAGAAAAACACCCAAGGAAAATCGATCTAGCCTGCCAGTGCCCGCAGCGTAGGCACGGCCAGCCCGAATGCATCTGCATGGCCGATCGCGCGCGCCAGCCGCGCGGGTGCCGAGCGCCCGGTGCAAGCATGTTGCGGGTCGCCCTCAAAGGCTTCCAGCATGCCGGCAATCAACGCGGCGCGGTCGTGTTGCGTGCCGATAAGCGCATCCTGAATGTCCATCACCTCGTTCGCCACTTGGCGCGCAAAGGCTTCGTGTTGCGCCCACAAATCGGTAACCGTACCGCCGGTTTTGAGTCCGGCAATATTGGTGGTGAGGATGTAGACGTTTTTGCGCACCAGCTCGAACAGCAGTGCATCGCCCGCAGCGATTTCGCGAACGGGCAACTCGATGGCGGCCAGCGCGCGTACCAGCAGGCCCGCGCCGGGTCCGGCCACGGGGGAGGCGATCAGAGGCTTGGCATCAATGCCTTTTTTCTTTTCGAACCACACCGAGATCACAGTGGGGTCGGTGTAGTGGTACTTTTCCCAATCGCGCGGCAACAGTTCGTTCTGGATCAGTGCGACACGCGGCCGCCAGGCGCCAGGCATGGCGGCCAGCACCATGTGGAGATCGCTCTCGGCGACCGCCACCAGAACCAGTGCGGGATCGGGGTGCGCGTGTGCGACGGTGAACATGTCGTCGCCGCGGTTGACCGGGACGACGCTGCATCCGACGCGCAGCAGGCCACCGGAAAACACGCGACCGAGCTGGCCGAGGCCGATGACGACGACGTTCATTCGAGGCCTTTTGAATGCAGGTATTCGTCGTAGCCGCCCATGTAGAACTCGACGCCTTCCGGCGTGATTTCGAGGATGCGCGTGGCCAGGCTGGATACGAACAGGCGGTCGTGCGAGACGAAGATCAGCGTGCCCTTGAACAGGTCGAGTGCGAGGTTGAGCGACTCGATCGATTCCATGTCCATGTGGTTGGTCGGTTCGTCCATCAGCAGCACGTTGTGGCGGCCGAGCATGAGCTTGCCATAGAGCATGCGGCCCTTTTCGCCGCCGGACAGCACGCGCACCGATTTCTTGACGTCGTCGCCGGAGAACAGCAGCCGCCCGAGAATGCCGCGCAGCACCTGTTCATCGTCGCCCTGTTGCGTCCACTGGTGCATCCAGTCGGTGAGGTTGAGATCGCTGTCAAAATCGCTGACGTGGTCCTGCGAGAAATAGCCGACGTTGGCATTCTCGCTCCAGCGTACCTCGCCGTATTGCGGCGTCAATTCGTTCATCAGCAGCTTCATCAGCGTGGATTTGCCGACGCCGTTGCCGCCGATGACGGCCATTTTTTCGCCGGCTTCCAGCGAAAACCCGAGGTTGGTGAACAGCGGCGTGCTGTCGTAGCCGAACTTGAGATCCTCGACTTCGAGTGCACGGCGATGCAGTACCTTCTCCTGCTCGAAGCGGATATAGGGGTTTTGCCGCGAGCTGGGTTTGAAGTCCTCGATCTTGATCTTGTCGATCATCTTCATGCGGCTGGTGGCCTGGCGCGCCTTCGACTTGTTGGCCGAGAAGCGGCGCACGAAGTCCTGCAGTTCGGCGACCTTGTCCTTGGCCTTGGCGTTGGCACTGGCCTGGCGTTCCTTGACTTGGGTCGAGGCCAGCATGTAGTCGTCGTAGTTTCCGGGGTAGACCTTGATGGTGCCGAAATCGAGGTCGGCCATGTGGGTACAGACCTGGTTCAGGAAGTGGCGGTCGTGCGAGATGACGATGATGGTCGCCTTGCTTTCGTTCAGCACCTCTTCCAGCCAGCGGATGGTGTTGATGTCGAGGTTGTTGGTCGGTTCGTCAAGCAGCAGGATGTCGGGGTTGGAGAACAGCGCCTGTGTCAAGAGCACGCGCAGCTTGAAGCCCGGTGCGATCTGGCTCATCGTGCCCTGATGCTGCTCGATCGGAATGCCGACGCCCAGCAGCAACTGGCCGGCGCGCGCCTCGGCGTCGTAGCCGCCCATTTCGCCGAACTTGCTCTCCAGCTCGGCGGCGTGCAGGTAATCTTCCTCGGTCGCCTCCGGGTTCATGTAGATGGCGTCCTTTTCCTGCATCACGCGCCACATTTCGGCGTGACCCTGCAGCACCACGTCGAGCACGCGCTGCTCTTCATAGCCGAACTGGTCCTGGCGCAACCAGGCCATGCGTTCGCCGGGATCGAGCGAGACGTTGCCGGCGGACGGTTCCAGCTCGCCGGCGAGAATTTTCATGAAGGTGGATTTTCCGCAGCCGTTGGCGCCGATCAGGCCATAGCGGTTGCCGTCGCCAAACTTGACGTTGACGTTCTCGAACAGCGGTTTGGCGGCAAATTGCAGGGTGATGCTGGAGGCGGTAAGCACGGCGGGGTTCCTGGGGCGTGTTAACACTAATTACACGTCCGCGTTGCCGCGAGAAAGCGATGAATGCAAGGCGCGTCGCGCTGGCAAGGATCATTCCTTGCCAAGTGGCGCAACGCCGCAGACGCGCTTTCTCGCGGCAACCCGGAGGGACGGGTCGATTCAGGCGCATTCCTTTGTCGCGAACCGCTTGCAGTGAACGACACTGCGGTGCGTTTCGCTTCGCGGCCTGCCCCTGAATCGGCCTCGTCGCGGGCGTGTAATTAGTGTTAACACGCCCCTGTGACGGGAAAAGCGCGGCATTTTACCATTGCGCCCTGTCGGGCACGCGCGTGCACCGCGCCCGGGAACGCCTGCTTACTCGATCAAACCCTGTAAGGCGGGGTGCTTGCGAACCGGTTTGTCCAGGTAATAGCCCTGAACCAGATCCACGCCAAACTGGCGCAGCAGCGACAGGGTTTTGCCGTCGCCGACGTATTCCGCCACCACCGATTTGCCCAGCCCGAGTGCGACGCTGACCATGGCCTGTACAAATACCTGGTTGTCGGGGTCGCTGATCAGATCGCGAATGAACATGCCGTCGATCTTGATGGTGTCGACTTTCAGGTGCTTGAGATAGGCAAACGAGGCGAAGCCGACCCCGAAATCGTCGAGGCTGATGCCGCAGCCCATTTGCCGCAAGGCTTCGATCATGCGCTGCGCATCGTGCAGGTCGGACACGGCGGCGGTTTCGGTGATTTCGACGATCAGGCGACTGGGATTGACGCCCCGGGTGCGCAGGCTTTCGCTGATGAACTGCGGCAGCGAAGGCTCGGACAACGAGCGTCCGGACAGATTGATCGCGATGGGGGGAATGCCCGGGTTGTCTGCCAGCATCCGCGTCACGGTGCCGATCACCCAGCGGTCGATATCAAGAATGCGGCCACTTTTTTCGGCCAGCTGGATGAAATGCGCCGGCATGATGAGTTGACCCGGATTGCGTTCGTCCACCATGCGGATGAGCGCTTCAAGATGCGACAGGGCGCGGTCGTCGGTACGGTAAACGCCCTGGAAATGGAGCTCGAACAGGTTCTTTTCCAGCGCGTTGCTGATGCGTTCGCTCCACGACAGGCGGTTACGCATTTCGGTGTCCGCCTCCTGGTCTGCACGGAACACGCGCCAGGTGTTTTTGCCCGCCTGCTTGGCCTGATACATCGCAATGTCGGCACGCGCCACCAGCTCGTCGGCGTCGGCGGCATGCGTCGGGTAATACGCAATGCCGAGACTGGTGGTGACGCGCAGGTTGCGGCCCTCGAAGCGGAAGGGGATTTGCGCCACGGCGTGGATCACGCGGTCGGCCAGCGCTTCAGCTTCGTTGCCTTGCGCGGCAGGCAGCAGAATGGCGAATTCATCGCCGCCGAGACGCGCCAGCACTTCGTTGCGCCGCACCAGCGCGCTGACTTCGCCCGCCACCCGGATCAACAGGGCATCGCCGGCGCGGTGACCGTAAGTGTCGTTGATGGTCTTGAATTCATCGAGATCGAAAAACATCACCGCGCACGGCATGAAATGGCGATCCGTCTCCAGCATGGTGCGGGTCAGTTCCTGCTGGAAGCGGTGCCGGTTGTAGAGCCCGGTCAGCGCGTCACGCTCGGCCAGATACACCAGTTGCTCGGCGGTTTGCCGCTCGCGGGTGATGTCCTCGTATACCCACAGGTGGCCGATGAAATGGCCGTCGCGATCGCGTACCGGGTAGTCGAGTTCGGTCACGATGCGGCCATCGGCCATCACGATTTCAAAGCTGTCCGACACCTCACGGGTTTCCAGAACGGCCAGCAAGTGATTCGAAAAATGATCGGGTCGGGACAGTATCGAGGTCGATTTGGCGAGCGCATCGTGCACCGGCAACCCGATCAGCTCGATGCTTTCATCGATCATCCAGGTCTGGTTGAAAGCGGGGTTGTGGTACACCACGCGGCCATCGGCGGCGACGAACAGGATGCCCAGATTCATCGCGGACAAAAGCGACACCAGGCGGGCGCGTTCCTGGTCGATTTCATCCAGATATTTGCGCTGCAGCGTTTCCGCCATGCGCAGTTCGCTCAGCGCATGGCGCAGGTCGGCTTCGGTCGCCTTGATGTCGTCAATGCTGTGGATGCTGGCGCGCAGTCCCTGATAGATGCTGTTGCCATCGTGAATCGGCTGCCAGTTCGCCAGCGCCCAGAAATGCCCGCCGTCCTTTCGGCAGATGCGGAAGGTGTAGCCCTGGCCTGCCGAGCCGCGCAGCGACAGGCGCAACTGAAAGTCGGCGGCGGCACGGTCATCCGGATGGATGATGTCTGCCGGGAAGTTCGCCAGTGCCATGCATTCGTCAACGCTGTAGCCCAGCATGCGCTCGACCGACGGGTTGACCCACAGCAGTTTGCTGTTGGGCGCCAGCCAGAACTCGATGTCATGGGTGTAGTCAGCGATGGCGTGGAAGCGCGCCTCGTTTTCACGCGCCCGTTCGACGCTGCTGCGAACCGAGTCGGCCATGCTGTTGAAGGTGGTGATGAGCTGACCGATTTCATCGCCGCTTTCGCCCGGCAGCTTGATGTTGAGGTCGCCTTGCGCCATTTGCTTGCTGGCGCGGGTCAGTTGGGTGAAGCGTCGGATCACCCAGCTGGACGACAGGGCGAGCAACAGGCCGGTCAGCAGCAGGGCGACCGCAGCGATGACCAGGCTTTGCTGGACATACCGGTTACGGGCGTCCTGTATGAAATTTCCCGACAAGACCAGCGTGGCGTCGCCGTAGCGTTGGCCGAACAGCTCGATCGGGACTTTGTGGCGGAAATCGGCCTGGTTATCGTCTGCGCCGACCTGGTGCACGATGCGATTCCGGCTGTCACGCACCTCGATCATTTTCAGTCCATTGCTATTGAGCAGGGCTTCGATGATGTCCCGGGTGCTGGCATCGTCTTGTTGCGACAGCGGAACCTGCAGCGCAACGCTCAGGATCCTGGCCATTTCGGTGACACGCTGCTCACCCAGCTGTTGCAGTTCGCGATGGGTGGATTGCACGCCGTTGCCGATCAGGAATGCAAGCATCACGCCTTCTACTGCCAGCGCTGAAAAGGTCAGCTTGTAGCGTAAGGAGAGTTGCTCCAGCCAGCGCTTCATTGCGAATCCTGCAACATTTTCTGGGTTTGCAATGCGTAGGGACGGAATGCATTCAGTTCGTCGCTATTGAGCGGAGCGAAGCCGCCAAAGCCGCCTTTTTTCAGGAAGACCTGACCTTCCGGGGTGGCGGCAAAGCGTAGCAAGGTGTTACGGATGATGAGCGCCTCGGCCTCGCTCACCCGCGGGTGGGTGAGGTAGGTCAAGCTGGATAGCGGGGGCGTTTCCAGCAAGACATGTAATTGCTTGCGCAACTCGGGGGGGAACAGGGTGTAAGGGCTTTGCCCGACCATTGCCGCGTCTGCACGTCCCTTGATGACCTGCAGGACGGCATTAATGTGCGTGCCGGCATTGATGATTTGGTAATCAATGGCGGGCTTGAGACCTTCTTCTGCCAGTTCGGCCTGCAGAGCCAGCACGACCACGGCGAGGGGGTCGGGGATGGCGATGGTGTGGCCGCGCAGGGTTGCCACGTCACGAGAGTACGACGAGGATTTGACTACCAATAGCCCACGCACTGGTTCGGTATATTTGAGCAGGGGTCGATAGCCTGCATTCTGGCGCGCGAGCCAGGCAAAGTGGGGAGCGGTGAGCAGCAGGTCGTATTCGCCTTGGTGGGTGCGATCGACAAAGGATTTGAAATTGGGTGCGCTGTAAATTTCGACGCGTCGCCGCAGGGTTTTTTCCAGCGCGTTGGCCAGCGGACGATAGGTTTCGACGATCTGCTTGACAGTGATGTTGGGAAAGATGCCCAGCACCAGCGGCGACGTGTCGGCTGCCCACGCCGGGCGCAAGGCAAGCAGTCCAAACAGCAGCCAGAGGGTGGACAGAATGACACGGCGCGCCAGTCGGGTGGGGGCGCGCGCCCTGCGCTGAGACTTCGGATGGGCGTGCAGGTTTATTCGGGTCATCACAGGCTCGGGTTGATCCTGCATCAGATGGATTTTTCGAGTACTTTTGAGCGGCGCTTGTAGTTGTACAGCGCCTGCTTGCCATGCGGCAGCTGATCGGGGCTGCTGTCGATGAAACCCCGTTCTTCAAACCATTGCTCGGTACGGGTGGTAAGGACGAACAGCCGTTTGAAGCCGGCTCTTTTGCCGCGCCGTTCGGCTTCGGCCAATAACAGGTTGCCAAATCCGCGCCCGCGAAAATCCTCGGATATCGCCAGGCAGGCGAGTTCGGCGGCCTGTTCTTCGGGAAACGGATAAAGCGCCGCGCAGCCCGCGATGACGCCGTCGGATTCGAGCACCAGAAAGCGCTCGATTTCCATTTCCAGCCGTTCGCGTGAACGCCGTACCAGAATGCCCTCGCGTTCCAGCGGTTCGATCAGGCCGAGGATGCCGCCGACATCGTCGATAGTGGCGGCGCGCAGCGTTTCCAGCGGCGCCGGGGTGATGAGCGTGCCGACGCCTTCGCGGGTGAACAGTTCGGACAGCAGCGCGCCGTCGCGGTGGCGGCTGATGAGGTGGGCGCGCTTGACGCCGCTGGTGCAGGCGGTGATCGCGCAGGGCAGGTAGTAGCTGACGTCTTCCGGCAGCTTGCGCGGCTTGTCCAGCACCTGCCGTGCCTCGTTGACGGTGAGAATGTTGTGGATGGTACGTGCCTTGTCAGGCACGCCTTCGGTGTCCATCAGGAAAATCAGCTTGTCGGCGGCCAGTTCGACCGCCGCCTGGGTAGCGACGTCTTCCAGGCTGAGGTTGAAAATCTCGCCGGTGGGCGAATAGCCGATGGGCGACAGCAGCACGATGTCGTGCTGGTCGAGCCGCCGGCGGATTGCTGCGGCGTCGATTTTGCGCACTTCCCCGGTGTGCAGCAGGTCGACCCCGTCGCGCACGCCGAGCGGCTGTGCGGTGACGAAGTTGCCCGAGGCGACGCGGATGCCGGCGCCGGCCATCGGCGTGTTGGCCAGCCCCAGCGACAGCAGCGCTTCAATTTCGACCCGCACCGTGCCGGCGGCTTCCTTGACGCAGGCCAGCGCAGCGTCGTCGGTGACGCGCAAGCCTTCGACATAGCGTATCGCGGTGCCGTTTTCGTTCAGCCGCGCTTCCACTTGTGGCCGCACGCCATGGATCAACACCAGCCGAACGCCCAGACTGTTCAGCAGATTGACGTCGTGCGCCAGCTGGACGAACGCGCCATCGGCCACGAGCTCGCCGCCAAAAGCGATCACGAATGTCTTGCCGCGAAAGCCGTGGATATACGGCGCGGCAGAGCGAAACCAGTGAACAAAGTCGGTCGTGTCTTTCAAGGGAGGAGCCTGAACAGGTGAGCGTGGCGCCAAGGATACCGAAAAACGCCCATTAAGTTACAGGCTCAAGCCAATAGGTGAGCGGGTTTCACCCTCCTCGTGATGGGGAGTTAAAAGTCGCCCCACAGGGTTTGCATGGCGGCGAGTGCGGCGAGTGCGGCGGTTTCGGTGCGCAGCACGCGCGCGCCCAGACGTACCGGGATGGCGCCTGCAGCATGCAGCGCGGCGATTTCGTCGGCCTCGAATCCACCTTCGGGTCCGGCCACCAGGCAGTCGGTTCCACTCGGGGCGGGCAGATCGGCCAGTCGCGCGTCGGCGAGCGGCGACAAAAACAGCAGCCGTCCATCAGACTGGCCAAGCCAGTTGGCCAGCGTCAGCGGCGGGCTGACCCGTGGCACCTGATTGCGTCCGCATTGTTCGCAGGCGCTGGTGACCACGCCCTGCCAGTGCGCCACCCGCTTGTCGGCGCGCTCGCCGGTCAGCTTGACCACGCTGCGCCTGGCCGCAATCGGCTGGATTGCGGCAACCCCCAGTTCGACCGCTTTTTGCAGGGTGTAGTCCATTCGCTCGCCGCTCGATATCCCCTGCGCCAGCATCACGCGCAAACGCGATTCGCGTTCGATGTCGGCAAAGCCGGTCAGGCTGACCGCGACCTCGTCTTTCTGGATGCGTTCGATGCGCGCGGTGTATTCGCCGCCGTTGCCGTTGAACAGAATGATGCTGTCGTCTGCAACCAGTCGCAGCGCCCGGGCCGCATGACGTGCAGGGCCGGGCGGCAGGGTGAAGCGGGCACCCTGTGCAAGCGGCTGGTCGAGATAAAAACGTGGCGTGGACATCTTGTTATTATGCCGGTGTTGTCTGAAAACTTTGCGGAGCACGTCATGGTTTCCCTCCTTACCCCCGTGTGTGATTTTGGCTGGAAAGCCCCCGACTTCAACCTGCCTGGCGTCGATGACAGGCAATGGACTCTGCACGATGCGATGGGCGAAAACGGGCTGCTGGTGATGTTCATCTGCAACCACTGCCCGTACGTGAAGGCGATTCTCCCCCGGCTGGTGCGCGATCTGGCCGAGCTCAAGCAGCATGGCATCCACGCCATCGCCATCATGTCGAACGACCCGACCGATTACGTCGAGGACAGCTTCGACAACATGCGGCGCGTGGCGCAGGAATCGGGGTTTTCCTTTCCTTATGTGATGGATGTGTCGCAGCAGGTGGCGCAAGCTTATGGGGCGGTCTGCACGCCGGATTTTTTCGGCTTTAACCGCGATTTCGAACTCCAATACCGCGGGCGCTTTGACGCCTCGCGCAAGGAAACCGCGCCGGTGGACGCGCGCCGCGATCTATTCGCGGCGATGCGGCAAATCGCGCTCACCCAGCAAGGCCCTACCGAGCAGATTCCCAGCATGGGCTGCTCGATCAAGTGGAAGGCGGCCTGACATGCCCGATCCCCGGCAGCATTGGGAAAACGTGTACAGCAGCCAGGCGAGCGATCAGGTCAGCTGGTTCCAGCCGTATGCTGCATCGTCGCTGCGCCTGATTCAAAACTGCGCGGATCAGCAGGCGCACGTCATCGATGTGGGTGGCGGCGCATCCACGCTGGTAGACGGCCTGCTCGACACCGGCTATCGCCGTCTGACTGTGCTCGACCTCGCCGAATCCGCGCTGGCGGCGAGCCGGGAACGCCTGGGTGCGCGGGCGCAGGCGGTGCAGTGGGTGGCCGCCGACATTACCCGGGCAAGCTTGCCCGCCCTGCAATATGATGTCTGGCATGACCGCGCGGTGTTTCATTTTTTGACGGATCCGGATGACCGGGCGCGTTATGTGGCCCAGGTGTTGAAAAGCGTGAAACCCGGCGGGCAGGTCATCGTGGCCGCATTCGGCCCCGACGGTCCCTTGCAGTGTTCCGGGCTGGATGTCATGCGTTACGCGCCCGACGCACTGCACGCCGAATTTGGCGCGCCGTTTCGCCTGCTCGGACATGAAACCGAAATTCATCTCACCCCAGCGGGCAAGGAGCAGGCGTTTGTTTATTGTTATTGCGTGCGAACCTGACCGGAACTGAATCTGATGCTTGATCAAGTCAAAGCCCTGGTGCGAGAAGTCGCCCAACGCGAAGTCACCCCGCGTTTTCTCAAAGTGGCACACAGCCACAAGGCCGACGGCAGCCTGTTTACGGTAGCCGATTCGGCGACGCAGACCGCGCTCGAAGCGGCGCTGCCACGGATTAAAAACGTGCCGGTGCTGGGTGAGGAAATGACCGAGCAGCAGCAGCACGATGCCTGGAATGCCGGGCGCGATGGCTTGTGGTGCGTCGACCCGATAGACGGCACCTCCAACTTTGTCGCCGGCGTGCCTTACTTCGCGGTGTCGGTCGCCTATCTCTACAAGGGCGAACGCCAGCTTGGCGTGATCTACGATCCGATCGCCGATGAGATGTTCAGCGCCGAGCGCGGCAAGGGGGCGCATCTCAATGGCACGCCGTTGCCGCTGCGTCCGCCGGCCAGCGAACTCAAGCGTGCACTGGCCGGGGTGGAGATGAAGCGGATCAAGCGCGAACTGGCCGGGCGGCTGGCGTCATGGCCACCGTATGCCTCGCAACGGAATTTCGGCGCCAGCACGCTGGATTGGTGTTATACCGCTGCCGGGCGGTTCGATGTCTATGTTCACGGCGGACAAAAGCTGTGGGATTACGCGGCAGGCGCGCTGATTCTGGAAGAGGCGGGTGGACAGCTGGCCAGCCTGGGCGGCTGTTTCGATACTGCGAATATCTGGGAGCGCTCGGTGGTGGCGTCGGCCAGCCCGGAACTGTTCGTGCTGTGGCGCGACTGGCTGAAAGCGGCGGGCGCGTAAGCCGGCCCCCGGCAGCCTGTCCCGGGTTGCTGCAGCCTTACCGTTGTTGCAACAACTCGCTGGCCGGCATGGGTTTGGCGAAAAGATAGCCCTGAGCCAGATCGCAGCCCATGGCCTGGACAAAATCCAGATGCGCCGCTGTTTCGACGCCTTCGGCAACAACCTGCAGCTCGAGTGCGCGCGCCATCTCGATGATGACCCGTACGATGGCCGCATCGCGCGAGTGAGTGGGGGCATCGCGGATGAAGGTCTGGTCGATTTTGAGCACATCCACCGGGAACAGCTTCAGGTAACCCAGCGAGGAATAACCGGTGCCAAAGTCGTCGATGGCGATGCGCACGCCGATGCGTTTGAGCTCGCTGAGTGTTGCGGTGACCTGCTGCGGATCGTGCATCATTGCACTCTCGGTGATCTCGAGTTCCAGCGCGGCCGCGTCGAGTCCGGTTTCGGCCAGGATTGCGGCCACCCGGGCGGCCAGAGCCGGTTGCCGAAACTGGCGCGCGGCCAGGTTGACCGCCACCGTCAACGTCTGTCCCTGGGCGCGCCACGCGGCAGCCTGCTGGCAGGCTTCGCGCAACGCCCACTCGCCTATCGGCAGGATCAGCCCGGTTTCTTCCGCCAGCGGGATGAAACGTGCCGGCGAAACCAGTCCCCATTCCGGATGCTGCCAGCGGATCAGCGCTTCCACACCGATCATGCGGCCACTGGCGAGCTCGATCTTGGGTTGATAAAACAACACCAGTTCGTTGCGCTCCAGCGCGCGGCGCAACGCGGCTTCGAGCGCGAGCAGATCGAGGGCGCGGGCATTCATGTCGGCAGTATAAAAATGGAAGGTGCTGCGCCCGGCTTCCTTGGCCTGATACATCGCGGCATCGGCATTGCGGATCAGTTCGTCGGCGTTGCGGCCATCCTCCGGGAACAGGCTGATGCCGATGCTGGGCGTGATGGTGAGTTCCCTGCCTTCGAGCAGGAATGGCTGCTGCAATACGGCAAACATTTTTTGCACCGCATGAGTGGCGTCGTGGGTGCCCGTCACGTCGGCCAGCACCAGGACGAACTCATCGCCGCCGAGGCGAGCCAGCGTGTCGCTTGCCCGCACGCAGGTCTGTAGCCGGCGTGCCACTTCCACCAGCAGGCGGTCGCCGACCTGATGGCCGAGAGAATCGTTGACATGCTTGAAGCGGTCGAGGTCGAGGAACATCACCGCGAGCGCCTCGTTTTTGCGCTGCGCGAGCAGGATGGCTTGCGTGAGGCGCTCGTGCAGCAGGGAACGGTTGGGCAGATCGGTGAGGGCATCGTGATGCGCCAGATGCTGGATGTGTTCGGTGGCCGCCTTTCGTTCGGTGATGTCGCGGGTGACAGACAGCAACGCGGTGATCTTCCCCTGCGTGTCGCGCAGCGGCACGGCATGGGTTTCAAGCCAGCGCCGTGAGCCTTTCAGTCCGACGATTTCAAACGCCAGCGTGCCCCGTCCGCCGGCGAACACCCGCTGTGTCAGCGCCATGAAGTCTTTGCGGCTGGCCGGCGTGATGATTCCGGTCACCTTGTGGCCGATCACCTGGTCTGCGGAGTCGGCCTCGATCATGTCGAGCCCGGCGCGGTTCATCTGCAGCAGGGTGCCGTCGGCGGCGAGCTGCTTCACGCACTCGGGTTCGGCCTCGATGATGGTTTGCAGGCGCAGCCGGCTGTCTGCCAGCGCCGTTTCCACCGCTTTGCGTTCGCTGATGTCGGTATGGGTGCCGATCATGCGCAGAGGGGCGCCGGCCGCATCGCGCTCGACCACCTGGCCGCGGTCGAGGATCCATTTGTAGCTGCCGTCTTTGCAGCGCATGCGGTGTTCGTTGACATAGGTTGCGGTTTCGCCGCTTAGATGGCGCTCGATATCGGCGTAACACTGGGCTTTGTCTTCAGGATGGACGCGGCTGTCCCATTCCATGGCTGTGGTGCCGATATCTGCGTCGGCATAGCCCAGCATCGCCTTCCAGCGCGGCGAGAAAAATACGTTATTGCTCCGCGGGTTCCAGTCCCACACGCCGTCGCCTGCGCCGTTGAGTGCATAGTGCCAGCGGGCTTCGCTTTCGCGCAGCGCCTGTTCGCGCGGCTCGGCAGCCAGGCGCAGGCTGAGGTTGTCGATGATATTGCGATGCAGGCGATGCGCGTTCACGCTCAACACGGTCAGCAGCAGCAGCCCCATGAAACCCATGGCGAGCTGGAGCGGATGCGAGCCGCTCAACAGGTGAACGATCAACGGCAGCAGCAACGCCAGAATGAAGCTGAACGCAGCAGGTCGATCCACCGACAACGAGGTTGCGCCTGCGGCTATGCCGACGAGAACGATGGCAAGAAAAGCCTGGTGGGCAATATCGTTCGGGGTGAACAGCCACCAGCCGGCCGCGCCCCATGTCAGGCCGGCCGCCAGCGCGCCGAGACGAAAGCGCTGCAGCCAGATTTTGCTCTGTGCCCCGTCCGGCGCGGCCCGCCGATAGCTGAACGCAAGTACGGCACGCGCAGTAGTCACCAGCAGGATCGCCAGCAGCCATCCGATGACGGGCACCTGTTCCAGAATGTCGGCCTGCATGATCGCCAGAATGCTGGCACTGATGATCGTGATGACCAGTGAAACCGGCAGGCTGGCGTAGAGCAGGCGCACCTGCTCGGTGCAGATGATTTCGGAGAGGGTCGGACGGATGGCTGACATGCAGGGCTTATCCGTTGTCGCGTCCTCCCGGCGCGACCCGGTTTTCGACCGCAAATACCGCCGCTTCAACGCGTGAGGACAAATTCAGCTTGGCCAGGATATGCCGCACGTGCAGCTTGACCGTGTCGTGGCTGATATCGAGGGTGCGGGCGATGGCCTTGTTGCTCTCGCCGCGCGACAGGTGGGTGAGAATTTCGCTTTCACGCGGCGTCAGCGAATCGAGCAGCGAGCCCTTGGGCTGGTCCTTCTGGTCGTACAGCTTGACCAGCTTGGCGGTCATCGCCAGGGCAACCACGGTTTCGCCGCGCTGGGCACGCAGGATGGCGTCCACCACTTCGTCGGGCTCCATGCTTTTGAGCAGATAGCCGTTCGCCCCTGCGCGCAGCGCGCGGGCGAGATCGTCTTCGGCCTCGCTCAAGGTGAGAATGAGCACCGGCAGGGTATAGCCTTCGGCCCGCAGCTGCTGCATCAGGGTGATGCCGTCGGTGCCGGGCATGTTGAGGTCGAGAATGAGCACATCGGGGCGGTGAGCGTGCAGCAGCATGCTGACTTCATCCGGATTGCCGGTGAAGGCGGTGACCTCGATCTGGCCGCTTTGTTCGAGCAGCTCGGCCAGTCCCTTGCGGAACAGGGTGTGGTCGTCGACGAGGATGATGCGGGTATGGCTCATAGGCTGCGGCCGGGCTGCTCGTGCCCGGCTGGGGGCTGACTGGAAGGGCGCCGCGGGAAGACAAGGCGGATGACGGTGCCGCCGGCAGGGCGGCTTTCGACCTTGAGCGTGCCCTCGAGTTTGGCGGCGCGCTCGCGCATGATGGTGAGGCCGAAGCTTTTGCCCATGGTCGAGGATTCGTCGTTTTTCCGTTGCACGCCGACGCCGTCATCAGCCACGTTGACGATGTACTGACCCTCTTCAAGATCAAAGGTGATGACGACGTGGCGCGCACGCGCGTGCTTGGCAATGTTGTAGAGCGATTCCTGAATGATGTGGAAGACCTGGATTTCCTCATCGGGAGTGAGCGAGACGTCCTGCACCAGGTTGAGGAAATCGACGTCGGCGTTGGCTTTCTTGCGGAAACTTTTGGCCAGTTCCTGAATTGCCGGCACCAGGCCGCGCGGGTTGATGCGGTCGCGGTACTGGGTGATGAGGTCGCGCAGATCGGCGTAGGCCAGGTCGACCGCTTCCTCGACATCGCCCAGATAGCGGTTGGCCTTGGGGTAGTCCTCGTGGTGCATCGCGTCGCTCAAAACAGTGAGCCGCATCTTGGCGTAGGCCAGGGTTTGCGCCAGCGAATCGTGGATCTGGTTGGCCAGCATCTGGCGCTCGTTCATCAGCGAGATGCGCATGTTCTCGCGGGTGAGGCGGGCGTTTTCCAGCGCGATGCCGAGGTGTTCGCCAATCGAGCGGAACAGCATGCGCACGTCTTCGGGCACGCTGTGGCCTTCATCGAGAAACAGGTTGTACACGCCCATGACCTGGTTTTTGTGCATCAACGGCACCGCGACGACGGTGTTGCAGGTGCCGCTGAAATACGCATCGTTTGCCTGCTTTTTGCAGAAGGCGACGTTGTTCCAGCTGCTGGTGGTGATTTCGCGCGCAGCCTTGCCGCACACCCCGCAATCGACGCTGACGATGGCTTCGTGTTCGACCATTTCGGGCGGCAGGCCAACCGAACCGATCAGCCGCAGGTGGGTGCGGTCGTCGGTGATGACGCGCACCGCGCCGGCCTGCGCACCGGCCAGCCGGATCATGGTCGACAGGAAGCGCCCCAGAAGTTGTTCGACATTGGCATCGGTCGACAGGCTGGTGGTGATTTCCGACAGCACATGCAGCGCCGGAATGCTGACATTGCCCGCATCGCTCGGCGTGTGCTGGATCAGCGGATGAACTCCGTTCATGTTGAGGGGCGGCATGGCTTTAGCATAGCTGATTTACGGGTGCGGCCCCGCCTTATGGGGCAGGTTCGGCGGGTGGCGAGTCTGCTCTAGGCGACTCGTCAACAGGGGCGACAACAACAGGCGATGCCGGCACTGGCGACGACTGCGGTGCGGCGGGTCCGGGTAAGGGTTGGGGCGGTTTTGCCAGCAATGGTTCCGCCGTGACCGGATCCAGGTCTTCAGGGAAGCCGCCCTCAGTGGGCGCCGGTTCCTGCACCGGCACGTCGACTTTGCTGGTGGTGCCATCGGGCGCTTCCACCATTGGCTTGCGGGCAGGCATCTCGACGATGGCCGGCTTGCTTTCGACAGCAGGAGCCGGCTGGGCGGGTTCGGGCGGCAGCGGATACAGGTGCGGCTGCAATTGTGGCAGCAGGGTTTTCAGGATTTGCGTGGTGAGCGAGCTGGTGAACCCGAATTGTCCCGCCTGTTCGCCCGGAACCAGGGCCGTCAGGGTGCCGAAATAACGGTCGCCCAGATAGAAGGCGAAGGTGGCCGTGCGGTTGACCACGCGCGACTCCAGCAGTTGGCCACCGCGGCCGAAGCGCTGGAAGCGGTGGTCGCCGGTGCCGGTCTTGCCACCGATGGTGAGCGGATTGCCTGCCGCATCCTTCAGCGCACCCGACAAGCGCGAAGCGGTGCCGTTCTGGACCACTCCCGCCAGGGCACGCCGCACGATTTGCGTCAATTCGGGCGGCAGCATCTGCTCGCCCTTGACGGGTTTGATCGACAGTCTGGTGTCGAACGGGGTGTTGGCGGCGAAATGCAGCTGAGTGAGGCTGACCATGGGCTTTCTTACGCCATCGTTGACCAGAATGCTCATCAGCTCGGCCAGTGCGGCCGGGCGGTCGCCCGAGCTGCCGATCGCGGTGCCATAGGAGGGCGTGAGGTTGTCGAACGGATAGCCCAGACGCTTCCAGTCGACCAGCAGGCGATCAAAGGCTTCGACTTCGAGCAGGGACTGGATGCGGATGTTCTGCGTGTTCTTGCGGCTGGTTTTGAACAGCCAGGTGTAGACCTCGCGGCGGACGTCTGCACCTTGTGCGTTGAGCTGCTTCAGGCTGGTTTTGGGCGCGGCGCGCAGAGTTTTCACCACCCACAGTTCGAGCGGATGGATCTGCGAGACATAGCCACGATCGGCCATGTTGTAGGCCTCGATGGCGTGCGCATTGAACATCGATTCAAGCGTGTTCCGGCTCAGGCTGGCGCTGGCAGGCACGTGTTTGCGCAATGCGGTGACGTAGTCATCGAAGTGGGCCTGCGGCTCCAGATAGCGGAACACGGCGCTGAAGCGGCGCGGATTGAGGCGGGCGCGGGCATACAGGTCGTCGGCCATTTGCGCCGCTGTCTGGTTCTTGTGCTTGCTGTAAAACCGACTGACAAAAACACGGCTTTCCTGGTCGACGAAGCGCGTCAGGTAGGACTCGCGCAGCGGGTTGCCGGCGTCGTCGAGGATGTGCGCGATGGAGCCCGGCGTGGCACTGACATAGTGGCGCACGATGTCGCGCATCATGCGGACGTAAACCAGATTGACCGAGTTGCGGGTGGCTTGCCACACATCCATGACGCGACCGTTGTCCTTGTCGTCGAAGTTGGAGAAGGTGTGCTGCCCACCGCCGGTGAAGAAGGTTTCCGGCGCAGCGGAATAGCGCCGCGCCATGGCCGCTTCCAGCGTGACTGCGAGCGGCTCGTCGCGGTAGGCGAGCAGTCGTTCAGCGGTCCATTGCGACAGCACGTCGCGGCTCGGTTGCGCCTTTTTCTTGAGGTCGGCTGCTGCCAGTGTGCGGTATTCGGCGTGCCGCTTGGCGATGATTTCCAGATAGGTGACCAGAGTACGCAGCTTGGCGGTGGAACCGAGATCGAGCCGCGCCTGGCTGTTGATGTCGAACGGCTGGTTGAGGTTGTCGGCCTGGATCCGTAACACGTTGCCGAGCGACGTTCTTTCGTACAACGTAAAGCTGTAGATCACTTCTTTCAGCGGGTTTTCGGGTTGCAGCAAGCGATGGCCGACCAGGCCAGAAGCCCGCGCGGCGTCGAGATTCGCCAGGCTTTGCAGATAGCCGCTGATGATTTTTTGCGCCGGCTGGTTGATGGTGGTGTTGACGCTCAGGTCGAGCCGGTCGAGGTCGTACAGACGCTTTTCACCCAGCAGCTGCGCGACGCGGATGCGCTGCGCGTTGGTGGCCTTCTGGTCGACAAAGCGCGGCGGCGGCGGATCGATGCGTTGTTTGGTGCTGCGCAGTTCGATCTGCTTGGCCTGGTCGGCCAGTTCGCGCGTGATCACACCTGCATTGGCCAGCAGGTCGAGGTGGTCGTCGGTGCTGGCGTCGAGCGCCTTGCGGTTGGCGGCGAGGTAATACGACGGGCGGCGCTCGGCCACGATCAGCGACAACGCGTGCTTGAGCGCGCTGGCGTAATCCGTGTTTTTGGCGGACGGCTTGCCGCTCAGAATGGTATTGGTCGCGGCAAAATCCAGTCCGTACCACGCCCACAGGCCGTCACCAATGCCGTTGACTTCACCAAAGCGCGGCGCGGCGGCAAGCGGCACCGTGTTGAGGTAAGCCATCACGGTCTTGCGCCGCATCGGCAGCGTGTTGGGACCGTCGAGATAGGCACGCAGGCTGGCGCTGCCCATCTGGCGCAGCTTGTCGGTCATGCTGTTGGTCAGCCCCTCGGGCGAGTGGCGGTATTTTTCGATCTGCGTCGGCAAGGTGCTGCCGCCGGGTACGTTGCGGTTGGTGTCGATGAGGCTGATGCCTTTTTCGAGCAGCGCCTGCGCCAGCCGGTCCCATTCCACTGCCGGGTTGCGGGTGGGGAATTCTTCGGTCAGCAGTTCGCGGTTTTCAATGTAGAGCAGCGCATCGACCAGCACGGCAGGAATGGCGTCGAAGCGCTCGTAGACGCGTGTGGGATGTTTGCCCTGATAGAGGGATTTGCCTTCGCTGTCGAGCAGGCTCAGGCCTGCCTGATCCTTTTCCTTGTACGGCAGGAACAGGCCGAGATCATCCACCCGCTCCATCTGGATGCTGATCTTGGCCTGCTCGTCGATTTTCCAGCCGGCCTGCTCAAGCCGCTTCAGGTAATCCGGCAGGACGTGGTAACCGAGGCGGAGGTCATACGGCCCGTCGCCCGGATAGCGAATGCGTTTGGATGGCCCCGGCTGCATCTGCCAGGTCATTTTTTGCGCGGTTTTAACCAGGTATTTGGCTTCGAGTGCCGAAGACAGCAGTTCCCATGCGATGAGTCCGACCAGGCTGATCAGCAACAGCAGTATGGCCAACGCGATGAGGATGCGGCGCGGGGTTTTTCTCATGATTCAGATCCAGTCGCGCACAACAAGAAAGTCGGTGTACAGGCGGGCTTCCGGGCTGCCCGTTTCGGGCTGCCAGTCGTAGCGCCATTTCACGATCGGCGGCAGCGACATCAGGATGGATTCGGTACGGCCGCCCGACTGCAGGCCGAACAGGGTGCCACGGTCGTATACCAGGTTGAATTCGACATAGCGGCCGCGTCGGTAAGCCTGGAAGTCACGCTCGCGCTCGCCGTATTCGCGCTGCTTGCGGCGTTCGAGAATGGGAAGGTATGCGGCGAGAAAGGCGTCGCCGACACTTTTCGTCATGCCAAAGGCGTGCTCGAAACCGCCTTCGGAAAAATCGTCGAAGAACACGCCGCCGATGCCGCGCGGCTCGTTGCGGTGCTTGAGGAAAAAGTAGCGGTCACACCAGTCCTTGAAGCGGGAATGCAGATCGGCGCCGAACGGATCGAGCGCGCTTTTGCAGGTGGCGTGGAAGTGTTGCGCGTCGTCCTCAAAACCGTAGTAAGGCGTCAGATCCATGCCACCGCCGAACCACCACACCGGTGCTTCCCCCTCCTTCATGGCGACGAAACAGCGCACATTCATGTGCACCGTTGGCGCGTAGGGATTGCGCGGGTGCAGCACAAGGGATACGCCCATCGCCTCCCAGCGCCGCCCGGCCAGTTCCGGCCGGTGCGCGCTGGCCGAGGGCGGCAGCTGGGTTCCGAGGACGTGGGAAAAATTGACCCCGCCGCGTTCCAGCACCTGGCCTTCCTCGATCAGCCGTGAGATGCCGCCGCCGCCTTCCGGCCGTTCCCAGGTATCGGTGCGAAAAGGCAGGCCATCGGCTGTTTCCAGCGCGGCGACGATGCGCGCCTGCAGGTCGAGCAGATAGGTTTTGACGGCGGCTGGGTCGAAGGCGGCGGGAGCGGGGGTGTGGGCTGGCATTAGGGACGAAGCGTGGTTCCGGTGGCAAGGTCGATCAGGGTGGAGGGGCGACGGCGCTGACCAATGCGGCCGTCGATCACGCGCACCTTCGAGCCGAATATTCTGCGGCATTGTGCCGCAGTTTGCGCGGGTTTTTTGCCGCTGAGGTTGGCGCTGGTGGAAACCAGCGCCGTGCCGAGCATGCGGCAGAGTCTTGCCGCATCCGGGTGGGCGGTCACGCGCACGGCAAGGGTGGTGCGCCCGCCGGTGAGCAGCGGCGAACAGGCGGCGGCAGCGGGAACCGCCCAGGTGACGGCGCCCGGCCAGGTGCGCTGGACGCGCGCCCGATTGGCCGGACTCAGCCGGCGGATGAAGGGAATCAGGCGTTTGAGGTGGTCGGCGATCAGAATCATGCCTTTGGCGGCGCTGCGCCCCTTAAGCCGGATGAGTTGCTTCAGCGCGTGAGGATTGCGCGGGTCGCAGCCCAGGCCATAGCAGGACTCGGTGGGGTAGGCAATCAGCCCGCCGCGTCGCAGCCAGATACGCAGCGCGGCTACTTCGTCGCCCCCTGCTTCCCGCTTCCCGTTCACAGCTTCCCGTTTACTTCTTGCGGTCCAGCGCGCGCCAGCCGATGTCGCGGCGGTATTGCATGCCGTCGAAATGGATGGTGGCCACCGCTTCGTAGGCGCGGCTTTGCGCCATGCGCACGCTGTCGCCCAGCGCGGCCACCGCCAGCACGCGGCCGCCGCTCACCACCGTCTGGCCGTCCTGCGTAGTGGTGCCCGCGTGAAAGATATGCAAGTCGTCGGCAGCGGCCGGCAGCGCGCTGATTACCGCGCCTTTTTGCGGCGCGTCGGGGTAGCCTTTTGCCGCCAGCACCACGGCCAGCGCCGTGCGGCGATCCCACTCGGCCTCGACCTGGTCGAGCGTGCCATCGATGGCGGCGTCCATCAGCGTTACCAGATCGGATTTCAGCCGCAGCATGATCGGCTGGGTTTCCGGGTCGCCCATGCGGCAATTGAATTCGAGCACTTTCGGTGCGCCATCCGCGCCGACCATGATGCCGGCGTAGAGAAAACCGGTGTAGCGGATGCCATCCGCCGCCATGCCTTCAACGGTGGGATGGATCACCTCGCGCATGATGCGCGCGTGCAACTCGGGCGTGACCACCGGTGCCGGCGAATACGCGCCCATGCCGCCGGTGTTGGGACCGCTGTCGCCGTCCCCCAGCCGCTTGTGGTCCTGGCTCGAGGCCAGCGCCAGCACGTGCGCGCCGTCGACCATCACGATGAAGCTGGCTTCCTCGCCGAGCAGGCATTCCTCAATCACCACACGATGGCCGGCTTCGCCCATGCTGTTGCCGGCGAGCATGGCATCGACTGCAGCGTGCGCTTCGTCGGCCGTCGTCGCAACCACCACGCCCTTGCCCGCCGCCAGGCCATCGGCCTTGACCACGATGGGTGCACCTTGCTGGTCGATGCAGGCGTGCGCGCTGGCGGCCTCGGTGAAGGTGCCGAAGGCCGCAGTGGGAATGCCGTGGCGCGCCATGAACTGCTTGGCGAAGTCCTTCGAGCTTTCAAGCTGGGCGGCAGCCTGGGTCGGGCCGAAAATCCGTAGTCCGGCGGCGCGAAAGGCGTCGACCACCCCTGCCGCCAAGGGCGCTTCCGGCCCGACCACGGTGAACGCGATGTCGCTGTTGCTGCGAACAAACTCAAGCAGCTCGGGAATCGACGTGAACGGCACATTGACGAGACCGTCTTCCGTTGCGGTGCCGCCATTGCCGGGCGCGACAAATACCAAGGAGACGCGGTCGGATTGCGCGAGCTTCCACGCCAGTGCGTGTTCGCGTCCGCCGGAGCCGATGACTAGGATTTTCATAAGGAGGTGAGCGGTGAGCGGTGAGGAGTGAGCGGTGAGCGGTTGTGGTGGCGTGAGTGGGGTTTTCCGCTCACAGCTCACCGCTTGCCGCTCACCCAAAAATCAATGTCGGAAATGCCGCGTGCCGGTAAACACCATCGCGATGCCATGTTCGTTGGCGGCGGCGATGACTTCGTCGTCGCGCATCGAGCCGCCGGGCTGGATCACCGCCTTGATGCCGGCTGCCGCCGCCTGGTCGATGCCGTCGCGGAAGGGGAAGAAGGCATCCGACGCCATGACCGAGCCTGGCACCGGCAGGCCGGCGTGTTCGGCCTTGATCGCAGCGATGCGGGCCGAGTTGACGCGGCTCATCTGCCCGGCGCCGACGCCGACGGTCATGCGGTCACGCGCGTAGACGATGGCGTTGGACTTGACGTATTTGGCGACGCGCCAGGCGAATAGCAGGTCGTCCATTTCCTGTGCAGTCGGGGTGCGGGTGGTGACGGTTTTCAGTTCGCCATGCAGCAGGATGTCGGCATCCTGCACCAGCAGGCCACCAGCGACGCGTTTCATGTCGAGCTGGGCGACGCTGCCACTCCATACGCCGCATTCGAGCAGGCGCACGTTCTTTTTGGCAGCGACGGCCGCGCTGGCTTCGGGGCTGACTTCGGGGGCGATGATGACTTCAACGAACTGGCGCTCGACGATGGCGGCAGCGGTGGCGCCATCGAGGCGGCCGTTGAAAGCGATGATGCCGCCGAAAGCCGACTCGGGGTCGGTCTGGTAGGCGCGGTTGTAGGCGTCGAGCAGGCTGCTGCCGTAGGCGACGCCACACGGATTGGCGTGCTTGACGATGACGCAGGCGGGCGCGGCGTCGAACAGTTTCACGCATTCGAGCGCAGCATCGGTGTCGGCGATGTTGTTGTACGACAGCTCCTTGCCCTGGATCTGGCGCGCCGTTGCAATGGTGCCAGCAGGGGCATTGGTCTCGACGTAGAACGCGCCGGCTTGATGCGGGTTTTCACCGTAGCGGCAGATTTGGGCGCGGGTGAACTGCAGGTTGAGCTTGCCGCCGAAGGTCTCGCGCTCGTTGCTGGCGTTCAGCGCAGTCAGGTAGTTGCTGATGGCGCCGTCGTATTCGGCGGTGTGGGTGAAGGCTTTTTTCGCTAGATCGAAGCGTGTGGCGTCGGTCAGTGCGCCGCCGTTGGCCTGCATTTCGCTGACCAGCGCCGGGTAGTCGGCGGGGTCAGTGACGATGGCGACGAAGCGGTAGTTCTTGGCGGAAGAACGCACCATCGCCGGGCCGCCGATGTCGATGTTTTCGATCGCGTCGTCGAGCGTGTGCGGCTTCGATACGGTGGCAACGAACGGATACAGGTTGACGCACACCAGGTCGATGTAAGGCAGGCCGTGCGTGCTCATGGTGGCGACGTGCTCGGGCAGGTCGCGCCGCGCCAGAATGCCGCCGTGGACCTTGGGGTGCAGGGTTTTTACCCGGCCGTCGAGCATCTCGGGAAAGCCGGTGTAGTCGGCCACGTCGATCACGGCGAGGCCCGCGTCGCGGATGGCTTTGGCGGTGCCGCCGGTGGACAGCAGTTCGACGCCCTGGGCGGCAAGCGCACGGGCAAATTCGATGAGGCCGGTTTTGTCGGAAACCGAGAGCAGGGCGCGTTGTATTTTCATGGGGCGGCTTTTATAAAAGGCTTATTCGGAGAGGCCGTATTCGCGCATTTTTTTGCGCAGCGTGTTGCGGTTGATGCCCAGCATTTCGGCAGCGCGGGTCTGGTTGCCCGCGGAGCGGTCGAGAATGTAAGCGAGCAGGGGTTTTTCAACGGCGCCCAGCACCATGTTGTAGATCTCGCTCGGCGTTTCGCCGTCGAGATCCTTGAAATAGCGATTGAGCGACCGCCGCATGCAGGCAGCGATTTCGGTTTCTTCGATCATTGTTCTCCCTTTATGCCGCGAGCTGTGAGACGGGCGGCAAATCTTGCGTGGTATGGTTTTTATGACTGCTTGCGCTGCAGTATTCGGAGGGGGTGTCGCTGGATGTTTCGTAACGCAGGCGACTGTCCGCGCGCGCCGCCTGGGAAAAATAGTCGTTGACCATGGCGAGCTGTTCGGTCACCGAGTCAAGCTGGTTCATGGTGTGGCGAAACGCGCTGCTGCCGATCAGGCCGCGGGTGTACCAGGAAATATGCTTGCGCGCGATGCGCACGCCAGTGAGATCGCCGTAAAAGGCGTACAGGTCGTGGATATGTTCCAGCAGAACGGCATGGATTTCCGTTACTTCGGGTTGCGGCAGATGCTCGCCGGTATTCAGGAAGTGTTCGATCTCGCGAAAAATCCACGGTCGCCCCTGCGCGGCGCGGCCGATCATGACCGCGTCGGCGCCGGTGTATTCGAGGACGAATCGTGCTTTTTCCGGCGTGGTGATGTCGCCGTTGGCGATGACCGGAATGCGCGCTTCGGCCTTGACCGCGCGGATGGTGTCGTATTCGGCTTCGCCGGTGTAGCCGCAGGCGCGGGTGCGGCCGTGCATCGCCAGCGCCTGCACGCCGGCATTTTCGGCGATGTGCAGGATGTTTAGCGCATTGCGGTGTTCGCGATCCCATCCGGTGCGGATTTTCAGCGTCACCGGCACCTCGGGCACGGCTTTTACGACGGCGTCGAGGATGCGGCCGACCAGCGCCTCGTCCTGCAGCAGGGCCGAGCCTGCCATCACGTTGCACACTTTTTTTGCCGGGCAGCCCATGTTGATGTCGATGATCTGCGCGCCGCGGTCGACGTTGTGGCGTGCGGCTTCCGCCATCATCGCCGGATCGGCGCCGGCGATCTGCACGCTGATCGGATCGACCTCGCCTTCGTGGTTGGCGCGCCGCGCGGTTTTGGCCGAGCCGTACAGCAGCGAGTTCGAGGTCACCATCTCGGACACCGCCATGCCCGCGCCCAGCCTTTTGCAAAGCTGGCGGAACGGCCGGTCGGTCACCCCGGCCATGGGGGCGACGATCAGGCGGTTTTTGAGGAGGTGGGAGCCGATACGCATAAGGAGGGGGATTTTACCCGTGTCGGGAACACCCACCAAGCAGATGAGAAATTACATGAAGGCTGGAGAAAAACCGCCTGTACATCTACCATGACAGCGGTAGTTTCGTTCAAACTAGGGGAGAAAAAATGAGCTTCATGTCTGAATTTAAAGAGTTTGCGGTCAAGGGCAATGCGCTGGATCTGGCGGTTGGCGTCATCATCGGCGCGGCCTTTGGCAAGATCGTCGACTCGATCGTCAACGACCTCATCATGCCGCTCGCCAGCACGCTGTTCGGCGGCCTTGATTTCACCAATATGTTCATTGCGCTGGGTAGCGTGCCGCAGGGTGTCGTCATGACGCTGGCGGAAGTGAAAAAAGCCGGCGTGCCGGTGTTTGCCTATGGCAACTTCCTCACCATCCTGCTCAACTTCATCATCCTGGCCTTCATCGTGTTCATGCTGGTACGCCAGATCAACCGGCTGAAGAAAGCCAAAGCGCCTGCTGCGCCGCCTGCCACGCCGGAAGATGTGGTGCTGCTGCGCGAGATCCGCGACAGCCTGCGCAAGTAACGCCGCGGATCAGCGCGCGTCAGCCTGCAATTGCTTGAGCAGGACGCGCGCGTCCGCTTCCTGCGGAAACGCCAGACCGTTCGCCAGCAGGCGTTCGAGTTCGCTGCGTGCCCGCACGCGATCGCCCGACTGCGCATAGGCCGCCGCCAGGTGGTACTGGGTTTCGGCGGCATCGGGTGCTTTCGCCAGCGCCTGTTGCAACAGCTTGATCCCGCGTGCGGGCTGTTTTTGCTGTACCAGAATCCAGCCCAGCGTATCCATCACAGCCGGATTGTCCGGCGCCAGCTTGAGCGCCTGTTCGGCGATGCTTGTTGCGCGCGTGTCCCCACTTTCTGCGAGTGTCCAGGCAAGGTTGTTGAGGATCAGCAGATTGTTGGGCGTGCTGCTGTTGAGCAGCCAGTACTGTTCGCTCGCTGCAGCGAACTGTTTGCGCTTGAGCAGGCTTTCGGCCAGCGCCGCACGGCTGTTGGCATCGTTGGGCTGCTTGGCCAGCCAGTCTGTCAGGCGTTTTTCGCCCTCTTCCGGGCGCTGCATGGCGGCGAGTACTTTCAACTGACGGATGAGCAAGGTGCCTGAAGGCGCCAGCGCGTACGCCCGTTCCAGCGCGGCCAGGGCTGCGGGGAAATCCTTGCGCGCATACGCAACATCGCTTTCAAGCAGATAGCCGGACGGGTTGGCAGGTTTTTGCTGTTGCACCTGGCGGGCCTGCTTGAGCGCCTCGTCCAGACGCCCGCCCTGAATGTCGAGGCTGACCAGCATGGCTTGTGCATCCAGCAAGTCAGACTGGAGTCGAAGGGCGGCCTGCAGGCTTTTGCGTGCCGCTGCGTAGTCCCTGGCGACAACTTGTGCGGTTGCCAGTTTGGCCAGCGGCACGGCCTGACCAGGCTGGCGTTCCGCCAGTTTGCCAAAGCTGTTCAATGCGTTGGCGGTGTCGCCCAGCGCCAGTTGGGTGCTGCCCAGCAGGTCCAGTGCGGCAGTGCTGTCTGGCTGCGCATTGACGGCTTCGCGGGCGACGGCCAGCGCCTTGTTCTTGTCGCCGGTTGCCAGCAGGTGGCGCGCCAGCGCAATGCGCGGCTGTAGCGCTTGAGGGTGGAGGCTGGCGGCCTTTTCCAGCCAGGCGACATGGGCTTTTTTATCCTGACTGCGCTGGGCGAGGTCGGCCAGTGCGAGCATGGCGTCGAGATGCCTGGGATCGGCTTTCAGTACGCTCTCAAAACGCTGGCGGGCGGCGGCAGGCTGTTTGTCCTGCAGGTCGAGTTGCGCCAGGTTGGCGGCGGCGGGGAAAAACGCAGGGTCGAGTTTGAGCGCCTGGCTGAAGCTGTCGCGCGCACGCGCTGGATCCTGTTTGCCGAGGTAGGCCGCACCCCGGTAGTTCCAGGTCACGGGAGAAACGGTTTGTTTCTTTTCCAGTGTGTCGATGCCGGCCAGCGCGGCGTCAAACTGTTTGCGCTTGAGCTGGTCGAGAATGATGACAGTGTCTGCGCGATTGCCGGCGCCTCTCATCCCCGCTGCACCTTGCAGGTCGGCCAGCGCGCGGCTGTCGCCTTGCGCCAGGCGGGCAATGCCGAGTTCGGTGCGAATGTCGGCGTTGCCTGGGCTGAGCTTGGAAGCCTGTTCGAAGTAGCGCGAAGCCTGGGCGAAGTCTTTTTTGGCCAGCGCGATTTCACCCGCCACCACCAGCACGCCGGCGTCGGGTTGCGCCGACTTGAGCGATGCGGCCAGCGTGCGTTGCGCGTCGTCCGGACGGCCGAGGCGAAGTTGCGATGCGGCCAGCAGGCGGACTGCATAGCGGTTGTCCGGCATGGCCTTGACTACTTTATTGAGATGCGATTCCGCCGTCTGCATGTTGCCGAGCGCAAACTCGATAGCGCCGCCGAGCAGCAGGGCGGAGACAAAATTGGGTGCGGTTTTGAGGACGGCCGCGAGGCGGTCGCGTGCGCGTTCGGTTTTCTTTTCCTGAAAGTCGATCAGCGCCTCGGTGTAGCGCGCCTGCAAGCTGTTGGGCGTGATTTTCAGCGCCGCATCGACTTCCTTGCGCGCGTCGGCCAGCTGGTTCTGGTTGATGGCCATGCTCGCAAGCGCGAGTCGGGTGTCGCTGTTTTGCGGGTTCAGGCGGATGACTTCGCGATAGGCCGCTGTTGCCTCGGCGGGTTTGCCGCTGGCACGCAGCAGGTTGCCCTTCAGGATCAAGGCGTCCTGAAAGCCCGGGTCGAGGCGCAGCGCCTGATTGATTTCCAGCGTTGCCTGCACGAGGTTGTTGTCCGCCAGGGCCAACTGGGCCAGGGTCAGATGAACCTGGGCGCTGTCGGGAGCGATCTGCTGTGCATGCTGGAGCGTTTTGCGCGCGTCGTCCGGGCGGCGCAGTCCGAGTTCGGCCGATGCGCGCAGGGCCAGCAGGGTGGCGGCATTCGGGCTGGCGTCGTCGGGTACCGGCAGTTCGTCGAGCACGCGCTGGTAGTCCTGCTGCATCAGCAGCGTGCGCGCAATCAACGGGTTGACGGTGCTGGCAGGGATGCCACCATCGCGGGCGCGGCGAAACTCTTTTTCCGCGCTCGCCAGATCGAGCTGGGTGAGATACAGCTGGCCCAGTTCAAAGCGGGCCTCGGCATTTTTTTCGTCCTGCTCGATGGCGTTCTTGAGCTGGATCATCGCGGCCTTGAACTCTCCGGCCGCAAGCTTGGTTTTGGCTTCTTTCACCAGCGTGGCGCTGTCCTCGCCGCCACACGCGGTCAATAATCCCGCACTCAAAATCAGGGTCAGCAGCAGTCGTGAGGCGGGGCGTAACGGGGACATGGGTGCTCCAAGGCAGATAGGGGTGAGACAACCGGCTTATTTCAGGCCGACTTTTGCCATCAGGTCGTACAGGGTGGGGCGGGTGATGCCCAGCAGCTCGGCAGCCTGCGCGATACTGTTGTCGGTTTGCGCGAGGGCGCGGCTGATGGCCTGGCGCTCGGCATTTTCGCGCGCCTGTCGCAGGTTGAGCGGCTGCGGATCAGCATGGCCGGCTTCTAGGCCGAGATCGGCGGCGGTAATCTGGGTGCCGTCGGCCATGATGGTGGCGCGCTTGACCAAGTTTTCCAGTTCACGCACGTTGCCCGGCCAGGTGTGGGCTTCGAGTGCGTTCAGTGCATCGGAACTGAAGCCGCGAATGTTGCGGTTGAGCTCCTGTGCATTGCGCTCCAGAAAGGCCTGCGCCAGCAGGACTGCATCGCCGGGGCGCTCGCGCAGCGGCGGGATTTGGACGGTGATTTCGGACAGCCGGTAATACAGGTCTTCACGGAAGCTGCCTTCCTTGATCATGCCGGCAAGGTCGCGGTGGGTCGCGCAGACGACGCGCACGTCGACCGGGATTTCGCCGCGCCCACCCAGCCGCTCAATCACCCGTTCCTGCAAAAAGCGCAGGAATTTGGCTTGCAGCGGCAGCGGCAGGTCGCCGATTTCGTCGAGAAACAGGGTGCCTTCGTTGGCGTATTCGATGCGGCCAGCGGTTTGCTTGGCGGCACCGGTGAACGCGCCTTTTTCGTAACCGAACAGTTCAGATTCGAGCAAGGTGTCTGGAATCGCCGCGCAGTTGATCGCGACAAAGCGCTTGCCCGCGCGTGGCGAGAGTTCGTGTACGCCGTGTGCCAGCACTTCCTTGCCGGTGCCGGACTCGCCCAGCAACAACACGGTGACATTGGCCGGGGCGACCTTTTCCACGGTGCGGCAGATCCTCAGCATCGAGTCGCTGCTGGTGATCAGGCCGCGCAGCGCCGACCCGCTCTGCTTCGCGAGCAGCATGCGATTTTCGTTTTCCAGCGCGTGCAGGTGCAGCGCGCGGGCAATCATCAGCGCCAGGATGTCGGGATCGAACGGCTTCTGGAAAAAGTCGTAGGCGCCCAGGCGGATCGCCTGAACGGCATTGCTGCGGTCGAGATTGCCAGTGACGACGATGATCTTGGTGGCAGGGGCGAGCGCCAGGATTTGCTGCAGCGTGGCCAGCCCCTCGGTCGCGCCATCGACATCCGGCGGCAGGCCGAGGTCGAGCAGCACCACCGCGGGTTCGTGGCGACGCAACTGGGTGATGGCGCTGTCGCGGTCGTCGGCGACCACCAGTTCGTAATCGCCCAGGCTCCACTTGAGCTGCTTTTGCAAGCCGGGGTCGTCTTCCACCAGCAGTATTTTTGGTTTGGCGTCGCTCATGCGGCGTCTCCTTTAGAGTCGTTGTCCAGCGGTAAATTGAGTCGGAAGCGGGTGCCCTGCCCGAGGGTGCTGCTGACTTCGATGTTGCCATCGAGTGCGCGCAGGGTTTCCCGGCATTCGTAGGCGCCGATGCCCATGCCTGCGCCCTTGGTCGAATCGAAGGGCTGGAACAGGCGGGTGCGGATGAAATCCTCGTCCATGCCGCTGCCGGTATCAGTGATTTCGATGATCGCCTGCCCGGATTCCGCGAACGCGCGCAGGGTCACACTGCCGTTCGGCGGGGTCGCTTCCAGCGCATTTTGCAGCAAGTGGCCAATGGCGCGGGTGAGGCGTTCGGGTTCGGCGCTGACCCGCAATTCAACGGGCGGCAATATCAGGGTGGGGCGCAGCTTGAACGCCTGTTTGCTGGCCACCGCCTCGTTCAGGATATCGGTCAGGCTGACCGGGTGGTTGCGGGTTGGGTTGCCGTCGCGGCGCAATTGCCTGAGCACCTTGTTCATGCGGGTGACGGCGTTGTCCACGGTGTCCAGCATGTCGGCCTGAAACTCGGGATTGTCCTTGTGCTTTTCGGCGTTGGCCAGCAGCAGCGAGAGTTGGGCGACCAGGTTCTTCAGGTCGTGAATGACGAACGTGGTGGTGCGGTTGAACGATTCGAACTGGCGCGCCACAATGAGCTCATTGGATGCGCGCATCTGCGCCAGATGCGCGGCGGCTTGACGCGCCGCCACCTTGAGCAGGTCGCTCACTTCCCAGTTGAAGCTGATTTTTCCCAGCGAATGTTTCAGCACGACAAAGCCGAGCAGTTCGTCGTGCAGCAGCAGCGGCACCACCAGCCAGGCGTCGGCGGTTTGTTGCAGCCAGGCGGGGGCATTGAGTTCGCCGTAGAGGTCGCGGCGGGTTTGCATTTCGTCCAGATCCATTACCCACTGGGTGCGGGTGAGCCATTGCACGAATTCGGAGTCGATCGGCTCGGCGCCCTGAATGTCGGCCCAGTTCCAGTGGCTGGCGCGCTGGTAGCTGCCGGGGCTTTCACGCATCCACAGTGCGCCGCCCGGACTTTCGAGCAGCTTGGCCAGCGCTTCGACTGCGCGCTCGCACAGCTGTTCGCCGGGCCGGCCTTCGGTGAGGGTACGGGTGAATTTGAGCCACTCTTCGCGGTAGTCGTAGCGGTAACTGAAGAAATGCTTGGACAGGAATACCCGCAGACGCGCGCGCAGGGTGCCGGAAAACATCAGCAGCACCAGCAGCATGGCAGCGGCGAAAACGAACACGGTCTGTACCACGTCGCCCCATTCGCCGCCGAAAAGGCGCAGGTAATATCCCGCGCTGGCCATCAGCAGCAGATAGACGCCGGCGGCCAGCAGACTGGCGGTGTGGAAGGCCATGCTGCGCGACAGCCCGACGGGCGCAGCCCACTGCGGATTGCGGGCGGCGGAGACAGCAATCAGCGGGGTGATCAGCGCCGCGGCATAGCCGCGCGCAGCCCATACCCGAAGGTCGATTGTGCCGAACAGGGTGGCGTTGGCGTAGAGATAGAAGTCGTAAACAAACAGCCCGCCGAGGCCGAGGCAGAGAAACTTGATGGCCCAGCGATCCTCCGGGCGCGAGCTGCGATAGACCTGCTCGACCAGCACCAGCCCCATCACCGAGAGCAGCACCATCCCCATATTGCCCAGCCCTCGTAGCGGCAGGCCCAGCACGGCGGCAAGGTCGGGTACGAGACTGACGAGAAGCAAAGCCGAAACGATTCCAGCGCTGATCACCCGAATGAGCCGCAACGGGGCGGGCAGGGAGGCGCCCGGCGGCAGTCGAAGATGCAGGATATAAAGCAGTAAGGCGAGCCAGGCGCCATTGCGCGCGATTTCGGCCACCAGCCCGAGTTGCGGCGGCAGCCAGCCGGTCGCGCTGAACGTGGAAAGCATGCCCCATGCGGCACTCAGTCCGGTGGCGAGCACCAGCAGGCGGCCTTGGGCACGTTGCCGCCAGCTGGCGACGATCAGCCCGGACAGGCCCAGATAGGCTAGTGCGGCCAGCCCATATCCTACAGCGGCCAGAATCAGCGGGGGGGTGGACATAAGCGTGGTCAGGGACGCACGCTCAGCGTACGCCTTTGCCCCACAACACGACTTGTGCGGTCTGGAACAGGATCATGAAGTCGAGGAAGAGACTGTGGTTCTTGACGTAATACAGGTCGTATTGCAGCTTGTGCATGGCATCGTCATCGGTTGCGCCATAGGGGTAGCGCACTTGTGCCCAGCCGGTGATGCCGGGTTTGACCGTATGGCGCACGCCGTAATAGGGGATTTTTTGGGTCAGATCCTGCACAAAATAAGGGCGTTCCGGACGGGGACCGACAAAGCTCATGTCGCCAAAAAACACGTTGAAAATCTGCGGTAGTTCGTCGATGCGGGTACGTCGGATGAAGCGGCCGGTGAGCGTGACGCGGCTGTCATTCTGGCCTGCCCAGCGCGGCTTGCCGTCTTTTTCGGCGTCGACGCACATGCTGCGGAACTTGAGGATGGTGAAGTTGCGGCAGCCCTGGCCGACGCGTTCCTGGCGGTACAACACCGGCCCCGGGCTTTCCAGTTTGATCAACAGAGCGGTCAAAGCCATGATGGGCAGCGTGACCGTCAGCATGGCTGCGCTGATGATCAGATCGAACAGGCGCTTGACGGTATCGCGCAGCATGCCCTGGTCAAACCCCTCGGACAGGATCATCCAGCTGGCATTCATCGAGTCGAGCTGCAAATGGCCGTTTTCACGTTCGAAAAAATTCGACAGCTCAAGCACGCGGATGCCGCGCAACTTGCACTGCAGAAGCTCCTGGACCGGCATGCCGCCGCCCCGGCGGTCGCGCACGGCAATGACGATTTCACTGATTTGCAGCCGCTCAGCCAGTGTAGGCAGCGGTTCCGTGGTGTCGAGAATGCGATCATGATTGACGAAATGATGACTCCCGCCCATGGGTAAATAGCCGACGATCTGGGTATTGCTGGCGTGGCCGAGCTTGGACAGGAGGGCTTCGATATGCGCGGCGCGGCTGCTGGTGCCGATGACCAGGGTGCGGGTTTTGAGCGCGCCCACCTGCGTCCAGCGAATGAATAGCGCGCGGCTGAGCAGGATGCCGCATAGCGCCAGGCCAAACGACAGCAGGAACGCCCCGCGGCCGAGCAGCAGCGAAGGGAAGAGGTAAAACAGCACGCTCATGGTGATCAGCCCCAGACCGAAACTCAGGCCCAGTCGCTGCAACAGGGCTCGAATGCCGCCACGCCATTCCGTCGCATACAAGCCGCTGGCGGTCATCAGGCCCAGCATGACGAGGGTGAATAACAGCGCCTTGGGGAACAGGGGGGCGAGTTCATCGGGGGTGACGCCGAAATCGAGAAAACGTGCGCTGACGCCCAGATAGATGGCGCCGCCCAGAATCAAGGCTTCCGTCATGAGCAGCATCAGTACATTCAGGGGGATGTAGTGCCGGAAAAAGCGGATCACGGTGAAGGGCTCAATTGCGTTTGTATGGGGAATTTGTGAGCAGCTTTCATGCCAATGCGGGCGTAACGGGGCAAGCCTGGCGACTCAGGGGAGTTCCCGCACTTGGGGTAAACGCAGGCGGCGCGGGCTGCCATCCGCCTGTAAACGCTTCATGTTGCGTAATTCTGCAGCAGGGTAAACGATGAGATCAACCGGCGCGCGCGGGTCGTTGATCAGATAGCGGGGATAGACCAGCCCGCCGTTGTCGGCCGGGCGGTGTTCGCCAGCCTGATAAGGCATGGGGAGTTGCATCAGCAGAAACTCCACCTCTTTCTGGTCGTCGGTAAACAGTTGCAGGTTGATGTCGGCATGGGGGCCTGCCGTTCCGTTGAGCACAGAACCGGTGAGGTGCGGGTCAAACGCCGCCAGTTGTTCCATGTATTCGATTGCGGTTTGCCGCAGCAGGCGCAGCAGCGAGCGGGTTTCGTCTGCCTGGAACAGGGATTGATAGCTGCGCAACGCATCCTCGACCTGCTGGTTGTCGGGCAGGCTGCCACTATCGGGCGCGCCCAGCTGGCGTGCCGCCTTGCGCTTGGCACTGCCATAATCCGGCGCGCCGTTTTCAGCCAGGATACGCGCCGCCGCGTGCGCAATGCGGCGGCGCATGTCCTGGTTTTTCATTGAAACAGCCCTGGTTCGGCGTCGTCCTGGCCGGTTGAGTCGCCCGGTGTTTCCGGGACTCCTTCGGGTTCAACAACGGCTTCATCGCCAGGCTGGAATTCCTGGTAAAAATGTTCGGTCATGCCGGGTGCCGGCGCATCGGTGAGCATTCCCATCAACTCATCAGCCAATCCAGGCACCAGACGCTTGCCCGTGTTCGGGTTGATTTGTACGGTCACGATCCCCGATGGCATGGCCCAGGTTTTTTGGGGCACACCCTTGAGCGCGGAACCCATGAACTTTATCCAGATCGGCAGGGAGGTTTGCGCGCCTGTTTCGCTGCGTCCGAGTGATTTTGGCTGGTCGTAACCCATCCACGATATGGCCACCAGATCGGGGTTGTAGCCGGCAAACCAGGTGTCGCGCGCGTCGTTGGTGGTGCCAGTTTTACCGGCCAGATCGCTGCGTCCCAGCTGGCCGGCACGCGCGGCGGTGCCATATCGCACCACGTCCTGCATCATCGACGTCATCAACCAGGCATTGCGTGGGTCGAGCACCCGCGGCGCCTTGCCGCCGACCACTTGCGGGCTGGCCTGCATCAGCAGGCGGCCATCCTTGTCGGTCACTTTGTCGATCAGATAGGGTTTGACGCCGAAACCGCCATTGGCAAACACGCCATACGCCGCAGCCAGCTGCAGGGGAGTGACGCTGCCCGCGCCCAGTGCCATGGTGAGGTAGGGCGGATGGCGTGCCGGATCGAATCCAAAGCGGCGAATATAGTCACGGGCGTAGTACGGACCGATGCCTTGCAGAATCCGGACCGACACCAGATTGAGCGATTTGGTCAGCGCGCTACGCATCCGCACCGGGCCGCTGCTGCTGCCATCGTAGTTCTTTGGTTCCCAGGCGGTACCGCCCGCTTCTTCGGCAGCCAGCGTCAACGGCGTGTTTTCGATCAGCGTTGCCGGGGTATAGCCTTTTTCCAGCGCGGCTGAATAGACGAAAGGTTTGAAGCTCGATCCGGGCTGCCGCCAAGCCTGCGTGACGTGGTTGAACTTGTTGCGGTTGAAATCAAATCCACCCACCAGCGCGGTAATCGCGCCGTCTTTCGGGTTCAGGGCAACCAGGGCGGCCTCGACATCCGGAAGCTGCACCAATCGCCAGGGTTTCTTTTTGCCTGCAACCTGCACCCGAACCACCGCGCCTGCAGACAACTTTCGCCCCTTTTTTCCCGCGACCCAATTGGCAACCCACTTCAGCGAGTTTCCGCTGATGTCGATGACCTCGCCGTCACGCAGCTGGGCGCGGATCAGTTGGGGACTGGCGCTTATCACCACGGCGGGCAGCATGTCGCTTACCGGTGCAAGCTCTTCCAGCGCATGGGTGATCGCCGCTGAACGGGCATCCTTGTCGGATGGGAGCGGGATGTTTTTTTCTGGCCCACGATAGCCGTGGCGCTGGTCGTAATCGGCAACACCTTGCCAGACTGCCTCATTGGCAGCCTTTTGCTGGGCGCTGCGCAGCGTGGTGACAGCCTTGTAGCCCGAGCTGTAAATCGACTCGCCGTATTTTTCAAACAAGGCCTGGCGCACCATCTCGGCAACAAAATCAGCGTCAACCGTGGTGCGCTGGCGTTCCTGGCGAATCACCAGTTTTTGGTTTACAGCCGCCTGCCGGGTTGGCTCGTCGATGAACTTGAGGGTATACATCCGCTTGAGCACATATTCCTGGCGGGTTTTGGCGCGCGGAAAGTTAACCACCGGGTTATAGCGCGACGGCGCTTTAGGCAGGCCTGCCAGCATGGCGAACTCGGCCAGCGACAATTCCTGTATGGGTTTTCCGAAGTAAGTGCGCGCTGCTGCTGCAAAGCCGTAGGCGCGCTGGCCGAGATAGATCTGATTGATATACAGCTCAAGGATTTTGTCTTTGGACAGGCTGTGCTCGATCTTCATTGCCAGCATGGCTTCGGACAGCTTGCGGGTCAGGGTTTTTTCATTCGACAAAAAGAAATTGCGCGCCACCTGCATGGTGATGGTCGATGCACCTTCCTTGGCGCCGCCAGACAACAGGTTGGATCCCGCTGCGCGCAGGATGCCAAGGGTGTCCACCCCGCCGTGACTATAAAATCGTTCGTCCTCCGCGGCGATGATGGCCTGCTTCATGTAGGCCGGAACCTTGTCGATGGCAATGAATGCGCGACGTTCCTCGCCAAACTCACCGATCAGGGCGCCGTCAGCCGTATAGATCCGCAACGGCAGCTTGGGCTTGTAGTCGGTGAGTGCCTCGAGTGGGGGCAGATTGGGGTAAATCAGCGCGGCGGCCAGCCCAGCAAGCGCTGTGCCGACGACGCCAAGACTAATAAAGAGTGCCAGTGCGTAATGCCACCATTTGGAAAACATCCGATCCCTTTTGTGCAAGCCTAAAGTTTCCGCAGATTATAGGCGTTAGTGGTGTTGGAAATTGGATACAGTTGTTGAGTGCCCGTCTTGCTGACGGGAAAAAACTGTTAAAAACCGTGTGTTGTTGCTAGCATTTAAAAAAATTAACAAGAAAAAGCGCCAACCCACAGAAGCGTAAAGGAAAAACTCTTGCACCTGAATATCAATCTAGACTGGTTGTCCGCCAAGGGGCTGCCCATCCTGGGTCTGGACATCAGTACAACTGCGATCAAGCTGGTCGAGTTGTCTGATGCCGGAAAAGGGATGTTGCGGATCGAGCGCTATGTGATCGAACCCTTGCCCAAGGATGCAGTGATGGATGGCAACATTGCTAATCTTGACCAGGTGGCCGACACCTTGCGTACAGCCTGGAAAAGCCTGGGTTCGCGGGTCAGGAATGTGGCTTTGGCGCTGCCTTCGTCAGCCGTGATCACGAAGAAAATCCTCGCGCCGGCCAGCCTCAGTGGCATCGATCTGGAAAATCAGGTTGAAGCCGAGGCCAATCAGGTCATCCCATTTTCACTGGACGAGGTGAACCTGGATTTTCAGGTGCTGGGTCCCTCTCCCGGCAGCCCCGATGACGTGCAAGTCCTGCTCGCTGCCGCGCGCAAGGAAAAGGTCGAGGATCGGGTGGCAGCCGTGGAAGCAGCCGGCCTCAAGGCGTTGATCATGGACGTTGAGTCGTATGCAACGCAAACCGCCTATGAACAGATAGCGCATCTGATGCCCGGCGGAGGTGCCGGGATCACCGTGGCCATCATCGATGTAGGCGCGCAAAACATGCACATCAATATCCTGCACGACAATGATTCGGTCTACCTGCGCGAGCATGGGTTTGGCGGCAGCCAGCTCAACAATGAAATCGCACGTCGTTACAGCATGAGCAGCGAAGAAGCTGAAAATGCCAAGCGCAAGGGCACGCTACCCGAAAGCTACGACATGGAAGTCTTGCAGCCTTACAGCGAAACGCTGGCGATGGAAATTGGCCGCGCATTGCAGTTGTTCACGACCTCCACCCAGTATCGCAAGGTCGACCAGATTCTGTTGGCGGGTGGCGGTGCCATGATTCCCGGCATCGACGAGGTCGTAGCCCAGCGCACCGGAACCGCGACCATGGTTGTCAATCCGTTTGCCAATATGGCAGTCGGCAGCAAAATCCGGCCACAGGCATTGACCGCCGATGCGCCTTCCCTCTTCGTTGCTTGTGGCCTCGCCATGCGGAGGTTTGACCCCCAATGATCCGCATTAACCTACTCCCCCACCGCGAACTGGCACGTGCTTCACGTCGCCGCCAGTTCACTGTTCTGCTTGGTGTTGCCGTGGCCACGGGTCTTGTGACCGTCGTCCTGGGGCATGCCGTGATCGCTGCGCAGCAGTCGAATCAGGATGCCCGCAATGCTTTCTTGACGCAGGAGATCACTAAACTTGACAGCCAGATTGGCGAAATCAAGAAAATCCGCGAACAGACCCAGGCCTTGCTGGCGCGCAAGCAAGTTGTTGAAACGCTGCAATCCAATCGTACCGAGGTCGTTCATCTGTTCGACCAGATGATCCGCCTGTTGCCCCAGGGCTTGTATCTCAAGTCCTTCAAGCAAGCGGGCGATGTAGTCACCATTACCGGGTATACCCAGTCAAGCGCGCGCGTCTCGACGTTGATGCGTTCGCTGGACGATTCGCCCTGGTTTGAATCAGCCGGTCTGGTCGAAATCAAGGCTGCCACCGTGAACAATCTGCGCGCCAATGAATTTGTTTTGACGGTTAAGCAAACCCGCCAGCAGCTTGACGACGCAACCGATAAGGGGGGCAAAGCATGACCCTTGACGATATCAATCAACTTGATCTGAAAACGCTGGCCGACTGGCCGCTGCCAAGTAAATTGGCCGCGCTGGCGATCTTGTGTGTGGCAATTGTGGCAGCAGGCTGGTGGTTCGACTGGCGGGGCGGCATGGAAACGCTGGAAGTGACCAAGCAAAAGGAAACCGAGCTGCGTGGCGTGTTCACCACCAAGAAAAACCAGGCAATCAATCTGGACGCGTACAAGAAACAACTGGCTGACATTGAGCAGGCGTTTGGTGCGCTGTTGAAACAGCTGCCGAACAAGCAGGAAATGGATGCGTTGATTACCGATGTCAACCAGGCGGGGTTGGGTCGTGGCTTGCAGTTCGAGTTGTTCCGGCCTGAAGCCGAGACAGTGTCCGAGTTTTACGCTGAAACGCCGATTCGCGTCAAAATTACCGGGGGTTATCACGATGCGGCGGCTTTCGTCAGCGACGTGTCCAAGCTGTCACGCATCGTGACCTTGCAGGATATCGTCATGGAACCCGGCAAGGAAGGGGTGCTGAATATGGATGCAGTTGTCAAAACCTATCGCTACCTGGATGACGAAGAAGTAATTGCGAGCAAGAAGCAATCCAAGGAGCAGCCCAAATGAAGCGCTTGCCGATTGTATTTATGGTGTTGGGCTTGAGCGGGTGCGGCGGCGGCAGCATGGACGACCTGCATGCTTTCGTTGCCGAAACCGGCAAGGACATGCAGGGAAAAATCGAGCCGCTGCCTGAGGTGAAGGTCTACGAGCCGTTTACCTATAACGCGTTTGATCTGCCTGACCCTTTCAAGCCAAGGAAGCTGTCGACCGGTGGCGGGGGGGGGATGCAGCCTGATCTCAATCGCCCGAAAGAGCCCCTGGAGGCTTTTTCGCTCGAAACACTGAAGATGGTGGGCGTGTTGTCGAAGAACGGCAGTATCAATGCAGTGGTGAAGACGCCTGATAACGCGATTTATCACGTTAAAAAGGGCAATTACATGGGCCAGAATTTTGGCTTGATCACGCAAATTAGCGAGAGCGAAGTCAGTTTGCGTGAGACTGTTCAGGATAGCGCCGGGGATTGGACCGAGCGCTCCAGCACCCTGATTTTGCAAGAATGATTTGTAGCACTGTATATAAAGAGGCTGACATGAACGCATTGCCGAAGATTGCCCAGAAACTGACCCGTCATCTGTTCGGGTTTGCCCTGCTCACCAGCTTGGCGCTGCCGCTTGCCGTGCGCGCCGCCGACGCGCCGCCTACCAGCAACGCGGTGCAAAGCGTCGAGTCCACTACCCTGCCTGGCGGCAAGGTAATGGTGAGGGTCAAGCTCAAAAAAGCGCTGACAGCAACGCCAGCCGGCTTTACCGTGGGGAATCCACCCCGCATCGCGCTGGACTTGCCTGATACGGGAAATGCCTTGGGGCGTAATACCGTGGAAGCCAATGTGGGTCCGCTGACGAGCGTGAATGTGGTGCAGGCGGGTACGCGTTCGCGTCTGGTGCTGAACCTGAACAAATCGGTCGAATACGATACTCGGATCGATGGCAATCTGCTGTTGATTTCACTGGGTGATACCAGCGTGGGCGTCGCACCGGTGAATGCCAATCCGCGCTTTGCAGAGGCGGCACCCGGCACAGCGGCTCACAGCATTCGTGATGTTGACTTCAGGCGTGGTGCAACGGGTGAGGCGCGTATTGTCACCACATTGTCAGACTCGCAAGCCGGCATCAACATCCGCCAGCAATCCGGCGGTGTAGTGGTTGATTTCATCGGCACCGATTTGCCCAAGTCCCTGCAGCGCCGGATGGATGTCGCTGATTACGGTACGCCGGTGCAGATCATCGAAACCTACAAGCTGGGTGACAACACCCGCATGGTGATTCAGCCCAAGGGCGGTTGGGAGTATTCGGCCTATCAGACTGACAACAACTTCATTGTCGAGGTCAAGAAGAGCGACGATGCCCAGAAGAAAACTGCCGATGGCAAGGTGAAATACACCGGCGAAAAGCTCTCGCTGAACTTCCAGAATGTTGAAGTGCGCTCGGTGCTGCAAGTCATTGCAGACTTTACTGGCCTGAACATCATCGCCAGCGACACCGTGACCGGCAATCTCACCCTGCGGCTGAAAGACGTGCCGTGGGATCAGGCGCTTGAACTCATCATGCAGACCAAGGGCTTGGACAAGCGCCAGAATGGCAACGTGATCTGGATTGCGCCCAAGGATGAACTGCTGACCAAGGAAAAACTCGAGTACGAAGCCCGGTCAGCCGTGGCCGATCTGGAGCCCATGTCCACCGAGTACATCCAGCTCAACTACATGCGGGCGGATGAAGCGCAGACCATGTTGTATGGTTTCTCCATGGGCGCCTTCCTCAACTCGGCAGGCGGTGGCGTCAACTGCTCGGCGCAGGCACAGGGCCTGGGTGGCGGTGCGGTGGCGCAGGCTTCGCAGCAGGGCAAGGGCGACAACGACCAGAAGGTCCTGACCAAGCGCGGCCGTGCGACCTACGAACTGAAAACCAACACGCTGATCATTACGGATACGCCGCGCAAGATTCAGGAGGTGCGTGAACTGCTCACCCGTCTGGATGTGCCTGCGCGTCAGGTCATGATCGAGGCGCGCGTGGTGGTGGCAAACGATGGCTGGAGCCGTGATTTGGGTGCGCGTCTGAGTTTTGCTGCCAGCAATAGCAGCGGTAGCCGGACGTTCAGTGGTGCTGGACAGCTCCTGCCTAATGTCGCCCCTAACTTGATTACCACCCTGATCGACTCGGCCAACGGAAACTTCCTGGACTTGGAGTTACGTGCACTGGAGGAAAACAATCGGGGCAAAGTTATTTCCAACCCGCGTGTGATGACCACGAACCAGAAACCGGCGGTGATCCTTAACGGTACGCAGATTCCCTACATTACGCCGCCTTCGCAATTGGGTGGAGTTAACACGGTGACGTTCAAGGATGCTTTCCTGTGCTTGCTGGTCGATCCACAGATTCTGAACAACGATTCGATCATCCTGACGGTTGAAGTTCAGAAAGACGCGATACGAGAGATCGCGAACATTGGTGACAATCCAGCGATCGACACCAAGCGGATCAAGACCCAGGTGCGTGTGGGTAACGGTGAAACCCTGGTCTTGGGCGGGATTTTTGATGGTGATGAAAATGCGACCACAAGCAAGGTTCCATTCCTGGGGGATATCCCGGGGTTAGGGAATCTGTTCAAGACCACCACAAAGTCGAACAGCAAAACCGAGCTGATCATTTTCCTGACGCCCCGTATCCTCGACGAACGTTTGTCGCTGCGTTAATCGGATCAGCATCCAAAGCGCGGGCTCGTCCCGCGTTTTTTTTCGTTCATTTTTTCCGTCTGCCAGCTTGTCTGGCACACCCGCCGCCAAGGCTGTCGTCCATTACAATGCCGCCATGAGCAAGCAAGACAATCTTTATCTCGTCGGCCTGATGGGTGCAGGTAAAACCACGGTAGGGCGGTTGCTTGCCAAGCATTACGGTTGCGAGTTTTTCGATTCGGATCATGTAATCGAGGCACACACGGGCGTCAAGATTCCGGTCATATTCGAGATCGAGGGCGAAGCGGGCTTCCGCAAGCGCGAGGAAGCAGCGGTTGCCGAACTGACGGCCTTGTCGGGCATTGTGCTGGCTACGGGCGGGGGGGCCATTTTGTCGCCCAGCAACCGCGACACGTTGCGCAGAAATGGCGTCGTGATTTACTTGCATGGAACGCCCGAACACTTGCATGAACGGACCCGGCACGACCGCAGCCGGCCGCTGCTGCAAACCGAAAATCCCCTGGCCCGACTGCGCGAGTTGTATGCGCGGCGTGACCCGCTGTACCGCGAAATAGCCGATATTGTGGTGGATACCGGGCGGCAGAGCGTGTCGGGCATGTTGCGTGTACTTTACGGGAAACTGGATTTGTTACGGAGCGGATTGCCCTCGCCTGACAGGGTGGATTGAATGCGGCGGATCGTCTGCGCATTGTTGATTTTTTGCCTGGCGGCCACGGCCACGGCCATGGCGATCGATTACCACGCGACCCCGGACGATTATCGTCATCTCTTGCGCCGCTTGCAGCCGGGTGACCGTTTGTTGCTGGCACCCGGCGATTACCAGCAGGGTTTGCCGCTACACCATCTGTCAGGACGTGCGGGACAGCCCATCGTCATTGAATCTGGCAACCCGGCCGCGCCGCCGCGTTTTATTGCCCGGCCGCGTGTCAATACCATCAGCCTGGTCGATGTGCGATATGTGAGCGTGCGCGATCTGGAACTCGATGGCCAAAACCAGCCGGTGGATGCAGTCAAGGCAGAAGGCCACAGCCGCTTTGCCGATTTCATCACGCTGGAAAGGCTGTATATCCACGACTATGCCGCGTCGCAGCAGAACGTGGGCATCTCGACCAAGTGCCCGGCATTCGGATGGGTGGTAAAAGGCAACCGTATCGAACGGGTGGGCACCGGCATGTACTTCGGCGATGCTGATGGCTCGGATGCATTTGTCGGCGGGCTCATTGAAGGCAACCGGATCAGTCACACGCGGGGTTACAGCCTTCAGATCAAACATCAAAAAATCCGTGCGGCAGAATACGCGGATCGCCATGACACGGTGATCAGGTACAACGTGTTTTCCAAACAGGGTGCGCCAGCTGGAGCGCAGCCGCGCCCCAATGTCCTGCTGGGGCATTTGCCATTGACCGGGGCGGGCAGCGCGGATCGTTATCTGGTCTACGGCAACCTCTTCTGGCACAACCCCGGCGAAGCCCTGTTGCAGGCGGAAGGCCGGGTTGCGGCCTACGACAATCTGTTCGTCAATGGCAGCGGCGATGCGATTCATATTCAGCCGCACAACGATGTGCCACGCGACATGGCGATTTTTTCCAATACCGTGCTGGCGTCGGGAGACGGGATTCGGGTGCGCCGTGCCGGGAATGCGGCTTATCGTCAGCACGTGATCGGCAATGTGGTGGCAGCCGCCATCCCTTTTCAGGGGGGCGAGACAGCCCACAATCTGGCGCTGGCCTATCGCGCCGATTGCTTGAGCGCCTCCCCGGCTGAGCTGAACCCTTGTTTGCTTGCGGGCCATCCGTCACCGCGCCGCTTGCCTGATGCGCTCGTGCGTGAGTTGGCTGCCTACCCCGGCTGGCAATCAGCCGGCCTTCCAGATGGCGACCCCACTCCAGGTGCACGTCTTCCCGCGGCCTTGGTGCGTACCGTGGGGGCCGCCCCATGAGACACAATACAGCGCCGTCATTCCCGCTTCGTGGTCTGTTGTGGCTGGGTGCGCTGGCCTACACCGTGTTTGTGGTCTACGGCAGTTTGGTGCCGCTGGATTTCCGCGCGTTGCCATGGGGCGAAGCGGTATCGCGATTTTCCGCAATACCGTTTCTTGATCTGGGTATCGGCTCGCGCGCCGACTGGATGGCCAATCTGCTGTTGTTCATTCCGCTGACATTCTTGTGGATGGGGGTGTTGACAGCCGGCGCCAGCACCTTGCGAACCCGTCTTGTCATGCTGGTGCTGATTCCCGCCGCAGCCGCCCTGAGTGTGGGTATCGAGTTTACCCAGCTGTTCTTTCCGCAGCGCACGGTGTCGCAGAACGACATCCTGGCTGAAACCCTGGGGGGCCTCATTGGTGTATTGGTCTGGTGGGGGGCGGGCAGCCGTTTTCTTGAATGGCTGCGTTCCTGGCAACGGCAGCATGCCCGCGCTGCGCTGGCTGAACGCCTGGCCTGGGTGTATCTGGCAGGCGTGCTGGTTTACAACGTCCTGCCGCTCGATCTGACCATCAGCCTGGTCGAGATTTTTCACAAATGGCAGGATGGCAAGGTCAATCTGATTCCGTTTGGCCGGTTGCCGGATGATGCGGCCTATGCACTGTATGAAATCGCCACCGATGCCTTGATCTGGATTCCTTTGGCCTTGTTGTGGCGGCTCGATGGCACACGCAGCACCTGGCGTGTGTGGGGAATGACCCTTGCCACTGCAGCGTTGCTGGAATGCCTGCAGCTGTTTGTTTATTCGCGGGTGAGCGATGTGACGGACCTGTTCACTGCAGCGCTTGGTGCCGCGCTGGGCAGTCTGGTGGGGAGCCGGTTGGCCACGCGCGCCGCGCTGCAGCACCAGCCTCCGCTCTGGGCGAACTGGCTGCCGTTTGCGCTGGCGGCGGGATGGATGGCCGCGTTGTGTTTTGTGTTCTGGTTTCCCTTTGACTTTCGTACCGATGGCGCGTTTGTTAAAAGCCGTCTCGACTTCGTGCAGCGCGTGCCGTTCGAGGTGTATTACTTTGGTACCGAATATCGCGCCATTACCGAGGTCTTGCGCAAGACCCTGTTCTTTGCTCCGCTTGGCGGCCTGCTGGCATGGGGCGTGGCGCGCCAGCCATGGCGCTGGCGCAGTCCGCTGTTTGCCGTGTCGATGCTGGTGCTGGCGGGGATGCCTGTCCTGATCGAGCTGGGGCAGGTGATGCTGCCGCACAAAATTGCTGACACCACCGATTTTTTGCTGGCCTGGCTGGGTGGGCTGGCGGGTTATGGCGTGGCGCGACGCATGGCGCGGGCGCCGCGCCAGCTTGTGCCCCAGCAAAAAACCGTGACCCGGGAAGTTGCGCCCGTCGCGCCCGTCGCGCCTCAACCCGCAGTGCGCGGCTACTTTTACCTGGTGCTGGGCGGTTTGAGCCTGTTGTTTTGGGGCGCAGCACATGCTCCCTTCATCCCCTACAACGTGCGTGAGCTGTTGGGGCAGGATGCCCACTGGTGGGCTGCGCCGTTGCTTGCGCTGGCATGCATCTGGCTGGCCGTGTGGCCCTTGTGGCTGGCACGGCGCAAGGTGTCAGGCGGCACGCGTACCGGGCAAGTGCTGCTTGGCTTGGTGTTTTATGGTGTTGTCGTGTTTGGGCTGCTATGGACGGCGGTGCCGGTTGAAAGCCTGCATGATCTGGTCGGCAGCCCGGTGCTGAACTGGCCGGGACAGTGGGAAACCGGGCTGCGCTGGGTGGCACTGGCGGCGGTGCCCGGTGCCTTGCTGTATCTGGCCGCGCAAACGGTGCGCCGCTGGCGTGGAAAGCGTCTGGGTGCGTTGCATTTTTGGGCGGCGCTTCCGGTGCTGCTGTTGGCTTACTGGGGCGTAATGATCGAAGCCGCGACCGACAACCTGACCGAGCTTATCGCCACCCCGCAGCCGCTTGCCTTTACCGCATTATGTGTCTGGCTCTACAGCCTGTTTGCCGTTGCGGCTTTGTTTGCCTCTCCCGTGAGCAAAGCACAGCGCAGTGCACGCTTGATCGGATTGCTGATCTCGCTCCCCCTGGCTATCGGGTTGTTGCACCTTGGGCTGGCAGATGAAATCGATAAATATGGCCAGCAGTTTTCAGCGCTGCAGTTTCTGTTGAGCAGCGATCGCCAGCATTACGCATCCCAGCCTGTCATCTGGCTGCGTTACAGTGTGTTGCACACGCTTGTCATTGCAACGCTTGCCTTCATACAATGGCCGTTCTTCCGTTCCGCACCCTCCCAGCGTCCCCTCTCTCATGGCCCTGATTGATGTCTTTAATGGCGATGCCGATGGCATCTGCGCACTGCACCAACTGCGCCTGGACCACCCCGCCGAGTCCGAACTGGTGACCGGCCCCAAACGCGACATCAGCCTGCTGAAACGGGTCAAGGCGCAGGCAGGCGATCAGGTCACCGTACTCGACATTGCGCTGTCGAAAAACCGCGAGGCGCTAGACGGCTTGCTCGAAGCCGGCGCGCAGGTGCGGTATTTCGACCACCACCAGCCAGGCGACATACCCGTTCACCCGCATTTCGAACCGCACATCGACACCGATGCCAACGTCTGCACCAGTCTGCTGGTGAATCAGTTTCTGGGCGGCAAACAATTGGCGTGGGCAGTAGTCGCTGCGTTTGGCGACAACCTGGCCGATGCCGCGCGTCAGGCTGCCTTGCCGCTGGGATGGTCCGCCGATCAACTGGCGCACTTGCAGTCGCTGGGCGAATGCCTCAACTACAACGGCTATGGCGAAACGCTCGATGATCTGTTTTTCGATCCCGCCGAGTTGTATCGTCAGCTGCGCCCCTATGCCGACCCTTTTGCCTTCATCGCCGAGTCGGCGGCGTATCAAACGCTCAAAACGGGTTACCAGAGCGACATGGCGCGCGCCGTTGCCGTCAATGCGGCGGAGGCGCGCGCCAGCGGCCGTATTTTCATGCTGCCCGCTGAAAAGTGGGCGCGGCGGATTTCCGGCGTGTTTGGCAACCAGCTCGCGGTCGAGTCGCCCACGCAGGCACATGCCGTGCTCACGGCCAAAGCAGATGGCGGCTATGTGGTGAGCGTGCGCGCACCGATGGTGGCCAAATCGGGGGCTGACACCCTGTGCAGTCAGTTTGAAACCGGCGGTGGGCGCAAAGGCGCGGCCGGCATCAACCACCTGCCCGAAGCCGAGCTCGGTCGCTTCAATGCGGCTTTTTTCGACATTTATCGCTGAACTCCGGAATCGACATGAACCAGCTCATTGCACCTTACGGCGGCACCCTCATCAACCTGATCGACCCGGCTAAAAGTGAATCGCTCAAGCAGGAAGCGCTCAGTCTGCCCTCGCTCGATCTCGACTGGCGCCAGCAATGCGAGCTTGAAATGCTGATGAGCGGCGCCTACTCGCCGCTCAGCGGATTCATGACGCGCGCGCAATGCGCAAGCGTTGAATCCCGGCAGCAACTCGACGATGGGACTTTCTGGCCGCTGCCGGTTACGCTGATCTGCAACCCCAAAAATGCCGCCACATTGAAAGCGGGGGATCGTGTCGCCCTGCGCGACGGCGAAGGCTTCATGCTGGCCGTCCTCACGCTGAGCGAGGTGTGGGAAGAAGCGGGCGTCTGGCACCTGGGCGGCGCACTGGAGGGCGTTGCGCTGCCGCCGCATCCCGACTTTTCGAACCTGCGCGCCACCCCCGCCGAGCTGCGCGCGCTGTTCAGCCGCCGTGGTTGGCGTCGCGTGGTGGCGTGGCAGGCGCGTCAACCGATGCATCGCGCGCAGTATGAGTTTTGCCTGAAAACCGCGATCGAAAGCGAAGCCAATCTGCTGCTGCATCCGCAGGCGGGTGGCGACATTACCGATGCCCCGGCGTACTTTGGGCTGGTGCGCAGCTTTATCACCATCCGTGAGCGCTTTCCTGCGGCGTCCACCCAGTTGTCTCTGCTGCCGGCGCCGCCGCGCGAAGCAAGTGTGCGCGCGCTGTTGCTGCGCGCCATCGTTGCCCGCAATTACGGCTGTGGTCTGTTGATCGCAGGGGGGGAACATCAGCCCGACGGCGATTGCCGTCGCGGTGCCGACCTCAGCCGGCCCACCGCCGATTTGCCGATAGCCGAGCTGGCGGAAAAAGTCGGCGTGCGCCTGATTGCTTATCCACGCATGGTGTATGTAGAGGATCGCGCCGAGCACCTGCCTGAAGCCGATGCCCCGGCAGGTGCACGCACGCTCACCTTGTCCGGCGACGAGTTTCAGCGCCGCATGCAGGCCGGGTTGAAAATACCTGACTGGTACAGCTTCCCCGAAGTGCTGGCCGAACTGCATCGGCAAACCCCGCCGCGCGACCGGCAGGGCTTTACCGTGTTTTTCACCGGCTTGTCGGGTGCAGGGAAATCCACCCTGGCGCGTTCGCTGGCAGCGCGGCTGATGGAAATGGGCGGTCGCTGCGTCACCCTGCTCGACGGCGATATCGTGCGTCGCCATTTGTCATCCGAGCTGGGCTTTACCAAGGCGCACCGCGACATCAATGTGCGCCGCATCGGCTTCGTTGCAAGTGAAATCACCAAGAATCGCGGTATTGCGATTTGCGCGCCGATTGCGCCTTACCGTCAGACCCGCCGCGACGTCCGCAGCATGATTGAAGCCGTCGGTGGCTTCGTCGAAGTCCACGTTGCCACGCCGATCGAAACCTGCGAAGGCCGCGACCGCAAGGGGTTGTATGCCAAGGCGCGGGCAGGGCTGATTCCGGAGTTCACCGGTGTGTCTGATCCCTATGAGATTCCGGAGAAACCGGAGCTGGCGATCGACACCACCGGACTCGGTATCGACGAAGCCGTGCAGCAGATCTTGCTCAAGCTGGAGCACGAAGGCTATCTGCGCTGATCAGGGAGTTGGTGTAAAAAAAGCCGACGCAATGCGTCGGCTTTTTTGTGGGGCAGGAAAGCGCTATCAGGCAGCTTTGCGGCGGCGTGCAACGCCCATGCCCAACACGCCCAGACCCAGCAGCGCAAGCGTGGCCGGTTCGGGCACGCCATTGTCGACATCCGGAATCTGTGCACCGAAACCATCCAGGTAGACGTAGCCGAGGTGAGCCGTCGGGTCACAGTCGGTAGCCAGCACCGTCAGGCGGAAATCATGTCCTTGCAGCGAGCTGTCGATTGCCAGCTGTTCAATCTGCCATACCGGTGTGTAGTAATAGGAGCCAGCCTGGCTGAATCGGCCATCGACCGCACTGAATTCAGCGCTGTAAATGCGGGAAATGATGTCAATGCCCGTCGTCAGATCGGTCAGCTGGATTTTCATGCCGGCGGCCTGCTCGGCACTGTGGGCGCCTTCGAGCACGGACATCCAGGCAAAGAAAATGTTGGACTCGGTGTAATTGGTAACCGTCTGGCTGACAACGGAAAGATGGCCACCATCAAAGGTGTTTTCCACGCGGTACGCGTAATTGCCCGAATAAACGGTGTTCGCCATTGATGCGCCGATGATCGGATCAAGGCCGGACGTAACAACTGCAGAGCGCCCCGTTGCACCGTTCAGGTAGGTACTGGGGTTTAGCGTGCTCAAATTGCCGTTGCGCGTGGCCGTGCCGACGGACCAACTATTGGTGTTGCCGTCTTCAAAGCCGCCATTGACAAATGCCGCGGAGAAAGCCGGGCCGGAGACCATCAGGGAGAGGGTCAGGGCTATTGTGGTTTTTTTCATGAGGTTGCTCCCAGGTGTGTATGAATAAAAATCAGCAGGGTTTGGAATGGCTAACGGAGATGTTTTAACTTCGAAGCGTTCTCCAGGGCGCCCTGATCACAGAAAGAGCAGACAGGAGCCGCGCCGTACCTGACATGAATAAAGCATTGACCATGCCAGAAAGAGCGTTCTGTTATTAAATGTATTTAATAACAATGTGTTGCGTGATTTTTGTGGGGTGGTACAGCGTCGATTAACCAGCAGCATCACCCATGCTGTAAAAAAAACCGACAGCAGGTGGGTATATTTTGAGAGAACTGGAGATGCATTTACGCGGACTCCGGAAATTCGATTTGGCGTGGCCTTGCCGGGGTGGAATCAGGTCTGGTCACGACATCTTCGCCAAGGTGGCCCCTGAGGACAGGCAGCCCTGAAAGCCTGACCGGAGGGTATCAAGTGTGGTGACGCAGAGGCCGGCAGCCTCCGAAAAGGCGTGGCATCAGCGAACCGGCGATCATGCCTGCTGCACTGGCCAGCAAGCCAATAAACTGCGGCGGCAAAGCGGCTTCGGGCGCAATGAGTTCCATCGCGATCCAGGTCGTCAGGCCCAGCACGATAGACAAGCCGGCGCCGGCATTGTTGGCGCGCTTCCAGTAGAGTCCCGCCACCAGCGGCACGAAGGCGCAGGCCAGCGTGATCTTGTAGGCGTTGGCGACCATGGTGTGGATGCTGGTTTCGCTTTGCAGCGACCACAGCGAGTAGACGACGACCAGCAGGGTGAAGACGACGACGACGCTGCGGGTGATCCACAGCAGTTTTGTCTGGCTCAAGAGGTGGTGCGGCATGAACTCCTTGATGATGTTTTCCGAAATGGTGACGGAAGGTGCGAGCAGGGTGCCGGAGGCGGTGGACATGATGACTGAGAGCAGGGCACCGTAAAAAATGATCTGCGCGTACAGCGGCAAATGGGCTTTGACGAAAGCGGGCAGCACCTGCTGCGCGTCTTCTGCCAGCAGGCTGGTGGTCAGTACCGGGTCAACCAGGGTCGCGGCGTAGGTAAGATAGATTGGCACGGCGGCGAAGGCGAAATACAGCACGCCGCCGATGATGGTACCCCACACGGCGATACGCTCGTTTTTCGAGGCGTTGGCGCGCTGGAATACGTCCTGCTGCGGAATCGAACCGAGCCCCATGGTCAGTAGGCCGGCGATGAAGGTGACAATCGCCGCCCATTCCAGCGGCGGCCAGAAGCTGAGTTTTCCTGCTGCCGCGGCATGCGCGATTACCGGTGCAATTCCATTGACGGCGGGTAGGTCGCCCACCAGTTTCGCGATCCATAACAAGCCGGCGACGATCACCGTCATTTGCACCAGCGTGGTCAGCGCTACCGACCACATGCCGCCGAACAGGGTGTACAGCAGCACGACAGCCGCGCCAATGTAGATGCCCTGTGCCTGGGTGATGATGCCGTCGGACAGCACGTTGAACACCAGTCCCAGCGCCACCACCTGCGCCGACACCCAGCCCAGATAGGACAGTGCAATCGCCAGCGAAATCACCATCTCGACCGGCCGGTTGTAGCGCTCGCGGAAATAGTCGCCCAGCGTCAGCAGCTTCATGCGATAGAGCCGGCGGGCGAAAAACAGGCCGAACAGGATCAGCGCGAGCGAGGCGCCGAACGGATCGGCAATCGTGCCACTGAGGTTCTCCTCGAGAAAGGTGGCGGGGATGCCGAGCACGGTTTCGGCGCCGAACCAGGTGGCGAACACCATCGCCACGACCACGATCATTGGCAGAGAGCGTCCGGCGGTGATGTAGTCGCTGGCGGAGTGGACCTTGGTCGCGGCGTAGAAACCGATGCCGAGCGAGACGATGAGATAGGCAATGACGAAGCCGATCAGCATGGCGAGTCCTTATCGCAGAATGAAGTAAAGGGCGGCAGCCGTTAAGGTGGCGAGCAGACCGGCGATGACACCGAGCCAGCGGTTGCGGGCGTGTTGTTGCTGCAACATGAGGAGGAGGCCGGTTTCCAGCTGCGCCAGGCGGTTTTCGTTCAGGGCCTGATGCGCCAGGCGCGGCAGTTGCGGCAGCAAGGCGGCCCACTTGGGGGCTTCGGTCTTGAGGTTGTTGATCAGGGCGCGCCAGCCCATTTGCTCGTTCATCCAGCGTTCGAGAAAGGGCTTGGCGGTTTTCCACAGGTCGAGCTCGGGGTCGAGCTGACGGCCGAGCCCCTCGATATTGAGCAGGGTTTTCTGCAATAAAACCAGCTGCGGCTGAATTTCCACATTGAAGCGGCGCGAGGCCTGGAACAGCTGCAGCAGCACGCGGCCAAAGGAAATATCCTTCAGCGGGCGGTCGAACACCGGCTCGCACACGGCGCGCACCGCGGCTTCGAGCTCGTCGATGCGGGTATCGGCCGGCACCCAGCCGGATTCCAGGTGTGCCAGCGCTACGCCTTTGTAGTCGCGCTGGAAAAAGGCGAGGAAATTGCGCGCGAGGTATTGCTTGTCGACCTCGGTCAGCGTGCCCATGATGCCGAAATCGAGTGCGATGTATTGCTCGGAGCCGGCGCGTACCAGGATGTTTCCGGGGTGCATGTCGGCGTGAAAAAAGCCGTCGCGGAACACCTGGGTGAAGAAAATCTCCACCCCGCGCGCGGCGAGCGCGGGAATGTCGGTTCCGGATTCGCGCAGCCGCTCGATCTGGCTCACCGGGATGCCATCCATGCGATCCATCACCATCACGTCGCGGGCGCAGTAGTCCCAATACACCTCAGGCACGCGCAGCAGCGGCGAGTCCTTGAAGTTGCGCCGCAGCTGCGAGCAGTTGGCGGCTTCGCGCATCAGGTCGAGCTCGTCTCCCAGGTGCTTTTCAAATTCATCGACCACTTCGCGTGGGCGCAACCGCTTGCCGTCGGCAAACAGCTTTTCGACCAGGCCGGCGGCGGCATAGAGCAGCGACACGTCGTGCGCGATCACCGGCGCGATGCCGGGACGCAGGACTTTGACGGCGACGGCGGTGCCATCGTGCAGGCGCGCGAAATGCACCTGCGCCACCGAGGCCGAGGCGACCGGCGTGGCGTCGAACTCGGCGAATACGTCGGCCAGGGGTTTTTTGTATGTTGCTTCCAGCGTGGCGATCGCCTCAATCGACGGGAACGGCGGTACCCGGTCCTGCAGCAGCGCCAGTTCGTCGGCGATGTCGAGCGGAACCAGATCGCGGCGGGTGGAAAGCATCTGCCCGAACTTGACGAAGATCGGGCCGAGGGCTTCCAGGGCGAGGCGCAGGCGCATCCCGCGCGGCTGGGTCAATGGTCGCCAGAACAGCAGCGCACGGAGCAGCCAGCGCAGGGGGCGCACGCGTTCGTGACCCAGAAAGAATTCTTCCAGGCCGAAGCGCAGGCCGACGCTGAGGATGCGAAGCAGGCGCAGCAGTTTCATGGCAGGCGGATTTCCTGCAAGTGTGCGGCAATCAAGTTCAAGCGTGCTTCCAGCCGCGCGGCGTCGTCGGCCAGCGTGTCCACTGCGTGGTTAAAGCGCGCGACATCCACGCGGCGCGCCATCATTTCCACCTCCTCGACCACATACTCGCTGGCATTGCGCCCGAGCGCGGACGCGCTGTGGACGATTGCGGCGAGCGCATCACGGCCGACCGCATGCAGGCGATGCGCGGCGATGTCGCCGACCAGCGGCGCGAGATCAGCTTCGATATCCCAGCTCAATTGCTTGAACACGCGGTCAAGCGTGGCGAGCAGCGCGGGGTCGCCGCTGTATTCCGCGTGGCGCAAGGCCTCGCGGCCAAAAAACGGTAGCCGGGCGAAAAGCGCAGGGGTGGGGCGGATGACTGCGTCGGGGCTGTCGACGGGCGCTTCGGAAAAATAGCCGTCGTCGGCAATCCTGAAATCGGCCTGTGCCAGCGTCAGATCGAAACGCACGCTTGCCCCGGCGTGGCGCAACAAAGCCTCAGACGCGCCGGGTGTCTGACGCAGCAGGTGATTGAGGCTGCGCTCGATCAGGTTTGTTGTGATTGAACCCAGCGCGATCGAACCCTGGCGCGCCACGCTAAACCTTGAAGCCTTTATGCAGCGCGACGACACCCGCCGTCAGGTTGTGATAGCTGACCTTGGCGAAACCCGCGGTTTCCATCATGGCCTTGAGTTCTTCCTGCCCCGGATGCATGCGGATCGACTCGGCCAGATACTGGTAGCTGCCCGCGTCCTGCGCCACCAGTTTGCCCATCAGCGGCAGCAGCTTGAATGAATACAGGTCATACGCCGGCTCCAGCGGTTTCCACACCTTGGAAAACTCCAGCACCAGCAGCCGCCCGCCCGGTTTCAGCACACGGTTCATTTCGGCCAGCGCCTGATCCTTGTGCGTCATGTTCCTGAGGCCGAACGCCACCGACACGCAGTCGAAATAGCTGGAAGGAAAGGGCAATCGTTCACCATCGCACTGCACCGCGGGCGGGGTCTTGCCTTCGTTGAGCATGCGGTCGCGGCCTTCGCGCAGCATGGAAAAGTTGATGTCGGTGAGCAGCACGGTGCCGGTGGTGCCGACTTCCTTCAGAAACATCCGGGTGAGGTCGGCGGTGCCGCCTGCCACGTCGAGCACTTTCATCCCCGGCCGCAGCCCGGCCTGCGCTACGGCAAAGCGCTTCCACAAGCGGTGCAGGCCGGCCGACATCAGGTCGTTCATGAGGTCGTATTGCGCAGCGACGGAGTGGAAGACTTCAGCAACCTTGACAGCTTTGTCGGACTCGGCCACCTGCTGGTAGCCGAAATGGGTGGTTTTATCCATGGCAGACGGGCTCAACGAATCAGCCCGGAATTCTAACAGCGCGCGGGCTGGCGCGGGTTTGGCGCGAAGGCTCGGGTTGTCATTAATCAGTCATATTGCTGTCATAGTATGGCTGTCTTTGAAACAGGGCTGGAGTCAACATGGCTGCCAATATTTTGCTGGTTGAAGACGAACCGGGTATTCAGGAATTACTGAAATTCAATCTTGCGCAAGCCGGCCATTCGGTGACGGTGACCGGGGATGCCGAGAATGCGCTGAAGTTTCTCAAAAGCAGCCTGCCGGACGTGATCCTGCTCGACTGGATGCTGCCCGGCATGTCGGGTATCGATCTGTGCAAGCGCCTGCGCGCGGACGAACGCTACCAGCCCATCCCGATCATCATGCTGACCGCGCGCGGCGAAGAGCGCGACAAGGTGCTTGGGCTCGATACCGGTGCCGACGATTACATTACCAAGCCGTTTTCGCCGCGTGAGCTGGTGTCGCGCATCAAGGCCGTGCTGCGCCGTCGCGCGCCGCAAATGACCGATGAGCCGGTGGAAGTCAATGGCCTGCGGCTCGACCCGACCAGTCATCGGGTGGTTGGCAAAGGTCAGCCACTGGATCTGGGGCCGACCGAATTCCGCCTGCTGCATTTCTTCATGACGCACACCGAGCGGGTTTATTCGCGCGCCCAGTTGCTCGACCAGGTGTGGGGTGACGACGTGTTTGTCGAAGAGCGCACGGTTGATGTTCATATCCGCCGCCTGCGCCTGGCGCTCGAGCCTTCTGGTCATTCCGAACTGATCCAGACCGTGCGCGGCTCGGGCTATCGCTTCTCGGCCGACGTGGGATAATTCGGCCACAGGGGTTTCAAGTGGTGATCGACATGGGTTTCTGGTGGCGTCCGCTCAGCGTGCTGGCTGGCGTGTTGCTGGTGGCGCTGATGCTGTGGGCGGGTTCCGGCCCGGTTGCCGCGCTGATGTTTCTGGCGGGCATTCAGGCCGTGGTGATGCTGCGGCGACTGTGGCAGGAATACCGCCTGTCGCGCTGGCTGGAGAATCCCGATGAAGTGACCCCGCCCAATGCCATGGGCACCTGGGGCGATATTTTTTACCGCCTCGAAAAACTCCAGCGCCGCCAGCGCAACAGCCGCAGTGAACTCACCAATGCGCTGGAACAGTTCGAACATGCCGCCACGGCCGTGCCCGATGGCATGGTCATCCTCAATGACAAGGATCAGATCGACTGGTGCAATCCAGCCTCGCGTAAATACATGGGCCTGGATTGCGAACGCGACCGTGGCCAGTTCATCCGTTATTTGCTGCGGCAGGCGCATTTTCTCGAGTTTCTCGATGCGGCTGATTATTCGCGCCGGCTGGTGTGCAAATCGCCGCTGAATCGGGAAGTCACCCTGTCGCTGCAGCTGGTCCCGTTTGGCGAAGGCAAGAAACTGCTGGTTGCGCGCGACATCACTGAACTGGAACGTGTCGACGCCATCCGTCGCGACTTCATCGCCAATGTCTCGCACGAATTGCGCACACCGCTCACCGTCGTAGGCGGCTTCGTTGAAACCCTGGCCGATGCGCCGACGCTGCCCGCCAGCGAATCGCGCCGCTATTTTGATCTGATGCTCGACAATACCCGGCGCATGCAACATCTGCTGGACGATCTGCTCACGCTGTCACGGCTGGAAAGTGCCGACCACAACCTGAAGGATGAGGTGGTCAGCGTGCCCGAACTGGCACGGGTGTTGGCGGCCGAAGCCGAATCGCTGAGTGGCGGCCGCCACCGTATCGGCCTCGACATCGCCTGCGATGCCAATGTACGCGGTAGTCTGCAGGAAATCCGCAGTGCGCTGGGTAATCTCGTTTCCAATGCCGTGCGCTACACCCCCGAGGGTGGCGACATCACCCTTGCCTGGAAGCTGCGCAATGGCGAAGGCGTGTTTGCCGTGGTCGATACCGGCGAAGGCATCGCCGCCGAGCATATTCCGCGCCTCACCGAGCGGTTTTATCGCGTGGACCGCAGCCGTTCGCGTGAAACCGGCGGCACCGGATTGGGTCTCGCCATCGTCAAGCATGTGCTCACGCGCCACGGTGCGCATCTTGAAATCCGCTCCACGCCGGGCAAGGGCAGTACCTTTGCAGCGGTCTTTCCCGAGTCGCGTCTGATTATTGCGCAGCCTTCCGCGACGGTGATTCCGTTTCCGGCGCTGGAGCAAGCCGCCGGGTAAGCGACTGCGCCAGCTGCGCGCGTAACGCTTCGGCCTGAGGCACAGCGTGGCGTTTGCCGTGAGCGGATTTCTGCCCCCACACCGGGTTGGGAAAATGCGGATCGTCGGCAAAACGCGGAATCACATGCCAGTGCAGATGCGGCACCACATTGCCGAGCGAGGCGAGATTGATTTTGTCGGGCTGCATCACCTCGCGCAGCACCGCTTCGGCTGCAAACACCACCCGCATCACCGCTGCTTGTTCGATCGGCGGCAGGTCGGTCATTTCCTTGGCGTGGGTATTCAGAATCACGCGCAGAAAACCGGGATAGTCCGGCTCGTCAGCGAGGACGACGCGGCAGGCGGCGTCGCGCCACAAGACGGCGCCGCCGTCGGCCAGGCAGAGCGGGCAATCGGGTTTATTCATGGGGAATCCTTGCTTTTTGCTTGCGCGCGAGTCCAGTGAAAGGGCGCCTTGAGGATGGCAGAGAGACCACGCCACAGCAGTTTTCCGGAGCCCTGCGCCGAGGTGCGGGTGGCGCGCAGCGCCAAATAAAACGCCAGTGAAAAGCTGACCGTTAGGTTGACCATGCCAATCAGGAACACCCCCGCGATGGAAATCAGCACGATGGGCAGCGGCAGATGCCAGTCGAGCGCCTGCCAGGCGTAGCCAAGGTTGGCGGCGGAAAAGGCGATGTGGCGGATGTCGAGCGGCAAGCCTGACAAGTGGCCGAAGGCGCTGGTCAGGCCGAGATAAAAACCGAAGAAAAGGTTGCCCATGATGCCGCCGAGATGATTCCGCAGGTAATCGACGATGCGCTGCCAGGCACGCGCGCCGAGCAGGCGTGGCGGCATGGTCAAATTTGCCAGCCGCTCGGGGATACGCTGGTAAATCGTTTTGTTGTCGTAGTAACCGCTGACGATGCCTGAAAGGAACAGGCCGATGCCTGCAACGGCTGCATAAAACAGCGCGGCGCTGCCGACGGGATTGATCTCGGCCAGCAGTTCGGCGGCCTTGTCCGTGCTGAACGTGGCGTGGCCTGTCGTAGCCAGTGCCAGCGCGATCAGTGCGGCGGTGGCGAAGGCAAACAGCATGTTGCCGAAAATGGCCGCAGCCTGTGAGCGCCATACCTTGTCGGCAAATTCGGCGATCAGCTTTTGCTGTGCCTGATGGCTGCGTACTTCGGCCAGGGTATGGGCGAACAGGCTTGCAGTCATGGCGGGTTGCTTGGTGGCAATGGTCAGGTGCAGCACATAAATCAGCACGAACCCCAGCGCGTAATTGAGGCTCACCAGAAAGGCCTCCTGCAGCGGTGCCAGGTGCAGGTCGACCAGGCGCGATTTAAACAAGGCCATGGCGGCGATGACGATGCCCGCGCCGCTGGCCGACCAGAACAGTTTGTTGAGGGCCGCACGGCTGTCGGCCACGTAATGCTCGCCGGTCTGGCTGGCAAACAGGCTGATCTGGCGGGCGAGGCGGCCGCCGGTGTCGCGGATCAGGCTGCTGATGCGATAGCGCTCTGCGCTGGCTTCGATCAGTTCGATGAACAGCCTGACCAGTGGTGCGTAGGGGGATTCGGCCGCCGGTTCGGCGTCCGGTTGCGGGCGGGTCGAATCGTCGATCAAGCGAATCAGCGTGCGCATGCGCCGCATCTGCTGCATCAGGCGATTCGATTGCAAGGTGAGTTCAATGCTGGTGCCCACTTCGTTTTTGCGGCGGTTCACGCGCTCGAGTGCCGCTTCGCATTGCTCGAACAGGACATCGATCTGCCGGGTATCGCCGACCTGGTCGCGCAGCCAGCTATCCACTTCATGATGCAGGGCGAGAAACGGTGAGTCGTACTCTTCCAGAACGGGATCGATCCGCAGCAGCTCGGGGTCGAGCCCGCCTGCAGCGATACGGTGCGCGAGCGAACGGATCGCATTGGTGAGCACGCCCGGTGGGTCGCGCCGGAACAGGGTGCGAACCTGCATTCGTTCGCACAGTTGTTGCCAGACGGCGGGGTCGGAATCGCAGATCCATTCGTGATCCCGCGGGGTGATGAGCGTGTCGAGCCAGTCGCGCAAATGGCTGGGGTCGTTTTCCGGCGGCAGCAGTTTGTAGCCGATGCGGCGTTTGAGTTCCGATGCAAACGAGCGGTAAGGCAGCAAGCCCGCTTCGGTCAGCAGGCGGATGGATTTTTTGGCGGCAAACAAGGCCGCCAGATGATCGCGCAGTGCGGCGGCATATGCCGGATGGCTGGCCAGCAGGGCGGCCAGCGTATCGAGCCTGGCGTGCGCGTCAGTGACCGGCTGGTTGGCGTGTGGGCGCAGGTGAAACCAGAGTCGCGCCAGCAGGTCAATATTGGCGGGCTGCGCCACCTGCATGCGCGCCAGCGTCTGTGCCATGAAGGCGCCAGCAGGATTGTCGAGGGCACCGTTGTGCGGCGCGATAGCGTTCAGCTCAGGGGTCGCCATGCCTTACAGCAGCACGCGCTCGATTCCGCCGTTGCCTACGCGAGTCAGATAATTCGCCATCCAGTTTTCGCCCAGCAGCTGCCTGGCCAGCTCGATCACGATGTAATCGGTGGTGGTGCCGGTGTCGTCGCTGTAGCGCGCCAGTCCCTGCACGCATGACGGGCAGGAGGTGAGGATTTTGATCGGCTGCGTCCCCGCGCCGAGTGCCGCGACGCCCGCGCGGATTTCCTCTTCCTTGCGGAAGCGGATCTGCGTGGAAATGTCCGGGCGGGTGACGGCGAGCGTGCCGGATTCGCCGCAGCAGCGGTCGGACAGTGTGACGCCGCCGCCGAGCAGCGTGTTGGCGACCGTCATCGGCGCGTGGGTCTTCATCGGGGTGTGGCAGGGGTCGTGGTAGAGGTATTTTTCGCCGCTGACGCCATCAAGTTTGACACCCTTTTCCATCAGGTATTCATGGATGTCGAGCAGGCGGCAGCCGGGGAAAATCTTCTCGAATTCGTACTTCAGCAACTGGTCCATGCAGGTGCCGCACGACACCAGCACGGTCTTGATGTCAAGGTAGTTGAGCGTGTTGGCGACGCGATGGAACAGCACGCGGTTGGCGGCAGTGATTGCCTCGCCTTTGTCGGCCTGGCCGCCCGCAGTCTGCGGGTAACCGCAGCACAGGTAGCCGGGCGGCAATACCGTTTGCGCACCGAGCTCGAACAGCATCGCCTGGGTGGCGAGACCGACCTGCGAAAACAGCCGCTCCGAGCCGCAGCCGGGGAAGTAAAACACCGCGTCGGCGTCGTCCGACAGCTTGGCCGGGTTGCGCAGCACCGGCACGATGGACGCGTCTTCCAGGCCCAGTAATGCGCGCGAGGTTTTCTTCGGCAGCCCGCCTGGCATCGGCTTGTTCACCAGATGGATCACCTGCGCGACCAGCTTCGGTTTGCCCAATGAGGCGGGCGGATTTTTGGTCTGCGCCTGGATCAGCCCCATGCGTTTGAACAACTGGTGCCCCAGCCGCTGGCTGGCGTAGCCCCATTCGATCAGCGGCTTTCTGAGCGCCTTGATGGTGGTGGGATCGGTGGCGTTGAGGAAGGCCATCGACGCCCAGGTGCCGGGGTTGAATTTCTTCTTGCCCTGCTTGCGCAGCATGTTGCGCATGGCGATCGAGACGTCGCCAAAGTCGATGTCGACCGGGCAGGGGTTCTTGCACTTGTGGCAGATGGTGCAGTGGTCGGCCACATCGCCGAACTCGTCGAAGTGCTTGAGCGAGACCCCGCGCCGGGTCTGCTCCTCGTACAAAAATGCCTCGATCAGCAGCGAGGTGGCGAGAATTTTATTGCGCGGCGAGTACAACAGGTTGGCGCGCGGGATATGGGTGTTGCACACCGGCTTGCACTTGCCGCAGCGCAGGCAGTCCTTGATCGAATCGGCGATGTCCTTGGTTTCGGACGATTCGAGGATGATCGATTCGGCTTCAAGCAGGCCGAACGACGGCGTGTAGGCGTTGCGCAAATCCGCACCGTGCAGCAGCTTGCCCTTGTTGAAGCGGCCTTCGGGGTCGACCTTGGTTTTGTAGTCGGCAAAGATCGCAATCGCGGCGTCGTCGAGGAATTCCAGCTTGGTCAGGCCAATGCCGTGCTCGCCTGAAATGACGCCGCCCAGATCGGTTGCCAGCGCCATGATGCGCGCGACCGCCGCGTTGGCGGCCTGCAGCATGGCGTAATCGTCGGAATTGACCGGGATGTTGGTGTGCACGTTGCCGTCGCCCGCGTGCATGTGCAGCGCCACGAAGACGCGGCTTTTCAGCACTTCTGCGTGGATGCGGTCGCAGGCTTCGAGGATAGGGGTGTATTCGCGGCCGACGAAAAGCTGGTGCAGTTCGCGCCGCACTTCGCGTTTCCACGACACCCGGATGTGCTTGTCACGCAGGGCGGTGAAGTGGCTGAGGGGTAAGGGATGGGTCGTGCCCCCGTGTTGCGGGGATAAAAGCGGGGAATCGGCGGGCGGCGTGAACGGCGCGTCGAGATTCACCAGATGATCCGCCCAGCGCGTGTGCACGCTGGCGACGAGCGCTTGCGCCTGCGCCTGTTTGTCCGCCACCTGTGCCGGGTCGGCGATGGTGTCTTCATCTTCCAACAGCGGCAGCGGGGCGGCAAAGAACCCGGCCAGCGCGTTCAGCAGCTTCAGCTTGTTCGTAATCGACAGCTCAATATTGATGTGTTCGATGCCGTTGGTGTAGTCGCCTAGGCGCGGCAGCGGAATCACCACGTCTTCATTGATCTTGAACGCGTTGGTGTGTGCCGCAATGGCGGCGGTGCGGGCGCGGTCGAGCCAGAATTTCTTGCGCGTCTCGGCCGACACCGCGATGAAGCCTTCGCCGCCGCGCGCGTTGGCGAGCTGGACGATTTTCGAGGCGGCTGAACCGACCGCGATTTCGTTGTCCGACACCACGTCGATCAGCAGCACCATGTTGGGGCGCGTGGTGCGCGGCGCCTTGGTGGCGTAGCCGACGGCTTTGACGTAGCGCGCGTCGAGATGCTCCAGCCCGGCGAGCAGGATGTCGGGATGGGTATCGCAGTAATCCTTGATCTCGACAATCGCGGGTGTGGCTTCGCGCGCGCTGCCGAAAAACTCCAGACACACGGTACGACCGTGCGCAGGCAGCCGGTGCAGGATGAAACGTGCGGACGTGATCAGGCCGTCGCAGCCTTCCTTCTGGATGCCGGGCAGCCCGGAGAGGAACTTGTCGGTGACATCCTTGCCTAGCCCGGTTTTGCGGAAGCGGCTGCCGGGGATGATGAGGATTTCCGGCGACCCCTTGGGCGTCTTGCCATCTGCTGCAAAGCGGCGGACTTCGAAGGTGGCCGAGACCACATCGTGGATCTTGCCGAGGTTGTGGTCGAGCCGGCTGACTTCGATCCAGTCGGCGTCCGGCGTCACCATCTTCCACGACACCAGATTGTCCAGCGCGGTGCCCCACAGCACAGCCTTCTTGCCGCCCGCGTTCATCGACACGTTGCCGCCGATGGTCGAGGCGTCGGCCGAGGTCGGATCGACTGCGAACACGCGTCCGGCGGCGTCGGCGGCTTCCATCACCCGCTTGGTCACCACGCCTGCGCCGCAGTGGATGGTGGCGACTTCGAACTCACAACCCGGCAGATGCTGCATCTCCACCGCGCTCATGAATTCGAGCTTTTCGGTGTTGATGACTGCCGCGCGCGCGGTCAGCGGAATTGCGCCGCCGGTGTAGCCGGTGCCGCCGCCGCGCGGGATGATGGTGAGGCCGAGCTCGACCAGTCCGGCCACCAGCGCCGCCATTTCGGCTTCGGTGTCGGGAGTCAGCACCACAAAGGGGTATTCGACGCGCCAGTCGGTTGCATCCGTGACGTGCGACACGCGCGCCAGGCCGTCGAAGCCGATGTTGTCTTTGCGCGTGACACCGGCCAGGCGGCGCTGGATGCGTGTGCGCAGGTCGGTGGTGTCGGCGAACCAGGCTTCGAATTCGCGCACTGCGCGCGCGGCTGCATCCAGTAGCTGGCCGACCAGCGGGTTGCCCTGGCGGCGGGTTTCAATCTCGCGCAGGCGGTGACGCAAAGCCTCCACCAGCATGGCGCGCCGCTTGGGATTGGCGAGCAGGTCGTCTTCCAGGTAGGGATTGCGCCGCACCACCCAGATATCGCCCAGCACCTCGAACAGCATGCGTGCCGAACGGCCGGTCTTGCGTTCGTCGCGCAGCGTGTTGAGCGTGCTCCAGGCGTCGGTGCCGAGCAGGCGAATAACGATCTCGCGGTCGGAAAACGAGGTGTAGTTGTAGGGGATTTCGCGCAGGCGTGCGGTCATGCTGGGGAGTGTCCGGCAGCGCACAGGCGAGGCCGGATCGATCTGCTTCAAAGCCGGTATTTTACGGGATATGGGCGCAAGTCGTGAGCCGCTACAATCGTGCAAAAACCATCAGCTGCTCAGGGGGAAACAAGCATGGCCACTGTTTATGACGTGAATCCGCCGTGCAGCTGCAGGGTTGCACCAAGAAGATTCGCTTGCCGAGTGAGGATTGGGTATGGACCGCATCCGGCTTCATGAAAACTCGCTGCTGGTCGCGTTGACGCTGATGGCGCTCACTGCATCCGGCATCGCGCCTTACGATCGCCTGACCTGGTGGATGGAAACGCTTCCGGTGATGCTGGGCTTGCCGCTGCTGTTTGCAAGCCGGCGAAGTTTCCCCCTCACGCCGCTGGTCTATCGCCTGCTGTTCGTTCACGGCCTGATTCTGATGCTGGGCGGGCATTACACCTATGCGCGGGTGCCGGTTGGCTTCTGGGTGCAGGACGCGTTCGAGTTGGCGCGCAACCACTACGACCGTCTGGGGCATCTGGCGCAAGGCTTCGTCCCGGCGATGCTGACGCGTGAAATTCTGCTGCGGCAGACGCCGCTCAGGTCCGGCGGCTGGCTGTTTTTTCTGACCAGCTGCGTGGTGCTGGCGTTTTCCGCCTGCTATGAATTCACCGAATGGGGCGCGGCACTGGCGATGGGGGGAGACGCCGATGCCTTCCTCGCCACCCAGGGTGATGTGTGGGACACCCAGTGGGATATGTTTCTGGCGCTCATCGGCGCGCTTGCTGCGCAGCTGCTGCTGTCACGGCGCCACGACCGGGCGCTGGGTCGGCTGGCTATTTTCCGGCCACGCGCTTGCCCAGGTTGACGACGCCCAGTACCAGCGCGCCTGCCGCCATGCCCGCGAGCGCGTCGATCAACAACGGGGTGAGAACGGCGAGCGTGCCGCCGATTACAGGAAGCGTGGCAACGGCGTGGGTAGCGACTTCAACCGGGTGGTGCATGGCCGGCACGCCATGCACCAGAATCCCGCCGCCGACCAGGAACATGGCAGCGGTGCCCAATACGGTCAGCAACTTCATCAACTTGGGCGCGGCGGCCAGCAGCACGCGGCCGATTGCGCGCGCCGCCGCGCTGGCGCGCTGGCTTAGATACAGCCCGGCGTCGTCAAGTTTGACGATGCCGGCGACCAGACCGTAGACGCCGACAGTCATGATGATGGCGATGCCGGCCAGCACGGCAACCTGCTTGCCGAACGATGCCGCAGCGACGGTGCCGAGGGTGATGACGATGATTTCGGCGGAGAGGATGAAATCGGTGCGGATGGCGCCCTTGATCTTGTCCTTTTCCAGCGCGACCAGATCAACCGTCGGGTCTGCCAGCGCCTGGGTCAACTCGGCGTGGTGGGCGCTGTCTTCGGTGGCGCTATGCAAGTATTTGTGCGCCAGCTTCTCGAAGCCTTCATAACAGAGAAACGCGCCGCCCAGCATCAGCAGGGGCGTGACCAGCCATGGCGCAAACGTGCTGATGGCGAGTGCTGCCGGCACCAAAATCGCCTTGTTGATGAACGATCCCTTGGCGACCGCCCACACCACCGGCAGTTCGCGTTCGGCTTTGACGCCGGCGACCTGCTGGGCGTTGAGCGCGAGGTCGTCGCCCAGCACGCCGGCAGTTTTCTTGGCGGCGACCTGGGTCATCACCGACACATCGTCGAGGATGGTGGCGATGTCGTCGAGCAGTGCAAGCAAGCTGGCTCCAGCCATGGTTCAGTCCCCGAGTTGGATGAGGCCGGATTTTTCGGCGGCGGCGAAATCCAGCATGCGCTGGATCGACAGCAGGGCTTTGGCGCGGATGCTTTCCTCGATATGAATTTCGTTTGCGACTGGCTTGCCTGCCGCAGCAGATTCCAGCACGCTGGCCAGATTGCGCAGGCCGTTCATCGCCATCCACGGGCAGTGCGCGCACGACTGGCAGGTGGCACCTTCGCCGGCAGTCGGCGCTTCCAGCAGGATTTTCCCTGGGGCGGCGGCGTGCATCTTGTGAAAGATGCCGTTGTCGGTGGCAACGATAAATTCGGGATTCGGCAGGTTTTTCACCGCGTCGATCAGCTGCGTGGTCGAGCCCACCACGTCGGCCTGCGCGATCACCGCAGCGGGCGATTCGGGGTGCACCAGCACGGCAGCGGCCGGGTGCTCGGCGCGCAGCTTTTTCAGCGCGTCGGCTTTGAACGCTTCGTGCACCACGCAGGAGCCCTGCCACAGCAGCATGTCGGCGCCGGTCACGCGCTGCACGTAATCACCCAGGTGGCGATCCGGTGCCCACAACAGCTTGTGACCCTGGCCATGCAGATATTTGACGATCTTGACCGCGATGCCTGAAGTGACGACCCAGTCGGCACGCGCCTTCACCGCCGCGCTGGTGTTGGCGTAGACCACCGACAGGCGATCCGGATGGGCATCGCAAAATGCGGCGAACTCGTCGGCCGGGCAGGCCAGGTCGAGCGAGCAGTCGGCATTCAGATCGGGCATCAGCACGCGTTTTTCCGGATTGAGGATCTTGGCGGTTTCGCCCATGAACTTGACTCCGGCGACGATCAGCGCTTTCGCCGGATGGGCGTGGCCGAAGCGTGCCATTTCCAGCGAATCCGACACGCAGCCGCCGGTTTCCTCGGCCAGATCCTGCAGGTCGGCCGAGGTGTAGTAATGCGCCACCAGCACCGCGTCCTGCTGTTTCATCAGGGCCTTGATGCGGGTTTTGAGCGCCTCGCGTTCGTCGTCGCCGAGCACTTCTTCCACCATGGGCGGCGGCAGGATGACAGGGCGGACAGGCAGGGGAAAAGTGGCAATCATCGGCAAACTTTCGGAGCAGCAGGTTGAGCCTGAAAGTATAGCCGGGCGTGGCAGCGCCTTTCGTCCTCACGCCAGAATCCCGCAGATTTTCCTGGTGGATACGGTCAAGGGCATGGTGCACAGAGGTTTGGATCGCTTATCCTCTCGACCCCATGCGACAGCTTCTCCTCGATATTCGCCCGCCTGCCCGTCCTGATCTCGCCCGCTTTGTAGCGGGGCGCAATGTCGAACTCATGGCGCAGCTCAATGCCATGCTCGACGGCACGGCGACCGAACGCATGGTGTATGTGTGGGGTGCACCGGGGAGCGGCAAGAGTTATTTGCTGGCGGCCTGGGCAGCGGCGTGCGAAGCGCGAGGGCGCAGCGTGATGCAGGGCGGCGCGGTGGCTGGCGAAGTGGTGGTGGCAGACGCGGTGGAAAGTTGGGACGCCGCCCGGCAACAGGCTGGATTTGCCGCATTCAACCAGGTCCGTGAACACGCCGGACTGTGGCTGGCTGCGGGCAACGTGCCGCCAGCCGAGCTTGCGCTGATGCCGGAACTGCAAACCCGGTTTGGCTGGGGGCTGGTGTTCCAGATGCAGCCGTTAAACGATGCGGAAAAGCGCACTGCCTTACTGCAGCACGCCGAAACCCTCGGATTCCAGCTTGATTCTCAGGTGGCGGATTATCTGTTGACCCGTGCCGCGCGCGACATGCAGAGCCTGCTGGCAGTGCTGGAGGCGCTGGACCGGATCAGCCTCGAAACGCGTCGACCGATCACCCTGCCGCTGGCGCGGCAGCTGCTCAATCCGCAAGCCTGAGGCTTAAGCTTCAGGCTGTGCCTGCTGCTCGGCGATGTCCTTGTGGACTTGCGCCATGTCCAGCCCCATGACCTGTTCAATCAGGCCGTCGAGTGCGTGGGCGGGCAGCGAGCCGGATTCGGAATACAGAATGACCTGTTCGCGGAACACCATCAGGGTGGGGATCGAGCGAATCTGGAAAAATCCGGCGAGCTCCTGCTCGACTTCGGTGTTGACCTTGGCAAACACGATGTTGGCGTGCTTTTCGGCAGCGGCCTCGAAAATGGGCGCGAAACCGCGACACGGGCCGCACCAGGGTGCCCAAAAGTCGACGACGACGACGTCGTTGCTCTGGATGGTGGATTCGAAATTTGCCTGAGTAAGTTCGATAACGGCCATGCTGAGTTCCTGATGAGGGATAAAAGAAATGGCGCAAGGACAAGTCCTTGCGCCTCAGTGCGCCACCCTATCATGGATGGCGCGCCACCGCCAATGCGGGGCTCATCGTCAGGTAGATCAAGCCTGGCTGCCTGCTACCCGGGTGCGACCGAAGCCGGTCGCCCTGAATCAGGAAGGGTCAGTTCACACGTGGAAGAAGCCGTGGCGGGTCGTTTGCTGCTGCCCGCTACGCACCATGTTCTGGCTGTGCTTGAGGTTGTTGCGCACTTCGGCGCGGTTGACCGCCATGATGAGTTCGGTCGCCAGCACGCGTGCCTGGTGCGGGGTCAGGCTGAGTTCGCAACCCTGTGCCGCCATTGCGAGAATGACGTTGTCCTGGCCCTTGGTGTCTTCTTTTAGCGTGACATCCAGGGTGCCGCCTTGGTTGAGGTCAATCATGTTGTCTGCTCCTTGCGTTGTGTATGCCAAGGTATATGCAGTGTCCATGCCAAGCTCCCGTGGGTGATAAATCAGTTGAAAACCGAATTAAATCAGGGGGGTTTGACAGGCTGATTAAAATGTCGCGCACCCTCTCTGACGAGGCCTCGTCAGAGAGGGTGGCGAATTCATCACTTTGGGGGCCCTCAGGCGCTCGCCACGAGGCCGCGCAGATGCCGGCGGTACAACTTGCCCGTCCCAAGCTGAAACAAATCCCTCAAAGCCGGGTCAACTCGAGTGCGCGCCGTGTAAGGATTGCGCGCGGACTTCGACTGTTGGTTAATCACACTACATTGAACAGGAACCCAGCATGCTGATACGCCCTTCCGACGCCATCCTGCCGTCTGAAATCACCCCGCCTGAAATTTATCGCGAGCGCCGCCGCTTCATGCAGGGCATGGGCGCGCTGGCTGCCGGCACAGCTCTGGGCACAATGGACGATGCCCACGCCGGCATCAAGCTGGCCGGCGTGCGTACCAGCCCCTACACGCTTGACGAAGCCAGGACACCATTCAAGGACATCACGACTTACAACAATTTCTATGAATTCGGCACGGACAAACGCGACCCGGCAGAAAACGCAGGCAGCCTGCGTACCCGGCCATGGACCGTGGCGATCGAGGGCGAAGTGCGTAAACCCAAAACCTGGGACATCGACGCCCTGCTGAAGCTCGCCCCGCTGGAAGAGCGCGTGTATCGCATGCGCTGCGTCGAGGGTTGGTCGATGGTCATCCCGTGGGTGGGCTTTCCGCTGGCCGAATTGCTGCGCCGTGCCGAGCCGACCGGCAAGGCCCGGTATGTTGAGTTCGTAAGCTTGAACGACCCCAAACAGATGCCGGGTCAGCGTTCGCGTGTGCTCGACTGGCCGTACGTCGAAGGCCTGCGGCTGGACGAGGCGATGCATCCCCTGACGCTGATGGCGATGGGGTTGTATGGCGAGGTGCTGCCGAATCAGAACGGCGCGCCGATCCGGCTGGTGGTGCCGTGGAAATACGGCTTCAAGAGCGCCAAGTCCATCGTCAAAATCCGTTTGGTGGAAAAGCAGCCGGTCAGTTCGTGGACAACGGCCAACCCTGACGAATACGGTTTTTATTCCAACGTCAATCCGCAGGTCGACCATCCGCGCTGGAGCCAGGCCAAGGAGCGTCGCATCGGCGAGTTTTTCAAGCGCGACACGCTGATGTTCAATGGCTACGCCAATCAGGTGGCCCAGCTGTATCGCGGCATGGATCTGAAAAAGTTCTATTGATGGGAGCCGTACTGCGCAACCCCAAACTCTGGGTATTCGCTATCTGCTTGCTGCCGCTGGCACGGCTGATTGCACTGGGCGGCAGCGGAGGGCTGGGTGCCAACCCCATCGAGTTCATCACCCGCTCTACGGGAACCTGGACGCTGGTCGGGCTGATCCTGACCTTGTCGGTCACGCCCCTGCGACGGCTGAGCGGGCATGCGGATCTCATCCGCTATCGGCGCATGCTGGGCTTGTTCAGCTTCTTTTACGCCAGCCTGCATTTCGTCACCTATATCTGGCTGGACCAGTTTTTCGATCCGGCCGCCATCGCCAGGGACATCCTGAAGCGCCCTTTCATTACCGTGGGCTTCTCCGCTTTCGTCTTGCTCATTCCGCTCGCCGCAACTTCAACCCACGCCATGATGCGTCGCCTGGGTCGCCGCTGGCAGCTATTGCATCGGCTGATCTATCTCATCGCGCTCTTGGCCGTGGTTCATTATCTTTGGCTGGTGAAAAAGGATCTGACCACGCCGTTGATTTATGGGGCGGTCGTGGTGTTCTTGCTGGCATTGCGATTGTCGTGGGGGTTACACCTGATGCAGGCTCTGCGCGGCAGGGGGGCGGTAGTTCGATAGCACAACACCCCAGGGGGTCAGGACGGATGCAAGCATAAAAAAACGGGGGCAAAAGCCCCCGTTTCAGTTGGGTCGAACCCGAGACGTCAAAGACCAAAAGGCTTGATGACCGGTGCCGCGGGTGCGGGTGCAGCAGCAGGCGCCGTTGCTGGCTTGGCAGCAGGGACGGCTTTTTTGACCACCGGTTTTTTAGCGACGGGCTTAGCCGCTGCGGGTTTTGCGGCAGGCTTGGCTGCAGGTTTAACAACCGCCTTGATCACGGGCTTTTTAACGGGCGCCTTGGCTACCGGTTTCTTGACCGCCGGTTTGGCAACCACTTTGGCCACAGGCTTTTTGACGACCGCCTTGGCTACCGGCTTTTTAGCGACCGGTTTGGCCGCAACTTTTTTGGCTACCGGCTTGGCGGCGACTTTTTTGACTGCAGCCTTCACGACCTGCTTTTTGGCAGCCGGTTTGGCGACTGCCTTTTTAGCGATCGGCTTGGCGGCGACCTTTTTAGCAGCCGGTTTGGCCGCAACTTTTTTGGCTACTGGCTTGGCGACGGCCTTCTTGGTTACCGGCTTGGCGACGGCTTTTTTGGCTGCTGGCTTGGCAGCCGGTTTGGCCGCAACTTTTTTGGCTACTGGCTTGGCGGCGACTTTTTTGACGGCAGCCTTCACGACCGGCTTTTTGGCAGCCGGTTTGGCCGCAACTTTTTTGGCTACCGGCTTGGCCACTACTTTTTTGGCAGCCGGCTTGGCGGCGACTTTCTTAACAACGGGTTTGGCAGCGGTTGCTGCCTTCTTGACCGCCGGCTTGGCGGCGGGTTTCTTTACTGTTGCCATTTAACACTCCTTAGAAGTTGAACACATCACTTAACTACTACAGCTCAAAGCCACGTGCAGTCAGAAATTGCACTTCCAAAGCGTGGTACCGACAGGCGATCGACTTGCCCGAAACCCGCGTGTTACGGGCGATACCGAGGCTCCGCTTGGTGAGCCTCATTCTAGTGAGTTTTTCAGGCGCTTCAATGAATAGGCGAAAGCTGGCGCAAACAATTCGCTGAAAAATGTAGCGATCAAGCAAAATGTAGCGAGTCGATACTAAATCAGGCTAATTGTTTCGTCGTTGTATTTCAGCTAAGCCCAATCAACAAGCCATTCTCCAGCCATCAGGCCGGATTGTGTTTCGCGTTCCCGGATGAGGTGAATTTCATTCTTGTCGATCAGGATTTCTGCTGCGCGAGGGCGTGAATTGTAGTTTGACGCCATGCTCATGCCGTATGCACCCGCTGAAAGCACTGCCAGCAAGTCGCCTTCCTCGATCTTCAGGTCGCGTGCAAAGCCAATAAAGTCGCCCGTTTCGCAGATCGGACCCACGATGTCGTAGCGCTTGCCAGGGGCATTTCGCTGATCGACGGCGACAATTTCGTGATACGCCTCGTACAACGCGGGACGCATCAGGTCGTTCATCGCGGCATCGACGATGGCGAAGTTTTTATCTTCGCCCGGCTTCAGATACTCAACCCGGGTCAGCAGCAAACCGGCGTTGCCGACCAGTGAGCGCCCCGGCTCAAGCAACAATTTTTCAGTACGGCCCTTGAAGCGCGCGGCCAGTTCTCGACCGTAAGCGGCGAGGTCGGGCGGGGTTTCATCGTGGTAGCGAATGCCGACGCCGCCGCCAAGGTCGATGTGGTGCAGCGCAATACCTTCGGATGCCAGGGTGTCGACCAGCGCCAGCACGCGATCAGCGGCATCAACTAACGGTGAAAGATCGGTGAGCTGCGAACCGATGTGGCAATCGATGCCAGTGACCTGGAGATGGGGCAGGCTGGCCGCCAGACGGTAGAGTGCAGGGGCGTCGGCAATCGGTACGCCGAACTTGTTTTCCTTGAGCCCGGTCGAGATATACGGGTGTGTCTTCGGGTCGACATCGGGATTGACGCGGAAAGAGACCGGCGCAACCTTGCCCAGCTCGCTCGCGACCCGGTTGAGCCGCTGCAATTCGCTGGCCGATTCGACGTTGAAACAGAGAATCCCCGCTTCGAGGCCGGCGCGCATTTCCTGAGCGGTCTTGCCCACACCGGAGAACACCACTTTGGCCGGATTGCCACCGGCGGCCAGCACCCGTGCCAGTTCGCCGCCGGAGACAATGTCGAAACCGGCACCCAGGCGAACGAACAGGTTGAGGATCGCCAGATTCGAGTTGGCTTTGACGGCGTAGCAGATCAAGTGCGGGGTGTCAGAGAACGCCTCGGCATACATCTGGTAGGCCGATTCAAGTGCCTGCCGGGAGTACACATAAAGCGGCGTATCGAATTGTTCGGCGAGTCGGGTGAGCGCCACGCCTTCCAGATGGAGCTGGCCGTCAAGTCTGTGCAGGGTGTTCAATTGGACGTCCGTTGCGGTGCGGGAGGATTTTCGGGAAGATACAGGTCACCCTTGATGCCGCAGGCGGTCAAACCCAGTCCGCAGAGCAGCAGGGACACTATATATATGGTGCGCATTTTCATGCGCGAAATGTTAGCACGGGACCCCAAGATGAAAACCGAATCAGGCGAAGCCGAATTCAACCTGGCCGCCAGTAAGACCCTGGCTCATATCGAACAAGCGCTGGAAGCGGCCGATCTCGATTTTGAAACGCCGGCTGATGGCATTCTCGAGGTCGAATTCGAGAATGGCAGCAAGATCATCATTAACCGCCACGGCGTTGCGCGCGAAATCTGGGTCGCAGCCCCCTCGGGCGGTTTTCATTTCAAACCGCAGGATGGCGATTGGGTCGATACCAAGGACAGCACGCCGCTCTATATAAAACTGGCCGCACTGGTTGTTGCACAGGGTGGCGGTTCGATCCGGTTTTAAGCGAACTTGAGAAGCCAGGCGCTTACCCTGTTTGATCTGGTCGAGCGCCTGTCGCTGTTGACGCGCGCTGGATTGCGGCAGGCGGGGGCGGCGCAGGGGCTGCAACCGGTGCATTTGCACGTTCTGTTTTATCTCAACCAGGCCAATCGCTTCAGCAACACTCCGTTGGCGCTCACCGAATACCTGGGTTTGACCAAGGGGACGGTGTCACAAACCGTTCTGGTGCTGGCGCGCCGCAGGCTGGTGTCGCGCTATGCCGACCCGCAGGATGGCCGGATCGTGCGCCTCGTTTTGACCGAGGCGGGCGGCGCGCTGTTGAACACGCTCAATTCGGCCGGTGCCTGGCGCGAAGCGGTGCGCACCGCCAGTCCGGCGCGCGTGAGTTCGGCAATGATCGTGCTGCGACAGGTGCTGGCACAGGTGCAGTTGCAAAGCGGCAAGCGGAGTTTCGGCGTGTGCTCGAGCTGTCGCCATAACCAGCGCTTGGGGCCGCGCAGCTATTTTTGCGGGTTGATGCAGGAGAAATTGGGCAGCCCGGAAGTGCGGCGAATTTGCCGGGAGCATTCGGCCCAGGTTCCGAGCTGAGTTCAATACGCTTTTCGGCTCGATCTGACTGAGCCCCGGATACAGCCGACTTACACGCGAACGTATGTCCAGCCCTGCTGGAGCCGGGTGACGATTTCGCCGATGGCAGTCGGCGCGGTATGCGCAGCGGGAAGCAGTTCGACTTTCTGCCCCGCGGCGGTAAAGCGCGCGATGGTCTGGCTGCAGGCCACCCATTGCAGGTTGGCGTGGCGTTGCTGCATCCGCGCGATGCGAACCGCGTAGGGGCTGTGCCCGGCGCGCAGTAAAGTCAGACCATTGCTGTTGGCAAGCACTTCGAGCTGCAGGGTGCGTCCCTGCTGTTCGGCGGCGTCGAGCAGGCGTTCGGCCTCGTCGAGCACGGCAAGCATTTTGCCGGGCGCAGCGTTGTCGAGATGCAATATCACGCGGTCGGGGTCGGGCGTATGCGCCAGGCTGACTGGCTGCAAGGCCGGATCGTGCATAACGCCTGTCGCGAAGAGGGGCGAAATTGCCAGGTGCGTTGCTTCAACCCCGCGCAGGACCCATCCCGCCACCAAGCCGGCAAACAATACCAGGCAGCCCAGCGCGCAGCGTTGCGTCAATATTTTACGTGTGCGTGCCGGCACGCTCGACGATGGCGCAGGCGGCGGCTCGGCATAAGCCAGTTTCACCATGTCGCGCAGGCTGCGCAGGGCGCACACGCGTCGCACCAGCTCGGCATCCGACTGCATGCGCACGGTGAGTGCCTCGTGCTCGGCTACGTCGAGTTCGCCATCGATGAAGGCATGCAAGGTTTCATCGGAAACACCGGAATTCATTTCACTCTCCTGAGCGCAGGCCGGTCGGCGGCCTGCTGCATCACGCGATCCATCATTGTTTTCAAACCTGCGCGGGCGCGCGACAGGCGGCTCATGACCGTGCCTACCGGAATGTCGAGGATTTGCGCGACTTCAGCGTAGCCAAACTCCTCCAGATCGACCAGCGTCAACACCTGGCGTTGACCCATCGGTAGCCGTGCAATGGCGGTACGTACGCAGGCAATCACCTGTTCGCGGTTGCAGCAGATATCGGGTGGGTCGGCGGGTGATTCAAGTGTGTTTTCCCAGTCGTCGACATTGTCGAAATCGCGGCGGGCGCGCAAATGATCGATCCAGCAGCGATGCATGATTGCGACCGCCCATGCTTTGAGTGCCTCGGTTTCGCGCAATTGCGCGCGCTGTGTCCAGGCTTTGGACAGGCTGTCCTGCACCAGATCGTCAGCATCTGCAGCATCGTGACACCAGGCGTAGGCAATGCGATAAAGCACCGGGCGCAGCGAATCGATGCGGGTGCGGGTCAGTCCAAACAGGGTGCAATGGATCATGGTCATTGGGTAGGACGCTGCGTGTAGTCCATTTATTCCACAAAAATGGTACGTCTGGAATGGAATAAGCGTGCCAGTGGCTGCGTCTTACTTCATGCCGGCCTGCTGGCGAATAAACACACCCCTTTGGAGATTGTAATGAAGCCTATCCTGTTTGCCCCCCTTGCGTTCGCCCTGCTGCTTGGCGCTACACCCACCCTGTGCGCTGCCGCAGCAATAGAAGCCGTCGCTCCCGCCGCGATGCAAGAAAAAGTGGTTTACCACATCAACGACAGCACCAATGCCATGATGGCTTTGCGCAATGTACAAAACCATGTGAGTGCCAGCAGCGATGTGCATATCGTGGTCGTGACCCATGGCAAGGGCATCGATTTTCTGCTCAACGGTGCGCAGGACAGCAACGGCAACCCCTATGAACCGCTGGTGCAGACATTGAAGGCCAAAGGCGTGGATTTCCGCGTCTGCAACAACACGCTCAAAAGCCGCAAGCTCGATGCCAGTGCGGTGATTCCCGAAGCCACCATCGTGCCGTCAGGTGTCGCTGAAATTGGACGATTGCAGGCAAAGGAAGGCTACGTCTATCTCAAGCCCTGACCGGCACAAGCACGCTCACTGATCTGCGGCCATGGCCTGACACCATTCTCTGGAGGAGAACGCATGAAACAAAAACTACTGACCACCCTGCTGCTGGCAACGCTGCCGATAGGCGCTCACGCGGCAAACTGGTTGCAACTGCAAGGAAATGAAGCGCCGGATACCGGCTATTACAAAATCTGGGGATTTTTACAGCCCACTTACACCTACGTCGATGCCGACCCGGTTCAGGGTTTGCTGGGCGCCGCCGCACCGTTTAACGGCCAGCTCAGCGTGCCCAATCGCGTTGGCCCGGATCTGGACGATAACGATGAGCTGCAATTCAACCGGGCGCGAATCGGGGTGCGCGGCAATATTATTCCGGACAAGATCAATTATTTTGCCCTGCTGGAAGCCGGTCAGAATGGCATCACTTCGCAGCGTGACCTCATGGTCACCGACGCCTCGGTTACCTTTAACTATATTCCTGGTGCGCGCATACGCGCCGGCCTGTTCAAGCTGCCCACCAGCGAGGAGGCGCTGGTGGCCATCCACGTCGCCTATCCCTACGTTTATTACAGTAACGCGGCAACCAACCTGCTGCTCGAAACGCAATATCGGTCAACGGGCGTCATCAATGCGGTGGGGGCGTCGAATGGGTCTGCGATTAGCAGCGTCTCGGGATTTCGCGACATAGGCCTCCAGGTTTACGACTGGTTTAACCGCGGGCCGTGGGAGTTTTCTTACGCGCTGATGCTGTCCAACGGCGGCGAGATTGACCAGCTCTCCGACAACGACAGCAACAAGGACGTCACCGGCCGCCTGCAGGCGTCGTATGTGTTCGGCAAAAGCAAAGGCCCCAACCGTGAAGATGCCTCGGTCTGGCTGTGGCGGCAGGACGGCGAGCGCGAGTTCGGCACCGGCACCTTTGACCGTATTCGGGAGGGTGTCGGCGCGAACTACAAAAAAGGCCCTTGGCGCGCGACGACAGAATATCTGCGGGGTAGCGGCATGATCGTCGGTGGCCCCAATCCGCCTTTCCCCGGCGAGTCCGTGCAAATTGGCGTCAACGAAAAAGCCAGTGGCTGGTATCTCGAAGGCGGCTGGCGTTTTCTCAAGGACTGGGAACTGGATCTGCGCTACGACTATTTCGACCGCATGACCGAAACCGCAGCACTGGAACGCGAGTTCACGACCACCACGCTGGGCGCGAACTGGTATGTCTACAAAAACACGCGACTGGCACTGAACTACGAATGGCGCGATCTGGATGTCAGCAATCCGCTGGCGATTGCAGCCGGCGCGCAACGCACCAATGCGCAAACCATTGCCGACAATCTGGGCGACCGTGTCAGCCTGCAAATGACCTGGACTTTCTGATGACTCCTCCAGCGGCGCTTGCGTCGTTGTTCAAGCGGCCTGACGGCCGCTTTTTTTTGCGTCTGGTTCAAAACTGGGACCGCAATAGCGTGCCTTGAGGCTGCGCTCAAGCCGGCAGATTGATCTCTGCCACCACCGGCGCGTGATCCGATGGCCGTTCGAGCTTGCGCATGTCGCGGTCGATGGTGGATGAGGTGCAGGCAATTGCGAGTGGTGCGGTCAACAGGATGTGGTCGATCCGCAGCCCCTGGTTGCGGCGGAACCCCATCATTCTGTAATCCCACCAGCTGAAGGTTTTTTCGGGCTGCTCGAACAGCCTGAAGCTGTCCTGCAGACCGAGCGTAAGCAGGCTTCTAAAGCGCTCGCGCTCGGGTTCAGACACCAGCACGCAGTCTTTCCAGACCTCGGGGTCATGCACGTCGCGATCGTCCGGCGCGATGTTGTAGTCGCCCAGAATCGCGAGTTTGGGGTGGCGCGTGAGCTCGTCCTTGAGCCAGATGATGAGTGCATCGTACCAGGCAAGCTTGTAGGGGTACTTGTCGGAATCCAGGCTTTGTCCATTGGGGCAGTACACGCACACCAGCCGCATGCCATCGACGGTGGCGGCGATGAAGCGTTTTTGTTCATCGGCAAAACCGGGGATGCCAATCACGACATCGGTGGCTTCGCTACGGCTGACAATGGCGACGCCGTTATAGGTTTTCTGTCCGGCAAACACCACGCGATAACCCGCCGCCTCGATCTCGGCGTGCGGAAAGTTGTCATCGGTGAGTTTGGTTTCCTGCAGGCACACGGCGTCGGGCTGGCGGGTGACGAGGAAGTCCAGCAATTGCGGCAGGCGGACTTTGAGTGAATTGACGTTCCAGGCGGCGATTTTCATGCCGCCGAGTTTACCGCAGCCCGGATTTCCGGAGCCGGGTGGTTTGCTTCAGTTCTTGGGTACGGCGGCAGTAGATGCGGGCTTGCTGCCAGGCGGGGCGGATTTGGGGTAGCCCGCGCGGTCGAGGGCGGCGTTCCATTGCCCGCTTTCAAAGCCGTCGATGCGTTCGCTGCCGACCACGATCACGGGCACGCTGAGTTTTCCGGTGAGCTTTTTCAGCTCAGCCTGGGCCTCGGGGCTGGCCTGGGTGTCCTTGCTGCTGAAGGGCACGCCGCGCTCGGTGAGCAGCTTGCGTGCCTCGTCGCAGGGTGCGCCGCAGGGGCTGGCGTAGAGGGTGATGGGGTGTTTTTCGCGTGCGGTTTTGGTGGCGTAGGATTCGCCGGTTTCGATCAGGTTGCCCTTGAATGACTTTTGCTGGGCATTTTTGACGCTGGCCGGGGGCGGCTGGTCGCTATACATCATGCGGCCTTGCGCGTCTTTCCATTGATACAACTGGGCGGCGGCAAGCGGCGCGCTCGCCATTGTGACCCATGCTGCGGCCATGATAAATCCTGCTTTCATGCTGCTCTCCCTGGTGACTTGATCGTCAGCGACGTAATCATCCGCACTAACGGCCATCAGCGGGAAAAGCTTAAGTCCCCGCATGAGCCTGCACGCACTGGCGGGCGACCCTGCCCGTGCTTTTCAGGCTCAATCATGAATGGGGCTGTAGGCCCTCACGAATGCTGCGAACGACTCCGCAGTCAAGGGTTTGCTGTAGTAATAGCCTTGCACTTCGTCGCATCCCTGGTCGCGCAGGAATGCCAGCTGTCCTTCGGTTTCGACGCCCTCTGCAATGGTTTGCAGGCCCAGGCTGTTCGCCAGGCTGATGATGGCGGCGACGATCGCCCGGTCTTCCGGATCCTTACTGATATCCCGCACAAACGACTGGTCGATCTTGAGCTTGTAAACCTTGAAGCGCTTGAGATAGCTTAGCGAGGAATAGCCAGTGCCAAAATCGTCGATCGACATGCGGATGCCGCGCGCGTGCAGACGATCCATCACTGCAATGGCCGCAGGCGCATCGTCCATGGCGACGCTTTCGGTCAGTTCCAGTTCCAAATATTGCGGCTCCAGCTTTTCTTCATCGAGAATCTGCGTGACCAGCTCCGGCAAGTGCGGGTGACGAAACTGTACGGCTGACAGGTTCACTGCCATCACCATGGGCACAAGACCGTCGTTCATCCACGCCTTTATCTGTCGGATCGCACTGCGCAGCACCCATTCCCCGATTTTCAGGATTTGGCCGCTTTCTTCTGCGAGGGGAATAAAGTCGGCAGGCGCGACCATGCCCAGTTCCGGATGCTGCCAGCGCAGTAGTGCTTCCACGCCGTTGATGCGTCCGTCGCGCAATGAGATTTGTGGCTGATAGTGCAACAGCAACTGATTCCGTTCCAGCACGCGGCGCAGGGCATTTTCCATATACAGGTTTTGGGCCGAACGCACCTGCATTTCCGTCGTAAAGAAGCGGTAGGTGTTGCGGCCATCGTGCTTGGCACGGTACATGGCGGCGTCCGCACATTTGGCAAGCACCTCGAAATTCTCGCCATCGCCCGGATACAGGGCAATGCCGATGGACAGGGTCACGGTCAGCTCAAAGCTTTCGATCTGATATGGTTGCGCGACGGCTTCCAGCAACTTTCCAGCCACATGCGCCGCACCGTCAGCATTTGTGTCGGGCAGAATCAGGACGAACTCGTCGCCTCCCTGGCGTGAAACCGTGTCCACCTCACGCACGGTGGATTTCAGGCGGGTTGCAACCGCGATCAGCAACGCGTCACCGATGCGGTGCCCCAGCGTGTCGTTGACGTTCTTGAAGTGATCGAGGTCGACGAACATGACGACCACTTGGGTATGGTGACGTTGGGCCGCACTGAATTCGTGGCTGATGCGGTCGCTGAGCAAGGCCCGGTTTGGCAGCCCGGTAAGCGGGTCGAAATGCGCCAGTCGCTGGATACGCTCCTGGGCGGCCTTGTGCTGGGTAATGTCGCTTGAAATGCCGATGTAGTGGCTCACTTCGCCCTTCTTGTCGAGCACCCGGATGATCGAGATCAATTCCGGATACAGGCTACCGTCCTTGCGGCGATTCCATATCTCGCCCTGCCAGCGCCCCTGCGTGGCGATGGCTTCCCACATCGCACTGTAGAACGTCCGGTCATGGCGTCCGGAAGACTGCATGCGGGGGTTCTGTCCCATGACCTCGGCTTCGCTGTAACCGGTGACGGCGGTGAAGGCCTGGTTGATCATGACAATGTTGCACTGGGCATCGGTAATCATGATCCCTTCACCGCTTTGCTCGAACACTTGGGCAGCGAGGCTGAGTTGCGCCTCAACTCGCTTGCGTTCGGTGATGTCGACGAACGTGGCGATCGCACCGACCACGACGCCGTCGGCGACGATGGGGTTCGACCAGTACTCGACCGGGATCGCCACGCCGTTCTTGCGCCAGAACACCTCGTCGGACACGTTGATTGCCTGATTCGTCAGGTAAGACCGATGTATTTTGCATTCGCTTTCCGGATAGGGGCTGCCATCGGCATGCGAATGGTGAATGAGCGTGTGGGAGCGCTTGCCCAGCACCTCATTTTCATCCTGGTAGCCCAGTATGTTCAGAAATGCGCGGTTAACGAAGGTGCAGTTGCCGTCGAAGTCCACCCCATAGGCCGCTTCGGCCATTGAATCGAGCAGAAGATGCAGGTTTTCGCGAGAATCGCGCAAGGCTTGTTCCGCCCGCTTGCGCTCGGTAATGTCCTCACCCGAAGCAAGCACACCGTTAATCCTGCCTGACTCGTCGAGCAAGACCGTGTTATGCCATGCAACGTCACGCTCCTCTCCGCTGCGGGTCAAGATGGCATTTTCCATGTACTCGACCGGCGCGATGTTGCCCTGCATCATCCGGGTGACATTTTCCCTGACCTCCTTTCGTATGCGCTCGGGCAGAAAATGTTCGATCCAGTCTTTGCCCAGGATGTCCGCCTCGGAAGCGCCGAGCATTTCACAGCCCTTGTGGTTGACGAGCTGCACCCGGCCTTCCGTATCGATTGCAACCAGCATCACGCCGACGATATTCAGATACTGCTGCGTCTGTTGCTGGGATTGCAGAAGCGCGCGTTCCGCCTCGGCACGCTGGGTGATGTCACGGGCGATGCCCAGTACGCCGATGATATTGTTGTTTTCATCGAGCATGGGGGTCTTGATGGTTTCCAACAGCCGCCGTTTGCCATCACTGGCGAAGGTGAGCCATTCTTCATTGACGCTGGGTTTGCCCGCCAGCATCGCCTTGCGGTCGTGCTCGCGGAAAAAATCCGCCTGCTCCCGCTCGACAAAGTCATAGTCGGTTTTGCCGACAATTTTCGCCTCGCTGGCGCCGAAGAACGATTCGAATCCCGGATTGCAACTGAGGTAGACGCCATCCGCATTTTTCAGCCAGACCAGATCCGGAATGGCGTCGAGCGTGGCTTTGAGTTTGTGTTGCGCCACCTGGATTTCTGAAGTGCGCTGGGCGACCCTGGCTTCGAGTAACCGTTTATGCGCTTTCATCTCGACGAAAAGCTTTGCCAGATAGCCGAGCATCAGGCTGAAAAGCAGTCCCAGCGCCAGTTTGAACGAGAGTCCGAGCGGATCGGCCCAGCCTTTGACCGGCGCGAGACTCAGCGTCCAGGTTGCATTGGGTACTTGCAGGGCCTGATCCGCCGGTTCGATCAGGGGCGCTGGCGAGGAACGGGCAATGACCTGTTTTTTTCCGCTGATCGGGTGGATGCGCCAGAGTTCATAGGCCAAGTCTTGCTCGCCCAGACGAGACAGACGGGTCATGTCCAGCCCGCCGGGCAAGCGCATCACGACCAGGGCGAAACCCCAGAAAATGGGGTTGCCCTGGCTGTCGTCGAGAAACACCGGCAAGCGTCCGATCACTCCCGCCCCGCCTTGCGCCAGTTCCAGCGGGCCGGCCAGCGTGAGTTGGCCGCTGTCGCGGGCAAGTAAGGATTCCTTGCGTTGTGTCGGGGAGGCCAGCAAGTCCAGGCCGATGGCCGTCTCGTTGCCGGACATCGGTACGATGTTCCGGATAACCCCGCCAGGCGCCAGCGCCAGTTCGGATGCGCCCGGATAAAACGGCAACATGGTGCGGGCAATCGCATCAAAATCAGGAACGCTACCGTTGCCGGCGCACCAGAGCCGCCAGGGCATGGGCTGCAGAAGTCGCATGCCCGATGCGGCTTTCGACTGCATGGGCGTAGTGGCCGGCAAGAACGGCAACGCGATCCCGTTCATGTTGACGGGCATGCCCATCAAGCTGCCAGACAAGCAATCCTGACAAGGCCAGTGTGATTAGAAAAACGAACCCACCGAGCATCAGCGGGCGTATTGGGTCACGCGTGTTTGATGCAGCCATTGCGCTTACTCCATTGTCACAGAACGGCCGTCCGGTGATCCGGATGGTCTGGCGTTTTGTTTATGCGAGAGAAGCTTTCCCGGACACCCTGAAACGGAATCATAGTCGGTCTTGCCGGCGCATGGCTGGCATGCCAATCAGACCATTGCAAACCCTACCAGCGCAATCTCGTCGCCATCCTTCACCGGCGCGGACTTTTCGACGAACTGCTTGTTGACCGTGATGTTCAGTTTGGGATTGCCCAGCAGCATTTTTTTCCACATTTCGCCACGCCGTGACAGTAAAAACAGCAGACGTTCCACATCGGTGATGTCAGCTGGCAGTTCGATTTCATCGGCGGCCATGCCCAGCGTGTCGACCAGGTCGCCGAAAAACAAAATCTTCACCATCTTGAGGCCTTTATAATTCGCCATTGATCGCCTGATTCTACCTGTGTATGTCCGCCCATCTGCTGGAAAACCTCAACCCCGAACAGCGCGCCGCGGTGACGCTGCCGCATGAATCCGCGCTGATTCTGGCGGGCGCCGGCTCGGGCAAAACGCGCGTGTTGACCACCCGCATGGTGTGGCTAATCCAGGGCGGGCAGGTGTCGCCGCACGGTATTCTCGCGGTGACCTTCACCAACAAGGCGGCGAAGGAAATGATGACGCGCATCTCCGCGATGCTGCCGATCAACACGCGCGGCATGTGGGTTGGCACCTTTCACGGCTTGGCCAACCGGCTGCTGCGCACGCATTATCGCGAGGCGGGACTGCCGCAGTCGTTCCAGATTCTGGACAGCCAGGATCAGCTGTCGGCGATCAAGCGGCTGATGAAGTCGATGAATATTGACACCGAAAAATACGAACCCAAGAAAGTGCAGCGCTTCATCAGCGCCAACAAGGAGGCCGGATTGCGCGCGCGCGATGTCGAGGCGTTCGACGCCTACTCGACGCGGCTGGCGGAGATTTTCGAGGCCTACGACGCGCAATGCCAGCGCGAGGGCGTGGCCGATTTCACCGAGTTGCTGCTGCGCTCCTACGAGTTGCTGGTTCGCAACGAGCCGTTGCGCGAGCATTACCGCGACCGTTTCAAGCACATTCTGGTCGACGAGTTTCAGGACACCAACACTCTGCAATACCGCTGGCTCAAGCTGTTTGCCGGCCCCCATACCGCGCTGTTTGCGGTGGGCGACGACGACCAGTCGATCTATGCGTTTCGCGGCGCCAACACCGCCAACATGGCCGAATTCGAGCGCGAGTTCGCGCACGGCAATGTCATCAAGCTGGAGCAGAACTACCGCAGCCACGGCCACATCCTCACTGCCGCGAATACCCTGATCGCGCAGAACGCGCATCGCCTCGGAAAAAACCTGTGGACGGCAGAGGGGGAGGGCGAACCGATCCGCGTCTACGACGCCTATTCGGATCAGGACGAAGCCAGCTTTATCGTCGACGAGGTGAAGGCCCTTAATCGCGAAGGCATCAACCTGTCCGATATGGCGCTGCTGTATCGCTCCAACGCGCAGTCGCGGGTGCTCGAGCATGCGCTGTTTTCCGCCAGCGTGCCGTATCGCGTGTATGGCGGGCTGCGTTTCTTCGAGCGCCTGGAAATCAAGCATGCGCTGGCCTACCTGCGCCTGTTGACCAACCCGGAAGACGACGGCGCCTTCATTCGCGTGGTGAACTTCCCCGCGCGCGGCATTGGCGCGCGCACGCTGGAACTGCTGTCGGCCAGCGCGGCGCAGTCGGGGTCCAGCCTGTGGCAGGCAGCCTGCACCGCCAGTGGCAAGATGGCCGGATTCGCCAAGCTGATCGAGGCAATCAAGCAGGCCACGCGCGACCTGCCGCTGCCCGAAGTAATCGATCATGTGATCGAGGCCAGTGGCCTGGCGGACTTTTACCGTGCTGACAAAGACGGCACCGAGCGGCTGGAAAACCTCAACGAACTGGTTAACGCCGCGGCGCTGTTTGCCGACGAGGCGGAAGAGAAAACGCTGGACTCCTTCCTTGCCCACGCCGCGCTGGAGGCGGGCGAGCACCAGGCCGGTGTCGGCCTCGACGCTTTGCAGTTGATGACGGTGCACGCCGCCAAAGGACTGGAGTTTCACGCGGTGTTCATCACCGGACTCGAAGAAAGCCTGTTTCCCCACGAGCAAAGCGCAAACGAAGAAAACGGCTTGGAAGAAGAACGGCGGCTGATGTATGTCGCGATTACCCGCGCGCGGCGGCGGTTGTATCTGTCGCACGCCCAATCGCGCATGCTGCACGGCCAGATTCGCTATGGCCTGCCGTCACGCTTTCTCGATGAATTGCCGGAACAGGTGCTGAGCCCGCTCAACCGCCGCAGCGGTTCATCCCAGCCGCAAAGCTTCGGCTACGCGGCCCCGGCAGCGCGCCCTGCTGCGCCGCTGGGCAATGACACCGGTTACCGCGTCGGGCAAAGCGTGGCGCACGCCAAATTCGGCAGTGGCATCATCATCGACTTTGAAGGACGCGGCAGCGATGCCCGCGTGCAGGTGAAATTCCGCGACGCCGGAACCAAGTGGCTGTCGCTGGCTTACGCCAATTTGTCGGCGGCCTGACTGGCCTCCGCCTCGTCCGCCCATACCGCAAAAATCGCCTGATACGACGCATACAGCGAGCCAAACAGAATCGGCATGGCGACCAGCAAGCCGAGCAGCATGGGGACCAGCGCAGCAAAGACCAACATCAGGCCCAGCACCAGACCATTGACCATCATGGCCGCCCAGTTCTTGGCGACGGCCTTGAGGCTGACGCCGAGCGCGGTGCCCAGCCGTGCGCCGCCGAACAGGATCAGCGCAGGTGCATACCAGGTGGCCATGATGAGCGGGGTGAACAGCAGCAGACCCGTGAATACGGCGGGCAGCGATTGGTTCATCAGGGCCTGCAGTTCGACCGGGGTGGCTTTCGGGTTTTGCGCAGCGACCATGATGGCTTCGGGATCGAATCCCATGCTGTGCATGACCTGGCCAATGGCGAGTGTGCCAAGCAGTTGCACCGCGCCCATTGCCATCAGGGGAAGGGCGGGGCCCGACATGAACGGACGCTTCACGCCAGCCAGAAAATGCGGCAGTTCGAGGTCCTGGCCGTTATCCAGCGCGCGGAACGCGGCCATGAAACCTGCCACCAGAAAAGGGGACGCCAGTTCGGACAGGGTTCCGCCGATTCCCGGAATCAGGTTGAGTGCCATCACCACGCCAAACAGCACGCCAAATGCGGCGGACAGCAGGAGCGCATTTTTGCGGTACAGGCGAAAGCCTTCTACCACCCAGCGCCAGCCCTGGCTGGCTGCGACGGTACGCGGGATGCCTTGATTGGAAGCGGAAGTCATACAGCGTGCATTCGTCTCAAAATTCTTTCACGACCCATTGTGGCGGCTGCAAACCGGGCAGGGTTTCCATGCGATTAAAACGGCCTTCGCCGCTGGGGTCGATCAGGTAATACGGTTTGCCGACCCTGGGCGTGACTTTCAGCATGTAGAGCTTGCCATTGCTGCGGTATTCCTCGACCTCACCCCGGCTGTCGGGTTTGATGGTGATGGTCGAGGCTTCGTCAGCACCGGGCGGGCCATCGGGGACGGGCGAGAGTTCGGGCGGACGGTCGGATGGCGGGGCGGCCATGACAAGGCCGCTCGCCAGCAGGGTCAACAGTAAAAGGGAATAACGCATGACAGTCTCCGGGGAGTGGGTTAGAGGTTGAGTTGGATTTCGCGTTCGGCCAGCGACGGCATGAAGCCGCGTTTTTCGTAATGGCTGAAAATGGCATCGACCACCTGGTCGGGTTCGTCGATGATCTGCATCAAGTCGAGATCCGCAGGTGCGATCATGCCTTCGTCCACCATCCTTGTTTTTACCCAGTCGACCAGCCCAGCCCAGTAGCTTGACCCAACCAGGACGATGGGAATGGGCGCGATTTTTCCGGTTTGAACCAGGGTCAGCGCCTCGAACAACTCGTCCAGCGTGCCGAAGCCACCGGGCATGACGACATAGGCCGCAGCAAATTTGACGAACATGACCTTGCGTGCAAAAAAATGCTGGAAGGTCTGGCTGATGTCCTGATAGGGATTGCCGCTTTGCTCGTGCGGCAACTGGATGTTGAGGCCGACGCTGGGCGATTTGCCGAAATACGCGCCCTTGTTGGCGGCTTCCATGATGCCGGGACCGCCACCGGAGATCACCGAGAAGCCGGCATCAGACAGTTTGCGGGCGATTTCTTCGGTGAGCCTGTAATAGGCATGGTCGGTCGGGGTACGCGCGCTGCCGAAAATCGACACCGCCGGGCGGATCGAGACCAGCCGCTCAGTCGCCTCGACGAACTCTGACATAATCCCCAGCATCCGCCACGACTCGCGTGCTGAATAATCAATCTCGGCGCTGCGACCCGGATCGGCGGTAATCGGTAATTTATCCCCGTGCATGTTTTGATCGCCTCGTGATTGGTCTTTGTGTGAATCAAGTCAGTGTGAATGCCCCCCATATGAATATGAGCGAGCCTCAAAAAACCCTGCTGCTGGTGGACGGTTCGTCCTATCTGTATCGCGCGTTTCATGCGCTGCCCGATCTGCGCAACGGAGCGGGTGAGCCGACCAATGCGATCAAGGGCGTGCTGTCGATGTTGCGCAAGCTGCAGAAGGACTACGCGGCGGATTATATCGCCTGCGTGTTCGACGCGAAGGGTAAAACCTTCCGCGATGAGCTTTACCCCGCCTACAAGGAACATCGCCCGCCGATGCCGGATGACCTGCGCTGCCAGATCGAACCGCTGCATGAGCTGATCCGCGCCGAGGGCTGGCCGCTGGTGGTGATCGACGGCGTCGAAGCCGACGACGTGATCGGCACGCTGGTGGTCGAGGCCGCACGCCACAACGTCCGCAGCATTGTGTCCACCGGCGACAAGGACATGGCGCAGCTGGTCAATGATCATGTCACGCTGGTCAACACCATGAGCGAGGAAACGCTCGACATCCCCGGCGTCAACGCCAAGTTCGGCGTGCCACCCGAGCGTATTATCGATTACCTCACGCTGATCGGCGACAGCGTGGACAACGTGCCCGGCGTCGCCAAGGTCGGCCCAAAAACAGCGGTGAAATGGCTCGCCGAGTTTGGCTCGCTGGACAATCTGGTTGCCCACGCCGACACGGTGAAGGGTGTGGTGGGCGAGAATCTGCGTGCCGCGCGCGACTGGCTGCCGCAGGCGCGTGTGCTGATCACCATCAAGACCGATGTTGCGCTGCCATTCACGCTCGATGCGCTGACACTGCAAGCGCGCGACACGGCTACGCAACGGACGCTGTTCGAGCGTTTTGGGTTCCGCGCCTGGCTGCGCGAACTGGATGCGGCGGCGACAGACCTGCCAGCTGTTCCCGAGCAGGATACCAGCGGCGACCACCGCGCGCGCTACGCAACCATCCTGACTGACGCCCAGCTGGATGACTGGATCGCCCGGCTGACGGCCGCATCGGCGTATGCGCTCGACACCGAAACCACTGGGCTCGACCCGATGCAGGCTGAACTGGTCGGCATGTCGTTCGCCATCATGCCCGGCAACGCCGCCTACCTGCCGCTAGGGCATTCCTACGCCGGGGTGCCGGCGCAGCTGGATCGCGCAGCCGCGCTCGCCAAACTCAAGCCGCTGCTGGAAAACCCTGAACCCAGAATCATCGGCCAGAACCTCAAATTCGATCGCCATATCTTTGCCAATGCCGGTATCGCGCTCGGCGGCGCAATCGACGACACGCTGCTGCAGTCCTACGTGATCGAGGCGCACCAGTCGCACGAACTGGGCAACCTGGCGATGCGCCATCTGGGGCTGGCGACCATCAGCTACGACGAGGTCACCGGCAAAGGCGCGGCGCGCATCGGTTTCGAGCAGGTAGCGATCGAGCGCGCCAGCGAATACGCAGCAGAAGACGCCGACGTGACGCTGCGCGTGCGCGATGCGCTGGCGCCGCAGATTGCAGCATCCGACCAGCTCGATTACGTTTACCGCCAGATCGAGCTGCCGGTGGCGGCTATCCTGTTTCGCATGGAGCGCACTGGCGTGCTGCTCGACAGGAACCTGCTCGCCATCCAGAGTGGTGAACTCGGCAAGAAGATGCTCGAACTGGAACAGCGCGCGTACCAGGAAGCCGGGCAGCCGTTCAACCTCGGTTCGCCCAAGCAAATCGGCGACATTCTGTTCACCCAGAAAGGCTTGCCGGTGGTGAAAAAAACCCCCGGCGGTGCGCCGTCCACCGACGAAGACACGCTGGAGCAACTGGCGCTCGATCATCCCATTGCGCGGGCGATTCTCGATTACCGCGGCATGGCCAAGCTGAAGTCGACCTACACCGACAAGCTGCCGCAGATGATTCATCCGGTCACCGGGCGCGTCCATACCAGTTATTCGCAGGCCACCGCCGTCACCGGGCGTCTGTCCAGTTCCGAGCCCAATCTGCAGAACATTCCCGCGCGCACCGCGGAAGGCCGTCGTATCCGCGAAGCCTTCATCGCGCCGCCCGGGCATCAGCTGGTGTCGGCCGATTACTCGCAGATTGAATTGCGCATCATGGCCCACCTGTCAGACGACGCCGGTTTGCTGACCGCGTTTGCCGAAGACCGCGACATCCACACCGCCACTGCCTCAGAAGTGTTCGGGGTGCCGCTGCTTGATGTGAACAGCGAACAGCGGCGCATGGCCAAGGTCATCAACTTCGGCCTGATCTACGGCATGTCGGCCTTCGGTCTGGCGTCGCAGCTCAATCTGGAACGGTCGGCCGCGCAGGCCTACATCGACCGCTATTTCGCACGCTATCCGGGGGTGGCCGACTACATGCAGCGCACCCGCGAAGCCGCGCGCCGCCAGGGTTATGTCGAAACCGTGTTCGGTCGCCGGCTCTACCTGCCGGAGATCAACGCCAAGAACCCGCAGCGTCGTCAGGGCGCCGAACGCGCTGCGATCAATGCGCCGATGCAGGGCACCGCCGCCGACCTCATCAAGCTGGCGATGATTGCGGTGCAGGGCTGGCTCGACCGTGAGAAACTGGCGAGCCGCCTGCTGCTGCAAGTGCATGACGAACTCATCCTCGAAGTGCCCGAGCACGAACTCGACCGGGTCCGTGCCGAACTACCCGGTTATATGTGTAATGTGGCCACGCTAAAAGTGCCGTTGCGGGTCGGTGTGGGAGCGGGACATAATTGGGAAGCTGCGCACTAGCCTGGGTGTGGCGACCCAATAACAGAAACAATAATCACGAGACTTGAAGGCGCTGGCCAACCAGTCAGCGTTTTCTTAAATGGAGCCGAGATAAATGACCAAACACCCCGTTGCCCTGGCGATCGCGCTTGCTTTATCCGTATCCGTCGCGCTTCCTGGCTGCGACAGCACGGCTAATCTGTCTGAACAAGAGCACATCCAGCGTGCCAAGGACTTCGAGGACAAGGGCAATCTTCAGGGCAGCATCGTCGAGCTCAAGAACGCGTTGCAGAAAAATCCGGACAGCGCGGGAGCCAGGCTGCTGCTCGGCCAGATTTATTTGAAAACCCGCCAGGGGGCTGAGGCCGAAAAGGAACTCAATCGCGCCCAGCAACTGGGGGCCAACCGTGAGGTCGTGCAACCCCTGCTGGGCGAAGCCTTGCTGCTCATGGGTGAATACCAGCGTGTGCTTGACGAGATTCAGCCGGGTGACCAAACCTCACCGACCAATCGTGCGCGCACCCTTCAACTGCGCGGACATGCGCTGCTCAAGCTAGGCAAGCTCAAGGAAGGCTGCGACATGTTCCAGCAGTCGCTTGCGGTCGATGCGCGCATTCCGCAAACCTACTGGGGGCTGGCGCAATGTTCGGTTGCCGAGCGCGAGATGAAACAGGCGCGCGCCTGGCTCGACGAGGCTATCAAGCTGCCCGTCGAGCAAGCCGGTACGCGAATGTTTATCGGCGACTGGGAGCAGTTAAACAACAATCCTCAAGCTGCGCTGGCCGCTTATAGCGAGGTGCTGAAAGCCGAGCCGGATAATCTGGAGGCGCTGCAAAACCGGATTACCCTCAACCTGAAAGCCGGCAAGGTTGAGGCGGCTCGGGTCGATATCGAACAGGTTGAAAAGTTGATGCCGAAAACTGCGCCAGCGTACTACCTGCGTGCCTTGCTGCTGTTCCAGCAAAAAAACTTCCCGGCAACCCAAAGTGCACTGCAGGAAGTCTTCAAAACCATGCCCAGGCATTTGCCAAGCACTTTGCTGGCAGGTGCAACCGCCTTTGAGCTGGGCTCCTATGAGCAGGCTGAATCGTATCTGCAACGCTACCTGGCGCGCTATCCGGGGCAGGCCTATGCCACGAGGATACTGGCGGCAACGCAAATCAGACAAAACCAGGCTGACAAAGCGCTAGAAACGCTCGCCCCGCTTCTGACGCCTGATTCACAAGATGTCCAGGCGCTGACCCTTGCGGGGGAGGCGAGCCGCGCCAAGCTGGATTCAGCACGTGCTGCAGAATGGTTCGCGCGTGCCGCCGCCATTGATCCGAATAATGCCGCTCTGCGCACGCGCATGGGGATCAATCATCTCAGCGCGGGAGATTTTCCGCATGGCCTGCCTGAGCTTCAAGCCGCCGCCGCCATGACACCCAAGCAACACGAGGCCGACAATCTATTGGTCTTGGCCTATCTTGAACAGCAACAATTCGACAAGGCCCTGTCGACTATTGAGAGCATGGAGCGGAAGTTGCCCGGGAATCCGGCAGTGAGCGTGCTGCGCGGGCAGGCGTTTACCGGAAAGAACGACCTCGTTCGCGCTCGCACCAGCTTTGAAGCGGCGCTGGCGACCGACCCGGATTTTTATCCGGCTATTGCCAGCCTGGCCCAGCTCGACTTCTACGAGAAGCGCCCCGATGCTGCGCGCAACCGTTTTGAAGGCGTGCTCAGCAAGCATAAAAATCATCTTCAAGCCATGCTGGCGCTTGCCCAGCTGGAAACCCTGCAACAGAACAGCCCTGCGGCGCTGAACTGGCTCAAAAAAGCTGCTGCCGCTCACCCGAAAGCACTTGAACCGCGACAGCGCCTTGTCTCGCTCTATATCGGTAATCAGGATTACCCTAAAGCCCTTGCGATTGCCAATGAAACCCTGCAGGCGCAACCGGATAGCCTGGTCGCGCTTGATCTGCTGGGAACCGCCCAGCTTGCTGCCGGACAGAAGGACAATGCGCTGGCTTCAGCGATGCGCCTCGCAGAGAAAATGCCCCAGGCAGTCGCAGCGCAAATGAAACTGGCTCAAACGCAGTTCAGCCTCGGAAAGCGGGATGCCGCACGGATTACCCTTAACAAGGTGTTAACGATTCAGCCCGACTTCCAGGCGGCGCAGGAAACGCTGGTCGATCTTGAAATCCAGAGTGGGCGCACCAGCGAAGCGCTGCGTGTCGCGCGCCAGATGCAAATCGCCCACCCCAAATCCGCAGGTGGATTCCTGATGGAAGGTAAAGCGCAGCTGGCAGCCAAACAACCGGCCGCTGCGGCACAAGCCTTTATGCAGGCGCTGACGATCGAACGAAAGAACACGACACTCATCCAGTGGCATCAAGCGGCTTTTCTGGCTGGAAACGCCAGTCAAGCTGACAATCAGATTGCCCAATGGCTCAAGGCGCAACCTGCCGATTTTTCAGTGCGTGCGTATCTGGCCCAGCATTACATGAACAACAGACGCACCCCCGAAGCCATTGGACAATATGAGGTGATTTTGCAGCAGATGCCGAATAATGCGCTGGCACTTAATAATCTGGCTGCACTTTACCAACAGCAAAAGGATCCTCGCGCACGCGCTACGGCTGAAAAAGCCTACAAGCTCAGTCCAAAGGATGCTGCCACCCAGGACACCCTGGGTTGGATTCTGCTGGAGCAAGGTCAAAGCGAGCGGGGCCTGCAACTGATCCGGTCTGCTGTATCTGTGCAGCCCAATATTCCGACCTTGCGTTATCACCTTGCCGTTGCATTGGCGCAAACGGGATCCAAATCCCAGGCACGCACCGAGTTGGAAAAACTGCTGGCTAAATCTCCGGTATTTCCGGAAGCGGCCGCAGCCAAAGTCCTGCTCGACAGCCTTTGAGTAGTTGCGCCTGCTTGTTTGTGGGGGCCTTGGGGGGAAGCTGGCTGCTGTTCAGTCAGCTTGTATTTCGTTGGCGTCCTGGAGAAAGCAGACGCTCTATTGACGATGAAGCCGAGCAATCTATGCTCGCCTGATTGGCCGCTTGTTTTGCTTGTTGATTACAGGCATTCAAACCTGCCTGGCATAGTTGGCTGCTTGCGTGCTTCGTGAACAACCTGTTTGCTTTTCTGATGAGCGCTATTCCCGCTTTATGGCGTTTGTTGTCCGGCAATCTCCCGGCTTGCCAGGGGGGGCTGTACTCAGGGAACGGCTACCCGGCAATTGACCGTAACCTGATCTGGACATTCAGATAGCTGAAAACGGGGGCAAAATTCAAGGCAATAAAAAACCCGCGCTTGACTGGCAAGCACGGGTTTAAGTGAAACAGGCAGACCGAAATCAGGTCTGCCTGATCAGCAAGTTCAGGCGGCCTTGCGCTTACGCAGCGAGACACCCATGCCCAAGAGGCCCAGACCAACCAGAGCCAGGACACCAGGTTCCGGAACGGTGGTCAGGCCACGCAAGTCAGCCGAACCCGCAATACACCACTCGCCAGCTGCTGCCACGCCTTGTGCACAACCATCTGCGTCGCCATTGGCGATATCAAAGGGGTTCAGTACCGCGTTGTTGCCCGAGGAGGTGAGTGCAATGTCTGCAAAACCACCGGCGCCGTCGTCAATACCATTGCTGTCGAGGAATTCCAGAACGCCATTGGGGCCGGAGACAATATCCAGCAAACCGGAACCCGTAAAGCTAATGCTACCGCCAGTCAATGTGCCGTTTGCATTCAACTCGGAGGGGCCGCCAAACATATCGTGGCCGCTGAGGGTAGCCCACAGCGTTCCGCCCTGAATGAGCGCCAAGTTAGCGACAGAGCCTTGGTTGAGCAGGTTGAAGGTAGGCAGCATGTATACGTTCATGTTGCCTTGGTCAAAAGTTGCACCGGTAGCATCAAAGGTCAGCACGTTGTAGTCAAAAACAAAGTACAGACGGCTCAGACCACCGTTCGAGTAAAAAAGGTTGCCATTGACGGTGTTGATCTGGCCGTATCCCAGCAGGGTTTGGCCAGGAGCATTCACGAACGTTTCAGCTACGGTCGAGGTTTCGATGTGGGTTGTCTCGCCCGCTGCGCCAAAGTCCACGCCACCAACAACGATAGCTGAAGCGGAACCGGAAGCCGCCAGGCCCAGACCGGCAATCGCCGATACGATAAATTTCTTGTTCATTTCAAACTCCTTATAAGGAATGATGGGTTAGTAATCTTGCGAGCCAGGCGACCAGCTTCACGCACATCTATAAAGCACGTAGCGTGCCATAATTAATTTAATGTTTAAATTCAATGTGTTGAATATTTTTTGGCTGGCGGAGTGCGTTGAGGTGTAAATTTTTCCGACACTGGGCGGGGTCCCGGGATAATGTCAGGGCGCACGCCGGAGGTGGTCTGGATCGTTGGTCTTCAGGGGGGTAGCGATCGGGGCTCGACAAAAGGTCAGGTGCAATCCCTTGCCCGGAACGCAAAGCATTGTTCAGGATTTTTCCAGAAAGCTTTCGATGGCTGGCCGGCCGGCTGTGACACGTGAGGGCTGTGCTTTGCCTGTTCTGAACAGCATGACCGGCACGAGCGAGCCGAAGCGGATTTTCCAGCCTTCAGCCAGGTCCTGCTGCAATGCTTTCGGAATGCCTGCCGCATCCGTTCCATTGAGCGCATAGAGCGCCGATGCGGGCATGGGTTGCAGGACACGTCCCAGATGGGTCGTGGTCAGCCAGATCCGCTGGAAAGCCCTGCCTGCCTCGAAGACCGAAGTGGTGTCGGTTTTTTTTACGGTCAACACGCCCAGGTTGGGGGCGAGCCGGCACGGCAGATCGCAGGAACGCAACCCCAAAAAGTGATGCGCGCCAAACCGGTTGGCCATTCGCATCACGGACCAATGGCGCAGCGTTGCAAAGAGACCGCGCAAGGGCAATTCAACCCCTAGTGCGCCGGGCGGTAGCCCTGTTTCGCTGGTATCACGCCAGCCGACGTCAAAGCGGATGGCTGAGAAAAGTTCTTCGTGCAAAACCCGGTTGTGGAAACGTTCGGTTTCTGCGCGTCGCATCAGGGCAAGCACGGGTTTTCGATCAGCGGCGGTGTCAAGCCAGTGAAGCGTACATGAGGGGTGGGCGTAAGTAATGGCATCCAGTTGAGCACGTTCGGTGACATCAAAAGGTGGCCCCCGAAAACGAAACTGGCGGCTGGTGTGGCGCTTCGGGATTTCGTGCCACAAAGGGTCAGCTTGTGTCACGTCAGGTTGCAAGTCAACGCTTAGCGCAAGCCCGGGTTGTTCGGGGTCGGGAAAAAGCGTCATATCGGCCTTTACGCCATACCGGCTGGCGGCAATAGCGAGGTTTTCTGCCAGCGCGCCGAGCGAAAGCAGGTCGAGCACCCGCTGATATCCCGGCTGTTCCCACGCGGTACGGGTGTGGTGAACCTGGATGTGCGAGCCGTCAAGCTGAAAGCGTACGGGATGGTGGTTGTCGGCGGACGGCGCCTGGACGGCATTTTGCAGCACGCCACGAACCTGCTCCTGCGTGATCGCTTCCATCAAGCCAGCCCCAGTTGGCGGCGTGCGATGGCGATGGCGATCCGATTGAGTGGATGGCGGTTGCCACCGGGGCGCCAGGTATGGGCGAGCTGGTTGCGGTAGCCGTCGAACTGGATGCCGTGCGGTGCGCTCCAGACCTTGCCGCGTTGCAGCAGGATTTTGACTGCTTCGCTGGCCGCCACGCCTGCGCATAACTGACATGCAATCACGGTTGAGGGGCCTTTTCGCTGTTTCAGGTCGACCTTGTTTTTGTCGGCGAGGTAGTGGCGATGCAACAATCCGGGCGCGAGTCCGACGAGAAAACGCACGGCTTTTTCCAGTTCGCTCCGACCTGACAGCTGAAAGTAATCTTCGAAACCCATGCCGCCAGGAAGGAAGTTCAGTAATGCCGCACTCATGCCCAAGGGCGCAACGGTGATGGCAGGAATACGGTGTTCAGCGCAGTAGGCAAAAAGCTGTTCGCGGGCATCGAAAGCAAAAAAGTCCAGACCATCCACATAAAGATCGACATCCTGGAAAAACCGCTCAAGATTAGATGCGTTCACCCCGTCAGGGAAACGCCTCAAGTCACTTTCCGGATTGATGTCGCGCACCATCTCTTCAAGCGTGTCGACTTTGGGGCGATTGAGACTGGACATGCTGGCGCCCGCCTGACGGTTGAAATTGGCTAATTCAAAAACGTCGAAGTCGGCGATATTGAATTTTTCTATACCCAGCCGCGCAAATGTCAGCAGATGGGAGCCGCCGACTCCACCCATGCCAGCGATGGCCACGCGTTTGTGTTTCAGTTGCTGCTGCTCGTTGTCGGTAAACCAGCCTATGTTGCGCGAAAACGCAGCGTTGTAATCGAAACTCATGCTGATTCACCCAACACGCTAGCCCCCATGAGTAACACGATTGGTAATGCCGATTTCGTCTGTTTTGCTGAAAAAGTAAGGGTATAGCGACCGTTCGCCGTGTGCGCTTTCGGTTTTTCCGCCGAGCAACTCGATTTGCTGGTCAACATAGTCCAGTTCCAGTCGCAGCAATACGGCAGGCGCATTGACACGGCTGCAGATGCGTTCCGGGCCGAAATCGGTAAAGCCCAGCATGCGTTTGTAGAATGCAGAATGGCGTGGGTTAACCTCAATTACGACATCCGTATAGCCCTGCATCACCCGGCCATAGATGTAGGCAATATGAAAGAGCGACGCCAGAATGTGTTTTGAGCCGTGTGTTTGATCAACGGCCAGCTTGGTCAGTTCGCAGACTTTACGGCCAGCCTGACGCAAGTTATCTATTTCCTGCTTGTATAACTCTTCAACCAACAATCCATGGGGGGTGTCCAGGCCCAACGTCAGGGTTCCGATGACTTTGTCATCCTGGGACGCCATCAAGGTAATGCGCTCTGGGGCTTTCTGAAAGTCGTTTGCAATATAGCCGCGACCGGCATATTTTCGCTGCACAAGCATGCTGGCCGAGCTCACCCGCTCGTTGGAATGTGCCAGCCGGATCTTGAAAGCTTGCTCTTCGATTTTTTCGCCCTGCTGAGGCGTGGCACTTTGTGGTTCGGGTAAAACCAGGTCAGTCAGCCGATACGGAGAAATGGCGACAATTGTTTTGTCCCATTCTTCCGCAGCCTTGTTGCGCTGTCTAAAACCGGTAAAGCCCTTGGGTATCTTGACGGACATAAATTAAGCCGGAATAAATGAGATCGTAGTTAGGATTGCCATGTTAGCCACTCGTTTGTCATAGCTGGCAACCTTTTAGTGATTGCGAATGCAAGGGCTAACACGAATCAGTTTTGCCTAGGCTTTGATCCAGCGCGCGGCATCGCGTGCAAAGTAAGTCAGAACGCCATCTGCGCCCGCACGCTTGAACGCCAGCAAGGCTTCCAGCACGCACGCCCGTTCATCCAGCCAGCCATTCTGCGCAGCTGCCTTCAACATAGCGTATTCGCCGCTCACCTGGTAGGCAAAAGTTGGCGCACCATAGGTGTCCTTTATGCGGCGGATAATGTCCAGATAAGGCATCCCGGGCTTGATCATCACCATGTCGGCTCCTTCCTGAAGGTCCATTCCGACTTCCCAAAGCGCTTCGTTGCTGTTGGCGGGATCCATCTGGTAGGTGGATTTGTCGCCTTTTCCCAGATTGGCAGCGGATCCCACGGCGTCACGAAACGGGCCATAGAAACTGGATGCATACTTGGCTGCATAGGCCAGAATCCGGGTGTGGCGGTACCCCGCACCTTCGAGGGCGGCCCGGATGGCGGCAACGCGACCGTCCATCATGTCCGAGGGGGCGACGATGTCGGCGCCCGCCTGGGCGTGAACCACTGCCTGTTTGGCCAATACAGTTACGGTCTCGTCGTTCATGACATAGCCACTTGCGTCGATCAGGCCGTCCTGGCCATGGCTAGTGTAAGGGTCGAGCGCAACATCGGTGATGAGGCCCAGTTCGGGGAAGCGGCTTTTCAATGCGGCAACAGTACGCGGCACCAGTCCATCCGGGTTGAGCGCTTCTTCAGCGTCCAGTGTTTTCAAATTGGCGCCGATTACCGGAAACAACGCCAGTGCGGGGATACCCAGTTGCACGCATTCTTCGGCCACGGGGAGCAGCAAGTCGAGAGACAGCCGCTCAACGCCTGGCATCGATGCGACCGACTCCCGTGCCTTCTGGCCATCCAGCACAAAAACCGGATAAATCAGGTCGTTTGCCGTAAGTGTGTGCTCACGCATCAGGCGACGGGAAAAGTCATCACGCCGCATGCGGCGCATACGAGTGGCGGGAAATGAGCCAAGCGGCAGGTTCACACTCTGTCTCCAAAAAAATTTTACTGAATGAACTGGAACTATTTCAAGGCCGGTCGTCTCTGTACTGTAGACGGTGTTGCACCGTCCCCCGCTTCTCCTCCCTGAGCGGGGTGCCTTAACCCTTAAGGCATCTTTTGGCCCCGATCCTTCGTGTGATCGGGGCTTTCTTTTTGTTGGGCATCCGATTCGATCAGGGATTCAGCCGATTGCGGCTTCCCCTGTTGAGCCTGGACGAACCAGCCTTCAAGCAAGTCCGTCGCATCCTCCGCCCCCAGGCGCGACAAGCTGGAAAACAACTGAACCGAAACGTTGTCGAATGTTGCGAGGGCTTGCTTGACGTTGCGCAGCGTTAACACTTTTTCGCTATTCGATAGCTTGTCCGCCTTCGACAGCAGGATGTGTACTGGTTTGCCGGTGGGGGTGAACCAGTCGAGCATTTGCTGGTCCAGCGGGGTAAGCGGGTGGCGGGCGTCCATGATCAGCACCATTCCGGCCAGTGCGTCGCGTTCCTGCAGGTAGCGCGACAGCAAACCCTCCCATTTTGCCTTGACTGCGGGCGGCACTTTCGCATAACCGTAGCCCGGCAGGTCAACCAGATAGGTGTCTGCATCCACCGCAAAAAAATTGATCAGCTGGGTTCGCCCTGGTGTTTTAGAGGTGTAGGCCAGGCGGTTTATTCTGGTTAACAGATTGATTGCGCTAGATTTTCCAGCATTGGAGCGCCCGGCAAACGCAATTTCGGCGCGGCTGTAAGGCAGGTCACGCAGTTGGGCGACCGAGGTATGGAATTGAGCACGATTGAGCACAGGCTTGGCAGTCATATTAGTTGCCGCTAAACTACCCGCTTCACCAAATTTTGCAATCCCCTGGTTTTGCAAGCTTTCAGGAGCTCTAGATGAAATTCGTCGTCTCTTTGGTTGCCGCTTTGGCTGCCACTTCTGCTTTTGCCAACGCACCTGCTGCCACTCCGGCCAGCAAAGGCGACCCCAAGGCGGCAGAATCCATCGTAAATCAGGTATGCGCGGCTTGCCACGCAGTCGACGGCAATAGCGTTGCCGCTGCCAACCCCAAGCTTGCGGGGCTGAATGCGGAGTACATCAACAAGCAGCTGACCGAGTTCAAATCGGGCGCCCGTAAAAACGCCATCATGTCGGGCATGGTCGCGAACCTGACACCGCAAGACATGTTGAACCTGAGCGCGTATTACAGCGCGCAGCAGCCCAAGCCCGCCACGTCCAAAGACCAGGCGCTGGCCCTGCAGGGTCAGAAAATCTTTCGCGGCGGCGTGATGGGTGCAGGCGTGCCAGCGTGTGCTTCGTGTCATGGTCCGCAGGGAAAGGGCATTCCCGCCCAGTTCCCGCGTCTGGCTGGCCAGCACAGTGATTACATCTATGCCCAGTTGAATGCGTTCCGCGTCGAGGCACGTGCCAATGACGCAGCCAAGATGATGCGCACCATCGCCGCCAAGATGACGGATGCTGACATGAAGGCCGTTGCTTCTTATATTCAGGGGCTGCGTTGAACCGATTGACCATGATTGTGTCCACTCAGTCTTGAGTCTGTTCAAAGGGTGACGCAAGTCACCCTTTTTACTTGTGCCCCCTGGGAAATGTCGAGCAAATGAATACCGCCCCCCACTCCTTCGGCCGATCCGTGTTCGAATTGATGAGCTCGATGCGCTTTGCCATCAGCTTGCTGTCCATCCTTGCGGTTGCATCGATTGTGGGCACGGTGTTGAAACAAGCCGAGCCATACGGCAACTATCTCATTCAGTTCGGCCCTTTCTGGTTTGACGTGTTTGAGAAGCTGGGGCTGTACGATGTTTATCATGCCGCCTGGTTTTTGCTTATCTTGACCTTTCTGGTTGCCTCGACCAGCGTCTGCATCAGCCGCAACGCGCCAAACTTCGTGCGCGAAATGAAAAGCTTTCGCGAACACGTCAGCGAGCAGTCGCTCAAAGCGTTCAAACACAAGCACGAAGCTGCAACCGAACATACGCCCGAGGCGCTTGCCGCCAGTGCGCAACGCTATCTCGAAGGGCAGGGCTACAAGGTCAAGAACCTGCCGCGTGAAGATGGCGTGTTGCTTGCCGCCAAGGCGGGCAGCTGGAATCGCCTGGGCTATCTGCTGGCGCACTCGGCCATTGTGTTGATCTGCATTGGTGGCCTGATGGATGGCAATCTGGTGTTCAAGGTGCAGCAGTCGCTCGGCTACAAAAAAATCGAGACGCGTGACATTCCGCAAAGCCAGGTGCCGGCGATTTCGCGCCTGAGTCCGTCCAACCCCTCGTTTCGTGGCAGCGTGCAGATCCCCGAAGGCTCCAGCGCCGATGTCGCATTTCTCAATGTCGCCGACGGCTATCTGGTGCAGGAGCTGCCTTTCACGGTGGGGCTGAAAAAATTCCGCATCGAGCACTACACCACCGGCCAGCCAAAAAGCTTCGAGAGCGATATCGAGCTGTTCGACAAGTCCGGCAAGAAGATCAAGGAAGCCACCATCGCCGTCAACCACCCGCTGGTGTTTGACGGCGTAGCGATTTACCAGGCCAGCTTTGCCGATGGCGGCACGCGCATGACGCTGCGCGGCTGGAATTTGTTCTCACCGACAGCTTCATCGTTCCCCGTCGAGGGAGTGGTCCAACAAAACACCACGCTCACCAGCGAGGCGGGTGAATACACCCTGGAATTCACCGATTTCCGCCCATTCAACATCGAGAACATGGGCGGCGACATTGCGCCTGCCGGCGACACCATGGGGGTGTTCGGCGGCAGCTCGGTAAGCGACAACAAGCACCTGCGCAATGTCGGCCCGAGTTTCCAGTTTAAATTGCGCGATGCGCGGGGTCAGGCGCGCGAGTTCAGCAATTACATGCTGCCATTGGAGCTGAATGGCCGCTGGTACATGATGTCGGGTGTGCGTGAATCGCCCAATGAAGCCTTTCGCTACATGCGCATGCCACTCGATGCCGAGGGCAATATCGACAGCTTCATGCGGCTGCGCGGCGCGCTGCTGAATGCCGAGATGCGACCTGAAATCGCCGCCCGCTTCGCCCGTCAGGCACTGCCACAAAATGCCTGGGGCACCGAGATTGAAGACAAGCTGAAATTCAGCGCAACGCAAATGCTGACGCTGTTTGCGGAGGGCGGATTTCAGTCGCTGGGACGATTTATCGAGGAAAAAGTCCCAGAGTCGGAACGCGACAAGGCGGCCAGCACCTATCTGCGCATCATCGAATTGGCCGCGTTCGAGGCTTTGCAAGTCGCCAACCAGCAGGCCGGACTGCCTGCGCCGTCCACCGATGACGCCACCGGCTGGCTGGTGCGCGATACGCTCAACAGCATCAGCGATATGTTCATCTATGGTGCACCGATCTATCTGCAACTTATGCAATACGACGAAGTCAAAGCCAGCGGTCTGCAACTGACCCGTTCGCCCGGACAAAATGTGGTCTATTTCGGTTCGTTATTGCTGACGCTCGGCGTGTTCTTCATGCTTTACGTGCGCGAGCGCCGGGTATGGTTGCGCACCAGGCCGGGTAGCGCGCTGCTGGCGATGTCGTCGGCCAAACAGACTATCGACTTTGAAAAAGAATTCACCCAGCATGCACACGCGCTCGACACGCTTGCCAAATAAACAGTCGCTTGTGAAGCAATCCGGAGATACCCAATGGAACTCGCCCTAAACCAACCCGCCCCGCTGTTCAAACGCTTGTCTTGGTTTGACTGGCTGTTTGCCGCCATTGTTACAGCAGGCGCCCTGTTTGCCCTGTCGCGTTTTGGCGAGTTCATGGACATCTATGAAAAAGCCATTCTGCTGGCAGCGATTCCCGCGCTGACAGCATTTGGCTGGTTCTGGAAGCCATTTCGCCAGCTGTTCATCGGGGTGGGGATCATCAGCCTGTTTGCGATCAGCCAGTATCAGGGCGATCTCGGACGAATGGAGCTTGCGTTCTTCCTTAAATACCTGATTTCAAGCCAGGCCGCGATCATGTGGATGTGCGCGCTGTTTGGGCTGGCCACGCTGGCCTACTGGGCGGGTTTGCTGGCGCGTTCCGAGTTCCTGATGAAAACCGGCAGCACCCTGAGTTGGGCCGCCATCACGCTGGGCTTTGTCGGCCTGATGGTGCGCTGGTACGAGTCCTATCTGATTGGTGCCGATGTAGGCCACATTCCGGTATCCAATCTGTATGAAGTGTTCGTGCTGTTCTGCCTCATTACCGCGATGATGTACCTGTATTACGAAGCGCGTTACCAGACCCGCCAGATGGGGGCTTTCGTGCTGCTGGTGATTTCCGCAGCGGTCGGCTTCATCCTCTGGTATACCTTTGACCGGGGCGCGCATGAAATCCAGCCGCTGGTGCCTGCGCTTAAATCCTGGTGGATGAAGCTGCATGTGCCCGCCAACTTCATCGGCTACGGGTCATTTTCGCTGTCCGCCATGCTCGGCGTCGGCTATCTGCTGGCCGATCGCGGCATCCTCGCCAGCCGGTTGCCCAAGCTCGAAATCATCGATGACATGATGTACAAGGCCATTGCCATTGGTTTTGCCTTTTTCACCATCGCGACGATTCTCGGCGCAATGTGGGCGGCCGAAGCCTGGGGGGGGTACTGGAGCTGGGATCCGAAGGAAACTTGGGCGCTGATCGTGTGGCTGAACTACGCGGCCTGGCTGCATATCCGGCTGGTCAAGGGGTTGCGCGGACCCATGCTGGCGTGGTGGGCGGTGGTCGGTCTGTTCGTCACCACCTTTGCATTTCTGGGTGTGAACATGTTTTTGTCGGGCCTGCATTCCTACGGTGAATTGTAGGCCGGGCAGGTTCACCGGACGCACGGTTGGACTTGGCCGAAATTTGCCAGATCCGGCATGACGCCATGAACAAAACCCTGCTCTACGCCATTCCCCTTGCACTTGCACTTGCTGCACTCGTCGCAGGCATCTGGCTGGCGCAATCACGTTATGCACCGCAGGAACCGGCAGCGCCCACCGACATGCTGTGGCAACTCAGCTTTCCGGATGATCAAGGCCGTCCCCAGAGCTTGTCGCAATGGCGTGGTCAGGTGTTGGTGCTGAACTTCTGGGCGAGTTGGTGCGCGCCCTGCCGCGAGGAAATGCCGGATTTTGTCGCTTTGCGCGCGCAGTTTCAGCCCCGGGGCGTTGAATTTGTCGGGCTCGCGATCGACAGTTCCGCCAACGTCATGCAGTTTTTACACGATCAGCCGGTTAACTACCCGATCCTGATCGGCGAAGGCGCAGCCAATGATCTGGCGCGGCAACTGGGTAACCCAAGTGGAGCGCTGCCCTATACCCTCGTGATTGATCGCGACGGCAAGATCATCCTGAAGCATCTGGGACGCCTTCCGCGTGCGGAACTCGAAGCAGCGCTGAACAAAATCGGAGCGGCCTGAATTCAGAACATAGATGCGATTTGGCGTCAATATCTGGACAATTCACCCCTATCTACGGCAAACTCGCCGCCATGACGACTAAACGAACCGGCCGCGTTGCGGCCAAATCGGCCCCCAGTCTGCATCCGCATGTCCTGGTTATGCACGGCCCCAACCTGAATTTGCTGGGCAGTCGTGAACCCCGGCATTACGGACACGCCACACTCGACGATATCAATCGGGCTCTAGCCAGCCGCGGGGATGCGGTCAGTGCGTTTATCGAAACTTTCCAGCACAACCACGAAGGTGCGCTGGTCGACCGGATCCACCAGGCCAGCCGAGATCACGTTGATTTCATCGTGATCAACCCGGCGGCTTATACCCACACCAGCGTGGCAATCCGCGATGCGCTGGCCGCAGTCGCCATTCCTTTCGTCGAAGTGCACCTATCCAATATTTACGCACGCGAACCATTCCGCCACCACTCGTATTTGTCCGACCTCGCGGTTGGCGTGGTGTCCGGTCTGGGCGCGTACGGTTACGAACTGGCGCTGGAATATGCGCTGCATCACCTTCAAAACAGGACGCCTCATGGATCTCAGAAAACTGAAAAAGCTCATTGACCTGGTGGAAGCCTCCGGCATTGCCGAGCTTGAAATCACCGAGGGCGAAGAAAAAGTCCGTATTGCAAAAAGCATTGCGGGCGCGCCGATGATGATGCATGCGCCGCAGCAAATGATGCATGCGCCCGTGCCCGCGGCACCAGTCGTGGCGCTCGCGGCTCCAGCGGAAGATGCATTGCCTGAAGGTCATGTCGTGCGCTCGCCGATGGTCGGAACGTTCTATCGCGCGCCCGCACCCGGTGCCAAAAACTTTGCCGAAGTGGGGCAGAGCGTGAGTGCCGGGGATACGCTGTGCCTTATCGAGGCAATGAAGCTGCTGAACGAAATCGAAACGGACGAGAGTGGCGTCATCAAGGCCATCCTGGTCGAGAACGGCCAGCCGGTGGAATACGGCGAGCCGCTGTTTATTATTGGGTAAGGCAACAGGCGTCAGGAGCCAGGCGCTAGCGCCTTCACCTTTCTCCCTCACCCTTCACCGAGTGTCACGTCACCATGTTTGAAAAAAATCTTATCGCCAATCGCGGCGACCTGTTGCCGCGAGGCCGCACAGCGACGAAGTCAAACCGCTTCGCAGCCGCAGGCTGCGTGGGTGATTCTGCTGCGAGACCCCGCCATGTTTGAAAAAATCCTGATTGCCAATCGCGGCGAAATCGCCTTGCGTATCCAGCGTGCCTGCCGAGAAATGGGCATCAAAACGGTCGTTGTTTATTCGGAAGCGGACCGCGATGCCAAATATGTGAAGCTGGCCGACGAATCGGTGTGCATCGGTCCGGCAGCCTCAGCGCAGAGTTATCTGCACGTGCCGTCGATCATCGCCGCAGCCGAGGTGACCGACGCCGAGGCGATTCACCCTGGATATGGTTTCCTTTCGGAAAATGCCAATTTCGCTGAGCGTGTCGAATCGTCCGGTTTTGCTTTTATCGGCCCGCGCCCCGAAAACATCCGCCTGATGGGTGACAAGGTCACCGCCAAGCAGGCGATGGTCGCAGCAAAGGTGCCGTGCGTCCCCGGCTCCGAGGGGGCGATGCCGGACGATCCCGCTGAAATCCTTAAAACGGCCGCCCAGATTGGCTACCCCGTTATCATCAAGGCAGCAGGCGGCGGCGGCGGGCGCGGTATGCGCGTGGTGCACAGCGAGGCTGCGCTATTGAACGCCGTGGCCATGACCAGCTCGGAAGCGCAGAGCTTCTTCGGCAACCCCATGGTTTACATGGAGAAATTCCTGCAGACCCCGCGCCATATCGAAATCCAGATCCTTGCCGACGAGCATGGCAATGCCGTGCACTTGGGGGAGCGCGACTGTTCGATGCAGCGTCGTCACCAGAAAGTGCTGGAAGAAGCGCCTGCCCCAGGGCTTGACCCCAAGTTGCGCGACAAGATCGGCGAACGCTGCGCCGAGGCCTGCCGCAAAATCGGCTATCGTGGCGCCGGCACATTCGAGTTCCTGTACGAAAACGGCGAGTTCTATTTCATCGAAATGAACACCCGCGTACAGGTTGAACATCCGGTGACCGAACTCATCACCGGAATCGATATTGTGCAAATGCAGATCCGTGTTGCTGCCGGTGAAAAGTTGCCGTGGAAGCAAAAGGATATCCAGTTCAGGGGCCATGCCATCGAGTGCCGCATCAACGCCGAGCACCCGAGCACCTTTGTTCCCAGTCCTGGCAAACTGACCAACTACCATGCCCCCGGCGGTCCCGGCATCCGTGTTGATTCGCATGTCTACCACGGTTACTACGTGCCGCCGCACTACGACTCGATGATCGGCAAGCTGATTGCCTACGGTGACACGCGTGACCAAGCGATCGCGCGCATGCGTGGCGCGTTGATGGAAATGGTCGTCGAAGGCATCCATACCAACATTCCGCTGCACCAGATTCTGATGCACGACGCTGCGTTTATCGCCGGCGGCACCAGCATTCACTACCTGGAACACAAGCTGGCGGAGGAAAAGGCGGAGGCAAAGAGCTGATCGGTTAGCTGTGAGCGGAAACCCCGCTCACTGTTTACCGCTCACTGTTTACCCCTCACCCCCCATGCCCTGGCAATCCTTACGCATCCTCGTTGATTCCAAAACTGCTGAGCCGCTCTCTGATGCACTGATGGAGGTTGGCGCGCTTTCGGTATCGCTGGAAGATGCCGACGCGGGTACGGCAGACGAAACCCCGCTGTTCGGCGAGCCGGATTACCCGACTGCCGAACTGTGGCCGCACAGCGTCGCGGTCGTGCTGCTGGAGGCGGATGCCGATGTGGCCGCCACACTTGCAGCGGCGGCCGCAATGGCCGGCATCACCGCGCCCACTCAGTACACGATTGAAACGGTCGCGGATCAGGATTGGGTGCGGCTGACGCAATCACAATTCGATCCGATCCCGATTTCGCCGCGTTTGTGGATCGTTCCGACCTGGCACACCGCGCCCGACAGCAGCGCGATCAACCTCAAGCTGGATCCCGGTCTGGCTTTCGGCACCGGCAGCCATCCCACGACACGACTCTGTCTGCGCTGGCTCGACGACAACCTGCGCGGCGGTGAAACCCTGCTCGACTATGGCTGCGGCTCCGGCATTCTCGCCATCGCCGCGGTCAAACTGGGGGCCGCGCGGGTGGATGGCGTGGATATCGACGCGCAAGCCGTCACCGCCTCGCGCGATAACGCCGCGCTGAATGAGGTCAGTGCGCATTTCTGCCTGCCCAATGAGTTCGCGCCGGGGCAATACGACATTGTCGTCGCCAACATCCTCACCAATCCGCTCAAGGGCATGGCACCGCTTTTGGCGGGGCGTGTGCGCGCAGGCGGGCACCTGGTTTTGTCGGGCATCCTCGCCGAACAGGCGGAAGATGTGATGGCGGTGTATCGCGAGTGGTTTGTGTTTGATGCGCCCACGATTGACGAGGGCTGGGTGCGTCTGTCTGGAATCAGGCAGTGAATTTTCGTACGACTTGCCCGGCATGCGATAGCGTGTTTCGCCTCGGGGCGGATCAGCTCGATGCCGCGCAGGGATGGGTGCAATGCAGTGTGTGCGGCGCCGCTTTCGATGCCCGCCTCAGCCTGCTGATGGAGGATGGCTCGGCGCTGGCGACCGAGCCGCAAGCCGAGACTGAAACCGAACCCGCAGTCGCAGCGCAGCCATCCGCGTTTCCGTTCACGAAGCACGATCCTGATGAGGTACGGGCGATCGAGCAGGCGGCTCAGGCTGCCGCCGTCGCACCGGTTCCCGGCGGCATCACTCGGCGCGAAAGTGCGATCGAACTGCCGTCGATCATTCTCATTGACCCCGATATCCCCGTGCCGGACGATTTCGGCCCGTTGCCGCAAATCGATTCCGAACCCGCTGCTTCCAGCGTGCCCGTTTTCGCGGCACCGGAACGGCCTGCCGCACGCATCGAATATGCCGCGCCGCAGCCGGTTGCCGCGCTTGTCATGCAATCCGTGCCGCGTCGTGCCAAGCCCTGGGTGTGGAGTCTGGGCAGCGGGGTGCTGTTGTTGGTGCTGCTTGCGCAGATGAGCTATTTCCTGCGCGACAGCCTGGTCGGGCGCTGGCCGCAGGCTCGCCCTGCATTCGAACAGGCCTGTGCGGTATTGGGTTGTGGCTTGTCCTTGCCACGCAATCTGGCGCAACTCCAGATCATCGGATCCGACTTGCAAACCGAAACCCGCAGCCGCCTGAAACTCGTGCTCACTCTGGGCAATCGCGCCGATCAGGCACAAGCCTGGCCGATGCTGGTACTTACCCTGACCGATCAGCGCGAGCGTCCGCTGGCACGCCGCAGCTTTGCTCCCAGCGAGTACCTCGACGATCCCCAGCGCATTGCCGCCGGTATTCCGCCACGCAGTGAACAGCCTTTGAGCCTCCCGCTGACAATCCGTGATGTGTCGCCCATGGGCTTTGGTTTGAAGCTAACGTATTGAACGGTTGGGTCGATTGAGCACTGCTAGCCGGTCCGATGCTTCTTCGGTATAGTTCGCCATCCCGTTGCGGGAGAGTGCATGCGCAACATGCCGCCGAAGGCGTAACCCACCCGGAATCGCTCAGGCAAAAGGACCGCAACACCGGAACACTCTGGAGAGCGTGACTGCTGTTTTCAATTGAAAGCCAGCCGGTTCACCACCGAAGGGGCAGCGGGCACATCAGGCTTAACCCAGATGAGCCTGTAATCTCTCAGGTACCAAGGACAGAGGGGTGGAGCGCATCCGCGCATCCCTTTTATTTTTGGTCACTGTCATGTCAAATCAAGCCGCGTCTACTCCTGCAGCGCTCAAGCAAACCCCGCTCAATGCAACCCATCGCGGCCTGTCGGCCAAGATGGTCGATTTCGGCGGCTGGGACATGCCGGTCAACTACGGTTCTCAAATCGAGGAACACCATGCGGTGCGCAGAGGGTGCGGTCTGTTCGACGTTTCGCACATGCTGCCGCTCGATATCAAGGGCAGCCATGTCCGCGCGTTCCTGAAGCGACTGGTCGCCAATAACGTCGATAAATTGCAGGTTTCGGGCAAGGCGCTGTATTCGTGCATGCTGAACGAAGCGGGCGGCGTGATCGATGACCTCATTATCTATTTCATGGACGAGTCCTGGTTCCGTTTGGTGGTGAATGCCGGAACGGCCGAGAAAGATCTCGCCTGGATGGAAAAAATGAACGCGGACTGGGGCATGGGACTCACCCTCACGCCACGCCGCGATTTGGCCATGATTGCGATTCAGGGCCCCAACGCGACCCAGACATTGAACCAGGCCTTGCCGGGTGTCGATTCCATCACCGCCAATCTCAAACCCTTCAATGCCGCCGCGATGGGCGAGATGTTCATCGCGCGCACCGGCTACACCGGCGAGGACGGCTTTGAAGTGATGGTGCTGGCGAAATCCGCCCCGTTCTTCTGGCAAGCGTTGATGGAAGCCGGCGGCCAGCCGATCGGCCTGGGCGCGCGCGACACGCTGCGGCTCGAAGCGGGAATGAACCTGTACGGCCAGGATATGGACGAAACCACCTCGCCGCTGGAGTCCGGCCTGGCGTGGACGGTCGACCTGAAAACCGAGCGCGATTTTGTCGGCCGGGCTGCGCTGGAAAAGAGCGAAATTACCCAGCAGTTGGTCGGCTTGGTCTTGCTCGACAAGGGTGTGCTGCGCGGGCATCAGAAAGTGCTGACGAAAAACGGCGACGGCGAAATCACTTCCGGATCCTTTTCGCCGACGATGGAAAAATCCATTGCGCTGGCGCGCGTTCCGCTCGGCATCGCGCCGGGTCAAGAAGTCGAAGTGGAAATCCGCGACAAAAAACTGCGCGCGAAAGTGGTGAAATACCCGTTTGTGCGCAATGGCAAAGTGCTGATTGAAATCTGATTGACCGGCGAAGGCGCACGCGAACATATTTCGTGCGCCTTCGCCGCTGAACCCCTATTTACCAGGAGCAAACCATGAGCATCCCCGCAGACCTCAAATACACCCCCAGTCACGAATGGGTGCGCGTCGAAGCCGACGGCACGCTGACCGTCGGCATCACCCATCACGCGCAGGACTTGCTGGGCGACATGGTATTCATCGAAAACCCCGCTGCCGGTCGCGAGCTGAAAAAAGGCGAAGAGTGCGCGGTGGTCGAGTCGGTGAAAGCCGCATCTGACGTCTATGCGCCGGTTGCCGGCGAAGTCGTCGCCGCCAATGGCGACGTCGAATCCAGCCCGGAAGCGATCAACAAGGATGCGTACAGTGCCTGGATGTTCAAGCTCAAGCCGGCCAATGCCGCCGATGTCGCTGAACTGATGGATGCTGCGGCGTACCAGAAGCTGGTCGAATCGGAAGCGCATTGAGGGGGCCGGATTCAGGGGTCAGGGATCAGGGCATGTGCGGCTTTGCCGCCAACCTGGACCGGGCACTGAGTCCCCCCTGAATCCTGACCCTTGAATCCTGATCCCTGACCAACATGCCCTTCATTCCGCATACCCCCGAAGACGTCTCCACTATGCTCAGCGCCATTGGCGCGGCCAGCATCGAAGACCTGTTCGACGAAATCCCGTCCGCGCTCAAAACCGGCAAGCTGAAGGACGTGCCCGACGGCCTGCCCGAAATGGCGGTGACCCGGCTGATGCAGGAGCGCGCCTCGCAGGACGGTTTCTGGTCCAACTTCATCGGCGCAGGGGTGTACGAGCATCACATCCCGGCCGCGATCTGGCAGATCACCACGCGCGGCGAGTTTTACTCGGCCTACACGCCGTATCAGGCCGAAGCCTCGCAGGGCACGCTGCAGCTCATCTATGAATATCAGACCATGATGACGCGGCTGACCGGACTCGACGTGTCGAACGCCTCGCTTTACGACGGCGCGTCGGCGCTGGCCGAAGCGGTGCTGATGGCGGTGCGCGCGCACAAGACTTCGCGCCGTGTGCTGGTGCCGAAGACCGTGCATCCGATCTACCGCAAGGTGGTGCTGACCACAGTGAAGAATCAGGGCATCGAACTGGTCGAGTTCGATTACGATCCGGCTACCGGCCAGACCGTGCTGCCGGCCGATCCCGGCGCGTTCGCTGGTCTGGTGATCCCGCAGCCCGGTTTCTTCGGCGTGCTGGAAGACGTCCATGCGATGACCGACTGGGCGCACGCCCAGGGCGCGCTGGCGATCGGCCTGGTCAACCCGACCACGCTGGCGGTGCTCGAAGCACCGGGCAAGTGGGGCACCAAAGGCGCAGACATCGCCGTGGGTGAAGGCCAGCCGCTGGGCGCGCCGATGGCTTCGGGCGGGCCCTACTTCGGGTTCATGTGCTGCCGCCAGGAGTTCGTGCGGCAGATGCCGGGGCGCATCGTCGGGCGGACAGTCGATCTGGACGGCAAGCCCGGCTTCACCCTGACGCTGCAGGCGCGCGAGCAGCACATCCGCCGCTCCAAGGCCACCTCCAACATCTGCACCAACCAAGGGCTGGTGGTCACCGCCGCCACCCAATACATGGCGTTGCTGGGGCCGCAGGGTCTGGCGAAAGTCGCGTCGGCCAGCCACGCCAACACGGTGTCGCTAGTCGACAAGCTGACGGCAATCCCCGGGGTGACGCGTGCCTTCGCTGCGCCGTATTTCCACGAAGTCGTGCTCAGGCTCACCGACAACGCGAAAGATGTGCTGCGCGCGCTGCAGGCGCAGGGCATCCTCGGCGGACTGGATATTTCCGGCTGGTATCCCGAACTCGGGCAGGCGATTCTGGTCTGCGTTACCGAAACCAAGACCGCCGCCGACCTTGACCATTACGCGCAACAATTGGAACGTATCCTGTCCAAGCGCCGTGAAGCGCCGCCGTGCGCGTATAAAAACTGATCGGAAAACCATGAGCGACATGCCGCAAGACAAGGAATTTTACGAACTCGCCGACGCGCACATCGCGCTGTGCAACACCCACATGGGCAAGGTCAAGCCGGCCAGGGTGAGCGCGGCCATGCTGTTCGCTGCGGCACGCTTCAATGCCTTCGTGATCTATGCCAGCAGTGAGAACAAGGCGCAGTTCCTGCTCGAAAAAGAATCTGCAATTGCTTACTTCATGCAGGAATATGAAAAATACCTGCGCGAGAATGTCGACGAGCATTTGTCGCGATACGAAGACTCCGCGGGCTGATTGCCAGACTGATCGACCCCGCATCCCTACGTTTGTTTATTCAGGAGAAACATCATGGCAGTGACCCTAGGCGGCAACCCCATCGACGTATCCGGCAACTTCCCCAAGGTCGGCGACACCGCGCCGGACTTCAAACTGGTCAGCGGCGATCTGTCCGATGTCTCGCTGGCGGATTTCGCCGGCAAGAAAAAGTTGTTGAACATCGTGCCGAGCCTGGACACCGGCGTCTGCGCGACCTCGACCAAAAAATTCAACGATGCGGCCCTGAACGGTGCCGTGCTGATGGTGATTTCGGCCGACCTGCCGTTTGCGCAAGGTCGTTTCTGCACCGCCGAAGGCACCAGCAATGCGGTGACGCTGTCGACCATGCGCGGCACGGAGTTCAAGCGCAACTACGGCGTCGACATCACCTCCGGCCCGCTGGCCGGCGTGACCGCGCGCGCCGTAGTGGTGCTGGATGAAAACAACAAGGTCCTGCACGCTGAACTCGTTCCCGAGATCAAGCAGGAGCCGGACTACGATGCGGCGTTGGCTGCTTTGAAATAAGGGATCAGGGGTCAGGATTCAGGGATCAGGGGTGGAGCGGCTTCGCCGCGTCAGTCCGATTCCGGTTTCCCTGGCCCCTGAATCCTGAATCCTGACCCTAAAAAACATGCTGATATTTGACCATTCCCGTCCCGGCCGCACCGCCACCTCGCAACTTCCCGCCACCGGCGGCAGTCTCGACGATCTGCCAGCTGCGCTGCGCCGCAAGGCTGCGCCTGCGCTGCCGGAGGTCTCCGAGCTCGACGTGGTGCGCCATTACACGCGATTGAGCCAGAAGAACTTCTCGATCGACACCCAGTTCTACCCGCTCGGTTCGTGCACCATGAAGTACAACCCGCGCGCGTGCAATTCGCTGGCGATGCTGCCGCAGTTTCTGGCGCGCCACCCGGCGAGCCCGGACGAGACCGGCCAGGGGTTCTTGGCCAGCATGTTCGAGCTGCAGGAAATGCTGAAGGACGTGACCGGCATGGCCGGGGTGTCGATGGCGCCGATGGCAGGTGCGCACGGCGAATTTGCCGGAGTGGCGATGATTCGTGCTTATCACGATGCGCGGGGCGACACGGCGCGGCGCGAGATCATCGTTCCCGATGCCGCGCATGGCACCAACCCGGCCACTGCGACGATGTGCGGCTATACGGTGAAGGAAATCCCCACCGATTCCACCGGCGCAGTCAACCTGGAGGCGCTGCGCGCCGCCGTTGGCCCGCAGACTGCCGGGCTGATGCTGACCAACCCGTCGACGCTGGGTGTGTTCGAAAAAACCATTACCGACATCCAGAAGATCGTCCACGATGCCGGCGGCTTGCTGTATTACGATGGCGCCAACCTCAACGCCATCCTCGGCAAGGTGCGCCCGGGCGACATGGGCTTCGACGTCATCCACATGAACCTGCACAAGACCTTTTCCACCCCGCACGGCGGCGGCGGCCCGGGCGCGGGTCCGGTGGGCGTGTCGCAGCGGCTGCTGCCGTTCATGCCGATTCCGCTGGTGCTGAATGACAACGGGCTGTATCGCCTGGCGACCGAAACCGACCTGCCGCAATCGATCGGCCGCTTGTCGGCCAACATGGGCAACGCCGGCGTGCTGATGCGTGCCTATGTTTACGCGCGCCTGCTCGGCGGCGAAGGCATGCACCGTGTGGCCGAGTACGCCACGCTCAACGCCAACTACCTGATGGCGAAACTGCGCGAAGCCGGCTTCGACCTGGCCTTTCCCGAGCGCCGCGCCAGCCACGAATTCATCGTCACGCTAAAAAAGCTCAAGGATGTCACCGGCGTGTCGGCGATGGACTTCGCCAAGCGCCTGCTTGACTACGGCTATCACGCACCGACCACCTACTTTCCGATGCTGGTGCCGGAGTGCCTGCTGATCGAGCCAACCGAGACCGAAAGCCGCGAAACGCTGGATGGTTTTGTCGAGGCGATGAAAACCATCAAGCACGAAGCTGAAACCAACCCCGAACTGGTGAAGGGCGCGCCCTACAGCCTGCCGGTGCGACGGCTTGATGATGTCAAGGCAGCGCGCGAGCTCGACCTTGCGTACCACGTTGCGGAATCAATGCCTGCCAGGGTATGAGCGAACCGGTTAGCCCATACAAGGGTAAAACGGGCCTTCGGCGTTTGTTCAATGCCGTCGGCTACACCTGGGATGGCCTGCGTGCGGCTTTCCGGCACGAGGATGCCTTCCGCCAGGAAGTGTTTCTGGCGCTGCTGCTGATCCCGCTGGCGGTCTATCTGGGCGAAAGCGGGGTTGAGCGTGCCCTGATGATTGCCGCCGTGCTGGGCGTGCTGATGGTGGAATTGCTCAACTCGGCCGTCGAAGCGGCGGTGGACCGTATTTCGCTGGAACACCATTTGCTGATCAAGCGCGCCAAGGACATGGGCAGCGCAGCGGTGATGATCGCGCTGGTCAACGTTGTGGCGGTGTGGGGGCTGGTTTTGTTGGGGTAAACTCAAGCTCGATCAAACAAAAATAATGCCAATATGCAGATACTTCCTCAAGTTGCAGGCTTTCTTGCCGGAATAGATGCGTGCCGTCTATTCCCGTGATCGTGTGAATTTCAAATCCGTTTGTTTCCTGCTGAGCCTGTGCCATGCCGGCTCCGTCACCGCCCTCGGGTTGGGGGATGTCAGCGTGCGCTCGCACTTGGGGCAGCCGCTGCATGCTGTCGTCTCGCTGATCGGCATGACATCCGCGATTACGACCGACTGCCTCAGCCTTGTGGGCAGCCCGGGCGGCATTGCGCCGCTGCCGCCAGCCAGACTGAGCATCGAGCAGGTTGGCGACCAGTCGCTGTTGCATATCCGCACCGCGCAAAGTGTAAATGATCCGGTGACGCAGTTTGTGCTGGTCTCTGACTGCGAGGCCCATTTACAGCGCGAATATGCGGTGTTGCTCGATCCGCCAGAAGAGATCGAAATGGCGAGCGGACGCATCGTCACCGATGCCGAGGCGCAGCAAGCCTTGACCGGGCAGGAGGCAGCGATCGCACCGACCGAGTCTGTGCGCAGCCGTCCGGTGCGGATCAAGCCTGAGGCGCCGCCGGCCGCTGCCCGTGCGAGTGCAATGCGTTCGCCTGCCTCAGCGGCTAAACCGCGGCAATCCACGGCGCAACCGAAACCACGCCTGGTGCTGTCGGGCAAGCGCGGCAGCGTGGGATCACCCCTGGCGTTGCGCCTCGATACCACCCTGTCTACGCCGGGACAGCGCCGTGCCGAAGCAGTGATGAATCCCACCGATCTGTCGGACGAAAATACGGCACTCAACCACCGGATTGCGTATCTGGAAACCCAGCTGCTGGCCCTGCAACAACGCAACGCCAGTCTGGATCGTTCACGCACAGCGACACCGGTCGCAGTTGCCCCGCCGCCGAAACCGTCCTCGCAGTGGCTCCTGTATCTGCTGCTGGCGGCCGTTCTGACGGGTGTGGGCGCACTGGTCGTGAGCTGGCGTCGCCGCAGCGGCGGACGTTCCTCTTCGGTCATGCGCATCGGTGAACCCTGGGACCAGCCGGAAGCTGCCTCCACGGATCAAGCTTTCGGACCGGATACGGTGCCCTTGGCGCCTGCTCCGCTACGGATGGCGGAAATTGCCGCGCCACCCGGCGATGATGGCACCGAGCTTAAAGAAGACATTCTGGATCAGGCCGAGGTCTTCATGGCCCACGGCCACGGCGAGCTGGCGATCCATTTGCTGCAGGAGCACTTGCGCGATGCGCCGGCCGAATCGCCGGTGCCCTGGCTGCTGCTGCTCGACTTGTTGCACCGCGCGGGTGACACCGCGGGCTATGTTGCTGCCAGTACGGAATGTCGGCGTTATTTCAACGTCAACCTTGATGGGCGCGCTTTTTTCAGCGAGGGCGACGATGGCCAGGGGCTGGAGGCCTACCCCCATTTGCTGGAGCAAATGGTGAAAGTGTGGAACACACCCGATATCGCGGCCTTCTTTGAAGATCTGGTGTTTGACCATCGCGGCGGCACCCGGATCGGCTTTGAGCCCGGCGCCTATCGCGACATCCTGCTGTTGCGCAGCATTTCACACGATGTCGCGCAGGTGCGGCAAGCGGCCTGAAACAGCGGTTTGTCTGGCTCGCTTTCGATATTGAATACAGCGTAAATTGTATGGGCGGAAGCAAACGCACCCGCATCACGCATACCTCAGCGAGCCCGGACGAATGCAGGGGCATCAGTACTGCACTACGACCGGGTCGAGGCTGCGCCATAGATACCAGGTGGCAACGGTACGCCAGGGCGCATGGCGCTCGCCGTGCTGAACCAGTTTTTTCGGGGTGGGCCGTTCGCCATCGAAATAGAGCAGTGCGACAGCCTTTTGCAGGCCAATGTCATCCAGCGGCCACACATCCGGGCGGCGCAGGCTGAATATCAGGAACATTTCGGCAGTCCAGCGGCCGATGCCGCGCACGCCGGTGAGTTCGGCGATCACCGCCTCATCTGTCATCGCTTCCCAGCGCATGGGTTCAACCCGGCCATCGACGAAATGCCCGGCCAGATCACGCAGGTATTCTGCCTTGCGGCGCGACAGCCCGCAGGCCGCGAGCGCGTCCAGTTCCAGGGTGGCGATGTGTTCGGGATGCAGGGTTTGCGCGTAGCCGGAGAAGCGCGCCCACACGCTGTCGGCGGCTTTGACCGAGATTTGCTGACCAACGATGGCGCGCGCCAGGGTCTGGAACGGATCGCCGCGATTGGCGAGGATGGCGTCAGGGTAGCGCTCGATGAGTGCGGCTATCACCGGGTCGGCGGCGGCCAGTTCGGCACAGGCTGTGGACCAGTAGGCGGGCGGGCGCTTGTTCATGCCAAACCTTTTATCTGCGAAGTACGCGGGTAAAGCCCTCTCGACTCACAGCAGGATGATGTCGTACTGTTCCTGCGGATAGCTGGTTTCGACTTGCAGGGATACCGGCTTGCCGATGAACTCGATCAGCTGGGCGAGACTGCCGGACTCTTCGTCGAGGAACATGTCGATCACGCTTTGTGCGGCGGCAATGCGGTATTCGCGGGCTTCGAACTGGCGTGCCTCGCGCAGGATCTCGCGCAGGATGTCGTAACATACGGTTTGCGCGGTCTTGATTTCGCCGCGTCCGCCGCAGGTGGGGCAGGGCTCGCACAACACGTGCGCCAGCGATTCGCGGGTGCGCTTGCGCGTCATTTCGACCAGTCCCAGGGCAGAGAAACCACTGATGCTGGTGCGGGTGGGGTCGCGGGCGAGGGCTTTTTTCAGTTCGGTGAGCACCGCTTCCTGGTGCTCGGCATTGTCCATGTCGATGAAGTCCATGATGATGATGCCGCCGAGGTTGCGCAGGCGCAGCTGGCGGGCGATGGACTGCGCGGCTTCGAGATTGTTTTTGAAAATGGTGTCGTCGAAGTTGCGCGCGCCAACGAAGCCGCCGGTATTGACGTCGACCGTGGTGAGCGCTTCGGTCTGGTCGATGATGAGATAGCCGCCCGACTTGAGGTCGACCCGGCGTCCCAGCGCCTTGGCGATCTCGTCGTCAATGGCGTGCAGGTCGAACAGGGGACGAGCCGCACTGTAGTGCTGTAACTTGTCGAGTACGGCATGGGTGTAGCTGTGCGCGAATTCGGCCATGCGCTGAAAGGTTTCACGCGAGTCGATGAGAATGCGGCTGGTGTCGCGGTTGACAAAATCGCGCAGCACGCGCAACGACAGGTCGAGATCCTGGTACAGCAGGCAGGGCGCAACGCAATTGCCCCGGGACTGGATGTTGGTCCACAAGCGCCGCAGGTAATCGATGTCGGCCCCGAGCTCTGCATCCTCGGCTGTTTCGGCCATGGTGCGCACGATGAAGCCGCCGTGGGCGCCTTCCGGCATCAACTGGTGGAGTTTCTGGCGCAGCAGCTCGCGCTCTTCTTCGCCTTCTATTTTTTGTGAAATGCCGATGTGGGTTTCCTGCGGCAGGTAGACCAGATAACGCCCGGCAAAACTGATCTGGGTAGACAGGCGCGCACCCTTGGTGCCGATCGGGTCCTTGATGACCTGAACCATCAGAGTCTGGCTTTCGTGCAGGATTTGCTCGATCGGCCGCTCGGGATCGCTGCCGTGACGCTCTTCCCAGATATCGACCACATGCAGGAAGGCTGCGCGTTCCAGGCCGATGTCGATAAAGGCCGACTGCATTCCCGGCAACACGCGCACCACACGCCCCATGTAGATGTTGCTGACCAGCCCGCGGCATTGCGCACGCTCGATATGCAGTTCTTGAACCGAACCCAGATGCAGCACGGCGACACGGGTTTCCTGCGGAGTGACGTTGACGAGGATTTCTTCGCTCATGGTGGGCGGATCCGCACGTTCAGACGGCGAAACCAAAGGCTCTCAATAAAACAGCAGTGCCATATAACGGCAAACCCATGACGCCGCTGTAGCTGCCTTCGAGATGTTCGACGAATGCGCCTGCGCGCCCCTGGATCCCGTAGGCCCCCGCCTTGCCGACGTATTCGCCGGTTTCCAGATAGCGGGTGATGGTGAGGGGGCTGAGTTCGGCGAAGCGGATCACACTGGATGACAGGCACTGTTCGATCCGCTCTTCCTGCTTGACCGCGACGGCCGTATGCACCAGATGCAGGCGACCGGACAGTCGCGTCAGCATGGCTTCGGCTTCGCTGCGATCAGCCGGCTTGCCGAGAATGGCGCCATCCAGTTCCACCACGGTGTCCGCACCCAGCACCGGAAACCGCAGCACGTGGCGTGCATCCACCGCGCGCCAGCCGCACGCGGCCTTTTCGATCGCCATGCGCTGGGCAAATTCAGGCGCGGTTTCGTCGGCGCGCGGGATTTCGATGACGTCCATGCGACCCGCCACTGCGCGCAGGGGCAGCACGTCAAATGCCACGCCGAGCTGTTTGAGCAACTCGCGCCGACGCGGGGATTGAGAAGCCAGGTAAATGCGTTTATCAACCAGCATGTTGAGCCTTTGAACCTCGATTAGTCGCGGTGATAGGGGTGCCCCTTGATTATGCACACGGAACGGTACAGTTGCTCGGCCAGCATCACCCGCGCCAGGGCATGCGGCAGGGTCAGCTTCGACAGCCCCAGCAGTTTGACCGCACGCGTCTTGACGCTGTCGTCGAGACCGTCCGCTCCGCCGATGACAAAGGCGGGTGACACGCCCTCTGCCATCCAGCCCTGCAACCAGGCCGCCAGCTCGCGGGTTGTCACCTGCGCGCCGCGCTCGTCGAGCACCACCGGCACGCAGCCGGCAGGCAGGGCGGCGAGGATGCGTTCGGCCTCCAGCTGACGGGCGCGCGCGCCGTCTTCGCCTGCCACGCGATGTCCCGGTTTGATCTCGGTCAGCAGCAGCGGCAGATCAGGCGGCATGCGCCGTGCATAGTCGTCGTAACCGGTGTTGATCCAGCCCGGCATTTTGTGGCCGACGGCGATCAGGTGCAGCTTCAATTAGTGGTCTGCTTGGATATGCCGGGCGCGCGCTGCTTCGGCCGCTCCCCAGAGTTCTTCCAGGTTGTAATGCGTGCGCGTGGTGGGCAGCATCACATGCACGATCACGTCGCCAAGGTCGAGCAGCACCCATTCGCCGCTGTCTTCGCCTTCGGTGTTGCCGACGTATTCGCCCGCCTCTTTTACCTTGACGTGAACGTGGTCGGCGAGGGCGCGCGTTTGACGGTTGGAGGTGCCGGTGGCAATGACCATGCGTTCGAACAGCGCGGTGAGCTTGCTGGTATCGAGCACGGTGATGTCTTGCGCTTTGACGTCTTCAAGCGCGGCGGTGATCAGTTTGATCTTGTCTTCAATGTTCATGGGTGTGTATAGAGTTGATGTTGATGAATGTAGTCGAGCACGGCATCGGGCAGCAGATAACGTGCGCTGATTTGCCGTGCCAGGGTGGCTCGGATACGGGTAGCTGAAATGTCCAGCGCCGTCATGTTCTGCAATACCACTGCACCAGCGGGGCCCGTAGCCGACCCATTTTGCACCTGGCGTTGCGATAGTTCCTGTTTCAATTCCTCCGGCAGATTGCCGGTCTGGATTCCTGCTGTATCGGGGCGCGTGGCGACGACGATATTGGCCAGCGCGAACAGCTGCCGCCATTGGTGCCAGCCCGGCAATCCTGCAAACGCATCCGCGCCCAGCAGCAGCCACAGCGGCTGTTCGTCGCCCAGTTCGGCGCGCAGCGCAGTCAAGGTATCGACTGTGTAGCTTGGGTCCGGGCGCTCTACTTCGCGTGCATCCACCGCGAAACGCGGGTTGCCGGCGATGGCGCGGCGCACCATCTCCAGCCGGTGGACGGCCGCGGTGCGCGGCGCCTCCCGGTGCGGCGGCTGCCCGGCGGGGATGAACCGCACCTGGCTCAAACCGAACCCCTCCGCCATTTCCTCAGCCAACCGCAAATGGCCGAAGTGAATCGGATCGAAGGTGCCGCCAAAGACGCCGATCGGCTGCATTGCTTATGCGCGCACGTGGCCATCTCCCAGCACCACCCACTTCTGGCTGGTCAGCCCTTCCAGGCCGACCGGGCCGCGCGCGTGGATCTTGTCGGTGGAAATGCCGATCTCCGCGCCGAGGCCGTATTCGAAGCCGTCGGCAAACCGTGTCGAGGCGTTGACCACGACGCTGGCCGAATCGACCTCGCGCAAAAAGCGGCGTGCGCGGCCGTAGTCCTCGGTGACGATGGCGTCGGTGTGCTGCGAACCGTGGGTATTGATGTGGGTCATCGCGGCGTCGAGGTCGTCGACCACCTTGACCGCGATGATGGGGCCGAGATATTCCTCGGTCCAGTCGGCTTCCACTGCGGCTTTTAACTTGTCTGTCGCAATGCCGGCGCCCTGCAGGATCGCCAGCGCTTCCGGACAGCAGCGCATTTCCACGCCCTTGCCGGCCAGCATGCGGCCGATCTCGGGCAGCGCCGCAGCCGCGACGCCACGCGCCACCAGCAGCGACTCGGTGGTGTTGCAGGTGCCGTAGCGCTGGGTCTTTGCGTTTTCGACGATCTTCACCGCTTTGGCCAGATCAGCGCGGTCGTCGACGTAGACATGGCAGTTGCCATGCAGGTGCTTGATTACCGGCACCCGCGCCTCGCCGGTGATGCGCTCGATCAGCCCCTTGCCGCCGCGCGGCACGATGACATCGACGTAATCCTTCATGGTGATGAGTTCGCCCACCGCGGCACGGTCGGTGGTCTCGATCACTTGCACCGCTGTAGCGGGCAGGTCCGCAGCGGCGAGACCCTCGCGCACGCAGGCGGCGATCGCCTGGTTGGAGTGCAGCGCCTCGGAGCCGCCGCGCAGGATCGCCGCGTTGCCGGATTTCAGGCACAGCCCGGCCGCATCCGCGGTGACGTTGGGACGCGCCTCGTAAATGATGCCGATGACGCCGAGCGGCACCCGCATCTTGCCGACCTGGATGCCGGAGGGACGATATTTGAGGTCGGTGATTTCGCCGACCGGGTCGGGTAACGCGGCGATCTGCTCCAGCCCTTCGGCCATCCCCGCCACGCCTTTGTCGTTGATCTGCAGGCGGTCGAGCAGTGCGGCGTCGAGCCCGCTGGCGCGCGCATGCTCCATGTCGCGCGCGTTGGCTTCCAGCAGTTTGGCCGCGTCACGGCGGATCGCAGCGGCGATGGCCAAGAGTGCACGATTCTTCTGGTTGGTGTCGGCGCGGGCGATCGCGCGCGAAGCTTCGCGCGCCTGTTTGCCCACCGTTTGCATGTAGCTTTTAACGTCCATCATCTTTTTCCATTGCTTGCCGGCTCAGCCAGCGTCATCCCCACGCGCAGCAGCGTGTCCCAGGGATCGCCCACCCGCTCCAACCCCTTGGCCTGGCGGTCGATCAGCGCCAGATCGGCCAGTGCGGATTCGACACGGCTCAGGCTCAATCGTTTCAGCGCCCGCTCGATTTGCGGCGCGCGCTGCTTGTCGCGTCCCCACAGCGTTCGCATCACGCCGGGCAGACTGTCGCCTTGCGCTACCGCTGATTTTAACCGCAGCAGCAGCTGTACCGCCGATGACACCTGCCACAGGATGGCGGGCACGGCTTCGCCGCTGTCTTTCAAATCGGCCACGATCTGCGCAAAGCGCGCGGCATCGCCTGCATACAGCGCATCGGCCAGCGCATCGGCCTCCAGCCGGCTGACATCGACCACCGCGTGCTCGACGTCGGCCAGCGTCACGTTTCCCGGCGGCAGCAGCAGTGCGAGTTTGTCGATTTCCTGCTGCGCGGCAAGCAGATTGCCTTCCACCTGGTCGGCCAGCCGTTCCAGGGCGGCGCGTTCGGCGCGCAGCCCCTGTTTGGCCAGCCGCCGCTCGATCCAGCCGGGCAGGGCGGTGCGGTCGATGGGTTTCGCCTCGACCACCACGCCGGTTTTCGCCAGCGCAGCAAACCAGCGGCTTTGCTGCGCTTTCCAGTCGACTCCCGGCAGGCTGATCAGGGTGAGGGTGTCGGCGGGCAGCTTGGCTGCGTAAGCCTCCAGCGCCTTGGCGCCATCGACGCCGGGCTTGCCGGAGGGGATGCGGATTTCGGTCAGGCGGCGCTCGGCGAACAGCGACAGGTTGTCGCCGCTGGCAAAAATGCCCTGCCAGTTGTAGCGTCCCTGCACGGTGTAGACGTTGCGTTCGCTGTGCCCGGCCGCGCGCGCCGCCGCACGGATGGCATCAGCGGCCTCCTGCGCCGCCAGCGGCTCGTCGCCCACCACGACGTAGAGCGCGGCAAGACCGCGAGCAAGTTGGTCGGGCAGGCGTTCGGCTGGAATGTTCACTTGCCGTTGTCGGGTTTCAGCGTCTGCATGCGCCGCACGATCCGCAACGCTGCATCGTCGTCCATGTCGCGATACAGCAGTTGCTCTTCGGCGCCCTTGGCCAGCAGCAGCGCATCGTTGTACGTCATGATGCGCTGCAGTTCGAGGCTTTCGGGTGCAGCCAGCACGCGTCCGTCCCGGGCGAGGACGACATAAGCGAGTTTCAGGCTAAGCCGGTACTCGGACACGCGACCGCCGCCGGTCAGGGTGAGAATCGATTTGATGCGTTCTTCCTGGGTGATCTTGAGCACGGCCTCGGCTTCGCCTGCCGTGTCGGTCAGGCGGACGGCCTTGTCGGTTGCCAGCATGACGCGCAGACGCTGGGTGACCGCGCTGCCTGGTGCATCGATGTACAGGCTGCCGAACGGCAAGCCGTCGTAACGGCGCAGTTGAAAGCCACAGCCTGCGGCCAGCGCAGCGGGAAGGAGGGCAAGAAACAGGCGGCGCTTCATACGACGATATTCACCAGGCGACCCGGCACCACCACCACTTTTTTCGGCGGCTGGCCTTCGAGATATTTTTGGACCGACTCGCTGGCCAGCGCGGCGGCTTCGATGTGGGCCTTGTCGGCGCTCGCGGCGACGCGGATCTGCCCGCGCAGTTTGCCGTTCACTTGCAGCATCAGTTCGATTTCATCCTGCACCAGGGCGGATGCGTCTACGGTCGGCCAGGTCATGACCGCACCCGGCCTGAGTTCGGCATAGAGCGCCTCGGCAATGTGCGGCACCATCGGTGCGAGCAGGGTGGCGGCGGCTTCCAATACTTCCTGCCGCACGCTGCGCGTGGTGGCATCGTCGCCTTCCAGTTTGGCCAGTGCGTTCATCAGTTCCATTACCGCTGCAATCGCGGTATTGAACTGCTTGCGGCGCTCGATGTCGTCGCTGACTTTCTGGATGGTCTGGTGCAACTGGCGGCGCAGGTTTTTGGCTGCATCGCTCAACTCGCCTCCCGCGTAGGCGGCAACCGCGCCGGCCTGCAGGTGCTCATGGCCGGCCTTCCATAAGCGGCGCAGGAAACGGTGCGCGCCTTCGACCCCAGCATCCGACCATTCCAGGCTCTGTTCCGGCGGCGCGGCGAACATGGTGAACAGGCGCGCGGTGTCGGCGCCGTACAGGTCGATCAACGCCTGCGGATCGACGCCGTTGTTCTTCGACTTCGACATCTTTTCGGTGCCGCCGACGACCACCGGCTGGCCATCTGTTTTACAGGTTGCAACGCCATCGCGCAGTTCGACATCGGCCGGGTTGAACCAGGTCTTTTTGCCGCTGGCGTCTTCGCGATAAAACGTGTCGGCGATCACCATGCCCTGCGTGAGCAGGTTGACGAAGGGTTCGTCGCTGGAAATCAGTCCTTCGTCGCGCATCAGCTTGTGGAAGAAACGCGCGTACAGCAGGTGCAGGATCGCGTGCTCGATGCCGCCGATGTACTGGTCGACCGGCAGCCATTTGTTCGCCCGCGCATCAAGCATGCCGCCGTCGAAATCGGGGCAGGCGTAGCGCGCGTAGTACCACGACGACTCGACGAAGGTGTCCATCGTGTCGGTTTCGCGCCGCGCCGGTGCGCCGCATTTGGGGCACGTGCAGTTGACGAAATCGGCGCGCTTGTTGAGCGGGTTGCCGGAGCCGTCGGGCACCACGTCTTCCGGCAGCACCACCGGCAGTTGCTCGGCCGGTACCGGAACGTCGCCGCAGACATCGCAATGGACGATCGGGATCGGACAGCCCCAGTAGCGCTGCCGCGAAATGCCCCAGTCGCGCAGGCGGAACTGGGTTTTCTTTTCGCCGAGGTTCAGCGCGGCGAGGTCGGCGGCGATGGCATCGACCGCAGCGATGTAATCGAGGCCATCGTATTTTCCTGAGTTGACGCAGCGACCACGTGTTTTGTCGCCGTACCATTCGGCCCAGCTATCGGTGGAGAACGTTTCGTCATCCATCCCGATCACCTGTTTGATCGGCAAGTCGTATTTCTGCGCAAAGCCGAAATCGCGCTCGTCGTGCGCCGGCACCGCCATCACCGCGCCGTCACCGTAGCTCATCAGCACGTAGTTGCCGACCCAGACGGGGATCGATTCGCCGGTGAGCGGATGGGTGACGGTGAGGCCGGTGTCCATGCCCTTCTTTTCCATCGTCGCCATGTCGGCTTCGGCCACGCTGCCTTGCTTGCACTCGGCGATGAAGGCGGCGAGCGCGGGGTTGTTCGCAGCGGCACGGGTAGCGAGCGGATGCTCGGCGGCCACGGCACAGAAGGTCACGCCCATGATGGTGTCGGCGCGGGTGGTGAATACCCACAGCTTTTCATCCTGACCGTCAAACTGATATGGGAAAGCGAAGCGCACGCCGACGCTCTTGCCGATCCAGTTGGCCTGCATGATTTTCACGCGCTCGGGCCAGCCCGGCAGGTTGTCGAGGCCGCTCAGCAGCTCGTCGGCGTACTGGGTGATGCGGAAGAAATACATCGGGATGTCGCGCTTTTCGACCAGCGCACCGGAGCGCCAGCCGCGCCCCTCGATCACCTGTTCATTGGCCAGCACCGTCTGGTCGACCGGGTCCCAGTTCACCGTCGCCATCTTCTTGTAGATCACGCCTTTTTCGAACAGGCGGGTGAACAGCCACTGCTCCCAGCGGTAGTAATCCGGCTTGCAGGTGGCGAGCTCGCGCGACCAGTCGATCGCCAGGCCCAGCGCCTGCAGCTGCGTGCGCATGTGGTCGATGTTGGCGTAGGTCCAGGCGGCGGGCGGCACGTTGTTGGCGATCGCCGCATTCTCGGCCGGCAGACCGAAGGCGTCCCAGCCCATCGGCTGCATCACGTTGAAGCCGCGCATCGCGTGGTAGCGCGCCAGCACGTCGCCGATGGTGTAGTTGCGCACGTGTCCCATATGCAGTTTCCCCGAAGGGTAGGGGAACATCGACAGGCAATAATATTTGGGGCGATCGGATGTTTCGCTGGCGCGGTAGGTCTGGCTGGCGGTCCATCGCGCCTGCGCGGCGTGCTCGATTTCCGTTGGAAGGTATTTTTCTTGCATGAAAACTGCTCAAATGAATGGACGTGCCGGTTCGCGATTATACCTAGCCCCCTCTATTAAGTAGCCACCTGCCGCGTGTTGTGTTAACCCTCGCCTGGAAACCCGTCATGTCAAACCGGATTGCCCGATTGCTTTTGATTATTCTGCTGGCCGGATGGCAGGGCGCCTGGGCCGAAACCGGGCTGTCTGCCGTTCCCGAAGCGGACGCGGAAGAAGCGGAAGCCCTGCGGCAAATGCAGGCCGCCCCGTCACGCGGGCTGCTCTTCGCCGTCAGCAAGAATGGACAAACCGCGTACCTGTTCGGCACTCTCCACGTCGGCAAGGCGGACTTTTTTCCGCTGGACCTCACCGCCACGCAGGCCATGGTGCAATCGGGTGAACTGGTGTTGGAGATCGATGCCAGCCAGGCCGATAAGATGCGCGCCGGCTTGCAGCGCCATGCCATGCTGCCGCCACCGCAAACGCTCGACGCCACGCTGCCACCCCAGCTTAAACAGCGCCTGCACACCCGGCTCGATGCCCTGGCGATCCCCCGTGCATCGGTACAGACCCTGAAACCCTGGATGGCGACGCTGACGCTCACGGTGGGCGCGCTGAAACAGCAGGGCTACGGCTTTGAATACGCCACCGAGTTTTATTTCACCGGCATCGCGCAAGCGCTCAACAAGCCGGTTACCGAGCTGGAAGGCATCGACTATCAATTTCAGTTGTTCGACAGCATTCCGCTGCGGGATCAACTCGTTTATCTGGAGGAATCGCTCGACACCCTGGAACAGCCCGGCATGCCGGCAGACACCCAGGCGCTCATCGACGCCTGGCTTGCCAGTGACGCCGCAGCGTTGCAGCAGATCACCCTCAAGTCGTATCAGCACGCGCCGCGTTCCGCGCACTGGATCAAGCAAAAGCTTTTCAGTGAACGCAACCAGCGCATGGCGGCTAAAATCGAACAGATGCTCGGCGAAGGCCGCACGCCGTTTGTGGCGGTCGGCGCGCTGCATCTCACCGGTGTGGATGGCCTGCCCGCATTGCTGGGAAAACGCGGCTATCGCGTCACCAATCTCTATCCCTGAATGCATAAAGGAGACCGTCATGATGAAATCACTGCTTTGGATTTCGGTGTTCGTCGCATCCCTTCCCTCCCACGCCGCCCAGCCCGATGTGCTGCCGGTCAAGCAGATCGGCCTGGAACTGGCGCGCGATATCGCCATGGCCTCGGTCGAAGCCTGTCGTCAGAACGGCTACAGCGTTTCGGCCGTCGTGCTCGATCGCGCGGGCAACGTGCAGGTTGCGTTGCGCGACAGCCTGGCGGCGCGCCACACCCTCGAAATCGCCGAGCGCAAAGCCGGCATGGCCATCATGTCGGGGGTGGATACGACCGAGTTCCGCGCTTCGCGTGGCGACATTCGCCCCGAACTCAATCACATCGACGGCCTCATCGTCATGGAAGGCGGATTGCCCGTCCGTGCCGCCGGCAGCCTGATTGGCGCGGTAGGCGTGTCCGGTGCGCCGGGTGGTGACAAAGACGCCGCCTGCGCTGCAGCTGCGTTGGCAAAACTGCAAGAACGGCTCGAATTTGCCCTGTAAGCCAGCAAGCCGCGCCGCGCCGCGCGGGTGACAAGGCCCGCCCTGCGCGGGTAAAATGCTGCGGTTTCGCTCAATTCTTACTTACCCATCCATCAGGGAGTCCCAGCATGTCCAAGAAGCATCCCGTCATTGCGGTCACGGGTTCGTCCGGCGCCGGCACCACCACCGTCAAGCGCGCGTTCGAGCACATTTTTTTCCGTGAAAAAATTAATGCAGCCGTAATTGAAGGCGACAGCTTCCACAGCCTGTCCAGGATCGACTTCAAGGAAGCCGTCAAAAAGGCCGAAGCCGAAGGCAACATGTCGTTCAGCCATTTTGGCCCGCAGTCCAACCACTTCGCCAAGCTGGCCGAGCTGTTCGAAACCTACGGCAAAACCGGCGGCGGCAAAAAGCGCTTCTACATCCACAGCGATGCCGAAGCGGCCGAACACAACAAGCGTCTCGGCAGCAGCCTCAACCCCGGTGAGTTCACCCCGTGGGAAGACGTCCCCGCCGGCTCCGACGTGCTGTTCTACGAAGGCCTGCATGGCCTGGTGAAAACCGACGACATTGACGTCGCCCAGCACGTCGACCTCGGCATCGGCGTGGTGCCCATCGTCAACCTCGAATGGATCCAGAAAATCCACCGCGACAGCGCCGAGCGCGGCTATTCGGCCGACGTGATCGTCGACACCATCCTGCGCCGCATGCCGGATTACGTGCACCACATCACCCCGCAGTTTTCGCGCACCGACATCAACTTCCAGCGCGTCTCCACGGTCGACACCTCCAACCCCTTCATCACGCGCGACATTCCGACGCCGGACGAAAGCTTCATCGTCATCCGCTTCCGCGAACCCAAGGGCGTCGACTTCCCGTATCTGCTGAACATGATCCCGAATTCCTTCATGTCGCGCCGCAACACCCTCGTGGTGCCGGGCGCCAAGATGGGCTTCGCCATGGAGCTGATCCTGGCACCGATCATTCAGGACATGATCGCGAACAAGAACAAGTAAGCGGTTGTAGCCACAATAAAAAACGGAGCCAGGTTGGCTCCGTTTTTTATTGTGGCTAATGGCTGAAATCGACCCGATTCGGCCATTGGCTTTTGCTACCTGAATGGCCAGCTTGGCAATTATTGCTTTGTGTCTGACCCGGCGAGCTTGCGAAGCATTCCTGTCAGCAAGCTTATCTCGTTGGCCTCCAGTATGCTGCGCACCCACGCGCTGGACGTGGCTGCCAACTCCCTCATCGCTTTTTCCACCAACCGTTTTCCAGCCGGGGTGAGTTTGATGGGCTTGACGCGCTGGTCGGTCTGATGACGCGAGCGAATAACCAGATTTCTGGTTTCCAATTGCAGCATGACCTTGGTCAATCCACCCGATGTGATCAATAAAGAATCCTGGAGTTGTGTCGGAGTCAGTTCGTGAGGTGCGGGAGCATTGCGCAACGTGGCCAGCACGTCAAACTCTGCAGGAGCCAGGCCATTCCGGGTCCAAACAGTCCGCGCCAGAGTGAAGGATAGACCCTGCGCGTGGTGCAGGAACAGCACCATGGGCATCGTTTCCGGTTCATGGCTTTCAGCCCATTCATGTCGTGGCAATTGCTTGGAGGATGTCATGACCTAACCTTTTACGAAGTCTGCCGTAATTGTAACGAATCGTTATTTATCTTGCTAGAAAGATATATTGCCCCTATACTTTATCGGCAATCGCCCGAGGAGTTGATGATGCATATTCAGCGTGAATGGGTGACACCGGTCGCGGCAGCAGGGGCCTTACTGCGCAAGCAGATGCAGATGCAGGTGTTAGGAGCGTTGTTTGCCGAGGCAAAGTGATCCGGGATTTTCGCGCCTTGCGGTCGGAAATCGATACGTGATTGATGCTTGGCGGGGATCGCTGACCTTGGTTTGCTTGGCCGACAGGATGATGATGCGCATGGTAACGACAACGAATCGATTCACCCGCGTGCTGATCATGCTCGCCGGGCTCGGGCTGGCGGGGTGTGCCGCGGTGGGGACGGAGTATGCCCCGCCGACAACCGTCTTGCCGACAGGCTGGAGCAACCTCGACCCGGTGGCAAGCAGCGAAACACCGGCTGACCTGAGCCTCTGGTGGCAAGGCCTGAACGATCCGCTGCTGTCCCAGCTGGTCGCCGAAGCCCTGCAGGCCAGCCCCGATCTGCGCAGCGCGCAGGCGCGACTGCGCGAGGCGCGCGCCCGCAGCACCGTGGCCGCCGCCGCGCGCTTCCCCGACGTGACCGCATCGGGCAGCGCCCGCCGCAGCCGGTCGAGCGAGGAGACCGGCAGCGGCAACGCGCGCAATGCCTTCAGCGCCGGCTTTGACGCCAGCTGGGAGATCGACGTGTTCGGCGGCGTGCGTCGCAGCGTCGAGGCGGCCGAGGCTGACGTCGAAACGTCGGTGGCGAACCTCGAAAATGCCCAGGTATCGCTGGCGTCCGAAGTGGCGCTGAACTACGTCGAGGTGCGTGCTCTGCAGACTCGCCTCGGCATTGCCCGCGCCAATCTCGCCAGCCAGTCCGAGACGCTGCAGCTCACCGACTGGCGCGCGCAGGCCGGACTGGTCAGCGGCCAGGATGTCGAGCAGGCACGCAGCAACCGCGAGCAGACCCGGGCGCAGATCCCGAGTCTAGAAACCAGCCTTGCCGAATCGGAACATCGCCTGGATATCCTGCTGGGCCGTGCGCCGGGCGCGTTGCATGCGCGTCTCGCCGCGACCGACGAACTGCCGACCGTGCCGGCGCAGATCGCCGTCGGCATCCCGGCCGACACCCTGCGCCAGCGTCCCGACGTACGCGCAGCCGAGCGCAAGCTGGCGGCGGAAACCGCGCGGGTGGGCGTGGCCGAAGCGGCTCGGTATCCATCCTTCACGCTCTCGGGGTCGATCGGTCTCGAAGCGCTGACCCTGGGCGCGCTCGGCAACAGTGGCGCCGCCACCTCATCGCTGCTTGCCGGCATCACCAGTCCCGTCTTCAATGCCGGACGCCTGCGCGCCCAGGCCGAGATCCAGGATGCGGTGCGCGAGCAGGCGCAGGTGAGCTATGAACAAGCCATTCTGACCGCGCTGCAGGAGGTGGAAAATGCGCTGGTGGCGCTGGCCCGCAACCGTGAGCGCGTCGAGGCGCTGGCGATCGCAGCCGAATCGGCGCGCAACGCGGCCGAACTCGCGCGGCAGCGCTACAGTGCGGGGCTCATCGATTTCCAGTCGGTACTCGACACCGAACGCAACGTGCTGTCCGCCGAGGACAGCCTCGCCAGCAGCCGCGCCGATGGCGTGCTGGCGCTCATCCGTTTGTACAAGGCACTGGGTGGCGGATGGTTGCCGCAGGCCGACATCCGCCCGATTAGCAAGGACGCGCCATGAATGATTCCAACACTTCGCAAGCTAGGCAGGCTCCTGCCCTGAAGCAGCTTCTCGCAACCAAATCCGGCGGCCTGTTTTCCGGACGCTGGCTGTGGCTGTGGCTGACTGGCGCACTGGTCGTGATTGCCGTCGCGGCCTGGCTGTTGTTGCGTTCCGGCGAAGACAAGACCGCGCCGCGCTACACGACCGAAGCAGCCACGGTCGGCACACTGGTGGTCAAGGTTTCCGCCACTGGCAACCTGCAACCGACCAACACGGTCGATGTCGGCAGCGAGCTCTCGGGCATCGTCGACAAGGTCATGGTCGACGACAACGACGAGGTGAAGAAGGGGCAGGTGCTGGCCCGGCTGGATTTGTCCAAGCTGCAGGATACGGTGGTGAAGTCGCGCGCATCGCTCGCCGCGGCCGAGGCACAGGTACTCCAGATGCAGGCCACGGTGGCGGAAGCGCGCGCCACGCTGGCCCGCTACCGGCAAGTGTCGCAACTGTCCGGCGGCAAAGTGCCGTCTAAAACCGAGATGGATACGGCGGAGGCCAACCTCAAACGCGCCGAAGCCAACGTGGCCAGCGCCCGCGCCAGTGTTACCCAGGCTCGGGCGACGCTGCAAACGGATGAAACCAATCTCGGGAAGGCCAGCATACGCTCGCCCATCGACGGTGTAGTGCTGTCGCGCGAGGTCGATCCCGGCCAGACCGTGGCGGCTTCCTTGCAGGCACCGGTGCTGTTCAAGCTGGCCGAGGATCTGACCAAGATGGAGTTACAGGTCAACGTTGATGAGGCCGATGTCGGCGGGGTGAAGGCTGGACAGCGGGCCACCTTCAGCGTCGACGCCTGGCCCGGCCGCGAGTACAGCGCCGTCATCACCCGGGTGGGCTTCGGAGCCAGCGAATCGGAAGGGGTGATTTCCTACCTCACCATCCTCGAAGTCGCCAACGACGATCTCAGCCTGCGGCCCGGCATGACCGGTACCGCCGACATCACCACCCTCACACGCGAAAACGCGCTGCTGGTGCCGAACGCCGCGCTGCGCTTCATCCCTGCGGCCACTGATGTCGCCGAGAAGAAATTGAGCGGCGGTGTGATTGGGGCGTTGATGCCACGGCCGCCAACCCAGACGAAGAAAACCGAGGCGACTGTCAACAATGGCACTCCGCGCGTATGGGTGCTGCGTAACGGCCAGCCGGTCGCCATCGACGTGCAGACCGGAGCCACGAACGGCCGCGTGACCGAGATCACGGGCGGGGACATCAAGGCCGGCATGCAGGTGGTCACCGAGGTGCTGGATACGCAGCCATGAGCGAAGCGGTCGCATTGATCCGGTTGTCCGGCATTACCAAGACCTACGGCAGCGGCCAGGCAGCGTTCCAGGCGTTGAAGGGCATCGATCTCGCCATCGACGCCGGCGATTTCGTTGCCATCATGGGCCCCAGCGGCTCCGGAAAGTCGACCGCAATGAACATCCTCGGCTGCCTCGACACGCCCAGCAGCGGCAGCTACGAATTCGAGGGCGTGAAGGTCGAGCAGCTGTCGCGTAACGAACGCGCGCTGCTCAGGCGCAACTACCTCGGCTTCGTGTTCCAGGGATTCAACCTGCTGTCGCGCACCACGGCGCTGGAGAACGTCGAGCTGCCGCTGATCTACCGCGGCGAGCCCGCTGCCGCACGCCATGCCGCGGCGCGCGCCGCGCTCAGTCAGGTCGGCCTCGAGGGCTGGGAGCATCACACCCCGGCCGAACTCTCCGGCGGCCAGCAGCAGCGTGTCGCCATCGCGCGCGCCATCGTCACCCGGCCCGCGGTGCTGCTGGCCGACGAGCCCACAGGCAACCTCGACACCCATACCGGCGAGGAAATCATGGAACTGATCAGTGCGCTGAACCGTGACCAGGGCATCACCGTGTTGATGGTCACCCACGAACCCGACATGGCGGCCCATGCCAAGCGTGTCATCCGCTTCGTCGACGGCAGGGTCGACAGCGACCGCCGCAACGGGGAGGCCGACTGATGCTCTGGAACACCCTGCTACTCGCACTGCGTTCGATCCGCCGCAACCTGATGCGGTCCTTCCTGACTATCCTCGGCATCGTCATCGGTGTGGCTGCCGTCATCACCATGGTCACGCTAGGCAACGGCGCGACGCAATCGGTCTCGGACCAGATCTCCAGTATGGGCAGCAACCTGCTGATCGTGATGCCGGGCCAGCGTTTCGGTCCCGGTGCGGAGGCGGGCGCCCCCTTCAAAAGCGCCGACATCGAGGCTATCCGCAACCAGATCACCAGCGCCCGGCTGGTCGCGCCCATCGTCAGTAAGAGCGCCACGGCGGTGTACCAGGCCAACAACTGGTCGACAGTCGTCACCGGCACCAGCAACGATTACTTCGAGGCTGGCAACTGGGAGATCGCCGCCGGCCGCACCTTCACCGAAGCCGAGGAAAAGTCCGGCAAGGCGGTATGCGTGGTCGGCGAGACCGTGCGCGACAAGCTGTTCGGTCGCCAGAACCCGGTCGGCAGCGAAATCCGCATCAAGCAGTTCGCCTGCGAAGTCATCGGCCTCCTGAAGGCCAAGGGCCAGTCGTCGATGGGGTCCGACCAGGACGATTCGGTGGTGATGCCGCTGCGTACGGTGCAGCGCCGCCTTTCCGGCAGCCAGGACATCAACCGGCTGACCATCTCGGTGAAGGAGGGCGCTTCCATCGATGCGGCCAAGGAACAACTCACTCGGCTGCTGCGCGAGCGGCGCAACATCGCCGAAAACGAGGACGACGATTTCCGGGTGATGGACACCCGGCAGATCGCCGAGACGCTGACCAGCACCACCAAGATCCTGACCATGCTGCTCGGCGCCGTGGCGGCTGTGAGCCTGCTGGTGGGCGGCATCGGCATCATGAACATCATGCTGGTGTCGGTGACCGAGCGCACCCGCGAAATTGGCATCCGCCTGGCCATCGGCGCACTGGAGCGCGAAGTATTGCTGCAGTTCCTGATCGAGGCGGTGGTGCTGTCCAGCCTGGGCGGACTGATCGGTATCGCCATAGCCACCGCAGCATCCATTTTCCTGGCCGGCCTGATGAACGTGCCCTACCTGTTCGACCCCAGTATCAACCTGCTGTCTTTCTTCTTCGCTGCCGCCATCGGTGTGATCTTTGGTTATTTCCCGGCACAACGGGCTGCCGGGCTCAACCCGATCGATGCCTTGCGGCACGAATGAGAGAGAAAACACCTGGAATTCAGGGTGATATTTTGCGGGTCTGGCCACGGCCGGATTCTGCCGTCGCGTAATGACCAAAGCTGCCGATCGGAACAGTTTCTTGGTTGATGAACAAAGATACTTCTTTTACAGGCGTTAATGAATAAGGTGATTCCCGACAGCAACGCATGAGCAGCGGCAGTTCGCGCTGCACCGACCCAATGACCGGAACGAGGCGGGTCGGGAAGTTGACAGGTGGGCAAAGCGGATGTTCGCGACTGTCCGCTTCTAAGGAAAGGCCGATGTCGGCTACGGCCGAGTTTCACGCGTAGTCTGTTCGGCAGATTTCAGTGTGGAGCAGTCGGTCGAATGACTGCTCTGTGGCATTCACGAAGGACGCATCCTGGCCGACTTCTGCCAGGATGCGTCCGCGATTGAGTGCCTGAGTAAACCGATTCTCCGACCCCGATGAGCCCTTCAGAAAAAGAAAAACAGTGATCTGTCGACGGTTTTTGCTTTGGCTATCCTGGATAGCAGCGACAATACGCCATGAACACCGTTGCTAAACCCGATGCCCCCCTGAGCGCCGAAACGCATTCCGACGTAGATAATCGCGCCGTTATCGCCGAAGAGGCGGTCACGTCGATTGCATCCCTGCCCGCCGCCCGGGTGCAGGCTGACGTACGCAACCTTTCTCTCACGGTGCTCACCGTGCTGGCAGTCATTTTTGTGTTGCACTGGGCGCGCGCATTTTTCATCCCGCTGATGCTGGGCATCATGATCAGCTACGCCTTTTCCCCGCTCGTCAATCGGATGCAAAAATGGCGGATTCCTCGCGCCATCGGGGCTGCCGTGTTATTGGCCGGCATTGTGGGCGGAGCAGGTTCTCTGGTCTATTCTCTTAGCGACGATGCCATCCAGCTGATCGAAACCCTGCCTGAGGCTGCACAAAAATTCCGCAAAACCCTGCGCAGGGAATGGGGGACGACCGAAGGCGCGATGGACCAGATGCAACAGGCGGCGGTTCAACTTGAACGCGCGGCGAGTGAAACGATCACCCCGGATGCCACGGCCCCGCAAGGCGTGACCCGGGTGCTCATCGAAAAATCCAAACTGAATGTTTCGGATTACCTCTGGACGGGAACGGTGGGTGCGACCGTGTTTGCCGGGCAGGCGGTCATGGTGCTGTTTCTGACCTATTTCCTGCTGGTTTCGGGCGACATTTTCCGCCGCAAGCTGGTCAGGATCACCGGTCCCACGCTCAGCAAGAAAAAAATCACCGTGCAGGTGCTGGACGAAATCACCGCCCAGATTCAACGCTATCTGCTGGTGCAGATTTTCACCAGCATTCTGGTGGGCGTGGCAACCTGGCTCGCGTTTCTCTGGATAGGGCTGGAGCATGCGGCGATCTGGGGCATCGTGTCCGCCGTGTTCAACCTGATCCCGTATCTCGGCCCGGTCGTCGTGACCGGCGGCACGGGGCTGGTCGGCTTTCTTCAGTTCGGAACCGTGGGCATGGCGCTTACGGTCGCCGGCATCTCGCTGGTCATCACCAGCCTGGAAGGCTATTTGCTGACGCCATGGCTGACCGGCCGGGCAGGCCGGATGAACGCCGTGATGGTTTTCGTTGGGGTGCTGTTTTGGGGCTGGTTATGGGGGGTCTGGGGATTGTTGCTGGGCGTGCCCATCATCATGGTGATCAAGGCCATCTGCGACCGGGTTGAAGACTACAAACCCATAGGCGAGCTGTTGGGAAAATAGAACAATAAAAACGGAGCCAGCAGGCTCCGTTTTTATGTGGGACAAACAATCTGCCCGCTGCGGCTCAAGCCATGCCGTTATGCCGCAGCAGCGCGTCGATGGTCGGTTCGCGGCCGCGGAAAGCCTTGAACGATTCGAGCGCGGGGCGGGCGCCGCCCTGGGCGAGGATTTCGCTCCAGAAGCGGTGGCCGACTTCGGGCGAGAGCACGCCGTTTTCCTCGAACAGTGCGTAGGCGTCGGCCGACAGCACCTCGGCCCATTTGTAGCTGTAGTAGCCCGCGCCGTAGCCGCCCGCAAAGATGTGCGAGAAGTTGTTGGGGAAGCGGTTGTAGTCGGGCGGTAGCATGACGGCAGTTTCCTTGCGGATTTCGTTCAGCAGATCCATTGCGCTGCGGCCGCCGTTGGGGTCGAAGTCGTCGTGCAGACGCATGTCGAAGCTGGAGAACTCGATCTGGCGCAGGGTGCCGAGGCCGGACTGGAAATTCTTCGCCGCCAGCATCTTGTCGAACAACTCCTTGGGCAATGCCGCGCCGGTGTCGACGTGGTGGGTCATGTGCTTCAGCACGTCCCATTCCCAGCAGAAGTTTTCCATGAACTGGCTCGGCAGTTCGACCGCGTCCCACTCGACGCCGTTGATGCCCGACACGCCCAGCTCCTCGATTTGCGTCAGCAGGTGATGCAGGCCGTGGCCGGTCTCGTGGAACAGGGTGATGACTTCGTCGTGGGTGAACAGCGCGGGCTTGTCGCCCACCGGCGCGGCGAAATTGCAGTTGAGATACGCCACCGGCGTCTGCGTCAACGCACCTTTTCGACGGCGGGTGATGACATCGTCCATCCACGCGCCACCGCGTTTTGACGCGCGCGCGTAGAGGTCGAGATAGAACTGGCCGACCTTTTGCCCAGTGTGGTCGCTGAGGGTGTAGAACTTCACGTCCGGATGCCACACCGGCGCCTTGTCTTCGCGGATGTGCAGGCCGTAGAGCGTCTCGACCAGCTTGAACAGCCCGGTCAGCACGCGATGTTCGGGGAAATACTGCTTCACTTCCTGATCCGAAAAGCTGTAGCGCGCGACGCGCAGTTTTTCCGACGCGTAGGCGTTGTCCCACGCCTGCAGGTCGGCGATGCCAAGTTCGGTTGCGGCGAAGGCCTTGAGTTCGGCGAAATCTTTTTCCGCATACGGCCGTGCGCGGGCGGCGAGGTCGGACAGGAATTTCAGCACTTCGGCCGGGGTGTCGGCCATCTTGGTGGCCAGCGACACCTCGGCGTAGCTCTTGAAGCCGAGCAGCTCGGCGGCTTCGCGGCGCAGCTTGAGAATTTGCGCGATCAGCGGCGTGTTGTCGAGTGCGGCCTTGCCGAACTCCGACGCGCGGGTGACATAGGCGCGGTACAGCGTCTCGCGCAGGGCGCGGTTGTCGGCGTATTGCATCACCGGCAGGTAGGACGGCATGTGCAGGGTGATTTTCCAGCCCGGCTTGCCATCGGCTTCGGCCGCCTGGCGCATCGCCGCCAGTTCATCGGCCGGCACGCCGGCCAACTCGGCGGCATCGGCTACGTAGTGGGCGTAGTCGTTGGTCGCATCCAACAAGTTTTCTTCGAACTTGGCCGAGATTTGCGCCAGCTCTTCCTGCAGGTCCATGAAGCGGGCTTTTTGCCCGGCGGGCAGTTCGGCGCCGCCGAGGCGGAAGTCGCGCAGCTCGTTTTCCACAATCTTTTTCTGTGCGGTGGTCAGTGCGGCAAACCCGGGGCCGCCAGCCAGCGCTTTGAACTTGCCGAACAACGCTTCGTTTTGCCCCAGCTCGGCAAAGTAGATGGTGATCTTGGGCAGGTTGGCATTGTAGACCTCGCGCAACTCGGGCGAGTCCATCACCGAGTGCAGGTGGGATACCTGCCCCCAGGCACGACCGAGTTTCTCGTTGGCGTCGTCCATCGGGCTGACGAACACTTCCCATTCGGCGGGCGTCGCGGTGTCCATTGCGTGCTCGACGGCGGCGCGGCAATCGGCCAGCAACTGGTCGACGGCTGGGGTCACGAACTCGGGCTTGAATTCTGAAAAACGCGGCAGGCCGGAAAAATCGAGCAGGGGATTGGTGCGCTGTTCTGGGGTGTTCATGGTTGATCTTTCATAGAAGGGGGCGCAGAGGAGATGCGACTACGTGCAGCAGATTATAATTTGAGCCCGCTTCTGCGTATTTCAACCCTGTTCCAGACATGGATTTAGCCAGCATCTCGCCGCATCACGGTATGCATCCGCAGCTCGCCTCCGGCGCGTGGGTGCATCCGCGCGCCACCGTGATTGGCGAAGTGGCGTTGGGGGTGGGTGCATCGGTATGGCCGGGCGCCGTGATACGCGGCGACGTCAATTCCATCACCATCGGCGACGCGACCAATATCCAGGACGGCAGCGTGCTGCATGTGTCGCACAAAACGCCAGCCAACCCGGCGGGCGGGGCGCTTGTCATCGGCGCGCGCGTCACCGTCGGCCATCTCGTGATCCTGCATGCCTGCACCATCGGGGACGAATGCCTGATCGGCATGGGCAGCATTGTTCTCGACCGCGCGGTGATCCAGCGGCATGTGCTGCTCGGCGCCGGTTCGCTGGTGCCGGAAGGCAAGGTGCTTGAATCCGGCCATCTTTATCTGGGGCGTCCCGCCAAACAGGTGCGCCCGCTCAGCGACGAAGAGATGGCCTATTTCGATTACTCCGCCCGGCACTATGTCGCGCTGGCCCAGTCTTATCGCTGATTTTCATTTACTGCTGATTGCTCACTTTCCCGATGAAATACGCCAAACCCGCCGCCCTCTTTGCTGTCGTCCTGATTGTGGTTGCCGCGCTCGCGTACGCGATGCTGAGCAAACCCGCTGCGCCCGCCGCCACCTTCGTCACGCTGGAGGGCCAGCCGATCCAGCTCGACAGTCTGCGCGGCAAGGTGGTGCTGGTGAACTTCTGGGCGACCTCGTGTCCCGGCTGCATCAAGGAAATGCCCGGCATGGTCGAAACCTACAATCAATACAAGGCCAAGGGGTTTGAAATCATCGCGGTGGCGATGTCCTACGATCCGCCCAGCCACGTGGTCAATTTCACGCAAACCCGCAAGTTGCCGTTTCCGGTTGCGCTCGACGTCAAAGGCGAGCTGGCGCAGGCGTTCGGCGATGTCAGGCTGACGCCGACCAGCTTCATCATTGGCAAAAAAGGCCAGATCCTCGAGCAGAAAATCGGCGAGCTCGATTTCGTCAAACTCAAGAAACTGCTCGATCAAGAGCTGTCGTAACAGCGCGTCTGCGCATTTTTATTCTCAGGATTCTTAATTCATGGCGCAATACGTGTATTCCCTCAACCGCGTCGGCAAGATCGTGCCGCCGAAGCGGCACATTCTGAAAGACATTTCGCTGAGTTTTTTCCCCGGCGCAAAGATTGGCTTGCTCGGGTTGAACGGCTCCGGCAAGTCCTCGCTGATCCGCATCGTGGCGGGGGTGGACAAGGACATCGAGGGTGAAGCCATCCCGATGCCGGGTATCCGTATCGGCTACCTGCCGCAGGAACCGCAGCTCGACCCGACGCACACCGTGCGGCAGGCGGTGGAAGCCGGCCTCGGCGAGATTGTCGAAGCGAAGAACAAGCTCGAAGAAATTTACGCCGCCTACGCCGAACCCGATGCCGATTTCGACAAGCTGGCTGAAGAGCAGGCGCGCTGCGAGGCGATTCTCGCCACCGCCGGTTCCGACCTCGATACGCAAATGGAAATCGCCGCCGATGCCCTGCGGCTGGCGCCGTGGGACGCGGTGATCGGCAATCTGTCGGGCGGCGAAAAGCGCCGCGTCGCGCTGTGCCAGTTGTTACTGTCCCACCCCGACATGCTGCTGCTCGACGAGCCGACCAACCACCTCGACGCCGAGTCGGTGGAGTGGCTGGAGCAGTTTCTGGTGCGCTATCCCGGCACCGTGGTGGCGGTGACGCACGATCGCTATTTCCTCGATAACGCGGCCGAATGGATTCTCGAACTGGATCGCGGCCACGGCATTCCGTGGAAGGGCAACTACACCAGCTGGCTGGAGCAGAAAGAAGCGCGCCTGGAAACCGAAGGCAAGCAGGAGCTCGGCCGCATCAAGACGATGAAGCAGGAACTCGAATGGGTGCGGCAGAACCCCAAGGCGCGCCAGGCCAAATCGAAGGCGCGGCTGTCGCGCTTCGAGGAGCTCAATTCGGTCGAATACCAGAAGCGCAACGAGACGCAGGAAATCTTCATTCCGGTTGGCGAGCGGCTGGGCGACAAGGTCATCGATTTCCACAATGTGTCGAAGGCATTCGGCGACCGTCTGCTGATCGACAACCTCAGCTTCAGCGTGCCGCCCGGCGCGATCGTCGGCATCATCGGCCCCAACGGCGCCGGTAAATCGACTTTCTTCAAGATGATCACCGGCCAGGAACAGCCCGATTCCGGCGAAGTCGAAATCGGCCAGACCGTGAAGCTGGCCTACGTCGACCAGAGCCGCGATGCACTGGCGGCCGACAAGACCGTGTTCGACGAAGTCGCCGAAGGCCGCGATATTCTCACGGTCGGTCGCTACGAAATCCCCTCACGCGCCTACCTCGGCCGCTTCAACTTCAAGGGCGGCGACCAGCAGAAGCTGGTCGGCAACCTCTCCGGTGGCGAGCGCGGGCGGCTGCATATGGCGAAGACGCTGATCGCCGGCGGCAACGTGCTGCTGCTCGACGAACCGTCGAACGATCTGGACGTAGAAACCTTGCGCGCACTGGAAGACGCACTGCTGGAATTCGCCGGCTGCGTGCTGGTGATCTCGCACGACCGCTGGTTCCTCGACCGCATCGCCACCCACATCCTCGCCTTCGAGGGCGACTCGCAGGTGGTGTTCTTTGCCGGAAACTATCAGGAATACGAGGCCGACAAGCGGCGACGCCTGGGTGAAGAGGGTGCGAAGCCGAAGCGGATCCGCTACAAGCCCATTACCCGGTAACCTGACCATGCCGAGCCGTCGCCAGGCATTTTTGGTTTCGCGCAAGCTGCCGTGGATAGCGGGCGTGCTGGTGGCGGGTGGGGTCTGGTCCGTTCTGCAATCCTTTGTCTGGCTGGAACAGGATCGGCGCAACCAGGCCGAGCGCGCCGTGCTGCAGGCCGAGGCCGCCACGGTGCGGGCGCGGCTGGAATCTGAATTGAATGCTACGCTGTCGCTGAGCCTGGGCTTGTCGACTTTTGTGCTCGCCAAACCCGACTTTTCGCCGGCAGATCTGGTTCGGGTGGCGGCTTCGCTGATCCGCCTGCAGCCGGCGATTCGCAGCGTGGCGCTGGCACCCGACAATGTGATTCGCCACATCTATCCGCTAGCGGGCAATCAAAAGGCGCTGGGCCTGCGTTATCTGGAAACCCCCGCCCAGCGCGACGCCGTGCTGCGGCTGATGCGTGAACAGCGCCCGGTGACAGCCGGCCCGATCGAGCTGGTGCAAGGCGGAATCGGCATCATCAACCGCATCCCCATCATTTTTACCCGGCCTGACGGTTCGCCACACTATTGGGGGCTGGCCTCGGTGGCGATCAACCCGACTCCCGTTTTTGAACGTGCCGGCATCCGCACGGACCCTGCCGGTGCCGTGCGCTATGCCTTGCGCGGCCGGGATGGGCTGGGTGCGCAGGGTGAAGTGTTCCTCGGCGAAGCTGGGCTGTTCAAAGATCCTGATGCGGTGTTGATGGATGTCGTCATTCCAGGTGGTCGTTGGCAACTGGCAGCGCGTGCGCTGGCCCCGGCGGACGGCTATGGTTTGTGGATGCAGGCCTTACTGGTGTTGCTTGCTGCTGGCGCGGGCACGCTCACGGCCTACTCGCTGTTGGTCCATCAACGCATCCGCAGTATGGCCTTGCACGATCACCTCACCGGTTTGGCCAATCGTCATCAATTCAAGCTGCGCGGGCAGGACATGTTTGCGCTGTCCCGCCGCAATGGCTGCCGCCTTACCCTGCTCAATATCGATATCGACGACTTCAAAACCATCAACGACACCTACGGGCATGCCGCCGGCGATGCTGTTCTGGTGCATGTCGCGAACACGCTCCGTATCTGTTGCCGCGAGTCCGATCTGCTGGCGCGGGTGGGGGGAGACGAGTTTGTGGTGCTGCTGCCGAATACCCCGGTGGGACCGCCGTTGGAGGCGCTGCTGGATCGCCTGCAGGCGGAGATGGATGTCGCGGTGCCCGGAACCGATACTTCTATCAAGCTGCGCATCAGTGTCGGGGTGGCGGCGTGCAGCGATGCCACGCCATCGCTGGACGCACTGATGAGCCATGCGGACGAGGCGATGTATCGCGCCAAAGACACCAGTCGGCCGCAACCTGACTGAACCCCTGGCCGAAAGAACGCCGATGATTCTTGACACCCTTGCCCGCGCTGACCGTTATCTCACCTTGCATCCGCTTTTTGCGCGCGCATTTGCGTTCTTGCGTGGCACCGATTTGCAATCGTTGCCAACCGGCAAGCACCCTGTGCAGGGCGAACAGATTTTCGCCCTTGTCGAGGCGTGTGCGGGCCGCACGCGGACGGAAGCGAAGCTGGAGTGCCATCGCCGCTACATCGACATCCAGCTGGTGCTGGAAGGGTTCGACGAAATGGGCTGGAAACCCCTGGCCGGGTGTGTGGACCCGGCGACGGATTACGATGCTGCGCGCGACATCCGCTTTTTCAACGATGCGCCGTCGAGCTGGATTGCCACCCCCGCCGGGTCGTTCTGTCTGTTCTTTCCGGACGATGCGCACGCGCCGCTGGTGAGCACAGGCTTGATCCGCAAGGTGGTGGTCAAGATCGCACTATAGGGTCAATCATCCTTGCGCTGTCGGCCAACCTCGATCCGTGAGGGGGGCGCGGAAGGCGTCGAGCCTGCCGGCCAGGAGGCTTTTCTGCTGCAGCACGGCTGCGTGCTTGCTCAAGGGTATTACCATGCCCGTCCCATGCCGGAGGGTGAAGGGTGCCGCTGCTGCTTGATGCGCCTTTACTCCCGCGTGTTCGCACGGTGGCTGCCATCTGATCTGGCGCTGCGGCTGTCAGTAATGCGGCGGAATCTCGTCGCGCAAGCTGAGTGTCTCATCCGGCGTGACATCCTTGATCCGTTGATGCAGCAGGCGCAGTTGCTGCTGCATGGAATCGAGTTGCGCCTGCTGGCGAATGACGATCTGGTTGAGTGATTCGACCATGTCTTCGGCGAACGCGAGCTTGGCTTCGACTTCGGTGAGCCGGGCCTGTGCCCAAGCCGTAAGGCTGTCGGGTAGTTCGATCATGGCGTGGGGGCTTTCAGCAATGGCGTGACGAGTTTTTCCAGCCGCGCAGCGTGCAGCTGCCCGGCAACCTTGTGGCGAATATGGCCGTCGGCATCGAGAATGAACGACGTCGGCACGCTCGAGACATTGCCGAATGCGGCGACAACCGAGGCGTTGGTGGGCGCGGCCATGAACGTGTAACCCTTGTCTTTCATCCAGGCGGCGATTTTCTCGGGCGAGTCGTCGACGCTGATCGAAATGACTTCGAACCCCTTGCCGCGCGTGTCCTGCCAGAACGCATCGATCACCGGTTTTTCCTTGCGGCAATAGGGGCACCAGGTCGCCCAGAAGTTCACCAGAACGACTTTGCCTTTGAGCGCCTCGCTCGTCAGCACGTGACCGTCGGGCAGGGTGACCTGCCAGGACGATACCGCGCGGTTTTCGTCGCTGACGTCAGCCGGCGGGCGAAACCACAGCCAGGCGATTAAACCCAGTAAAATCAGGGTCAGTGGACTCGGCGTCCACTTTTTAGCTGTTTTTATTAGATTGGCGGCTTGTTTATCCATGTTGTGGCTGAAAGCGTTTCATATCGTGATGGTGGTGAGCTGGTTTGCCGGCCTGTTTTATCTGCCGCGCCTGTTCGTCAATCTGGCGATGGAAACGCACGATGTGGCCTATGACCGCCTGCTGTTGATGGCGCGCAAATTGTATCGCTTCGTTACCCCCATCATGTGGCTGACGCTGATTACCGGCAGCTGGTTGTGGCTGGCGTATTTTCCGCTCAGCATGAACTGGCTGTGGGTGAAACTTGTGCTGGTCGCCGGTCTGATCGGCTATCACCATGTGTGCGGCAAGCGTCTGCGCCAGTTCGAAGCCCATGAGAACACAAGGTCGCATGGTTGGTTCCGCTGGTTCAATGAAATTCCCGTGATCGTGCTGCTGGTGATCGTGTTGCTGGTGGTGCTGAAGCCGTTTTAATTCTTTTCTGAAAGCGTTGTTTGAAACCTGATACCCGTCGTCCCAAGAAGCCGCATCCCGTCCGTCCCGAGCGCGATGTGTTGCCGCCTGCCAGCCATTTCGCCACCTGCCCGCGTGGACTGGAGCCCTTGCTGGAAGCCGAGCTCATCGCCGCGGGCGCGCAAATCGTGCGCCAGCTGCCCGCCGGGGTGCTGTTCATGGCGGATGCCGCCGCCGAGATGCGCGCCAATCTCAATTCAAGGGTCGCCACGCGCATCCTGCGCAAGGTCGGTTTTACGCGTTATCACAAGGAAGAGCATATCTATCGCGCGGCGCTCGATCTGCCGTGGCCGTCATGGTTCAGCGTCAATAAAACCATAGCCGTCAAAGTGGGCGCGCAGAATGCGCCGCTGAAAAGCCTCAATTTCATCACCCTCAAAATCAAGGACGCGATTTGCGACCGCTTTCGCGAGGAAACGCGCGAACGCCCGAGCGTCGACACCGAGTCGCCCGATGTGCCGGTGTATGCATTCTTCACACCGGATGCGGTGACGTTTTATCTCGACACCAGCGGTGTGCCCCTGTTCAAGCGGGGCTTCAAGCTTGAAGCGAGCGAGGCGTCGATCAAGGAAAACCTCGCCGCCGGCCTGTTGATGCTGTCTGGTTGGGAACCGGGTACGCCACTGCTCGACCCGATGTGCGGCGCAGGCACCATCCTGATCGAGGCGGCCGACATGGCCTTGAACCGTGCGCCGGGACGCGGACGGCATTTTGCGTTTGAGCACTATCGCGACTTCGATGCGGCGTTGTGGAAGCGTATCCAGGCCGAGGCGAAGGCGAAGGAAAAGCCGCTCAGGAAGCTGCCGATATTTGGTTCGGATCAGGACCGCTGGGTGCTCGACAAGGCGAAGAACAATCTCGTCGCAGCCGGTTATGCCGACGTAATCGAACTACAAGTCTCAGACGTCCTTGAACTGACGCCGCCCACGCCAACCGGCACCATCGTCACCAACCCGCCCTACGGCGAACGTCTGGGCGAGGCTGACGATCTGGCTGACTGGTATCCGCAGCTGGGCGACTGGCTGAAGAAAGGCTTCAGCGGCTGGGATGCCTGGATCATTTCCGGCGACCCGCTGTTGCCCAAGCTGATGGGGCTGAAAGCCAGCCGCCGCATTCCATTATTCAACGGGATGATCGAAACCCGTTTCCTGCATTACAAAGTGATTGCCGGGTCAATGCGGCCAGTAAAAGCGGTGCCACCGCCAGACTAAAAACCGCGTGTCCGGGCTGGACGAATGTTTCGCAAACGCGCACGATTTAGACAACTAAGGCTTGAATACAAATAAGCGGAGCAGGCTCATGCCAAACCTGTCGGGTGAAACGAGACATTTCATCATCGAGCTGGATGCAGCGGTGGAGGCGCATCTGGGCTGGACGCGTCGCGTGATGCGTTGCGCCGTATTGCGAGCTTCGCCCGGGGACGATGTGTTGGCGAGCGAAGCGCACATGCTGTGTCGGTTCGGTCACTGGATTGCGTCGCAGCGGTCCCATTTCGAAAAGCTGAACGCACGCAAGACACAGCAGCTTGAGGCGGTGCACCAGACCATGCACGATGCCATCCGGGCCCTGTGCGTCAACATTCTGGCCGGACAGCCTGGAGCCAGCGCTGATCTGGAGACGTTTGAGCAAAGCCAGTCCGAGTTGATTGGCTTGATGGCCTGGTTCAAGACGCAATTCCTGGCTGAGGCCATGTGTAATGACCCGCTCACCGGCTTGCCCTTGCGCTTCGGAATCGAGGACGAGTTCATGCAGGCGCAAAAAGTGGTGAGGCGCGAGGGGACCCAGCTTTATCTGGCGATGATCGATGTCGATCACTTCAAGAACATCAACGACCAATATGGCCATGCAGTGGGGGACAGGGCGTTGCAGCATTTGACGCGCAGCCTGAGCAGTGCACTACGGCCGAATGAACCCCTGTTTCGCTTTGGCGGGGAAGAGTTTTTGCTGATGATGCAGTGTCCATCGCCTGAAGCCGCCACCATTGCGGCAAAACGGATCGTCGAACAGGTGCGCAATACGCCGCTGCCACTGGATTCCAGCGCAGAGCCGATCAGGATGACGATTACCCTGGGCCTGACCCAGGCGCAGAACGGCGAATTTATTGACGAGGTGATTGACCGGGCTGACCAGGCGCTTTATGCCGGCAAGCGCGGTGGACGCGATCGCTACGTCATGCTGAATGCCTGAGCGGTTCTGTCTCGATTTTCGATGCATAGAGGAACGTAATACGGCAGCCAAGATGCGGCGCTGAAAGCAGCCGCTGAGGCGATCAAGGCCTTGCCCGGAAACCAGGGGCTGGACGTGACGGCCGTCATCAACCCCGATTAACCGGCAGGCTAAACGATGCCGAGGTGATCCAGCCCCGCCATCATGTCGCGCCCTTTGGCCTCCTGGCCGTGCAGCTTGATCTGCAGGCGCAGGTCGTTGAGGCTGTCGGCGTTCCGCAGCGCATCCTCGTAGCTGATCATGCCCGCCTCGTAAAGGTCGAACAGCGCCTGGTCGAAGGTTTGCATCCCGAGCTCGCGCGACTTCTTCATGATCTCCTTGATTTCATGGACATCTCCTTTGAAGATCAGGTCGGCGATCAAGGGCGAATTGAGCAGGATTTCGACTGCGGCCACGCGCCCGGCCACGCCCTTGCGCGGGATCAGCCGCTGCGAGATGAAGGCCTTGAGGTTGAGCGACAGGTCCATCAGCAGCTGGTCGCGGCGTTCTTCCGGGAAGAAGTTGATGATGCGGTCGAGCGCCTGGTTGGCGCTGTTGGCGTGCAGCGTCGACAGGCAGAGGTGGCCGGTTTCGGCGAAGGCGATGGCGTATTCCATGGTCTCGCGATCGCGGATCTCACCGATCAGGATGACGTCGGGCGCTTGCCGCAGGGTGTTCTTCAGCGCGGAGAACCAGTTGTCCGTGTCGATGCCGACTTCGCGCTGGGTGATGATGGATTTGTTGTGCTCGTGCACGTATTCGATCGGGTCTTCGACCGTGATGATGTGGTCATGCGCATGTTCGTTACGGTGGCCGATCAGGGCAGCGAGTGAGGTGGATTTACCGGAACCGGTGGCGCCGACGAAAATCACCAGACCACGCTTGATCATCGCGACATCACTCATGATCGGCGGCAGATTGAGGTCGGCCATCTTGGGGATTTTGGTCACAATCGTCCGCATCACGATGCCGACGCGGCCCTGCTGCACGAACACGTTGACGCGGAAGCGGCCGATTTCGGGCGGGCTGATGGCGAAATTGGACTCGTTGGTCGCTTCGAAATCGCTCCATTGCCGCTCGTTCATGATCGAGCGGGCCAACTCGCTGGTATGGGCCGGCGTCAGGGTCTGATTCGAGACCGGGGTGATTTTGCCGTCGACCTTGAATGCGGGGGGGAAGCCCGCGGTGATGAACAAGTCGGACGCATTTTTCGCCAGCATCAGGCGCAGCAGGTCGTGGATGGTTTTTTCAGCATTCATCGTTTCAGTCCTTAGCCAGTCCGGGTTATCCCAGGAAAGAGTCTTTGTTTTGCGCCGCGTTGCGCGCGATGCCCGACGCAATGACATTGCGCTTCACCAGATCCTGCAGGCATTGATCGAGGGTCTGCATGCCGATATTGCCGCCGGTCTGGATCGCAGAATACATCTGCGCCACCTTGCCTTCACGAATCAGGTTGCGGATCGCCGGGGTGCCGATCATGATTTCGTGCGCCGCCACGCGGCCGTTGCCGTCCTTGGTCTTGAGCAACGTTTGCGAGATGACGGCGCGCAGCGATTCCGACAGCATCGAGCGCACCATTTCCTTTTCGGCCGCCGGGAATACGTCGACCACGCGGTCGATGGTTTTTGCTGCGCTGGACGTGTGCAGGGTGCCGAACACCAGGTGGCCGGTTTCAGCTGCCGTCAGCGCGAGGCGGATGGTTTCCAGGTCGCGCAATTCGCCCACCAGGATGACGTCCGGGTCTTCCCGTAGCGCCGAGCGCAAGGCGTTGTTGAACGATAGCGTGTGCGGGCCGACTTCGCGCTGGTTGATCAGGCATTTCTTGCTTTGGTGCACGAATTCGATCGGGTCCTCGACGGTGAGGATGTGCGCGTAGTTGTTCTCGTTGATGTAATCCATCATTGCCGCCAGCGTGGTCGACTTGCCCGAGCCGGTCGGGCCGGTCACCAGCACGATGCCGCGCGGCTGGTCGGAAATTTCCTTGAAAATTGACGGGCAATTGAGTTCTTCCAGCGACAGCACCTTGGAAGGAATGGTCCGAAACACCGCGCCTGCGCCATATTGCTGGTTGAAGGCGTTGACGCGAAAGCGCGCCAGTGAGGGAATCTCGAATGAGAAGTCGATTTCCAGCGTCTCTTCGTACACCTTGCGCTGGCCGTCGTTCATGATGTCGTACACCATGCGATGCACGTCCTTGTGCTCCATCGGCGGCAGGTTGATGCGGCGGACGTCGCCGTTCACCCGGATCATCGGCGGCAGGCTGGCGGACAGGTGCAGGTCGGACGCTTTATTCTTGACGGAAAAAGCCAATAATTCTGAAATATCCACGTAAGCCTCGGCTGGGTGTTTTGAAAGATAATGAGCGCAATGAATAACGGTCTGAAAACGGGCGAACTTGAGCCGGACATGCCGTCTGCACATGAGGCGTTCAGCCGGCGTTTATCCCGCGTGCAGGCGCGGATCGCGCAGGCGCTCGCCGATGCCGGGCGCGAGGCGACAGCGGTACGTCTGCTGGCGGTCAGCAAAACCTTCGATGCCGCGGCGGTGCGCGAGCTGGCCGCCTGTGGCCAGCTCGAATTCGGTGAAAACTACGTCCAGGAAGCACTCGACAAGCAACATGCCCTGCGTGATCTGCCGCTGGAATGGCATTTCATCGGCCCGATACAGAGCAATAAAACCCGCGCCATTGCTGAAAACTTCAGCTGGGTGCACAGCATCGACCGGCTGAAAATCGCCGAGCGCCTGTCGGCGCAGCGCCCGGCGGGGGTGCCCCCGCTGCAGGTGTGCATCGAGCTGAATGTGAGCGGCGAGGCCAGCAAGGGCGGGGTGGCGGTCGCTGAATTGCCTGCGCTGGCTGAAGCCCTGGCCGTACTGCCAGGTCTGCAGCTGCGGGGCGTGATGGCGATTCCGGCTCCGGCGGCTGGCCGGGCTGACCAACGCGCCGCATTCCGGCGGGTGCGCGAGGCGTTCGAGGCATTGATTGCACGCGGTTACGCGCTGGATACCCTGTCGATGGGCATGTCGGCCGATCTGGAGGCCGCCATACTGGAAGGCGCGACGATCGTGCGGGTTGGCACCGCACTCTTTGGTGAAAGGAACACACATGCATAAAGTCAGTTTCATCGGCGGCGGCAACATGGCCGCAGCCATCATCGGTGGCTTGATCGCCAGCGGCGCGCAGCCGGTCGATATCGAGGTGGTGGAAACCAACGCCGATGCGCGGGGGCAACTGGCCGCACGCTTTGGCGTGGAGACCCATGCCGATCTGGCGCAGGCACGGCTGCATGGCTTGATCGTGCTGGCAGTCAAACCGCAATCCCTGCCCGAGGTGGCGGCCGGGCTGGCCACGCGACTCTCGACCCAACTGGTGGTATCGATCGCTGCCGGGGTGCGGGTGGCGGATCTCAGCCGCTGGCTGGGGGGACATAGTCGTGTCGTTCGCGCCATGCCCAACACCCCGGCCCTGGTACAGGCCGGGATCGCCGGGCTGTACGCGCCAGCCGCCGTCAACCAGGACGCGCGGTCGCAAGCCGAAATGGTGCTGCGAGCCGTTGGCGGCGTCGTGTGGGTGGAGAGCGAAACCCAGCTGGATGCGGTGACGGCGGTGTCGGGCAGCGGCCCGGCCTATGTGTTCTATTGCATCGAGTCGCTGGAGGCGGCGGCGGTGGCGCAGGGACTGTCACCCGCTACCGCGCGCCAGCTGGCGCTGCAAACTTTTTTTGGCGCGGCCAAACTGGCGCTGGAATCGGGTGAGGAACCGGCGCTGCTGCGTAGCCGCGTGACCTCCAAAGGCGGCACCACCGAGCGCGGCATTGCCGCGCTGGAGGCGGCAGCGCTCAAGCCCGCCTTCGCCCAGGCGGTGGATGCGGCCAGCCGTCGCAGCGCCGAGCTGGGTGACGAACTGGGGCGCCTGGCATGATTTCAGGTGCGCTGGCCTTTCTGATCCAGACACTCGGCAATTTGTTCGTGATCGCGGTGCTGTTGCGCTTCATGATGCAGCTGTTCCGGGTGCCTTTTCGCAACCCCTTTGCCCAATTCATCGTCGCCTTGACCGATTTTGCGGTGAAGCCGCTGCGCCGCGTGGTGCCGGGTTTTTTCGGCCTCGACTGGGCGTGTCTGCTGCTGGCCTTGCTGGTTGAGTTTGCCGTGGTGGCGACCGGGTACTGGCTGAATGATTTTCCCTTCGCGCTCGCGGGCGGCAAGGTGTGGCCGGTGATGCTGGGGCTGGCTGTGGTACGGCTGCTGAGCCTGACGGTCTACATGGTCATCGGTATTACCGTGGCGCGTGCAGTGCTGTCGTGGGTAAACACTAACTCACCGTTGGCGCCCGTTGTTTATGAACTGTCCGAGCCGTTTTTGCGTCCACTACGGCGGATTGTGCCGATGGTGGCGAACGTCGATCTGACGCCGATCGTGCTGTTCATTCTGTGCCAGCTGGTTTTGATGGTGCCGATCATGGCGGCAGAGCAAGCGCTTCTTGGCGCACTTTGAACCCGACTGGCAATGTCACAATGGGACGCATGGTTGCTGGATGCAGCTGCAACGCCTTGGCCATGGGGGCGGCACGATGGACTGCCTGAAATTAAAGTCGCCACGCCAGCAGTCGATAACAAGGCGAATGCGGCCTGTTTCCTGGCTGCGCACCGGGTCGTACCTGAATCGGCGGTGCGGCCAGTGCGCCGTGGTCATCGCGCAAAAAAAACGGCAGACGTGTGTTGTGACAATACGCTCTGGCATAACCTGGAAAATAATCGCCCAACATGAGTGTCCATCTGGAACAGGAAGTCGCCGACTTCAGTGAACGGCGTTTGCGTCTGGCGAACGCGATTACGGATTATTCCAACTGGCTCGATCAACAGCACGGGATCGATGCCGAACGCTCGCTGCGCCTGACCGATGCGGCGGCCGGGCTGCGCCAGGACAAGCTGGTGGTGGCCTTTGTCGCCGAATTCTCGCGCGGAAAAACCGAGCTCATCAATGCCCTGTTTTTTGCCGATCAGGGTCAGCGTTTGCTGCCATCCGAAGCGGGGCGCACTACCATGTGCCCGACCGAAGTGTTCTTCAACCCGGGTGAAGCGCCCAGCCTTAGCCTGCTGCCGATCGAGACGCGGCGTCGTGACGAGTCGCTGTCCAGCCTCAAACACATGCCCATCGAGTGGTGCCGGATCGCGCTCGACCCGAACGATCCGCGCCAGATGCAGCAGAGTCTGAAAAAACTCACCGAAACCCGGCCGATGCCGGCAGTGGAAGCCATCGAGCTCGGGCTGTGGAACGGGGAAGACGCCAGCGAGCGGCATCAGTTGCGCCCGGACGGAACGGTTGAAGTGCCGGCTTGGCGTTATGCCCTGGTCAATTATCCGCATCCGTTATTGCAGGCCGGTCTGATTGTTCTGGACACGCCGGGACTCAATGCGTTGGGGGCGGAGCCCGAGCTCACCCTGTCGGTGATTCCCAACGCGCATGCGGTGATGTTCTTGCTGGCGACGGATACCGGGGTGACGCGCTCGGATCTGGAAATCTGGCAGAAGCATGTGCATCGTCATGCCAACTATCACGTCGCGGTGCTGAACAAAATCGACATGCTGTGGGACGAACTCAAAAGTGACGCTGAAGTTCTGGCCGCGATTGAACGTCAGGCCGAGGAAACGGGGCGCGTGCTGAAGTTGCCGCGCAGCCGGGTGTTTGCCGTATCGGCGCAAAAGGCGCTGGTGGCCACCATCCGCAATGACCAGGCGCTGCGCGTGCGCTCGGGCATCGAGTCGCTGGAATATCTGCTGGCGCATCAGGTGATTCCGTCGCGACGCGACTTGCTGCACCACGCGGTCAGCCATGAGGTGCTGGGGTCGCTGGATGAAAGCCGGACCGATCTCGACGCGCGGCTCAAACGCAGCAGCGATGAACTGGTTCAGTTGACCCAGCTATCCGGCAAGAATCGTGAATTGATTGAGCAGACGCGCGCCAGCCTGCAGCAGGAAAAAGACAGCTACGATGCCACGGCGGTGCAGTTCCGGGTCACCCGCAAAATGGTGCAGGCGCAGGGTGAACAGTTACTGGCAAATTTGTCGGAAGACACGCTGGACGGGATTTGCAAGGCAGGGCGCGCAGCCATGGAAGGCAGTTTGACCACCCGCGGACTGACTGGCGGGATTCGCCAGTTGAGCGAGCAGATGAATGATCGGCTGGAGCAGGCCACCAGGATGGCCGACAGCATGCTGGAAACGCTGGATCGGGCGTATGTCCGCTTTCATCGCGATCATCACCTGCCGAAAATGCAGGTTCCCCGGCTGGATTTGGGCGCGTATCGCAATCGCCTGCAAGCCTTGATGCTGGAGACCGATGCATTCTGCCGCGATCCCGCCAACTTGTTGCTGGAAAAAAACTTCATGATCCGGCGGTTTTATGCCGGCCTCGCCGTCGAGGCGCGCAAAGCGTTCAATCTGGCGCGAACCGAGGCCGAGCGCTGGTTGCGAATCGCGCTCGATCCCGTCATGACGCGCATCCGCGAGCACAAGCAATACCTCGACACGCGGCTCAACAGCCTGCAGCGCATCCTGGAAAACATGGGCACGCTGCACAGCCGCATGGCGCAAATCAAACAGGACATCAGCAACATGCGCCACGATAAGGTAGCGCTTGCGCGCATCGCCGCGCAGCTGGTCGTGTAATTGGGCAGCCCGCTCTAGCTGTTGAGGCGACCCAGCAACTGCGAGGTCTTGTCGGGGTCGGTGTTTTTCAGCAAGCGCTGCGTCAGTGGCGTCAACTCTTCAATTTGCGCTTTCAGCACCTGCTGCTTGACCTGCAGCAGGCTGGCTGGCTGCATCGAAAACGAGCGCAATCCCAGTCCCAGCAGCAGGCGCGTCAACAGCGGGTCTCCTGCCATTTCACCGCACACCGATACCGGCTTGCCGGCCTTGGTGCCGGCGCGGATGGTGTGCTGGATCAGGTTGAGCACTGCAGGATGCAGCGGATCGTAAAGATGCGCCACGCTGTCATCGGCGCGGTCAATCGCCAGCGTGTACTGGATCAGGTCGTTGGTGCCGATCGACAGGAAGTCCAGCTGCTCGGCAAAAAATCCGGCTGACAAGGCGGCGGCGGGCACTTCGATCATGCCGCCGATGGCAATGCTTTCGTCGAACTTCAGGCCGTCTTTTCGTAATGCGGCCTTGGCTGCGTCGATGTGCTGAAGGGTCTGGCGCAACTCGATGAAACTGGCCAGCATGGGGATGAGGATGTTCACCCGGCCGTGGTACGAGGCGCGCAGAATGGCCCGCAGCTGGGTCTGGAACAGCCCTGGTTCGGCCAGACACAACCGGATGGCGCGCAGGCCCAGCGCCGGGTTGTCGGCAACCGAATGCCCCCACGGTGCCTGCTTGTCGGCACCCAGATCAAGGGTACGGATCGTGACCGGTTTGCCGTCGAGTGACTCGGTCACCGTTTTGTAAAATTCGTACTGTTCTTCTTCGCTCGGTAGATCGCTGCGGTTGAGAAACATGAATTCGCTGCGGAACAGGCCGATTCCGTGTGCGCCAGCCGCTTGGACTGCATCGAGATCGGTGAGCAGTTCGATGTTCGCCATCAAGGTGATGGGTGTGCCGTCGAGCGTGGCCGATTTGCTGGTCTTCAGGCGTTTGAGCTTCTCGGTATCGATGCGCCACTGGTTTTGCCGCAACCGGTATTCGGCGAGCGCGGATTCGTCCGGGTTGACGATGACTACGCCATCGCGGCCATCGACGATCAGCAGGTCGTGATCACGGATGAGTCCACGCGCGTTGTGCAGCGCCATGACCGACGGAATCGCCATGCTGCGCGCCAGGATCGCCGTGTGCGACGTGGTGCCGCCGAGATCCGTGATGAAGGCGGCGAAGCGCACGCTTTTGAACAGGATCATGTCGGCCGGCGACAACTCGTGCGCGACCAGAATGCGTTCCTCGTCAAAGTTGACGTCCAGAGGCAAATGGCTGGGGTGGCCGAGCAACACCTTGAGCACGCGCTGCACCACCTGCACCACATCGTCCTGGCGGCTGCGCAGATAGGGATCCTCGATTTCTTCGAAGCGCGCCACCAGGGCTTCCATTTGTTGTGCCAGCGCCCACTCGGCGTTGCATTGCGATTCCCGGATCAGACGCTTGGGTTCCTCGGCGATGGTCGAGTCGCCGAGGAACATCAGGTGCATGTCGAGAAACGCCGACAACTCGGCTGGCGCGTGCGCCGGGATATGCGTACGCAGCGTTTCGAGCTCGGCACGGGTGGTGAGGATGGCAGCGTCGAAGCGTTCCAGTTCCTCGTCAATATATTGGCGATCCAGCATGTATTGCGGGACTTCGACGCGCGCACTCGACGTGATGTGTGCGTATCCGATGGCGATGCCACCGGATACGCCGATGCCATGCAGGGAAAAGCTCATCGTTCTTCCCCAAAGCCGCTGGAGATCAGTTCGACCAGCGCATCCATCGCGGCAACCTCGTCCTCACCCTCGGTTTCCAGCGTGATCACGCTGCCCTTGGCCGCCGCCAGCATCATCACGCCCATGATGCTTTTGGCGTTGATGCGGCGACCCTTGCGCGTCATGAACACCTGGCTCTTGAAGCCCGAGGTGAGCTGGGTGAGCTTGGCCGACGGACGCGCATGCAGTCCGAGCTTGTTGACGATTTCAACGTCCCTTTGCTGCATCGCACATACCCTCGGAAATATGGTTGATGCTATTGCGGCCGCCTTCGACGATGCGCAAAACGAGCTGTGACAAACTCAACGTGTCGCGGTAATTCAGCGCCTTGAGCAGCATCGGCAGATTGACGCCGGACACGCCTTCGATGTGGGCAGGTTCGAGCAGTCGGCACAGCGTGTTGCTGGGCGTGGCGCCGTAGACGTCGGTCAGCACCAGGATGCCTTCGCCTTCATCCAGTTCGGCCAGCCGCGCCTGCAGCGCCTTCTGCCGCTCGTCCGGATCAGCGTGGCCAATGAAATCCAGCGTGGCCAATCCACGCGGCTGCTGACCCAGAACATGCGTTGCGCACTCGACCAGGCTATCGGCGAGCGAACCGTGGGCGACGATAAGGATGCCTATCATTGTGTTTACGTCAGACCAAAAGCAGCATTCTAGCGAAGGCGAGCCTGCATCGCCGCCGAGACCTGCATTTGTCCGTTGGCATTCACTGCCAGATAGTCGTCGACGTTGAGCCGGGCTGCCGTTTTTGCCAGGCCTGCCGCGTCACCGATGAACAGCGGCTTGGACAACGCGTCCGAGCGCGTGCCGGCCCGATCGCCGGTCACGAGCACCGTTACCGACTGCATCCCGCTGGCGGGCCAGCCGCTGCGTGGATCGATCACATGGCAATAGCGCCGCCCACCGACCTCGAAATAGCGTTGGTAATCGCCCGAGGTGCCGATCGCTTCGCCGTCGCGCAAATCCAGCATCGCCAGCGTGCCCGGCTGCCGCGGATGCTGGATGCCGACGCGCCATGGGCGCTCGCCATGTTGGCCCAGGGCAATGACGTTGCCGCCGATGTTCACCAGCGCATTCTGGATCCCGTGCTGTTTCAGGATTGCCACGGCGTCGTCCAGCGCGCGGCCCTTGGCGTAGCCGCCGAGGTCGAGCTGCACCGCCGGGTTGTCGCTCCAGACCTGGCTGGCTTCGATATGCAGGTCGCCCATGCGCGGCTGCCGCTTCACCCACCCGGCAATTGAAGCGGAGTCCGGCACGCGCGATTGCGGCGTGTCGGCATGAAAACCCCACAGCGCGATCAGACCGCCGATGGCCGGGTTGAACAGGTCGCCGGACTGGGTCGAGAGTGTTTGTGCATCGCGCAGCATCGCCGCGAGTTCGGGCGTGACGGTGGCGCGCTCGCCTTGGGCCAGCGTCGTGTTGAGGCGGGACAATGCGCTGGGTTGCCAGGCGTGCAGTTGCTGATGCAGCGTGTCGAAGCGCGCCAGGACGGCTGCTGTCGCCTGCCTGGCTTGCGTTTCAGGCGCACCGTAGACGCTGATCTCGACCAGCGTGCCGAATACATAAGACTGTTGCTGAACCAGGGGCGGTGGGCTGCAGGCGGTGAGCGTCCATAACAGCAGAAACCACAGGGTGGCCTGCGCCGGGCGCATCCCTGGCTTCAAGTGCGAATCGTGGCGAAATGACCACGTTCAATCGCGGCGATGAACTGCATGGCCACGTCATGTCCCGTCTGCGCCGCGATTTCCTGAAACCCGGTCGGGCTGGTGACGTTGATTTCGGTCAGGCAGTCGCCAATCACGTCGAGGCCGGCAAGGAAAATGCCGTTGTCTTTTGCCCATGGCGCGATGGTTTCGGCGATTTCGCGGTCGTGTGCCGACAGCGGCTGCGCGCGCGCGGTTCCGCCGGCGGCGAGGTTGCCGCGCGTTTCGCCCGCCTTGGGGATGCGCGCAAGCGCCCACGGCACGATTTCGCCGTTGATCAGCAGGATCCGTTTGTCGCCGTCCTTGATTGCCGGCAGATAGCGCTGCGCCATGATGGCGCGGCGGCCATGCTGGGTCAGGGTTTCCAGAATGGCGTTGCGATTGGGGTCGGCCAATGTCAGGCGGAAGATGCCGCTGCCGCCCATTTCGGTCAGCGGCTTGACGATGATGTCGTCATGCTCGGCGAGGAAGTCGCCGATCTGGGTCGCGTCGGCCGACACCCGGGTGGGCGCGATGAAGCGCGGGAAACGCAGAATGGCGAGTTTTTCGTTGAAGTCGCGCAGGCAGGCCGGGCGGTTCAGCACGCGTGCGCCGTTGCTTTCGGCAATGCCGAGCAGATGGGTGGCGAGCAGGTAATCGGTGTCGACTGGCGGATCGGTGCGCATCACCACGGCGTCAAAATTCTTCAGCAGCCAGTCGCGGGTTTCGGTCACGCGATACCAGTCGTCTTCCGCGCGGATGTCGAGTGTGCTGCAGGCGGCGTGAGTGTGGCCGTCCTGCACATCGAGCTGGCGCGCTTCGGTCGTGTAGACGGCGTGGCCCCGCGCGACGGCTGCGCGCATCATGGCCACGCTTGAGTCCTTGTACGGCTTGAGTCCGGCCAGCGGGTCGACGATGAACAGCAGTTTCATGCGGCGGCGTTTTCTACGGCGTTTTCGGCAGCGTTGAGCGCTTCGTCGAGCTCGATGCTCGCGGCCAGCATCGCCAGCCGCGCGATGACACCATAGGCGTAAAAACGGTTCGGGCTGGCGTCGGGGTTGGCGCTGCGGTCGGGCATGACGCAGGTTTCGTCGAACGCCAGCGGCACGAAGTGCATGCCGGGGCTGTTGAGGTTTTCGTCGATGCCGCGTCCGGTGTGGACGCGGTAAAAGCCGCCGACGACGTAGTTGTCGAGCATGTAGACCACCGGTTCGGCGATGGCGTCGTTGATGCTTTCGAAGGTGTAGACGCCTTCCTGGATCAGCACCTCGCTGACGTCCATGCCTTCCTTGCCGACCGCCATTTTGTTGCGCTGCTTGCGGTTGAGTTCGCGCACGTCATCGGGCGATTTCACGGTCATGATGCCCATGCCGTAGGTGCCGGCGTCAGCCTTGACGATCACGAATGGCGGCTGGTCGATGCCGTATTCGGCGTATTTGAGCTTGATCTTGTCGAGCAGTTTGCCGACCTTTTCGGCCAGGCAGTCTTCGCCCTGGCGCTGGTGAAAATCGATTTTTCCGCAGTGGTCGAAGTAGGGGTCGATCAGCCACGGGTCGATGTTGATCAGGCGGGAAAACTCGCTGGCGACATGTTGATAGGCCTTGAAATGCAGCGACTTGCGGCGCGTGGCCCAGCCCGCGTGCAGCGGCGGCATGATGGTTTGTTCGATGTCCTTTAGGATGTCCGGCACGCCGGCCGAGAGGTCGTTGTTGAGCAGTACGGCACAGGGGTCGAAGCCTGCCAGCCCGATGCGGTCGCCCGTGCGCACCAACGGTTCCAGGGTGAGCCGTCCGCCGTCCGGCAGTTCCAGCGTCGTCGGCTGGGTGATTTCTGGAATCAGCGTGCCGATGCGCACGATCAGCCCGGTCTGGCGCAGGATGTGCGCGAGGACGGCGACGTTTTGCAGGTAGAACATGTTGCGGGTGTGGTTCTCGGGGATCAGCAACAAGCGCTGCGCGTCGGGGCAGATTTTTTCCACCGCGCCCATCGCCGCATGGATGGAGAGCGACATGAAGGCCGGGTTCAGGTTGTTGAAGCCGCCGGGGAACAGATTGGTGTCGACCGGCGCGACCTTGAAGCCGGCGTTGCGGATATCCACCGAGGTATAGAAAGGCGCGGACTGTTCCTGCCATTGCTGGCGAAACCAGTGCTCGATGGTCGGCTGCGCGTCGAGCAGGCGTTTTTCCAGTTCGAGCAGCGGGCCGGTGAGTGCAGTGGTGAGGTAGGGAACCATACAATGCGCCTTTCGTAAGAATCACTATTTTAGGTCATTGCCGATGTTTGACATCGTTTTGTATCAGCCCGAAATCCCGCCCAACACCGGCAACCTCATTCGCTTGGCGGCCAATACGGGTTGCCGCCTGCATCTGGTCGAGCCGCTGGGCTTCGACCTGTCCGACAAGCAGGTGGCGCGCGCCGGGCTGGATTATCACGACATGGCCTGCGTGCAGGTGCATGCGGACTGGGCGGCGGTGCAGGCGGCGTTGGCCGGGCGGTGCTGGTTTGCGCTCACCACCAAGGGCAGCGCGCGCTATGCCGACGCTGCTTTCAAGGCGGGCGATGTGTTCGTGTTTGGCCCCGAGTCACGTGGTCTGCCGCCCGGTCTTCTCGATGGTTTCGATGCCGCTCACCGCCTGCGCCTGCCGATGCTGCCGGGCTCGCGCAGCATGAATCTGTCGAACGCGGTGAGCGTGGTGGTGTTCGAGGCGTGGCGGCAGAACGGGTTTGCGGGCGGCGCATAAATGAAAGGACTGCCATGAGCGGACTGGAATGGCTGGAAGCCGCCAGCTATATCGTCACCATCATCGGTCTGCCGCTCGCCATCGGCGTGTATATCAACGACCGTCGCCGCGAACGGCAGACCGACGAGGAGGAAATCTTCCTGCGTTTGGCGGACGAGTACGCCGCTTTCATGCGGCTGGTGATCGACAACGCCGACCTCAATCTGCTGTCGCCGGTGGCCAAAGGCGAACTCAACGAAGAGCAGCGCGAACGCAAGCGCGCGCTGTTCGCCATTCTGGTCAGCCTGTTCGAGCGCGCCTATGTACTGGTCTATGAGGACAAGATGAGCCGCCAGCAGGCGCGGCTGTGGACTTCGTGGGAGGACTACATGATCGAGTGGTGCGCGCGCGAGGATTTTCGTGTGGCGCTGCCCGCGTTGCTCCAGGGTGAGGATCCGGGATTTGTGGCGACCATCCGGCACATTGCGGGAGTGGCGGGGAGCAAGCCGGATTGACCCGGTGTGGGCACTTCGGCAGGCAGGCTCCGCATGGCGCCGCCATCAATGACGCGTCCTAAGCGTCCACCGGCAGCGGCATGGTCGCAGAGGTTTCCACGCGGTTGCGGCCGGCTGCTTTTGCCTGATACAGGCAGCGGTCAGCTTTTTTGATCAGCGCATCCATGTCGTCGCCGGGGGTGTATTCCGCCACCCCGAAGCTGCAGGTGACTTGTCCGACATCGGAGAAGGGCTGCTTTTCCAGCACCATGCGTAATTTTTCGGCAAGCAAACGGCCTGCATTGAGATCGCTGCCGGGGAGCAGCACAACGAATTCTTCTCCCCCCCAACGTGCGAACAGGTCGATTGTGCGAATCGTGTTGCCCACCGTCACGGCGAGCTGGGCCAATACCCGATCGCCCGCCTGATGGCCAAAGGTGTCGTTGATCCGCTTGAAGTGATCGATGTCAAACAAAATAAGCGATACCGGGTTGGTAAACCGTGCCGCGCGATTGATCTCGCTTGCCAGCACTTCATCGAAATGGCGCCGGTTGCAAATGCCGGTCAGGGTGTCGGTGGTGGCCAACTGCTTGAGCCGCTCTTCAGTCTGAACGCGCTCGGTCGCATCGCGCACGATGCCCACCGCACTCCATTGCCCGCGCAATTTGATGGCCGAAAGCGAGACGTCCACCGGAAACTCGTCCCCGTTACGATGCTTTGCCCGGAGTGTCGTCGTTCGTCCTATCGCAGGGCCTTCACCTGATGTCGCAAAGCGTGAGAATCCGGCATGGGCCCTTTCAAGATAGCGTTCGGGAACGATCAGGTCATGCAGCCCCACCCCGATGACCTCGGCCTCGGCGAAGCCAAACATGTGTTCAGCCGCCGGGTTCCAATAGGTCACCCGTCCGGCAGCGTCGATCATCATGACCGCATCCTGCGCCGCGTTGGTGATGCTGTGCAGCACTTCTTCTCGCTCGGCCAGTTCGCCCGTGCGTATCTGGACAAGTTGCTCCAGCTCGTCGCGGCTGCGCTCGAGCACGAGCTGTGCCTCCTTGGTCGTGGTGATGTCGGTGCGCACCGATACATAGCGGCTGGGCAAGCCGTCTTCGCCAACAAAGGGGAGGATGGTGGAGGCGACCCAATAAAGCGTTCCGTCCTTGCGCCGATTGCAGATTTCGCCGCGCCAGACCTTACCGACGATGATCGTGGCCCACAGGTCGGCGTAGAAAGTGTTTTCGTGCAGGCCCGACTTGAGCAAGCGATGGTTCTGACCCAGCAATTCCTCGCGCGAATACTGGCTTACCTCGCAAAACTTGTCGTTTACAGCCGTGATGTTGCCGTGGGTGTCGGCAACGCTCACGATGTTGTGTTCATCCAGAGCCAGTTTCTGGAACTGAAGATCCAGGTTTGATGCCTGCAGGCGTTCACCGGCGTCAGTCAGGCGGGTGATCAGGCCGCTCATTTTGCGGGTGGTCAGAACGAACCCGCCCCAGGTCAGCAGCAAGCCGGCCAGCCCGCCCGCAATCAACAGGGCCGTGGCACGATTCTGGATTTGGTGTCGGGCCGTGGCGTGTTCGTGGGTAATGCTGAGGGCTCGTTCCAGCAAGGTGGTCAGGGTGCCGACCATTTGGGTTTGCGCCGGAACGACATGGTCGACCATCATCCTCTCGGCATCGGCCTGTCGACCGGTTGTCGCGAGCTCGATGACACGTTGATGCTGCAACGTGATGGCTTCTGTCTGCGCGCGGAGTTGTCGCATCAGGGCATGCTCGGCCTCGCCCAGATCGAGCCGCATCAACTGCGTTTGCGCCAGACGAAAAGCGGTTCCAAGCTCGAAAAAGTGCTGGATTTCGCTATCCCGGACAAACGCATCCTCCGTGTGCACGGCACCGAACAGCGCGAAGGTTCGATCGCGGGCGGCAAGCTGCATCCGGTACAGCATTTCGGTCATCACCTGTTCGTGGGAAATGATTTCATTCATTGCCCGCTTATCCACTTCGACCCGCCACAGGCTGAGCGCCGTGATGAAAACGATCACGCACATGACCGCCCCGAATCCCCAGCGCATGATGCGTGGGGTAAAGGCGTGTGTGTCGAGCATGGGGGGGAGCACGGTAGGGTTTTGGGTGGGCACGCAGGCGTTCTCCGTCAATCTGCATTCGGACACTGAGCCGGTGTCCGATAGGTGTTCGTGTGGTTTTTAGTATGCACAAGCAGGCTCATGGTCGCACTGTCTGGAAAAAATAGCAGCTGTCGTCTGATGAATCGTGGTTTTGGGTGGGGCTTGCACATTTTCAGGCAGCGCATGCGGAGGTCCGGCGGCCGGCTCGGCTTGCAGGCAATCCGCTTCAACAATCGGGCAGGGGTGGCCGCTTTAAAACTCCGCCCGGATATGCCGGTTCAGCAAGGCGTCGACGACTTGTGCGGGTAGCCCTTCAAACAGAATCTGGCAGACAGTGCGAATGATCGGCGTGGCGACGCCGAGTTCGCTGACCGTGCTGGTGAAGCGGCTGGGCTTTGGCCCCGAGTCGCTGCTGGGCACTTCAAATTGATTGCGCCTTCATCGGGTCTCGAACCCTAAAGTTTTGGCTTTTAATTACGATAATAATGTAAGAATATCCTTAAAAACCGATATTTATTCTCCGGAAGGACTTTCCAGTAAACGTGCCTCCATTGCGAAATGCGAGGTGTCGTCCCTGGATGTCAAATGCAAGGGTGTGAGCCGCCCGCCGAGTCGAATCATCGATTGATAAAACCACATTACGAGAAAGCCATGCGTGTCAATTTTCCCATTACAAACGATGAATATGAGCTGTGTGATGACGCGGCGCTTGTTTCAAGGACGGATACCAAGGGGCGCATTATGTATGCCAACCCTGCCTTCGTCGAAGCCAGTGGCTACACCGAGGAGGAGCTTCTCGGCCAGCCGCACAACCTCGTGCGCCACCCGGACATGCCGGCAGAGGCGTTTGCGGATCTGTGGTCAACGCTGAAGAAAGGCCACCCCTGGAGCGGGATGGTCAAAAATCGCTGCAAGAATGGCGACTACTACTGGGTGCTCGCGAACGTCACGCCGCTAAGGGAAAACGGCGTGACCAGTGGCTATCTGTCGGTGCGCAGCAAGCCGTCGCGCGCGCAGGTCGCTGAAGCCGAACGCGTCTATCGGCAGTTCAAGGAAAGCGCGCAGGGCCAATGGGAGATCCGGGGCGGGATGGCAGTCCGGACCGGGCTGGTCGGCACGCTGCAGTCGTTCCGGCGCATCCCGATCAATCTCAGGATTCTGCTGAGCACGGGCATTGGGGCAGCGCTGATGCTGGCTGTTGGCGCGTTCGGCTGGTGGGAGGCGTCCGCGCTGACGAAGGCAGCGGGTACACAAAGCGGGCTGCCCGCACTGATCGCCACAGCCTGTGGCGCCGGCGCGCTGTTCACGCTGCTGTTCGGCTATTTCATTTCGCGCACGATCCTGCGGCCACTCGACCGCGCCCTCGATGTGGCACACGCCATCGCGGGCGGGGATCTGTCGCATAAATTCGAAGCCGCCGCGTGGGATGAAACGGGGCAGCTGATGCGCGCGCTCCAGCAGATGACGGCCAATATGATGGCGGCGGTGTCTGATATCGGCGCGAATGTGGGCAGCATTCGGGTGGCGGCAGGTGAGATCGCCGCCGGCAACGCCGACCTGTCAGGCCGCACCGAGTCGCAGGCGTCGAGCCTGGAGGAAACAGCCAGCTCGATGGAAGAACTCACCAGCACCGTGAAACAGAACGCCGAGCATGCAGACCACGCCAACCGGCTCGCCGTTTCCGCGTCGGACATTGCCGTCAAGGGCGGGCAGGTGGTGGCGCAGGTGGTCGACACCATGGCCTCCATCCAGGCCAGCTCGGGCAGGATCGCCGACATCATCGGCGTGATCGACGGGATTGCATTCCAGACCAACATCCTGGCGTTGAACGCCGCGGTCGAGGCGGCGCGAGCGGGGGAGCAGGGACGCGGTTTCGCGGTGGTGGCGGCCGAAGTCAGGAACCTGGCACAGCGCTCGGCCGCAGCGGCCAAGGAAATCAAGGTCTTGATCGGCGATTCGGTGGAAAAGGTCGAGCAAGGGGGCAGGCTGGCGGAGGAAGCCGGCGAGGCCATGGGCGAGATCGTCACTTCGGTTGAACTTGTGGTCGAGATCATGGGGGAGATCGCTTCAGCGAGCCAGCAGCAGAGTGCCGGAATCGAACAGGTCAACCAGGCGGTGGGGCAGATGGACGAAATGACGCAGCAGAATGCGGCGCTGGTGGAACAGGCGGCGGCCGCGGCGGAAAGGCTGCACGAACAGGCGGGCAGGCTTGTTCAGGCGGTGAGCGTGTTCAGTGTGGGGCGCGGCGGCAGGCAGGCGGCATCTGCCGTCAAGGCCGTGCGCCTGGCTTCGCATCCGGGGGCGGGCCGCAACGTGCGATCCGTCGCCGTTGAGGAGCAGTTCGCTGCTGCCAGCGGTTGGTCGTGAAACCCGCCCTCATCGGAGCGCATCAGGCTGACAGCTAGCCAGGCGATGCGTGTCATCCTCGTCCTGCAGGCCGTATCCCGCAGGATGCCATACCGGACCTGGCATGACGGCCGCGCCAGGGTTCATCAGGCCAAGTCGGCCAGGGTCTGAAGTTCAAGGTAACAAGCGTGTTGCGCACTCTTTCGTTCTCAAAAATCCTGCTGCTGCTCTTTGTTCTGGGCAGCGGATCCGGCGTGGTCGTCAGTGCTCTTGGCTGGTATGGCATCGAACAGTCGGCGCGCCAGATCGACTGGCTGCGTCATGCCAATCTTGCCAATCTGCAGCATGCCTCGGACATGACGACGCATCTTGCCCGCATGCAGCTGCATGTCAGCCATGTCCAGAGCGGACTGCTGCAGCCTGCTGAGGGTGCGGACAGGCTCGCCCGGGAGGACGTGGAAATCCGGGCACACCTGGACTACCTGAAGCAGAACTTCAGGCGCGACTACAACCGGCAGCGCATCCACGCGTTTGCCGAACGGTATGCGCAGCTTGCCGACAGCCAGCGGCAGGTCGTGGCCCGGATGGAAACCGATGCTGCAGAAGCCGGACGCCTGTTCACGGAGCGCACGCAACCGCTCTATGAACAGGCCATCGACTCCGCAGCAGGCTTCACGCCCGGCATCATGAGATCGGCCAACGAGGTATATCGGGGGACCGTCGCGACCCTTGGCCGAAGCAAGCAGGCACTGCTGACGGCGGCGCTGCTGTCCGGGCTGTTCTTTACCATCGCCGCCGCGCTGGGGCGCCGCTTCGTCGCGGCCCATGAGGAGAACGCGCAGTCCCTGCGCCTGGCCGCGGCCGTATTCGATCACGCCTCAGAAGGCATCATCATCACAGCCTCCGATGGCCGCATTCTGCGGGTCAATCCGGCCTTCACCACCGTCACCGGATATTGTCCAGAGGAAGTGATCGGCCGCAACCCCAGGATGTTCTCATCGGGCCGCCACGACGCGGACTTTTATCGAACGCTGTGGCGCACGGTGCAGACCAGCGGCCAGTGGCAGGGGGACATCTGGAACCGGCGCAAAAATGGCGAGGTGTATCCGGAGTGGCTTTCCATCTGCAGTATCCGTGCCCCATCAGGCGAGCTCGATTATTTCGTCGCCACGTTTTCCGACATCACCGAGCGCAAGCGTGCCGAGGACAAGATCATCCATCAGGCCTACCATGACGCGCTCACCAACCTGCCGAACCGGGTGCTGTTCAGGGACAGGCTGGAACAGTCGCTTGCCTTTGCGCGCCGCATGCGGCACCAGAAGGTGGCCCTGCTGTTCATCGATCTTGACCGTTTCAAGCTGATCAACGATTCGCTCGGCCACGCCGCCGGCGACCAGTTGCTGCAACTGGTCGCCCAGCGCCTGCGGGAAATTGGGCGCCAGACCGATACCCTGGCCCGACTCGGCGGCGACGAGTTCACCATCCTGCTGCCGGACGTCGATCACGTCGAGGAGGCCAGGGTAGTGGCTGACAAGGTGCTGGCGGTGATGAAACAGCCCTTCGTCATCGGCGGCCGCGACATTTTCGTGAGCGCGAGCATCGGTATCAGCATGTATCCGGACGACAGTGCCGACGTCGATGTCCTGATGAAACATGCCGACACTGCTATGTCCAGCGTCAAGAAGCAGGGGCGCAACGGTTTTCACATCTACACCGACGCGCTCGATCAGCGCAGCCTGCGTCGACTGGAACTGGAGAACCAGTTGCACACGGCCCTGGAAAGACAGCAACTGGTGCTTCATTACCAGCCCCAGTTCGATCTGCTCGAGGGGCGCATCCGCGGCGTCGAAGCGCTGATCCGCTGGCAGCATCCTGAACTGGGCATGATCTCGCCCGCCGAATTCATCCCGCTTGCCGAGGAAAGCGGCCTGATCGTCCCGATCGGGGCCTGGGTGCTTGAAACCGCGTGCAGACAGGCGCACGCATGGCGGGAAGCCGGTTTTCCCGATCTCGTGATGTCCGTCAATCTGTCGGTCCGGCAATTTTTTCGCGAGGATATCGTCCGCCTGGTCATGCAGGCCATCGACGAGTACTGCCTGGCGGCGCACGTTCTGGAACTGGAGATCACCGAAAGCGTGGCCATGGAAGATGTGGCCTACACGATCAGAACGCTGGAATCGCTGGCCGCTGCGGGCCTCCAGCTGGCGATCGACGATTTCGGCACGGGCTACTCCTCCCTTAGCCAGCTGAAGAAGATGCCGGTGAAGATCCTCAAGATCGATCGCTCCTTCGTTCAGGACATCTCCATCGACCCGGACGATGCCGAAATCGTGAACGCCGTCATCACCATGGCGCACCGCCTCGGCCTGAAGGTCATCGCGGAAGGGGTCGAGAGCGAGGCGCAGCTTGCCCATCTGCGGGAGCAGCAGTGCGATTTCGCGCAGGGCTTCCTGCTCAGTCGGCCGCTTCCGGCGGCAGAGCTGGAGCAGCTGCTGCGGAAATGGGATTTTCTCTCCGGGCCGGTGACGGTCTCCAGCGGCAGTCAGGCACCCGAGTCCGACGTGCTGAGCTTCCCGGATGGGGAGCTGATCGGCTGCCTGCCGCACGCACGCGGCGAGATCGTCAGAACTCTGTCCTGATCTCGCGGTTCAGCAGTGCATCGACGGCCTGCGCGGCGGGCAGGCCGTCGAACAGGATCTGGTAGACGGTTCGGGCGATCGGCATGTCGACGCCGAGTTCTTCGGCCAGTGCAGCGACTTCGCGCGCGGTCGTCACGCCTTCAGCGACGTGGCCGAGCTCCTTGAGGAGGGCGTCGAGCGGTTGGCCGCGCGCAAGGCGCAGCCCGACCTGGCGGTTGCGCGAAAGGTCGCCGGTCGTGGTGAGGATGAGGTCGCCCAGGCCGGACAGGCCCATGAAGGTTTCGAAGTGGCCACCGAGCTTGACGCCCAGGCGGGTCATTTCGGCCAGCCCGCGCGTAATGAGGGCTGCGCGGGCGTTGTGGCCGAGCTGCAGGCCGTCGCAGATGCCGGCGGCAATCGCCATGACGTTTTTCAGCGCACCGCCGACTTCGACGCCAATGACGTCGTCGTGGGCGTAGATGCGCAGGCGCTGGCTGGACAGGGTTTCCGACAGGTGCTGCGCCAGAGCGCGGTCGTGCGAGGCGAGGGTGAGTGCGGTGGGGTAGCCTTGCGCGACTTCCTGCGCGAAGCTGGGGCCGGACAGGACGCCGGTTTGCGCGTGGGTCGGCAGCAGTTCGGCGATAAGCTGGTGTGGCAGTTTGCGGCTGCCGGGCTCGAAGCCCTTGCATACCCACAGCAGGGGGGGCAACGCGGGGCGCTGTGCCAGTGCGGCGAGGGTGGCGCGCAACGCGCCGCTGGGAACGGCGATGACGATGACATCGGCGTGGTCGGCCGTCGCATTGAAATCCGGGTTGAATTGCAGGCTGTCCGGCAGGGAACACCCTGGAAGATAGCGGGTGTTGACGCGCCCGCACCGCATGGCATCGAGCTCATTCGCGTTGCGCCCCCACAGGGTAACGGCATGGTGGGGCGCCCAACCGGCCGCCAGCGCGGTGCCCCAGGCGCCAGCGCCCAATACGGACAGCTTGATGGCCATACCTTAGCGCCCCCAGGCTTCGTGCGCGGGCAGCCAGCCGGCGAGGCCGTCGGCATGCTTGACCGGCAGCCAGCCGAAGGCATCGGCAGGACCGGTGACACTGAGCAGCACCCCGCGCGCAACCTGCGTCACGATGTCGGCATCGGAACGCGGCTGGCTGCGTATGGCGCTGGTTTCGGCTTTGACCAAGATGGTTTTTGCCGTGCCGAGAGCCGATTTTTCGACCCAGCTCAGGCGACCGCTGAAGTCGCGCACCTTGATCCACGATTCGGTGTCGACCACCACTTCCAGCGGCAGACCGCTGCCAGCGATGGCCACTTTCCCTGCGGAGCTGGAAGGCGCGTCGTAAAGAATGGTGGCGCGTGCGGTGCTGCGGTATTCCAGCGCACTGGCGGATTGCGCCAGCGCGAGCAGAAATCCGGCCGTGAGCAGGGAAGCTGCGTGACTCACCTGGCCCGGCTCAATGCGTTTGTGCGGGGGCAGCCTGTTGCTGCTGGGCCTGTTGCTGTTGTGCGAACAGCGCTTCGAAGTTGACCGGGTTCAGCAGCAGGGGCGGGAAGCCGGCGCGGATCACCACGTCGGACACGGTTTCGCGCAGATACGGGAACACGATGTTGGGGCAGCCGATGCCGAGCACCATCGGAATCTGATCCTGCGGCACGTTCTGGATGCGGAACACGCCAGCCTGGGTGCATTCGACCAAAAACATGGTCTTGTCAGCAATTTTGGCGGTGACGGTGACGGTGATGCTGGTGTGGTACATGTCTTCGCCCATCGCACGGCTGTCGGTCGACATGTTGACTTCCATTTGCGGGGCTTCGCGCTCCAGGTAAATGGCGGGGGCGTTGGGCACTTCCACCGACAGATCCTTGACATAGAGTTTTTCGATATTGAATGTGGGTTGCTGTGCGTCGGTCATGGTGGTTTCCTGGGTCAATAAAACCGGAGCGCATGCTCCGGAACTGGCGGCATTTTACACGCGCTTGTTACATGCCCTGTGTCAGCAGCCAGCGTTTCAGCGCATTGGCTTCCATCGCACCCGAGGTGCGCGCCACTTCCTCGCCGTTTTTGAACAGGATCAGGCTGGGGATGCCCTTGATGTGGTGGCGCATCGAAACCTGCGGGTTGGCCTCGGTATCGACCTTGGCAAAGCGTACCCGCGTGCCCATGTCGGCGGCGACTTGTTGAAATATCGGCGCCATCATCTTGCACGGGCCGCACCAGTCGGCCCAGAAGTCCACCAGGACCGGCAGCCCGGCCTTGGCGATAAAGCGGTCAAAGTTGCTGGCATTGAGGTCGACCGGCTTGCCGGGCAGTAGCAGCGAACCGCATTGACCGCATTTGGGTGCGTCGACCAGGCGTTCGTCCGGCACGCGATTGAGGGCGAGGCAGTGGGGGCAGGCAAGTTCCATCAGGACTCCTTGAGGCGAATGAACATCGTCACAAGGTGGAGGCGTGCGCCCGAATATCAAGCGCACATGGCTGTTCAGGCGCTGGCGAGCAGCGGAACCAGCCCGCCTGCTGCATCGAGCGCGGCGGTGTCGTCGAAGCCGCCGACGTGGGTGTCACCAATAAAGACCTGCGGCACGGTGCGGCGACCGCCGGAGCGAATCATCATTTCTTCCTGTTTGGCCGGGTCGAGGTCGATGCGGATTTTCTCGATTTCGGTGACGCCGCGGCTCTTGAGCAAACGCTCGGCAGAGACGCAATAAGGGCAGACGGCGGTGCAATACATTACAACTTTGGCCATGGGAGCTCCTTTTCTGGATGAGGGGTTATTTGGTAGTGGGCAGGCTGGCGCGTTCCCACGCGATGATGCCGCCTGCCTGGTTGTAGACGGTTTCGAATCCGGCCTTTTTCAGCATGCCACAGGCACGTGCTGAACGTTGTCCACTGCGGCAGGTGACCAGCACCGGCTTGTTCTTGAATTTGTCGAGTTCATTGATGCGCTTGCTGAGCTGCCCCAGCGGAATATGCTTGGCTTTGGGGATGTGGCCGGCGGCGAATTCCTTGTCTTCGCGCACATCCAGCACCAGTGCGTCGTCGTTGTAGAGGCGGGTGGCCTTCAGCGTGTCGGCTTGCTCAACGCCGGACAATTTGCTGCCGATGAAGGACCAGGTCAGCATGGCGCCGGACGCAAGCGCCAGCGATGCGAGCATCCAGTTGTCTTGTAGAAATTGCATATCCATGAGTAGTGTTCTCGAATTAGAGACCGCAGCCCTGCTTGACCCCGGCCTTTTTCAACAGGATGTCCAATGGGCAGAAGCGGGTGAAGCCGGACTGGAACAGATTGAAGCCAACAAAGGCAGTAAACCACAGCCACGAAGGCTGCGCCAAGTCGGCGCTGCCGGAAAAGTGCGCCAGCGCGAGCGACAGCATGATGAAAAAGCCGGCAATGATGCGAACGATGCGTTCAACCGTCATGATGGGTTGCTCCTGAAAGTTAACGGGTAAAAGGGGAGCTCACGTTTTCAGGCCTGGGCCGCGCTGCGCTTCTGCCAGATGTAATACAGCAGCGGGATGACGATCAGGGTGAGCACGGTGGAGGCGAAGGTGCCAAAAATAAGCGAGACCGCCAGACCGCCGAACACCGGGTCGGTGATCATGATCGCCGATCCCAGGACGATGGCGAGCGCGGTCAGCAGAATGGGCCGCAGCCGCACCGCGCCGGCCTCGATGACGGCCTCCTTGAGGTCGTAACCCTGGTTGCGGTAATCGACGATGAAGTCGATCAGCAACAGCGAGTTGCGCACTACGATGCCGGCCAGGGCGATGACGCCGATCATCGAGGTGGCGGTGAACGCCTGGCTGGTGGCCCAGTGGCCAGGGAAGACGCCCACCAGGGTCAGCGGAATCGCCCCCATCACGATCATCGGCATGACGAAGGACCGGTAGTAGCCCACCAGCAGCAGATAGATGAACACCAGGGCGATGATGAAGGCCGAGCCAAGGTCGCGGAATACGTCCAGTGTCAGGCGCATTTCGCCGCCCCACAGCAGGTGGGTGTCGGCGACATTGTCCGCCGTCGCCTGGGTGAAGCCGAGGTTGCCGGTCTTGAAGCGCACGCCATTGGACAGCAGCTGGCCGTCCAGCATCTTGTCCAGCGCCAGCACCGCATACACCGGGCTGGAGGTGATCATCTCGCCGCCCACCATGACCATCGGATGCTGGTCGCGGTCATAGATGGGCTTGCCGTAGGGCACCTGCTCGATCTTGGCGATGGCGCCCAGCGGCACCTGGCCTCCCATCATGTTGGTGACGCGGATTGCCATCAGCGATTCGGGCGACTGGCGTTCGGCGCGCGGCAGCCGCACCACGATGTTGACCGGGTCGCGCGCAGAATCCACATGCACCGAGCCGATCGTCAGGCCCGACACGTAGTCGCGCAGGAGCTTGCCCACCTGGCCGGTGACGACGCCCGATAACGCGGCCTTCTCGCGATCCACCCGCACCGTAAAGGACTGCATGGTGGCGGTGACCGAATCGTCGGTGTTGATCATGCCGTAGACCGAATCGAACGCGCGCCGCACTTCGGGCGCGGCGCTGCGCAGTTTTTCGTAGTCGGGCCCGTACAGCTCGGCCAGCACCTGCGCCTGCACCGGCGGGCCGGGCGGGGTCTCGTAGAGCTTGACGCGGGCCTGCGGGAACGCCTGGCGCAGCGGCTTGAGGCTGTCGTTGAGCGCCTGCACGATCGCGTGCGACGAGGTCGAGCGCTGATGCTTGTCGACCAGATTGACCCGGATTTGCGCCAGGTTGTCGCCGCGCTTGATGAGGTCGCCGCGCACCAGGGCGGCGAAGTCGATGGGCGCGGTCATGCCGAGAAAGGTCTGGTAATTGGTGACGAAGCGGTTGTTCGCCAGCACCTCGCCCACCGCGCGCGCGGCGCGGTCGGTCTCTTCCAGCGTGGTGCCGGCCGGGGTGACGATTTCCACAAGGAAGGTATTGGTGTTGTCGTTGGGCAGCATCTTCAGTTCCACCCCCAGCGCCGACAGGGGTCCGTTGATGCCCGAAGGACGGATGAACTGCCAGGCCGGCATCAGCATGGCCACCACCAGCAAGCCCAGCACCGCCAGGAACATCAGGTTGCGACGGCCGCCATGCTCGATGAACGGCGTGATGACCTTGACGTAGGCGCGGTGCAGCGGGTCGGTCTTGCGCGCCCCTGACTCTTCCAGGCTTTCCTTGCGTGCCAGTTCGCTCAGCGCGGCTTTTTTCCGCAGCCACAGATTGGCCGCCCACGGCACCACGATGTAGGCGAACAGCAGCGAGGCGATCATGGCCACCGGCACGTTGAACGGGATCGGCAGCATGAAGGGCCCCATCATGCCGGTGACGAAAGCCATCGGAATGAAGGCCAGGATTACTGCGATGGTGGCGATATTGGTGGGGTTGCCGATTTCGTTGGTGGCCTCGATGACCACCGTCTTGAAGTCGCGGTCGCCGATGCCGTGATGCAGGTGGCGGTGGATGTTCTCCACCACCACGATGGCGGCATCGACCAACAGGCCCAGCGACAGGATCAGCGCGAACAGGGTGATGCGGTTGATGGTCTGGCCGGCGAACAGGCCGATGGTCAGCACCACGAACAGGATCAGCGGCACCGTCAGCGTGACGATGCCGGCTTCGCGCCAGCCGAGGAAAAACACCAGGATCACCACCACCGAACCGATGGCGATGCCGAGATGCTCGACCAGGGTGTTGACCGCGTCGTTGGCGCGCGCCCCGTCGTCGCGGGTCACCGCCACCGTGATGTCGGCGGGAATGGCCTGGCGCTTGAGCTGTTCCAGTTTGGTCAGCACGGCATTTGCAACCACCACCGCATTGGTGCCGGCTTTTTTGGCGATCGCCAGAGTGACGGCCGGCGCCTCGCCGCGCACGGTGTCCTTGCCTGCGGCGGGGCCGTAGGCAAAGCGCGTGCTTTCGTCCACTTCCTGCGGGCCGTCCACGATGGTGGCGACGTCCTTCAGGAACACAGGTCGCCCGTTGGGCGCACCAATCACGATGTCGCCCACTTCCCGGGCGCTGCCAAGAAAGCCCTGCAGTTGCAGCGGCAAAGCCTGGTTGTTGTCGACCAGCTTGCCAACCGGCACAGACACATTCTGCCCCTGCAGCATCTTGTCCACCTGATCGAGCGCGATGCCTGCTGCGGCCAGCCTGGCGGGAGAAATCCAGACGTTGACCGCGCGCGGTGAGCCGCCTGTGACCTGGGTGAACGATACGCCGGGCACATTACGCAGGTTTTCCAGAATACGGGTCGCGACCTGGCGGATCTGATGGTCGTCCACCGTGGTGGATGACAACGTCAGCGTCATGATCGGTACGTCGTCGACGTTGATCGGCTTGATCACCGGCTGCATGGCGCCTTGCGGCATGCGGTCGAGATTTTGCATCAGCTGGTTGTAGAGCTTGACCAGGCTTCTTTCCTGGTCTTCGCCGACCTTGAACTGCACGGTCACCAGACCGAAATCCGGGGCGGCATAGCCAAAAGTGTGATCCACGCCGGACTGCGCGTTCATGATGGCTTCCAGCGGCTTGACCACCAGATTCTGGATTTCTTCGGCCGAGGCGCCCGGTTTGGCGACGATGATGTTGGCCGCTGGCACCACGATCTGCGGGTTGTATTCGCGCGGGGTGACGAACAGCGCCATCATGCCCGCCAGCGTCACCGCCAGCATGATCATGGCGGTGATTTTGGATTCAATGAAAATGCCGGCCAGTTTGCCGGCGATATTGAGCGGAGCGGCGCGCTCAGTCATGCGTCCCTCCGCTGATCCGGTCGCCGTTTTCCAGTCGCTCGACTTGGGTGACGACCACCTTGTCGCCGACGTTCAGGCCGGACTGGATTTCCACCATGCCCTGATCAGCCACACCGGTGCGCACCATGCGGTAGCGCGCGAAGCCCTGAGCGTCGACCACGAACACGCCGGTGATGCCGGCGCGTTCGGCGAGTGCCGCAGCCGGCACCCGGATGCCCTGACGGCTGCCGACGGCAAACCCCACCCGCACGAAATTGCCGCTCGACAGGCCGCTGCCCGCCGGCAGATCGATTTTCACCAGATGGGTATGGCTGACCGGGTCGGCCACCGGCACCACCTGGGCGATCGTGCCTTCGGCCGGCGCCGGCGCCTGCGCAGCGTCGCCATCGGTCACGATGGTGACTTTCTCGCCGACCTTGATTTGGTCAAACACGCTGCTGCTCACTTGCGTGCGCACCTGGAGTTTCTTCAGGCCTTCGATCACCAGCACCGGTCGGCCGGGCGTGGCGAGGTCGCCGGCATTGGCCATTTTTTGCGTGACGACGCCGTTGATCGGCGCCACCACCGAGGCGTAGCGCATCTGGCTGTTCGCCTGATTCAGTCCGGCGCGGGCGGCTGCCACCTGTTGTTCGGCGACCCGCTTTTGCAGGCGGATTTTGTCCCACTGCAATTTGGGAATGGCCTCTTCCTGATAGAGGGTGCCGAATCGCTCGTGGTCGATTTTTGCGTCGGTCAACGCGGCTTCCGCCTGCGCCAGGCCGGCGCGAGCCTGACTCATCTGCCCCTGAATGTCAGTGGGATCAATCACGAACAGCAATTGCCCCGCCTTGACCACCTGGCCTTCTTCGACCTTGATCTCGCGGATATAACCCATGAGCCGTGAGGCCACCTGCACCTGATCCTCGGAGGCGACCATGCCGGGCAATTCCGCTCGCACGCTCAATGGCGCCTGCTGTACGGTTTGCACATCTGCCGCCAGGGTGCGCGTGGCGCTGTCACGCTGTGTTGCGGGAGGTTCGTGTTCGCCGCAACCATAGGTCACGCTGACCGCCAGAACCAGCAGGGCCATACGCCAAAGTGTGGGATTCGCCATAGATTTCATCTTGGATTGCTCACAATAAGTCCGGCTGCAAACGGCCTGTCGCCAAACGGGCGTTGGCGCGTTGCACCTTGAGTTCATAACGGGCCGCCACCAGATCCGCACGGGTCTTGTCCAGTTGGGCCTGCCCGGTCAGCAGTTCGGTGATGGTTGTCACGCCGCCAGCGTAGCGCTTTCCCACGATGCGCTGCGCTTCCTCGGCCTGGCTCACCGCCAGTTCCCGCGCCGCAACCCGACGCTGCGCCTCGTCGGCGCGCCGCCAGGCATCTACCACCTGATAGGCGACGCCGTTTTCGGCCTTGTTGAGACGGGCAGCAAGTTCATCGCGACTGGCCTGGGCGCGCTGGGTCGCCGCATCGTTGACGCCGCCGTCGAACAGCTGCCATGACAGCTGGCCGCCCACGGTATAGGAATGGGCCTCGAAGCCCGGATTGGGGTCATTGGTGTCGAAGCGCGCCATCAGGCCGGCCTGCGGATATTTTCCTGCGCGCGCCACCTTCACTGCGGCCTGCGCCGCGTCGAGTTGGCCGCGCAAGGCGGCAAGACCGGGGTTGGACTTCAGCGCGTCGTCCTGATGGTCGGCCAGCCTGCCTTCCAGCGGAGGCACTTCCACGCTGCCGGCCACGTCCAATGGCGCCGCCAGCGGCATGCCCAGCAACAGGTGGAGCTGGTCAAGTGCTTGTTGTACGGCGTTCTCGGCCTGGATCTGCTGCACCTTGACATCCTCCAGATGCACCTGGGCAGTGAGCAGATCGCTTTTTACCGCCACGCCTTGCTTGAACAGGCTGTTGATGGTTTTGACGTGGTTTTCGGCAGCAAGGCGACCTTGCGTGGCGACGTCTCGGTAAGCGCGTGCCGCATGCACGCCTTCATAAGCGCGCAGCACATCGAAAATCACTTGCTGGCGCGCCATCACATCGCCCTGGCGCGCGGCGCGCAAATGGGCTTTTGCCTGCTCGGCGTAACCCTCGATCATGCCTCCGCTGTATAGCGGCAGTTGCGCTTCCAGGCGGGTGTTGAAATTATTCACCCAGCCAGGGTGATTGAGATCCTGCGGCGCAACGCTAAGAACACTGGGATTGGCTGGGTTGAATTCAGCGGCACCGAAATCGTTGAACGTGGCGTTGCGCTGGGATAGCTTGATGCCGAAGGCATTGAGTGCGTCATCGGTGCGGGTTACGTTGAGCGAAGCGGTGAGCTTCGGCATCCGTGCCCCCGTGCTCTGCCGAACGGCGGCTTGCGCCTGGCTGATTTGCGTGCCGGCGACGATGATGTCCGGATTTTGCGCCAGCGCGCGTTGTACAGCCTGAGCGAAATCAAGTGTCTCGGCCCGCGCGGCGGTAGCCAAGGTCAACAGGAACAGGAAATCGAACGTTCTCGGCCGGACAGATTTTCTTTTCTTGAGCCGCATCAAACCCCCTCTTGTTGAATGGACGCGCGGTACCGCATCGAATATTAGATTTTGATTATATACGAGGAGTTTATCCTGCCAAAAGTTTTCCTGATGGCCAGTAAAAGGCCGCTGGACGGGTTTGCGGACAAGACGGTTCGGCACATTGACTCAACTCTGATCAAGTCATGAAGCATGCCATGCATGGTGCCACAAGCGTGCGTTCCTGTGGCGTGCTGCAATGATCAAAATACGGCTTGGCATGCCACTTTCAGCCACCCCCAGATCAGAAAAGAACAGGCCCGGCACGCTTGCGCGTGGCCGGGCCTGTCGCCGAGCAAGCAGGATTTACTTCGTGAAGCCGCAGAAAACGTCGCGCATCATGCTCAGCAACTTGAGGGTGCGGGTATCGCCTACCCGGTAAAATACGCGGTTGGCATCCTTGCGGGTGCGCAGCACGCCCTTGTCGCGCAGGATCGCCAGATGTTGTGAGATATTGCTTTGCGAAGTGCCGACATGGTCGACGATGTCCTGCACACTGACTTCCTTATCACCCAGCACGCAGAGAATTTTCAGGCGCAGCGGGTGCGACATGGCTTTCATTGCACGCGAGGCCTGTTCGATGTGCTCGTCTTTATCCATCAGGTCCACTTCATCCCACTCTGCAGCCATGTTCATTACCTTGATCCTGTTCGTGTAGTAATCTTGAGGTGCTGTGATTTCCCGGAAAAACATCAGAAATTCTGTGGTGAGTCCCCATTGCCGAGCCTGTAATTGGCTCAATATGCTGGACTACGTATAGATTAGAAATCACGCATATATTAAAATAATCCCACAAAAACGAATTAGGCAATAGAAATTTCTTCATGAAGACCACGCCGGTTCTCCTTATTATTCTCGACGGTTTTGGCTGTCGCGCAGAACGCGCCGACAATGCCGTCGCACAGGCTCGCAAGCCCAATTTCGATCGCTTGTGGAAAGAAAATCCCCACACACTGATTCATGCTTCAGAGTCTGAAGTGGGGTTGCCCAAAGGGCAGATGGGCAATTCCGAGGTGGGACATCTCAATATTGGCGCGGGGCGTGTGGTGTATCAGGAGTTCACCCGCATCGATCGCGCCATCGAATCCGGCTATTTCTACACCAACCCTGCTTTGCTGAACGCGGTGCACCTGGCGCGCGACAACCACAAGACCCTGCATGTGCTGGGCTTGTTGTCCGACGGCGGCGTGCATAGCCATGAGTTGCATTTTCATGCCCTGCTGGACCTGGCTGCGCGTGAAGGCTTGCACAAGGTGTGTCTGCACGTGTTTCTGGACGGCCGCGATACTCCGCCGAAAAGCGCTGACATATATTTGCGCCGACTGAGCGAAAAAATTGAACAGGTTGGCGTCGGCCATATCGCGTCGATGATAGGCCGCTATTTTGCGATGGATCGTGACCGCCGCTGGCAACGGGTTCAGGCCGCGTATGACCTGCTGACCCAGGGACGTGGCGAGTTCCTTGCCGAGACGCCGCTGGACGGACTCGAAGCGGCTTATGCGCGGGGTGAGTCCGACGAGTTCGTCAAGGCGACGGCAATCGCGTCACCCGATGGCAAGCCGGTAAAAATGGAAGACGGTGATTCGGTGATCTTCCTGAACTTCCGTTCCGACCGCGCACGCCAGCTGTCGCGGCCGTTCATCGAGCCTGATTTCAGCGAGTTCGAGCGCGAAGTGACGCCGCGTCTGGCAACCTATTGCACCTTGACCGGGTATAGCGATGATTTCGTGGTGTCGGTGGCGTTTCCGCCCGAGCGCATCAAAAATGGTCTCGGCGAATATGCCGCCAATCTGGGTTTGCGCCAGTTGCGGATTGCCGAAACCGAGAAATATCCACACGTCACGTTCTTCTTCAATGGCGGCGAGGAGGCCTCCTTCCCCGGCGAAGACCGGGTGCTGGTGCCTTCGCCCGATGTGGCCACGTACGATCTGAAACCCGAGATGAGCGCTTATGAGGTGACCGACAAGCTGGTTGCTGCAATCGAGAGCAAGCAGTACGACCTCATCATCTGTAACTTCGCCAACCCGGATATGGTTGGGCATTCCGGCAATCTGCAGGCGGCCATCCAGGCGATCGAGACGGTTGACACCTGTCTGGGCAGGGTGGTCTCGGCGCAGCGTGCGCGCGGCGGCGAAGTGCTGGTGACCGCTGACCACGGCAATGCCGAATTGATGCTCGATCCCGTTACCGGTCAGGCACACACCGCACACACGCTGAACCTGGTGCCGCTGGTTTACGTTGGCCGGCGCCATGCCAGTCTGGCCGAAACCGGTGCGCTGGAAGACGTTAGCCCGACTTTGCTGAAAATGATGGGTCTGCCGCAACCCGCTGAAATGACCGGTGAAGCCCTGGTTCATTTTGAGTAAATTCGCTGCAGTAATCGGCAAAGGCCTTGCCTTGCTGGTCTTGTGCTGGCCAATGCCTGTTGGCGCCAATCAGATAGATCGCTCGCAATCCGAACTCAAGGCGCTCAAACAGCGCCTCAACTCACTACAGCAGGAATTTCGCAAAACGCAGACGCACCGCAAGGAAGCGGCCGATGAACTGCGTCAATCCGAGCAGGCGATCAGCAACGGCGTTCGCCAGTTGCGCGTGCTGGATGGCGAACGCCAGCGCACCCAGGGCGAACTTCAAACATTGACGCAGCAAGCCGCGGTCACTGCCGCCCGTATTCACCAGCAGCAGGGCAGCCTCGCACAAGCGCTCAGGTCTGCTTATCAGCGGGGTCAAGGCGATGCCTTGAAACTGATGCTCAATGGCGCTGACCCAAACCAGGTCGCGCGTGATTTGCGTTATCTGAGGTATGTTTCGCGTGCGCAGCATGACCAGATAGACGCCTTGCGGGTCGAGCAGGCAAAACTGGCTGCATTGCAGGATGTCGCAGCACAAAAAACCAAGCAGCTGTCGCAATTGCAGGCCGCGCGAGCGGTTGAAAACCAGCAGTTGTTGGCCGACAAGCGCGCGCGCGAACAGGTTCTGGGCAAACTCTCGGCGCAAATTCAGCAGCAGCAGCGCGAAATCTCCACGCTCAAGCGCGACGAGCGCAGCCTGACCCAGTTGGTTCAGCGCCTCAATCGCTTGATGGCGCAGCAGGCCGCGCGCGAAGCCGCGCGTGTTCGCGCTGCGCAGCAGGCAAAAAAAGCGGCCAAAACCCAGAAAACCGGAAAAATCGTAGACGGACAGTCACGCAAAGGCGTCGCGTTCAACACTGAAACCCCGGTTGCCTTTTACTCGGGGCGTTCGTTTTCGAGCTTGAAAGGCTCGTTACGCTTGCCTGTTGCCGGGGAACTCATGAATCGTTTTGGTGCTCCGAGAGAGGGTGGCGGGGTAAGCTGGAAGGGGCTGTTCATTCGGGCCGGGCAAGGCGTTGCGGTGAAGGCGATTGCCGCGGGTCAGGTGGTGTTTTCCGAGTGGTTGCGCGGCTTTGGAAACCTCATCATTGTTGACCACGGCGAGGGGTATATGAGCCTGTACAGTAATAATGAAAGTCTGTATAAGCAGGTGGGCGAACGGGTCCAGCCCGGCGACGCCATTGCATCGGTTGGCAATAGCGGCGGCCAGCCCGACACGGGCTTGTATTTTGAAATGCGGCATCAAAGCCGTCCTGTTAATCCCCTCTTATGGGTGAAGTGAAATGACACAAAAGGCGAAATTCATACTCGTCGGTCTGGCCGGCGTGATGGCTGGCGCGGCGCTAACGGTCAACCTGTCGGCGATAGCTGACAAGGAGGCAGCAACGGCGTTGCCGGTGGAAGAGCTGCGCGCCTTTACTGATGTGTTTGCTCGAATCAAAAACGATTACGTCGAGCCAGTCGAGGATAAAAAGCTGATCGACGGTGCGATCAACGGCATGTTGACCGGCCTCGACCCGCACTCGACCTATCTCGACGCCGAAGGATTCAAGGATCTGCAGGTTGGTACCCAGGGCGAGTTTGGTGGCCTTGGTATTGAGGTGGGCATGGAGGATGGCTTCGTCAAGGTGGTCTCGCCGATCGAAGACACGCCAGCCTTTAAAGCCGGAGTCAAACCCGGCGACCTGATCATCAAGCTTGACGATACCCCGGTGAAGGGCCTGTCGCTGAATGACGCGGTCAAGCGGATGCGCGGCAAGCCGGGCTCGACGATCAGGCTGACCATTGCACGCAAGGGGGTCGACAAGCCCATCGTGCTGACCTTGACCCGGGCCGTCATCAAGATTCGCAGCGTCAAATTCCAGTTGTTGGAAAACGGTTATGGTTATGTTCGTGTGACGCAGTTTCAGGAACACACAGGCGAGTTGCTGGCCGAAGCCTTGAACACGCTTTACAAGAGCAACAAGGCGCCGTTGAAGGGCATGATTCTGGATTTGCGAAATGATCCGGGTGGCCTGTTGAATGGTGCAGTGGCGGTTACCGCAGCCTTCGTCAAACCCGATAGCCTGGTGGTGTATACCGAAGGCCGGACCGCAGATGCCAAGATGCGTCTGACCGCCAGCCGCGAGTTTTATCTGCGCCCCATGCAGGCGGATTATCTGGCCAAATTACCGGCAGGCGTGAAACAGGTGCCGATGGTGGTGCTGGTTAATAGCGGTTCTGCTTCTGCATCCGAGATCGTTGCCGGTGCGTTGCAGGATCACAAGCGTGCCGTGGTCATGGGCACGCGCACTTTTGGCAAGGGTTCGGTGCAGACCATTCTGCCGATTGGAAACGGCACGGCGATCAAGCTTACTACCGCCCGTTACTTCACTCCGAATGGGCGCTCTATCCAGGCCAAAGGGATTGAGCCCGATATTGTGGTGCAGGATCCAAACATGCCAAGCGAAGAGGATAGTCTCGGGATACGCGAGGCGGATCTCGACAAGCATTTGAGTAACCCCAATGGCGGGGATGAGCCCGTACCTGCGGCCGGGCCGGATAGTGCAATCAAGCCGCAACCGGCCGATAAGCCGGGTAAGGATGATAAAGAAAGCCTGCCCACCAAACCGACGCCTCTTGAGCCGGGTGAAGTGGTGTCGAAAAATGACTATCAGGTGAATCAGGCATTGAATCTGTTGAAGGGGTTGCAGATTCTTCAGGGGCGTTAAGTAAAGGCTGTGGCTGGTATGGCCGCAAGCTGCCCCTATACTGGCTGAAACCAACCTTAAGCACAGACCTGCCGGGGGTGTTATGCGTCCGTGTGACCTTGAAAAAGAACGTGTGATCGTGTTTCATGATTTGCCCCTTGGCCAGGTTGGGCGTGCCTTACGCCTGCTGGAAGGAATGGATGGGTTGACGGTATTGGCGGGGGCAGGACCTAACCATTTGCTGATTCGTTACAGCGTCTGCGAATACACGCTGGAAGGTCTGGAGTCGGCGCTGAGCAGCCAGGGCTTCCATCTCGACAACAGCTTGCTGAGCAAACTCCAGCGTGCGCTCGCCTATTTTTGCGAAAGCGTGCAACGCCGCAACGTCGCCGCGAATGAACCGGACATCAAGTCTCAGCAGGCTTTTGTGAAAGTCTACGAACGCCATTTGCATGGTGATCGTGATGAGACGCCCGAGGAATGGCGGGACTACAAATAGTCAACGTAGCATCCGGTATCCCCCCTCCATGAACCTGAACGACGAACTGCTGCTGCGCTACAGCCGGCACATTTTGCTGCCTGATGTTGGCGTGACCGGGCAGATGCGTATTGCCGGCGCCAGCGTGCTGGTTGTTGGCGCGGGTGGGTTGGGGTGTCCGGTCGCGTTGTATTTGGGTGCGGCCGGCATCGGCCGGCTGTTGCTTGCGGATGGGGATAAGGTGGATCTCAGCAATTTGCAACGCCAGATTGCTCACACAACCGCTGCAATCGGAGAAAACAAAGCCAACTCGCTTGCGCGCAGTGTGCGCGCCATTAATCCTGAAATCGATGTGCAACCCATGCCGGAGTCGCTGACGGGCGCTGGCCTGCATCAAGCGGTTGCGGCGGTTGATCTGGTGGTCGATGCGTCGGACAACTTCGCTACACGCCATGCCGTCAATCGCGCCTGTGTACTGCTGGGCAAGCCCCTGGTATCGGGGGCGGCAATCGGGTTTTCCGGGCAGCTTGCCGTGTTTGATTTGCGTCGCGCCGACAGCCCTTGTTACCACTGCCTCTTCCCCGATCAGGTAGGCGAGCCCGAATTACGCTGCGCCGAGGCCGGCGTGTTCGCGCCGCTGGTAGGCATCATTGGCGCAATGCAGGCGATGGAAACGCTGAAATATGTAGCGCAAGTAGGTGAGTCACTGGTTGGCAAGTTGCTGCTTTGGGATGGCTTGCGCAGCGAGGCACGCGTGATGAAGGTGCCTCGCGACGCAGCCTGCCCGGTGTGCGGGCAAGCCGCACTTCAGGCAGGCTGAACGTCGAGAAGGCGTGTCAGCAGCAAATCGATATCGCCACCCGGTGCGCGGGTAAACCCACTCTTGGTAAATTGATGCCAGCGCCCCACGACCATGCATTGCAGCAGGTTGGCCAGCGGCGCGCTGAATTCGGAATGCTTGCCACCGCCGAGCCGGAGGCACTGCCGCAATTGAGCTTCGATGCGGTCGTGCAACTGATTGATGCGCTTTTGCAGGCGCTCGTTTTCATGCACCAATGCCTCGCCGATCAACACCCGGGTCATTCCCGGGTTCTTCGCTGAAAAGTTCAGCAACATGCCGATAATGGCCTCGACCTGAGCAATCGGGGTGAGCGTGTCTGATGTGATGCGCGCGATCAGACCGAACAGGGTTTGTTCGATGAACTCGATCAAGCCTTCATACATTTGTGCCTTGCTGGCAAAATGACGATATAGCGCCGCTTCCGACACGCCAACGCGCGCAGCAAGCGCTGCCGTGGTGATTTTTTCAGGTTGGGGATCCTGCAGCATCGCAGCCAGTGTATGCAAAATTTGCAAGCGGCGCTCACCGGGCTTTTTGGCTTCTCCTGCCATCAGACACTCCTTTGTTTTTATAGGGGTAATTCAGTGCGATGTTCAACCTGCGCAATTTTAGCAGTTTCGAGTGCCATCCTTCTCAATATGCTTGCGGGCGTACCGGCAGAAAAATGCTAGAGATTGCAGTTTTGTTTTTGGTGCAGGCCACAAAAAAAGCGCCCGCATGAAGCGGGCGCTTTTCCGGGCAGAAGAAAATCTGCTTATGCGGCAGGGCTTGCCACTGCCTTGGCCTTGCGAGCCGGCAGCTTTTCCTTGATACGTGCAGACTTGCCGGAACGCTCACGTAGATAGTACAGCTTGGCACGGCGGACATCGCCGCGGCGCTTGACCTCGACACTGGCGACCAGCGGCGAGTGCGTCTGGAAGGTGCGCTCGACGCCTTCACCGGCGGAGATCTTGCGTACGGTGAAAGCAGAGTTCAGTCCGCGGTTGCGCTTGGCGATGACGACGCCTTCGTAAGCCTGCAGACGCTCACGCGTACCTTCTTTCACTTTCACCTGAACGACGATGGTGTCGCCGGGAGCAAAGCTGGGGAGGGTTTTATTCAGGCGGGCAATTTCTTCCTGCTCGAGTTGCTCAATGATATTCATGATGTTTCCTTACACCTGGCGAGAGAGGTGTACCCGGAAGTCGTCAGACTATTGGGCAGACATCACGCCGTTTCAAATAGACCCCGGTTGGAGTCGCTTATTCCCGGTTCGTTTCCTGCGACAACGAATCGAGGTAATCCTGTTCCTGCCTGGACAACCCGCGCCTGGCCAGCAGATCGGGGCGCTGGCTTGCCGTGATCTTCAAGCTTTGCTGCAATCGCCATCGGGCAATCGCGGCGTGGTTGCCGCGGGTTAATACGTCCGGTACCGCCATGCCCTGCCACACTTCGGGCCGGGTGTAGTGCGGGCAGTCGAGCAAGCCGTTGGCGAAGGAATCTTCCACCGCCGAATCAGCGTCGTTTAACGCGCCCGGCAGTTGCCGGATGAGCGCGTCCATCAATGCCAGCGCGGGGAGTTCGCCGCCCGACAGCACAAAGTCGCCGAGCGAGATTTCTTCGTCCACGCGGCGCTGCAACAGCCGCTCGTCTATTCCTTCGTACCGCCCACACAATAAAACAAGTGCGCGATTTTCGTTCAGCGCGGCGTCCTTCAATTCCATTACCCGCTGATGCGTAAGCGGGCGACCCCGGGGAGAGAAATGTATCACCCAGGGTGTCAAGCTTTCGCTGGCCAAATCCTGTTGCACCGCGTTTAATGCATGATCCAGTGGTTCGGCCTGCAACAGCATGCCGGGGCCGCCGCCGTAGGGCCGGCCGTCCACCGTGCGGTGCGGGTCATCGGTAAAGTCGCGCGGATTCCACGCCTTGAACCGATAAAGCCCGCGATCCAGTGCCCGCCGGGTGATGCCGTAATCCAGCACGGCATCGAACATTTCGGGAAAAAGCGTGATGGCATCAAACCGCACCCACTTCTCCTTTAATAATCTTCGCCCCAGTCCACTTCGATCCGGCCACCCGGTACATCCACTTTGCCGACAAAAGCCGCAACAAACGGGATCAGGTATTCCCGAATCCCCTTGATGACCAGCAAGTCGTGCGCACCGGATTCCATCAAGCTGCTTACCGTGCCCAACTCGATGCCTTCGCGATTAACTGCTTTCAGGCCGATCAAATCCGACCAGTAAAACTCGTCGTCTGAGGGGGGTGCCAGGCGGCTGCGCTCGACCGATATTTCCTGGCCGCGCAGCGCAAAGGCCGCGTCGCGGTCATCGATGCCACCCAGCTTGGCAACCAGCGTGTTGCTGTGATCCTGAGCGGCTTCGACGCGGTAGTGCGTGTGCTTGTCGCCCCGTCCGATACGCCAGGACTCAAAATCCATGAGCGTGCCCGGGTCGTCACTAAAAGCCTGAACCTTGACCCAGCCCTTGATGCCGAACGGTGCGGCGATGCGCCCCATCACGACCCAGTCGCTGTCCTGAGCCAACTGTCCTGACAGCTTTTCTGACAACTCAGGCGGCAACAGCGGCAGCGGGTTTGTTCTGCTTGACCAGGCGTGCGACGGTGTCGGACAGCTGCGCGCCGTTGCTGACCCAGTAGCCAATGCGCTCTGCATTCAGGCGAAGGGCTTCTGAGCCTTCAGCTGCGACCGGATTGTAGAAGCCGACGCGCTCAATGAAGCGGCCATCACGACGGCAGCGTGAATCCGCAACCACCACGTTGTAGAAAGGACGGTTTTTAGCGCCGCCGCGCGAAAGACGAATAACGACCATGATTTAACCCACCGGGCAAACGGAGAAAACCGCGAATTATACTCAAAATCCAATGGCTTGCCACTTTCTTGCAAGCCTTGCTCCTGAGGAGGTGAATTCGGCCCCGGCTCCCGGGAAAGCCGGGCGTGGCTTAGCGTCTGCCGGGCATCATGCCTTTCATGCCGCGCATCATTTTCGACAGGCCGCCTTTACCCATCATTTTCATCATTTTCTGGGCCTGCTCGAACTGGTTTAGCAGCTTGTTGACTTCCTGTACCTGCACTCCCGCGCCGGCGGCAATGCGGCGTTTCCGGCTGGCCTTGATGAGGTCGGGCTTGCGGCGCTCCAGCGGGGTCATGCTGTTGATGATGCCTTCGACACGGTTGATCGATTTGTCGTCAGCGCCCGCAGGCATATTCATCTGACCGGCGCCGGGGAGCTTGTCCATCAGCGCCGACAGCCCGCCCATTTTCTTCATTTGCAGAATTTGCGCCTTGAAGTCTTCGAGGTCGAAGTCCTTGCCCTTTTTGACCTTGTCCGCCAGCTTTTTGGCTTCGGCCATGTCGACCGAGCTATGTGCCTGCTCGATCAGCGAGAGGACGTCGCCCATGCCGAGGATGCGCTGTGCCATGCGCTCCGGGTGGAACGCTTCGAGACCGTTGGGTTTTTCGCCGACGCCGATGAACTTGAGCGGCTTGCCGGTGACCTGGCGCACCGACAGCGCGGCGCCGCCGCGCGAGTCGCCATCGAGCTTGGTCAGCACGATGCCGGTCAGCGGCAGAGCTTCATTGAAGGCCTTGGCGACATTGACCGCGTCCTGACCTTGCATTGCGTCGACCACGAACAGCGTTTCGATCGGGTTGACGGCGGCATGCAGCGCCTGGATCTCGGCCATCATCGCTTCGTCGATCGCCAGCCGACCAGCGGTGTCGACGATCAGCACGTCATAAAATTGCTTGCGTGCGTGATCCTGTGCGGCGGTGGCGATTTTTAGTGGATCGCGTTCGTCACCCGCCTCAAAAAAAGCGACATCGAGCTGTTTGCCGAGTTGACGCAATTGGTCGATCGCGGCGGGCCGGTAGACGTCGGCCGAGGTGAGCAGGACCTTTTTCTTGCGGTTTTTGAGCAGCAGCGCGAGTTTGCCGCTGGTGGTGGTTTTGCCCGAGCCCTGCAAACCGGCCATCAGAATCACCGCTGGCGGGTTGGCCGCCAGGTTCAGCTCGGCGTTGGCGCCGCCCATCAGGCGGGTGAGCTCTTCGTGGACGATGCCAATCAGCGCCTGCCCGGGTGACAGGCTGGTGAGCACCTCCTGGCCGAGCGCGCGGGTTTTGACCGCTTCGATGAAGCTTTTAACGACCGGCAGCGCAACGTCGGCTTCCAGCAGTGCGAGGCGTACCTGGCGCAGCGTATCCTGCACGTTGGCTTCAGTGATGCGCGCTTGGCCGCGCAGTTGTTTGACGACACCGGCAAGGCGTCCGCTGAGGTTATCTAGCATGGTGGGTCTTTAACATGAGGGTTATCTGGCAGGGATTCCTTGTTGCCGTGGAGGACGGCATGGATAATGGGCTGGCCGAAACAGAATTCCATTTTAACGAATGTCCCCGCTATTGCTGGTTACTTTATCTGTAAGTGCGCTTTATGCCTGGGTGGCCTGGCGTTTGCAGCACACGCCACCGTTCAAGACAGCGTGCGTGGTGTTGCCGCTGGCCTTGCTGGCTCATGGCACGCTGATTTTTCAGTCGGTGCTGGGGCAGGGTGACATCCGGTTGGGATTTGGTAATTCCCTGTCGACGATTTTGTGGCTGACTGCACTGACCTATTGGTTGTCCAGCAAGGGCATGCAGCTGGCGCGTTTGCAATCCTGGGTGAGCGGGCTGGCAGCCCTATCTGTGCTGGGGATGGTGTTTTTTACCGAAACCCATGCCATTCCCAGTTCGCAGGCTTTGGCTTTGCGCATGCATCTGCTGGTGTCGTTTCTGGCTTATGGCCTGCTGGCCGTGGCAGCGCTGCATGCCGTGTTGATGACCATGCTTGAAAAAAAGCTGCATCGTGGCGGCATGTTGCAGAATGGTGCCCCGCCTTTGCTGACCCTGGAAGCGATGCTGTTCAGAACCATCGGCATCGGTTTTGTCTTGCTGACCTTATCCGTTTTTAGCGGCGTATTCTTTTCAGAGGAACTGTTCGGCAAGGCGCTGCAGATCTCCCACAAGACCGTGTTTGCGATCCTGTCCTGGCTGGTGTTCGGCGGCCTGCTGCTGGGGCGGCATTTTCGCGGCTGGCGGGGGCGGACGGCGCTGGTCTGGACCATTACCGGTTTCACGTTGTTACTGCTGGCTTATTTAGGCACGCAGTTCGTGCTGGAAGTCATTCTCCAGCGTTGAGGTGATGTTGCTTGGATAGTATTGCCACCAGCACGCTGTTTGCCGTGCTTGCCGTCTTGTTGCTGACCTCGGCCTTTTTCTCCGCTTCCGAGACCGCGATGATGGCGATCAACCGCTATCGTTTGCGCCATGCCGCCGATACCGGCCATCGCGGGGCGATGCGCGCGCAGGCGCTGCTGGATCGAACCGACAAGCTGCTGGGCGTGATTTTGCTCGGTAACAACCTCGTCAATGCGGCTTCGGGCACGCTGACTACGGTGCTGGCGATTCGTCTGTTTGGCGACGGCGAAGTGGTGCTGATGGTGGCGACCCTGCTGCTGACCTTCCTGATTCTGGTCTTCAGCGAAGTCACCCCCAAGGTGCTGGGCGCAGCCTTTCCCGAGCGCGTTGCCTATCCGGCGACGTGGCTGCTGACGCCGCTGCTGAAGCTGGCGTATCCGGTAGTGTGGTTCGTCAACCTGTTCGTGCAAGGCATTTTGCGGCTGCTGCGGATCAAGCAGCCGGAGCCGGGGCAGGGCAACAGTCTGGGGCTGGAAGAACTGCGTACCATCGTGCTGGAGTCTTCCAGCAGAATGCCGCGCGAACATCACCGCATATTGATGAACATGCTGGAACTGGAGGACATCACAGTGGATGACGTGATGACGCCGCGCAACCAGATTGAAGCGATCGATATCGAGGACGAGCCGGAGCGGCTGCGCCAGCAGATTTCAACCAGCCACCATACCCGGCTGATCGTGCAGCAAGGCTCACAGGATACCTTGCTTGGTGTGCTGCATGTACGCCGGGTACTCCATGCTTTGACCGGCGATGAGCTCAATCCGGAGACGCTGAAGGAAAACCTGGAGGCGCCTTATTTCGTTCCGGCGGGTACCCCGCTATTTACCCAGCTGCGTAATTTTCAGCTGGGCCGCCGCCGGCTGGCGCTGGTGGTGGACGAATACGGCGAACTGCAAGGTCTGGTGACGCTGGAAGACCTGCTCGAGGAAATGGTGGGCGAATTCACCACGCAGGCGCCATCCGACATGGGATATTTGCGGCGCGAGGCCGATGGAAGTTGGCTGGCCGAGGGGAGTGTGCTGCTACGCCACTTGAACCGTACATTGGGATTGTCGCTGCCGCTGGATGGTCCAAAAACACTCAACGGCCTGCTTCTCGAGCAGTTCGAGGATATTCCCGAAGCGGGGGTGAGCCTGAAGTTGGGGGATGTGCCGGTGGAAATTGTGCAAACGCAGGATCGGGCGGTCAAGATGGCGCGTATTTATCTGCCGGCAGCGGATATTGAAAGCGCCTCAACTTAAGCCAACTATCGCCGTTAAAGCCTGTGATTCCCTATCGGCTGTCTGGCCGATGCGGGTGATAATTTGACTCAGGACTTTTTGGAATCGAGCAATGGCCGATGCAATCTCCAATAATTTAACCGGGCTGGCGCGCGCCATGGTCAACAATGGCTGGATGTCCGAAGCCGATGCTGACGGGGTAGGCAAGCGCGCCAGCCAGTCGGGTGACTCTTTCGTTACCGAGCTGATCAAGGGCAAGCGATTCAAGGCCGACCAGATAGCAGAGTTCGCCGCGGTTTCGTTCGGCTTTCCTTATCTGGACTTGAACGCCATGGATGCCGACAGCCTGCCGCAAGGGCTGCTCGACGCCAGGCTGGTGCAGAAACGGCGCGTGATTGCGTTGTATCAGCGCGGCAACAAGCTCTATGTCGCGACCTCCGACCCCACCCACCTGCAAGCGCTGGATGAAGTGAAATTCCAGACCAACCAGGCCGTGGAGCCGGTGGTGGTGGAAGACGACAAGCTGGCCAAGCTGGTTGCCAAGGCGGGCGAGGCGGCAGATAACACCATGGCGGTGTTGAACGCGGAAGACCTTAACCTCGATTTCATCGATGAAGAGGCCGCTGCTGCGCAGCAGGACGCCCCGGGCATCGAAATCGACGATGCGCCGGTGGTGCGCTATCTGCAAAAAATCATGCTTGATGCGATCAACCAGGGCGCATCCGATATTCACTTCGAACCTTACGAAAAGAGTTACCGCATCCGCTACCGCCGTGATGGCATTCTGGCCGAAGTGGCGCAACCGCCGATGGCGATCAAGGACAAGGTTGCGTCGCGGATCAAGGTGTTGTCGCGGCTCGATATTTCGGAAAAACGCGTGCCGCAGGACGGTCGCATGAAGCTGGTGCTGTCGAAGAATCGCGCCATCGATTTTCGGGTCAGCACGCTACCCACGCTGTATGGCGAAAAGATCGTCATGCGTATTCTCGACCCGACCAGCGCCCAGCTCGGAATTGAGGCGCTGGGGTATGAGCCGTTCCAGAAGGAGCTGCTGCTGAACGCGGTGCAGCGCCCCTATGGCATGGTGCTGGTGACCGGCCCGACCGGCTCCGGAAAAACCGTGTCTCTTTACACGTGTCTGAATATTCTCAACAAGCCTGATGTCAACATTTCGACGGCGGAAGACCCGGCAGAAATCCAGTTGGCCGGCATTAACCAGGTCAACGTCAACGACAAGGCCGGTCTGACTTTTTCGGCTGCGCTCAAATCGTTTTTGCGGCAGGACCCCGATGTCATCATGGTCGGTGAAATTCGCGACCTCGAAACGGCTGATATCGCGATCAAGGCCGCGCAAACCGGCCACATGGTGATGTCCACCTTACACACCAACGACGCCCCCGGGACCCTGACGCGTTTGTTGAATATGGGCGTAGCGCCATTTAACGTCGCCTCCTCGGTGATTCTGATTACTGCCCAGCGACTGGCGCGCAAGCTGTGTTCGTGCAAACAGCCGACCGATTTGCCGCGCGAGGCCATGCTGGATGCCGGGTTTACCGAAGCGCAACTGGATGGCAGCTGGAAGCCATACAAACCGGTGGGCTGTGATATCTGCGGTGGCTCAGGCTACAAGGGGCGTTTGGGCATCTATCAGGTGATGCCGATCACCGATGCCATGACTCGCATCATCCTCAAGGGCGGCAATGAATCCGATATCGCCGATCAGGCACGAATCGAAGGCGTGGTCGATTTGCGTCAGGCAGGACTGTTGAAAGTAAAAGCCGGACTCACCTCGCTGGAAGAGGTCGAAGCCGTCACCAATCTTTAAGGAACACTTTTATGGCAACAGCGGCAAAAGCAACAGCGGCCAGGGCAGTAGCGGCGAAAGCAGTTAAAAAGGATGCTTCCTATTTGTGGGAAGGCATGGACAAGCGCGGCAAAAAGGTCAAAGGCCAGATGCAGGCCGGTGGCGAAGCGGTGGTTGGTTCCATGCTGCGTAAACAGGGCATTACCGTCACCAAGGTCAAAAAACAGAGCACCCTGTTCAGTGGCGCGAAAAAGGTGACGGAAAAGGACATTACCCTGTTCACCCGCCAGCTGGCGACCATGATGAAGGCCGGCGTGCCTTTGCTGCAATCGTTTGACATCGTCGGGCGTGGCCATTCCAATCCCTCGGTGCAGCGGCTGCTGGCTGAGATCAAGGCGGATATCGAAAAGGGCAGCAGCCTCACCCAGTCTTTTGCCCGTCATCCGCTGTATTTCGACGCGCTGTACTGCAACCTGGTCGGCGCGGGTGAATCGGCCGGTATTCTCGAAGCGGTGCTGGACCGGCTGGCGGTGTACAAGGAAAAAATCCTCGCCATCAAGAGCAAGATCAAGTCGGCATTGTTTTATCCCATATCCATCATCGTGGTGGCGTTTGTCATTACCGCCGTCATCATGATTTTCGTGATTCCGGCGTTTGAGGAGCTGTTCAGCAGCTTTGGCGCCGACTTGCCCGGACCGACGCTGGTGGTGATGGCGATCTCAAAGTTTTTCGTCAAATGGTGGTGGGCGATTTTCGGCGGCATTGGCGGCGGCATTTATTTCCTGCTGCAGGCGTGGAAGCGTTCGCGCAAGGTGCAGATGTTCATGGATCGCGTCATGCTCAAACTGCCGATTTTTGGCGTAGTGATCGAAAAAGCCACCATCGCGCGCTGGACGCGAACCCTGGCGACCATGTTCGCGGCGGGCGTGCCGCTGGTTGAGGCACTCGAATCAGTGGGCGGCGCATCGGGCAATCAGGTGTATGTCGAAGCCACCCAGAAAATCAAGGCCGAGGTGTCCACCGGCACGGCATTGACCGTGGCGATGCAATACACCGAACTTTTCCCCAACATGGTGCTGCAAATGGCCGCAATCGGCGAGGAATCCGGTTCGCTGGATTCCATGCTCAACAAAGTGGCCGACTTTTACGAAGCTGAAGTGGACGATGCGGTGGCTGCGATGTCGAGCCTGATGGAGCCGGTCATCATGGTGGTGCTGGGTACGCTCATCGGTGGCATGGTTGTCGCCATGTATCTGCCAATCTTCAAAATGGGCTCGGTCGTTTAATGGATATGCTGCTGTCGGAACTAGCCCTGTTCAGCGGGCTGGTTTTTTTATTCAGCCTGCTGGTCGGCAGCTTTCTCAACGTCGTCATTCATCGGCTGCCGAAGATGATGGAGACCGAGTGGCACGCACAGTGTGCCGAGTTGCGCGGTGAAATGCCGGCAGCATCCGGGCCATACAACCTCGCAGTCCCGCGCTCGGCGTGTCCGCATTGTGGTCATCAAATCACCGCGCTGGAAAACATCCCGCTGCTGTCATGGCTATGGCTGCGCGGGCGCTGTTTGTCCTGTGCCGCGCCAATAGGCGCCCGCTATCCGCTGGTGGAATTGCTCACTGCGCTGCTGTCGGCTGCCGCTGCCTGGAAATGGGGGGTGAGCGTGCAGACCGGGGGCGCGTTGTTGCTGATCTGGACGCTGGTTACGCTGGCGTTCATTGATTTTGATACCACCCTGTTGCCTGACAACCTCACCCAGCCGCTGCTGTGGCTGGGGCTGCTGTTTAATTTGAGTGGCACATACACCCACTTGGCGGATGCCGTCATCGGTGCCATGGCGGGTTACCTGGTGCTGTGGGCGGTGTACTGGTTGTTCAAGCTGGCGACCGGCAAGGAAGGCATGGGCTATGGCGACTTCAAGCTGCTGGCAGCGCTTGGCGCCTGGCTCGGGTGGCAGCTGGTGCCCGTCACCTTGCTGTTGTCGTCGGTGGTGGGCGCGGCCGTCGGGATCGCCATGATCGTGCTGGTAAAGCATGACCGGCGCGTGCCGATTCCGTTCGGCCCCTATCTGGCAGGGGGCGGGCTGGTCGCGTTGTTCTTCGGTACAGAATTGACGCAGGCCTATCTCGGGCAATTCTGATGTTCGTGGTGGGCATGACCGGCGGGATTGGATCCGGTAAATCGACGGTCGCGGATGCCTTTGCGGCGTTGGGGGTGCCGGTGATTGATACGGATGTCATCGCACGTGAATTAACTGCCCCCGGCGGCGTGGCGCTGCAAGCCATTCGTGCGGCTTTTGGTGAAACCCTGATGCAGGCAGATGGCACACTGGATCGCGTGGCCTTGCGTCGCCGCGTGTTCGCTGATGCCGCTGCCCGGCATCAGCTCGAAGCCATCCTGCATCCCGCTATCCGCCAGCGTGTCGAGCAGACGCTGGCGCACCTGACAGCACGCTATGCACTGCTGGTGGTCCCGCTACTCGTGGAGACAGGCGCTTACCGGGATGTGCTGAACCGCATACTGGTGGTCGATTGTCCCGAAGAAATCCAGATTGCACGGGTGATGTCCCGGAGCGGACTGGCGCGTGACGAGGTCAGGGCGATTCTCGCTGCACAGGCGATGCGCGCTGAACGGCTGGCAGTTGCGGATGATGTCATCCTCAACACGGCGTCAATTGAAGACTTGAATGCCAAAGTGGCTGATCTGCATCAAGGCTATCTGGAACTTGCAGCAGAATCGATGCCTTGATTTTTCAGTTGAATCGGCGACAATCGACCGATTCAACTCTATGCGCCGCGGTGTGATCCATTACGAATATCCTCTGAGTGAGCGTATCCGCACCCTGTTGCGACTGGAAGACTTGTTCGACCGTTTTGATGCTTATGCCGGTTCACCTGATTCGTCCGCTCATCATGCCGCCTTGCTGACCTTGTTCGAACTGGCAGAGGTGGCCGCGCGAGCAGACCTCAAGTCGGATTTGCTACAGGAACTGGACCGGCAGAAGAGCGTGTTGGCGGCGCTGCGCGGCAATCCGCATGTGCAGGACACCACCCTGGAGCAAGTGCTGACGGCAATCGAGTCGACCCATCATAAAATCCACCAGACGCCCGGAAAAGTCGGCCAGCACTTGCGTGAGGATGAATGGCTGATGGCAGTCAAGCAGCGTGCGGCCATTCCCGGCGGCATGAGCGAATTCGATCTGCCGTCCTATCATTACTGGCGACATCGCCCTGCCGAGGAACGCATGGGGCAACTGCAACGCTGGCTGTTGCCGTTTGCGTCCATCCATTCCGCTATCGATATCGTGTTGGGCCTGTTGCGAGACAGCGGTCGACCCGAGCAGCAACACGCGGATAACGGCAGCTATCAGCGCATGCTGGAATCGCGCAACCCGCAGCTGATCCGCGTTACGCTGGACGACGCGCTGCCCTGCGTGCCGGAGATTTCCGCCAATAAGTACATGCTCAACATCCGGTTTGTGCAGGTGGGCTTCGGGCAGGTACGTGTCTGTTCCGACCTGGCGATCGACTTTGATCTGACCTTTTGCACCCTATGAAACCGCCTGTCGTGAATTGCCCGACCTGTAACGCGGCCGTGATCTGGACCGCGGAGAACCGCTGGAAACCGTTTTGCAGCGAACGCTGCAAGTTGATCGATCTGGGGCAGTGGGCGGCGGAAAAATATCGCGTGCCCGCTGAAGAGCAGGAACCGGAATCCGAGGACACGCCTCCGCTTGCGCAATAAAGCGCAAGCAAGGACGGTTTTATTTTTTGTAGGTCTTGACGCCGCTGGCGGTGCCCAGCAGCAACACATCCGCGCCACGCCGCGCAAACAGACCATTGGTGACCACGCCAACAAGGTGATTGATCGCGGTTTCCAGTGAAACCGGGTCGATGATCGACAGGCCGTGCACATCGAGAATGATATTGCCGTTGTCCGTTGTGTAACCCTCACGCAGACGCGGCTGCCCGCCCAGCTTCACCAGTTCGCGTGCCACGTATGAACGTGCCATCGGAATCACCTCGACCGGCAGCGGGAATTGCCCCATGACACCCACCAGCTTGCTTTCGTCGGCGATGCAGATGAACTGCTTGCTGCATGCCGCCACGATTTTCTCGCGTGTCAGCGCGCCGCCACCGCCCTTGATCATGGCGAAGTGCTCGGTAATTTCATCGGCGCCGTCGACGTAGATTTCAAGTTCGCCCACGCTGTTGAGATCCAGCACTTGAATGCCATGGCTTTTCAGGCGGGTAGCGGTCGCTTCCGAGCTGGCCACTGCGCCGTCGATGCGGCCTTTTACGTCAGCCAGTGCGTCGATGAAGTAGTTGGCGGTCGAGCCCGTACCCACGCCGATGATGCCGCCCCGGGCGTACTCCACGGCAGCACGTGCTACCGCTTGCTTCATTTCGTCTTGAGTCATTTTGGTTTCGTCGATTTGGATTCAGCCCGCTAAGATAGCGGCATCGCCGTCTTTTTTCAAACCGCCGCCATGAGTCACCCTGACGATTACCTCGAACGCATCCTGACCTCGTGCGTGTACGACGTCGCAGTCGAATCACCGCTTGATCCTGCTCACAATCTGTCGCGTCGATTGGGCAACACGATTTTGTTGAAGCGTGAAGATCTGCAGCCGGTGTTCTCATTCAAGTGTCGTGGTGCCTACAATAAGATGGCCCGGTTGACAGCGGCGCAACTGGCACGCGGCGTGGTCGCAGCGTCTGCCGGAAATCACGCGCAGGGCGTGGCGCTGGCCGCCCAGAAGCTGGGCGTGTCGGCCACCATCGTGATGCCGGCCACCACGCCGAAAATCAAAGTGGATGCAGTGTTGGCACGCAACGCCCAGGTCATCCTGCATGGCGACAATTACGACGATGCCTGTGCCCACGCCACGCAATTCGCCAAGGAGGCCAAAGCCACCTTTGTTCATCCTTACGACGACCCCGATGTCATCGCGGGTCAAGGCACCGTGGCGATGGAATTGTTGCGCCAGCATCCCGGACCGATCCATTCGGTTTACATCCCGGTCGGCGGTGGCGGCTTGATCGCCGGCATGGCCGCTTACATCAAGCGCCTGCGTCCGGACATCCGGATCGTTGGTGTCGAGCCGGAAGACGCCGACGCGATGGCGCGCTCACTGGAGGCCGGCAAACGCGTCACCTTGTCACGCGTCGGTATTTTTGCCGACGGTGTGGCGGTGAAAAAAGTCGGCAAGGAGACCTTTCGCTTGACGCAACTGTACGTAGACGAAATCATCCGGGTCAATAACGATGCCATCTGCGCGGCGATCAAGGACGTCTTCGAAGACACCCGCTCGATTCTGGAACCGGCGGGCGCGTTGTCCATTGCCGGGATGAAGGCCGCCATCGTGAGCGGCAAGCTCAAGGGCAAAACCCTGGTTGCAGTGGCATCTGGCGCAAACATGAACTTCGACCGTCTGCGCTATATTGCCGAACGTGCGGAACTGGGTGAAAAGCGCGAAGCCGTGCTGGCCGTCACCATTCCCGAAACGCCAGGCAGCTTCAAGGCGTTTTGCGATCTGTTGGGTGCGCGCAATATCACCGAATTCAACTACCGCTACTCTGATCCCAAAACCGCCCGCGTGTTTGTCGGCCTGTCGGTGCCTGGGGCGGGCGAGGGCAAGCGGGTGGTTGAATTGCTCAAGCGCCACGGCATTGACGCGCTTGATCTGAGCGACAACGAAATGGCCAAGTTGCATGTTCGCCATCTGGTCGGCGGGCGTGCCCCCGATGCGGTAAACGAAGTGCTCTATCGCTTTGAATTTCCCGAGCGTCCCGGCGCGCTGATGCGTTTCCTCGAAAGCATGAGCCAGGGCTGGAACATCAGCCTGTTTCACTACCGTAATCATGGTGCGGATTTTGGTCGCGTCCTGGTCGGAATCCAGGTTCCGGACAAGGAAAAACCCAGCTTCCAGACGTTTCTGGAGGGGTTGGGCTACCGTTACTGGGACGAGTCGCACAATCCTGCGTATCGGCTTTTTCTGGCCTGAGTGATATCCGGATGCCGCAGGCGTTCCTGCCGGGCAGGACGTCGGCGCCCTGGCGAGTAGGGCGATGCCGTGTGCAGAGGCGAATGGTTTTCTCACTGGGCACGCGTGCTGGCGGACGTAATGTCAAACCGCCCTGATCCGTTGCACACGCCGTACCGTGAAAAATTCAAAACCGGGATCAAACCTTTGGATTAATTGCGGTCTATTGGATTGTGGCGCGCACGCCAGGCACCGCTCGCGGCGGATGGCGCCATCGCCTTGCTTGCTGGAAACGGCTGCGTGTTAACCTCGATCCATGATGAAATTTCTTTACATTTTGATCCTGGGCCTGTTTGCCGCGTTACCGGTCTGGGCAGAAACAGGCGATACGGCTGTACAGCGTGCGCATGCAGCCTACGGCGCGCGGCAGGTGGCAAACCTCGAACGCGCTGCGGCGGAGGTGCCCGCTGATCACGTGTTGTCACCGTATGTCGAGTATTGGCGTCTGATGCTGTCGGGGCGTGCCGATGAGGCGCGCATTGTCGATTTTCTGGCACGCTATCCGGACAGCCGCCTGGCCGAATCCGTTCGCGCCGACTGGCTCAAATCCCTGGGTGCACGGGCAGCCTGGCCGCAATACCTGGCGGAGTATCCGCGTCTGGTCAAATCCGATGTCGCGCATCAGTGTTATGCCTATCGTGCCGAATGGGCGCAGGGCAACCGCAGCCATGTACGCGAGGCGGTGGCGTTGTGGTTCAGCGGACGGGATTTGCCGAATGCCTGCGATCCCTTGTTCAGCCAGTTGATGGATGCCGGGCTCATCAATGAAGAGGATGTGTGGCGGCGCATGCGGCTGGCGCTGGATGCAGGCAATCTACGGGTGGGGCAGGCCGTGTCCCGTGCCCTGCCGGAAGCGCAGCGCACCGCTGCGAGCGTGTTCGATCAGGCGGCGCGCGATCCGGCACGACTGCTGAGCAGTGGCAAACTGGACCTCAACCAGCGAGGCGATCGCGAGCTGGCATTGTATGCGCTGGATCAGGTCGCAAAAAGCAACTCCCGTTCGGCCGAGTCGGCACTGCAGAAAATCGCCTCGAAATTGAACGAGGCCGAGCAGCAAGCTGCCTGGGCGCGGCTGGCCACCTGGGCCGCGCGCCGTCATGAGCCGGCCGCACTGGACTGGTATCCCCGGGCGGGCACTGTTGCCGTCACTGATTTTCAGCGCGAATGGTGGGTGCGGGTTGCGTTGCGTGCAGGCGATTGGCCGAGCGTGCAACGGGTGATCGAGAGCATGGGCGAGGCGACCCGTACGCAGGCTGCCTGGCGTTACTGGCGCGCGCGCGCGCTACAGGCCAACAGCCAGCGGCAGGCAGCGAATGCGATTTTTCTGGCGCTGGCGCGCGAGCATCACTACTACGGTCAACTGGCGCAGGAAGAACTGGGGCCGGTGATGCAGGCACCGCAGATCAATGTCAAAACCGGTGGCGAAAACCTCGCGGCCATTGCGCGCAACCCCGGCATTGCACGGGCGCGGGCTTTATATGACCTCGGCTTGCGCAGCGATGCCGCGCTGGAATGGAACTGGACGATCCAGTCATTTACCGACACCCAGTTGCTGGCCGCCGCCGAGTTGGCACGGCAGATGGCGTGGTATGACCGCGCCATCAACACCGCTGAGCGCACCCGCGAACTGCATGATTTCGAGCTGCGTTTTCTGGCACCGTATCGCGAGCTGGCGCAGCAGGCTGCGCGCGATAACCAGATCGATGAAGCCTGGGTGTTTGGCCTGATGCGGCAGGAAAGCCGCTTCATCAATGTTGCCCGCTCCGGGGTCGGGGCATCCGGACTGATGCAGATCATGCCGGCTACTGCGCGCTGGATTGCGCAGCGGCTGGGTATCAAGCGGTTCGACACCAGCGAAATGCAGGATCCTGCCCGCAACATCCAGTTTGGCTCGTATTACCTGAAGCACGTGCAGACCAGCCTGGATGGCTCGCCGGTGCTCGCCACGGCCGCCTACAACGCCGGTCCGGGACGGGCGCAGCGCTGGCGCAGCAGCCAGCCAATGGAAGCCGCTGTTTATATCGAATCGATTCCGTTTGCTGAAACCCGCGATTACGTCAAAAAAGTGATGAGCAACGCCATGTATTACGCCGTGCGTTTCGGCCAGCCTTCGGTGCTGCTGAAAGACCGGCTGGGTGTGGTGCCGTCGCGCAAGCCCCCGGCTGCAAGTGCGTCCTGAGCGGGCGAGGCGCGCGCAATCGAGGCGTTCCGCGCTAAAATCAGGATCGTCTTATATACAGATAACCTTAAATAATCATGAAGATTGAACGCATTTGCATTCTGGGCGGTTCCGGCTTTGTCGGTACGCATCTCGTCAGCCAGCTCGCCGCCCGCGGCCTTCAGGTTCGTGTGCTCAGCCACCGTCGTGAAATGGCCAAGGAACTGATCCTGCTGCCCACGGTTGAAGTTGTCGAGGCGGATGTGCACGATCAGCAGGAGCTGATCCGCCAGTTCCGGGGCATGGATGCCGTGATCAATCTGGTGGGCATCCTGCATGAGGACAAGATCGGCCGTGTCGACCTGCCGAGCGCACGGCGCGGCGACTTCCATCAAACCCATATCGAACTGCCGCGCAAGGTGATCCATGCCTGTGGCGAAGCCGGCGTGCATCGTTTGCTGCACATGAGCGCGCTGGGTGCGCATCCCAACTCGCGCTCGGCCTACCAGCGTTCCAAGGGCGTGGCCGAGTTCCTGGTGCGCGAGTCCGGGATGCACCACATCGAGCACGAAAGCTGGTATCTCAACGGCCCCAAGCTGATCCATGGCTATGGCCTGAACGTTACGATTTTCCGCCCGTCGGTGATTTTTGGCCGGGGCGATTCGTTCCTGACCATGTTCGCCCGCCTGCTCAAAACCTTCCCCATCATGCCGCTGGGCAATGCGAAGGCACGCTTTGCGCCGGTGCATGTGGAAGACGTCGCCCGCGCCTTTGCCGACAGCCTCGACAACACGGCGACCTATGACCAGAGCTACGATTTGTGCGGGCCCAAGGCCTACACCCTGAAAGAACTGGTGAGCTACGTCGGTGACGTCATCGGCAAAAAACGCAGCATCTTTTCGCTGTGTGATTTCTGCTCCTACCTGCAAGCCTGGGCGCTGGAATTCAAGCCCGGCAAAAAGCTGATGACGCGCGACAACTACTATGCCATGTGCACCGACAACGTCTGCAAGGGCGGCTGGCCTGACGTGTTCGGCTTTCAGCCTGCCGCGCTCGAAGCCATTGCGCCCGAATACCTGCGCGCCGATTCGCCGCGTGCGCGTTATGAAGGCTATCGGGAGAACGCCGGGCGTTGATGTATGCGGACCGTGTACGAAGCGTCGAATTCGATTGAAGCCCATATTCTGCAGGGGTTTCTCATGCAGGAGGGAATCGCTACCCAGGTAGTCGGTGCGTATCTGCAGGGCGGCATGGGCGAGCTGCCGGCGCAGGGCTTTGTGCGTCTGCTTGTTGGCGAGGATGATTATGACCGGGCGCGTGCAGCAATTGCACGCTGGGAGGCCGCCAGCCCTTTACCCTGAAAGCCGCAATTGATCGCCCGTTACCGCAATGAGGGTTGCATGAATACTGACTTGACAGCTTTCGTTCACATTCACGGCTTGGGTGACATTGCCACGTGCCTGCGGCTCCTGCTGGATGTCTGCCGCGTCAGCCTGCTTCGTGGCTTCGAGGCGGGCACCCACCTCCATCCAACCACAGCTTCGGATGCGTCCGGCTGTGGCTTCCTCGATTCATGAAATCCTACGTTGTCGGCGGTGCCGTGCGCGACCGTTTGCTGGGCTTGCCCGTAGCCGATCGCGATTACGTGGTCGTCGGCGCCACGCCCGAGCAGATGGTGGCGCTGGGCTACCAGCCGGTCGGCAAGGACTTCCCGGTTTTTCTGCATCCCGGCACCCACGCCGAATACGCGCTGGCGCGTACCGAACGCAAGTCCGGCGCAGGCTACAAAGGCTTTACCGTTCATGCCTCGCCCGACGTGACGCTGGAGGAGGATCTGTCGCGCCGCGACCTCACCATCAACGCCATCGCCGAGGACAGCGACGGCGCCTTGATTGATCCCTACGGCGGCCAGCGTGATCTGGCCGCGCGTACCTTTCGTCATGTGAGCGAGGCGTTTGCCGAAGACCCGGTGCGGATCCTGCGGGTGGCGCGTTTTGCTGCCCGCTTCACCGCGTTCACCGTGGCGGCGGAAACCAACGCGCTGATGCGGCAGATGGTGGATAACGGTGAAGTCGATGCGCTGGTGCCTGAACGTGTGTGGCAGGAAATCGCGCGCGGACTGATGGAAGCGCAGCCGTCGCGCATGTTCCGGGTGCTGCGCGACTGCGGTGCGCTGGCCCGACTGTTCCCGGAAATCGACCGCCTGTTTGGTGTGCCGCAGCCGCCCGCCCATCATCCTGAAATTGATACCGGCGTCCACGTTATGCTCGTGGTTGACTGGGCTGCGCAACAAGGGTTCAGTCTGCCGGTGCGCTTCGCCGCGCTGACGCACGATCTGGGCAAAGGCGTGACGCCACCCGAGTTGTGGCCGAAACATCACGGCCACGAAGCAAAAAGCGTCGACCTGGTGCGGGCTTTGTGCGAACGCATCCGGGTTCCAGCCGATTGCCGTGATCTGGCGGTGGCGGTCGCGCGCGACCACGGCAACGCGCACCGGGCACTGGAACTTCGCGCAGCGACGGTCGTCGAATTGCTGGAACGCGTCGATGCATTTCGCCGCCCGGATCGTTTCACCGAGTTTTTGCAGGCTTGCGAATGCGATTTTCGGGGCCGCCCCGGCTATGGAACGCGCGACTTTCCTGCGCCGGATTTTTTGGCGCAGGCGCTTGCGGTTGCGCGTGCAGTCGATGCCGGTGCGGTCGCGCGGGCATCAGCGCCCGACAAGGTGCGCGAAACAGTGTTCCGCGCGCGTGCAGCGGCAGTGGATGCCTGGAAACAATCACATTGAGGAAACGACCATGCCTTACAGCGAACAAACCGTGCAGTCCGTGCGCCCGTGGTCGGACAAAACCTTCAGCTTCACGCTCACCCGTCCGCAAGATTTTGAGTTTGCCAATGGCGAGTTCGTCACGCTTGGGCTCAAGCGCGAAGGCAAGCTGGTGGCACGTGCGTATTCCATTGTGTCCACCGCCGACCGCGACCATCTGGAATTTCTCAGCATTCACGTGCCGGATGGCCCGCTCACCAGCCAGTTGGTGCATGTCCAGCCGGGCAGTTCGGTGTGGGTGAACAGCAAGACCACTGGCTCGCTCACCTTGAACCATGTGTTGCCGGGCCGTACGCTGTACATGCTGGCTACCGGTACCGGCCTTGCGCCCTTTATCAGTCTGGTGCGCGATCCTGCAACCTACGCGCGGTTTAAGCAGGTGGTGCTGGTGCATTCGGTGCGCACGGTGGCCGAACTGGCTTACCGGGACGAACTTGAGGCGCTGGGCAACCCGCAGTTGCGCTATGTGCCGACGGTGACGCGTGAAGCGTTTGCCACCCCTGAACGCGGTGGCGACCTGTTTCGCTCGGGGGCGCTGTCGCACCGTCTCGGGTTGCCGATGCCCGATCCCGAACTGGACCGCGTGATGATTTGCGGCAACCCTGAAATGACGCGCGAGATGACGCTGCACCTGAAAGACAGTGGCTGGACGCTGACCAACCATCGCGGTGTCGGCAACTTCAGCACCGAGTTGGCTTTCGTCGTCCATCACGAATGAATAAGGCGCGTCCAAGAAAAACCGCCTCAGCTTGAGGCGGTTTTTTTATCGGGATCAGGAATAGTTAATCATCCCAGCCGCGACGATTATCGTGACGGCGATCACGATCATGGTGATTTCTCCGGCCGTCATGCCAGTCCCGGTGTGCATGACGTTGGTGGGCGCGATACCCTCGGTAATAAGGTTCACGCACGACCACCGGTGCATAGTAGTAAGGCGCCGCGACGACATGGCGAGGGCCGCTCTGGTAGTACGCGTTGAATCCGTTGAATGGGGCGCCGCCGATGGCGATGGCAATGCGCGGTTGGGCAACGACGACGCGGCTCGTGGTGTGGTGGCGGTCACCATAACCGTCACCGTAGCCATGACGGTCACCGGAGGCGAGTGCGGCGATCGGGGTGAGCAAGAGTGCAGCAGCAATCATAGTGGTGCGTAACATGATCTGTTTCCTTTCATGAAGTGGGGAGGGATTGCGCGGACGGCTCAACTGCGCCGGCCTTTTTTCCAGCCATTGCCGCGCTGGTCTTCTGCGATGCTGTATGACACGTTGAGTTTGAGGAACTCGCCCGGGTCATAGGGCAGGCGAGTCATGAATTCGCGACCGTTGAAGCGGTAGCGCACGTCGTATCCGATCAACACCTGGCGGGTGTCGTCGTGGATGGCGCAACGCTCGACCTGGGTGGGGCGCGACTCGGTGGTGACGCCACGACCATTCCAGCGGTCGCCCACCACGGCACCGGTAGCGGCACCGACGGCGGCTGCGGCCACCCGACCATCGCCTTTGCCGACGGTCGAGCCGATCAGGCCGCCCGCAATGGCGCCGAGGATGGCGCCGCCGGGGCCGCTGGCGTTGCGATAGGTCTGCGTTTCATAGCCGGTAGTTTCGGTCCAGCATTCCCGGCGCGGTTCGTTGACGATGTCGTACACCGGTACGCTGGCAACGACGGGCGCACGTACGGTCATTTCGTCGTCCAGGCGACGGTCGGCCTGGGCAGCGCCACTGGCTGCGAACAGCGCGGCGATCAGTGCGGTATTGAGGGTGCGTGATTTCATGCTGACTCTCCTTGTTTGATTCAAAGTGGTAGGTGTGGGGGATGGGGGTTAGCGACGCGGCGGACGCGGCTCGCGGCCTTTGCCGTCAACTTGATCCTGTTGCTGGCGGCGCTCGTAGCCATAGCCGTAGCCGGCAGGTTCGTCGCGATTCGCTTCGCGCCTGTTGCTGTTGCGTGTGTCCTTGTTCTCAGCGCGAGGATCCTGGCGAGCGCTGTTGCGGCTATCGCGCTGGGCCAGCATGAACGATTCATCCAGACCGTGCGGATTGGCCTGGGCGGGTACGGCCAGCACCAGTCCCAGTACGGTCAGTCCAAGCATTCCTATGTGATGTGTGTTCATGTTGTCTCCTTGTTTGGGGAGCGATGTCTCGCTTCCACGCTTTGCAGTCTGGGTGGGAAAAGTAAGCGCCCTGTTTCACGCAAGCGCAATTTTGTAACCGTGTGTAACCGGATGGGAAGCGCGCAGGGGCCGCGCTATAGTGGCCGCATGGAACAAGACCTGATTTATGTGACCGACGACGACCCCGGCATCCGCGAGCTGGTGGCCGAGTATCTGACCACACAGGGCTATAAGGTCGAGACGGCAGCGGACGCCGCCGCACTGGATCGCTTGCTGGCGGAGCGCCTGCCCCGGCTCGTGGTGCTCGACTGGATGATGCCGGGCGAAGATGGCCTGTCGGTTGCGCGACGCTTGCGGGCGCAGCCGGGGTTTCCGCCCATCATCATGCTGTCGGCCAAGGGAGAGGATATCGACCGCATCATCGGCCTCGAAGTCGGTGCGGACGACTATCTGCCCAAACCGTTCAACCCGCGCGAGTTGCTGGCGCGCATTCGCGCAGTGCTCAGGCGGCAGGATGGGGTTGCGCCGCAGGCCACGGTCGCTTCTGCCAAAACCTTTGCTTTTGGTCCGTTTGTCGCCAACCTCGATGCCCGTAGTCTCAGTCGTGATGGCAGCGAAATTACCCTGACCGGTGGCGAATACGAACTGCTGGAAATATTTCTCAGCCACGCCAATCGCGCGCTGTCGCGTGACTGGCTGATGGATCAGCTGCGCGGCTTCGAGCGTGACCCGTTCGACCGCAGTATCGATGTGCGGGTGAATCGCCTGCGCAAGAAAATCGAGGATGATCCTGCCAATCCGGCCTATATCCGAACCCAGCGCGGACAGGGTTACCTGTTCGTGCCGCAGGGAAAGGGTTAAATGAGCCTGCTCGAAAGGGCTGTTTTGAGCGATCATTGCAGCAACCGATCGGCATCCTTTGGATAAAGGCCCGTGATACAAACGAGATGACGCCTGCTTCTTCCGGAATGAGCAAAAAGGAACTGCGCCGCCATGCGCGGCTGACCACATCGCAGACCGCGCATGTCCGCTTTGGCGAAGGCGAGGTCCTGCCGGCCGAAATTCGTGACTATTGCAAAACCGGACTGTACGTGGCTTTTCCCGGTGCGCGCACCCCCGATGCGGCCATTCCCGTTCTGGTGGGCGATTCCGTACAGGTGATGTTTGCCCTGAGCGGCGTTGGGGAATTCCGGTGCAAGGGGCGGGTCGCGCATGTCTCGCCCGGCGGGGTCGGCGTTTTCACCGCGCCGCTGCCTGAAGAAATGGTGAAAGCCTTGCGTACGGCAAGCGGACATCGTGGTCAGCCTGGTTCAGGGAAGCCGGACTCCGGTCTGGATCCGCAACAGGTCCAGGCGCTGCAACTGGAATGCACCAGCCAGTTCCGCAGTTTTCTTGACGCGGTGATGCAGGACTTTTTCCAACGAGCCATCGAGCGGCTGGGGGAAGCGGGCCAGGACGAACCGAGTTTCCTGGAGCGCTCCCGCTATGACTATGGCGCCCAGGAACTGGCGCAACGCCGCAGCCGCATCGAGGACGGTTTTTTCAATGCCATACGCGACCGCATTCAGACTGTCGGACCGGTCGCCGGCGCGCCTTCGGACGAATCTGCGGCGAACACCCTGTCTCTCGTCGATGAAGTCGAATTTGAGGACTGGTTGAGTTTATCGGCGGTCATCAAGCAGATCGAGGCGGAGGTTGCCTCCCCGCTTGGCGAATTCGAGCAGCGCTACAGCCGCTTGACCGGCATGACGGTCGACAGGAAAAACAATCCCTTCGGTCCGGAAGTCATTGGGCATGCCTTCCAGGATGCCATTCAGGTGCTGGATTTTTCCAACCCCATGCGGGCGGTTCTTTACCGGGCGCTCGGGCAGGCGGTGTCAAACCAGATCCCGCTGCTTTACCCGCAACTCAACCAGGCGCTGGCCGCCGTACAGCCGGCCACCCTGCCCGAACCGAAACGCGACAAGCCGAAATCGAAGCCTGCCAAGGCCGCAGTTGCAGCGGTTCCATCCACCGCAAGCGACATGCCGAGGCCGGATCTGGCCGAAATCGCCGACACCCTGAATGCACTGTACAAGCAGGATCAGGCGGGCGCGTCCCCTACGCCGGAAAGCGCCGAATACAGTCTGGATCGTATTCTGGCGAGTCTCAATCAATCCCAGCGACGCGCAGCCAGTGACGCACGGGCTGCAGCTGTCGCGCAATCCGGCACTCGGATGGGGCCGTCCCCGGGGCATCCGGCTGCCGTGTGGCCCGAAATCCTGCCCATGCTCAGCCGCTTGCAACAGACGGCGCGCCAGATGGCCGGGCGCGATGAGGCAGCGCCGGGATCGGTTGGGGTGCCAGACGGCGGCGGGACGGCCTTGCCGGAGCTCGACCTGCGCGAGTTGCAGCACGCCCTGGACAGCTTGCCCCTGGTGAGCCAGACCCCGTCGGGGCGGTCGCCTTCATTGACCGCCCGGATTGATGCGCACCTCGCTGCAAGCGGGGGAGCGGCCAGACGGATTGCGCCGGGGCAGCGGCAGATTCTGGACACCACTTCGGATCTGTTCGCCCGGGCGCGTGCGGACTTTGTGCCCAGCTCGGATGTGGAATTGCTGGTGAAGCGGCTGGAGCGTCCGCTGCTCAAACTGGCACTGCAGGACACCAACTTCCCCAACCTGCCCGGCCATCCCGCCCGGCAGGTGCTCAATCTCATCGAGCAATACGCCGTGGCGGCCGATGACAAGGGCAAGTTTTTCGATGCCAAGCTGCAACGCTTCCTCTACCTGCTGGTGGATCGCGTCTGCAGCCGGGCTGATGAAGATCCCGGCGTTTTCGAGGGGGTTCGAGACAGCCTGGAAAAGGTGCTGCTACCGATCCTGCAAATCCGCAGAACGCGCGTGGCGCGCCAGCAGGAAGCCAGCGAAGGGCGGGAGCGCATCCGTTCGGCCCGCGCCCGGGTCAACGCGGCGCTGGAACAGCGCTTGGCCGGGCGCGACGTGCCCGCCATGCTGCTGCGCCTGCTGGACGCGGGCTGGCGCCAGTCTCTCGTCCTGCTGGAAATGCGCCAGGGGGCGCACGGCGAGTCCTGGGACGCGGGTCTCGCCGTGCTGGATCGGCTGTTCGCCTGGCTTGACCCCGCCCAGGCAGACGCGCCCCGCGCCACCGAGACGGCGCAGGCATTGCTGAATGAGATCGAGCGTACCCTGGCAATGGTCAATGTCGACAGCAAGCTGCTGGCCGCCTTCATGGATGAGTTGGGCGACAGGCTGGCCGACGCGTCGTTGCGCCCCGCCGCCGTACCCGCAATGGTGCGGGTTCCGCCGGGCAGGTTGGCACCCTCACGTGGCGAGAGCGATACGCCGGCACATCGCCGGCTGGCGGAACGCCTGCGGGTGGGCGACTGGTGGGAGTTCAGTCTGGACGGCACCTGGGTTCCGATGCAACTGATCTGGGTCAGTCAGCCGCCATTGAGCTGCGCTTTTTCCAATCGCTCCGCGACCAGCAAGACGGATCTCACCCTGGCCGAGCTTTCCCGACGGATGCAGGGCGGGCTCGTCAAACCGGGCAAGGATCTGGATCTGCCACTGTTCGAGCGCTCGGAGCATGCCCTGTTCGACGAGACCTATCAGCGCATGGTGCATCAGGTCATGCACGATCCGGTGACGGGATTGCTTAATCGCAAGGGGTTCATGCATCACCTGAACCAATTGACCCTGCCGGATCAGGCGGACCAGTCGCACGCGATTGGCATCATTGAGTTCGACCAGTTCCGCGTGATCTACAACACCTGCGGCGTAGAGGCGGCGGAAAGCCTGAGCCGCAGTCTGGCCGGGGAGGTTCGCGCGCATATCGGCCCTGATGCGCTGCTGGCCACCTTCCGCGACGATACCCTGGCGGTCCTGCTGCCCAACTGCAACCGGACCGATGGTTGCCAGGCTGTCGACAGCCTGCTCAAGCAGGTGAAGGATTATTCATTCCAGCATGGGCAGCACAGCTACAGCATCGGCTTCAACATCGGTTTGACCGAATATGCGCCCACCCGCTTCAGTGCGGTAGAAGCCCTCCGGCACGCCGATTCGGCCTGCATCACGGCCAGGTCGATGGGGCGCAACCGGATGCAGATCTATGAGCAGGCCAGTCCTCAGCTGCAGTCGCAGGAGTCGCTGATGGACTGGGCGGGACGCATTGATGCCTTCCTCAAGGGCAATGGCTTGTATTTGCGCTGCCAGCAGGTCATGCCCATTGGTGCGGACACGTCGCTCTTGCCCTACTACGAAATTCTGCTGGGTATCGACAGCGAGACCGGGCTGGAAATCAGTCCCATGCACTTCGTTTCCGCCGTGGAAAGCCTGCAGCGCTGCCACGAGCTGGATATCTGGGTGATGCAGAAAGTGTTCGAATGGATCCGGGTCCATCCGTCGGTTTTTGCATCCCTGGGGGGCTTCGCCATCAACCTGTCCGCCAACTCGCTGAGCAATCCCGAGGTGATGAACTATCTGCAACAGGTGCTGCCGGGCAGCGACATCCCCACCCACAAGATTGCCTTCGAGATCACGGAAACTGCCGCCATCGAGAGTTATGGTGCCGCGCAGGATTTCATCCGGGAAATTCGTCGCTATGGCTGCAAGTTCTCACTGGACGACTTTGGCAGCGGCTTCACGTCTTACGCTCACCTGAAGAACCTGCGCACCGACACGCTTAAAATTGACGGCAGTTTCATCAAGGACATGCTGCAAAACCCCGACGACTTCGCCATGGTCAAGTCGATGAACGACATCGGACATTCGCTGGGCCTGATCACGGTGGCCGAATACGTGGAGTCGTCCCTGATTCTGGAGGCGCTGCGGGAAATCGGGGTCGACTATGCCCAGGGCTACGCTCTACACAAGCCCTGCCGCATCGACGATCTGCTGCCGGCGCAGGCGCCGGCATTCGGGAAGTGAGCGCCTGTCGGCTACGCAGCCTGTGTTTTGGCCGGCGGCGCATTTGAGTATCGGGTCCATGCCGCATTCCCTCTTCGCCCGTACCGCGCTGACACTGGCGCTGGCTTTCATCGTGTTTCAGGCGGCTGCGTTCTGGGTGGTGTATCGCACCCTGATCGTGCCGGTGGCGGAACGTTCGGCGAATGATCTCGCCGGCTTGATTGTGCTGTCGGCGCAAACCTGGGTGGAGCTGCCGCCGCAGACGCGTGCGGCATTCGAGCGTGAACTGGCGAGCCGCCACGGCTTGCGCCTGACCACCGTCGATGTCGGCGCGACCGCCGATGCACCATCGTTTACCTTTCGCCGCCAGATCGAGGCCGCATTGAGCCAGCGTCTGGGCGACGCCCTGGCGTTGCACGGGGTGCCGGGCACGACGGCCGCGTGGCTGGATATTCCGTTGGGCGGGCACGATTTGCGGGTGGGGTTTTTCCCCGACCGCTATGCCGTGAAGTTGCCGCTGGCCGCGATTGCCGTGGTGGCGCTGGGCACCTTTCTGAGTCTGCTCACCGCGCTGTTGCTGGTGCGCCGCATCACGGTGCCGCTGGCGCGCGCCGTGCTGGCGACCGGTCAGGTGGGGGCGGGCGAATTGCCCGAGCCGTTGCCGGAAACCGGCCCCTATGAACTCGCCGAACTGGCGCGCCGTTTCAACCGCATGGCGCAGGAGGTGCGCGAGTTGCTGGACAACCGCACTACCTTGCTGGCGGGCATTTCGCATGACTTGCGTACACCGATGACGCGCCTGCAGCTCAATCTGGAAATGCTGCGCGACGACGCCAGCCCGGCGCGGATCGACCGTGCTGTCGCTGATCTGGCTGACATGAACCGGCTGATCAGCGGTTATCTGGCACTGGCGCGCACCACCCAGGCAGAAGCCAAAACGCGCTTCGATCTGGCAGCCTTGCTGCATGCGGTGGCGGCGGATGCAGGGGTGGCGTGGTCGTCCGCGTCGCCCTGCGAAGTGCTTGCCGGGCGACTGGCGCTGCAGCAAATCCTGGTCAACCTGATCGAGAACGCACAGCGTTACGGTGGCGACACGCCGGTCGAACTGGCGCTGGAGTGTGGCGAGCAACGGGTGCGGGTGAGCGTGCGCGACAGCGGCGCGGGGATTGCGGCCGATCAGCTGGAAAAGGTATTCAGGCCGTTTTACCGGCTGGAGGCGTCGCGTTCAGCGCTGACGGGCGGAACCGGGCTGGGGCTGGCGATCGTGCGTCAGCTGGCTGAAACGAATGGGTGGAAGGTGTGGCTGGCCAACCGTGAAAGCGGCGGCCTGGAGGCGGTGCTGGAAATTCGCCGCCTATGAGGCGTGATGGCGCGGCATGTGAGGGCAATGCGCGGGCTGGCGCCGCAATACGCGTAACTCAACGAACAAAAGTGTCAGGCTGAACATGGACATCTGGTGCGTGCTGCCGCTAAACAGGCCCACGGGCGAACGGGACAAGCTCAAGCTCACACTGATGCATCGATTCAGTTGCATTACGCACTCGGCTGGCGGGCGAACACCGAAAATTGCACAAACAGCACGGAGAGGCTGGTGAGGCTCATGCGCTCGGTATGGCCGTAAAACCAGTCAAAAGGCGAGCGGCTCAGGGCAAGAACGAGTTGGGTTTGGCCGAATTGCAGTTTCATGATGCGCTCCTGGGTGAGGTTGGATGCTGATTTATATGCAATGCCTGTGCCAAATGGCTTTCTGCCCCGATCTGGTTTGAAAACTCCAATCAAAACAATCTGGTATGGATTTTACGTGGGGGCGTACCGGCCGTCTGGAAGGCCGCCGGCTGACGAAAAGCTGACAACCTGCGTCGAACAGCCCAACACCCGGACCCTCAAACAGGCTGTAACGGACTGACAGGGTAGAATCCGCCCTCCCGCATCACTTAGTCAGGGTGCGCCCGCGCGCACAACCGCATGATTCTGCTTAAAAACATCTGCCTACGGCGCGGCACGCGCGTACTGTTCGACAACGCCACGGCCTCGATCAACCCCGGCGAAATGGTCGGTCTGGTGGGGCGTAATGGCGCGGGCAAGTCCAGCCTGTTTGCGCTGCTGAATGGCACCCTGCACGAAGACAAAGGCGAATTTTCCATCCCGTCGCAATGGCGCATGGCGCAGGTGGCGCAGGACATGCCGGAAACCAGCGAGTCGGCGACCGACTTCGTCATTGCCGGTGACACCCAGCTCACGCTGGCGCAGGCCGAAGTCACCGCTGCCGAGGAAAGCGACGACGGCGAGCGCATGGGCCATGCCTACATGGCGCTGCACGACGCCGGCGCCCACGACGCGCAGTCGCGCGCGCAGGCCTTGATCCTGGGGCTGGGGTTCCAGGTGCGCGAGCTGAATCAGCCGGTCAACAGTTTTTCCGGCGGCTGGCGCATGCGCCTGCAGCTCGCGCGCGCGCTGATGTGCCCGTCCGACCTGCTGCTGCTCGACGAACCGACCAACCACCTGGATCTCGATGCGCTGGTGTGGCTGGAAGCCTGGCTGAAAAAATACCCCGGCACCATGCTGGTGATCAGCCATGACCGCGAGTTTCTCGACGCGGTGACCAACGTCACCCTGCACATCGAAAACGGCCAGCTCACCCGCTACGGCGGCAACTACAGCACCTTCGAGGACATGCGGGCCGAGCAGATGATTCTGCAGCAGGCGGCATTCGCCAAGCAGCAGGACAAAATCGCCCACCTGCAGGAATTCATCAACCGCTTCAAGGCCAAGGCGAGCAAGGCCAAACAGGCGCAAAGCCGGGTCAAGGCGCTGGACCGCATGGAAAAGCTGGCGCCGCTGCTGGCGAATGCCGAGTTCACTTTTGAATTCCAGGAGCCGCAGAACCTGCCCAACCCGATGCTGACCATCGACGACGCCAGCTTCGGTTATCCGCCAGCGGACGACGCGCCCGCCGGAACCCCGTCGACGGTGATCGTGCAGCACGTCAGCAAGTCGGTCTTTGCCGGGCAGCGCATCGGCATCCTCGGCGCCAACGGCCAGGGCAAATCGACGCTGGTGAAGACCGTCGCGCGCGAGCTGAAAGTCGTCGCAGGCGAAGTGGTCGAAGGCCGCGGCCTCAACATCGGCTACTTCGCGCAGCAGGAACTCGACGTCCTGCGCCCCAAGGACACACCGCTGGAACACATGATCCGCTTGGCCCGCGACACCATCGCCAATGGCGGCGCCGGGCAGTTCAGCAGCCGCGAGCAGGACTTGCGCAATTTCCTTGGTACCTTCAACTTCAGCGGCGACATGGTCAAGCAGGCCGTCGGCACCATGAGCGGCGGCGAAAAGGCGCGGCTGGTGCTGTGCATGATCGTCTGGCAGCGGCCGAATTTATTGCTGCTGGACGAACCGACCAACCACCTCGATCTGGCCACCCGCGAAGCGCTGGCAATGGCGCTCAACGAATTCGAAGGCACCGTCATGCTGGTCAGCCACGACCGCGCCCTGCTGCGCGCGGTGTGCGACGAGTTCTGGCTGGTCAGCCGTGGCGGCGTCGAACCGTTCGAAGGCGATCTGGACGATTACCAGCGCTATCTGCTGGACGAAGGCAAGCGTCTGCGCGAAGCGCTGAAACAGGCCGGCAAGCTGGCCGAAGCGCCGGTGGTGAAAGCGGAACCCGCGCCGGTGGCGGCGAAGAAGCCGGTGTCATCGGGCAGGATCAAGTCGCTCAGGCAGAAGCAGGAGAAGCTCGACAAGAGCATGGCTGCGTTGCAGGCGGAAAAAGCGGCGTTCGAGGCCCGTTTGGGTGGCACGCTTTCTGTCGAGGAAATTGCCGAAACCGGCAAGCAGCTTCAGCACATCATTGACGAACTGGCGATTGAAGAAGGGGAATGGCTGGAATTGTCGGGGGAGATCGAGGCGCTGGAAGCGGCGGGGGCTTAAGGCTGGCAGCGCGTGGGGCGGATAGGGTCGCAGGCTGGTGCGTGGTCGTTGCCGATTCATCGGCTATACAACCACGGCCTCCTCCTTGCGGGGGTTATCCGCACGTACGTGCCGTAGTGAAGGTTCTTGTTCGGCGGCCAATGGTCAGTCGTCCAGCAGAACCCCCGTCAACCACGCTAAAATGCCGCTTTCCCGACAAGCCGCTGATCCGCCGTGAAACCCACTTTCCAGGACATCATCCTCACCCTGCAACGCTACTGGGGCGAGCGCGGTTGTGCGCTGCTGCAGCCCTACGACATGGAAGTCGGCGCCGGTACCTCGCACACCGCAACCTTTCTGCGCGCGCTCGGCCCCGAGCCGTGGAAGGCCGCCTACGTGCAGCCGAGTCGCCGTCCCAAGGATGGCCGTTATGGCGACAACCCCAACCGGCTGCAGCATTACTACCAGTTTCAGGTGGTGCTGAAACCGGCGCCGGCCGACATTCTGGAGCTGTATCTCGGTTCGCTTGAAGCGCTCGGTTTCGACCTCAAAAAGAACGACGTGCGCTTTGTCGAGGACGATTGGGAAAACCCCACGCTCGGCGCCTGGGGGCTGGGCTGGGAAGTGTGGCTGAATGGCATGGAAGTGACGCAGTTCACCTATTTCCAGCAGGTCGGCGGCATTGATGTGAAACCGATCACCGGCGAAATCACCTACGGTCTGGAACGCCTGGCGATGTATCTGCAGGGCGTCGAAAGCGTGTATGACCTGGTGTGGACGGAGGGACTGAGCTACCGCGACGTGTATCACCAGAATGAAGTCGAGCAATCGACCTACAACTTCGAACACAGCGATGTCGAGTTCCTGTTGACAGCGTTCAGTGCGCACGAGAAAAAGGCGCAGGAGCTGATTTCAGTTCAACTGGCGTTGCCGGCCTACGAGCAGGTGCTGAAGGCCGCGCACACGTTCAATTTGCTCGACGCGCGTGGCGCGATTTCGGTGACCGAGCGTGCTGCCTATATCGGGCGTATTCGCAATCTGGCGCGCGCGGTGGCAAAGGCTTACCTCGATTCGCGTGCGCGACTGGGTTTTCCGATGGCACCTAAAGCCTGGGCAGATGAAGTCTTGGCGCAGATTGAAAAGAAGGCAGCAGCATGAGCGCCCCTGAAATGAATCAAGCGAATTTACTGGTCGAGTTGTTCGTCGAAGAGCTGCCGCCCAAGGCATTGAAAAAGCTGGGCGAGGCCTTTGCGGCTGCGCTGACTGAAAGCCTGGTCGCGCAGGGGCTGGCAGCAGCGAATACGGCAGTCAGTCACTTTGCTTCGCCGCGTCGGCTCGGTGTGCATGTCGAAAACGTGCTGGCGTGTGCGGCTGAAAAATCCGTCTCAAGTAAGTTGATGCCGGTTGCGGTGGGCCTCGATGCCGCCGGCAACGCGACGCCTGCACTGTTGAAACGTCTGGCAGCCTTGGGCGCAGACGCCAGCGCCGTCAGCCAGTTGCGGCGCGCAGCGGACGGCAAGAACGAAGCGCTGTTCTACGACAGCATCGCACCGGGCGTGCCGTTGGTTGATGGCTTGCAGCTCGCGCTGGAACACGCGATGGCGAAGCTGCCGATCCCGAAGGTGATGACATATCCGCTGGCCGATGGCTGGACCACCGTCAATTTCGTGCGCCCGGTGCATAGCCTGATGGCATTGCATGGCACGGACATCGTGCCGGTGTCGGTGCTCGGTTTGACGGCGGGGCGCAACACCCAGGGCCATCGTTTTGAAGCACGCGTGAGCCCGGTGGTGGTGACGTCTGCCGACAGCTACGCCGCGCAGTTGAAAGACGAGGGCGCTGTCATCGCCAGCTTCGCCGAACGCCGCGCCGACATCGTGCGCCAGTTGCAGGCCGCTGCCGCGCCGCTGGGCTTCAAGCCGGTGGACGACGATGCACTGCTGGATGAGGTCACTGCGCTGGTTGAGCGCCCCAATGTGCTGCTCGGCACGTTTGAAACCGCTTTCCTCGACGTGCCGCAGGAATGCCTGATTCTGACCATGAAGGCGAATCAGAAATACTTTCCGCTGCTGGATGCGGCAGGCAAGCTGACCAACCAGTTTCTGATCGTCTCCAACATCTCGCCCGCCGATGCGTCCGCGGTGATTCAAGGCAACGAGCGCGTGGTGCGCCCGCGTCTGGCCGATGCCAAATTCTTCTTCGACCAGGATCGCAAGAAGAAACTGAAAGATCGGGTGTCGGGACTGGCCAAGGTCGTTTATCACAACAAGCTGGGCAGCCAGGGTGAGCGTGTGGAGCGTGTGCGTGCCATTGCGCGCTGGGTTGCAGAGAAAGTGGATGCGGATATCGAACTGGCGGATCGCGCCGCAGAACTCGCAAAGGCCGATCTGCTGACCGATATGGTGGGCGAGTTCCCCGAACTACAGGGCGTCATGGGAGGCTATTACGCTCGCCATGACGGAGAGGATGAGCAGGTCGCCCAGGCGATCGCGGACCAATATCTGGTCCGTCGCGACGAAACGGAAGACGTTTCCAATCTCGTCAGCGAAGTGCTGCAAATTGCCGACCGAATGGAAACACTGGTGGGCATTTGGGGGATCGGGCTCAAGCCGACGGGCGACAAAGATCCTTTTGCGCTGCGCCGCCATGCACTTTCCATCATCAAGTCCTTCCAGCTGCTTGGAGCCATGTTCGCGATGGACAAAACCGGGCTGAGACTGGATATCGATGAATTGATCGAATTCGGTCTATCCGTCTTCCCATCCGGTGTGTTGGGCGAGAACGTGGCTGAAGAGCTCAAGCTGTTTATTTACGAGCGTAATGCCAACCAGTTGATGCCGTTTTTTGGCGCCGAGGCGGTTGCGGCAGTTTTTTCCAATATGCCGCCTCTGCATGAAATCGCCAAGCGATTGCGCGCGGTGCGCGCTTTCGCTGCGCTGCCCGAAGCCCCCGCGCTGGCCGCCGCCAACAAGCGCGTCGGCAATATCCTGAAAAAGGCCGAAGACGAAGTGGGCGGCGTGGCCGACCCGGCGCGATGCGTCGAAGCGGCGGAAACCGCGCTGTTTGCTGCGCTGGGCGAGATTGCGCCGCGTGCCGATGCGGCGTTTGCGGCAGGTGATTACACCGCCTCGCTGCAGGCGCTGGCGGCGCTGAAAACCCCGGTCGATGCCTTCTTCGATCATGTGATGGTGAACGCCGACGATCCGGCGCTGAAAGCCAACCGGCTGGCGTTGCTGAACCAGTTGCACCAGACCATGAACCGGGTGGCTGACATCTCTCGTCTGGCCGCCTAAACTCCTGCCATGAAACTCATCATTCTCGACCGCGACGGCGTCATCAATATCCATTCCAGCCAGTTCATCAAGTCACCCGATGAATGGAAACCCATACCCGGCAGCCTGGAAGCGATTGCGCGGCTGACGCGCGAGGGCTGGCGCGTGGTGGTGGCGACCAACCAGTCCGGCCTTGCGCGCGGGCTGTTCGAGATGGCGACGCTCAATGCCATCCACGCCAAGATGCACAAGTCCGTCACGCAGGCGGGCGGACGCATCGAAGCAGTGTTTTTCTGCCCGCATTCGGCCGAAATGGAGTGCGACTGCCGCAAGCCCAAGACGGGCCTGTTCAACGAGATTGCTGCGCGCTACGGCAAGGAGCTGGTTGGCGTGCCGGTCGTGGGCGACTCGCTGCGCGACCTGCAGGTGGCGGACAGCGTGGATGCCTGGCCGCTGCTGGTCAAAACCGGCAAGGGCAAAAAAACGCTGGCGGCAGGCGGCCTGCCCAAGAACACGACGGTGTTTGACGACCTCAATGAGGCCGTCGATCAATTGCTCACCCTGGCATCATGAACCTGATTCGCTCGCTGATTTTTGCGTTTCTGCAGACGCTGCTGACGGTTTTATTTACCGTGGTGGCCCTGTTCAGCTTTCCCTTTTCGGCACATGTCCGCTACCGCCTGATTACCGGCTACAACCATCTGGTGATCTGGCTGGCGCGCTGGGTGCTGGGCATCCGCTATGTGGTGGAGGGGCGGGAAAACCTGCCATCACAGCCCGCCATCATTCTAGCCAAGCATCAGTCAGCGTGGGAAACGGTGGCCTTCCTGTTCCTGTTTCCGCCGGTCTCGCCGGTGATCAAGCAGGAGCTGCTGAACGTGCCGTTTTTTGGCTGGGCGTTTCGCCTGCTGTCACCCATCGCCATCGACCGCAGTTCCGGGCGCGAGGCGCTGAAGCAGATCGTGGCCAAGGGCGGCGCCAAGCTGGCGCAAGGCTTCTGGGTGCTGGTGTTCCCTGAAGGCACGCGCGTCGCCCCCGGCGAAAAGGGCAAGTACGGCATCGGCGGCAGCTGGCTGGCGGCCGAAACCGGTGCACCCATCGTGCCGGTGGCGCACAACGCCGGCGAAGTGTGGCCGAAGAACGCGTTTATCAAACGTCCAGGCACCGTCACCGTACGCATCGGACCGGTGATTGACAGCGCCGGCAAGAGCGCGGCCGAACTCACCCGCGCGGTCGAAGCCTGGATCGAAACTGAAATGACGAGGCTGCCCCCTGCTGCCGCGCACCAATAACGGGGTGTTGCAGATCGGCGCCGTTGCGGTGCCGTACCAGTTGCGGCGATCGTCGCGCCGCCGCACGCTGGGCCTCACCGTGACGCCACACGAAGTGCGCATTCATGCCCCCAGCTGGACCCCGCGCCCTGAAATCGAACGCTATGTGATCCAGCAACACAACTGGCTTACCCGCACCTGGGCGCGCATGCAGGCGCGCGCACCGCAGCTTGCAGCGGGCACGCCCGCCGAAGTGCAGTATCTCGGGCGCGTCCTCACCCTCGATATCCAGCCCGCCCTGTTCAGCGACGTGCGCCGTCACGGCGATACCCTGCGCGTTCATGCGCCGCACGATGCCGATCATCCAACCTTGATTCGCGAGTGGATGCACGCCCGCGCCGTGCGCTTGCTCGCCTGGCGGCTTGCCCGCATCGCGCGCAAACTGGGGCGCGCTCCCAGCCGGTTTGCGCTGTCGAACGCGCAAACCCAGTGGGGCAGTTGCACCCGCAGCGGCCACGTGCGGCTGAACTGGCGGCTGGTGCAAGCGCCGTTGACCCTGATCGATTACGTCGCCGCGCACGAGCTGGCGCACCTGGTTCACCTCGATCATTCGCCCCGCTTCTGGGCGCAGGTCGCAGTGTTGTGCCCCGAGGCGCTGGCAAGGCGCGCCGAGTTGCGTAACATGAGTGCATCGCTTTTTCGGGTTTGATTTTTAGGGGCTAAAACCATGCGGATCCTCCACACCATGCTGCGCGTTGGCGACCTCGACCGCTCGATTGATTTCTACACCAGCGTGCTCGGCATGCAGCTGTTGCGCCGCAAGGACTATCCGGGCGGCAAGTTCACGCTAGCGTTCGTCGGTTACGACACCGAGGACAAGGTCGCGGTGCTTGAACTCACTTACAACTGGGGCGTGGAAAAATACGAGATCGGTAGCGGCTACGGTCACATTGCGATCGAAGTCGACGATGCCTACGCCGCCTGCGACGCGGCGGCAGCCAAGGGCGGCAAGATCCTGCGTCCGGCCGGGCCGATGTCGCACGGCACCACCGTGATTGCGTTTATCGAAGACCCGGATGGGTATCCCATCGAGTTCATTCAGAAGGGCACGGCGGGCTGGTCGCAGGCGCGAGTGGAAGATTAGATGGACCAACAACCAAGCATGCCCGGTAATCATTTAGTTCGTCATATGACTACTATTTAACGTTAGGTTTTCCATGTCGACCGAACTTCCAGCCGAGTCAGTAGTAGCTATTGCAACGGTCATTGCGGCTCTAATAGCCTCAGCTATTTCCTTTGTAAATCTTACTCTTACGAAGGAACAAAAGACCTCAGAGTTCCGGCAGATATGGATTGATGCACTTCGACAGGATCTTGCTTCATTCTTTGCAACTGCACGCGCGTTTGCAAGAGCGTCACAAGAACAAAAGCTTTTTGGCGGTGGCAGCAAAGAAGGTGCGCCATTGGCGCTAACTGAAGAGAAGATCAGCGACCTGCGATATCAAATAGCAGAGACTCGCTACAGAATACAGTTAAGGTTAAACCCAAAGGAAATTGAGCATCTGGAACTACTCCGCTTGATGCAAGTTGCTATCGAAAAGCAACAACAAATGCTTGCCGGAAAAGGCGACACGGATGCCATCATGAAGGCAATTGAGGTGGCCGCCGAGTATGCCCCGCAGATTCTCAAGTCAGAATGGGAACGCGTCAAAAAGGGCGAGATTCCATATCGCTTGGCTAGAAACTGGGTTGCTCCAATTATGTTTTTCGGATCATTTTTTTTTATCATCCTACTTTGGGTCGAAAAAATAAAAATCTAACTGGTCGCCTTACTTAGACTTGATACTTTAGAGGCCCCCTTGAACATGGAACAACGCATCAGCCTCATCACCCTCGGCGTGCAAGACCTAGCGATTAGCACCGCGTTCTACGAAGCGCTCGGCTGGCAGCGTTCGATGCGGCAAGCCGAGGGCGTGTCGTTCTTTCAGTGCGGAGGACTGGCGTTTGCGCTGTGGCCATGGATGAGTCTGGCGGCGGATGCGGGCGTCTCGCCCGAGCGCAGCGGCGCGGGCGGCTTTGCACTGGCGTACAACACCCGCACGCGCGAGGAAGTCGATGCGGTGCTGGCGGAGGTGGCGGCGTTGGGGGCGGTGATCGTCAAGCCGGCAGCAGAGGTTTTCTGGGGCGGCTATTCGGGCTACTTTCGCGATCTCGACGGCCACCTGTGGGAGGTGGCGTGGAACCCGGGCTTTGCGCTGGACGCCGCAGGGGCGGTGACGCTGCCGCAATAAACGGGCGCCTTTGGGAGGGTGCGCCGTTGCTTGGCTTAACTGATCGCCTTGGTGATCAGGGGCACCAGGGGTTCCGGCAGTTTGATCTTGCCGGACAGGGCAAAAGCCTGGGCGTTCTTCGACATCTTGCCCCAGGTGCGGCGGATGATTTCCAGCCATTTCGCTTCGTCGTATTCGGGCTTGCTCGCGGCAAAGGCCAGCAGGTAGTGCTCGATGAAGACCAGGTTGGCGATGTCTTCCAGCAGTTGCGTGTCCGGGTTGACCTTGATGCCGCGTTTGCCGACGGCTTTCTTGACGCGCTCGATCATGGCGTCGTCGTAGCCAGCCTCGCGCATCAGTTCGCCGGCGGTGTTGGCGTGAAAGGTGTAGAGCCCGGTGCGCCACGCGTGATAGCCCTCCTTGTCCATCGGGTAGCTGTTGCGCGGCACGGTCCAGCGCCGGATGTGCTGGGCGCGCACCGCCAGCTGGGCGGCTTCGGTGGCGTCCGGCGCGAAGCGGCCGATCATCTCCGACATGCGCCGGCCGTACAGCAGTTCTTTCGGCTGGCCTTCATCCTGATTGGGGTCTTCGGCGTTGGCGGCGTCGAACAGGGCCGTGGTTTGATTAAAGCGTTCCTGATTCTCGATCATATTCAGCACCCTTCGCTCGATTTCAAATGCTGCGCGATGCGTTCGTAATCGGCCAGCGGCAGCGCTTCGGCGCGCAGCGTGGAATCGATCCCCAGCGCGGCAAACCCTTCCGGCTTCAGCAGGCTTCCCAGCGTGTTTTTCAGCGTCTTGCGCCGCTGCGAAAACGCGGCCTGCACCACGCGGGCAAACAGGGTTTCGTCGAGCGGCACGACTTCAGCCGGCGTTTTGGGTATCAGCCGCACCACGGCCGAATTGACCTTGGGCGGCGGGTTGAACGCGGTGGGCGGCACGTCGAGCAGCCATTCCAGATGGAAGCGGCGCTGCAGCATGATCGTCAGCCGCCCGTAATCGTTGGTGGACGGTTCGGCGACCATGCGCTCGACCACTTCCTTTTGCAGCATGAAGGTCATGTCGCGGATATGTGCGGCAAACTCCATCAGGTGGAACAGCAGCGGGGTGGAGATGTTGTAGGGCAGGTTGCCGATGATGCGCAGCTCGTTCCCCAGCGAACCGAAGTCGAATTTCAATGCGTCGCAGCTGTGAACGGTGAGGCGGTCGGCGGGCCAGGCGCGGTTCAGCCGCGCGACGATGTCGCGGTCGAGTTCGACTGCGTGCAGGTGCGGCAGACGTTCGAGCAGGGGCTTGGTCAGTGCGCCGAGGCCGGGGCCGATTTCGACGACGGTTTCGCCCGCCTGCGGATGGATCGCGTTGACGATGGCGTGGATGATGCCGTCGTCGATGAGGAAATTCTGGCCGAAGCGTTTGCGGGGGGTATGCATGGGGGGGAGCGGTAAACGGGAAGCAGTGAGCGGGGAGCAGAGGGGCGGTGGGATTAACCGTTCACAGTTCCCCGCTCACTGTTCACCATCCCCAAAGCCATCTCGATGGCCGCAACCAGACTGCCCACCTCTGCGCGCCCCGTGCCCACGAGATCGAGCGCGGTGCCATGGTCGACCGAGGTGCGGATGAACGGCAGGCCGAGGGTGACGTTGACCCCGGCGCCGAAGCTGGCGTATTTGAGCACCGGCAAACCCTGGTCGTGATACATCGCCAGCACGGCATCGCACTGGGTTTGGCGGATGTGCGAGAACAGGGTGTCGGCGGGCAAGGGGCCGATGAGGTCGATGCCTTCGCCGCGCAGGCGCTCGAGTGCGGGTTCGATGATGTCGATTTCTTCGCGTCCGAGGTGGCCGGATTCGCCGGCGTGGGGATTGAGTCCGGCAACGACGATGCGCGGGAAGGCGATGCCGAATTTGACTTGCAGGTCGGTGTGCAGGATGCGGATGACGTCAACCAGCAGCTTGGGCGTGATCGCATCGGCCACTTCGCGCAAGGGGAGATGGGTGGTGGCCAGCGCCACGCGCAGGTCGCCGCCGACCAGCATCATCACGACTTTTTCCGTGCCGCTGTGGTCGGCCAGATATTCGGTGTGGCCGGTAAAGGCAAAGCCCGCTTCGTTGATGACGCCCTTATGGACGGGCGCGGTGACGACGGCGTCATACGAGCCATTCATGCAGCCTGCGATGGCGGCATCGAGCAGCGCCAATACGTGGGCGCTGTTGTCGATGTTGAGCTTGCCCGGCGTGACAGCGGCGGCGACGGGAATGTGATGGACATGCAGCGCGCCTTGCTGATGCGCGGGGAGAGGGTCGCCGGTGATGAAATTGACGTGAACGTCAAGCTGCGAGGCGCGGGCGCGCAGGACGTCGACGTCGCTCAGCACCGTCAGGCGGCAGGGCAGTTCCAGATGCGACAGCGCAATACAGAGATCGGGGCCGATCCCGGCGGGCTCACCTGCGCTCAGGGCAATGACGGGCAAGTTCATCGGTGTGGACACGGGCTCAATCAATCCATCAATCAATGGGGCGCAACTCGACATAGGCCGAATCGCGAATCTGCCGCACCCAGTCCTGGAAGGCCTCTTCGGCCTTGCGTTCACGGATGGCCTGGCGCGCCTGCAGCTTCTGACGTTCCTGCGTGACGTCCTGGTCGCGGCGCTCCAGCACCTGGATCAGGTGCCAGCCAAAGGGCGACTGTACCGGCTGGCTGAGTTCGCCCGGCTGCAGGGCATTCATCGCCTTTTCAAATTCGGGCACGGTATCGCCGGGGTTGATCCAGCCGAGGTCGCCGCCTTTGGAAGCGCTGCCGTCGTCGGAATGCAGGCGCGCGAGCTCGTCGAACTTCACGCCGTTGTCGATGCGCTCCTTGAGTTGCAACAGGCGGCTCTTGGCATCGGATTCCGAAGTGAGTTCGTTGGTCTTGATGAGGATGTGGCGTGCGTGCGTCTGCGTCACGCTGAGCGCGGTATCGAGTCCGCGCTTGTCGTTGAGTTTGAGGATGTGGAAGCCATTGCTGCTTCTCAGCACCGGACTGATCTGGCCGGGTTGCAGCGGTTTCAGGGCGTCGACAAACAGCGCAGGCATCTTGCCGCTGGCGAGCCAGCCGAAGGCGCCGCCCTGCATGGCGTTGGGGGCATCGGATGAGCTGGCGGACAACTGGGCGAAATCGGCGCCCTGGCTGAGCTGGACCTGAATCTCGTCGGCGCGTGCACGGCGTGCCTGAATTTGTTCGGGCGAGGCATTTTCCGGCACGGTAAGCAGGATGTGGGCGAAGTTGTATTCCGTCTCCGCGCCCTGCTGCGCCTTGGTTTGCAGATAACCCTCGATTTCGGAATCGCTAACGGTGACGCGGTTGTCGACGTCGCGTTCGCGGGCACGGGCGATGAGGATTTCGTTGCGGATGGTGTTGCGCATGGCATCGAGGCTCTGGCCTTCCTTCGCCAGTGCGGCTTCCAGGCCGGGCACGTCGATCTTGTTTTGTTCGGCAATGCGCTGGATGGCGCGCTCGACCTGTGCCGGATCGACCCGCACGCCGGTGCTGCGGGCGTGTTGCTGCAGGGTGAGTTCGGTAATCATGCGTTCGAGCAGTTGTTTTTCCAGCACGTCGCGCGGCGGCAGCGGGGTGTTCTGGCGCGTCAGGGCGCGCTCGGTTTCTGCGTAACGCTTGGCCAGTTCCTGGCGGGTGATGACCTCGTCATTGACGACCGCGACGATGTGGTTGAGCGGCACCACTTGGGCATGGACGGTCTGCGCCGACAGCAGCGACGACAGTGCGATCAGCAGTAGCAGCATCCAGTGTGGGCTGAGCCAGTCAGGGCGTGAAATAGTCTTGGTTTGCATGGGGCGTGGGGGGAACTCAAAGTTCATTGCTGGGCAGGTATCCGGGGACACTTTGTTTCAATACGCTGACCGGATTGGAGCCGATGCTCCCCATTCCGTTCAACTCAAGCTGGACAAAAAACGAATCGGTGGATTCCGTATCCTTGGTGGCGAGCCGCTGGAACGCGCCGCGCAACAACCAGCAGCCGCCATTGTATTCAAGCCCGGCCAGGCCTTCGACCAGCTTGTTGTCGCGGTAGGAGTAGTTGTAGCGGAACATGCCGTACCAGCGCCGCGCCAGGGGCCATTGCGCGGAGAGGTCGACCTGTTCGGTGCTCTTGTCGATGAAGTTGTAGCCGACATTCAGCACGCGGCCCTGTCCGGGTCGGTAGGAGGTGCTGATGTTCTGCCGGACGGCGGTGCCGTTCTGGGTATCGAACTGCCAGCCGCCCGCCACGCGCCAGGCTTGGGTGACCTGCCCGCTCACCGCCACCAGCACGTCGGTGGAGTTGCTGGTGCGCGCCGCCACGCCGGGCAGGGTGACTTGCTGTGAGCTGAAGTAATAACGCTGGCCGAGTGTGATCTGCAGGCGTTCGAGTCCGCTGTCGGCCTCGGTGAAGCGGCTGGTGACCGCAACCGTCAGCTGGTTCGCATCGTTGATGCGGTCGCCGCCGATGAACTTGTTTTCGGTAAACATTTCGGCGTAACCGAAGTCGAGCTGGGCGGTGTCGAACACCGGAATGTTGCTTTGGTCGCGGTAGGGCGCGTACACGTAATACGCGCGCGGCTCCAGCGTTTGCGCGTAGTCGGTTCCGGCAAAGCGGAACGGGCGGTCAAAGGCGATGCCGCTGTCGAGGCTGAAAATCGGCACATTGCGCGTGATCTGCTGTTCGGGGACGCTGTTGTCCAGCGCGTAGTAGCTGCTGTGCCAGCCAATTTGCGGCGTGATGTAGCCGAAGCTGTTGGTGAACGGCCTGCGCAGGGTGGGATAGGCCAGCAACCGTGCACCTTCGATCAGGCTGTCATGCGAAAAACGCGTGGCTTCAGCTTGCAGGTTGAATTCGATACCGGGGCCAAACGTGTCCGCCATGCCCAGGCGCGCCTGCGGCAGCCGCGCATATGGTTCGACGATGGGGGTGGTGGCGGTCGAGTCCTGCAGGGTCTGAAACGACTGCGCACGCAGTTCGGCATTCCAGTTGCGGTGTTGCGTGCTGAGCCAGACTTCGCGGTTGAGGTTGCTGACCGAGGTGACGGACACCAGATTGGACAGGTCGCGAAAATAATCGTCGTCCGACACCCGGTTGTACGACATGCCGGCCTGCGTGCTGGCGTTGATGCGGTAGGTGTTGTTGAGCACCGTGCTCCAGCGCGAGCGATCGAGTGCATTGTCGTTCGGCAGGTATTCGAGGCGGTTCACCCCGCTGGCCTCGCTGAGCAGATAGCGGAATTCGCCCCCCAGTTGCACCCCGCGTTTGGACAGCAGTCGCGGATACAGCGTGGCATCGTAGTTGGGTGCAAGGTTCAGGTAGTACGGCACCATGATGTCGATGCCGCTGCGCTCGGTGGTACCGAACGTGGGCGCCAGGACGCCGGTTTTGCGCGCGTCGCTCAGGGGGAAGTCGAGCCACGGCGTGTAGAGAATCGGCACGCCCAGAAAATGCAGCGTGGTGTTGTACGCGGTGCCGACCTGGCGCGACTTGTCGATATCCAGTTCGCCTACCTTCAGATACCAGTCGTCGTTGCCGAGCGGGCAGGTGGTGTAGGTGGCCTGGGTGAGGGTGGCGTTATTCACGTCGACAAACTTGATGTGTTCGGCCTGGCCGCGCCCCTGCTGCAGCGGAAAGGCATAGACCGGCTGGGTCAGCTCGCCGCTGTAATCGTTGAGATTGAACGTGAGCGTATTGCCGCTCACCAGCAGCGTGGGCTGTTCCATCCGCACCTTGCCGCGCGCATCGACAAAACGCTGCGTGGTGTCGTAAAGCAGCCAGTCGGCGAAGAAGTTCTGTCCGGCCTGGCGGGCTTCGACGTTGCCCGACGCCACGATGACATTGGGCTGGGTCGACTCGATCTGGTCGGCCATCACGAACATCGGCCCCGCCGCGCCCGCGACTGCCGACCCCCTCAGCTCGACATCTTTTTTCAGTACGAGACAGTCCGCCACCGCAGGCAACGCAGTGAACAGCAACGCAACACAAGTCAGGCCGGGCAGGGAAGACAACGAGGTAAAATCCGTGAGTGAGTTGAATTGAAAACAGCGTTAATTTGAAACCAGCGTTATTTGGAGCCGTAACACAGTGGAACGTTTGCAAGCATTACAGCGTTGGGTCGCCCAACAATTGGGAACGGATGCCCTGGACATCGCCCCGGCATCGGCGGACGCCAGCTTTCGCCGCTATTTTCGCATCACCTCAAATCAAGGCGGCGCCAAAGGTCGCGATTATATCGTGATGGACGCTCCCCCGGCGCACGAAGACTGCCGGCCGTTCATCGCCGTGGCGAAACTGTTCGGCGACACCGGCGTGCATGTGCCTCAAGTGTTGGCGGCCGATCTGGAGCAGGGTTTTTTGCTGTTGACCGATTTGGGTGACACCACCTATCTGTCGGCGCTGAACGAAAGCACCGCACGCGAGCTGTACCTGGCCTCCAACGATGCGTTGATCCGGATCCAGCAAGCCAGTCGCCCCGGCGTCCTGCCGGAATACGACCATGCCCTGCTTACCCGTGAGCTGATGCTGTTTCCGGAATGGTATGTGGCGAAGCATTTGGGCGTGACCCTGAACGACGAGCAGACCGCCACCCTCCACAGCGTGTTCGAGCGGCTGCTTGCCAACAACCTCGACCAGCCGCAGGTCTACGTGCACCGCGACTGGCACTCGCGCAACCTGATGGTGAGCGATCCCAACCCCGGCATCCTCGATTTCCAGGACGCGGTCTATGGCCCCATCACCTACGACCTCGCCTCAATCTACCGCGATGCCTATATCGAGTGGGACGAAGAGCATCAGCTCGACTGGGTGATTCGCTATTGGGAAAAGGCCCGCGCCGCTGGCTTGCCGGTGCGTGCGGATTTCGGTGATTTCTGGCGTGATTTCGAATGGATGGGGGCGCAACGCCACATCAAGGTGCTGGGGATTTTTGCGCGGCTGTATCACCGGGACGGCAAGGAGGGGTATTTGAAGGACATGCCGCTGGTGATGCGGTATTTGCGCAAGGTTTGCGAGCGTTACATCGAGTTGAAGCCGATGTTTTATTTGCTGGATGCGTTGGAGGAAAAGCAGACGCAGATTGGGTAGTCGTTCTGGCGACTGAGCGTTGGCCGGGGGTAGCCCGGCGGCTAGTCACTTTTCTTGTCTCGCCAAGATAAAGTAACCAAAAGAAGACGACCCCGACATCCCCGAATTCCCGAAAATCGAGCCTGCCGGGTGGGCGGCAGAGAACTCGCCCCGCTTTTGCTGTTTTAATTTTATTTTTGTGAGCAGGGCTCAAACACCTTTGCCGCTGATCCACCCGACAGACTCGATTTTCGGCGGGGCTGAGAGGGGAGGCAAGTCAAAACCAGCGCGGTGATGACTGGGCGTTTGCGATTACTATGGCAAGCCGATGCGGTTTAACTCCAGGTTGAAGAACTACCATGTTTGGGTTTCGTAAAGCGATGGTGTCGGTAATAGTCAGCTTTGGCTTTAGCTATTCTTCTGTGGCCGATATTCCAAGAACATCTGGTGAAGTACAGAAGCTAAACACGGAAAAACAGATCCCTCGTTGTCTTGAGGATTACAGGGGGATTTCAAATCGGCCCCAGCGGGTTTTCGTTGGAATTAATAGCATTATTCGTGATCCGGGTTTTGCCCGCTACGCAAAGCGTTGGGCTGAATTGCTTCAGGGTGAGTTGGACAGCGATCTGGGTTTGATGAAGGCGACGTCGAATGTTGGTCAAGAACTTCGGTTGACAGTCGAGACTTTTCCGCGAGGCCAAGTGGGCTCAGTGGAGATTGATAAGTCTTCAGGTTCAAATGTGTTCGACGGTTCGATGACGGCTCTTGTTAATAGAGTTGCTGCGCGCGCGCCATTTCCACAGGAGGTATGTATGAAAGTGGACATCGTGCACCTTACGATCGGCATAGAAAATACAGTCAATGGTCTTCGTGTTCTTCAGCCGAAATAGTATGGTCGAGGATCATTTTTGGCAGGTAGGAAGTTGATTATCTCCCCCCATAAAACAGCCATGATCCTCGCTGCCGGACGCGGCGAGCGCATGCGCCCACTTACTGACCACACGCCCAAGCCTTTGTTGCAGGTCGGCGGCAAGCCGCTCATCGTTTGGCACATCGAGCGCCTGCATGCGGCGGGCTTCACGCATATCGTCATTAACCACGCCCACCTCGGCCAGCAGATCGAGGACGCGCTGGGGAACGGTGCCGCGCTCGGCGTGTCGATCGACTATTCGCGCGAAGTCAGCGCACTGGAAACGGCAGGCGGCATTGCCACTGCGCTGCCGCTGATCGATGCCGAGGTCTTTACCGTGGTCAACGGCGACATTTACTGCGAATACGATTTCAGCTGTCTGGCCGAGCCGATGGCGCGACTGGCGGCGGGGCACGACCAGGCGCATCTGGTGCTGGTCGGCAATCCGCCGCAGCATCCGGCGGGTGACTTCGTGCTGGATGGTGGCCGGGTGATGAACTCCCCGCTCCCCGCTCACCACTCACAGCTAACCTTCTCCGGTATCGGCGTCTATCACCGTGCGCTGTTCGCCCACACCCCGGCGGGCGAAAAAGCGCCGCTGGCGCCGCTGCTGCGGCAGGCGATCGACGCCGGACGGATCAGCGGCGAACATTTTGGCGGGCGCTGGGTCGATGTCGGTACGCCGGCTCGACTCGCCGCCCTGGACGAGGAACTGAAACAACACCATGCAGCCTGATTCCGCAATTTACCGCGCCCGCCGTCAGCGGGTTCTGGACGAGATGGGCGAGGGGGTGATGGTCATCGCCACCGCGCCGGAGGTACCGCGCAACCGCGACACCCACTATCCCTACCGGCACGATAGTTATTTCTACTGGCTGACCGGTTTCAACGAGCCGGAGGCGGTGGTGGTGCTGGTGGGCGGCACAGCGCCGCGCCACATCCTGTTCTGCCGCGAGCGCAACGAAGAGCGGGAAATCTGGGACGGCTTCCGTTACGGGCCGGCAGCGGCGCGCGAGACTTTCGCCTTCGACGACGCCTTCACCTACGACGTGCTGGATGCGGAGTTGCCGAAGCTGCTGGAAAACCAGCCGGCGCTGGCCTACATCATCGGCCGCGACATGGCGTGGGATACGCAGATGATGGGCTGGCTCAATACGGTGCGCGGCAAGGCGCGCGGTGGCGTGCACGCACCGAACAAACTGATCGACGCGCGCGTCTGGCTGGACGAGATGCGCCTGGTCAAGGATGGCCATGAACTGGCCCTGATGCGCCGCGCCGCCGAAATCTCCACCGGTGCGCATCGCATTGCCATGCGCGCGACCCGGCCGGGCCGTCACGAATACGAGGTCGAGGCGGAAATGCTGTGCGCTTTTCGTAGCGGCGGCGCCGAGGCACCGGCCTATACCTCCATCGTCGCCAGCGGCGCCAACGCCTGCGTGCTGCACTATGTTTTCAACAACCAGCCGCTGCGCGATGGCGACCTGCTGCTGATCGACGCAGCGGCCGAGTTCGGCAGCTATGCGGCCGACATCACCCGTACCTTCCCGGTGAATGGCCGTTTTTCGGCAGCGCAGAAGGACGCCTACGAACTGGTGCTGGCCGCGCAAGCTGCAGCGATCGGCACAGTGCGTCCGGGCAGCCACTGGAACGCGCCGCACGAGGCGGCGGTGCGCGTGCTGACGCAGGGCATGGTCGACCTCGGCCTGCTCCACGGCGAGGTCGACGGCCTGCTCGAATCGAACGCCTACAGCCGCTTCTACATGCACCGTACCGGCCACTGGCTGGGCATGGACGTGCACGACGCCGGCGAATACAAGCTGCTCGGCGAATGGCGGCCGCTGGTGCCGGGCATGACGCTGACGGTCGAGCCCGGCTTGTACATCCGTCCGGCGGACGACGTGCCCGAAGCTTTCTGGAACATCGGCATTCGCATCGAGGACGATGTGGCAGTGACCGAGTCCGGTTGCGAGGTGCTGACCACGCCGCCGAAAACCGTGGTGGAGATCGAGGACTGGATGCGTGGTGAGTAACGCCACGTCCAATGAAAACAGCGCAATGGCTGATGCGCTCATTGTCGGTGCCGGGCCGGTCGGCGCGGTGTGCGCGCTGGCGCTGCAGCAGCAGGGTATCGCTGCCCGCGTGCTGGAGGCGCAGCCCGAAGCCGCGCGCGCCGACAGCCGCACGCTGGCGTTGTCGCACGGTTCGCAGCTGATCCTCGACCGTCTCGGTGTGTGGAGCGCGCTTGAGAACGTGACGCCGATTACCCGCATCCACATTTCGCAGCGCGGCGCGCTCGGGGTGGCGCGGCTGTCGGCGGAGGACGTCAATGTGCCGGCGCTGGGCTATGTGCTGCCTTACGCCACGCTGACCGCCGCATTGAAGCAGGCGCTCGCCGATGCCCGGATTGCGGTCGAATACGGTGTGGCCGTGAACCGCATTGACTCGGATGCCGCCGCAGCCACGCTGCATACCGACGATGGCCGCAGCCACACTGCGCCGCTGGTGATCGTGGCCGACGGCGGGCGCGGCCTGTCAGCCAGCGCGGCGCCGGAGCCTAAACTGCAACGCGACTACGAGCAGATGGCCGTGGTGTGCGAAGTGCAGACCGAACTGCCGCATGCGAATCAGGCCTACGAACGCTTTACCCCGCAAGGCCCGGCGGCGCTGCTGCCGAAGGGCGACCGCTACGCCTTGGTGTGGACCGCGAGCCATGCCGCTGCCGAACGCATTGCCGCGATGGATGATGCTGAATTTCTGGCTGCGCTGTATCGCCACTTTGGTGGGCGCCAGGGACTGTTTGTCGCCGCCAGCCCGCGCAAGACCTTCCCCTTGAAGCTGGCGTATGTCGGCAGCGAAGCAGCTGACCGCGTGGTGCGCATCGGCAACGCCGCGCAGACCTTGCACCCGGTGTCGGGGCAGGGCTTCAACATCGGCCTGCGCGATGCCTGGGAACTGGCGAGCCTGTGTGGCGACACCGCGCCCGATGCGCTGGGTAGTGCCGCCATGCTGAATGCGTATGCGCGCGGTCGCCGTGTCGATGTGCTGGGCGGGGTCGGCTTCACCGATTTTCTGGTGCGGGTGTTTTCCAACGACATCGCGCCGGTTCGCCACGCGCGCGGGCTCGGTTTGCTGGCGCTGGAACTGTGTCCGCCGCTGAAAAACTTTGTCGCACGGCGGATGATCTTCGGGGCGCGCGGATGAGCGGCGAACGCTATCAAGTGGTGATCGTCGGCGCCGGGCTGGTGGGCGCGGCGGCGGCGCTGGCGCTCGGCCGGCAGGGGTTGCGCGTCGCGCTGGTCGAGCGCCAGCTCCCCCACGTCCCCGATGAAACCTGGGACACCCGCATCTACGCCATCAGCCCCACCAGTCAGCGTTTTCTCGAACGCTTTGGCGCCTGGCAGCGCATGGACGCCAGCCGCATCCAGCCGGTGTTCCGCATGGACGTGGCGGGCGACACCTCGGGCGCGATCCGGCTCGATGCCTATGAAGCGGGCGTGTCGCACCTGGCCACCATCGTCGAGAGCGGACGCTTGCAGCACGCGTTGTGGCAGGCCTTGCAGGCCGACGGCAACGTGGCGCTGCATTGCCCGACGGCGATTGCTTCCATCGAGCGCGGCGCGTCACTTACGCGGCTGACGCTGGCAGATGGCACGCAGCTGGAGACCGAACTGCTGGTCGGTGCCGATGGCGCGGCGTCGCGCATCCGTGCATGGGCGGGACTGGGTTCGACGCTGACGCCCTACGGCCAGAGCGGCGTGGTGGCGAATTTCGAATGCGAACGGTCGCATCGCGGTACCGCGTTCCAGTGGTTTTTCGACCACGATATTCTGGCCTGGCTGCCGCTGGGCGGACCCCGCGGGAACCAGCTGTCGATGGTCTGGTCTACTCCGGGTGCGCATGCGGATGAACTGCTTGCGCTGGATGCGGCGGCGCTGGCGGCACGCGTTCAGGCAGCCGGGTACGACACGCTCGGCGCGCTGCGCCTGCTGACCCCGGCGGTCGCGTTTCCGCTGCAGCTGAACCGGGTGGAGTCTGTCGTCGCACCCGGCGTGGCCTTGATCGGCGATGCGGCGCACGGCGTGCACCCGTTGTCGGGGCAGGGCGTGAACCTGGGGTTTGGCGACGCCGAAGCGCTGGTCGAGGTGCTGACCCAAAATCGCAAAAGCCATTGCGGTGATGTGCGTGTGCTACAACGCTATGCTCGCGCCCGCGCCGAGCCGGTGCAGCGCATGCAGGCGCTCACCCATGGCCTGCATCATCTGTTCGCCAGCGAACACGCGGGCTGGCTGCGCAACACCGGCATGGCCTGGCTCAACCGGCTGCCGCCCCTGAAGGCGGCGCTGGTGCGCGAGGCGATGGCCTGAATTTCTTTGATTATTTTTCCGGAGTCCCCATGCAATTTTCTGTTCGCTTGACCCAACTGGCGCTGACCGCCAGCCTGCTATTTGCCGCGAGTGCGCACGCCAATGAGGCCGTCATCCGCAAGGCGCTGACGCAGCAGTTCCCCGGCGCGCAGCTCAGCTCGGTCAAACCCACGCCCTACAGCGGCCTGTTCGAAGTCTATCTCGACGACCAGCTGGTCTACGTCGACGCCAAGGCGCAATACGTGTTCACCGGCGACGTGATCGACCTGAAAAACCGCACCAACCTGACGCAGGCGCGCCTGAACCAGTTGCAGGCGATCAAGTGGAGCGAGCTGCCGCTCGCCAACGCCATCAAGGTGGTGAAAGGCAATGGCGCGCGCAAGCTGGTGGTGTTCTCCGACGTCGATTGCCCGTATTGCCGCAAGTTCGAAGCCGAGCTGGACAAGGTCGACAACACCACGGTCTACACTTTCCTCTATCCGATCGAAGGCCTGCATCCCAAGGCGATCCAGATGTCCAAGCAGATCTGGTGTGCGCCCAACCGCAACAAGGCGTGGGACGACTACATCACGCGCGGCACCGTGCCGAACAACGATGGCAAGTGCGCCAACCCGGTCGATGCCACCATCGCGCTGGGCCAGAAGCTGAAAGTGTCCGGCACCCCCACGCTGTTCTTCGTCAATGGCCAGCGCGTGCCGGGCATGGTGCCCGCCGCGCAGCTGGAAAAACTGTTCGCGGCTCACGCAAAATAATAAAGCGCGCCAAACAATGAGTCTCGCGTTCTGGAATGCGCGCTATGCCACCGATGAATACATCTTCGGCACCGCGCCCAATGCCTTTCTCGCCAGCCAGGCTGCGCACCTGAAAGCCGGCCAGCGCGCGCTGTCGATTGCCGATGGCGAAGGGCGCAACGGCGTGTGGCTGGCCGAACAGGGGCTGGCGGTACACGCTATCGACTTTTCGCCGGCCGCGCTCGACAAGGCGGCCAAACTGGCGGCGCAACGCGGGGTGGTGCTTGAGATTGAACAGGTCGACGTGCTCGACTGGCGCTGGCCCGAAGCTACCTACGATGTGGTCGTCGCCATCTTCATCCAGTTCGTGCCGCCGCCCGGACGCGAGCAGATCATCGAGGGCATCCGCCGCACGCTCAAACCGGGCGGCACGCTCATTCTTCAGGGCTACACGCCGAAGCAGATCGAATTTGCCACCGGCGGCCCGTCCAACCCCGCCAATCTGTATACCGAAGCGGATCTGCGCAACTGGTTCGGCGACTGGGAGATCGTGCATCTCAATGAACACGAGTCGGTCATCAGCGAGGGGGCACATCACCATGGCCTGTCGGCGCTGATCGATCTGGTTGCCATTAAACCTGCAGCCTGAATCGACGCGAGCCCGTGGCCGGTTCATCCCGGCGTTTTTTGCGGATGCCGCAAGCGCTGAACGTGTAACCTGCCGCCGGCTGGCACGACGACGAACACCGGGGCAGGGCGGCGGTTGTTGTGCGCGCACGGGCGTGCGCGAACCCTCTACAGGAAGCCCGTTATGAAATCCCTGCTGCCGCTGCCGCACCCCGACCTGCATCCACTGGCGCGTTTGCGTGCCTGGCACCGGGCGCTGCTCGCCAGTGTGCCCGGCCTGCTGGCTGCAATGCTGTTGCCATTCACCTTATGGGAAGCGCGCCTGCTGGCGGGCTGGTTGGCCGGCGCGCTCACCTATCTGGTCATTGTGTGGTGGGGCGTGGGGCGGCTTGATGCCTCGCACACCCGCTTGCGTGCGTCCAGCTTCGATCCCGGAACAGCGGCGATGTACGCACTGGTCATCGCCACCTCGTGGATCAGTCTGGGCGGCGTGCTGCTCGTCACCCATGCCGCGCGTACGCTCGAAGGCGTGAGCCGCTGGTCGCACATCTGCCTGGCGCTTGCCACGCTGGCTGCCACCTGGCTGCTGATTCAGACCGTGTTCGCCCTGCATTACGCGCGTTGCTTCTATCGCGAAGATGCCGGGGGGCTGGTTTTCCCTGGCACTGCCCGGCCCGCGTATCAGGACTTCGCCTATTTTTCGGCCGTCATCGGCATGACCTCGCAGGTCGCGGATGTCGGCATCACGCTGGCCGCCATGCGCCGGCTGGTGCTGGTTCACGGCCTGATCTCGTTCGGCTTCAACCTGATGGTGCTGGCGCTGATTCTCAACCTCGTCGCCAGCGCGCTCGGTTGAGGCATGCTGGGTCACCTGCCTGTTCGCAAGGATAAAAACTGACATGAGTGATTTTTTTAGCGTGCCCGCCGCTTCGATGTTGATGAACGAGCCCTGGCTGGTTCGCATTGCCATCCTGCTTGCCGTGACCCTGCTGGTGTCAGTGACGGCAAGCTTTGTGTTGCGGCTGATGGGCCGTCTGGCAATGCGCACCGCCATCCACCTCGACGATGCGCTGCAAAAAAGTGCACGCCGTCCCGTTCAGGGGGTGATCTGGCTGATCGGCCTGATGCTGGTCGGCGACACGCTGAGCCGGAAATTTCCCGATCCGCTGTTCGACAACCTCGATGCCTTGCGCAATGTGGGTCTGGTGATCTGCATTGCCTGGTTTCTGTTCGGCTTTATCAAGCGCGTCAGTGAAGGATTTGTCCTCGACCGGCTGCAACGCGGCGAAGCGTTCGACCGCACCACGGTCGACGCGCTGAGCAAGTTTGTGCGGCTGGTTGTGGCGATCCTGGCGGTGTTGATCGTGCTGCAAACGCTGGGCGTGAGCATTGCCGGCGTCCTCACGCTGGGCGGCATTGGCGGCATCGCCATTGGTTTTGCGGCCAAGGACCTGCTCGCCAACTTCTTCGGCGGACTCACCATTTACCTCGACCGGCCGTTTGCCGTCGGCGACTGGATACGTTCTCCCGAGCAGTCCATCGAGGGCACGGTCGAGCATATTTCTTGGCGGCAGACGCGCATTCGCGGCTTCAACAAAAACCCGATCTACGTGCCCAATGCGCTCTTCACCTCGCTCATCGTGGAAAACCCCTCGCGCATGTCGCATCGCCGCATCAGGGAAACCATCGGCCTGCGCTACGCCGATTTCGACAAGGTCGCTGCCGTGGTCGCCGGCATCCGCGCCATGCTCGAAGCCCACCCCGACATCGACTGCAACCAGACGCTGATCGTCAACTTCAACGCCTATGGTGCATCCTCGCTCGACATCATGGTTTACACCTTTACCCACACCACAGCCTGGGTCGATTACCAGGCCGTCAAACAGGACGTGTTGCTGAAGATGGGTGAAGTCGTCCTGGCGCACGGTGCGGAAATCGCCTTCCCCACGCAGACCCTGCACGTCGAACTGCCCGAGACGGTCGCCGATAGGGACGGCTGATCGCCCAGTGTTTGATGGCTTGCTGCAAGTGTGAACCTGCATGCGAATATCGGGTCAATGTGCTGCCCAGTTTCATGAGGAATTGCCATGAGTCAACCCAACAAACTGCCGATCGTGCCTTTCGTCCTGGGTGCGCTAGTGGCAGCTGCGATGTTTGCGCTGGGGGCATACACCCACGCCTGGATGTCGCCACCTCTCGCAGGCACGGCGGCACGCCCCGTTGCGGCCGGGATGCCGGCAGCGGTACCCACCGGCCTGCCGGACTTTACGCAACTGGTGCAGCAGAACGCCGCCGCCGTAGTGAACCTGAGCGTGAGGCGGACGATGAATCACGGCGCGGCGCTGGCCGGCGTGCCGGATATTCTGCAACGCTTTTTCCGGCTGCCACCCGACGCCGATTTCGAGCAGACGGGCGTCGGCTCCGGCTTCGTCATCGAGGCCGACGGCTACATCCTGACCAACGCCCACGTGGTTGATGGCGCGAACGAGATCAACGTCAAGTTCAGCGACAAGCGCGAACTGCCGGGCAAGGTGGTCGGCGTCGATCCGCTGTCCGATATTGCGCTGGTCAAGGTGGATGCGAAGCAGCTCGCCACGGTGCAAGTCGGCCGCGCCGAGTCGCTGCAGGTCGGCCAGTGGGTGCTTGCCATCGGCTCGCCCTTCGGTTTCGAGCAATCGGCTTCGCAGGGCATCGTCAGCGCGCTTGGCCGCAGCCTGCCGGGCGATGCCTACGTGCCCTTCGTGCAGACCGACGTGCCGATCAACCCCGGCAACTCCGGCGGGCCGTTGATCGATCTGGCCGGGCGCGTGGTCGGCGTCAATTCACAAATATACAGCCGGGACGGCGCTTACCAGGGCGTGGCGTTCGCCATACCCATCGACGTCGCCATGCAGGTGGCCGCACAGCTCAAGGCAAACGGCCGCGTTGAGCGGGGCTGGCTCGGCATCGGCATCCAGCCGCTGACCGCCGAGCTGGCGTCGTCGTTCAAGCTCAAGCAGCCGGTGGGCGCGCTGGTTGCTTCGGTCGCGCCCAAAAGTCCTGCGGCCGTTGCCGGCTTGCGTCCCGGCGACGTGATCCAGCGTTACGATGGCAAGCCCGTCGTCAATGCCGGCGACTTGCCGCCCCGGGTTGCGGCCACGCGGCCCGGTCACGAGGCCGCGATCGAGGTGTGGCGGGAGGGGCGAAAACACCAAATGAATGTGACGGTGGCGGCGTTGCCGCAGCAACCGGCAGCGCGTTGAGACAAGCCTGCCCGGCTGCGAGCAGGCGGGCAGGCGCACATCCGGGGGCAGGCACCAGGATGCGCTGCTGGCCGGCCTAGCTGCCGAGATCTTCGAGCAGGCTGGACAAGTCGTCGGCATGCTCCTCTTCCATCGCCAGGATGCCTTCCAGCATGCGCCGCGTGGTGACGTCCTTGTCGCCGATGTAGCGAATCATTTCGCCGTAACTGTCGATGGCGATGCGTTCGGCGACAAGGTCTTCCTTGATCATCTCGGTCAGCGAATCGCCTTCAACGTATTCAGCGTGGCTGCGCATTGCCAGGCCTTCGGGGTTGAAGTCGGGTTCGCCCTTGAGTTGCACGATACGGGTAGCGATGAGGTCGGCGTGGCCCTGTTCTTCGGTGGCGTGCTGCAGGAATTCCTGGGCGACCGAGTCGGCGTTGATGCCGCTGGCCATGAAGTAATGGCGTTTGTAGCGCAGGATGCACACCAGCTCGGTGGCCAGCGCTTCGTTCAGCAGCTTCACCACCGTGGTGCGGTCGGCCTGATAGCCCTGGGTGACGGCGCCGTCTTCGATGTGCTTGCGGGCGCGGGCGCGCAGGGTCTTGATGTCGGTCAGAAAAGGTTGGGCTTGCGGTGTGGTTTTGGCTTTGGCCATGTGTGACTCCTTCAGGGTTGTGGGCTTATCCCAGGGCGGTATCCAGCATCATCATGACAGCAAAGCCGCCGATGAGGCCGAGCGTGGCGGCTTGTTGGTGACCCTTGCGATGCGTCTCCGGAATGATTTCATGCGACACCACCCAGATCATCGCGCCTGCGGCAAAGCCGAGGCCAGCGGGATAGAGCGGGGCGAAGCCGGAAGTGAGCGCGACGCCGACGATGGCGCCGAGGGGTTCGGCCAGTCCTGTCAACGCCGCTGCGCCGGCCGCTTGCCACGGCGCATAAGCCACGGTGCGCAAGGCGACGGCGACCACGAGGCCTTCAGGAATGTCCTGGATCGCGATGGCGGTAGCCAAGGGGATGCCGACCGACAAATCGCCGCCGGCAAAGCCGACGCCGATGGCCATGCCTTCCGGAAAGTTGTGCAGGGCGATGGCGAACACCATCAGCCAGACCCTGCGCAGCGCGATCCAGTCCGGACCTTGGCGGCCGGATTGCACATGCTCATGTGGCACGGCCTTGTCGGCCAATAATAAAAGCAGTGCGCCCGCCACGAAGCCGACGACCACAATGAGCGCACCGGCAGGCTTGTTGCCGAACAGTTCCGTCCCCGCAGCGACTCCGGGCAGGATCAGCGAAAAGCATGCGGCAGCGGTCATCACCCCCGCACCAAAGCCTAGCATCACGTCTTCCCAGCGCGCAGAAATCCGCCGGATGAATAGCGCCGGCAGCGCGCCGAGCGCCGTTGCCAGCGCAGCCACGCCTGACCCTGCGAGCGCCTGCCCCATCGGCGTGGCGAGCGAGCTCCCCCCCTGTACCCAGGCCACCCACAGCAGCGTTGCCAGCAGCGACACGAATACCCCGCCGCTGCCCCACTTCATGGTGGCGGCGTGGCGCGGGTCGGCAAAATAGCCTTGCAGGGTACGGACGGCAATGTTCATGGTTGAAGTTTAAATTCGATATTCGCGAATACAAGCGCACGAATTGGGGACATCAACCGACTCCCAACGCCACGTCGTCGTCCACCGCTGCCACGCCGCCGAGGCCGAGTCCGACCCGGCTCAAGACGTGAAGCATCGCGTGGCGCACCGGGTGGGTCGGAGCAGGGTAGACCGGCGCACTGGCGCGCTGGTCGTTGCGGTATTCGTCATAGGTGCTGAGCATGCTCATGGCAATCATGGTGTTCTCCTTTGGGTGGGGGGGGCGGGCGGATCATGCCGTCCGATGTTTCATTCCACAGCGGAATGAGGGTATTTAAAGCCATGAATGAGGGTTTGTATAATGAATAGTTTTTAACAGGATGATTGATAAAATCGAACGGCGTTGCCGAACGCCCGAAGCCCGGGCTAGGACAGCAGGGCTTCCGATGCAAGCCTGATCCCGAAAAAAGGACGGCGTTTCGGATTTCCCCGAAACGCCGTCCTGGATTTTGCCCGGGCTTGCCTCAGTGCCCGGGACCGCGGCAAATTAGTGCGGCTTCAGCGCGTCCCGGTCATTCAACAGGCCCTGGAATCGTCCCGAAACAACTCGCCGGGACTTTGTCTCCCAATCAGCCGAGATCGAAGCGGTCCAGGTTCATCACCTTGGTCCAGGCCGCCACGAAGTCTTTGACAAATTTCTCCTGTGCATCCGAACTGGCATAGGCTTCAGCCAAAGCACGCAGCTGCGAGTTCGAGCCGAAAACCAGATCGACGCGGGTGCCGGTCCATTTCTTTGCACCGGTCTTGTGGTCGGTGCCCTCGAACAGGTCTTCATCATTCGACACCGGCTGCCACGCCGTGGCCATGTCGAGCAGGTTGACGAAGAAGTCGTTGGTGAGCGTCCCCGACCGTTGAGTAAAGGCGCCATGCTGGGTTTGGCCGACATTCGCACCCAGCGCGCGCATGCCGCCCACCAGAACCGTCATCTCGGGCGCGGTCAGCATCAGCAACTGCGCCTTGTCGAGCAGCAGTTCCTCGGCCGCAACGCTGAATTTGGCCTTCTCATAGTTGCGGAAGCCATCGGCGATCGGTTCGAGCACGGCGAAGGCTTCGACGTCGGTCTGTTCCTGCGAGGCGTCCGTACGGCCCGGCGCGAACGGCACCGTCACGGCGTGGCCAGCACTCTTGGCGGCCTGTTCAACGCCTGCGCACCCCGCCAGCACGATCAGATCGGCCAGCGAGACTTTTTTGCCGCCGGATTGCGCGCCGTTGAATTCGGCCTGAATGCCTTCGAGCTTGCCAAGCACCTTGGCCAGTTGCGCCGGCTGGTTGGCCGGCCAGTCCTTCTGTGGCGCGAGACGGATGCGCGCGCCGTTCGCGCCGCCACGCTTGTCGGAACCGCGGAAGGTGGACGCCGAGGCCCAGGCAGTCGAGACCAGTTCCGGGACGGTCAGCCCGGCCGCCAGGATGGTGCCCTTGAGGGCGGCGATGTCCTGCTCGTTGATCAGGGGGTGATCGACGGCAGGGACCGGGTCTTGCCAGACCAGCTCTTCTGCAGGCACTTCGGGGCCGAGATAGCGCGAACGCGGGCCCATGTCGCGGTGGGTCAGCTTGAACCAGGCGCGGGCGAAGGCGTCGGCAAATTCGTCCGGATTCTGGTGGAAGTGCCGTGCGATCGGTTCATAAATTGGGTCCATGCGCATCGCCATGTCCGCCGCGGTCATGATGATCGGCACTTTTTTGGAAGCGTCGTGCGCAGCCGGCGCCATGTTGCTGTCGGTCGCCTGTTTCGGCGTCCACTGGTGCGCGCCCGCCGGGCTCTTGCTCAGCTCCCACTCGTTGCCGAACAGCATGTCGAGATAGCTCATGTCCCACTGCGTCGGCGTCGGCGTCCACGAGCCTTCGAGGCCGCTGCCGATCTGGTCGCCGCCCTTGCCGGTGCCGTACCCGCTCTTCCAGCCCAGCCCCTGCTCGGCGAGTCCGGCGGCCTCGGGTGCTGGTCCGACCAGTGCCGCATCCCCGGCGCCGTGGCATTTGCCGAAGGTGTGGCCGCCACAGGTGAGCGCCACGGTTTCGTAATCATTCATCGCCATGCGCTCGAAGGTCTCGCGCACGTCGCGGCCGGAGCCGAGCGGATCCGGGTTGCCGCCCGGGCCTTCCGGGTTGACGTAAATCAGTCCCATCTGCACCGCAGCGAGCGGGTTTTCCAGGTCGCGTTCGCCGGTATAGCGTGCCTTGTCGTCGAGCCACTTTTGCTCGTTGCCCCAGTACACGTCGATTTCCGGCGACCAGATGTCCTCGCGTCCGCCGGCGAAACCGAAGGTCTTGAATCCCATCGACTCCAGCGCAACGTTCCCGGTAAGGACGATGAGGTCGGCCCAGGAGATGTTCCTGCCGTACTTCTGCTTGATCGGCCACAGCAGCCTGCGCGCCTTGTCGAGGTTGACGTTGTCGGGCCAGCTGTTGAGGGGGGCAAAACGCTGGTTGCCGTGGCCTGCTCCGCCGCGGCCGTCACCGGTGCGGTAGGTGCCCGCGCTGTGCCACGCCATGCGAATGAAGAAGGGGCCGTAGTGGCCGTAATCCGCCGGCCACCAGTCTTGCGAGTCGGTCATCAGCGCTTCGAGGTCTTGCTTCACGGCTGCGAGGTCGAGGGTTTTGAATGCCTCGGCATAGTTGAAGTCTTCACCCATCGGGCTGGCCTGCGGGGAATGCTGGTGCAGGATTTCTATTTGCAGCTGGTTCGGCCACCAGTCCCGGTTCGACGGACCACTCCCGGCTTTGTGAACAAACGGACATTTGCTTTCTGACATGACGCGCGCTCCTATCGGTATTTGAGTATTCGACTCCACAGCGGAGTTGATGCATTAAATGCCATATCCATCCATTTGTCTCATGAATTGTCTAGAATGACGTCATTGATATTGACGATGGATCATCGTGACGCTGCAAGAACTCAAATACCTGGTGGCGCTGGCCGACCATGGCCATTTCGGCAAGGCGGCCGAGGCCTGTTTCATCACCCAGTCCACGCTGTCCACCCAGATCAAGAAACTGGAAGCGTTTCTCGGCATCACCCTGTTCGACCGCAGCCTCAAGCGCGTGACGCCGACGCCGACCGGACGCGAAATCCTCGCCGCCGCCCGCAATATCGTCGAGGAATCCGAACGCATCCGCGAGCTTGCCAAGCATGCGCAGGACCCGATGACGCGCACCATCCACCTCGGCGTGATCCCCACCCTGGGGCCGTATTACCTGCCGCACGCGCTGAGCCTGGTGCATACAAAACATCCCGGTCTGCGCCTGCTGCTGCGCGAGGAAATGACGCCGCAAATCCTGACGCATCTGAACGATGGAAAATTGGATGCTGGCTTGCTGGCGTTGCCGGTGAACGACGACAACCTGCGCGTCGAGCCGCTGTTCTACGAGCCCTTTTTTGCTGCCCTGCCGGCCGGGCATGCGCTCGCCAAACACGCGACGCTCAAGGTGGCTGACATCATGAAAGAAAAGCTGTTGCTGCTGGATGAGGGCCATTGCCTGCGCGACCAGGCGCTCGACGTCTGCGGCACCGGCTCGCGCGGCCGCGAGGAAGTGCGCGCCACCAGCCTGGAAACGCTGCGCCAGATGGTGGGCATGGGGCTGGGACTCACCCTGCTGCCGGCGCTGGCGATCGGCGCCGGGCCGCGCATCAGCGAAAAATTGATCGAGATCCGGCCGTTCAAGTCACCGCCGCCGGGGCGCACCATCGGCCTCGCGTGGCGCAAGCGCGCGCCGTTTCCCGAAACCTTCGAGCGCCTTGTCGCCACGCTCAAGGCCCATTTGCCGCCCGAAGTGGAGCCAGTCTGATATGTCCGACCTCAACGATCCGCGCGTATTTTTTGCCGCCGAGCGCACGCTGATGGCGTGGAACCGCACCGGCCTCACCCTGATGGCCTTCGGTTTCGTGCTCGAACGTTTCGGCCTGTTTCTGCACATGCTGCGGCAGGATGCAGGCAGCGCGGGGCGCGACATGTCGTTCTGGATCGGTGTCGCCTTCATCGCGCTGGCGTTGCTGGTGATGAGCTTTTCCATCGTCCAGTTCCGCCGTGTACTGGCCACGCTGAAGCCCATTGAAATCCCCGCGCGTTACTGCACCTGGGCAGGCATGGCGATGAACCTGTCGGTGGTAGTGCTGGGTGCTGCGCTGCTGGCGTATCTGTTTTCCGAGCTTTAAGCGATTCCCGTGTCGACGCGCAGGCGAACGTTCTCTCCGGGCGTGCGTCCTGCCCTGGCAGACGCACCGTTTGTCCGTTGATCTCCAGCACGGCCGTGCCGCCTTCCACCGCCAGCACACGCGCCGCATAGGACGCCAGTCCCAGACGTTCCAGACCTTCGGCAGCTACGCCCTGCCACGGCAGACGACCCGCATTGAGACACACCAGATGGTCGGCCAGTCGCGCAACACAGTCTGCCGAATGACTGACATACAGCATGGGAATCGCGAGTTCGCGATGCGGTTGAGGAGGGGCAGGATACCCGCGTGCGCGTTGGCGTCGAGCGCTGCCAGCGGTTCATCCATCAGCAGCAGGAGCGGACTCGACACCGGCAGAGACTACCTAAACGGCTGGGAGCCGCCTAGGGTTAGCACCCTCATAAGAGCGGGCCGCTTTCCGGTGCGAGATGCTATCGTCGCCCGATATGTTGACGAGTCAGAACTAGACATCTCAAGAACGAGATAAACGAGTGAGGAAGAAACACCATGGCATCAACGAACTCATTTGAGCGCGGCTCCGAATGGCGGCAATGGGATTTGCACGTCCACACGCCGGCATCCTTTCATTGGAAGGGGGCCAAATTCGACGCTGATCCAAACTCAGAAAATAACCGTTCACTCGTTGACGACATGATCGCTGCGATGAATGCAGCGCAACCAGCAGTCTTCGCCTTTATGGACTACTGGACCTTTGACGGCTGGTTTGCATTGAAGAGGCGACTCAAGGAGGTCGGAGCTCCGAAGCTTTGCAAGAAGGTCTTTCCTGGAATCGAATTGCACCTGATGGCGCCGATGAAGACACCAAGCGGACGCCTCAATGCGCATGTCTTGTTCTCAGACCAGACCCCCGATCAGACGCTTCACGATTTCAAGGCTGCTCTTCGAGTTGCGATCATCGACCGCCCACTATCGGACGCGGCCCTAGTCCTGTTGGCTCAGGGAATGTCAGAGGACATTCTGAAGGTCCACTCCTTCAAGAAGGCTGACATGACAGATGAAACCCAGGCGCTTCACGCTGGCGCGTCGATAGCAGAGGTCACTGCGGAGAGCTACCGTCAGGCCATTGACCAAGTAGACGATGGCCTAGCCATTGGCTTCATGCCGTACGACACAAGCGACGGCCTAGCCGAGGTCAAGTGGCAGGACCACTATGCCTACTTTATCAGCCTCTTTAAGTCGTCGCCGATCTTCGAATCCCGCGACCTGCATTTGCGCAGTTGTTTCGTTGGAGAGGAGACTGACAACAACAAAGCCTTTCTGAAGAAGTTCCAGGATGGTCTCGGCAATGTTCCCCGCCTTGTTGTTTCCGGTAGCGACGCCCATTGCTTCGTGGGTACGAAGGGTGACAATGATAAGCGTGGCTATGGCGATTTCCCGTCCAGCAAGATCACATGGATCAAAGCTGATCCGACTTTTCATGGCCTACAGCAGGCCATCATGGAACCGGCCAAACGGTCGTTCATTGGCGAGCGCCCACCCAAGCAAGTCGAAATCGAAGAGAACAAGACGTTCTTCATCGACCGCGTGTCGATCAACAAGCAGGTATCGACTGCCCCCGGCATATGGCTCGACGGAACCGACTTGCCACTCAACCCTGATCTTGTCGCGATCATTGGTAACAAGGGAAGTGGTAAGAGCGCACTTGCTGATGTAATTGCGCTTCTCGGTAACTCACGTCAGAAGCAGCACTTCTCGTTCTTGCAAAGGAACCGCTTTCGCGGCAAGTCGGGTGACCCGGCTAGAAACTTCGTGGGAAAGCTGAACTGGCTCGACGCGACGCAGGAAAGCCGCAACCTGAATGACGACCCCCCTGCGGACAAGGTCGAGATGGTCCGCTACATTCCACAGGGCCACTTTGAAGACCTCTGCAACGCTCACGTAACAGGAAGTTCGGATGCGTTCGAGAAGGAGCTTCGATCTGTCATTTTCTCTCACGCTGGCGAATCGATTCGACTGGGAGCACTCGACTTCGACCAACTTATCGATCAACAGGAAAGTGGCTTTCGCATTCAGTTGAACGATTTTCGAAAAGACCTGCACCGAATCAACCAGGAGATCACCGCTTTTGAGGATCAGCTTCAGCCGAACGTCAAGAGTACCTTGCAGGAGCTCCAGCTGGTCAAGACGCGCCAGATCGAAGAGCACAATAAACTGATTCCGGCCACCACGACGAAGCCGGCTGACGAATTGCCACCTGAACAGCAAGAGGTAGCGACGCAGCTCGAGTCAATCACGGAAAACTTGAAGGCGCTCGAAGAGACCGCAAGTGCCAATGGAAAATACGAACTCGCATTGGCGGGGAAGCTCAAGGCCGTTCAAAGCGTGCGTGAGAGACTACGTGTATTGGAGCGCGCATATAAGCAGTTCGTCGAAGACACGACCAAGGACCTTTCCGCCCTCGACTTGAAGCCGGAACAGCTCGTCACGCTCGCGGTGAGTGCGCAGGCTCTTGACGACATCGAGAACTCGATTCCAACCGAACAGGCTAATCTCAAAACTAGCATCGACGCGCTCGCCAAGCAAAAGACTAAGCTATTGTCCGATCAGATTGCTCTGAACTCGAAACTCAATGCTCCGCAATTGGCTTATCAGCAATATCTCCAAGCTCTCGAAATCTGGAGCACTAAGCTCGCCGAGTTGAACGGCTCATCCGATACCCCCGACGCGCTACTCGGTCTGCAAGCACGCATCAAGCAACTTGATGAACTTCCCGCGCGCCTCGACGCTCACCGTGAACTACGGCAAAGGCTGACCGGCGAGATTTTTGATGTTCTTGAAGCACAACGTAAAGCTCGTGCGGACCTGTTTAAACCTGTCCAGGATCTAATTCAGAGCAATAGCCTGATTCGTGAGGAGTACAAGCTTCAGTTCCAGGCCACGCTTGGTGGATCACCCGACTTGATTGCTGCGGAACTATTTGATCTCATTAAGCAGAACACCGGCGAATTCAGAGGAACTGACGAAGGCTACGCGGTGATCCGCGCCCTGGCGGATAAATACGACTTCAACCAGCGCGCTGATCTACTCGGATTTGTCTCCGAACTGCATTCGAAAATCGCAGCAGCGGCTGCCGGAGCAAAGATACCCGTTGGTATCGTGCCTTTGCTGCGGAAAGACAAGACAGCGACGGACGTGTACGACTTGCTTTTCGGGCTCTCATTTCTTGAGCCGCGCTACTCGTTGCTATTTCAAGAAACGCAGATCGAACAGCTTTCGCCTGGACAACGTGGCGCACTACTGCTGATCTTCTACCTCCTTGTCGACAATGGCCGCAACCCAATCATTCTCGATCAGCCCGAAGAGAATCTCGACAACGAGACAGTGGTGAGTCTGCTTGTTCCTGTCCTTACGCAGGCGAAGAAACGGCGGCAAATCATCATGGTCACCCACAACCCGAACCTCGCCGTAGTATGCGATGCCGAGCAGGTCATCTGGTCGGCGTTTGACCGAAAGAAGGGCTCCACGATCTCATATGTAGCTGGGGCAATCGAGAATCCCGCCATCAACGGGCATGTGGTGAACGTACTCGAAGGAACGATGCCGGCCTTCAACAATCGTCGGATCAAGTATCACCCCGTTGCCCCTTGAATTCCATAGAGTGACCGCGAATTGTGGTGGTGCGCATGGTTAGGATCTTCCGGCTCGATCCCTGTACATGGGCTTTGATCGCTTCACTAACAGCGCCCACTCTCTCCCGTTGGATGGATGCCTCTATCAGGCCATCTATGGTTCGCATAATGAGACTCCGGTCTCCGGCTCATGACCTTGGCGCAATACTTCGGGCGGCGATCTCTAACGCGTGCGTCACTGTGTCTGAACAAGAGACGGCCGCCCATCCATCTGAAATTTCGTTTCTGGCCGGCAGTGTGGACCCATCCGGTCCCTCCCCTTTCGGCCCTCTACGTTGCTGTGTCGGGTGTCCGGTTTTCGCTGCGGGCGCACCGATTCATGTTCAAGGGTGTCGCGTAACTACTGGTCAGCACAAAGGACTGTCAGACCAGTTCCTGCTGGGCGATGACTGCCGGTAGTCGTTTGGGCGACTGGATGCGCAGTTGCTTGTTCACATTCATGCGACCGAAGACGACTTCGATGTCGCTGGCGGCCACACCAAATTCTCCTGCCAGAAACCGCACCATGTGGTCGGTGGCGCGTCCGGCGCGGGGCGCTGCGGTGACGCTGACTTTGAGTTGATGGCCATAGGGTTTGCCGATGGCGTCCTGCTTGGCGCTGGGCTTGCCGAGGATGTTGAGCACCAGGGTTTCGCCTTCCCAGTGAAAAAACGATTTCGGGGTCGCGCCTGCGTTGACCGCCGCTTGTTTGCCGGGTTTCTTCTTCAAACCAGCACCTGCCGCGTGGCTGCGAAATAGCGATCGATCTGCTGTTCGATGTGCGGGGCGATCATGACTGCGGGACGTTTTCCGTGTGGGCAGGCCAGTCTGGGCGTGGTGCCGAACAGGCGGCAAATCAGCGGGCGCTCGGCATAGACCTGGCAGCCTGTTTTGCCCAGGTGGGGGCAGCTGAATTCCGCAAGCGCCGCTGCATGCGCCGCGTCGCTGATGACCGGAAGCCGGGCCATTTCTTCGCTCGAGGTGGTCACCGGGCCGCAGCAGTCATGGCAGCCGGGCACGCATTCAAACGCTGGAATGTGGCGGCGCAAAAAACGGATTTGCTGGCTGTTGGGGCTCATGGATGTCTCGATTCGGCCTGCTGGATGGTCGGGCATGGTACGACCGGGCGGCTCACTCCAGGGTGCGGGTCGACGGCGTACTCGGCAACATCGTCCCCGATTTCCCGCCCATCAACAAATCGTTCAGCCTCTGCTGCCGCTTGCCTGTTCCCCTCCGCGCCGGGCCGCAAGAAAAAATCACGCAAGCCAGTTGACGGGGATGTGGCTGGCGCGCGTCCTCCGGGCCAGCGCGGAGGGACTCGGGCGGCAGGTTTCGGACACCGGTCGTGCTGTGCCCTGTCGGCCGGAACTTGTGTCAGGAGCGCAGGGTCGACCCCCGTGTCAATTAGAATCGCCCCATCTTGAAAACTTTTCTGATTGTCCTGGGGGCGTGCGTTACGCTGGGTAGCGCGACAGCCGGATCGATGCCGCTTGAGCCGCCTGGGCGTCCTGGCGGCTTCTGGCTCACGCCCGATGCGCTGCCGCTGCAGACTGCCACCGCGGCCCCCCAAGCCCTGCGCTTCGTCAGCCTGGCTGCGCTCACCGATCACGCGCTGCGTACCCGCGCCGAGTCGCGCGCGGCCTGGCTCGGGATCGAGACCGAGGCGGCACGGCTCGACGCCGCGAGCGCCGCCAACTGGCCGACGCTGACCGGACAGTTCAGTTTCACCCGCAGCCAGGCGCTGTCGAGCTCCGGCGCCTCGGTGCCGGTACTGCACCGCTACGGCCCCAGCCTCGGGCTGGCCTATGTGCTGTACGACTTCGGCGCGCGCGCGGCCGGCATCGATGCCCAGCGCTATCAGCTGATCGCCGCGCTGTTGAGCAATAACCGCACGCTGCAGGACATCGTGACCGGGGTCGAGACCGCGTGGTTTGCGCTGCAGGCTGCGCAGGCGCAAGCCGACGCCCAGACGCAACAGCTGGCGGCACTCGGCGCCAGTTTCGATGCGGTGGGGGTGCGCGTGCAGAGCGGGCTGGCATCGCGCGCCGACGCCTTGCGCGCCCGCGCCGCGCTGGCCGAAGCCGAACTGGCCAGCCGTGCCGCCATGCGCGATATCGCCAAGGCCGAGGCCCAGCTGAAGCAGGCCGCCGGCATCGCGCAAACGCAGTCGTTGGTGCTCGACTGGCCGCATACGCTGCCGCCCGACCTGGATGCCGCCACCCTGCTGGCAGACCTGCTGGCGGAAGCCGAGCGCCAGCGCCCCGACCTGCACGCCCTGCGCGCCGCCGCCGCGCGCGCGAAAAGCGAGGCCGACCGCGCACGCGCGGCGCGCTGGCCGAGCCTGTCGCTGGCCGCCAATACCGGCCGCACGCTTTTTCTCGAAGACGAGCGCTCGCCGTCCAACACCTACAACGTGGGGGTGACGCTTTCCGTTCCCCTGTTCGACGGCGGCCGGCTGGCGGCCGAGGCGCGCGCCGCCGAGCGCGACGCCGAACGCTTTGCCGCCGCGGCCGATGCGCAGCAGCAGACCGTGGCGCTGGAAGTGGTACAGGCATTTGAGGAAGTGCGTTATGCGCAATCCGCCCGCGCCGGGATCACGCTGCAGTTCGACAGCGCCGACGAATCGGCGCGCGCGGCCGAAGCGCGCTACAAGGCCGGCTTTGGCAGCCTGCTCGAATGGCTGAGCGCGCAGGCCGATTTGGCGCGTGCGCGGCAGGCCCAGGCCCAGGCAGACAGCGACTGGCTGGCAGCATTTTCCCGTTTGAATCACGCGCTCGGGCGTCTGCCCGCCGCGCTTACCGAGAGTCCCTTATGAAAGGTCGCATCGTCGCTGTTGTTGTCGTGCTCGCGCTGGTCGCCGGTGTCGTCTATCGGATCCAGACCCAGGAAGCCGGCGGCGGCTCGCGCGGCCCCGGTGGCGGCGAAGATCGCGCCATCGCGGTGAAAACCGTGGCGGTCGAGGTGCGTGATTTTCCGCGCGTGATCGAGTTGCCGGGCACCATCGAGGCGGCGCGCCAGGCCGTCGTCTCGGCGCAGGTTGGTGGCACGCTGCTCAAACAGTGGGTGCAGGAAGGCGACAGCGTGCGCGCCGGACAGCCGCTGTTCAGTCTCGACGCGCGCACGGCCGCCACGCGCATCGCGCAAAGCCAGGCGAATCTGGCTGCCGCAGGCGCCGAAACCGCCGACGCCGAATCCCGCTTGCAGCGCCTGAAGCCGCTGATGGCTTCTGGCTACATCAGCCAGCAGGAATTCGACGACGCAGCGCTGGTGCGCGAAGCCGCCCGTGCCAAGGCCGCCACCGCGCGCGCCGAACTCGACGCCGCGCGGCTCGACGTCGGCTACGCGACCCTCCGCGCACCGTTTGCCGGCCGCGTCGGGCGCATCACCGTGCGGCCGGGCGACCTGATTCCGGCGGGCGGCACACTGACCACGCTGGTTGCCGCCGGCGGACTCGACGCCCGCGCCAGCGTGGCGCAGCAGGACTGGCCGGCACTGGCTGCCGCGCGTGCGCAGGGGCCGGTGGCGGCTGAAATATTTCACGATCTGGACGACACGCTGGCAGCGCGCGGCGAGCTGGTCTTTGTCGACAGCCAGCTCGATGCCGCCAGCGGCGCAGTGCCGATCAAGGTGCGGCTCGCTGACGCGCCGCCGGGTCTGCTGTCCGGCCAGGGCGTGCGCGTGCGGCTGATTCTCGGCGTCGAGCCCGCTGCGCGGGTGGTGCCGGAAGCCGCGCTGCAGCACGCGCAGGATGGCAGCTACGTCTACGTGGTGCGCGAGGGCAAGGCGGTGATCCAGCCGGTGACACTGCTGCGCGCGCTCGACGGCGAGCAGGCGGTGAGCGGCGACCTGCGCGCGGGTGAAGCGGTGCTGATCGAGATTCCGCAGCGGCTGAAAGCGGGCAGCGCGGTCAAGCTGGAAGGCGCGCGCCAGAACGCGCCTGCGCGCGAATCCCGCCCATGAACCTGTCGCGGATTTTCATCGAGCGCCCGGTCGCCACGCTGATGCTGGTGCTGGCGATTGCGCTGTTCGGCGCGCTCGCCTACAAGCAGTTGCCGGTCAACGACCTGCCGCAGGTCGATTTCCCCACGCTGCGGGTTTCCGCCAGTCTGCCCGGCGCCAATCCGGAAACCATGGCGAACACGGTCGCCACGCCGCTGGAACGCCAGCTGTCGACGGTGCAGGGCATCGAGTCGATGAGTTCGAAGTCGAGCCAGGGGTCGACCAACATCACCCTGCAATTCGAACTCGGGCGCGACATCGACGCCGCCGCGCAGGACGTGCAGACCGCCGTCGCGCAGGCGGCGCGCAATCTGCCGGACGGCATCGATCCGCCCCAGCTGCGCAAGATCAATCCGTCCGACTCGCCCATTCTGTATCTCGCCCTGTCGGCCGAGCGGCTGCCGCTCACCGAGCTCGACGCCATCGCCGATTCACACGTGGCGCAGCGCTTGTCGACGCTGTCCGGGGTGGCGCAGGTGCTGGTGTTCGGTTCGCAGAAATACGCGCTCCGGCTGTATCTCGATCCGGCCAAACTGCTGGCGCGCGGGCTGACGTTTGCCGACGTCGCGGCGGCGGTGCAGGCGGCCAACGCCAACCTGCCGTCGGGCACGCTCGACGGCGCCACCCGCGCCTACACAGTGAAGGCGCCGGTCGCGCTGGCCAACGCCAAGGACTTTGGCGACATCGTCGTCGCCTACAAGGACGGCGCTGCGTTGCGGGTGCGCGACCTCGGCCGCGCCGAGGACGGCGTCGAGGATGACAAGCGCAAGACCTGGTACAACGGCACCCGCGCCATCGTGCTGGCGGTGCAGCGCCAGCCGGGCGCCAACACGGTCGAGGTGGCCGAACGCATCCGCGCGATGCTGCCGCAGATCGAGGCCGAGCTGCCCGACGGGGTGAAGCTGGCGGTGCATTCCGACCGCTCGCGCTTCGTCAAGGATTCGTTGCACGAGGTCAATTTCACCCTGGTGCTGGCGCTGGGGCTGGTGATCCTCGTCATCTTCGCCTTTCTGCACAACGTGCGCGCCACGTTGATCGCCGCGCTGGTGCTGCCGAGTTCGCTGCTCGGCACCTTCGCCTTTATGCACCTGCTCGGCTACAGCCTCAACAACCTGTCGCTGATGGCGATCACGCTGGCGATCGGTTTTGTGGTCGATGACGCGGTGGTGGTGATCGAGAACATCGCGCGCCATCTCGACATGGGCAAGTCGCGCCTGCAGGCCGCGCTCGACGGCGCGCAGGAAATCGGTTTCACCGTGGTGTCGATGACGCTTTCGCTCGCCGCGGTGTTCCTGCCGATCCTGTTCATGGGCGGCATGATCGGCCGGCTGTTCCAGGAGTTCGCCGTTTCCATCGGCGTCGCGGTGCTGCTGTCGGGGCTGATCGCGCTCACGCTTACGCCCATGCTGTGCGCGCGCTGGCTGAGCCACGAGCCGATCAACAATCCCGTGTCGCGCGGGTTCGACAACACCTTCAACCGCTTCCGCAACTGGTACGGCGTCACCCTGCGCGCGTCGATGCGCCATCGCGCCGGCATGCTGCTGCTGTCGCTGGCGGTGCTGGTGGCGATGGGCTGGCTGGCAGGGCAGGTCAAGCAGGGCTTCATTCCGCGCGTCGATTCCGGCATGGTTTTCGCTAGCGTGCAGTATCCCGAAGGCATCCCGTTCGACGAACTGTCGCGGCGGCAGCAGCAGCTCGCCGCCCTCGTCCAGGCGCATCCGGCGGTCGAGGGCCTGATGTCGTCGGCCGGTCAGGGCGGCGGCGGCGTCAGTGGCGGCAACGTCGGCCGGCTGGTGATCCGCCTCACGCCTCGCGACACGCGCAACAGCGCCGATGAGATCATCGACGAGCTGCGTAAAACGACACGCAAGGTGAGCGGCGTGAACGTGATGCTGCAGAATCCGGCATCGATCAATGTCGGCGCGCTGGCGTCGTCGAGCGATTACCAGATCACGCTGACCTCGGGGAATTTCGCGTCCTTGAAGCAGGCATCGGCCGTGGTCGAAAAACGCCTCGGCGAGGTGCCGCTGATCGAGGACGTGAGCAGTGACCTCGAACTGCGCAATCCCGAACTGGGCGTGGTGCTCGACCCGCTCGAAGCGGCACGGCTCGGCATCGACGCGCGCCAGGTGCAGCAAACGCTGTACGACGCGCTGGGCGGCCGCCGCATCAGCGAAATCTACGGCACCAACGACCAGTACACGGTCAGCCTGAAGGCACTACCCGAAGCCCAGCTCGACCCTGCGATCATCGGACAGCTGCCGATCCGCACCGCGTCGGGCGGGTTGACGCGGTTAGATGCGGTAGCGCGCGTCGAAGCCGGCGTCGGCCCGGTCGCGGTCAACCATTACGGCCAGCAGCCCGCGGTCACGCTGTCGTTCAACCTGGCTGCCGGCGCGTCGCTCAACGAGGCGCTGGCGCAGGCGCTCGCCGCTGCCAACGAAGTGTTGCCTGCCGACGTCACTGCGCAGCTGGGCGGCTCGGCGCAAAAGTTCCAGGAATCGACCGTCACGCTGCCCTTGCTGCTGCTGTTCACCGTCCTGGTGATCTACATGGTGCTGGCGGTGCTGTACGAACACCTCGGGCATCCGCTCACCATTCTCACCGCGCTGCCGCTGGCCGGGTTCGGCGCGCTGCTGGTGCTGTTGCTGGCCGACCAGGAGCTCAATATCTTCAGCTTCGTCGGCATCATTTTGCTGGTCGGTCTGGTGAAGAAAAACGGCATCATGATGATCGACTTCGCGCTGACCCGGCAGCGCGCCGGCATGAGCGCCGAGGACGCCATCGTCGAGGCGAGCCTGGTGCGGCTGCGGCCGATCATGATGACCACCTTCGCCGCCATCGTCGCCACGCTGCCGATTGCCATCGGCTTCGGCACCGGCGGCGAGGCGCGGCGTCCGCTCGGCATCGCCGTGGTCGGCGGCCTGCTGTTCTCGCAGTTCCTCACGCTCTACATCACGCCCACGTTCTACGTCAGCATGGCGCAGTTCGAAGCCTGGCTGGCGCGCCAGCGCGCGCGCCTCGCCGGGGCGAAGTAATCAGATCAGGCTGGCCAGTGCGGCGTAACGCGCCAGCTTGCCCAGCGTCACCAGCAGCAGAAAACTGCCCACGCCGACGCGCAACACCCCGGCCACCAGGCACAGCGGATCGCCAACCACCGGCAGCCAGGCCAGCAGCAGGCTGGGGCGGCCGAAGCGGGCAAACCAGTGCTCGGCCCGCGCGATGTGACGCTCGGCTTTTTCGCTGCGCCGCATGGCCTGTCGGCCAAACCGCCCCATGGCGTAGGTGATCAGGCTGCCGAGCACGTTGCCGGCGGTGGCGGTCAGCACGCTGGCGAGCGGGTCGGCGCCCTGATGCAGGCGGTAAAGCAACAGCGCTTCGGAGCCACCCGGAAACAGGGTGGACGACAGCAGCGCCGAGCCGAACAGCGTCCAGTCCATCAGGCGGAAGCGGCGACCGCGGGCACGTTAACGTCCCTCGCTGGCGGGTAGCGGCGCCAGCAGCGCGCGGATGTCGCTCTCGCCGAATTTGGCCAGCGCGGCATGATCTTCGGTCAGTACGCTGGCGGCGAGCTCGGCTTTTTTCTCCTGCAGGGCGAGGATCTTTTCTTCGATGCTGCCCGCCACCACCAGCTTGTAGACGAACACGTTCTTGGTCTGGCCGATGCGGTGGGCGCGGTCGGTGGCCTGGTTTTCCACTGCCGGATTCCACCACGGGTCGTAGTGGATGACGGTGTCGGCCGCGGTCAGGTTGAGGCCGACGCCGCCCGCCTTGAGGCTGATCAGAAACACCGGCACGTCGCCTTCCTGAAACGCGCGAATGACCGATTCGCGGTCGGTGGTGTCGCCGGTGAGGATGACGTACTTGATCTTGCGTGCGACCAGCTCGGGTTCGATCAGCGCGAGCATTGAAGTGAACTGCGAGAACAGCAGCACCTTGCGGCCCTCGTCGAGCAGCTCGGGCAGCATGTCCATCAGCAGGTCGAGCTTGGCGCGTTCCTTGACCGATTTTGCCCCCGCGCTTTTCAGCAGGCGCGGGTCGCAGCACACCTGACGCAGTTTCAGCAGCGCGTCCAGAATCACGATCTGGCTGCGTGCAAAGCCCTTTTGCGCGATGGCTTCCAGCACTTTGGTGTCCATCGCGCTGCGCACGGTCTCGTACAGATCACGCTGGCCGCCGACGATTTCGGCGCTGCGCACGATGATGGTTTTGGGCGGCAGTTCTTTCGCCACGTCTTCCTTGCGCCGCCGCAGGATGAAGGGCGCGACGCGGCGCGACAGGATCCCGGCGCGGATCGCGTCGCCGTGTTTTTCGATCGGCGTGCGGAAGGTGCGGGCAAACTGTTTGCTGTCGCCCAAAAAACCCGGCAGCAGAAAATCGAACTGCGCCCACAGTTCGCCCAGATGGTTTTCCATCGGCGTGCCGGTGATGCACAGGCGATGCCGGGTGTCGATGTCGCGCACGATTTTGGCGGCGCGGCTGCCGGCGTTTTTCACCGTTTGCGCTTCGTCCAGAATCAGCACATGCCATTGCAGTTTGGCCAGCGTGTCGTGGTCGCGCCACAACAGCGGATAGGTGGTGAGCACGACATCGTGTTCGGGGATGCCAGCAAAGCGTTCGGCGCGATCCTTGCCGTGCAGCGACAACACGCGCAAATCCGGCGCAAAGCGTTCGGCCTCGCGTTTCCAGTTGAAGATCAGCGAGGTCGGCAATACCACCAGCGCCGGGCGGTCGAGCCGTCCGGCTTCTTTTTCCAGCAGCAGATGCGCCAGCGCCTGCGCGGTTTTGCCCAGGCCCATGTCGTCGGCGAGGATGCCGGAGAGATTTTGTTCGCGCAGATACTGCAGCCACGCCAGGCCTTCGCGCTGATAGGGGCGCAGTTCCAGTTGCAGCCCCTTGGGCGGTTCGATCGCCTGGATGCCGCCGCCGTGCTGCAACTGTCGGGCCAGCGCAATGACCGCAGCCTCGCCCTTGAACTGCCAGCTTTTTTGTTGCGCCAGCTCGGCCAAGCGCGGCGCATCCAGCCGCGAGACGCGCAACTCGCCGTCGGGCCGGGCATCGAACAGGTCGATCAGCGTGCGCGCCAGCGGCTTGATGCGACCGGCCGGGGCGAGGAAACGCGCGCCCTCGGGGGTGAGCAGGGTGACAGCCTCGCCATCGGGCAGGGTGTTCAGCTGGGCGGCGTCGAGCCAGCGCGGATCGCGGCGAAACAGATCATGCAGCAGGGGCGCCAGCGGCAGGCGCTGGCCCTCCAGCACCACGCCCAGGTCAAACGCCAGCCAGTCGTTGCCGCGCTCGGCAAATTCGGCCTCCCAGGCGTCGACCTCCAGCACGTGATGGCGGAAGTCGGCCGGCAGGTGCAGCACCCAGCCGTCGTTTTGCAGCGCGATGCGTTCGCCCGCCATGAAAATCGGCCAGTGCGCTTCGCTCGCCAGGCCGAACGCGTGCGGCGGCAGCTTGCTGCCATAGCTGATCGTGCGTGAGGGAACCGGCTTGAAGCCCGCCCGTTCGAGCTGTTTGAGGCAGGCCGCTTCGCGCTTGAAGTCGCGCTTGATCCGCACCGCCTCGCCCTGTTTGCTGGTGACGAATCCATTTTTATCGTTCGGCAACACGCTGAATTCGGCATAGCGAAACGCCAGCGTGGCGAAGTCGAACAGGTTGCTGCGATAGCCGCCCGGATAGTCGCGGTAAGGCCGCATGCCGAATGCGTCCAGCGAATCCAGCGTGAGGTGCGGCACCGGCGGCCCGTCGATGCAGCGCAGCTCGGTTGCGGCACTCAGACGCGGCAAGCTGGGCGCCAGTTCGGCCAGCGCGCTGGCTACCACCGGCACATCCAGCGCGGACAGCGGCGGCAGGTCGAGCAGGCGGGCAATCTGGCTCGCGCTGTGCGGCGAGTCGAGCACGCCGATTTCGCCGGATTCGCCATCGACGTACCACAGTTGCCTGAGACAGAGCGTGCGGGTGGCGGGCGGCTCGGCACCGAGGTGGGCGCGGATGCGCTGCTGCGCGTCGGTTTGCCAATTCAACAACGCGGCACGCGGATTGCCCGGCCGCAGCGGAACCGGGTTCGCCGCGTCGTAACACAAACGCCCGCTCGCCAGCATCCGTAGCAACGCCGTTTCGCCCTTGTCGCCCTTGAGGGTCAGGCTGGGAAGGTAAGCGTGCTTGTCGCGCATCGCCCACAGCAGCGGCAAAATCGTCATGTCCTCATCGTTGACGAAGCTCGGCGGATTGGTGAGCGCGCGCTCGACGTTCATCCACTCGTCGCCGTTCGCCAGTTGCTCCCGGTTGCCGCCCCGCGCCTTGATGAACTGCACGCGCAAGCCCCAAGGCGCCTGCGGCGTCAGGCAATAAAACAACTGCTCGGGTTTGACGGCGGGCTTCTTCGGCTTGGCCGTGATCGCCTCGGCACGGCGAAATCCCTCCAGCCAGTCGAGCACCGCCGGGTTGAGTTTTTCAGGCTGTTTTTTTTGCGCCAGCCAGGCCAGCAAGGTCGCCGCCGCGTGCTTGCAGGAATGGCCAACCGGACAGGTGCAGTCAGGCGTGATCGCGACGTCGCCAGCCCTATCCAGCGCACATTCGATCTCGACGCGATAGGGTTTGGGCGCGGTGCCCAGCACGTAAGCCTGGATCACGCCGTTGCTGGCTTCCAGCCGCGTAATGTAATGCAAATAGGGACGCGCTTTTTTCAGCGTATCCGCGTCAAACCAGCGCAGCACGTCGGCTTCGGTGAAATCGGGAAGGGTCATGGTGGTTGCGGGAAGGGAGTGGGCGGATTTTACGCGCTGCCCACCAGCGGCCGGATGCCGGGCAGGCGCGCAAAGCTGTCGCGCTTCACGGTGTCGATGAAATCAGCCACGAACGCTCGCGCGGCGTCGCCAGCGCGTACCGCAATGTGCAGTTCCGCCCACAGGCCATGCTTGCCGATAGGGCGCGCGGCAACGTAGCCGCGTTCGAGATAGGGCGCGACCGCCCACGCGGGCAGGGCGGCGAGCCCGCGGCGGCTGGCGACTAGTTGCAGGATGGCGACGGTGAGCTGCGCTTCGCGGCGCGGCGGTTTGATCCCGGCAGGCGCCAGCACGCGGCGGATCAGGTCGAGGCGGTCTTCCGGCACCGGGTAGGTGATCAGCGTGTGCGCTGCGAAATCGGCAGGCAGCAGCCATTTTTTGGCGGTCAGCGGGTGGTCCGGCGGCAGCAGCGCCAGCATTTCAAATCCAAACAGCGGCGCATAGACGATGCCGGGGCGCGGCGCGGTGTCGGAGGTGATGACCAGATCGGCCCGCTGATCGAGCAGCAATCCAATCGGGTCGGCCTGAAATCCGCCCAGCAGATCGAGCTCGACCCCCGGCCAGACATCGCGATAACGGTCCATCGCAGGCATCAGCCAGTCGTAGCAGGTGTGGCATTCCACCGCGATGCGCAGTTCGCCTGCATCGCCATCCTTGAGCTTGGCCAGGTCGCGCAGGGCGGCGTCTACTTGCGGCAGCGCGCTGTGTGCCAGCGCCAGCAGGCGGCGCCCGGCGGCGGTGAGGCCGAGCGGGCGCGCGGTGCGCTCGACCAGCGCCAACCCGAGCGCGTCTTCCAGCGCTTTCAGTTGATGCGACACGGCCGATTGTGTGAGGTGCAGGCGCTCGGCGGCGGCCGTCAATCCCCCAGCCTCGCTGACCGCCTGAAGCAAGCGCAGGTGACGCAGTTCGATATGAGATGAATTCATGATTTTGATGAAAACTATTCGTTTGTTTCATGTTACGCGTGCCCGCATCATGCCGTCCATCACCACATTGAGGAGCACAACATGGCACAGGCACACGTATTGGGGGTTCCGCGCATCGGCCCGAACCGCGAACTTAAATTTGCGCAGGAAGCCTTCTGGCGCGGCGACATCGACGAGGCCGCGCTGCAGACCGTGGCGAGCGGCATTCGGCAGGCCAACTGGCAGCGGCAACACACTGCAGGGCTGGATTTCGTCACCGTGGGCGACTTTGCGTTTTACGACCCGATGCTCAACCACGTCGCCTTGCTGGGCTGCGCGCCCAGGCGCTTCGGCTTTGGCGAGTCGATTGGCTTGTCCGAGTATTTCCAGCTGGCGCGCGGCAACACGGCGTGTCACGCAATGGAAATGACCAAATGGTTCGACACCAACTATCACTATCTCGTGCCCGAACTGAAAGCCGACTCGCAGTTTTCCCTCGGCGTGGAATGGCTGTTCGACGAAGTGATTGAAGCGCAAACGGCTGGGTTCAAGCCGAAGCCGGTGCTGATCGGTCCGCTGACGTTCTTGTATCTGGCGAAGGAAAAATCCGCCGGCTTCAATCGACTCGACCTTCTGGACAAGCTGTTGCCGGTGTACGCGAAAATTCTGGGACGGCTGCAGGCAATGGGGGTGGAATGGGTGCAGATCGACGAGCCGATCCTGGCGCTGGATTTGTCGGCCGAGTGGCGCAGCGCGTTCGAGCGGGCGTATCACGCATTGAACAGTGCCGGATTGAAGCTGTTGCTGGCCAGCTATTTCGGGCCGCTGCGCGAAAACCTGCTGGTGGCCTTGAAGCTGCCGGTGGCCGGCGTGCACGTCGATTGCGTGCGCGGTGCCGACGAGCTGGCGCAGGTGATCGACTGGCTACCGGCCACCCGGGTGCTGTCGGTCGGGGTGATCGACGGCCGCAATATCTGGAAAACCGATCTGGCCGCCGTGCTGGATCGTTTCGACGGCCTGCACCAGCGACTCGGCGACCGTCTGTGGCTGGCGCCGTCGTGCTCGCTGCAGCATGTGCCGGTGAGCCTGGCGAACGAGTCCCGTCTCGATCCCGAACTGAAGAACTGGCTGGCGTATGCCGACGAAAAACTCGTCGAACTGAGCACGCTCAAAACCGCGTTCAACACCGGGCGCCAGACCGTAGCCGTCGAACTGGCCGCCAACGCCGCCGCGCTGGGGGCACGGCGCAGCTCGACGCGGGTGCATGATGGCGCCGTGGCGGCCCGTCTACAGGCGCTCACGGCGCGACACGATGCGCGCAGCAGCGGCTTTGCGCTGCGTCAGGCCGCACAACGTGCGCGCTTCAAGCTGCCTGCGTTTCCCACCACCACCATCGGCTCGTTCCCGCAGACCGTGAACATTCGCAGCGCGCGCGCCCGCTTCAAGCTGGGCGACCTCAGCGAGGCGGACTACACCGCCGCGATGCAGCAGGCGATCCGCCACGCGGTCGAAACCCAGGACGCGCTGGGCATCGACGTGCTGGTGCATGGCGAAGCCGAGCGCAACGACATGGTCGAATACTTTGGCGAGCAGCTGGCCGGGTTCGCGTTTTCGCAGCACGGCTGGGTGCAGAGCTACGGCAGCCGCTGCGTCAAGCCGCCGATCATTTATGGCGACGTCTCGCGGCCGCACGCGATGACGGTGAGCTGGACGCGCTACGCGCAATCGCTGACCGCCAAGCCGATGAAAGGCATGCTGACCGGTCCGGTCACCCTCCTGCAATGGTCGTTCGTGCGTGATGACCAGCCGCGCGAAACGACCGCGCTGCAGATCGCGCTGGCGATCCGCGACGAAGTGGTCGATCTCGAAACCGCCGGCATCGGCATCATCCAGATCGACGAACCGGCCTACCGCGAAGGCCTGCCGCTGCGGCAGGCCGACTGGGCGAATTATCTCGACTGGGCGAGCCGCGCGTTCCGTATCAGCGCCAGCGGTGTGGGAGACGCCACGCAGATTCATACCCACATGTGCTATTCGGAATTCAACGACATCCTGCCCGCGATTGCGGCGATGGATGCCGACGTCATCACCATCGAGACCAGCCGTTCCGACATGGAGCTGCTGCGCGGCTTTGGCGACTTCAATTACCCCAACGAAATCGGCCCTGGCGTGTACGACATTCACAGCCCGCGCGTGCCCGACACCGCAGCCATGACGCGGCTGCTGGAAAAGGCGGCGCAGGTGATCGACCCGGACAAACTGTGGGTCAACCCCGACTGCGGCCTGAAGACGCGCGGCTGGCCGGAAACGGAGGCGGCGCTAGCCAACATGGTGGCGGCGGCGCGCAGCTTGCGGCAGCAACAGGAGGTGGGCAGGGAGCGGTTCGAGCAGGAAACCGCTGTCTGAACGGAAACGGTGAAACCGGGTTACCCACCTCTTTAGGAATCGAGGCGGGGGCTAGTCCGGCGAAGCCCTGACGGATCATGATTCATGAAACTGTCGGTCTGCCGCATCCGACATCGCGGCTCCGAATCCCCTTCGCCCTATGAACCGTCTCCCTCGGGCGGAGGAGATGAAACGGGGGTGGGCAGGGTTTATCTGCCGTCCCTTGCCTGGGTTGAAACCCGGGCGTTCACGCACATCCTTGATCCTTGTAGGCGGACCTTTTCAAAAACTACCTGCCTGCTGTGGCACCGGCGGCTATACAGCTTGAGTTGCAACCGGATGCAAGCTGTTCATCAGTCCAGCTTGTGCCCTGTTTTGTTCCCGGCAGGTGCCCGATTGCACCAAAGTGACTCTCTTTACGATGCCGTGTTTAACCGGAAATAATGTTAAGCAATTGATCCTTAATGGGTAAATTGTTTGGCACGCTGCGTGCTTTAAAATAACCGAGCACGCAAACCGCGAGGCCAGTTTGCTCAGGCAGTCTCCTCCGACTCGCGGCCTCTTCGGAGGCCGTCTTTTTTTACGGCGGAAAAATGGATCAAACATGCGTGTACTGATAGTTGAAAACCAGCCCGACCGGCTGGCGATGCTGGTGCCCGCGCTCGAAGCGGCAGGTTGCGTGGTGATGGCCACGCTCAATTCCGCACGCAGTCTGGATTCGCAGATACAGGCGTTGCGCCCCGACGTGGTGATCATTGCGCAGGACTCGCCCGACCGCGACACGCTGGAACACATCTGCGTGGTGAACCAGGACTGCCCGCGCCCGATCGTGATGTTCACCGACGACGGCAGCACGGAGTCGATCCGCGCGGCAACGCAGGCAGGGGTCACGTCTTATGTGGTGGACGGCCTCGATCCGGCGCGGCTGCGGCCGATTCTGGATGTGGCGGTGTCGCGTTTCGAAGCGCACCAGGCATTGCACGACCAGCTGGAACAAACCCGGCTCGAACTCAGCGATCGCAAGTTGATCGATCAGGCCAAGGCGCACCTGATCAAGCAAACCGGCGCGACCGAATCCGAGGCCTATCGCGAGATGCGCAAGACCGCGATGGATCGCGGCATGAAGCTGGCAGACGTTGCGCGGCTGGTTTTGCAAAGGCCGCTTGCCTGAATGGTGCATGCCTGAGTCAAGCAGCACTGAATGGGTGCACAAACCGGCTCGCCGGACAGGCAGAATCAAGCTTGAAACACATAAATCCCAATTAATACAATGATCTGACAAGCCTGGCACAGCCATTGCTAAACCTGAACTGAACAGCTGCAATGGCGTGGCTTTCAGGATCACCGAGCAAACTTGATATCAACGGACAAAGGCGTCCGCCCGCATTGGGCGACGCCTTTTTTATTTGGAGAACACTGTGAGCGACACCAAGAAAATCGTGCTGGTCAACGAACCGGTTGTGCAGGACACGAGCAAGCGGGATTTCATGAAAAAAACGGTTGGCCTGTCCGCAGCGGCTGCGCTGATGACGCTGGTTTCGCCGGGCGTGCGCCAGGGCGCCTGGGCAGCGGGCTCCGACGCGCCGGAAAAACCCAATCTGAGTATCGGCTTCATCCCGCTGACCGACTGCGCTTCAGTGGTGATGGCTTCGGTGAAGGGCTTCGACAAGAAATACGGTCTCACCATCACGCCGTCGAAAGAGGCCTCGTGGGCCGCAGTGCGCGACAAACTGGTGAACGGTGAACTCGACGCGGCGCATGTGCTGTATGGCCTGATCTACGGCGTGCAACTCGGCATCGGCGGGCCGAAGAAAGACATGGCGGTGCTCGCCAGCATCAACCACAACGGTCAGGCCATCTCGCTGTCGAACCAGCTCAAGGCCAAGGGCGCCATCGACGGCCGCTCGCTCGCCAAGCTGGTGAAGGCCGAACCGCGTGAATATACCTTCGCCCAGACCTTCCCCACCGGTACCCACGCGATGTGGCTGTACTACTGGCTCGCCGCCTACGGCATCGATCCCTTCCGCGACGTCAAGAACATCGTGGTGCCGCCGCCGCAGATGGTCGCCAACATGCGCGTCGGCAACATGGACGGTTTCTGCGTGGGCGAACCGTGGGGGGCGCGCGCGATCCGCGACAACATCGGCTTCACCGCGGTGACCTCGCAGGAAATCTGGAAAGATCATCCGGAGAAAGTGCTGGGCACCACGGCTGCGTTTGTCGAGCAGTATCCGAACACCGCGCGCGCCATGGTGGCGGCGATTCTCGACGCGTCGAAGTACATCGACGACATGAAGAACCGCTCCGAAGTCGCCAAGGTGATTTCGGCCAAGTCCTACGTCAACACCGACTTCGACTCGATCGAAGATCGCATGCTCGGCCAGTATGACAACGGCAACGGCAAGAAGTGGAAGGATCCCGACTACATGAAGTTCTACAACAACGGCATGGTCGGTTTCCCCTACCTGTCGGACGGCATGTGGTTCCTCACCCAGCACAAGCGCTGGGGCCTGCTGAAGGATCACCCCGACTATCTGGCCGTGGCGAAGAAGGTCAACCGCATCGACATCTACAAGCAGGCCGCAGCGATGACCAAGACCCCGCTGCCTAAATCAGACATGCGCACCAGCAAGCTGATCGACGGTGTGGTGTGGGACGGTAAGAACCCGAAGGCGTATGCCGACGGCTTCAAGATTAAAGCCTGACCAAAATTAAAGCCTGACCACGATCCAAACCTCAATCAATTCAAGCCAAGGAGAGGCCATGACACCCGAAAAAATCATGCTGGTACGCAGCAGCTGGCAACAGGTTCTCCCGATCAAGGACACTGCGGCGCAGTTGTTCTATGACCAGCTGTTCGAACTCGATCCCTCGCTGCGCAGCATGTTCAAGGGCGACATGGTTGAGCAGGGCCGCAAGCTGATGACGATCATCAATACCGCCGTCAACAGCCTGGATGATCTCAGCCCGATTCTGGGCGCGGTCGAGGAGATGGGGCGTCGCCATGTCGGTTATGGCGTAACGGCAGCGCATTACGACACGGTGGGCAGCGCGCTGATCTGGACCCTGGGCAAGGGTCTTGGCGAGCAGTTCACCCCGGCGGTCAGGGATGCCTGGGTGGAAACCTACACCACGCTGGCATCCGCCATGAAACAGGCGGCTTACGCCCCGGCGTAAAAACCCGGTTGCCTGACCGGTCGATACGGGCAGGCAACCGAAGACGTCGTCAATACTCAGGAGTGCGATATGAGCGCAATCAATGCAACACCCGAAAATTTAAGTGAAATCCTGTCAGGCGATGATGTCGTCCTGGCATCCAAAGAGGCGTCGGTCGCCGTTTCCCGCGCCCGTCGTACCCCCTATTTTGAAACCGAGTCGGGCAAACGCCTGATCGAAGGCACGGTGAACCTGTTCAAGGCCGCCGTGCCGCCGCTGCTCGGCATCCTGTTTTTCGCCGCGCTGTGGGCGCTGGTTGCCAACACCAACAAATCCATCCCCGGCCCGGTTGAAACCTGGGGCGCGGCAGTGGTGCTGTTTTCCGACCCGTTCTACAACAACGGCCCCAACGACATGGGCATCGGCTGGAACATCCTCAATTCGCTGTATCGCGTCGGCCTCGGCTTTGGCGCGGCAGCGGTCATCGGGATTCCGCTCGGCTTCATGATCGGACGCTTCCAGTTCCTCAACCAGATGCTGTCGCCGATCATCAGCATCCTGCGCCCGGTGTCGCCGCTGGCCTGGTTGCCGATCGGCCTGCTGGTGCTGCAAAAAGCCGAACCGGCGTCGATCTGGGTGATCTTCATCTCCAGCATCTGGCCGATGGTGCTCAACACCGCCGCCGGCGTGCAGCGCATCCCGCAGGACTACATGAACGTCGCGCGGGTGCTCAACCTGTCGGAGTTCAAGGTGTTCACCAAGATCCTGTTTCCGGCGGTGCTGCCTTATGTGCTCACCGGCGTGCGGCTGTCGATCGGCGTCGCCTGGCTGGTGATCGTCGCGGCAGAAATGCTCACCGGCGGCGTCGGCATCGGCTTCTGGGTGTGGGACGAGTGGAACAACCTCAACGTCGCCCACATCATCATCGCCATCTTTGTCGTCGGCATCGTCGGGCTGCTGCTCGAGCAGATGCTGATGTTGATCGCAAAACGATTCTCATACGACTAGGGATCAGGGGTCGGGATTCAGGGACTGGGGAATGGGCTTCGCGCCTCATTCACTGCGCGGCCAAAGGCCGCACCTCCCCTGAATCCTGATCCCTGAATCCTGGCCCCCTAACAACTGGCTCCGCTCCCTCGAAAGGAAAAATGATGCAATCCTACGTCCAGATCGAAAACGCCTCGATGGTGTTCAGCACCAAAAAAGGCAAGTTCACCGCGCTCACCGACATCAACCTCAACGTCGATCAGGGCGAGTTCATCGCGCTGATCGGCCACTCGGGTTGCGGCAAGTCCACCCTGCTGAATCTGGTAGCGGGGCTGCTCGACGCCACCAGCGGTGTGCTGCTGCTCGCCAACAAGGAGATCAAGGGACCGGGGCCGGAACGCTCGGTGGTGTTCCAGAACCATTCCCTGCTGCCCTGGCTGACGTCGTTCGAGAACGTCTACCTCGCGGTGGAAAAAGTGTTCGGCGGCAAGGAAACCAAAGCACAACTCAAGGCGCGCACGACCGCCGCGCTGGAGCTGGTCGGCCTGACCCATGCGTCGAGCAAACTGCCCGGTGAAATCTCGGGCGGAATGAAACAGCGCGTCGGTATTGCCCGCGCACTGGCGATGGAGCCGAAAGTGCTGCTGATGGACGAGCCCTTCGGCGCGCTCGACGCACTGACCCGCGCCCACCTGCAGGACGAGCTGATGAAGATCGTCGCCGCGACGAAAAGCACGGTCATCATGGTGACGCACGACGTCGACGAAGCCGTGCTGCTGTCCGACCGCATCGTGATGATGACCAACGGCCCGGCCGCCACCATCGGCGAAATTCTCAGCGTCGATCTGCCGCGTCCGCGCGAACGTCTGGCGCTGGCGCACGACCCTGCCTATCACGCGCTGCGCAGCCAGGTGCTGGAATTCCTCTACAGCCGGCAGATGCGGCCCAAGGAGGCCGCCTGATCCCACGTTCATGACCCCCGGCCCCGGTTCACACTGGAAACAGTATCGTGGCGACCCGGCCATTCGTGGCGGGTTGTTCGAGCAGTGTCGGGTGCGTTCGGCAATGGACGACCAGTTCAACGAGACGTTTGCCCAGGTCGAACGGCTGATGTGCAGTCACGGCGTGTTTCACGCCAAGCTGCATTTTTCCAGCAGCCGCGCCACGCTCTGGCTGTACAGCGATCCCCACCGCTACCGGGTGCTGTCGGTGGACGAGTTGCTGAACGCCACGCCCTGCCACGATTGCCCGTCGACGCATTACCCGCTCGACGCTGTCGTCGACTCGCAGCACATCCGCCCGATTCTGGAAATGTTCCGCACCCTGCGTTTTTCCGATGAACAACTTTACCTGCGCTCGGGCTCGCTCAATCTCATCAACGGCATGGTTGGGCTGAATTTTTCTTGCGACGGCAGCCACTACCTGCCCGCCGAAGAGTTTCTGGCATCGCCGCTGGCGCGCTGGTTCAGCCCGTAACGCGCAGCGATGGCAATGTGCTGCCCCTGCATCCTCAGGCGGGTCGAGCGCCTTGGATGAACAGGGGGCGTTCAGCCATCCGGGCACGTGCGCGGCGCCATTGCGCTTGAGCCCGACGCCGAAAACAGGCACGATGAAGCCCGTCTGAACGAATCATTCCACGCCATGACTTATTGCGTCGCCATCAAGACGGACAGCGGACTGGTTTTTGCCTCCGACTCGCTTACCAACGCCGGCATCGACAATGTCAGCACCTATTCCAAAATGCACACCTTTGTCGAGCCGGGCGAGCGCATGTTCGTGCTGCTGGCGGCGGGCAACCTCGCCACCACCCAGAGCGTCGTCAAGCGTCTGCGTGACGATTGCCGGCTCGGCAACCCCATCTGTCTGTCCAATGTCTATTCGATCAGCGACGCGGTCGAATACATCGGCACCGTTTCCACCGAAGTCCAGCGCACGCAGGCGGCGCGCGACGCCAACACCAATTTCGACGCCACGTTCATCTTTGGCGGCCAGATCGCCGGCCAGGCGCCCGAAACCTACATGGTCTATCCGCAGGGCAACCACATTCACGAATCGGCCGCGCATCCGTTCCTGCAGATCGGTGAAACCAAATACGGCAAGCCGATTCTCGACCGCGTGATCCGCCACGACACGCCGCTGGAGCAGGCTGCACGCTGCGCGCTGGTGTCGATCAACTCGACCATCCGCTCCAACCTCACCGTCGGCCCGCCGGTCGAACTGCTGATCTACAGTGCAGACACATTCAATGGCGGCCGCCGCCTGAGCCTTTCGGAAGACCATCCCTACTATCGTTCGCTGGCCAGTGCCTGGAACGAAGGCCTGCGCCAGGCGCTCAACAACCTGCCACCGTTCGAATGGGAAAGCCAGCCGCAGCCGCTGCAGGTGGTGGCAGCCAGTGGTAGTGGGCAGATGCAGGGGTGAGGGGTGGGGAGCGGTAAGCCGCCTGGCCTGACTGCCAGCGCGGGTTTCTTTGCTAGGGGAAAACAGTCATTCAGCGATTCCCCAAACATCATGTTGATCTCTTTACACGGTCTCGTTTAAACCCTGCCTCAAGGGTCGGGCAAGAAAAGACAGTTGAGGATTGTTTTCGCTATGGCCGGTCCTCGGCCTGAGCAGCCCGTCAGGCTGACCGTTCCATGTGTCCGGTGTTCGGCGCTTACCGGTCAGCTCCATTCAACGTCTGACATAACCGGCGCTGCGCGGCTTCATCGCGCAGCGTCCGTGTTGATGGATGAGTTATGCCGATAGCGCACCACGTGCATCCTAGATCGTCAGCGCGCCGTCATTTCTTGGGCGATGTCTCCGTTGGCTTTGCGCATGTGACTCTTGCCAGGAAATGGGGTACGAGCGTCGTGTTTGCCGTGTCGTGAAGCCGCGACTTGATTACAGCGAGAGCTTCGATGATCTTCTGGATTGAGCCTTCGGAAAAGTCTGCGCTGAAGGGCATGGAAAGCGTGACGTCTGAATTGTCCAAGCCGACTGTTTCAGCTGTAATTCGTCCATAGGCGGTCTTAGCCTTTGCGCTGGCAGCCAAGCCGATGAGACTGCCATCGAACGAGCTTTCAGAGGTCCACAGGTCAATCTTTAATCGCAATCCGGCACCGACGCGCCCATATCCGTAGAAATTGTTACTCGCATCCACGATAGGTTCGGTACGAGACTTCATGAAGTCCATTACTATCTTACGGTGGTTCAGGTCAGTCTTGAACCAGTACACTTGCCCTCCGCCCTCGACCTCCTCGCTCGACACGTCCATGGACAGATTTGGGAGCAACTTGTTAATTTCAGCCGTGGTGGTCGGAAAGGCTTCTCGCGTCACAGTCGGGGTGTTACTGACCAACTTTACGGTCGTATAGTCGTTCGCCTGAAATGCCGGCACGGGGATATATCTGAGGTCTCCATCGCATCTCATTAATTCTGTGAGTGCTTTTCCTTGCTCTGCTCCGTCTCCAGGCAGGGCGATGACGGTACTTAACGGTGCAGAGCTCGCAGGTAATGTTGAACAGGCACTGAGTATTAATGGGAGAACTGCAGAAACGATTCCGGACCAGGGTCGCATGTGAGACTCCTTTAATGTTGGTTGTAGAAAGGATTACGAGGGTAGCAAAAGTCGGCGCTGGCGGGACGGCGACCTTAAGGGCATAACGTTTGAGCTCAGCCGCCTGCGGAGGCTGGCAAAGCCAGCCGTAGCAGGTCGGCTGCAGCGAAGGGTAGGTATCAGCCACTGGGCGCAGGCGGGTAAAAGGCAGCGCACTCTCGGCCTAGTGGTCCATCCGCGAAGGTATTGCCGGAACAGCAATCAAGCCCGTCTCTGCCAACAAGCGTTCCGTCACGACACGCCCCGGGAAGCAGCTTCTTCCAAGTTGTTCCCTTAGAGTTGGGGCCACCTTTACCGAATCTTTCGTATGCACAACGAAGCGTTCGCTGCTCGCGTTTGGGGCGCGCTGCGTTGTACGTAGCTTGACCTTCCTTGATGCACTGATCGTAGTTGACGCGATCAGCTCTTCTTGCATTCGTTGCAGCCTCAATCAGAGCGGCGCACTCCTTTACATTAGGAGTTGCGATGCAATTGGTGCGGCCCGCAAGCTCAGCCGCTGCTTTCTTCAAGGCTTTACACTTTGCGGCAAGTGATGGCTGGCTGGGGTTTCCTTCGCACGCCTGCGAGTAGAAGGCGGGCGTGAAGTCGAAGGTCATCGGAGAGGGGCCGCCACCGCGATAGATTGCCTCAAGACACTGCCTCCCTCCAGATTGAAGGCAGAGTCGGCAGACGACACCCGGCGTGCACTTCGTGAAAGAACCCTGTGTGGACTTGGGGTCATGAGCAAACTCTGTCCCGTTTAGGGTGTGATGAAACACCACATGAGCATCGCAATTAGCCGGGCACGAGAGTCCATCGTCGTAGATGGTCAGGCGGACATCGGCAGCGAATGCACTCTGAACGCCTGCAAGAAGTATTACGGAAATGAGGTGGCGTAGGTAACGCATGTTCTGATACCTAACGTCGCCCATAAGCCGCGCGAACGAAGCGCAGCGAAGAGAGTGTCGGCTTGATGGGTTTGTTAGCCATTGGTAATACTGAGCAAGACCAAATCGTTATCTTTCTTCGTTAGAAATATCCGCAAGCCATGATGGCGAATGACATAAATTTCTTCCGAGGTGTCTGGTACACGATGAATGTTTGGATTGCTCTCGATACCTTGCACGGAAATCGACTCAAGTAGCGCCACCAGCTCGCTAAGAGAAACTTGTTTTCCCACATCTCTCGACTCAAATCGGTCTTGAAAGTGTTTGGTTAGGAGAATGCTCATTTGGTCTTAACCTCCAAATTCTTCAGGACCGTCTTGGCATCGACCAACGATGCTTTCTCAGGATCAGATCTTACGAGTGCAGCCAAACCCTCCAATTTCGTCTTTCGAATGTGTGCGATGCAATGCTGATCATCTGCGTATCGTAGGAGGTTTTCATCGTGATTAAGAAATACGAGATGGACGCCTAACCAGCAAGCCGCACTGCCCAATAACCACCAGAAAGAGGAAACCTTTGTGGCAAGAGACCAATCAAGGGTTCCATTTGGGGTGACCTGTGTAGCAAAGATGCTGGACAGGACACCAATCGCAATTGTCAGGAGCAGTGTGATCGCAAGGCGCAAACGCGGCGATCCAGCTATTTGTTTCACTTAGGTCGCTACCTTCATTATTGATATGGCTAACAGTTATTCAACAGACCCATGGGTCCGGACATTAATTAATATAGAGATGGCTGTCATGGCGGCTTATCTTGATGATTATTATCGGTCTTTTTAGTGATCGGTCTCTATATTACGTTATGAAAAAGGAGACGAAGCGGAAGAAATCTTAATGCAAGCATTCTGGAATTGATATACAACTTTAATATTAGTTGGGGGTCCCGTATGGCCGGACGGCCCATCTTAAATTATGAAACGGACAACTGCTCTTGCTGACTAAACGGAAGGAGGAGCTGGCCTGACCGACCGCTCAGGGTCGTGAGTGTGAGTTCGCTGTCTTGAAAAGCTGCCGTTCAACGTGATTCACGGTCAAGTGGCCGGTAACCGACATATTACCGACCGAGACTGTCTAGCACGCGAATGGCCGTTGAGGCCGAGTACCGGACAGACGAAGCAGTCAGCCTGGCAGACAGAATCGGGTCGAAAGCTGTAACTGGCGCGAACAGAATGCCTGTCCTGACAAGCGCTGTATGTCAGATGGACGAATCGAACTTGCAGTCACGTCGTTTCTATTCTCCGCTCGCCATCTGACCCGCCCCTTGCTTGTAACAGACAGTCCGCTTACTGACTGTCACCATACGCATCCACGATGCTGAACGCACCAGGGTGAGCCGGGCCGGGCTCACTCACTTCCCGGTTTTCGCCGCCCGCGCCAGCAACAAAGCCCGCTCCCGCGCGTTCTGCGCCAACTGCGCCGCGCGCGCGAATTCGGCGCGCGCTTCTTCGATGCGATCCAGCTTGGCCAGCAGATCGCCGCGCACCGCCGGCAGCAGGTGATAGGTCTTGAGCGCCGGTTCGGTCGCGAGCGCCTCGACCAGTTCCAGCCCGGCGGCTGGGCCGTGCGCCATGCCGACGGCGACGGCGCGATTGAGCGCCACCACCGGCGAGGGCGCGACCTGCGCCAGCGCGTCGTAGAGCGCGGCGATGCGCGACCAGTCGGTGTCGGCGGCAACGGCGGCCCGGGCGTGACAGGCGGCGATGGCGGCCTGCAGGGTGTAGGGCCCGAACGGGCCGGGCAAGCCCTCGGCGTGCGCCAGCGCGGTCAGCCCGCGACGGATCAGCAGGCGATCCCAACGCGTACGGTCCTGATCCATCAACAGCACCGGCTGACCCGACACATCGACGCGCGCGGCGAGTCGGGACGCCTGGATTTCCATCAGCGCGAGCAAGCCATGCACCTCGGCGACGTCTGGCAGGCGGCTGGCGAGCACGCGGCCCAGACGCTGTGCTTCCTCGCACAGCGCGGGACGCATCCAGTCGTCGCCCGCCGTGGCGGCATAGCCTTCGTTGAAAATCAGGTAGAGCACTTCCAGCACCGACGGCAGCCGCGCAGTCAGTTCTGCGCCGCGCGGCGTCTCGAAGGGCACGCGCGCTTCGGCCAGCGTGCGTTTGGCGCGCACGATGCGCTGCGCGAGGGTGGCGGCGGGTTTGAGATAGGCGCGCGCGATTTCCTCCACCGACAGGCCGCCGACTACTTTCAGGGTCAGGGCCGCGCGTGCCTCGGGCGATAGCAGCGGATGGCAGGCGGTGAAAACGAGCGCGAGCAGGTCGTCGCCGATGTCGTCGTCGAGCGCGGCATCCACCGCTTCGGCGAAATCGGCTGCGCGGATGGCGTGTTGCGTGTCGAGTTCGACCGCGAGTTCGCCGTGTTTGGGCGCGGCCTGCGTGCGATGGCGCAGCACGTCGAGCGCGCGCCGCTTGGCGGCGGTGGTCAGCCAGGCCGCGGGATTGTCCGGCACGCCTTGCGCCGGCCAGTGCTCCAGCGCCGCGACCAGCGCATCCTGCGCACACTCTTCCGCCAGCGCCAGGTCGCGCGTGAGCCGGGCGACGGCGGCGACGACTCTGGCCGACTCGATATGCCAGATCGCGGCGAGCGTGTCGGCGACCGCCGTCATGCCGCCAGGCTCACCATCGGCTTGAAGCCGCCCCAGAACATGCGCTGGCCATCGAACGGCAGAGTCGTTGGATCGGCGTGTTCCATGAAGGCGAGCCGCGGATCGGCTATCACTTTGGCGTTCACGCGGTCGCGATCCTTGCGCGACTTGAAGACGATCCACGAGAACACCACGGTCTCGTCGGCTTTCAGTTTTACCGCCTGCGGAAACGAAGTGTGCTTGCCCGGTTGCACGTCGTCGGCGACGCATTCGCGGACTTCGAGCGCGCCGTGCTCGATCCAGATCTTGCCGGCCTTGCGCGCGAGGCGGCGGTATTCAGCAAGCTTCGCCAGCGGAACCGGCAGCACGTAAGCATCGACGTAGGGCATGTCAGTCTCCTTGTGCGGGATTCATCTGAAACACCTCCCAGACGTGTCCGTCCGGGTCCTGGAAGCCGTGCTGGTACATGAAACCGTGATCCTGCGGCGCGTTGTAGGTGTTGCCGCCGGCGGCCACCGCCTCGCGCACCATCTCGTCTACCGCATCCCGGCTGTCGAGCGGCAAGGCCAGTATCACTTCGGTTGCCGCACGTGCGTCGGCGGGCGGATGCGGGGCAAAGCCGGCGAAGCGTTCGCGCATCATCAGCATGGCGAAGATGTTCTCGCCGACGATCATGCAGGTGGCGGTGTCGTCGGTGAAATTCGGGTTGAAGGTGAAGCCGAGGCGGGTGAAGAAGGCGATGGACGCCTTGAGGTCGGCGACGGGCAGATTGACGAATATTTGTTTGACCATCATGTTCAGTCTCCTTTTTCGGCCTGTGTCTTGAGTGCGGCGAGGCCGGTTTCGAAATCACGCCCGATCATTTCGTCCATGTTCACGAACAGCCCCATGAGCTTGAACATGAAGGGGCTCGCGCCGGTCATCGTCCAGCCGACGCGTGTGCTGCCGGCGACCGGTTCGAGCGCGAACACGGCTTCGTTGTGCGCTTCGAAGGGCACGGCGAAATCGAGCTTGAAGCGGACTTTTGACGGCGGCGTCGATTCGACAATTTCCATGCGTCCTTCGCCGACCTCCTTGTTGCCCTTCCAGGCGTAGGCCGCGCCGATGCCGGACGCGGGGCCGGCATACGTGCGCTGCATGGCCGGGTCCTTGCGCTCGTAGGGCGACCAGGCGCGCCAGTTCTGCAGGGTGTCGATCAGCGGGAAAATTTTCTCCGCCGGCGCGGCAACGACCACGCTGCGTTCGACGCGGAAGTCGTCGGGTCGGGTCGCGGCGTAGATCAGCACCAGCACGATCAGGGCGACGAGACCGATGAGGATGGTTTTCAGCACGGGGATTTCCTTGTCGATTGGCTTTCAGGACTCGCGGGGGTGTCAATTACCCAAACCCAGCGCGCGCGTCGGCGCATCGTCCGCGATCGGCCGCACTTCCACGCAGCCGCGCTGCGCACCAGGGATGCGGGCGGCGATTGCGAGCGCCGTGTCCATGTCCGGCGTTTCGATCAGGTAGTAGCCGCCGAGCATTTCCCGCGTTTCGGCGAAGGGTCCGTCGGTGACGTGCGCCTGCCCATCGCGCACGCGCACGGTTTTCGCCGTGCCGGGCGGGGTCAGGCGGTTGCCGGAAACGAAATGGCCCTCACGCTTGATCGCCTCGGTGAACGCGGCGTACTCGGCGAAATGCCCCGCCGCGTCGGCGGGCTCGAGGTGTTCCATCATCTGTTCGGCGCAAATCAGGCAAATGAATTTCATGGCTGCGTCCTCAAGCTTTTGCCGCGCGTTCGAGCGTGGCGATGTCGATTTTTTTCATCCGCATGGATGTCTCCTGCGTTGCCCGGGACAGTCCGGGTTCATTTTCACGACGTACGGAAACAGGCGAATTCGACAGTGAGCGAAGAATTCTCTGTGTGTTGCATCGTTCTGGCGCTTCAGCCGCCTGCGATGGCGCCGACGATGACCAGCGGCTCGCGTCCGGCGGCGACTTCATCCGGCAGCAGCGCATCGGGGGCGAGATTCGACTGATCCTCCTGGCAGGCGTAGAAGCGCACCAGCGGACGCCGCCGGCCGGTGGCGCGGTCGCGCACGGCGCCGGTGAGCATGGGGTAGGCCGCTTCGAGCGCGTCGAGCACGGCGGCGAGCGTGACTGGGCCGGCCAGATCGAGCTCGACCTCGGTGGTGCTGCAGCGCGCCAGCGTGTACAGGTGATACGGCAGCACGACGCGGACGGTGTGCCTGTCGAGATCGGCAGCCATGTCAGGGCAGCGTCTGCACGCTGACCGAGAGCACGGCCGGCAGGTCGCGCACGATCGTCTGCCAGTGGTCGCCCGCGTCCGGCGAGACGTAGACCTGACCGCCGGTGGTGCCGAAGTACACGCCGCAGGGATCGAGTGCGTCCACCGCCATCGCGTCGCGCAGCACGTTCACGTAGCAATGCTGCTGCGGCAGGCCGTCGGTCAGCGCATCCCAGGCGTTGCCGCCCGCCCGGCTGCGATAGACGCGCAGCTTGCCCTCGGGCGGGTAATGCTCCGAATCACTCTGGATCGGCACCACGTAGACGGTGTCGGGCTCGTGCGCATGCACCGCCATCGCGAAACCGAAATCGCTGGGCAGGTTGCCGCTGACTTCGAACCACGAATCGCCGGCATCGTCGCTGCGCATCACGTCCCAGTGCTTTTGCATGAACAGCGTCTCCGGCCGCGCCGGATGCATCGCGATGCGGTGCACGCAGTGGCCGACTTCGGCCTCGGGGTCGGGGATGTATTGCGAATGCAGGCCGCGGTTGATGGGGCGCCACGACGCGCCGCCGTCGTCGCTGCGGAAGGCGCCGGCCGCCGAGATCGCCACAACCATCCGCGCCGGGTTCGCCGGATCGAGCAGGATGGTGTGCAGGCACATGCCGCCGGCGCCCGGCATCCATTTCGCGCCCTGCTGTTCGCGCAGGGCGGGCAGTTCCTGCCAGGTCATCCCGCCGTCGGTGGAGCAGAACAGCGCGGCGTCCTCGACGCCGGCGTAGACCGTGTCCGGGTCGGTCGGCGAAGGTTCCAGGTGCCACACGCGCTTGAACGCCCACGGTTTCGGCGTGCCGTCGTAATGCAGATGCGTGCCCGGGTCGCCGGCGTAGCGAAAATCGTTGCCGACCGGATTCCAGGTCGCGCCGCCGTCGTCGGAGCGCTGGATCACCTGGCCGAACCAGCTGCTGGTCTGCGAGGCATAGAGCCGGTCGGGGTTCGCCGGCGAACCGGCGATATGAAAGATTTCCCAGCCGCCGAAATGCGGCCCGCTTACCTGCCAGTCGCGGCGAGCGGCGTCGGAGGTGAGGATGAACGCGCCCTTGCGCGTTCCCACCAGGATACGGATACGGGGCATCTTGCTCTCCTTGCAGAAAAGAGTCAGCACGCCGCGACGTGGCGTGCGAAGTTGTCGAGAATCGCCTGCCAGCCTGCGCGCTGGTATTCGATCGGGAACGTGGTTTCGGGATCGAAGGAAACGCGCACCCGCACGCCGTCGGCCGTCTCGTCGAACTCGACCTGCCCGGTGCGGTCGCCGAAGGCGTATTCGATCAGGCGCTGCGGCACGATGCGGGTGTAGGTGCCGGCAAAATCGAAGCCCTGGCTGCCGTCCCTGGCTTCCATGCGCGAAGAAAAGGCGCCGCCTTCGCGCAGATCCACGCTGGCAGCGGTGGTATGCCAGTCGTCCGATGCGGCGTTCCACTGCACGATGTCCGCAGGGGTGGTGTAGGCGCGCCAGACGGTCTCGATGGGCGCGGCGACGGTGGTTTCGACGGTCACTTTCATGAAGGATTCCTTAAGGATAATGGCGCTTCGTCCGCTGGAGCGCCTTGTTGGGTGTATACGCCACCATGCCGCTAGTCTGCCGCCGGGGGCGAACTGAGACTCTTGCTATAGAAGCCTGATTGATCAAAGCAGCAGACGCGCTTCTTGCCTGAAGAAAGCATGTCACAGGCGCCTTCTACCCGACTTTTTCGGGTCTTGGCTTGCTTGGCAGACTCAACCCAGTGTATCCAGTCAAGGCGTGCGATGGTCGTGGTGTCATTCCAAGCAGCCTTGGCTGCCGGACACGCCGCAAGCGCTTCCTGTAGGTCATCGGGCGGCAGCGGCTCCGGTTCCGGATCGGCCGGCGCAATTTGAATGGTAACCACCTCACCGATACTCGCATGGGCGGCCTCGCGCAGTTCCCGACTCACCCTGAGCCAATGGCTTAACTGGCCGTCCGGCTCAAGCGTCGCTTGAAAAGGGTGTCCGTTTAGGGTGCCTTCCACGGAGGTTCTACCGCGCCTTGGCAACGTGTCACTTGCGGTTTTCGGTAGAACCAGAAAGGCCCATGAGTCGTCCTTACCGGGCTTCGCCGGACGAAGTAGCTTTGTCTTGAATGTAGACGCATCTGCTCTTGTCATTTCAGGATTCCTTAGACACCCAACGCGCCGCTTGAACGCCAGAAATCTCAGCCATGGCGCGCTGCCTCGATCGTGGCGATATCAATCTTTCGCATCGTCATCATCGAATCAAACGCGCGCCGGGCTTCGTCGCCGCCGGCGGCCATCGCCTCGCTCAGCGCGCGCGGCGTGATCTGCCAGTTCACGCCCCAGCGGTCCTTGCACCAGCCGCATTCGCTTTCCTTGCCGCCGTTGCCGACGATGGCGTTCCAGTAACGGTCGGTTTCTTCCTGCGAGTCGGTGGCGACCTGGAACGAAAACGCCTCGGTGTGCGGGAACGCCGGGCCGCCGTTGAGCCCGAGGCAGGGGATGCCGAGCACGGTGAAGCGCACGGTGAGCACCTGTCCGGCTTTGCCGCCCGGGTAATCCGCCGGGGCATGCCAGATCTCATCCAGCGACGAATCGGGGAAGGTCGCGGCGTAAAAACGCGCGGCGGCTTCCGCCTCACTGTCGTACCAGAGGCAAAGGGTGTTCTTTGGGATCGGATTCATTGCAGGACTCCTTTCATTTGACATAGCACGGCGCGCACTCGCGCACCTCGACGGTGGCGAAGCGCGCGGCGGGACAGGCCTTTGCGATTTGCACGGCCTCGTCGCGGCTGGCGCACTCAATCAGGAAGAAGCCGCCGACCATTTCGCGCGCCTCGGCGAAAGGGCCGTCGATCAGGTTGGTCTGCGCATCGCGCTGCTGGATGCGCACACCGTGACTGTCCGGGAGCAGCGATTCGCTTGCCAGCAACTGCCCGCGCGCGGCGAGCCCCTGGCCGAACTCGACCATTTCGGCGTAGAGCGTGCGGCCCTCGTCCTCGCTGCGGGTGTCGCGCTGGCCGCGCGGCTCGACGATCATCAGCATGAATTTCATTGCAGTGTCCTCGTTGGGGTTGGGAAGGGATTTCCACCACATGGCCTGGCTTACTGCATCGAATGCAGGCCGACGAGATTGCCCTCGGTGTCGTGGACCAGCGCGATGTGGCCGTATTCGCCGATGGGCATTTTCGCCTTGAACAGCGTGCCGCCGGCTTCGACCGCGCGCTGCGCCTCGACCGCGCAATCTGCGCAGGCGAAATACACCAGCGTGCCGCCTCCGCCCGGACGCACGCCGTCCATCTTCACCAGCGCGCCGCCCGCGCCGACGCGATCCATTTCCATGGGAAACGCCCACATTTCCAGTTCCGCCAGACTGTCCGGATTCTTCAGGCTTTCCAGCGTGACGCCCAGCATGCGCTCGTAGAAGGCGCGCGCACGCGGCATGTTCTCGACATAGATTTCAAACCAGATGACGGGGTTGTCCATGCGATGCTCCTTGTTGAGTTCGGGCTCAGGGTTCGAGATGACGGGGTTGTTCATGCGGTGCTCCTTGTCTGGTTCGGGTTCAGGGTTCGAGCGCAGAGGCAATGCCTGCACGGACACGACGCGCGAGCGGGGCGATTTTCGACGTCGCCCGAAAAATCTTATTTGCCGGCGTCGAGCATCTCGACATAGCGGCGCTGCATTTCCTCCGGCGTCACCGTTTCGATGGCATGACCAATCAGCCAGCGATGGCCGTAGGGGTCGCGCACGGCGCCCGAGCGCTCGCCGTAAAACTGGTCCTGCGCCGCGCGTTCGAGCGTCGCGCCGGCAGCCACGGCGCGGGCGATCGCGGCGTCGGCGTCGTCCACGTGCAAGTGGATCGTCACCGCTGTGCCGCCGAAGGCAGCGGGCGCGCGGATGCCGAACTCCGGGAATTCGTCGGAGAGCATGATCGTGGACGGGCCGAAGACCAGTTCGGCGTGGCCGACGCGCCCATTGGGCTCGACCAGACGGAATTTTTCGGTCGCACCGAACGCGTCGCGGTAGAACGCGATCGCGGCAGCGGCATCGCCGACGCACAGATAGGCGAAGACTTCGTGGATGTTCATGACGGGCTCCCTAGGTTGGGGGAACGCGCAGGATGCAGTCGCCGCGCGAGACGCTTCGTTTCAGGCACCGGGGCAACCCAGCTTCGATGCAGCCTGGATTTCTTCCGGGCTCACGTCGCGGATGTGCGTGGCGATGGACCACATGTGGCCGAACGGGTCGCGCACCTGGCCGTAGCGGTCGCCCCAGAACATGTCGGTGGCGGGCATCGTCAGCGTGGCGCCGGCCTCGACTGCCCGCGCCAGGGCGGCATCGACGTCTTCCACATACAGGTGCAGGACGACCGGCGTGCCGCCGAGCGCGAGCGGCGAGTTCATGCGCCATTCGGGGTTTTCGTCGACCAGCATCAGCGACGAGTCGCCGATTTTCATGATGCCGTGCATGAGTTTGCCGTCGGGACCGGGCAGGCGACCGTAGTCGACGGCACCGAAGGCGCGGACGTAGAAGTCCATCGCGGCGCTGGCGTCGCGGCAGACGATATGCGGGGTGAGGCTGTGCATGCCTTCAGGGATGGGTGAAACGGTGGCGTTCATGGCTTGGCTCCTTTGCAAGAACAATAGATGAATAACCGTACAACTCAGAAGATGTCACGCATGCGTTCGATCTCCGGCGAAGGCGCGAAGTCGTCGAGTTCGTATAAGGGCCGCACCTCGATTTCGGCCGGCTTGCCGCGCCCGGCCGGGTTGGGGAAGCGCCGCGCCCATTCCATCGCCTCCTCGCGCGATTTCACCTGGATCAGGGTGTAGCCGGCGATCAGCTCCCTGGTTGCGGCGAACGGGCCGTCGATCACGCTGCGCGTGTCGCCCTCGTAGCGGATGCGCCAGCCTTGCGAACTGGGTTTCAGGCCCGAGCCGTCGAGCAGCACGCCCGCCTTCATCAATTGCTCGTGGTAGTCGGCCATTTCGGCCAGCAATTCGGCCTCGGGCGCCGGGGTGGTTTCAGCCTCGGACTCCGGGGTGGCCTTGACGATGAGCATGTAGCGCATGATGGACTCCTGTGAAAAAGGCGGACCGGGAATCAAAATGGTCTCTGCTGTTACGACGTGCCAGCACGGTCAAAATCGACACGGGCCATGAGAAATATAGATTGAAAACGCTGGCTCGACCTTTGCTTGTTACAGACAGTCCGCACCCTGACTGTCGCCATGAGCATCCACGTCGCCATCCGCCATACCACCGTCTATACGTTCGATCGCCGCGTCACGCTGAGTCCGCACGTGGTGCGGTTGCGCCCGGCACCGCATTCGCGCACGCCCATCCTCGCCTACACGCTGAAGATCACGCCGGAGACGCACTTCATCAACTGGCAGCAGGATCCGTTTGGCAATTACCTCGCGCGGCTGGTGTTCCCGGAGGCGACACGCGAATTTTCGGTCGACGTCGAAGTCATCGCCGACCTGACGGTGATCAACCCCTTCGATTACTTCGTCGAGGACAGCGCCGAACACTACCCGTTCACTTACGGTGCGGACTTGCAGCGCGAGCTGACGCCCTATCTCGAAACCGAACCGGCCGGCCCTTTGCTGCAGGCCTGGCTGGACGCGGTGCCGCGCGAACGCGTGCAATGCAATACCTTTCTGGTGGCGCTGAACCAGCGCCTGCAAGGCGATATCGCTTACACCGTGCGGATGGAACCCGGGGTGCAGACGCCGGAAGAAACGCTGGAGAAGGCGCTGGGCTCCTGCCGCGACTCGGCCTGGCTGCTGGTGCAGATCCTGCGCCATCTGGGTCTGGCGGCGCGCTTTGTGTCGGGCTATCTGGTGCAGCTCACCGCCGACGAGAAATCGCTCGACGGACCCTCCGGCACCGACAAGGACTTCACCGACCTGCATGCCTGGACCGAGGTGTATCTGCCCGGCGCCGGCTGGATCGGGCTTGATCCGACTTCCGGCCTGTTTGCCGGCGAGGGCCACATTCCGCTCGCCGCCACGCCGCAGCCGTCTTCCGCCGCACCGATCGAGGGCATGACCGATCCCTGCGAGGTCGAGTTCGCGTTTTCCAACACCGTCAGCCGCATCCGTGAAGACCCGCGCGTGACGCTGCCGTACAGCGACGCCGAGTGGGAAGCGATTCTGGCGTTGGGTGCAGCAGTCGACGAGAAGTTGCTGGCCGATGACGTGCGCCTGACGCATGGCGGCGAGCCCACGTTTGTCTCCATCGACGACATGGAGGCACCAGAATGGAACACGGATGCTTTTGGCAGCCACAAAAGAGAGCGTGCCGAAGTGCTGGCGCGGCGCTTGCGCGCCCGCCTCGCGCCCGGGGCCTTGCTGCATACCGGGCAGGGCAAGTGGTATCCCGGCGAACCCTTGCCGCGCTGGGCGCTGGGGATTTACTGGCGTAAGGATGGCGTGCCGGTGTGGAAGAACCCGGCGCTGCTGGCCGAGGCCGGGCGCGACATGGGGCGCAGCGTGATCGACGCGCGCCATTTCGCCAAAACCCTGGCGCAGCATCTGGGCCTGGCGATGCGCTATGCGCAACCGGTGTATGAGGATGCCCTAGCCGCGCTGCTGCAGGAAGCGGAGCTGCCGCCCAACGTCGATGTGCTGTCCAGCACCCACGCCGAGCTCGACAGCGCCAGCCTGCGTGGCGCGCTGGCCAACAAACTGTCACGCGGGCTGAACACGCCGACCGGCTATGTGCTGCCGCTGGCCTGGCAGGGCGGCGAGCATCCGTGGCACAGCGCGCCGTGGAAAACCCGGCGCGACCGCCTGTATCTCACGCCCGGCGATGCGCCGATCGGCCTGCGCCTGCCGCTCAATTCGCTGCCGTGGGTGGCGGAGGACGAACGCGAACCGTGGGCCGAGGTGGATCCCTTTGCCGCCCAGCCGCCGCTGGCCGATTTTCATGGTGAGATCGCCGCGCGCTTTTCCCGCTACACGCCTGCGCCATCCGGTACGGACGACCCCGAGCATCCCGAACTGCACCCGCAAACTGCATCGGCCAAACTGAACGTTGCGGTGCCGCATACCGCGCTGTGCGTCGAGGCGCGCGGTGGCTGCCTGTTCGTCTTCATGCCGCCAACCACCACGCTCGAGCACTATCTTGATTTGCTGGCGGCGGTCGAAGCCAGCGCCGCTGCGCATAATTTTCCGCTGGTGATCGAAGGCTATGCGCCGCCAGCCGATGGACGCATCGAGAAGCTGCTGGTCACGCCCGACCCCGGCGTCATCGAAGTCAACATCCACCCCGCGCACAACTGGCAGCAACTGGTGGACACGACGACGCTGGTGTACGAGGAAGCGCGGCTGTCGCGACTCGCCGCCGAGAAATTCATGCTCGACGGCCGCCACGCCGGCACCGGCGGCGGCAACCACGTCACCCTCGGCGGTGCGACGCCGTCCGACAGTCCTTTCCTGCGCCGCCCCGATCTGCTGGCCAGCCTGATCACCTACTGGCAGCACCACCCGGCGCTGTCGTATCTGTTCTCCGGCATGTTCATCGGCCCCACCAGCCAGGCGCCGCGCGTCGACGAAGGCCGCATCGAACGGCTGTACGAACTCGAGATCGCGTTCCAGCAAATGCCCGTCGGCGACACCCCGCAACCGTGGCTGGTGGACCGCCTGCTGCGCAACCTGCTGACCGACCTGACCGGCAACACGCACCGCTCGGAGTTCTGCATCGACAAGTTGTATTCGCCCGACAGCGCCAGCGGGCGGCTCGGCCTGCTCGAGTTCCGCGGCTTTGAAATGCCGCCGCACCTGCGCATGAGCCTGGCGCAGATGCTGCTGCTGCGCGCGCTGGTCGCGCGTTTCTGGAACGCGCCGTACCGCAAGCCGCTGGTGCGCTGGGGCACGCTGCTGCACGACCGTTACATGCTGCCGCATTATTTGTGGGCCGACCTGAAGGACGTCATCGATGACCTCAACGCCGCCGGCTTCCCGTTCGACCTCGACTGGTACAAGCCGTTCCTGGAATTCCGCTTTCCGCGCCACGGCACGCTGCAGCTCGGCGACATTGCCGTCGAGCTGCGCACCGCGATCGAACCGTGGAACGTGCTGGGCGAAGAAAACACCAGTCTCGGCACCGCGCGTTACGTCGATTCCTCGGTCGAGCGCCTGCAGGTCAAGGTCAGCGGGCTCACCGATGGCCGCTACGTGCTGGCCTGCAACGGCCACCGCGTGCCGCTGGTGCCGACCGGCGTGCAGGGCGAGTTCATCGCCGGCGTGCGCTACCGCGCCTGGCAACCGCCGTCGGCGCTGCATCCCACCATCGGCATCCATTCGCCGCTGGTGTTCGACCTGGTCGACACCTGGAACGACCGCGCCGTCGGCGGCTGCACCTACCGTGTGGTTCACCCCGGCGGGCGCAGTTATGACGCCTTCCCGGTCAACGCGATGGAAGCCGAGTCGCGCCGCCACACGCGCTTTCAGGACTGGGGGCACAGCATCGGCAGCTACAGCCATCCGCCAGCGGCCAGTCCGCTACCGGCCACCCAGTCAACGGCCCAGGCGGTGCGCAGCTTCATTCCCGATGGCAGCACACCCGGCCCGATGACGCCGCCGCCGGTGGCCGACGTCGGCGAATTCCCGCACACGCTCGACCTGCGCCGGCGCTAGCCGTCACCCCTACCGTTCACCCTTACCGTTTACCGCTCACTCAAACATGGCACACATCCACTTCATCGGCGGCGAAAAAGGCGGGGTCGGCAAATCGCTGGTCGCGCGCCTGCTCGCGCAATACCTGATCGACCACGAACAGCCCTTCCTCGGTTTCGATACCGACCGCTCGCACGGCGCGCTGATGCGCTTTTATGCGGGCTACGCCTCGCCCGTCGTGGTCGACCAATATGAAAGTCTCGACGCCATCATCGAGGCCGCTGTCGCCGACCCGGAGCGCTGCATTCTGGTCGACCTCGCCGCGCAAACGCAGGACGCGCTGACGCGATGGATGGACGATTCCGGCGTGCTGGAACTGGCGGGCGAACTGGGCGTGGCGGTGAACTACTGGCACGTCATGGATTCCGGCCGCGACTCGGTCGACCTGCTGAAAAAGCTGTTCGACCGCTTTGGCGCGCGCCTCAACTACGTGCTGGTGCAGAACCACATTCGCGGCGACAACTTCGACCTGCTCGAAGCCTCCGGCGAAAAGCAGCGCGCGCTCGACCTGCAGGCGCGCGTCATCCAGATCAAGCGCCTGCACGAGGCCGCCATGATCAAGATCGACGGCCACAGCAGCAGCTTCTGGTCGGCCACCCAGCGCACCGACGAACACGCGCTCGGCATTCTCGAACGGCAGCGCGTCAAGCTGTGGCTGAAAAACGCCTACAGCGAAATCGACGGCCTGCATATCTGACCGCCCCACCTTGAAAGGAAGCCGCATGAACCGCCTCGACGTCACCGAAATGATCATCGAAGCCAAATTGAAGAAAGGCCTGAAGTGGTCGGACATTGCCGACGCGGTCGGCCACAGCAAGGAATGGACGACCGCAGCGATGCTGGGACAGATGACGCTGAGCCGCGACGAGGCGACGAAAGTCGGCACGCTGCTCGACCTGCCGGAAGCGGCCATTGCCTGGCTGCAGGTCGTGCCATACAAGGGCGCGCTGCCCACCGCTGTGCCGACCGATCCACTGATCTACCGCTTTTACGAACTGATCTCGGTGTACGGCACCAGCATCAAGGAACTGATCCACGAAGAATTCGGCGACGGCATCATGAGCGCGATCGATTTTTCAATGGACATCCAGCGCGAGTCCGATCCCAAGGGCGACCGCGTCAAGATCGTTCTGAACGGAAAATTCCTGCCTTACAAAACCTATTAGCCAAACCGGGCAGCTCGCTGTCGCCGGTCTGTCGTTCAGCCGCACGTATTCGCCCGCCTCGGGGCACCAGGCCTGCGTGGCCTGCGCAGATGCAGCGCGCTTTACCGCAACAGCAGCAGCGGCACGGTTGATTTGCGCAGCAGGTGGGTGGTCGTGCTGCCGACCAGAAACTCGCGGATGCGGGAATGGCCGTAAGCGCCCATCACGATCAGGTCGATGGCGTGGTCCTCGCGGTAGCCGCATAGCACTTCTTCGACCTGGCCGGAACGAAGGCTGGCGGTCACCTCGAAGCCAGCTTGCTCAAGCGTCGTGCGCGCCCAGTCGAGTTGCGCGTGCGACTCGGCCTTGTCGGCGCCGACCACGACCACATGACAGGCGAGGCTGCGAAACAGCGGGCTCGACGCCACCATCTCGATGCCCTTGCGCATGGTAGCGCTGCCGTCGAAGGCGATCAGGATGCGCTGTGGTTCCCTGTACTCGGTGGGGACGACGAGAATCGGGCGGTGCAGGGTGCGCACCACGTTTTCAAGGTGGCTGCCAATATGCTCGCCGAGGCTTTCACCCTGTTCGCCCTGGCGACCGATGACCAGCAGGCGGAGGTCGCTTTCCAGCTCCTGCAGCGTGTCGACCAGTTCGCCATGGCGCTGGCGGCTGGCAGGGTGTTCAACCCCCGCTGCAACTGCGCGCGCCTTGGCCGCATCGAGCATGAGCCGGCCCTGCTCCAGCGCCAGCCTGCTGCGCTTTTCATCGAGTTCGGCCAGTTCCTGCAGCAGGTGTTCGCGGCTACCCAGTCCGATGTTGCCGCTGAGGTCGGCGGGAACCGGGTAGTCCGACTTGCCCAGCACATGCAGAAACGCCAGCGGCGCGTCCATGCGCTGGCTGGCCCAGGCGGCGTAGTCGCACACCGCAAGCGCGCTGCGCGAACCGTCGATACAGGCCATCACATTTGCCATGTTCATTTCTCCTTAATGGCCCATCAGGTTGTCGACTGCTTCTGGCTTGTCGTGCACGGCAAAGCGGTCGACGATCGTGGCGCTGGCTTCGTTGAGGCCGATGACCTCGACCGTCGTGCCCTCGCGGCGGAACTTAAGCACCACCTTGTCGAGCGCGCTGACCGAGGTAATGTCCCAGAAATGCGCCTGGCTGACGTCGATCGTCACCTGGTCGACGGCTTCGCGGAAGTCGAAGTACGCGACGAAGCGGTCGGCCGAGGCAAAGAACACCTGGCCGACCACGGTGTAGGTGCGGCTGCGGCCGTCTTCGCTCAGGGCCGAGGCGACATATTTGTATTGCGCCACCTTGTTGGCGAAGAACAGCGCCGCCAGCAGCACGCCGACGAACACACCGAACGCCAGGTTGTGGGTGGCGACCACCACGACCACGGTGGCGATCATGACGATGCTGCTGCTGAGCGGATGGGTCTTCAGGTTGGCCAGCGACGTCCAGCTGAAGGTGCCGATCGACACCATGATCATCACCGCCACCAGCGCCGCCATCGGAATTTTCGCCACCCAGTCGCCGAGGAACACCACCAGAATCAGCAGGAACACGCCCGCCGTCAGAGTCGACAGTCGGGTGCGGCCACCCGATTTCACGTTGATCACCGACTGGCCGATCATGGCACAGCCCGCCATGCCGCCGATCATGCCCGACGCGATGTTCGCCACGCCCTGGCCCTTGCATTCGCGGTTCTTGTCGCTGCTGGTGTCGGTCAGGTCGTCGATGATGGTCGCGGTCATCAGCGATTCGAGCAGGCCCACCACTGCCAGAGAAATCGAGTACGGGAAGATGATCGCCAGCGTCTCGAAATCGAGCGGCACTTCGGGCCAGAGGAAAATCGGCAGCGTGTCCGGCAGCTCGCCCATGTCGCCCACGGTGCGGATGTCGAGGTTGAGGAGCATCGCCAGCCCGGTCAGCACGACGATGGTCACCAGCGGTGAAGGGATTGATCGGGTGACGTACGGAAACAGGTAAATGATCGCCAGGCCGCCCGCCGTCATGGCGTAGACGTGCCATGTCACATTCGTCAGTTCGGGCAGTTGCGCCATGAAGATCAGGATCGCCAGCGCGTTGACGAAGCCGGTGACCACCGAGCGCGAGACGAAGCGCATCAGCGAGCCCAGCCTGAGGTAGCCCATGCCGATTTGCAGCACGCCGGTCAAAAGCGTCGCCGCCAGCAGGTATTGCAAGCCGTGTTCCTTGACCAGCGTCACCATCAGCACCGCCATCGCGGCGGTGGCGGCAGAAATCATCGCCGGTCGTCCGCCGACGAACGCGGTCACCACGGCAATGCAGAATGAGGCGTACAGCCCGACCTTGGGGTCGACCCCGGCGATTACGGAAAAGGCGATGGCTTCGGGGATCAGCGCCAGGGCCACGACGAGGCCCGCCAGCAGGTCTCCACGGATGTTGGAGAACCAGTTTTGTCGGATTGAATTCATCATGTGGGTGTCACTAAAAAAAGGGGGGATGCCGTTGTGGCAGCAGACCAGACGGACACAGATTGAAATGCGCAGAAGCGGATTACGCCCGGCACTCGCCTGGCGAAAAAAATGAGAAAAACCGCTGAAAAAACAGGCTACATGGGGCCGGTGAGGGGGCAGCGCTTGGAATGGCGGCATTATCCCGGCAGCGCGCGCAACGGTCCAGCCGTGAGTGCGGGCGGGCACCTGTCTGCTGGGTATTTTCACACGCCTGAAATCCGCATCGGGGCGCGGCAAGGACGGCTCTGCGCATCCGACTGAAATCAGGGCGACCGGGTTTGACTGACGGGGTTTGTTCGAGACTTCAGCCTGCGTCAAGGCAAGGGATGCCCTGGACGTGCGTCACCGTTTTTCCGGTGACGGGCATGAAGATTTCATTTTTTCATCACAGGGCTGTCATTTTCAGGCAGGAAAATCATCTCCCCCGGGGACCATTTACGGGTGAAAAGCGATGAGGTCATCATGGCAACAGGACGCAGCCTGCAGGTGGAAAACCCTCAAGTGAACGCGCAGGCTTCACCAGGTGGTCCCGGAGCCGGAGCAATCGATCTGGCGATGCTCACACTCGATGATCAGGGTGTGATCATCGAGTGCAGCAGGACGTGTGAGCACCTGTTTGGCTACTCGCCGGACGCGCTGGTGGGCAGCCATATTTCAACGCTGCTTCCTCAGCTTTCCACCACCGAACTGGTGCAGGACGACCGCATCAATCCACGCCTGGCCCATCTTTGTCACTGTGCCATCGCTTTTCAGGCGCGGCGCCGTGATGGCCGCTGCTTTGCCAGCGAGCTATTCATCAACCGGCTTGGCATCCACAACGTGGCCGTCCTGGTGCGCAGCCTCGAGGCGCCGAGATTAAGCACCCGTTCAGCTGCGATCAAGCCGGTCCACTAGCCGTACCGCTTTTACACCCTGCTCAATGTTTACGCGGGCTGTACGGCCTCCACCACCACCCGATTCACCGGCAATGGCCCGCAGTCAACCTTGATGGGTTCATTCCATGGGCTGCGGTCGGCCTGGGTCTCGCCAGCTGCACCAGATAACCGCATTTCAGTCGGCCCGGAGGTGATCCGGCAACGTGAAGCGATTCAGTAAAGGAACGGTGTGACCAAGAAGCAAAACAGCGATGGCGCAACCCCGGAAAACAGGGAAGTCGGGAGCGTGCTGAACGAACTCGCGGCCATTCGGGCGGACATGGCTGCCGAACCGGTGCGGTCGCAGCCACGTCTCGCCAGGGTGCATCCGAACTACCAGCACAGTGCCCGTAACCTTCTGCATTATCTGGCGCTGCGACGACGCGATCTGCGCCCGTTGCAGCTGCGATTGGCGGCATTGGGGTTGTCTTCTCTCGGGCGTGCCGAGTCGCATGTCCTGGCCACGGTCGATTCGGTACTGGGTGTTTTGCACCGTCTGGCACAGCACGCGGTGCAACCGCCCGCCGAGGATGCAGCGGTCATGGATTTCGCACACGGCGAGCGGCTGCTGGCCGAACACACCGACGCCTTGCTGGGGCCAGCGACCACGGGACGTAATGTCCGGATCATGGTCACCATGCCGAGCGAAGCGGCGGAGGATTACCTGCTGGTGCACAACCTGCTCCAGCAAGGCATGGACTGCATGCGGATCAACTGCGCGCACGATGACGCAGCGGCCTGGTTGAAAATGATCAGCCACCTGCGCAAGGCTGAACACGCGCTCGGACGGTCGTGCCGGGTCGTCATGGATCTTGCCGGGCCCAAGCTGCGGACCGGTCCGTTGGCGCCGGGACCAGCGGTCGCCCGGATTCGCCCGGTGCGCGACGTCTACGGCCGCGTCACCGCTCCGGCGCGGGTCTGGTTGACTCCGGAGCAGGCACCGCGGCTTCCCCCCTCGCCGGCGAGCGCCTGCCTTCCCGTACCGTTGGGCTGGCTGGATGCGCTGCGCAGCGGGGAGCGGGTGAGCTTCAAGGATGCCCGGGGCGCCAGGCGGAGCTTCAAGATTGTCGACGTGACCGAGAACGGGTGCTGGGCGGAGGCGACCCGGACGGCTTACATCGTCCCCGGCACCTCCCTGCATCACGCGCGTGGCGCAGGCAAGCCGGACGGCGGGGAAGGCCGCGTCGGCGCATTGCCGCAGGAGGCAGCCCTGCTCACCCTGCAAAAGGGCGATCTGCTGATCCTGACCCGCGACCTCAAGCCGGGTCGCCCGGCCAGCTACGACAGCGTGGGAAAAATCCTGAGTCCAGCCATGATCGGTTGCACCCTGCCAGAGGTGTTCGATGACGTTCAGGCGGGGGAGTCGATCTGGTTCGACGACGGCAAGATCGGCGGCGTCATCGAGAAGGTGGAGACGGCAAGGGTTCTCGTACGCATCACCCAGGAGCATGTGACGGCGATGAAGCTGCGCGCCGACAAGGGGATCAACCTTCCCGAGAGCACGCTGCGCCTCGCGGCCATGACCGCCAAAGACATCGGAGACCTGGCCTTCGTCGCGAAACATGCCGACATCGTCGAGTTGTCTTTCGCCAACTGCGCCCAGGACGTGGAGTCGCTGCAGCAGCACCTAGCGCGCCTGGGCAACCGCCAGCCAGCCATCGTGCTGAAGATCGAAACGCGGCGCGGCTTTGAGAACCTGACCGAGATGCTGCTGACGGTGATGCATGCGCCGTCCTGCGGGGTGATGATCGCAAGGGGGGATCTGGCGGTCGAGTGCGGATTCGAGCGCCTGGCGGAAGTCCAGGAAGAGATCCTCTGGCTGTGCGAGGCGGCGCATGTTCCGGTGATCTGGGCCACCCAGGTTCTGGAAACGCTGGCCAGGGAAGGGCGGCCGTCGCGCGCCGAAATCACCGACGCAGCGATGGGGCGTCGTGCCGAATGCGTCATGCTCAACAAGGGACCGTACATCGTCAGCGCCGTACGGGTGCTGGACGATATCCTGCTACGGATGCAGGCACACCAGGCCAAAAAGCGCTCCATGCTGCGGGAATTGCATCTGGCCCATGCACCCATTGTCGAACCCGGCAGAGCAGCCGGCCCGCTCCCCGGTTCACTTTTGGCCGCGGTGGAGGGTCATCTTGTTGACGGCCCCGCTGTCCGGCAGCGGCATTGAAGGGCCGCGATCGACAGACAACCGAATCACCCCGGTGAGCCGCTGTTCGGGGCAACCCGCGCCACCGGGCAGTGGGAGCCGCCCACTGCCCGGTTGGTGTCTGTAACGCTTATTTCCTGATGCAGGCCTCTCCCTGCAGGGCGAAGGTGTTCAGGTTTTTGCCCGGGCAAAAACTGATGCTTCCGGTTGCGGTGACAGCGATCTGGCCGCCGCGAAAAACTCCGGTCCCCTTTTCGATTTCGCTAATCGTCTCGACTACGCTGAACGCGCAGGGTGCCCCTGTGTCATCAGCGGCCAGCGGGCCGGTGATCTGTGCCTGGTCGTTGCGCGTGACGAACAGGTTGCGCAAACTGAATAGCGCGGTGTGGCTGAGGACGCTGCTCTGGTTTGGCTCGTCGATGGATAAAATCTTGCCGACGACTGCACCGCAGTCATCGAAGACTTCGCGGCCGTCCGCCGTCCGGATCATGCTGACGCAGATTTGTCCGACCTGCTTGGTCTCCGACACATTCAGCGTGGTGACGCTGCCGTTGACGTTGACGTGCGTCAACCCGGTTGCGCATTGCAGCGCTGCCATGGACTGCAGTGGCAACAGGGTAAGGGTGGCCAGGGTTATTACTGTGCGTTTCAACATCTCGGTGTTGCTCCTCATGGTGAATAAATCGTTAGGCAGAAAACAGGAATGAAATTCGGATGCGGAATGAATTTCACCGTTGAAATTAGCACAACTTGGTTGCCAGGCAGGTTCCGCTTTTCAGGCTGCGTGCCATGTTGTTTTTCGACGCCTGAGCCTGCCCGGTTCACCGTAAGCAAGCACGCTAACCGACGCGCGGACCCCTGCCTACGCCAGTTCGGTGACCCAGACTCCGACATCGAGGCTTGCGCCGGGGGGGCCGACAAACGAGCCGGCGATGGGCGGCACGGACTCGGGCAAACGTGCCACGGCGACGGCGGTGTGATCGGTGCCTACGATTTTGCCGATGGTGGGGTCGAAGCCTTTCCAGCCCGCGCCTGGCAGGAACACTTCGGCCCAGGCATGGGTTGAGCCGTAATTGGCGGCCGAGGGCTCGGCGTACAGGTAGCCGCTGACAAAACGTGCGGCGAGACCCAGATGGCGTGCGGCTTCCATGAAAAGATTGGCAAAGTCGCGGCACGATCCGGTACCCAGAGACAGGGTTTCAGCCGCCGTTTGAACGCCGGGCTGTTCGCGTGCCAGGTAGGACAACGACTGGTTGATGTGGACGCACAGGCGTTGCAACAGAACGTAGGTCTGGATGGGTTCGCCCACCTGCCACACCCTGGCTACCCATTGGGCCACCGGGTCGGTGGCTGGGCGCGTGGCGGTCAACAGGTAGGGCGCCAGCACGATTGCGTCTTCAGCGTCATAGGCAAACGGGTAGTCGGTTGCGTAAACGTCGACCAGAAAATCGAGCGGTGTTTCGTTGAATTGCTGAATGATGATTTCACTTTCGATCACCAGTTGCTGGGTGGGGGTGTCGAAGGTCGCGATCGCAACCGAGTTGTCTTCCACGTCGCTGTGCCACCGCAGGGTGGCTGCCGGTGTGATGTCGAGGGACGAGGATTCGATGCGCAGGTCGTGGCCTTCTTTTGGCCGCAGGCGTAACGCGTGGGGTTCGAGCTGCACCGTGCCAGAGAAGTTGTAATAGGTGCGATGAAGGATTTTAAAGCGTCGCATGATGGGTATCACTCCTGAGTTGCGCGGGCGTTTAGCCTGGCAGCCAGAAAGGGGCCGAATGGGGCGATCCGGATTTTCCGCAACCAGTCATGCACCGTGGCGCCCCGGGAGGAGGGGGGTGCGGGGTCAACTGGTCTGCCTGGGGCAAATACGGGCCGCAGGCAACTGATTGTTTGCACGTCCGCAGCAGGGCGACAAGCATCATGCCGAAAGACTGCTAGCTGCGCGCGCCAAAAGTGTAGCGCTCGGTGGGGGGCGATTCGGATTTTTTCTCGGCGCGTGCGGGTTCGCGCGGCGAGGGCTGGGTTGCCAGCAGACCAAATTTGTCGCGCAGGGTCATCGCCAGCAGCACCAGCGATTCGTCCGGCAGATTTTCAACGGCGCTGAGGACCTCGTTGGCGTAGTCGGCATTGGCTGCCAGCTTTACCAGGTCGATGACCATGCCGTCGGCTTTGCGCGCGGCGAACTTGAGTTTAACCATCTCGTTCAGGGTTTCACGATCCATGCGTTGCTCCGTTATATAAGTATTTAATTAATTACTGATCAATACGGTTGGACGGATTCAAACTTGAGCCTGCCTGCTCAAAATATCAGCCGATGAGACATCAGGCTTCTGCTGCTTCCTGCAGGGCCTTGAGGGATTCTTCCACGCCTGCGGCATGGGTCAGTTCGGCGACGTTGTCGCGGGTGAAAAATCCCTCGAATCCACCGAAGCGTTGCACGTATTCGACGATCAGCGAGGAGTACTCCGACGCGCTGGAGAAGATCTGTTTCAAGCCGGCCTCCTTTGAGCCGATGACGTCGAGCAGGAATTTCTGCCCGCTGTCGCGCAACGAATTGACGACATAGTCGATGTTGGCGAGTTCGGCCGTTTCGCCGTCTTTCACCGCGACGGCGATGTGGTGCAGACGCGGACCGAAGTTGCGCACGAAGGCTTCGGTCGGCGACTCGGTCAGCAGGTGGTTCATGAAGTAGGGATGGTTGGCGGCGGTGAACACCTTGGCCGGCGATTCGAGTTCGTTGGCGGTGTGCACGCTCTTGGTGACGTTGGTCGACGAGTTCTGGTCGGCGATGTCGTAGGCGCCCCAGAAATAGTAGCTCGACAGCGTCAGGTATTCGAGGATCGCGGCTTCGCGGTTCTGGCTGTAGATGCGTGTCGCCAGGTGGTCGATCGGCAGCAGCAGGTCGTCGATGCCGAGCCGCATTTGCGTGGCCTTGGCGGCCTCGTACGCGGCCTGCAGGTCGTCGCGGATGCTGCTCCAGCCGAGCGCGTAGACGCGGATGTCGGACTCGGGGCGTTCCCAGTAGGCGACGATGTTGTGGGTGTAGGGACTGGGCTTGACCACTGCCAGGTTGCCCGGCAGTTCGAGCTTGCGGATCTGCTCCTGATTGAAGAAGCGGATGTCGCGCGCTTTCTGCATGTCGACCACCGCGTGGGCGTCGGTCACGCGCAGCACCTCGCCCATGTAGCGAGAGTTGGGCTTGACTGCACCGATCGGGTAGACCTCGTTGAGGCTGCGAAAAATGCCGCGCACGTTGGGATCCTTCACCTCGCGCACCAGGATGTCGGGCGCCTTCATGTCGATGCGCAGGACGTGGGTGTAGTGCGTTTCGGATTCGAGCGTGACGAGGTAGTGATACGGCGTCATTACGCACAGCTCGGCGACGTAGGCGACCGCATGGCTGGGCTCGACGGTGATCATCAGCGCGTCGATCTGGCGGATCGCTTCGGTCAGGCCGACGCGGTCGCGCTCGTCGAGCAGGCGGCCCAGATAGTCTTCAAACTGCGGCGAGTTCTGCTTGTCGCCAACGCGGGGAAAACTGAGCGATGCGGTCACTTGATCACACCAGGCTGAACAGCGATTGCGTCATTTTTTGCGGATGCGCCGCCCGAAAATAGGTCTGGGCAATGACGGCGTTGAGTTCGGCCAGCCGCGCCTGGAGATCGTCGCAGAAGGCGTGCAGGCCGCTGGTTGCCAGCGCGCGGTAGTCGGCGCGGTCGACCTGGTCGAGCATGCCCTGCAGATGGCGCATCGGCTCGACACCTGGCAGCTCGCCGAGCGCAAACTGGATCTCATGCAGGCAGTGCCGCACGCTGCGCGGGAACAGCAGGTCGTTCAGCAGAAATGCCAGCACCTTGTGGCCGCTCGCATGCACGCCGACATGGCGGCGATACATCTGGTGCGCCGACAGCGCGTGCAGCACGCTCATCCAGATCAGGTCGGGCAGATTCAGCTTCAAAGCGGCATGGCTGTTCTGGTAGGGCACGTTGATGGCATGGCTGACGTCGAGCACGCGTGTGGTCATGTCGGCGCGTTCAAGGTTGCGCCCCAGCCGCATGAACTGGAAGCCTTCGTCGCGGCTCATGGTGCCGGCGAGCAGGCCGACCACGGCCTGACGGCGGCGGATGATTTCGTTGAGTATTTCAAAGCGCTTGCGGCGGTCGAGCGCGCTGGTCAGATGGGTGCTGGTGTAGAGATAGAGTTCGTTGACCCACTCCCACGACTCGCGCGGCAGCACCTCGCGAAAGGTGCGGGTGTTCTCGCGCGCGAGACGCACGCAGGCGAAGATCGACGACGGGTTGCGCTCGTCCTGGATCAGGAAACTCATCACCGCGGATTCGCTCGCCTCGTCGTAATACTGGTGGAAAGCCTTGTCCAGCCCCACCACGCGCAGCAGGTCATCCCAGCCGAAGCTGGCGCCGCGCGGCATGTCCATCAGCAGCATGGTGGTGGCGTTGATCAGGCGCGCGGTGTCTTCGGCGCGTTCCAGATAGCGCGCCATCCAGTAGAGGTTTTCAGCCACTCTCGCCAGCATCAGATCGCTCCCTGCACAACCCAGGTGTCCTTGCTGCCGCCGCCCTGCGACGAGTTCACCACCAGCGAACCGCGCCGCAACGCCACGCGGGTGAGGCCGCCACGGGTGACGTAGACGTCTTTCGATTGCAGGATGAAGGGCCGCAAATCGACGTGGCGCGGTTCGATCACGCCGTCGCACAGCGTCGGCACGGTGGACAGTGCCAGCGTCGGCTGCGCCATGTAGTTGCGTGGATTTTCCATGATCAGTTCGGCAAATTTCGCCTGTTCCTCCGCGGTCGACTTCGGCCCGATCAGCATGCCGTAGCCGCCCGACTCGTTGGCCGGTTTCACCACCAGTTTGTCGAGATTGGCCAGTACGTAATCGCAGTCGGCTTTGTGCATGCACAGGTAACTCGGCACGTTGGGCAGGATCGCTTTTTCGCCGAGGTAATACTCGATCATCTGCGGCACGTAGGCATACACCACCTTGTCGTCGGCGACACCTGAGCCGGGCGCGTTGGCGATGCCGACCTTGCCGGCTTTCCAGGCGCGCATCAGGCCGGGCACGCCGAGCGCGGAGTCGGCGCGGAACGCTTCGGGGTCGATGAAGTCGTCGTCGACGCGGCGGTAGATGACGTCGAGCCGGGTCAGGCCTTCGATCGTCTTCATGTAGACGCAGTCGTCGTCGAGCACCACCAGATCGGAGCCTTCGACCAGATGGGCGCCCATTTGCTGCGCCAGATAGGAGTGCTCGAAATAGGCCGAGTTGAATACGCCAGGGGTGAGCACGGCAATTTCCGGGCGGTCGCCTTCGCGCGGCGACAGCGCCGCCAGCATGTCGTACAGCTGCGCGGTGTAATCGTCGACCGGCAGCACGTCATAGCGCGCGAACAGCTCGGGGAACAGCTTTTTCATCAGCTGGCGGTTCTCCAGCATGTAGGACACGCCGGACGGCACGCGCAGGTTATCTTCCAGCACGTAGACCGTGCCGTCGCCGTCGCGCACCAGGTCCGTGCCGCAGATGTGCGCCCACACGCCGAACGGCGGATTGGCGCCGATGCAGGCAGCGCGGAAGTTCTTCGAGTCGGCCAGCACCTCGGCGGGAAACACGCCGTCCTGGATGATTTTCTGCTCGTGGTAAAGGTCGTCGATGAACCGGTTGAGTGCCTGCAGCCGTTGTTTCAGCCCGGCCTCGATGCGGTCCCACTCGGCTTTTTCGATGATGCGCGGCACCACGTCGAACGGCCAGGCGCGGTCGATGTTGCCGGCCTCGGAATACACGGTGAAGGTGATTCCCGACGCCATGATCGCGGCGTCCACTGCGCGGTGGCGCGCCTCCAGCTCGTCGCTGGGCAACTCGGAAAAATAGTCGCACAAGCCCTCGGCGCCGTTGCGCGGCTTGCCCGGTGCTTCCAGCAATTCGTCGAACCCGCCCAGCAGCGGATAGCTCTCGCAGTCAATCTTCATCATCCGGTCTCCGGTTGTCGCGCACCTTTATTATTTGCAATGGTCGCGTGCTTGTATGGATACTGATTATTGAAGAGCAGCCTCTGTGCCAGCTTGAAATGTTTTTTTTAATCAATGTGATGCGGGTGTTGTTGGGGTGCGTCAAGCGCGCCGCGCACCAGGGTGGGGCGAATGGGGCTTCTTTTTGAGGCGGCTATGCCAACACGATGCCCCATTGAAAAAGCCCCGCACGCGGATGCGTGCGGGGCTTTGTTTTATCCGCAGCCAGATCTGGCTACGGCGAACTGAACAGCTAGATCAGATCAGGTTCAGTCCTTGTCGTGGCCTTTGTCGTGGCCGGAGTGATGGCCATTGTCGCCCTTGGTCTTCTGGCAAGGCGTGGTGATCATGATGGTGCGATCAACCCCGCTGTCTGGGTGCTGCACGTTGATGTAGGCGGTATTCGACTTGAACGGGTCGAAGTACAGGCCGGTGCTTTCCGCGCCGACGGTCGACAGGCTGGCCCACTTGCCGACAGCCTCAGCCACACCGTCGTTGTTCTCGTCCTTGACGAACCAGACGTCTTCGATACCGCCCGGCTGGTCTTCGACGATGTAGAGGTTGCCATCGGCGTCGATCGCCAGGTTGTCCGGGTTGGTGAAGGTGCTGCCGACCGGTGCGCCGGTGGCCATGTCTTTCGTGTCGCGGCTGGCGAACAGCTTGACTGTGTCGTTGCGCAGGTCGATCGAGAACACCTTGTGGTTGGTGGTGGTGGCCACGAACAGCATCTGCTTGCCGTGCTTCAGGGTCTTGATTTCCAGATCTTCGGGGCGGTCGAACGCGGTGCCGAGGAAGGCTGGCAGCTTCGGTGTGGCGCGGCCGTCGATCGCGGTCAGGCCGTTGGGATCCGTGACGACCACGGCGCCCGGCAGGGCAACGCCGTTGTTGTCGGTCAGCGGAATCCAGGTGGCGGCACCAGTGGCTTCTTCAACCGTGCCGTCACCCACGCGCAGCACGAAGGTCTGGCCAGCGGCGAAGAAGTCGTCGCCGTTGTCGGCCTGCGGATTGGCCGAGGTGAATTTGAAGATGTGGCTGTTGTTGCGCTCGTCGATGAAGTACAGGTTGTTCTTCTTGTCGAACGCCAGGCCTTCGTGCGAGACGCGCGGCAGGATGTCGCGGTGCTTGATCACGATGTCGGCGGGGGCGGCCAGCGGATTGGTCACTTCGAACAGGCGGCCATAAATGCTGGGTGTGGCGGGCGAATCGCTCCACGATTCTTCGGCCGTGAGGAACGTGCCCCACGGGGTCCAGCGCGAAGCATCGAAAGCCACGTGGCTGTCCAATGCGGGGGCTGCAGCGGGGCTGCTCCAGATGGTAGTGGTCTGCATGGTGCGCAGGTCGGTGCGCTGGATGCCAGCCTGGCCGGTTTCAAACACGGTGAACAGGAAGCGGCCGGCTTCGGGGCCGTTCTCGTTGACGGTGTGCATGTCGTAGTTGCCGCTGTCGAAACGGCTGGCCTGGGCCGGGTCGCGTGCGACGATGGTCATCTGGCTGAAGTGCAGTGAGGACAGCTTGTAGGGCGCTGACTCGGGCAGCGTACCGGCGCCGACGTCACCGACCATGGGGGTGAAGTCTTCGAAGGAGGTGCCGCCGGCAAAGGCCGTGGACCCGGCCAGCAGCAGGCCGATCGCGAGTGAAAGCTTGTTCAATGTCATGGCAGAAATCCTGTATGTGAGGGTAAGAAGCTTGGCGTACAAAACCGCTGGGCTGTGCGGAAGACGTTGAACGAACCGGCTTATCGATGGAGCGGAAACGTTCGATCCTGTGCATCTGCCCGAAATCAATTCGGTACGCGGTGCATCCTATCGAGTCAATATGTCAGGTTTATTGCAGGCTGCGTGGACTCAAAAAACAGGCGCGGTCGGGAGGCCGTGCTCACGATTTTGGCGGGTGGTGGGCTGTGCGTGCCGGCAAAGCCGTCAATTTGCGGCAGGTTTAGGGCGATTCAGCAACGTTCGCATGCTTCCAGCGGCAGGCCGCGTGCGATCCAGCCGGGTCCAGCGCCACTGCCGACCATGCCTTCCTTGATGTTGTAGACCTGGGTGAAGCCCGCTTGCTGCAACACGCGCTGCATTTGGGTGGTGCGATTGCCGGTGCGGCAGATCAGGCCGATCGGCGCGTTCTTGTCGCCGCCGGTCTCGGCTGCCACCTGCGCCACAAAGCCCGCGTCGCCTTGCGGATGCGCCATGTCGATCTGCAGCGCGTCCTTGGCCACGCCGGTTTGTTTCCATTCGTCAGGACGGCGGATATCGACCAGCGTGAGCTGGCCTGCCTGTGCCTGGGCGAATGCGTCGGGCGCGGCAAGCGTGGGGCCGCTGTCCTGCGAACAGCCATTGATCGACAACAGCGTGAAGGCGGCAGCTGCCGCGAGGAATGGACGGGTTAACAGCATGGGAGGCCTTTATTGAAAGTGGGGGGCAGAGGCCGGGTAGACACGCCATTCGAGCCTTGGTTGCCAGAAACCGGGCAACGCAGGGGGTCGTTGGTCCCGGTTGCCAGCAGCGCGCCGGAGTCTTCGAGACCGGTCGGGTCAGCAAGCCGGGCAGGGATTAACGGGCAATCCGCGCGCGATCCAACCGGGGCCACCGCTGCTTCCCAACATACCTTCCTGGATGACAAAAACCCGGGTAAACCCTGCCTCGCGCAATACCTTGCTGGCGTTGGCGGCGCGGTTTGAGCTGCGGCCCAAGAGACCGATTGGCGCGCGCCGGTCACCGCTCATTTGGATCATGACCTGGCGGACAAAGCCTGCCTCGCCTTGCGTGTTCGTCATGTCGATGCGCAGCGCGCCCCGGGCCACGCCGGTCTCCCGCCATTCGTCGGCATGGCGAACATCGATCAGCGTGAGCGTGCCGGCCTGGACCCGGGCATAGGCTTCGGGCGGGCTGAGTATGGCAGCGTCATCATGGGCGCAGGCCGTGACGGTGAGCAACACGAATGCAGCCAATAAAAAGCGATTGAACAGCATGATGGTTCCGCAGAACACAGGGTATGCGGAGTGTATCCGCTGGACGCGGGCGCCGATAGCCGTTACGCCGGTAAATGGTCAGCAGCGGCAAGTTGCGCGAAAATGCCGCATGGATATCTTTCGCGTCTTTCATCTGCAATGCGCGCGCCGTTTGCCCGCCTTGCCCGATTCTCATCCCTGTTCACGCCTGCACGGCCATTCGTTTGAGGTCGAACTCACCCTCAGTGGCAAAGTTGACCCTGTGCTTGGCTGGGTGCTCGACTTTGCCGACATCGAGGCCGCCTGGCAGCCGGTTTACGCCGCGCTCGATCATCGTTACCTCAACGACATCGCCGGACTGGACAACCCCACCAGCGAAAATCTGGCCGTCTGGTTGTGGCAACAGCTCAAGCCGGCGCTGTCTGGCCTGGCCCAGGTGAAGGTCATGGAATCACACGACTCGGGCTGCATTTACCGCGGATAGTTCGCATCCGCTGCGTAATCGGACCAGGCGTGTTGCGGGCGCCAAAATGAAGGCCGGCTTGCTGACGGAGAAACTCCATCGGCAAGCCGGCCTGCTTCATTCATTCAAGAGAATAACCGGGTGTGTTTTACCGGTTCATTCTCCTCGGTGCAATTACAGTCCCATGCTTGTGAAATCCAGATCGGCATGCGGGGTGTCGGCCACATTTTCATCGATCATTTCATAGATTTCTTCATCAACGATGTCTTCGGCAGGATGGTGGGCGAATGCCGAGAACGATGCGAACAAAGAGCTGATGACTGCAACTTTAAGCATGCTTTTCATAATCTATTCCTTTAAAAATAAAAATTGAACCTGTCATTCAGCGCGCTGCGTTCACCTGATGCGTGTTCGCGTTTGCTGATGGAGTGCATCGTAAGGAAAGGCTGTGTCTGAAGCGTGTCCTGCCGGTTTCAGTGTGTTTCAGTGTGTTTCAAGGGCAGGCCGGCCAGGGTATCTGCGAAAATAAGACACAAAAAAAGGGGCACACGAACCGTGTGCCCCTTTCCCCGCAACGTACTGTTAACGATTAATGCGTATGCTCGGTGCCGCCATCGACATGACCTCCGTCGGTGCCGCCCTCATCGTGACCGCCAGACTTGCCGTGGAAAATCTTGCTTTCCGCCGACTTGCTGCCGCCTTCCGAACCGTCATGGTGTGAGCTGCCGCCCTTGTGGGCGCTGCTGCCGTGGCTGCTTCCACGGTCGCCGCCCATGTATTTCGGACCCTTGCCCTTACCGCCTGACGTATGGCCGGACGACTCGCCACCTTCGTCGTGCGCTGCGTAGGCGGTTGCAGTACCTGTTGCCAGGCCTGCAGCCAGCAACGTGATCGTTGCCCATTTGCTGTAAGCGTTCATGCTGATGACTCCTGTTGCGTGCACATCACCGGGCGGCGAACCGCCCGGTCAGGCAATTAACGAACTGCGTTGTCGTGGACGAACTCGATCACCTGCAGATAATCGTTCGCAGCGGCTGCGAAGTCGTCTGCGCCGCCCACTGCGGTCGGGTCAACCCAGTTGGTGCTGCCGAACACGGTGTCGTACAGGTTCACCACCGCTGGGACAAAGCTGCCATCCGGTTGCTTCACTAGCACGGTCGCAGTCGCAGTGCTCCACGTCGTGGCGCGATCGTAATTGACGCTGGAGAAATCATAGTAGGTGGTGCCGTTGTTGATCCCCAGGATGGAGTTCATATAGACCACGGTGTCCACGCTGAGGGTGCCCGTCTTGTCCCCGGCAGCGGCAAGCAATGCTGCGGGATTGAAGTTGGCTGGCAAGGTCACACCCGGCAGCGAGCCGGTGGTCATGTACTTGTCATACAGCGCCAGATTCTCCAGCGGCGAGTCGATGGTCACGCCATTTACCGTCAGACGACCGGTCGAGTCCACCGCAATCACAGCGCCAGCGGCGGTGAGCTTGGACAGCGCTTCATCCAGCGAATGCGTCAACACTTTTTCCGGTGCGCGGCCCACGCTCAAGCGACCCAGTTCGACTTCCGCGCCGAAGACGTCATAGGTAACGCCGCCAACGGTTACGCTGGGCAACAAGTCACCTTCCGCATTGTAAGGAATCGTCACCAGATTGCCGGACGCGTCCTTCAGCGGCACCAGGGTGGTGCTGCCTGCAGGGTAGTAATACGCGATCACCTGAACCAAGCCATCCGCGGTCAGGATGGGCGCACCGTTGGCGTCGCGCAACAGCACGACCATATCGCCAAACAGGTCGCCCTTCTTGCTGCCAGCACCGGCCGGCTTGCCGCCGCCGCCTGACTTGCCGCCCTTGACTCCAGCCCAGACCGGACGATCGCTGTCTTCCTCTTCGCCCGCAACCGGGGCGCGGAGAATCTTGTCGCTGCCCTTGCCCTGGCCGCCCTTGTTGGCTGCACCTTTCTTGGCACCGCCCTTGTTGGCGCTGCCTTTTTTGGCGCCGCCGTCTTCGGCTGCCTGAGCGGATGAGATCACGCCCAGATCAAGGCCTGTTACGGTGTTGACGGCCATCGGAACGGCCAGCATGGCGAACGTGGTGCCACCGGCAAGAATCAGTTTTTTGAAGTTGAATGTGGTGTGTGTCATCTGTTTTGTTTCTCCATTATTAAAAAATGTCCTACTTCCGCCCTCGGCCTTGATGCCGAAATGCAAAACTCCTGTCACTACTATTTAAGACTAGCAACTCTTTTGAAAAAGGGCATTGATATTTCTCAATGCCTGAACATTTAAATCATTCAATATTTCAGCTGGTTAGAAACGGAAGCCCAGACCCAGTCGAACCAGGCTTTCGCTGTTCTCGAAGCTCATGTCATCCGGCGCGGCCTGCTCGGTCAGGAAGTCGACCGAGTCGCTGTAGCGGGTGTAGCTGTAGTCCATGCGGACGAAGGTGTTCTCCGAAGCCGGGATCTCCGCGCCGAGCCCGAAACGGGTGCCGTCGAGCGTGTCGCTGCGGTTGATCCAGGTGAGGTCATTGTTGCCCCGGTTGTAGATCGTGTTGAAGCGGGTCTCCACTGCGCCGACGCGACCGTACAACAAACCGCCGTTGGGCAGGGCGTAGCCGACGCGCAGGCTGGCGCCGTAGCCGCCGCGCTTCTCGGTGGCGAAGTCGCGGCCGCCGCCGCCGCTGCCGGCGACCCGCTCGTGGTCCCAGCCAAAATTGGCCGCCTCGGCCTCGAGCTCTAGGCCGACATAAACCTGGTTGAGGGTGTAGCCGTAGCCGACGAAGAAGCCGCCGGTAAAGCCCGTCTTGGCGAAGTCGCCGGTGAAGGCATAGTCGCCGGCGCCGATGTCGTGGGTGCCGGTCAACTTGGTTCCCAGCGTGCCGTGGCCGAGGTGGGCGCCCATGTACAGGCCCCGCAGTTCGGTGGCGGAGCGCGTAGCCACTTGCGGACGGGTGCCACCGAAACGCCAGCCGAGGCCAAGGCTGAACACGGCGTCGCTGGTTTCGAACGACTCGGTGACCGGGCCGGCCAGCGTTTGGTAGGTCACGCCGTAATCGTCATAACGCGTGTAGCTGTAATCGGTGCGCACGAACAGGTTGCGCGAGGCCGGGATTTCCAGTCCCAGACCGATACGGGTGCCGGTCTCAGTTTGCTTCTGGTCGGCCGCGCCGGCGACGTTGTTGTTGTCTGTGCTGTAAGTGTGAAAGTCGGTTTTCACCATGCCCAGCTTGCCGTACAGCATGCCGCCATCGAGCAGGTGGCCGACGCGTGCGCTCAGGCCAAGGCTGTTATCCTTTTCCACAAACACGGTGGGCGCGGTCGGCTTGTCTTTCTTGTGGTACCAGTCGGATTTGCTATCGCCAGCGTCGACTTCGAGGCCGAGGGTCCAGTTGTTGATCTCGGTGCCCCAGCCGGCGAACAGGGCGTAGCTGGCGCCAAAGCCGCCCATGTCGGCTTCATCGAAGCCGCCGCCGTCACGCGGACCGAAGGTGGCGGTGGTGAGTCCGCCGTGGCCCAGTTGGGCGCCGGCGTAGAAGCCGGAGAACACGCCCGGTGTGCGCGGCGCGGCGGGCGCGCCGGCTTCCTGCTCGGGAATGATCGAATAATCACGGTAGCGCGCAGGGGTGTAGCCGACACTGACCATCACCTGGTTGCGGCTGTACTGCGCAGCGGTGTCGTTCGAGTCGCGGTCGATGATGCGCAGGTCGGCGCCGACGAAGACCTGCGGCATCACGTAGTAGCGCAGCCCGGCACCTGCGTCGATGATCGTGTCGCGGCGGTCGAAGTTCTGGAAGTCGCTGCGAGTGTAGGCGGCGCGACCGTTGACTGACAGCTTGCTGGTCAGGTGACGCTCCACCTCGAAGCCATACGTGGTGTCGACCGAACCGGACGCGTAGTCGGCACCAGAGAAAACGGTGGTTTCTTCGAGCGAGCGGTCGATAAAGCCTGTCGCGGTGACCAGTGAAGTGGGTTTCCATACGGCCAGCGCGCCAAAATAGGGCTTGCTGAGGTCGGAGAAGCCACTGTGATCATAATTCTGGCGCATCACGCCGCCGAACACCTCGCCCGCCAGCCGCTGGGGCTGCAGGGTAAATTTCAAGCCGGCCGCCGCACGGGTGCCGTCCGAATCGCGGTTGTAGGTCTGGGTGGGTATCAGGTTGTCGTATTCGCGGACGTCGGTTGCAACCTGGCCAAAAATCTCATATCTGGGAGACAGCACATAGCCCAGGCGCACGCCCAGCGAACTCAGGGCGTGGTCACGGTAGTCGGTGTCGACAACGGCACCGCTGCTGAGGGCGCCGTCCTTGTAGTCGTACTGGTCCCAGGTGCCGCCGGCACGCAGGCGGAACGCACCGAACGAATGTGCCACGCCCAGATGGGCTTCCTCGTGGTCGTAGCGGGTGGGTTCGATCTGCGAAATGCTGCTGCCCGGAGTGGAGCGGTCTTCGTGGTCACGGCTGTGGCGGGCGCCACCAAAAAGGTTGGTTTGGGTGTTCAGATCATAGCGGCCGTCGAAACCCAGCCAGTAGTCGTTGACGCTCTCCGCATCGTGTTTGCGGTAGCGGTCAGAATCGGCGCCAAGGTCGAAGTTCAACGCATGTCGCGTCCAGTTGGATTTGAGTTCCAGTGACGGCGACAGGGTGTAGATCACGTCCTCGGTGACGTAGGTGCGACCGACGGTGAGGGGGCGCTCAGCGTAGATGTTGTCGTCGAAGGTGGCGGATAGCGTCACTTCCGGATACACCAGGAACGAACCCCAGGCAATGCCGGGGAATTCTTTGGGTCGTGCCGGGAACACCGACGTCATCGGGCGGGTTGCCAGAATCGGGGAAGTCGTTGGGGTCAGGGTGCCGGTGCCTTGTTGGGGTGCGTTCTGGTTTTGTACCGGCGGCGTGACAGGCGGGGCGCCCCACGCATTGAATGAAGTGACACCAAACATGGCGGCCATGCAGGCTGCCAGTGGTTTTAACGAATGTTTCATTGAGTTCCCCAAGAGGGTTGCATGTCGTTTCAGGCGACATGTCGTGCCCCGTTTTGTTGTAGATCAGAGAGTTAAAAAATGCTGCTTTATTTGGCTTGTTTGCCTGGTGACATCAGATATGCCCCTGTGCGTCATAAATCAGCGATTCCTTAAGCGTAATAGGCTTGACGGTAGTTTTTTTCCACGATTGATAATTGTCAATTGCGCGGCGTGTCATAAATGCAACATTTATTTATTGGCCGGCTAGTTGAGTGAGGCCACGCTGGTCACAGACGACTTCGCTTCCGCTGTTCGCGTGGACCAGGCCGCGCCGTTTGAACTCCGCCATGATGCGGCTGGCTGTTTCGGTGGTGATGCCGAGCAATGCCCCCATATCCTCGCGGCTGGGTAGGGTTTCCGGATGATCGCCAATGCAGCCGAGCGTGATCAGCAACCTTGCCATGCGGGCTTCTGCAGGGCCGGTGGACAAGGCTACGATGAAGTGATCGGCCTGGTCGACTGACCGCTGCCAGCGTTGCAACAGCGCCTGGTGAACGCTTGGATTGGTTTGATCCAGTCTCATCAATACCTCGCGTGGAATGCGGCAGACATCCGAGTCTTGCAAGGCGATGGCCGTGTGGTGGTAGCGCTCGCCCAACAGCGTCTCCATCCCGGCCACATCGCCTTGCCGCAGCAGACGCACGATGCGCTGACCGCCGTTCGGCAGGTCTATCTTGAGTTTGATGAGTCCGCTGCGGACGGTGTAAACACTGGGTGCGACCGTACCCTTTTCATACAGCACCGCATGCTGCGGGGCATGAAGGTTGTCGACGGGTTGCAGAATCGAATCCAGTTCATGCGTCGTCAGCCCCGAGAACAGGACAAAATTGCGGACCTCGCAGACGGCGCATTTTGCGCGCCCGACCCATTCAGGATTGGTGCAATTCGGTTTCATCAAACGCCCCCTTGTTGTAACGGGGTGTGATCATGCATCGGACTACACGGAACCATTTATAAAACCTGTCTCCCATTCGACCCGAATACGGCGTCTGTCCCGCCGCGGGGCTTGGCCATCGGCTTATGCGGATGAGTGTATCCCATTTCATGGGTACATCTGGGCCATATGCTTCAGTCTCCGAAGAGGCGAGGGAGGGGGCTACTTGCCTCGCCAGGATAAAATGCCTCTTGCAATGTTCTAATAATCGTGCGAATGTTAGTTTCATGAATAAACGCCAAACCAAAGACCTGCTCTACGAACAAGTTGCCCGCATCGGTAAGGCGGTTTCCAGTCCCAAACGGCTGGAACTGCTGGAGATTCTGGCGCAGGGCGAGAAAACCGTTGACGCCCTGGCGGTTGAAGCGGGTATCGACATCAAGCTGGCGAGCGCGCACCTCAAGGTGCTGAAGGCCGCACGGCTGGTCGAGGCGCAGCGCGACGGGCGCTTCATCGCTTATCGCCTGTCGGGCGAGGACGTCAGCGCGCTGTGGGTCAACCTGCGCACGGTGGCGGAAGAACATCTGGTCGAGCTCAAGGTGGCGATGGATCAGATTTTTGCCGCGCCGGAAAAGCTCGATGCCGAAACGCGGCGTTCGCTGATGGAGAAGGCACGGCGCGGCGATGTGGTGGTGATCGACGTGCGCCCGTCGACCGAATACAGCAGCGGCCATCTGCCGTTTGCGCGCTCGATGCCGCTCGATGAAATCCGCCAGCGCATCAAGGAATTGCCCGTCGACCGCGACATCGTCGCCTACTGCCGCGGCCCGTTTTGCATGATGTCCGCCGAGGCGGTGACGCTGCTGCAAGCACACGGCTATCGCGCGCAAAAAATCGCCGACGGCACAGCCGAATGGCAGGCGGCCGGTTTGCCGCTGGCCGAAGCCTAAGCCTAAGCCCTTAAATACTCATAAGGAGACCCCGCATGTTTTTCCGTCAATTGCTGGCCAAAGACGCCACCCTGTCCTACTTTTTTGGATGCGGTTCCTGCCACGTCGGCATCGCCATCGATCCGGTACTCGGCGACGAACAGTGGTTCATCGACGAAGCCGCCAAACAGGATGTGAAGATCACCCACGTCATCGACACCCATGTCCATGCCGACCACTTTTCCGGCGGCCGCGCACTGGCCGAAAAAACCGGCGCGAAATACTGCCTGCATGAATCCAACGGCAGCCGCGTGAAATACGCATTCGAGCCGCTGAAGGATGGACAGCGTATCGAGGTCGGCAATGTCTTCGTCGACGTGCTGCACACCCCCGGCCACACGCCCGACTCAATTTGCCTGCTGGTGACCGACAAGCGCCGCACCGAAGCCCCGTGGTTCGTGCTCACCGGCGACACCCTGTTTGTCGGCAGTGCCGGGCGCCCCGATCTGGCGGGCAAGGAGACCGAAATGGCGGGGCAGATTTATGACAGCGTGCAGCAGAAATTGCTGGCGCTGCCCGCTGAAGTTGAGCTGTATCCCGGCCACACCTCGGGCAGCGCGTGCGGCGCGGGCATGTCGGGCAAGCCGATGTCGACCATCGGCTATGAAAAACGCTGGAACCCCATGCTGGCGCTGGATCGCGCGGGCTTTGTCGCCGCGCTGACCGAGACCATTCCGCCGCGTCCGGCTGAAATGGATCGCATGGTCCAGGCGAATCTGGGCTAAACAATCATGCTCTATTACGCCATCAAGCTGGTCGTTTCGGCGCTGATCATTCTGGCGGTGTCCGAACTGGCCAAGCGTCTGCCGGGCTTCGCCGCGCTGGTGGCGTCCTTGCCGCTGATTTCCGTGCTGGCATTTGTCTGGATGCATCTGGAAGGATCGAGCAACGTCGCCGTTGCCGATTTGTCCGGGCAGATTTTCTGGCTGGTGATTCCCTCGTTGCTGCTGTTCGTCGCGTTCGCGTTTCTGCTGCGGCACGGCGTGGATTTCTGGCTCGGGCTGGCTATTTCAGCGGGATTGACGGTGGCGGCATATCTGGCGCTGCTACCCGTTCTGCGTAAATTTGGAGTGCAGCTGTAATGACCACAATCCGACCCGCCTTGCCGGATTTCCAGTTCGGCATCCGCGTCAACCTCGCGCAGTTCGCGCATCTGGTGGTGCAGGTGTTTTTCGTCGGCCTCACCATCGGCATGTTCCGCACCGTGGTGCCGGCGCTCGCCGAATCCGAGTTCGGCGTGGCCAAGGGCTCGTTCATGATGCTGATGGCCTTCGTCACCGCTTTCGGTTTCGTCAAGGGCACACTCAACTTTGTCGCTGGCAGGCTGTCCGAACGTCTGGGTCGCAAGAAGGTCTTGTTCATCGGCTGGCTGGCCGCGGTGCCGATTCCCTTCATGATCCTGTACGCGCCGAGCTGGAGCTGGATCGTGGCGGCGACGGTGCTGCTGGGGATTAACCAGGGTCTGACCTGGTCGATGACGCAGACCTCCAAGCTCGACCTCACCACTTCCGAACAACGTGGGCTCACTATCGGCCTCAATGAGTTCGCCGGTTACTTTGGCGTTGCGGTGGCGGGCATCATCACCGGTTATCTCGCCACTGCCTACGGCCCACGTGAAGGGCTGATGCTGTTTGGCCTGGTGGTAGTGGGACTGGCGGGCCTGTTGACGCTGCTGTGGGTGAAGGACACCTTGCCGTGGGCGCATGCGGAAGGCAAAAAACACGCCGCCGGTTTGGCGACCGGTCCGAAGCCGCGCTACCCGGCCAATATTTCCGACACGCCCAGCACCTGGGAAGTGTTCACCCTGATGTCGTGGCGTGATGCGCGCATGGCGTCGGTCAGCCAGGCCGGGCTGGTGGAAAAGTTTGTCGACGCGCTGGTGTGGGTGTTCTTTCCGGTCTACCTCTACCAGCACGGTTTGAGCCTCGCCGGCATCGGCTGGGTGGTCGGCGTGTACGGCTTCGTCTGGGGCATGTCGCAGTTCCTTACCGGCCACTGGTCGGATCGCGTTGGCCGCAAAAAACCCATCGTCGCAGGCATGTGGCTGTGCGGCGCGGGCGTTGCGCTGGTGATGCTGGGCGAAGGTGAGCTGTGGTGGTCATTCGCTGCTGCGGTGATGGGCTTCGGCATGGCGCTGCTTTATCCCACGCTGTCCGCTGCCGTCTCCGACATCGCCCACCCCAACTGGCGCGGTTCGGCCATCGGCATCTACCGCTTCTGGCGCGACCTCGGCTACGGCGTCGGCGCGCTGTTGCTGGGCGCGGTGGCGGCGCTGTTCGGCGGTATCGAGGCGGGCTTCTGGTTCACTGCGGCTGCCATGTTTGTGTCCGGACTCATCGTGCTGCTGGCGTGCGAGGAAACCCATCCGCGCCTCAACCCCGCTGCCGCGTGATTTTCACTTTTAAGGCATACCCATGACCCAAACCTTGATCGCCCTGTTCGCCAGTCTTGCCCTGCTGGCTGCCCCTGCCTGGTCCGAAGAAAATCCTGCCGTGGTCGATGCGCTCTCCGGCTACATGGATTTCGCCGAATACGGCAGCAGCCTGATCTGGCCGGAGCAGATTCCGAAAGAGGACTGGAGCAAGGTCTTCATCGTCGATGCGCGCGACGCCGCCCAGTTTGCGAAAGAGCACATCCCCGGCGCAATCAACATCGACTGGCGGCAGGCGGTGGCGCGGCGTGCCGGACTGCCAAAAGACCGCATGGTGGTGATGTACTGCAACTCCGGCTCGCTGTCCGCCCAGGCGGTGTTCGCCCTGCGTCTGCTCGGTTATGACAACGTGAAAGTGCTGCAGGACGGCATCGAAGGCTGGAAAGCCAAGGGCGGCTTCGACGCTCATGCGCGCGCCAGCAAGCCGGCCGGTCACTGATTGGCGGGGTGCCGCGATTGCAGGACTGAACGCGCCAGGGCACAGCATTTTCAGTCGCCCGCCCGAGCCTTGAGGCCCGGCCAGACGACGCATCGGATTAATCGGGTTTGCGTTTTTGATGGAGGGCAGCATTATGGACACCCTTGCAATCCTTGCCGGCATGGTGACCGGCATGGTGTTGGGCCTGTTTGGCAGCGGCGGCTCCATCATTGCCCTGCCGGCACTGCTGTATCTGCTCGACGTGGCGCCGAAATCTGCCATCGCCATGAGTCTCGGCGTGGTGGGTGTCACTGCCACGATCACGGCCATTGACCATTGGCGGCGCGGCAATGTAGTGCTGCGTGTCGCGCTGGTGTTCGGTCTGTTCGGCGTGATGGGCACCTTTGCCGGGGCACGTCTGGGCCTGCTGACGCCGGTGGTGATTCAGCTTGGCCTGTTCGCTCTGGTGATGTATGCCGCTGCCTGGCGCATGCTGAAACCGGTCAAGCTGAATCCAACCGGGCCCGTTGCAGAGGCAGATGGCGTGGTGGCCACGGCTGACGGCACGGTTGCAATGGGCCATTGCCACGATTTTTTCTCCCCCTGCATGGGCCACATCGCCCTGCACGGCATCGGTGTGGGCATCCTCACCGGCCTGGTAGGCGTGGGCGGCGGCTTTTTGATTGTGCCAGCGCTGGTGCTGCTCTCCGGCATTCCCATGAAACAGGCGGTGGGCACCTCGCTCGCCATCGTCGCCGCCAAGTCCTATGCCGGGTTTGCCGGCTATATGGGAGGCGTGCCTATCGACTATGCCCTGATGGGCGCGTTTACCGCCGTTACCGTAGTGGGCAGTTTCATCGGTACCCGATTGGCAGGCCGCGTTTCACAGGCCGCCCTGAAAAAAGCCTTCGCCTGGTTTCTGGTGGTAGTGGCCACCTACATTATGTTGAAAAGCGTGGTGGGAGAATGGGTGTGAGTGTGCATGTGCGTGTTGTTTCGCAGCCTCCCCGAGGCGGGCACTGCAGTCTTTATGCCGCTTGTGCCGAGGCTGGCTGCGCACCTGGATACGCGCACGGAGGTCGTGGTCACGACCGGGCGCGACGCGCATGGCTCGGGCTTTGCTTTGCTGCCGCTGAATGAATGCCTGGTCCAGCCAGCAGGTGGCGGCCCCTGATGCCGGCGGATGGGTGTGCCATGCGCACGGGAGCGCCACAAGCGAGCCGGCACGGCTGCCGATCCAGAGCAGGAAACATGGCGCCCAAGCGACTAGAATGACTCTTTTGATCCATCCGTCGTGCCGCCGCGTTCAGGACGGGGCAGGGTTTGAAGTCGATGGCTCATGATGCGAGATTCGATAACGCTTTACTCCGAATGACGCTCATCATCAGCGTCTTGCGTGCAATGACATGAAAACCAACCCCTACGTCCCGCCAAGCAATGTCACGGATTTGCTGCTTGATGCCGTCTGCGTCGTGGACACGCGGGGGTGTTTTGTTTTTGTCAGCGCAGCGGGCGAACGGATTTTTGGTTACCCCCCGGAAGACATGATCGGCAAGCCGGTGATCGGCTTTGTGTTTCCCGAGGATCGGGAGCGGACGCTGCAGGCGATTGGGGAAATCGTTGCCGGGCAGGCCTTTCCGCATTTCGAGAACCGTTATGTTCGCAAAGACGGTCAGGTCGTTCACCTCATGTGGTCAGCCCGCTGGTCGGAAACGGATCAGGTGAGAGTGGCTGTGGCGCGCGACGTGACCGAGCTCAAGCGCGCCGAATCGTTGCAGGCAGCACTGTATGCCCTGTCCGAAGCCGCACACGCCGCGGAAGACCTGCTTGCATTGTTTCAACGCATTCATCAGATCATCGCCGGATTGTTGCCGGCAGCCAGTTTCTTCGTTGCGCTTTACGATGCGGAGAGGGACAAACTGAGCTTCCCTTATTACGTCGACGAACAGGATCCCCTACCGCCATCACACCAGCCGGCTTCGGCAGCACTGAGCGCAGAGGTCGTCCGCAGCGGGCAGGTGCTGCTTGTGTCGCCCGATACGGCAGGAAAACCCTTGAGCTGGCTCGGCGTTCCGCTCGCCGCAAAAAACGGCATCATCGGTTCTATCGCGGTGCAGAGTCATCATGCCGCGGTGCGTTATGGCCCAAAGGATGTGGCGTTGTTGCAGTTCGTTTCCACCCAGGTTGCTACCGCTATCGAACGCAAACAGATGGAAATGTCGCTGCAGCACAGCGCGCGACACGACCCCCTGACCGACTTGCCCAATCGCGCGCTGTTCCATGACCGCCTACAAGCGGCATTGCTGCTGGCTGACAGGAACGAAACCCGGCTAGCCTTGCTGTATCTCGATCTGGACCGGTTCAAAGAAGTGAACGACACCCTGGGGCATTCCATTGGCGATCTCCTGTTGCAGGAGACGGCCCGCCGCCTCAGGCAGTGCGTGCGCGACTCGGATACCGTCGGGCGCGTCGGGGGCGACGAGTTTCTGGTGCTGCTCAATGGCATGCCCCAGCAAAAGCATGCCGTGTCGATTGCCGAAAAGATCCGCGCAGCGCTCGATGAGCCTTTTGACCTGGCAGGTCATCTGGTTCATGTCTCGCCCAGTATTGGTATCGCGCTTTACCCCGAGCATGGCGACGATTACCGGCAATTGATACACAGCGCCGACGCTGCCATGTATGCCGCAAAAAAGCGGGGCGGAAACTGTTCAAGGATGAGTCCCGGCGCCGACGCACTCGACCAACCGGGCGGCGGCAATCCGGCCTGAAAAAAGATGCGCCCATTTGTGATCCATGACCGCTTCGGCTGGGATACGCTGAAACGCGTTGGCAGCGGTGCCTATCGCGGGGCGCGCTGGCATGGCGCAGACGAGGTGCGCGCCCTGTTCGCCGGCTTGCCGGTGCGCAAGCTGAGGCTACGCAGCGCGATTTTCCTGCCATCTGCAAATGGCTGGGCGCGTCGGTTGGAAACCGTGGTGCCCAGCGCGCTGCCGTGGGGTGGCTTGCTGTTGGCTACGGGCGAAAAAGCCTGATATTTTTCCGCGTTGAGCAAGGTGCGAATACGCCAGGGCGCGGGTCAGGCGGGCACAGGACTCATAGCGGCCACACCCAGAGCAGCACCGGCACGCTGACCGCCACGACCACGATCTCCAGCGGGGCAGGCCGAGGCGCCAGTAGTCGCCGAACTTGAATCCGCCCGGCCCCAGGATCAGCGTGTTGTTCTGGTGGCCGATGATTGAGCAGCGGCGCGTTCGGCATCACGACCAGTTCCTGAATCAGGATGTCATCCGCCCTGGGCCTTTCCTTCTCGTCTTTCTGCTGTTTCTCGTCTGGGGGCTTGTCGCCCTTGTCCGGATCGACTGCACCCGGCCTGGCGCCGCCGTTCTCGTCCGCTTCGCTTTCATCCGGAGCGGCTGGCACGTCCTCTTCAAGCTTGAGCCTCAGGCTGCTCAGCGCCGACGAAAGCGACTCCGGCTCAACTTTCTATGACCAGGATGTCATCCTCCCGCAGTACGCGCCCCGGATTCGGCGCGGGTATGCGAACTTCGCCGCGGACGAGGCCGACGATCTGCGCATCTGCCTCGTCCAGCATCTGCTCCACTTCGCGCAGGCGTTGGTTCGTTGCCTTGCTGTCTGCGGTAATCCGCACTTCGCTGAGGTAGGTTCCCGACTCGAAGCTGCCGCTGTCCGGTTGCTTGCGCGCCGGGACGATACGCCAGCCGAGCAGTCCCACGAAGACCAGCCCGGCGAGCGCTACCGCGACCCCCACCTGGGCAAAATCGAACATGGCAAAGCTACCTGAGCCTGTGGTCGCCCGGAATCCGGAGACGATGAGGTTCGAGGGCGTCCCGATCAACGTGGTCATGCCGCCGAGGATCGAGCCGAAGGCCACCGGCATCAGTACCTTGCCGGGCGGCAGGTTCAGTCTGTGAATAGCCACCGGCATCAACAGGGCCAGGGCGCCCACATTGTTCATGAAGCCCGACAGCAGCGCAGCCAGTCCGACCAGCGCCAGAATGCCTGCGGTCGGCCCGGCCGAGGCTGGGAGCACCCGCTTCGCCAGCAGATCCACCACGCCGGTCACCTGCAGGCCGTACCCCAGTACCAGTACCCCCGCCACCGTGATCACCGCAGGATGGCCAAACCCGGAGAAGGCTATGCTGCCGGGCACCAGTCCTGTCAGGACGCACACCAGCAAGGCCGCCATGGCCACCATGTCATGACGCCAGCGTCCCCACAGGAACAGGGCGATGGCGGCTGCCAGAACCGCGACGATGATCATCTGGTCATGCGTCATGCAGGCTCACTTGGAGTCGCAGAGCAAGCTGGCGACCGGCCTTATTCCCCTCTGATCAGTAAAACCGGCTTGGTGGCAGCGCGTGCGACACCCTCGGCGACGCTGCCGAGTAGGAGGCGCGTTAGCCCGCGTCGGCCATGCGTGCCAATGACGACGAGATCGGCCGGCCAGGCTCCTGCATCGTCGGCAATCGCCTCGGCCACGCGCTGATTTATGGTCTCGATCTTGAGAAGCTTCGTTTCGACCGGCACCCCGGCAGCCGTCGCGATCGATTCGGCTTTGTCCAGGATGGAGTCGCCCTCTTTGGCGAGCCCCTCCAGCATTCCGTCCCGGCTGAGAAACTCGGCGCCCATGTTGATATTCACGGTATCGATCGCATGCACGATCCGCAGCTGGGCATGCTGCTCGGAAGCCAGCCCGACCGCAGCCTGCAGCGCTAGTTCGCTGGTTTCGCTCGCATCCACTGCCACCAGAATTCGTTCGAACATGATGTCTCCTTGAGAAGAGGGTCCGTCAGCGTGGGGCGTGAAGGGCCAAGCCTGGATGCTGTAGCCCATCCCACAGCCAGATGGCCCTTTGCACTATAGACACGGGAAAAGACATGCAGTGAGGGGGCAGGCCAATCAAAGTGGCAGGCTGAACGGGCCCAGGTCTTTCGGACATTTTTGAGTGGCGTCATAATTCACTCGGAAAAGTGGCAAGCCACGGTGCATCAATGCACGCCCCGGGCTTGATGCCCTGATTTGGGGCGCGCCCGCATGCACCATGCACAACGATCGACCAGGTGGCATGTTCGATTGTGGGGCGGGTCTAGCCAAGTCTTTGAATCCCCATCCTTTAAGCAAGCTGGCATTCGACGTGCTTAACCTCCTCGCGAGGTATGTACATGTCTATCGTTTCGTCTGTTTGTTGTTACTGCGGCACGGGTTGCGGGGTGCTGATCGAAACCGAAGCCGGAAAAATCACCGGCGTGCGCGGCGATCCGGCGCATCCGGCCAATCAGGGCAAGCTCTGCACCAAGGGCGCGACGCTGCATCTGTCGGCGCAGGCGGGCGGGCGGGCGCTCTATCCCGAGTTGCGCACGGAACGCTCGGCAGCGCGCCAACGCGTGAGATGGGAGACGGCACTCGACCATGTGGCGGATAAATTCAGCGCCATCATTCGCGAACACGGGCCGGATGCAGTGGGCTTCTATATCTCCGGCCAACTCACCACCGAGGCGTATTACGTTTTCAACAAGCTGGCCAAGGGGTTGATCGGCACCAACAACGTCGACACCAATTCGCGGCTGTGCATGTCGTCTGCGGTGGCCGGCTACAAGGCCACGCTGGGCGCGGATTCGCCGCCTGGCTGTTACGACGACATCGACCACGCCGGGGTGATTTTCATCGCCGGCTCGAATACAGCGTTCGCCCATCCGATCCTGTTTCGCCGCATTGAGGCGGCGCGCAAGGCCAACCCCGCGCTTAAGTTGGTCGTGGTGGATCCGCGCCGCACCGATACGGCGGCGGAAGCCGATCTGCATTTGTCGATCCTGCCCGGCACCGATGTGGCGCTGTTCCACGCCATGCTCAACGTGATGCTGTGGGAAGAGTTGATCGACCGCGACTACATTGCCGCGCACACCGAAGGCTGGGATGCGCTGCGCGCCACGGTGCGCGAATATTCGCCGGAAAAAGTCGCGCCAATCTGTGGCGTGAGTGCGGCTGACATCGTGCAGGCCGCGCGCTGGTTTGCGGCGGGGCCGACGCTGTCGCTGTATTGCCAGGGACTCAATCAATCGAGTTGCGGCACCGACAAGAATGCTTCGCTCATCAACCTGCATCTGGCGAGCGGCCAGATCGGCAAGCCGGGCGCCGCGCCGCTGTCGCTCACCGGCCAGCCCAACGCGATGGGCGGGCGCGAAGTCGGCGGGCTAGCGAACCTGCTGTCGGCGCACCGCGACATGGGCAACCCCGAACACCGCGCCGAAGTGGCCGCGCTGTGGGGGGTGGACGACGTGCCTGCGACGCCGGGCAAGACCGCGATCGAAATGTTCGAGGCGGTCAAGCGCGGTGAAATCAAGGCGCTGTGGATTGCCTGCACCAACCCCGCGCAGTCGCTGCCGAACCAGGCGCTGGTGCACGAAGCCCTGCAAGCGGCCGAATGCGTGGTGCTGCAGGAGGCGTTTGCCGACACCGAAACCGCGCGCTACGCCGATGTGCTGCTGCCGGCCTCGACCTGGGGTGAAACCGAGGGCACGGTGACCAACTCCGAGCGCTGTATTTCGCGTGTCCATGCCGCGGTGCCGCCGCCGGGCGAGGCGCGCGCCGACTGGGCGGTCGTGCGCGATTTCGCGCGGCGGCTGCTGCCGGAAAAAGGCGCGCGGCTGTTTCCCTACGCCGATGCCGAGGCGGTGTTCAACGAACACCGCGAGTCCACGCGTGGGCGCGATCTCGATATCACCGGCCTGTCCTACGCGCTGCTGGAACAGGCGCCCCGGCAATGGCCGTTTGCCGAGGGCAGCGACGCGGGCACAACCCGTCTGTATGCCGATGGCGTGTATCCCACCGCCAGTGGTCGCGCCCATTTTCACAATGCAGCCTACTGTCCGGTGTCCGAGCCGATCGACGCGCGTTATCCGCTGCATTTCAACACGGGCCGCCTGCGTGACCAGTGGCACGGCATGAGCCGCACCGGTCTGGTGGCGCGGTTGTATGCCCATGTCGAAGAGCCGCTGCTGTCGATGAGCCGCAGCGATATGGAGCGGCGGCGTCTGAAGGATGGCGAACTGGTACGGGTGAAAAGCCGGCGCGGTAGCCTGGTCGTCAAGGTGGCGGCCAGCGACGAACTGCGTGCCGGGCAGACCTTCATGCCGATGCACTGGGGCGGCCGCTTCATGGCCGGGCAGGGGGTGAACGCGTTGACGCTGGACGTGTTCGACCCGGTATCGCGCCAGCCCGAACTAAAACATTGCGCGGTACAGGTCGAAAGGGTCGAGTTGCCCTACCGCCGCGCGATCATGCGGCGCGGCGATGGCGCCAGCCTGCTGCGGCGGGCGCAACCGTTTCTGGCGCATTTCGATTACGCCACCGCCAGCCTCACCGGCCGCGACAAGACCGTGCTGGTGTTCCAGGCCGCAAGCGTGGGGCCGTTGCCGGAAGCCCTGGTGAAGGAAATGGACGTTGCCTTCGGGCTGGACGATCCCCTGCTGACCATGAACTACCAGGATGCGCGGCGCGGCATCTGGAAAAAGGCACGGGTGGAGGACGGCGTCATTACCGGCGCGCGCCTGTCCGGCGAAACCGCCGCGCAGGACTGGCTCAAGGACCTGATCGCCGCGGGTGCCTCCGCGATGGACGTGCGCGCCTGGCTGCTGGCGCCGGTGACGCAGCCGCCGGCGGGCGGCATCGGCCGCGGCCGCATCATCTGCAACTGCCTCGATGTGGCCGAGCCGGACATCGTCGCTGCGATTGCGGGCGGCGCGGATCTGGCTGCGTTGCAGGCCACGCTCAAATGCGGCACCGAGTGCGGCTCGTGTGTGCCGGAGCTGAAGCGTTTGCTGATGGCCGGCAGGGCGGTGGCCTAGGGGGTCGCCCGGCTGCGATCACGCCTGGTTTCCGCTAAAGGCTTGCCCCGGTTCCGTTGCCATCTGGCGCGGCGGCTACGGCTTCATTCGCCGCTGATTCCACCTTGGGGCGGCCATGCAGAACCAGCTTGCGCAGAAAGGCGCACATCTCGTGGCTGGCCTGATCGAACGCGCCGCCAGGTGTCAGCGCCTGCCGCGCAGCCGTGAAATCCTTCTGCTTGATGTGGTGGACGATATCGCCGGCCACCTGATGAAACCGGGTATGCAGTTCGGTGGCTTGCGCGTGGTTCTCGGGCGATAGCTTCCTGCGTGCCCCGTTACCCAGCCAGATGCCCAGTTTGCAGGTGTCGGGCTGGCCGATTTCGGACATGTCGAACCCCGTCTTGCCGCTAAGAAAATCCCGGAATTTGGCTTTCCATGCGCCGTGCACCTGAATGGCGTCTTCAATGTCGCTTTTGATTGTCATGTCTTCTCCGCTGTATCTCGCTTGACCACAGAAGCATTAGCGGTCTTCCCGCTGATTTTTTTAGCCGGACCGTTTGGGAAATACTCGCCCCCGGATGCCTGGCCGCGCAAAGGTGTCCTTGGCGGGGCCGCAATGATGCGCGGACGCAGCGCGTGTGCCGTGCACGTCGTCATGCCATGCACGATTATCAGGCGGACAAAGCCCCAGCTTGTGGCATGGATAAATGGCCGCAGCCCGGAAAGAGGGCGGCGTCGCGGAATTTGCCGCCTGTTGGTGCGTGACCTGTTGGGATGCACTCATCTGGTGCCGGATGGGCCGGGGAGGCCATTCGGGTGAATGTAAAAACCCATTCAATTCAATTTGTTATCGTTCTGGTGCAGCCGTGGCACCGCTCTTGCTTTTAAGGTGAAAGCCTATTGATTCCGGAGTATGAGCAAGATGGACATGACCCCCCCCGACAAGAAAATGAAGCTGGTAATGGTTGGCAACGGCATGGCTGGCGTGCGTGCGCTGGAAGAACTGCTGAAGCTTGCGCCGGACATGTATGACGTCACCGTATTCGGCGCCGAGCCGCATCCCAATTACAACCGGATTCTGCTGTCGCCGGTGCTGGCGGGCGAGCAGACGGTGGACGACATCGTGTTGAATCCGCTCGACTGGTATAGCGACAACAACATCACGCTGCACGTCGGCAAAAAAGTGGTGAAGATCGACCGCACCCACCGTGAGGTGGAGACCAGTGACGGCATGCGCGTCGGCTATGACCGCCTGCTGCTGGCGACTGGTTCCAATCCATTCATCCTGCCGGTTCAGGGGGCAGATTTGCCCGGTGTCATTAGCTTCCGCGATATCGCCGACGTCGATGCGATGGTCCAGGCGTCCAGCCAGTACCAGCATGCGGTGGTGATCGGCGGCGGCCTGCTGGGGCTGGAAGCGGCCAACGGCCTGATGAAGCGCGGCATGCAGGTATCGGTGGTGCATATCGGGCCGTGGCTGATGGAGCGCCAGCTCGACGAACCGGCGGCGCGTCTGCTGCAGAAGAGTCTGGAAGAAAAAGGCATGAAGTTCCTGCTGCAAAAGCAGACCGCTGAACTGGTGCGAGGCGAGTCGGGACGCGTCTGTGCGATCAAGTTCAAGGATGGCGATTCGGCACCAGCCGACCTCGTCGTGATGGCGGTCGGTATTCGCCCCAACACCGAGCTCGCCGAATCGTCCGGCCTGCATTGCAACCGCGGCGTGGTGGTGAGCGACACCATGCAGACCTTCGACCCGCGCATTTATTCGGTCGGCGAATGCGCCGCGCACCGCGGCATCGCCTACGGTCTGGTCGCGCCGCTGTTCGAGCAGGCCAAGGTGGCCGCCAATCATCTGGCGCAACACGGCATCAGCCGCTACCAGGGCTCGGTGACCTCGACCAAGCTCAAGGTCACCGGAATCGACCTGTTTTCCGCCGGCGATTTCATGGGCGGTGAAGGCACCGAATCGATCCTCTATTCCGACCCCATCGGCGGCGTCTACAAAAAACTGGTGATCCGCGACAACAAGCTGGTCGGCGGCGTGATGTATGGCGATACCGTGGACGGCGCGTGGTATTTCTCGCTGCTGCGCGACGGCAAGAACGTCAACGAACTGCGCGACCACCTGATGTTCGGCCAGGATCACTGCGGCAACCTCGGCCACAGCGGCATCAACAAGGCCGCCAGCATGACCGACGACATGGAGGTGTGCGGCTGCAACGGCGTGTGCAAGGGCGATATCGTCAAGGCGATCCGCGAGAAGGGTTTGTTCACGCTGGAAGACGTGCGCAAGCACACCAAGGCGTCGGGCTCGTGCGGGTCGTGCACCGGTCTGGTCGAACAGATACTGGCTGTCACCGCGGGCGGCGATTATTCGGCCACGCCGAAAACCAAATCGATGTGCGGCTGCACCGAGCACACTCACGAGGAAGTGCGTGCCGCGATCCGGCAGAACAAGCTGCTGACGATTCCGCAAGTGCAGCAGTTCATGGAATGGGACACGCCCAACGGTTGCGCCAGCTGCCGCACCGCGCTCAACTACTACCTGATTTCGACCTGGCCGGGCGAGGCGGAGGACGATCCGCAGTCGCGCTTCATCAACGAACGCGCCCACGCCAACATCCAGAAGGACGGCACCTACTCGGTGATTCCGCGCATGTGGGGCGGCAACACCACGCCGGCCGAATTGCGCCGCATCGCCACCGTGGCCGAGAAGTACAACATTCCCACGGTGCACGTCACCGGCGGCCAGCGCATCGACCTGCTCGGCGTGAAAAAAGCCGACCTGCCGAAAGTATGGGCCGACCTCGACATGCCGTCGGGTCACGCCTACGGCAAAGCGCTGCGCACGGTGAAAACCTGCGTCGGTTCGGAGTGGTGCCGTTTCGGCACGCAGAACTCGACCCAGATGGGCATCGACCTGGAGAAGGCTTTCTTCAAGATGTGGGCGCCGCACAAGGTCAAGCTCGCGGTGTCGGGCTGCCCGCGCAACTGCGCCGAAGTCGCGATCAAGGATGTCGGCATCATCGGCGTCGATTCCGGCTGGGAAATCTATGTCGCCGGCAACGGCGGCATCAAGACCGAAGTCGCGCAGTTCCTGATCAAGGTCAAGACCGAAGCCGAAGTGATGGAATATTCCGGTGCCTTCCTGCAGCTGTACCGCGAAGAAGGCCGCTATCTCGACCGAACCGTGCACTACGTCGAGCGCGTGGGGCTGGATTACGTGAAGAAGAAAATCCTCGACGACCACGATGGCCGGCGCGCCCTCTACGAACGCCTGATGTTCGCGCTGTCGGTCGAAAAAGACCCGTGGGTCGAGCGTGCCAAGGAAGGCAAGTTCGCGCAGGAATTTGCTGCGCTGACGGTTTAGTTCTCGACCTGAATAACAAGGAAGCAACATGACCCAATGGCTTGAAGTATGTGATCTAACCGAGATCCCCCAACTCGGTGCGCGCGTGGTGAACCACGGCGATCTGGCTATCGCGGTGTTCCGCAACGCCGACGACGAAGTGTTTGCACTGGAAGACCGCTGCCCGCACAAGGGCGGCCCGCTGTCGCAGGGCATCGTGCACGGCCGCAAGGTGACCTGCCCGCTGCATGGCTGGAATGTTGAGCTGATCTCCGGCTGCGCGGTTGCGCCGGACGTGGGCTGCGCCCGCGAATTTCCGGTCAAGCTTGAAGCCGGCCGGGTGTGGCTGGACTGCACGACGGGCGTGTGCGCGGCTGCCTGAACCTGCTTCACCGTAATCTGAAAACATAACTTATACGGCGGGACACCCCGCCCATCGGCAGGAGCATCTCCATGACACGCGACTTCTGGAAGTCGGGGCACACGCCTACCCTCTTATCCGCCTTTCTGTATTTCGACATTGCCTTCATGGTGTGGGTGATGCTGGGCCCGCTCGGCGTGCAGATTGCCGAAACCCTGCAACTCAGCTCCGCACAGAAGGGCATGATGGTGGCCACGCCGGTGCTCGCGGGTGCGCTGCTGCGGCTGGTGATGGGCGTGCTGGTGGATCACCTCAAGCCGAAAATGGCCGGGCTGATCGGCCAGCTGATCGTGATTGCTGCGCTGCTCTGGGCATGGCTCGCGGGCATCCACAGCTACCGTGAAATTCTCATTCTTGGCGTGTTGCTGGGGTTTGCCGGTGCGGCATTCGCGGTCGCTCTGCCGCTGGCGTCGCGCTGGTATCCGCCGCAGCATCAGGGCACCGCGCTTGGCATCGCCGGTGCGGGCAACTCGGGCACCGTGTTCGCCGCGCTGTTCGCGCCAGCGCTTGCCGTGGCGTTTGGCTGGAGCAACGTATTCGGGATTGCGCTGATACCGGTCGGCATCGCCTTTCTGGTGTATCTCGTGTTTGCCAAAGATGCGCCCGACTGCCCGCCGCCGAAATCGCTGCACCAGTACCTGAACGTACTGAAAGACCGCGACGCCTGGTGGTTCATGTTCTTCTACTTCGTCACCTTCGGCGGCTTCGTCGGTCTGGCCTCCAGCCTCACCATTTATTTCCACGACCAGTACGGCATGACGCCGGTGCACGCGGGTTACTTCACCGCCGCCTGCGTGTTCGCCGGTTCGCTGGTACGGCCGATGGGTGGCGCGCTGGCCGACCGCATCGGCGGCATTCGCACCCTTCTGGCGGTGTACGCGCTGGCCGGCGTGTTTCTCATCATCGTCAGCTTTGGCGCCGACAGCGCGTGGCTGGCGCTGGCAGGTTTCATGCTCGCCATGGGCACGCTCGGTTTTGGCAACGGCGCGGTGTTCCAGCTGGTGCCGCAGCGCTTCCGCAAGGAAATCGGCGTGATGACCGGCATGGTCGGCATGGCCGGCGGCGTCGGCGGGTTTTATCTGGCCGCCAGCCTGGGTTACATCAAGGGGCAGACCGGCAGCTATCAGCTGGGCCTGCTGATCTTCGCCGGGCTGAGTTTTGTCGCGCTGCTGGGCCTGACCGTGGTGAAACAGCGCTGGCGCACCACTTGGGGCGCGGCGGCGATTGCGGGGGCGAAGATTTAGGAAGGATTCAGGGGGTCCGGATTCAGGGAATGAGCGGCCAAGGCCGCACTCCTATAATCCCCTGACCCCTGACCCCTGACCCCTGACCCCTGACCCCTGACCCCTGACCCCTCTCATGTCCCTGAAACTCCACTTCGGCTACGCCACCGCCACCGGTCCGCGTGAGCGCAACGAAGACTTCGGCGGTTTCGTCGAACCGGCCGATCCGCAACTGGCGGCGATCAAGGGCATGCTGGCGGTGGTGGCCGATGGCGTGTCGGGCGGCTCGCATGGGCGCGAGGCGGCCGAGACTTCGGTGCGCAATCTGCTCGCCGACTACTACGCCACGCCTGATACCTGGGAGACGCCGCACGCGCTGGGAACGGTGCTGGCGGCGATCAACCGCTGGCTGTCGGGGCAGACGGCATCGCGCCACGAAGCCGGCGGCATGGCGACCACGCTCACCGGTCTGGTGCTGCGCGGGCGGCGTTTTCATTACGCGCATGTGGGCGACAGCCGGCTGTATCGCCTGCGCGGCGAAACGCTGGAGCAGCTGACGGTCGACCACGTGTGGGAAACCCCCGGCATGTCGCATGTGCTGAAGCGCGCGCTGGGGCTGGATACCCATGTGTTGCCGGATTTCGGCGAAGGTGAATTGCGTGCGGGCGATGTGTTTCTGATTGCCTGCGACGGCGTGTGGGAGCCGCTCGGCCAGCTTGAGCTGCACCGGCTGCTGAAACTGCACGACGCACCGCAGCGGGTAGCGGATGCGCTGGTTGAGGCGGCGCATGCGCACGGCGGGCAGGACAACGCGACCGCGCTGGTGGTGCGGGTGGAAGACATCGGCGTGGATGAGGCCGCGCTGAGCGATGCGCGCGACCTGCCGCTGCCCGGCAAGCTTGGCGCTGGCGCCCGGCTCGACGATTTCGTGATCGAAGACGTGCTGCACAGCGGGCGCGACGCGCTGATCTACCGGGCGCGCCACGCCACAAGCGGCCAGCGCTGGGCGCTCAAAACCCTGCAGCCGATACTCGCCGGCGATCCGGATGCCGCAAACCGCCTGCTGGCGGAGGAATGGTTTTTAAAGCGCGTGCATTCGCATTATTTTCCCGACGTGCTGGCGTTGCCGGGGCGCAATTTCCTCTATTTCGCGGTGCGCTATCACGAAGGTGCAACGCTGCAGGACGCGCTCGATTCAGGCCAGCATTTTTCTCCGGTTGCAGCCGTCACTTTAATGATCCGGGTGCTCAAGGGCCTGGCCGCGCTGCACCGGCTCGACATCGTGCATCGCGACATCAAGCCGGCCAACCTGCACGTCGACCCCGCGGGCAAATTGCGCATACTCGACCTCGGCGTGGCGCGCTGCCCCACCCTCGACACGCGCGAGCCGCATGCCCAGCCCGGCACGCCGAGTTACATGGCGCCCGAGCTGTTCAACAGCGCGGAGGCCAACCCGCAAAGCGATCTTTACGCCGTTGGCGTGAGCATCTATCACCTGCTCACGCGCAACTATCCCTACGGAGAAATCGAACCGTTTCAGCGCCCCAGATTCGGTGAGCCTGCGCCGCCTTCACGCACCCGTCCGGACATCCCGCCGTGGCTGGAAAACGTGCTGCTCAAGGCGGTGGCGCGCGATCCGGCGCAACGCTTCGAGACCGCCGAGGAAATGTTGCTGGCGCTGGAGCGCGGCGAAGCCAACCCGCTGCTGCGCCGCCGCACGCCGCTGATCGAGCGCTCGCCGGCGGGTGCCTGGCCGCTGGTGGCGGCGGTGTCGATTGCCCTGAACGTCTTGCTGCTGTTCGTGCTGCTGGTGAGCTAGCCGTCGGCCGCCCCAGGCATTCAGCGCGGCAGCGGCAACCGGGGCAAGGGGTAGGGGCGTCCCGCAGGGTTGCCGGGATACCCTGAAATCGGCGGCGGGTAAATGAGCGGTTGCGGCAGCGCGGCCGGTGACTCGTCTTCGGCGGGCAGGTTGGCCTGCTCCTCCTCGCGCTGGCGCGCCGCTTCCGCTTCGCGCGCAGCCTCCGCGGCCTCTCTCTCCTGCCGCTGGGCTTCCAGCGCCTGCGCCTGGGCGGCGTTCTTTTTCAGGCGTTCTTCGGTCGCCCGCACTTCCGCTTCGCTTGGCGGCGGCGCCACGTCCAGTTTTTCGACTTTTCCGGCTTTGGGCGGGGTGGAGGAATAGGTCACATTGCCTGCACCATCGACGGATTTATACAGCGCGTCGGCAGCGGCGGGCGCGCTGGCCAGCGTGGCGATCAGCAGCAATACAACAGAGGGCGACATCATCGTTCTCCTTTCAGCTTGCAGCCGGGCTGGCCGCGGCTTGCGTGGCCGCCACCATTTCCACCCGGATCGGGTCGCGGCTGTCCAGGTGGACATCGCGTTGCGGGAAGGGCATGGCAATGCCCTGGTCGGCAAAACGTTTTTCGATGTCCAGGCGGATCTCGCTGGCGACCTGGCGGCTGTTGTCCTGCAGGCTGAGATCCAGCCAGTAGTCGGCGCGCAACTGGAGCGCGCTGTCGCCGAACTCATCCAGCAGCACCAGCGGCAATGGCAGCTTGAGCACGGAAGGATGGCTGGAGACCGCTTCTTGGATCAGCTGGATGGCCGTCTCGGTGGGGGCGCCATAAGCGATGCCGACGTTGACGGTAAAACGCAGCAGCTGGTCGGACAGGGTCCAGTTGGTGACGGTTTTTTCCAGAAACACACTATTGGGAATCAGCATGTCGATGCCGTCGAAACGCTGCACCTGGCAGCAGCGGCTGCCGATGTCGTAGACGCGGCCGCGGATGCCGTCCACTTCCACGATGTCGCCTGGCTTGATGGGTTTTTCCACCAGCAGGATCACGCCGCTGATGAAGTTGTTGAGCAGGTTCTGCGCGCCAAAACCGAGGCCGAGGGCGAGCGCGCCGCCGAGGAAGGCAAACGCGGTGAGCGGGATGTGGGCGGTGATCAAGGCCAGCACCACCAGTCCGATGACCATGCCGATGCTGGACAGACGCAGCCACAGCAGCGCGGCGCTTTCTTCACCGGTGTAGCGTGCCAGCAGCCAGCGCCGGGCAAACGCGCTGACGCGGCCTGTCAGCCATAGCCCCAGCACCAGAATCAGCAGCACCTGAACCAGCTTGCCCAGGGTGACGCTGCGCTTGCCGGCGATTTCGCGTCCCTCCACCATCAGGGTGTCGTCGACCGTGATCACCTCGAATTGCCAGACCGCTGCCAGCGCCTGGGTGGAAGCGACCGCTGCGCCGCGCAGGCGATCGGTCCAGCTCACATCCTGGTTGGTCACGCGATTGACTTGCTGCCAGTTGTGCAGCATGCCTGCGATCTGTTCGATCTGGTCGTGATTTTGGCGCAGCAGGGCATCACGCCGTTGATAGGCCTGGATCTGCCGTTCGACGAGTTGCCGGTCGCCCATCTCGGGCTGCCATTCGGCGACCTGGGTGCCCAGCAGGGCCAGATTGGCCCGGGTCCGGTCGCTGTCCGCCTGGATGGCGCTGCGCCATTCGGCGATCCGTTCCAGGTAGTCCTCGATCTGCGCGGTCGTCTGCTGCAGGGTATGGCTGTCGCGTGCCTGCATGCTGCGAAAGCGCTGCTGCCAGGCTTGCTGCGACAGCGTCACGCCATACCGCATCAGCCGCAGGGAGTTGAGCCGGGAGGCGGCCGCGTCTACTTCGATACGGGCGGTTTCCAGCCGTTGCAGCGAGGCGGGCGAAGGCAGGTCATTCGTCTGTTTGCGCAACTGATCCAGCTGGTTTTGCGCCTGATGTTCCGCGGCTTCCGCCTGATCGATTTTCTGCTCGATCGCGGCTGCCTGCCCGGCCAGTTTCGCCAGCTGGCTGTCCAGTTCCTGCTGGGTGAACTTGACGGTGTGGCTGGCCTGCACCGCCTTGTCCTCCAGCCATTGTCGCTCGGACTGTTGATTGGCCAGGGTTTCGGCGAGCACGTTGCGCAGCGTTTCGAACATGCCCAGACGGGCTTCCGAATAACGGCTGTTGAGCGCGGCCAACTCAACCCGCCAGTTCAAACGCGCCGCCTGGGCGGGGTCGTCCGATGTTTGAACCTGCTCGCCAGCCAGGCGCAAACCCAGCTGTGCCGCCAGCAGGGTTTGCTTCGCCTGCTCGAACACCTCGTTGACCAGCCGCTGCTCAGCACGGTTCGCTTCCATCTCGCGCGTCTTGCGCCGTACCTGCGCCCACCAGTCATCAACCAGCGCAATGTCGTAGGGCGGCGCGTGGGCGAAGCCTTTCCAGGCCTTGCGGCTGCTCACCTTGTCCTGCTCGGTGCGCCGTACTTCCGCCAGATTGCGCAGCGCATTCAGATGCGCCGACAGCGTGCGAACTTCACCGGCCAGCATCTGCTGGTAATGCGCCCATTCGGCTGCGCTTGCGCCTACCGGTTGCGCCGGGGCGGCCTGGTTTTGCAGCGTGGCCAGGCGTTGCTCGATTTCACGGATCCGGACGTCGAGCGCAGCGGGTTCGCTTGACGTCCGGGCCGGCTCTGCAGGCGTGTCGGTGGGACGTTTGTTGAGTTCCGGGAACAGGCTTTGCGCCAGGGCTTGCGCGCTGCAAGTCAGCAGCAACACGCCGAAGAGGACCGACCTGAAATTGCGTTTGCTTGGTGTCATTGATTGGGTTGGGGGTCAGGGCGATAGGGGAAGGGCGGGATTTTGGGCGTCATGGCTTACGGGCAGCGCATGTCCGGTGCGAGTCGCATCCACTTCACCAGCCAGTTTTTTGCGCGTTCGCGCGCATGCCGTGCAGCGATTTTTTCCTCTGGCGTCTGGTCGGTGCGGAAGTCGAACGCGCGTCGCGCCATCGGGTATTCCTGCCACTCCACCGGCACGCCGCGTTCCCACAAGGCATAAAAGGCGCGGCCGCCGTTCATCCGGCGTAGTTCGTAGTCGGCATCGCCGATCAGGAACAGTATCGGCGTGGTGAGCTGCATGATTTCGGGAGCAATGCGGAACAGCTGATCCGGCTCCGGCGCATTGGGGTTCTGCATGTGGCCGTAATAGCTGACGATGGCGGCAAGTTCAGGGCCGCGTTTGGCCGCCAGCCGGATGGCGTAATACGGCCCGCGCGACAGGCCGACCACGCCGACGGGCTGCTTGCACGCATTGGGCAGCGACTTCAGGTAATCCAGTCCGGCTTCGACATCGAGTTCGGTCTCCGGGTTGTGCGCCGACGGCCAGCGTTCGATGAAGCGGCCGCTTTGCCAGTCGGGTGCGACCACGAGGAAACCCTGTTCGGCGAGTTCGCGCACATGGGCGCGTTCGTCGCCTTCGTAGCCGCGCTTGGCGTGGATGAACAGCACCGGCGGGAAGGGCCCCTTGCCTGCGGGCGTGGCAATCTCAACCGGCACCTCGGAGCCGTCCGCGGCTTGAATGGTTGCTTTGCTCAGGCTGACGCCGGCTGCGCTGGCGGCCCCGGTCCACGCCTGCGCCGATGCTAAGATGGCGGCCGCAATGACGAGTCTTTTCATGGTCTATTCCCGGTATTTTTCTGCGGCCTATTTTAGGCCAGTGCAGCGTGTTCGCTGCGCGGAGCCCACGCATTCATGAGCACCGCTTTTGAAGAGCCGACGATCCCGGCCTTCTCGCCGCGTGTGCAACGCATGCTGCTTGCCGGGTGGATTTCGCTTGGCGTGCATGCTGCGCTAATTGCGCTGGTGCAGGTGGCGCCGCCCGCCACGACCCTACCAAGCGAGCCGGTGATTGAGGTTCGGCTGGTATCCGCGCCGGCTGCGGCAGCGGCTGTAACTCCGCCGCCTGCCGTTGCCGCGCTGGAAGCGCCGCCGGAAAAAAGCCCCCTGCTCCTGCCGAGCGAGGAACCCGAAGCGTTGCCTGTCGCCCGGCCAACCCCGGCTCCGATCACCTCGGCGCCGTCCGCTCCGGCGCCGATTATTCCGCCGCCGCCGGTCGAGGCAGCTGCGCCGGATCAAACCGCACCGGATCAACCCCCGCCGCCTGCGGCAGCGCCCGCCGCCACGCCTCCGCCTGCTGCGGCCATTACCAGCGCGGTCGATCTCACCTATTACAGTGCGCGCGAGGTCGATGTGCATCCGCGCGCCCTGGGTCAGGTGGTGCCGGACTACCCGGCCGATGCCGACCGCCGGCGCGTGTCCGGCAAGCTGCTTTTACAACTGAAGCTGCAGGCCGATGGCCGCGTCAGTGACCTCGCAGTGCTGAGCGCCTCTCCACCCGGCGTGTTCGACGAGTCGGCCTTGCAGGCGTTTCGCACCGCACGTTTTACGCCCGCGCAAAAAAATGGTCGCCCGGTGCGGGCGCTGGTGCAGATCGAGGTGGTGTACGACTGGGAGGGGCAGACGCGTCGCTGACGTGCGGACCCACTGTGCCCTTCGGGTGGATGGGGCGCGCGAATCGGCGCAATTCCGTTGGCCTGAATGACCGAGCGCCCCGTGTTGGGGCGCTCGGTCATTCAGGCAGGCTTGCTGCGTGTTGCCATCTAATGCCTGGAACCCTGGCCGTTTTTGTTGGGCTTGCCGTTGCCATGGCCGTTGCCGTGCTTGCCGCCGTTGTCGCGATGCTGTTTCTGGTAGCGTGGAACGTATTCGTTCTGGTACCAGCTGTCTTTCACAAAGTAGACCCGCTCGCCGCACGCGTTGTACTCGCGACAATGCTTGCGCCAGTTTCGTGCGTGGCCAGGCGGGACGTGCATGTAAATCGGCGCGCGCCGGACCGCCGTCCGCTCGATGTACTTGGGCTGGCTGTACAGGATGCGCGGCTGCGGAAAATCGCCGATATCGATTCGTCCATAGAAACCGGGTTGGCCGATACTGACCGATACACCGACATCGGCTGCGTGCGCCGGAATGGCGGCAATGGCCAGGGCGGCGGCTAAAAACAGAGGCTTCATGTTCTTTCTCCTAAAGGGGCTTGCTGGGTACGCACGTGCGCGGCTGAAAGCGATTGTTGCACTGTCCTGCAACCTGGCTCCGGTCAGGCGTCAGTCGAGGTCGACGATTCGGTGCGCCAGCGCCGCAGCAGAAGCGCATTGCTCACCACGCTGACACTGGAGAATGCCATCGCTGCGCCGGCGATCACCGGGTTCAACAGGCCTGCGGCGGCGAGCGGAATGCCCACCACATTGTAAGCAAATGCCCAGAACAGGTTCTGGCGGATTTTGGCGTAGGTGCGGCGGGAGATATCGATGGCGTCGGCCACCAAGGCCGGGTCGCCGCGCATCAGGGTGATGCCGGCAGTGTGCATGGCGACGTCGCTGCCGGAGGACATGGCGATGCCGACATCGGCCGCCGCCAGCGCGGGGGCGTCGTTGATGCCGTCGCCCACCATCGCTACGGTCTTGCCTGCGGTTTTGAGTTGCGCCACGTGCGTGGCCTTGTCGGCGGGCAGCACCTCGGCCAGCACGCTGTCGATGCCGAGTGCGGTCGCTGCCTGCTGCGCCGCGCCGCGATTGTCGCCGGTGAGCATGACGGTGAGGATACCGCGCGCTTTGAGCCTTTCTACGCCAGCCGCCGCCCCCGGTTTGACGGCGTCACCAAACGCCAGCACACCGAGCGCGCTGTGGTCGCTGGCACGCGCCAGCCACGACACGGTGCGGCCGGCGGCTTCCTGCTCGGCAGCGACCGCGTCGAGCGCGGCGGTAGCAACGTCGTTCTCCAGCATCAGGCGGCGGTTGCCCAACCAGTACGTCGCGCCATTGACCTCGCCCACCATGCCGCGCCCGGGCAACGCCTGTTGCGCCTGCGCCGGCAGTACCGTCAACGTGGCGGCTTCGGTCAGCACTGCGCGCGCCAGCGGGTGTTCGCTGCCCGCCTGCAAGCTGGCGGCAATCGCCAGCACCTCGTTACGGTCATGTCCTTCGGCTGCCACGCAGGCCGCCACATGCGGCCTGCCGTCGGTGAGGGTGCCGGTCTTGTCGAACACCACGATATTGATGCGGTGCGCGCGTTCCAGCGCTTCGGCGTCCTTGATCAGAATGCCATGGCGCGCGGCCACGCCGGTACCCGCCATGATCGCGGTTGGCGTGGCGAGACCCAGCGCGCACGGGCAGGCAATCACCAGCACCGCCACTGCGTTGAGGATGGCGACTTCGGCGTTGCCGCCGAATGCCCACCAGGCAATGAACGTCAGCAGCGCGATCCCCATCACCACCGGCACGAACACCGCGCTGACCTTGTCCACCAGCCGCTGGATCGGCGCCTTGGCGGCCTGGGCGTTTTCCACCAGGCGGATGATGCGCGCCAGCGTGGTCTCGCCGCCCACCGCCGTGGTGCGTGCGACCAGCACGCCGTGGGCGTTGATCGCGCCGCCGGTGACCGCATCGCCCGGCTGCTTGTCCACCGGCAGCGATTCGCCGGTGAGCATCGATTCATCGATCTGGCTCGTGCCTTCGATGATTTCGCCGTCCACCGGTACCCGTTCGCCGGGACGAATCACCACCCAATCGCCGACGCGGATGGCATCGATCGGCACATCGCGGTCAACGCCGTCGAGCCGCACCCGGGCCGTCGCCGGGCGCAAGGCTTGCAGGGCGCGGATCGCCTCGGTGGTCTGGCGCTTGGCGCGGGCTTCCAGCCATTTGCCGAGCAGCACCAGGCTGATCACCACCGCTGACGCTTCGAAATACAGATGCATGGGGTCGGCGCGCGTCAGCAACAGATACACGGACAGGCCATACGCCGCGCTGGTGCCCACTGCCACCAGTAAATCCATGTTGCCGCTGCCTGCGCGCAAGGCCTTCCAGCCGGCGCGGTAAAACCGCGCACCAAGCCAGAACTGCACCGGGGTTGTCAGCGTCAACTGCAGCCAGCCCGGCAGCATCCAGTGTGCGCCGAATAGACTGCCGAGCATCGGTGCCACCAGCGGCAGCGACAAGGCGATCGCCAGCGCCACCGGCCACCAGCCGGGCAGCGCGCGTTTGACGGCAGGCGGCGTTTCGCCTGCCGTCTGCGGCAGCTGGGCGCCGTAGCCCGCACGCTCCACCGCCGCAATCAGCTCGGCGGTGGAGGTGCCCTTGACGAGCTTGATCGTCGTCTGCTCGGTCGCCAGGTTGACGCTGGCATCGAGTACGCCCGGCACTTTATTCAACGCCTTTTCCACCCGCGCCGAACAGCTCGCACAGGTCATGCCGCTGATGTCGAGGGTGCAGGATTCGGTCGGCACGCTGAAGCCGGCCTTTTCGATGGCGCGCTGGATCGAGGCCACATCGGTGTCACCTGAAACCGTGGCGACCTCGGTCGCCAGATTCACCGTGGCGTCGGTGACGCCCGGCAATTGCTTCAGCACTTTCTCCACGCGTGCCGAACAACTGGCGCAGGTCATTCCCTGGATGCTGACGGCAAAGGTTTGGGGCATGTAGCGTTCCTGAAAAGTGCGGATGAATGAACCATAACCCCTCTTTTTCTCTGAGAGGCCGGTTTTTTTAAAATGTTCAAAGCGAACCGAATGTCTATACCGCTTTGAGCGTGTCGGCGCGACCGGGAAGGGGCGATGAGCGTAACAACCGAAAAACCCGATTCCGATTTCCTGTTCGGTGGGCGGCCTGGTGGGCGTGTAGCCATGCCCTGGACGAATCAATATAAACTGCGTTAATTGAATTTATTGATAAAGATAAATCCAGTTATCTGTTTTTGTGTCGATAGTGATCACACGGCTGGGGGTTTGTGCCATGCAACGCGTGGCAGGCTAAACAGATCATCCGGAAGATTGGGGGGAGCGCAATGCAACGTCGAACCGTGCTCAGGAGCCTGGCTGTTTCCGCCTTGCTTGCGGGGGTAAAGGTCAATGCTGCCGAAGAGGCGGGGCCCCAAGTGATTCGGGTGAACATTCCAGGGCCGCACCTGTTGCCTTTCATCCCGATCGAGTTGATCTCGAAGCTGGGGATTGACCAGGCTTTGGGCGTGCAACTGGCCATACGCTACCTGCCGAGCGGCATTCTGGCTTTGGAGGATGCGTTGGCGGGCAATGCCCAGTTTGCCGGAGTCGCATTTACCGCCTTGCCCACTTTTATCGCCAAAGGGAAACCGGTTTCAGCCATTGCGGTTTTGAGCAGTGGGGTGCCGCCTTACTCGATCCTGATTCGACCTGATCTCGCCGGGTCGGTGCGCAGTCTCAAAGATCTCAAGGGACGCAGCATCGGCATCCCCATGGGAAGCGTGACCTCGAAAACCTATTTGCAGGTGATGCTGGAACTCTGGTTGGCGAATCATGGTGTGCGCAGCCATGAAGTTCGTTGGGTGCAGACCAACCAGAATCTGGCTGGCATGCAAGGCAGCCTGGTCAGCGGCATGGTTGATGCGGTTTTTTGCGAAGAGCCTTTGGCTGGCACGCTGGTGCGCAAGAAAATCGGTCTGCGTCTGGCCAGTCTGTCCGAACCCAGGGCGCCCGGCCGCGCGGGCTGGGCAAACCATATACGTGCAGTGCTGGCGTGTCCGCGTGACATTGTCGAGCGGCAACCGCAGCGGGTTGAACTCATGACAGCCATGCTGAAGCGCAGCTTGCGGTGGATGCAGCTTAAAAAACCCGATGACATTGTGGCCAAACTGGGCGTTGAGGATGCTGAGCTGAGACGGGATCTGGCGAACCCGATCAAGCGGATTCCGAATGTGTTCAGTCCGGATGGGCGGTTCAAGGCTGAGGAAGTCGAGGCGAGCAGACAATTCCTTGCCGAGACGGGCATGTCTTTGCCCGCAGGGATGGATATTCGAGGGTTGATTGCCGACAAGTGGGTTAACCGATAAATGCGTGTGATTCAGCCGAATGTACGCCCCCGTTCATCCGTGATCCCCAGGGTGCCCTTGGCACCGCGTGACCGTGCGGTGTGGTCGTTCTGTTGGCGCAAGGGGCGTTAATGACGCTGAATGCCGCGCCATGGTGACGACGCGCGCACGCCAGTGGTTGACGACACGTTTTTCCGGCGGGCTTCGCCGGCAGGCGTATTCACATCTGGCGCTGACCATTTTGGTTGCGTCCACGATCATTTTTCTCGGCGCCAGCTCGACCCTGTCCAATATTCGTGAGCGTGACCGCCAGCTCCAGCAAAACCAGCTGCGGGAACACTACAAATCGGTGCTGCCCCGGCTGGAGGCGGCATGGTCCGCTGCCGCAATGCAGGCTCAGTCACGGATTGAATACCTGCGCATTCTCGAACAGCCCGATGTCCTGGCGTTACCCAAAATGACCGCCTACCTGAATGCGCAATGGAGCTTGAGCGAGTTTTCGAACCTGCTCATTCTGGATGCGGACAACCAGGTGATTTTTCATCACGGATCCGAATCGTCGTCATTGAAAAACCTGTTTGGCGAACAGGCAACCTGGATATATGTGCCGCAGTTCCACCAGCTTTATCGGGTCTTTCAAGTTCCGGTTTGGCTGGGAAAACGAGGCCAGGGCCGCCTCGTTTTGTTCAAGTCCCTGTCCAACTCCACCCTGCGGGAAATGCTCATTCCCGATGCCATCCTGCAGCTCAGCTATCACGGTCAACTCGTCGCCCAGTCCGACGATATTCCTCCGCCCAACGAAAAAAGCACGTTACAGATCAAGTTGCCCTGGCCTTCCGTTCTGACCGAAAAGGAGAGTGGAAAAGGCGTGGTTCTGGAAATTTACCGTGAGGTCCTCGATCAACTGCCTTACTCAAGTTTCATTCTGCGGACTTTCGGCGCCATCGCGCTGCTGACCCTGCTGATCTGGCTGAGCGTAGGGCGCTGGTTGGCACGGACTGCCTCGCGTATCGAAACCCTGGGCAAAGGCGCACGCTTGTATGCCGAGGGAGAAGACCACGAAACCCTGGTCGCCGAGTTGAAGCCGGCGCGCCAGCGTGCCGATGAAATCGGTGAAACGGCGATTGCCTTTGAACAGATGATGGAAGCGATCCAAAGCCGGGCCCAGGAGCAACAATACTATCTGGAAACCCTGTCATTGCTGGAAGAGGCCGTCATCGAGCTGAACCCGGAGGGCATTATTCTGCGAGCCAGCCCGGGGTGGAACAAGATCGTTCATCGCAAGGATGGGGTGGGCCTGTCGATCTGCGACGAGATTCATACCGAAGATGTCGACCTGTTCAAGGCACAACTGAAAACGCTGCTTGCGGGCGAGAAGCAGCAGGTGACCCTGCGTTTTCGCTTGCGCCCGCAATGGGTGCTCAAGCATGAAACCTGGGTGGAATGTCAGTTTCTCCCCAATACGCACAAAAATGGCCAGGTGACCGGAGTTCGCGGCGTGTTGCGCGACATCACCCAGACCTATCTGAACGAACGGCAGATCACCCATATGGCGCTGCATGACGCGCTTACCGAATTACCCAACCGCATCCTGCTGGAAGACCGCATCAAAAATGCGCTAAGCATTGCGCAACGCAACCAGCATCTGGTGGGGGTTTGCTTTATCGATCTGGACAACTTCAAGGTCATCAACGACACCCTTGGCCACAAGGCGGGAGACCGTTTGCTGGTGGCGTTTGCCGACCGGCTGCGTGCGGGCTTGCGCGGGGGCGACACGCTGGCCCGCTGGGGTGGGGATGAGTTTGTATTGCTGCTGCCGGACATGCAGTCGATACGGGTGATTCGCAGCGTGACGGACAAAATCATTGAGTCACTGCAGCCGCCGCTAATACTGGATGGCAATGAAATCCGGGTGACGTTCAGCATGGGAGCGGTGGTCTTTCCGAACGACGGGGAGGAAATCGAGATGCTCTTTTCCCAGGCGGATCGGGCCATGTTCTTTGCCAAGTCACAGGGACGCAATCAAGTTTGTTTCTTCCAGGACATGGAACGCAGCGCCCCGGGGAAAAAGGAGCTCTACATCCAGAGTCACCTCACCCAAGCCATTAATCAGGGCCGGATCGAGACCTGGTTTCAGCCCATCGTGGAGGCACGCAGTGGCCGTTGCCATGCCGTCGAGGTTCTGGCGCGCTGGCAGGATGGCGAATATGGCTGGATCAGTCCCAGCACGTTCATCCCCATGGCAGAGAACCTGGGCCTGATCGGCGAGCTGGGCCTGCAAATCCTGAGCGCCAGCCTGGATGCGGCTCAGGCGTGGCAGGCCAAGGGGGAAAGCTTGACGCTCGCGGTCAATATCTCCAAGCGCCAGCTATTCGCCCCTTCGTTTACACAGCGGTTGATCAAGGAATTCGCTGCGCGCGGCCTTGCGCACTCGATGCTGATTCTGGAAGTGACCGAGAGCGTCGCGCTAAGCGATGTGCAGAATGGCGCAGAGCGGGTGTCGGAACTGCGGCGGGCGGGTTTCGGTATCGCCATCGACGATTTCGGAACCGGCTATTCGTCGCTCTCGCAATTGCATGAAATGTGTGCCGATGAGCTCAAGATCGACATTTCCTTTGTGCGGCGCCTGAACGAGCCTTCCGGCCTGAGCATGGTTCAGGCCATCATCAACCTGGCTCAATTGTTCGGTCTGAAGACGGTGGCAGAGGGGGTGGAAGACATGGAAACCGCTGCGAAACTGCGCGAACTCGGTGTCGATTACCTGCAGGGCTATTTGTTTGGAAAACCCATGACACGGGCAGATTTCATGGCCTGGCTGGATATTCAGCCCAGCTAAGGCAGGCGAGTTCTCCCCGACTTGCTTGCCGGCATGCTGCCGACCGATCTGAGACCCGGGCCCCGGGGCCAGCCAGCCCCTGCCCTTTGCTTTCGGATTAGTCCTACGCGGCACTGCAGCCGCCTCCGACTGTAGCGTCCCCGCCGCTCCCCCAGAATGCTTCTCACAGGCCCGGTCTTCGACCGGTGGCCATCCGCCCGAGAGGGCGGCAGCCGTGCCTGCCACGCAAGGCATTCGCCTCGCGTGCATCGTAGACAGACAAAGGAGAGAGCCAGATGAAATCCAGTACCTCCAAATCCAGGGTGCAAGGCGAGGGCGATTACGCCTCGGCCAAAAAATACAACGAGCATGCCCAGGCTTTTGCCCAATCCGGCAAGGTCGAGCAGGCGGCCAGGAAAGCCGCTCCACGCAATGAGCGGGAGCAGGACGAGATGCGTCAAGCCGAAGCCACAGGACGGTCGCACGCCAAGAGCCAGGCCTCCGCCGGAAAGGACGAGGGTTCGCCCGAGCGTCGCCAGCCCGACAAGCAGGCACCCGGCAAATATCCCGAGGGGCACAATCCCCACCCGGAAAAAATTCCCGGACGTTAAGGCCATCACTGTCACTTCGCTTACTTAACTCAGTACTTTCAATCAGGAGAATGTCATGACCACTGTTTCCAGCAACCCGATCCTTTCCTCAAGTTCGATTTCCGGTGACAAGGTCGTCAACCGCCAGGGAGAGGACCTGGGCGATATCAAGGACCTGATGATCGACGTCGATACCGGCCGCGTCGCGTATGCGGTACTGGAATTCGGCGGCTTCCTCGGTCTGGGCAGCAAGCTGTTCGCCGTTCCGCTTTCGGCCATGGAACTGGATACGGCGAACCACCACTTTATCTTCGACCAGGACAAGGAAAGCCTCGACAGTGCGCCCGGTTTCGACAAGGATCACTGGCCGAATTTTGCCGACCGCGACTGGGGTGCGAGTGTCCATTCCCATTATGGTGTCCGCCCCTATTGGGAGTGAGCTTGGCCTGTCCCGTGTTCGGAGACAGGTTTTTTTAGCTTCATTTCATAGGCATGGCTGTTTCGTCTTACAAGGGGAATTGCATGGCCAATACAACCAACTGGGGCCTCTGTATCCAGTGCAAGTGGTGGCAGGTCGAGCCGGACGCAGCCCTGGCCAGTAGCACCCATGGACTGTGCATCGAACAAAGCCTGCAGCCTTATCTGTTGCGCGTTTCCGGCGGCAGCGGCTGCGGTCTGTTTGTAGAGGGTGAGCCCGCTCGGGCGGACGGCTCCGGCGCGTGCCCGCCCACCGCCAGGCCCATGCGCTAAAGTCGTGACTGTTCCTGATGATCGCGTCCACGCGGGCGCAGCAGGAGTTCCTCCACCCCGGTATGACGGGGGACGCGCCAGGGGCGCGTCGGGCAATCGGAATCGAAACCGCAGCCCGCGCGCTCTGATCAACTTTTAAGGAGGGGAACGCCATGCCAAGAGGAGACAAGTCAGCCTACACCGACAAGCAAAAGCGTCAGGCGCAACATATCGAGGAAGGCTATATCGATCGAGGCGTGCCCGAGGAAGAAGCCGAGGCGCGCGCCTGGGCCACCGTCAACAAAATGACGGGAGGCGGTAAGAAAAGCGGCTCGGGCCGGGGCAAGGCAGTGAACACGGCGCCTGCCAAAAAAGGCGGCAGGGTGGGTGGCGCGGCCGCGGCCTCGCGCACGGCAGCGGAGCGCAGCGCTTCAGCCAAAAAGGCTGCAGCGACACGCGCGAGGAATGCGGCGAACCAGAAGAAGGCCGCTTCGCCAGCCTGAAGGGCCGGCACCTGTGTGACCGAAGAGATGGACCATGACGTTGAGCCCCCCCGCCACGCAGCGCAAGAACAAGACGGCATCCTCCGCACGCCGGACCGGGCGCAAGCGGAAAATCCGCTATGCCGTCATCGGTCAGGGCTATATCGCCCAGGGCGCGGTTCTGCCGGCGTTTGCCCATGCCAACAAGAATTCCGAGCTCGTCGCCCTGATTTCGGATGATCGGCTCAAGCTGAAAAAACTTTCCAGGGACTACGGGGTTGAATGCATCGCCGGCTACGATGAGTACGATGCATTGATGGCCAGCGGCGAAGTCGATGCGGTGTACATTGCCTTGCCCAACCACCTGCACTTGACCTATACACAGCGTGCCGCGCGTGCAGGCGTTCATGTCCTGTGCGAAAAGCCGATGGCGGTCACCGAAGCGGAATGCGAACAGATGGTGCGGGTATGCAAAAAGCAGGGGGTGAAATTGATGATCGCCTACCGATTGCATTTCGAGAAAGCCAATCTGACTGCCGTGGACATCGTGAAATCCGGCAAGCTGGGTGAGCCGCGCATCTTCAATTCGACTTTCACCATGCAGGTGCGCGACACAGACAACATCCGCCTGCGAGAGGAAACGGGGGGCGGCGTCCTGTACGACATCGGCGTCTATTGCATCAATGTATTGCATCAATGCCGCGCGTTATCTGTTCCGGAATGAGCCAACCGAGGTGTTTGCCGTGACCTCCCGCAACGGCGAGCGCCGTTTCAGTGCGGTCGAGGAAATGGCCAGCGTCATCCTGCGCTTTCCGGGCGATCGACTCGCGACCTTTACCTGCAGCTTCGGTGCGGCCAAAGTCTCCGCGTACGACATCATCGGCACCAAAGGCTCGCTGCGCGTTGCGCCGGCCTACGCCTACGCCGAGGCTTTGAAACACATTTTGACGATCGACGGGAAATCGCGGGAACGCGTATTTCCGCAGCGTGACCAGTTCGCGCCCCAACTACTCTATTTCTCTGACTGCATCCTGAACGACCGGGAGCCGGAGCCCTCCGGGCAGGAGGGGCGGATCGACGTGCGCATCGTCAATGCGCTCTACCAGTCGGCAAAGACGGGGCAGGTGATTGCCATGCCTCGCATGAGTAAACGTGTGCGGCCAACGAGCAGGCAACAACTCAGCCGTCCTGCTGTCAGCAAGCCCAAACTGGTGCATGCCACACCGCCCTCTGGAAAAAACTAGGGGGGCGCTGCAGGCGCCCGAACCCCGGGGTGTTACAGGGATCCCGGCCTGACTGGCCGGATCATGCCGCCGGATTTACGGGATCGTAAGCTGGTTGTCCACGCGCACAACGCCTTCTACGCCCTGGGCAATCTGCGTGGCGAGTTCCTTCGCGGCTTCGTTCTGTACCGAACCGGTCAGCATCACCACGCCCTGATTGGTATCGACCGAGATCTGCAGGCCTTTGAGCGTGTCGTCCACCAGGTACTTGCCTTTGACCGAGGCGGTGATGGTGGCGTCATCGATGGCCTGCTCTGCCTGCTCAGCTTTGTTTTCCAGCGTGCCGCCCATCTCATTGGCCTGGTTGCGGGCATCCGCCGTGGTCTGATCGATGGTTTCGCCAGCGGTCCTGTCTTCTTCTTTCGGCGTGCGGTCGCAGCCGGCGGCAAGCAGGGCGAAGCTGGAAACAAGAGTGATTGCGGCAATGCCGCTGCGGGATACGGTCTTCATGGCGTTCTCCTTGCGAAATGACGATACGGTTTCAGAAATGCAGCTTTGGATGCGAGACGTGCCGAGCGGGTTCCGGTCGCCGGAAGCGGCTTCCGGCCCGGCAGATGGCAGCGTAACGAATACAAATTTAACTGCAGCTTAGGCCCGAACCTATAGGCGAAGTGCGCATGGTCTTGTAGGACAGCGAGTGATGAGGTGGGGCGCGGCCTTCCATGGAATCCGTAGAGGGAGCCCAGAACTGCGACGGTCGGGCATCCGGCCTGATCGTCAGCGTTTACCTACAGGTTATCTCGCCAAAACCTACATCTTTCTCAGTGGCGTCGGATATCTGTCCTGAGGCCGCGGCGCTACATTGCCTGCATGCCGAATGCTTCGGTGCATCAGTCAGTTTTCATCATCTCATCCAAGGAGCGATCAATGAAACTTCGTACAGCCCTGTTTTTTGCACTGAGCCTTTCAGTCATGGGCCCGGCCTACGCGGCCGAGGTGAAAGATGCCATGCAGGATCGCGCGGAAGCCCGCTATGACGGGGAGAAGGATGCCGCCAAACGCAACTACGAAATTGCCCAGGAAAACTGCAAGAACATGTCCGGCAATGCACAAGACGTTTGCATGAAGGACGCGAAGGCGGAATACGTCAAGGCCAAGTCGCAGGCCAAGGTGGAGAAGAAATCGGGTAAGGATCAGGCCGAGGCCACCCAAGACCAGATGAAGGCGTACTACAAGGCCGAGAAGGAGAAGTGCGACCAGCTTTCCGGCAATGCCAAGGACACGTGTATCAGTGACGCGAAAATGAAATATCGCCAGTGATCGCGGCGTCTCGGCCAACCCGCCGCGACCAGGCTTTCCTGTCGGGCCATGCGACAGGAAAGCTTTCTTTTCGGCAGATTGAATATTTGCCATCCCCACACGATGGCTCGGCATGAAGGAGAAATGGCCATGGCCAAGCAGAAGAAAAAATCAGTGGGCCCCACCGAAAATGCATTCCACGCAGGCAATGCGGGCGAACTGCATCAGACAACCGGTGAGCGGGACAGCATGCTCACGACCAATCAGGGCGTGGGGATTTCGGATAACCAGAATTCGCTCAGAAGCGGTGAGCGCGGGCCGAGCTTGCTCGAGGATTTCGTCCTGCGTGAAAAGATCACGCACTTCGACCATGAGCGCATCCCCGAGCGCATCGTGCATGCGCGCGGCTCGGGTGCGCATGGCTATTTCGAAGCATATGGCGACCTGAGCGGCCTCACCCGTGCGGCATTCCTTTGCGACCCAGGGATCCAGACGCCGGTGTTTGCCCGCTTTTCCACCGTGGCTGGCGGATCCGGGTCGGTCGACCTGCCGCGCGATGTGCGCGGATTTGCCGTCAAGTTCTATACCCAGGAAGGTAATTTTGACCTGGTCGGCAACAACATTCCGGTTTTCTTTATCCAGGACGCGATCAAGTTCCCGGATCTCGTCCATGCCGTAAAAATGGAACCCGACCGCGGCTACCCGCAGGCAGCGACCGCGCACGACACCTTCTGGGATTTCGTCTCGCTGATGCCCGAGAGCCTGCACATGATTCTGTGGGCCATGTCCGATCGGGCCATCCCGCGCTCGCTGCGCATGATGGAAGGCTTCGGCGTGCACACCTTCCGCCTCGTCAATGCGGAAGGGGAGTCGACCTTCGTGAAATTCCATTGGCGCCCGCGGATCGGCAGCGCGTCGGTGTTGTGGGACGAGGCGGTCAAGATCTGCGGCGCCGACCCCGACTTCCATCGGCGCGATCTGTTCGCGGCGATCGAACGCGGCGACTTTCCCGAATGGGAATTGTCCGTACAGGCCTTCGATCAGGTCACGGCCGACTCGTTTCCGTTCGACGTGCTCGATGCGACCAAGCTGATTCCGGAAGAAATGGTGCCGCTGCAGCCGATCGGCAAAATGGTGCTGAATCGCAATCCCGACAATTTCTTTGCCGAAACCGAGCAGGTCGCCTTCCACCCCGGACACGTCGTGCCCGGCATCGATTTTAGCGACGACCCCCTGTTGCAGGGGCGGTTGTTTTCCTACACCGACACGCAGCTGTCGCGTCTGGGCGGGCCCAACTTCCATCAGTTGCCGATCAACCGGCCGCGTTGCCCGATGCACAACTTCCAGCGCGACGCTCTGATGCAGATGGAGGTGCCGAAAGGCCGCGTGAACTACGAGCCGAACTCGCTCGACCCCGCCTCGCCGCGCGAGAACCCCGACGCCGGCTTCACCACGCATCCCGCTACGCAAAGCGGCGACAAGCTGCGGGTGCGCTCGGAAACCTTCATGGACCACTACAGCCAGGCACGCCTGTTTTACCGCTCGATGACCGCGCCGGAACAGGATCACATCGTCAACGCCTTCGCCTTCGAGCTGGGCAAGGTGGAAACGCCAGAAGTGCGCTGCCGGGTGCTGGGCCACGTCAAGAACGTGGACGCGGCGTTGTGCGACCGGGTGGAGCAGGCGCTGGGGATGCCGGGTCAGGCCTACACCATCCCGCCGGCCGTGGAGCCGATCGACATGGCGCCTTCGCCCGCGCTCAGCCTGCTGGCAAAAGCCCGGCCCACACTGGAAGGACGCAAGATCGGGGTGCTGGTCAGCGAAGGTTTCGAGTTGGCGATCCTCGATCAATTGCAGGCCTCTGCGGACGCCGAGGGTGCGGCAGTCGAGCTGATCGGGCCGCATATCGGCGTAGTCAAATCGAACAGCGCTGTTGCGATCACGCCCGATCATGCGATCGCCGCTGCGCCGTCGGTGTTATTCGATTCGGTCGTTATCGCCGTTTCCGAAGCATCGATCGGGACCCTGAAAAAACAGGCGGCGGTGTTGAACTTCATTCGCGATGCCTACGCCCATCTGAAGGTCATCGGCTGGACCTCGGCGTCGACCCCCTTGCTGGAGATTGCCGGGATCAACCTCGATGACGGCGTCGTCGAGGTGGATACCCGCGAAGGCACGATCGCCTACCTGGACGCGGCCAAGAAGGGGCGAATGTGGCCGCGTGCCGCCGCCATCAAAGCGTAAAGCAGCGGCAGCCATATCACTATCCTTTTAAAACGGAGATCCGGCATGAATTTCTTACACGCGCAGCTGCAGCGCCCTCCGCAGCAAGAGGCGGAGCATTCGGCGACCGCATCGGAGCACACCGGTTTCAGCACAGCCACGCTGGAGTACATGGGTTTTCCCTATGAGCTTCCGGCTCTGCCCTACGCGCTGGACGCGTTGAGCCCCTTCATTTCCGAAACAACGCTGCGCCTGCATTATGGCAAGCATCATCAAGCCTATATCGATGCGCTCAACAAGACGATCGACGACACGGAGTTTCAGGGCATGCCGCTCAGGGCCCTGATTCGGGCGACCGCCGGCAAACCGGGCCTGGCTACGCTATTCAACAACGCGGCACAAACCTGGAACCATGCGTTTTACTGGGACAGCCTGACGCCTGAAGGGCAGGAGCCTCCGCCCGTACTGGAGCGGATGATCGAGGCGTCCTTCGGCAGCGTGGAGGCGTGCAAACAGGCATTGACCGAGGCCGCCGTGACCCAGTTCGGCTCGGGGTGGGCCTGGCTGGTGCTGGACGGCAAGACAGTCAACGTGATGAAAACCGCGGGGGCGGATAACCCCTTGACTCGCGGCATGACGCCCCTGCTGGCCGTCGATGTGTGGGAACACGCGTATTACCTCGATTACCAGAACCGGCGCAAGGACCATGTGGCCGGCGTGATCGAAAAGCGCCTCAACTGGCGATTTGCGGCAAGCAACCTCGCTTGAGAAAGCGACTCCCTTAACAGACAGCCTGAACTTTTAAGGAATCCACCATGAACAACGCAGAAAGCATCATTCACGACGGGGAAATCCCGATGTACGACGCGGTCAAATACCTGGGCAAGGAAGCGGTCGAGGAAACCGTCCGGAGAAATGCTGCGGCCATGAACTTCGACGTCAACGAGGAGCACATGAATGTGATCCATTCGTTGATCGAGCATTACAAGCAGGACTGCAAGACGCGCGACTGCCTGGCCGCGCACGAGCACATGCGCTTCCTGGAAGAAGCCTACGAATACAAGGGTGGCAGCAAATACCTGTATATGCTGTTCGACGCTGTTCCAGATACCCGCGGTGTGCTGGTTCCTATCCACGAACTCGCCGGACTGCCTTCCCTGCGGCTGGATACGGACAAGGGATTCGGGACGTCATTCTGACCCGGCCCGCGCGTGATGCATGCTGTTGTCCTGCTGAATCATGCGCGCCCCTCCCATATTGTTTCGTCCATTGAAATGGCTCGCGATCTCGCTTCTGTTCGTTGCTGTCCTCGGTGTCATCCTCACCAGTCTGCCGAACTGGAATGCCCTGCGGGGTCCCCTTGCTCGAATCGTCGGCGACAAGACCGGTCGTGAGCTGAACATCGGCGGAGACCTGATCGTCAAGCTCGGTTGGCCGATCCTGCGCGTTCATGCGTCAGACGTCACGTTTTCGAACCCGACCTGGGCGCGGGAAAAAAACATGATCGAGGTGGGGGATGTGACGTTCGGCGTGGTGACCCCGCCCCTTTTCCGCCGCAGTCTGACATTGGACGAGGTTCACCTCGACCGTGGCGGGATATATCTGGAAAAAAGCCGGGACGGCAGGAAAAACTGGCTGCTGGACCGGAATCAGCGCAATGACAAGGCGCGTGTCGTCATCCGTCGCCTTACGGTCAGTGATGGTCGGATTGAATATCGGGATCCAGCCTTGCGGACCCGCCTGATCGCCAGGGTCTCGACGTCGGGCAGACCGACGAGCCAAACTCCCCTGCCTTTGAAGTTCAAAGTTGAGGGGCAGTACAAGGGGCAGCCGCTGGCTGCAACGGGCACGGGCGATAGCGTGCTGGCGCTGCGCGATGTCGGGACGCCCTACCGGCTGCGCGTCGTCGGCCGAATCGGGCCCACTGCGGTGCGTGCGGAGGGTCGTGTTACCGATTTGCTCAAGCTGTCTGCGGTTGATCTGCAGATTGCCCTGCGGGGGAGCAGCCTCGCGCAACTCTATCCCGTGCTCGGGATCGTCTTCCCCGATACGCCCCCCTATGCTACTCAAGGGCGCCTGGTGCGCACCGGCATGCTGTGGCGTTATGAAAAATTCCAGGGCTGGATTGGCAGAAGCGACATTGCCGGCACGCTGCAGGTCGATACCGGCGCAAAACGGCCCTTGCTCGTGGCGACCCTCAACTCAAGCCGATTGAACTTTTCCGATCTCGGTCCGTTGGTCGGCACCCGGGACACGCAGCAAACGGCAACACAGACTGCAGCGACACGCGATCGCGTGCTGCCGGACGTTGCGTTTCGTACCCAACGCTGGTCAAGGATGGACGCCGATGTCACGCTGAATGCCCAGTCGATCGCACGCCCGGATGCACTGCCTATTGACCATCTGTCCACGCGCCTGCGCCTGAACGATGCGGTGTTGAGGCTGAACCCGCTGAAGTTTGACGTTGCCGGCGGCACGCTGGCTGGAGCGGTGAAGCTGGATGGGCGTCAGACTCCGATCCGGGCGGCGGTCGACCTGAAGGCGCGCAGCATGAAAATCGCCCGGCTGTTCCCGACCGTCGACCTCAACAAGACAAGCATTGGCGAGTTCAACGGCGACATCGAATTGGCGGGCGAGGGCGACACCGTGGCTGCCATGCTGGGTAGCGCAGACGGGAAGCTGGCCCTGGTGGCGGATGGCGGAATAATCAGCAGGTTGATGATGGAAACAGTCAGCCTGCATCTGCTCGAAATGCTGCAGCTCAAACTCACCGGCGACGAGGTCATCCGCATCCGCTGCGGTATCGCGGATTTCGGCGTGAAGGAAGGGATTATGCAGGCGAATACATTGATGCTCGACACCGACATCGTCCGCATCCATGGCAGCGGCCGCATCGATCTCCAGCAGGAAAAACTCGACCTCCGGATCGTGTCCAAGTCGAAGAAACTGAGTCTGTTGGCGCTCCGCACCCCCATCCATTTCGGGGGCCGATTGTCCAGACCGGAAGTGGAACTGGACAAGGGCAATCTGGCGGCGCGCGGTCTGGCTGCGGTGGCGCTGGGTGCCGTAAGTCCAGCATTGGGACTCATTCCGCTGATTGAAACCCGCACCGGGGCGGACAGCAATTGCAGGCAATTGATCGTCGAAACGAACGCGCGGCCCTGAAGTGCGCACTGCCGGGTATGCAACCCCTGACTCGATGCGCGCGTCCGCATTCCCTTTCACCTCTTTGCTCACACCGGGCTTCATCTAATCCTACATGCAGAAGCGCTGCTCGCTTATACAAGCGCAGATCCGCACTCCTTATAGTGAATGCATGGCTGCGGCGAGACTTATCAGAGACCCGTCTACACAGGTATGGCGTTTTCCCTGCAGCGGTAGCCGGGGCTCGAATTGAGCAGCCATAAGGCGGTGGGTTTCCAGCTGGTCTCTGTCGAAAGCCACCGGTTTATTTCGGGGCCAGGTTTCGAGCCCACGACAATGTAAAGGAGCATCACATGATACGCGTCTACAAATTGGCAGCAGGTGTCATTTTGCTGAGCCAGGCCTTCTCCGGTGGGGCATTCGCCAGTCCTGTCACCTTGAGCGGGGACACCGTCGATTACACTTTCGACGATGCTCTGCTGGGGCTGTTCGGGCCGGCCAGCCTATCCGGCGATACGCTGTATTTCACCCCGGTCAGCTTCCAGGCCGAGTCGCTCAACGGCGCAGGATATGCGCTGGCCAAAAGCACCATGAACATTGAGGTGAGCGCGCGTGACGGCTGGTCATTTTCCAATATGGCGCTTTCCGAGCAGGGCGACTACCTGTTGCTCGGTACTGCCAGCACGGCTGACGTCACCGGGCAGATTCGGGTCCGCGATGTGGCCGACCCGGGAGCTGACATGACTGCCAGCATTGTTAGCAACGCACCACTCGATCAAACCGGACTTCCAACTTCCAACTGGGACGCGGACGCGGCGATCGACCTGAGCGCCTGGAACGATACCCAGACGGTCAATGTAACAGTACAGAACCTGCTTCTGACTTCAACGACGGCCACATCATCTCTCGCCTTCGTCGATAAGAAGTTCGTCGGATTGACGCCCACCATGGCCGCGATTTCTCCGGTGCCTGAGGTGCAAACCTACGCCATGATGCTCGCCGGTTTGGGAATGATCGGATGGAAGGTCGGACGTCGGCGTACTCCCCTGTCTCATCTTTGAAGCAGTAGACGCAGTTCCCTCCGAGGTTAAATCAGAAAAGGAATCCAAATGAATACGACCCATTTTTTAGGCGTAAGTCTTCTGACGGCCAGCCTGTTGGCAATGGGCGGCTGCACCGTGATGCGCGAGCAATCCACTGTCGGCCAGGCTGTCGACGATACCGCCATCACGACGCAGGTAAAGGCCCGTTTCGCTGAAAGCCCGGAGGTCAGTGCCATGGCAATCAACGTTGAAACGTTTCATGGCACCGTCCAGCTGTCCGGGTTTGCCAAGAGCGAAAGCGAGCGCAGCATGGCCGAATCGATCGCACGCAAGGTTTCGAATGTGAAGTCGGTCAAGAACGACATCGTCGTCCGCCCGTAAATTCAGGGCGCGCCGGTGTGCACGGCCGCTGCGCATTTTTCCGTAGTGCCAATGGTTTGAAAAGGAGAGAAACATGAACTGGGACATCATCGAAGGTAACTGGAAACAGGCCCAAGGCAAGGTCAAGGAACAGTGGGGCAAGCTTACGGACGACGATTTCGATGTGATCAACGGGCGCCGTGAGCAGCTCACCGGAAAAATCCAGGAACGCTATGGTTTGTCGAAGGATGATGCTGAAAAGCAGATCAACGAGTGGCAGAAAACGGCCAATGACGACTGGTTTCATTAAGTCGCCAGATGCGGGGTCGGCATGAAGCGGGCGGCGGCCTGCGCCGTGCTTTCTCATGCAACCCCGGCGAGCTGTCGAAGACTTTCCGCCTGTTCGAGCTGAGTCACGGCGTGTTGATCGAAGCACCGGCCCACTGAAACTTAAGCTCGATCGCGCGGCCGGTAAGCGCAGCCTTCCGTGTTGAATGTCTCCCCCCGCGGCCCCGTTGCCAGGAAAGGAGTCAACATGAAAATCAAGCACCTGATATTCGGTGAGCGTTCATTGACCAAGGTGGCTGCGCTTTTTGCCACCAAGAGTGTGGCAGAGGACGTGGCGCAGCAGGTGAAAGTGATGGCAGATCTGGACGATCCCCAAGTCTATGTGGTGGGTCCGCCCGATGGGGGAGCCGTCAACAGCCCTGCGTTTTCCCGCAAGCTCGAGCCGGAACAGGCGGGCATATGGCGCACCCTGGTGCGGGCGCACGTGGTTGCCGGCACGGCCGGCGTCATCGCCGGCGTGCTGGTTTATCTGGGCTTCCTTCTGGCGGCCAGCGCTGCCGTCAAGAGCTCGCCCGGCGTGAGTCTGGTGGCGATGGTTTTCTTTGGCGGCCTGATCGGGCTGCTGCTGGGCGGCTTGTTGACAGCGCGTCCCGATCACGTCCGGGTGATTACGGCTGTGCGCCGTGCCATCCGCAGGGGACGCTGGGCAGTGGTCATCCATCCCGTGACGCAGCTTCAGCTTGACCTCGCTATGCGAGAACTGCGTACGCGCAGTGATCGCGTGGTACGCAGCCTTTAAATTCGGAGCCTGGCCTACTGACATGGGGGGCGTTATCGACTGGCATGCGCTTTTCGTGCCCTCGATGCACCTCGGCGAGGTCGTGTTGCGAGGGTCGCTGGTCTATCTTTTTCTGTTTTCCCTGCTGCGCATTTTGCGGCGCGAGGCCGGGAATCTTGGCATTTCCGATCTGCTGGTCGTGGTGCTGATTGCCGATGCTGCGCAGAACGCGATGGCCAGTGAATACCGATCCATCACCGAAGGCGTGGTTCTGGTCGCGACGATAGCCCTGTGGGATTACTTTCTCGACTGGCTCAGCTTCAGGGTGCCGGCCCTGCAGCGGCTGCTTCGCCCGGCTCCCCTGCTGTTGATCAAAAACGGCCGCCTGCAGCGACAGAACATGAGGCGGGAAATGATCCAGGAAGAGGAGCTGATGGGACAGTTGCGCCAGAAAGGGATCCGCAGTGCAGGAGAGGTGAAGGAATGCTATCTGGAAGGGGACGGCCGCATCAGCATGATTCCACGGAACGCAAAGGCCAAGAAGGCTTGATTGGCCTTCTTGGCCCGCACGTTTGTCCGCGGACGCACAAACGCGTGGGCACATGGAACCGGAAGAGGCGCCATCCTCACTGGATCCACGTGCCCAGCATGGTTCGGATGCTCAGGCGGCCATCTCTTCGAGCTCGGCCATCAGTTCGTCTTTGCGGGCCTGTAGCGCATCCCGCATCTTCACCAGGTCTACGTTGCTTGCGCGTGCCTTCGGAAACATCTCAGTGCGCTCTTCCTTGACGTGATGGTCGATATATTCGCCCAGCACCGTCACCTTGGCGTCGAAGAGCACATCCCCGGCTTCCATTTCCTGAATCTGTGCAATCAGGTCCTTGGCGCTCATGTGCTCGACTTCGGCCTCGCTCATCATGAGTTCGTCCTTGATGGCCGGGCGTATCCCAGGATAGAAGATTTCTTCTTCAATCTGTGCATGCACCGTCAGCTCCCGGCAGATTTTATCGGCCAACATCCGCTTTTTTTCGCGGGTATTGCCCTTGGACTCGATCAACGCCTCGAACTCGGTAAACATTTTCTTGACGGCCTTGTGGTCGGCGTCGAGCAGGTCGCACGCGTCCTTCTGTTTTGCTGTTGCCATGGTGGTTCCTTTCACATATCGGGTTTACAAAGTCTTGGGGGTCAACAACCTTGCGCTTGAAGCATTCATTCGGGTTGTTGTTGCTATTTGACTGCGGACGCCCTGATGGCTTCAAGAGCGTTTGTCCCGACCTGTTGTCAGACAATGCCTATCGTCTTGACCTTCCCAGGGCCCAACGGTGACTGGAATGCGTTTTCCCCGTCAGGCAGGGTCAGGACTGTATGACTCTGGGATCTGCCGGCCGAGCGTGGCTGTTCATGTATTTGGCCACATCCCATGCTTCCTGCTCGGTCAGCGTGTTGCCCTGACCAAGCGGCATGTTGGCCCGAATGAACGCGGCAGCATTGTGAATCTGGGTCATGCCCGCTCCGGCGTTGAAGGAATCCTTGCCCCACAGGGGCGGAAAGACATAACGCCCGCTGACCTGCGTCTCCTGCCCGTCGGCGCCGTGACAGATCGCACAGTTGACTTCGAAGACTCTCTTGCCGCGTGCTTCATCGGGTGGCTGCTGCGGTGCCGCCAGTTTCGGATAACCGCGCCCCGCGAGTTCAGCCCCGACCGGCGCACCCCTGGATAGCCAGTAGCTGTAACTCATCAAGGCGATCAGTTCCTTGCTGCCCGGAGGCGGGGCCTTGCCGTTCATGCTGAAACGAAAGCAACCCGTGAGGCGGTCCTCGTAGCTGTTCACCCGGCGATTTTTTTCGCGATAAGCCGGGAACATGCCGTAGGCCGCCCACAAGGGGGCTGAATTGGCTTTGCGGCCTTCATCGAGATGGCAGTTGACGCAGTTGAGCCCGTTGCCGACGTAGGCGCGTGCATAGGTTTGCGTATCGTTGAAAATGTTCCTCCCCAGACGAACCACCTCGCCAAACGCTCCATTAGGGAGATCGTCGACGTCAGGCGGGGAAAAATCGACCTGGATCGTTTTCGGTCCAGACTGGGTGGGAGGAGGGCGGGGTTCGAGCGTCGGCGGGGTGTTCCCTGTGTGTGCCGCATCCTTGCCGGAAATGGTCTCGGCATCGGCGGCAGGGGGACGATCATGTTCCGCCTTCGAAATCACTTCGGCGGGTACCCAGATAATGCCGGCAATGATGAGCGTCGCTGCGACGACCAGCAGGATCCACGAAGGATGAAATGTTTGGGTCTGCTTCTGGTTTTCAAACCAGTTCCTGAGCCGGTTGGGCATCATTCCCTCCTTCCGGAAAAAGATGGGTGTTCGAGATAGAGGCTGATGGCGTCGATTTCAGCATCCGTCATTTTGTCGGCGACCGCCTTCATCAGTCCTTGTGGGTCGTTGCTGCGCGTTCCCGACTGCCACGCCTTCAACTGTGCCCGGGTATAGGCGCTCGGCTGTCCAGTCAGTGCGGGAAAGTGGGGAGGGGTGCCTCCCCCTTTGGGGCCATGGCAGGCAAAGCATGCAGGGATTTCTTTGTTCCAGTTTCCCCTGATGGCCAACCTCGAACCGAGTAAAAGCTTGGGCGAGGAAGCAGCCGTCTTCGCGTCCGCTTTCCAGCCCGGCAGGCTGGCGTAATAGTCCGCGGCATCGCCCCTCTGCTGCTCGCTGAGCGCGCGGGCAACCGGTTCCATCTGGGGGTTCTTGCGCTTGCCATTGGAAAAATCCTGCAGCTGTTTGAACAGATACGCCTTCGGCTGGCCGGCCAAACGGGGGAAGCCCGCTGCCGCCTGACCTTCGCCGCGTGCGCCGTGGCACGCCACGCATGCGGTAATACCGGGCCCGCCTTGTTGGGTGAGTGCAGCCCCGGCGAGCCGGTCGGCGTGCGCAGCGCCCGGCCCCAGGCTCGCCCATGCGATCAAGACAATCGCGGGCAGCCCGGCTCTCGACGCAGGGTGGAGACAGCGGGGATTGATAGAGTTCGTCCTCATGGCAGCCCATCGAAATGAATAGCGCCTTGCATCAGTGCTGCGCCTGGAAACCGGAGATTAGATCGGCTGGATCACTAGACACAGTCAGCCCTGGCTGCGGCAGGGCGTAGGAAACGTCCGAAGGCAGGGCTGGATACGCATGAAGCTGCCAATCCTGCCGGGCATCCGGATGGCCAGCGGCCGCGCTGAAGCGCGGCTCAGCGGATGACGTTGCAGGGGACAAGAGGATCGAAGTCAACCCACTCCCCGTTCTGCACCACGCCTGCCGCTTCTTCGATTTGCTGCGCGCGCGAGAGAATCTCGATTGCATTTTCCCGCTCTGCGAGCGTCGCAACCGCAACGGCCAGCATGACACCCGCTTTGCGGGGCTGCACGTCAGCGCTAGCCTCATTGCTGTCGCGAACGGGATCGGCATGCGCGCCGGGTTCGTCCATATGGGTCAGCGCGCCGACCAGCGAGCCGGCGTAGGCACCCACGGCAGCCCCCAACAGGGGGCCGGCAGGGCCCAGCACGGGCATCGTGGCCACGCCGACCAGGGTGCCTGCACCAATGCCGCCGACAGCGCCCCGCACCGCTCCGGACGGGGCCTCGTGCGTCCCGGCCGACTCGTCTTCATCGCCGCCTACGGGATGAAGGGCATGCTGCCCTTGCGGGTTGAGATAAAAAAGGCTCGTCTCGTGGGCCGGAAATCCTGCGCGCAACAATTTACGCGACGCGTTTTCTGCCTCGGCCAGCTGGTCGTAACGACCGACAATAAGCGTTTTCATTTGCAGTCTCCTCCTGTCTGATTGCGGTTCTTGATGAATGGAAAGTCCCTGATTGCGCCGCTTCCCGTCGTGGTGTCCCGCTCCACGCCGGCAGCGACCAGAGCTAAAGCCAATATTCAAAACGCCGTGCCACCCATTCCTGCACCCGCAACCACAGCGAGCGGCGCTGCCATTGCTCGGGATCGATGCGGTCGGAGGCAGCCAGATCCTTCTCGAACATGGCATCCATCTGGCGCGCAAAGTCCGCGCCCAGAATCACCGCATTAAGTTCGTCGTTGTGCAGAAAACTCCGCCAGTCCAGATTGGTCGAGCCGATAGTGGACCAGACGCCATCTATCGACGCCGTTTTGGAGTGCAGCACGGCATCGCGCCGCTCATACAACCGAACGCCCGCGCGCAGCAGTTCGTCATAGTGCGAGCGTCCGGCGTGAAACACGGCCCAGGAATCGGTTTTTCCAGGCAGGACAATGTGGACGTCGACGCCTCGTTGCGCAGCATCCGCCAGGGCCTGGCGTAGTTGCGGGTCGGGAACGAAATAGGCATTGGTGAGATGGATCATGCGTTCTGCGTGACCGATGGCCGACAGCAGGGTGAGGTAGATCGGACGTTCGGTCGCGTCAGCCTCGCTGCCTATGGCACGGACGATCTCATCGCCTCGTTGGCGAAGCGGAGGGAAATAATGCCTGCTGGCAAGGGGAGGCGCTTTCTGCCGTGCCCAGGTATCGAGGAAATATTTCTGGAACTCGGCTACCACCGGGCCTTCGATTTGCAAATGGGTGTCGCGCCAGCCGGCCTTTGACTGGGCGCCTTTTTTCCTGGAGCGGGAGAACGAGCCGCTCGAATACGACTCGCTGATATTGATGCCACCCAGAAAAACGGTTTTACCGTCGACGACCAGCAGTTTTCGGTGATCGCGGTTATTCAGTACCCATTCCTTCTTGTTTATGTTGGCGGGGTTGACCGGATTGAATTCGAGCGTCCGGATGCCGGCTGTACGCAATCCCTCAAAAAACGCCTTGGGTGTATCGAGGCAACCTACGCTGTCATAGATCAGGTTGACCTGTACCCCGGCCGCCTGTTTTTCCAGCAGCAGCGCGGCGAATTCGCTGCCGATCTCGCTGTCATCGAAGATGTAGGTCTCCAGGTTGATATGGTCACGAGCTGCGCGAATGGCGGCAAACATCGCCTTGTACGTGGCAGGCCCGTCCTGCAGTAAAACCAGCCGGTTACCCAGAACCAGCGGGCTGTCACGATTGATCGCCTCTTCCAGCGCAAGATGCTTTCGCAAGATATCGCTGGGTCCGGATTCGCTTTTGAGGTCTTTGAGAATGGCGGTGCTTGCGCTTTTGGAAACCGGGCCGTGCGCGGTTTCAAACTTTACCGGCTCAGCCTTTGCAGGGCTCTCCACGCGATGAACCTCGGGCAGGCTGGCACAGGCTGAAAGCGGAATCATTCCCCATGCCGCCAGGGTTCTGAGCATCTCGGCAAGGGACGGCATTCGAAAGCCTGTTCTGCAGGCACTGACAGCCATCGCTGGATTCTGCATGTTGCCGGCTAAGGCATGCGGTTCGATGCTTGCCTGGATCGGGCAGCGGCGGTCAGGCCCCTGAGCAGCTGACTGCCCGAAGACAGCAACAGGGTAAGTGCCTGGCGTGCCAGCAAGCCGGCCAGCAGGGAGCCGCCGAGTGCTCGCCAGGGCTTGCGGCGGATCAGCCAGACGCCAGCCAGCGCTGCGCCGGACAGGCTTGTATAAGGATGCTGGCGTACAAACTGACGCGCGAGCGAAGCAGCCATGCCGATATCCCCGAGCGCGTCGCTTTTTTTCTCCCGCGCCAGCCGCGGGCGCAGGATTTCACGCTTCAATTGCAGCCGGGCCTCGGCTGGTGCAGGCGCGCCTGCTTCGATACCGAGTTCGCGGTCCCCCTGTTCTGAATTCATCATTCCGATCCTTTCAAGCCAAATAACGCCATGTCCTGGGACACTTGCTCACACATGCGCGGAAGGGCGACGTGAGCAGTACGCGGAGCGAGGGGGTCACCTCGCTCCCCACCGGAAACTCGATTAGAGATGGGTCTGATGCTTGCCCAATGCACCCGCCAGCAAGGCAATGGTCGCCCCAGCTGCGGCTGCGATCAGCAAGGACTTCAAGGGTTGCGCCTGCACATACTCGGCTGCCTGGTCGGTCGTGTGGGAGATGGCCTCGCGTGCCCGTACCGCATTGTTTTTGATGGCTTCGCTGCCTTGGGCGGTGAGTGCTTCGGCACTTGCGCGCGCCTCATCGACTGACCGGCGCGCGTGTTCGGCTGCTGCATTCTCGCCGGGATTTTGGGGTTTTGCGTTGGGTAAGGTATCCATGGGTTTCTCCTTTAAAAAGGGGTGAAAGGGTGAAATGCTGAAGCGCGGCCGGCAGCATTGCCAACCCGGAATCCAGTTTAGATATCGTGTTGGGCCGGCCATAGGGGACAAGTACCCACGTACCTGTCCGCCGATGCTTTGACCGCTTGTAGGCAACATCCGACATACCGGAGATGACGACGGAGTCGGACAATGCTTACAGGCTGCGGAACGATTCGCCGAGGCCCATTACGGTCCTGTCCGACAGCAAGCTTCAATGCGCGGCGCCATGATGAATTAACCCATGCACATGCAGCCTATCTCGAGCCTGTCGTGCGGGACGAGATCCAGGTGATCGTTTGACGTGGTGCGTGACAGCACCTTGCATGCAGTCTTTTATGGCGTTGCCATGGGTACGCTGGTTTTTATCCTGCGTGGTGAGCCTTCGCGTTTTTCCGGTTTCAAATTTTAGGAGACGACGTCATGTTGAAATGGGCCCTGATTTTTTTCATCATCTCGCTGATTGCCGGCGTGTTCGGGTTTACCGGCATCGCCTCGGGTGCGGCTGCGATGGCCAAAATCCTGTTCTACATTGCCGTCGCCCTGTTCCTGCTTTTCCTGGTGCTTGGCGTAATCGCATTCAAAGCAGTCAAGTAATCCACCTGACCGGCGGTGTGTTGTAGGGAAAGTCTGACAAAAACTTCCTCGGGAACTGATGGCGTTGAAATGGCAGACGTTTAGGCTGGCACCATTGGTACCCGACACTACCAACGATAACCACGCTTTCAGACCCTACGCTGGTCTGGTCAAGGAGAACCTCATGCTGTCTTACGCACTGGTATTTTTCATCATCGCCATTATTGCTGCCGTATTCGGTTTTTCCGGGCTGGCGTCAGGCGCCGCAGGCATCGCCAAAATTCTTTTTGTCGTGTTCCTGGTGATGGCGATTGTCAGTTTTGCCGTCAATTTGCTGCGCGGACGTTAGGACAGGTGGGTGCTAACATTGAGACAGCCCAATACACATTACGCTGGAGCGGCTCATGATTCAGGTTGCCATCGTCGACGATCACCAGATTGTACGGACCGGTTTTCGCGAACTGCTGGGCGAAGATTCATCGCTGAGCATCGCCTTCGAGGCAGCCACCGGCGACGAGGCACTCGACAAGCTGCGCATCACCCAGTGCGACGTGTTGTTGCTTGATATTTCCCTGCCGGGAAAGAGCGGTGTCGACGTGTTGCGTACGGTGCGCCAGCGCCATCCCGATATCAAGGTATTGATGCTGAGCGGGTTCTCCGAGGAAAGCTACGCACTCGCCATGATCAGGAACGGGGCGAACGGTTATCTGTGCAAGGATTGCGATCGGGAAGACCTGCTGCGGGCCATTCGCATGGTATCAACCGGCCGCCGTTATGTTTCGTCGCGCACCGCCGAATTGCTGGCCGACGAGATGAGCGGCGAGCGCAACAGTGTGTTGCACGAGACCTTGTCGGACCGTGAGCTTCAGGTGTTTCTGCGGCTGGCGCGCGGCGAATCCGTGTCGGACATCGCCGGGCAGCTGCATCTTAGCGTCAAGACCATCAGCACGTATCGCTCCCGGGTGACTGAAAAACTCAATATTGCAAGCAACGCCGAATTAGCCACCTATGCATTGCGACACGGACTCATCACCGAATAACCCCCCCTCTCCGACAGTGAATGCAAACCGGGGAGGGCACCCTTCCCTCATGTTGAAAGTCTTTCTGATTGAGGATTCTCCTTTGCTGCAGGAACTGCTTGCGGGCATGTTGAGCGAGCTTGATGGCGTAGAGTTTTGCGGTTGCGCGGACGGCGAAACCGCGGCGCTTCGCCAGCTGGCAGAAAATCAGGCCGATCTGGCGATCATCGATATTGAGCTCAAGCAGGGCAGCGGCATCGGGGTGCTGGATGCGCTGCAGACCGATTCGGGACTGTATGGCAAGCCGCGCAAGGTTGTGCTGACCAACTACGCGAATGCCAGTATGCGGCAGCGTTGCGAACGCTTTGGGATGGATGCATTCTTTGATAAATCCCTGCACATCAACGAGTTGATCGATTACGTGGTCGACGCGGCGAACAAAAAATCCGTGGGCTGATTTTTTCCTGAGTCGCGCCGAGTGGCGAGTTTTAGGCTGGCAGAATGGCGCGGAGCATGACGCCGGTGCCCGGGGCGGTACGGATATCGAGTTGTCCCCCATGGGTGAAAACCCGATGCTTGATGCCGGCAAGTCCGTGACGCGCGAGCTTGGGCGAGTCCAGGTCGAAACCAATACCGTCATCTTCGATGGTCAGTACGATGGCTGTCGGGGTGATGCGCAGCGATACGCCGACATGGCGGGCCTGGGCATACTTGCGGATGTTGGTAAAGGCCTCCTGAACAATGCGGAACAGGCTGAGTAAAACCGCCTCGGAGAATTCAGGTTCGGCCTCGGGCAGATCCGCTTTCACCTCAATCCCCTCGATCTGCCGGAATTCCTCGATCAGCGCCTTGAGCGCCTCGATCAGTCCCAGGTCATACAGCAGCGCCGGCCGCAGGCCGCTGGTGATCCGTCGTTTGAGTGTGATTCCGCCGATCAGGCTTTGGTGCAGGCGCGCCATGCGTTGCGCAACGAGCGCCCTCGACTCAGGCGGCAACGTGCGTTCGATCCAGTCGGCGTCGAGTTTAGCTGCCGTCAGCAGTGCGCCCAGTTCGTCGTGCAACTCGCGCGCCAAATGCCGTTTCTCCGTTTCCCGCACCTCGGTCAGGTAGGTGGCGAGACTCGTCAATTCTTCGGTGCGATGGCGCACATCGCGTTCGAGCCGTTCATTTTCCGCCCCCAGCATGTGCTGGATTCTTTCTCGCAGCTCCTGTTGCTTCTGCTTCTGGGAGATGGCCACAACCAGGAGCAAAAGCGAGGCGACGGCCAGCAGCAGCATGCTGATTCGGGCGTTCTCGAAGCCCTTCATTGACTGCCTGACGTTTTCCAGGTTTTCCGTGAGCAGTCCGGCTTTCATCGTGTTGTGCTGGCGTTTGTAGGCATCCATCTCGAGGGTGCCCTGGTCAAACCAGGCTTTTTCCAGCGGCTCCCCGCGTTCAATGCGCGCGACGACGACGTCCATGTGAGCGGCCATGGCCTGGGCCTGCTGGATGAGCTCGGTCATCTCGGTTTGCAGGTGGTTCTGGTGATCCTGTTGGATAATTTTCAGGCTGTCCTGGATTTTTGTAGCAGTCTCGCGATACGAAGCGAGATATGCCGGTTCGCGCGTAAGCGCGTAGCCGCGGGTCGCTGATTGGCGTTCAATGAACAGCGTGTGCACGCGGTCCAGATGGTCGGCGTGTTGGCTCGAGATCCCGAATTGCTTCAAGGCCTCGAGCCCGGTCGAGGCCTGCATGTAGCTTGCCACCAGCATGCCGACCAGCAACGCAATGCCGACGGCCAGATAAAGATGGGTGCTGAGGCGTAATCCATCGTGCCAGGACGACGGTACACGACTCGGGGCGAGGGAGGGTGTGTTCGGCATGATGCGCTTCGTTACGAGAGGGGCAGGATTTGTTATTGCAGGAATCATCCCGCAGGTCAATCCGTGACGTCTGACAGATCCCTTGTGCGTCTCATCCTGCGTTACGTTCACACGCCAACAGGCGCAGGAGCCCACCACGCTACCCTTCGCGCACTTTTAACGTCCCTCCTGGTTTCTTGTGTTGGCGGGGTGCAATACCGTGGCGGGCGCCGGCAAGGAGATGGGGCGGGGGGTGAGGCTCTGCGGCCACTCGCCCGCTTCTGAATTGAATGTTGTTGCTTGACTCGCTGCGCTAGTTTTTCGGGTTTTACCGGGCTGACGAGAGGTTGGGCCATGCCTTGGGCAGCAGCACCCACATGCGACCGCGCTGCTTCATCCGACCGGCGAGCTCTCCGGCCGCATCGCCAAACCCCCAAAACATATCTGCCCGCACGCCGCCGCGTATCGCGCCGCCGGTGTCCTGCGCCATCACCAGCTTGTTCAGCGGCAGCGTCGAATTGGGCTGGGTGGTGGCGAGGAAAACCGGTGCGCCGAGCGGGATGAAGCGCGGATCGACTGCAATCGAACGACCGCCGGTGAGGGGTATGCCGAGCGCGCCGAGCGGACCGGATAGACCATTGGGCAGTTCGCGGAAGAACACAAAGCTGGGATTGCTGGCGAGCAGTTCGGCCAGTTTGTCGGGGTTGCGCACGCCCCAGTCCTTGATGCCCTGCATCGAGGCCTGCTCCAGCTTGAGTTCGTTGCGCTCAACCAGCAGTTTGCCGATGGATTTGTAGGGGTGCCCGTTCTGGTCAGCGTAGCCTACGCGCATATGTGAGCCGTCAGGCAGTTCGATGCGGCCGGAGCCCTGAATTTGCAGGAAAAACAGGTCAACCGGGTCTTCGACCCAGGCGATCGGTTTGCCCTTGAATCCGTTGCCGTTGGCCGCCGCCTCGATTTCCTTGCGGGTGGCGTAAGGCACCAGCTTGTTGCCCACCAGCCGCCCGCGCAGACGCAGGTTCTTCAATTCGGGGTAAAGGCTGGCGAGGTCGACCGTGACGAGATCATCCGGCGGGGCATAGAGCGGAAAACGCGCCCGCTCGGTCTGCACACGGTCGCCTTTCAGCAGCGGTTCGTAATAGCCTGTGACCAGGCCTTCGGCGCTGCCGTCTTCCTGGGTAGCCTGATACGGCTGGAAGCGCTGCTCGAAGAATGCACGTGCGGTGGCGTCATCGGGTGGGGGCAGGGCGGCTGCGTCATTGCAGACGGCTTGCCAGGCGCTTTGTTTTTTGAGCGTACTGCAACCGAGCAAAAAGGCACCCCAGGCCTCGCTCGCCGTGTCGTTCTGCCACGCGGCGAGCGCGGTCCACTCTACCGGTTTGAGTGTGGGATAGGCAGTTGCCGGCGTCGGGATCAGCACCGGAGGACGTGCCACAGGCGGCGGGGGTGTCGGGATGGGGGAAGGGGCCTGTGGCTGCACCGCACAGCCTGACAGCAACAGGGCAAACAGCCACGGACTTGCGCGTAACAGCATCACGGGTGAAGATGACTCCGGTCGAAAACACGCATCGAGTATAACAATGAGGAGACGGGTTTGATGGAGAGCCAGGGACTGGGCTGGCTGATGCTGGAGGCCGGCATTGCGCTGAGCCTGTTTGTATTTATCGTCTGGTGGACGATGAAAAAGTAGCGGGCAGGGGCCAGGGTTCAGGGCATGTGCGGCTCATGGCCGCGTGGCCCGTGAAACTCAGTGCAGCACGCGTGGCATCGACAGCGTGAACAGCGGCACCTCGGCATCGAACTTGTTGCCGTCTTCCGCCACCATCTGATAACTGCCGCGCATGGTGCCGACTGGCGTCGCCATCGCGGTACCGCTGGTGTACTCGAAGCTTTCGCCCGGCCGCAACAGCGGCTGTTCGCCGACCACCCCCAAACCCTTGACTTCCTGCGTGACGTTTTCCGCGTCGGTGATGATCCAGTGGCGCGAAATCAATTGCGCAGAAACAGTGCCGGTGTTGGCGATGGTGATGGTGTAGGCGAACACGTAACGGTCGGATGCCGGGTCGCTCTGGTCGGCCAGATAAGCCGTGTTGACGTTGATGCTGATGTGATATTTCTTGCCTTCGGCCACGGTTTTGCTCGACAGGTATGGAATGCGCGCAGTGTAACGCAATGACGTGGCGGGCTGCTAAAATGTCCGGGTTAATCAAATGACTCCGGAGTTTTCCATGACTTTTCGCATCGCCCCCTCGATCCTGTCTGCCAACTTCGCCCGGCTTGGCGAGGAAGTCGACAACGTGCTGGCCTCGGGTGCCGACATCGTTCACTTCGACGTCATGGACAACCACTATGTGCCCAACCTGACCATCGGCCCGCTGGTGTGCGAGGCGCTGCGCAAGCACGGGGTCACCGCGCCGATCGACGTCCACCTGATGGTGAAGCCGGTCGACCGCATCATTCCCGATTTCGCCAAGGCCGGCGCGACCTACATCACGTTCCACCCGGAAGCGTCCGAGCACGTCGACCGCACGATCGGCCTGATCAAGGAAAACGGCTGCAAGGCCGGCCTGGTGTTCAATCCGGCGACGCCGCTCGACGTGCTGGAATACACCTTGGACAAGATCGACATGGTGCTGCTGATGTCAGTGAACCCCGGCTTCGGCGGACAGAAGTTCATCCCTTACGTGCTGGACAAGGCGCGCGCCGTGCGCAAGATGATCGACGACCGCGGCCTCAAGGTGAACATCGAAATCGACGGCGGCGTCGGTCCGGCCAACATTCTGGAAGTGGCCCGCGCCGGCGTGGACACCTTTGTCGCCGGTTCCGCCGTGTTTGGCGCCGCCAAGGACACCGACCCGCAACGTTACAACTCCATCATCGCCGCGATGCGCGCGGAACTCGCCAAGGTCTGACAACAGAGACCCGACGCAAGATGCAAGAGACAAGGTGTTCTCTTACATCTTGTAACTTGCAACTTGTAACTAAAAAAACCATGAACTTCCCCCTCCCCATCAAAGCCGTCGTCATCGATCTTGACGGCACGCTCCTTAACACTGCACCGGATCTGGCGCACGCGGCCGAATTGATGATGGCCGATCTTGGCCGTCCCTGCCCGTCGCTGGAAACGATCTCCACCTATATCGGCAATGGCGTGTCGCGCCTGGTCAAGCGCGTGCTTACCGGCGAGATGGATGCCGAGCCGGATGCCGAACTGTTCGCGCGCGCGATCGCGGCCTACCAGAAGCATTACGGCGAACACGTTTCGCTGCATTCGCGTCCGTTCGACGGCGTGGTGGCCGGGCTCGATGCTTTCAAGGCGATGGGCGTGCATATCGCCTGCATCACCAACAAGGCTGAAATGTTCACTGTCCCGCTGCTGAAGGACACCGGTCTGTTCGATTACTTCGAATTGATCCTGTCTGGCGATTCGCTGCCTCGCCGCAAGCCCGATCCCTTGCCGCTGTTGCATGCCTGCGAAGTCTTCAAGGTCAAACCCGCCGAACTGTTGCTGATCGGCGATTCGCTCAATGACACCCAGGCCGCGCGCGCCGCCGGCTGCCCCGTATTCTGCGTACCCTACGGCTACAACCGCGGTCGCCCGGTCGCCGAACTTGATCTGGATGCGGTGGTGCCGACGTTGGTCGAAGCCGCGAAGATGGTGGCGAAGGCATGATTTTCAGGGGCCAGGATTCAGGGATCAGGATTCAGGGGACGTGCCGCCGATGGCGGCGCTTGTCTTGAACAAGGCGCGCAGCGACCCCCCTGAATCCTGACCCCTGATCCCTACCATGACCGAACAAGACTTCTTCGATCTCGCCCGCCAGGGCTACAACCGCATTCCTCTGGTGCGCGAGCTGCCCGGCGACCTGGAAACCCCGCTCTCCGTCTATCTCAAGCTGGCCAACGCGCCCTACACCTACCTGCTGGAATCGGTGGTGGGCGGCGAGCGCTTCGGCCGCTATTCCTTTATCGGCCTGCCTGCGCGCACCGTGATCCGCGTGCGCGCGCATCTGCTCACGGTGGAGACCGATGGCCAGGTGGTTGAGGAGCTCAGCCTGCCCGATCCGCTGGCGTTCATCGCCGAATTCCAGGCGCGTTTCAAGGCTGCGCCAGTGGCCGGGCTGCCGCGTTTTACGGGCGGGCTGGCGGGTTATTTTGGCTACGACACCATTCGTTATATCGAAAAGCGTCTTGCCGACACGCGCAAACTCGACACGATACACACGCCGGACATCCTGCTGATGCTGACCGAAGAGCTGGCGGTGTTCGACAACCTTGCAGGCAAGTTGTACCTGATTTCCCACGCCGATCCGATGCAGGATGATGCGTATGCGAATACCTGCCTGCGGCTGGGCGAGCTCGCCGAAGCGTTGCTTGTCCCGGTGGTGTTGCCACCCGAAGCGCAGCCCGAAACGGCTGATCCGGTGTCCGAGTTCGGCGAGTTTGAATTCAACGTGGCGGTACAAAAAGCCAAGGACTACATCGCAGCGGGCGACATCATGCAGGTGGTACTCAGCCAGCGCATGGCGCGGCCTTTCGGGGCCTCGCCGCTGTCGCTGTACCGTGCGCTGCGCAGCCTCAACCCATCGCCCTACATGTTTTATTACGACTTCGGCGGCTTCCACGTGGTCGGTTCGTCGCCGGAGATTCTGGTTCGGCTCGAAGGCGACGATGTCACCCTGCGGCCGATTGCCGGCACTCGCCCGCGCGGGCTGACGCGCGAAGACGACCAGCGTCTGGCCAGTGAATTGCTGGCGGACCCGAAAGAGTGTGCCGAGCATCTCCAGCTGCTCGACCTCGGGCGCAACGATACCGGCCGCGTCGCCGTCACCGGCAGCGTCAAGGTCACCGAGCACATGCAGATCGAGCGCTATTCGCACGTCATGCACATCGTCTCCAACGTCGAAGGCAAACTGAAACCCGGCCTGACGGCGCTCGACGTGCTGCGTGCCAGCTTCCCGGCCGGCACCGTCTCCGGCGCACCCAAGGTGCGGGCGATGGAAATCATCGACGAGCTCGAACCCAGCAAACGCGGCATTTATGCCGGAGCAGTCGGCTATCTCGGCTTCAATGGCGACATGGACCTGGCGATTGCCATCCGTACCGCCGTGATCAAGGAAGGCATGCTCTATGCCCAGGCCGGCGCCGGCATCGTTGCCGATTCGGTGCCCGAGAACGAATGGATGGAAACGCTCAACAAGGCGCGCGCCGTGGTGCGCGCCGCCGAACTCGCCCAGGCGCGCTTCGGCGGAGAAGCGGTGGACTGAATCGCTCGTTCTCTCAGGCGGGGGAAGGGGCGAGGGCGTTTCAACTTCCGCTCGCCAGCGCCCCATACCGAAAACAGCCCGTCATGTGGTCGTTCACCAGTCCCATCGCCTGCATGTGTGCATACAGGATGGTCGAGCCCACGAACTTGAAGCCGCGCTTTTTCAGATCCTTGCTGATCGCGTCCGACAGCGGTGTGCTTGCCGGCACCTGGCTCATGTCCGTCCATGCATTGACGATGGGCCGCCCGTCCACGAAATTCCAGAAATAGCCGTCCAGCCCGCTGCCCGATTCGCGCAGCGCCAGCGTCGCGCGCGCGTTGGTGATCGTCGATTCGATCTTCAGCCGGTTGCGCACAATGCCCGCATCCGCCATCAAGCGTGCCACGTCCGCCTCGGTATAACGCGCTATGCGTTCGGCGTCGAAGTGGTCGAACGTACGGCGGTAGCCTTCGCGCTTCTTCAGGATCGTGAACCACGACAGCCCCGCCTGCGCCCCTTCCAACGTCAGCAGTTCGAATAGCGCGCGCTCATCGTGCAGCGGCACGCCCCATTCTTCATCATGGTAGGCGCGGTAGAGCGGATCGGCGCCACACCAGGCGCAGCGGGGGAGGTCGGTCATGGGCGTATTAAATGCAAAAGTAAGGGAAGTGTGGCACAGCCATTTTTGTGCGAATCACGGGCGCTTTCACCGGCATGCCCTGAGCCGGGATTTTCGCTAAATAGTAGCGGTCTGCTGACAGCAGGTACCGGACCTTCTTCGACATACACACGACCGTCTCTTCTTGGCCGATTGTGTGAGTTCGACATTACGCCCGTAAGCCGATATTGGAAAATTTCGCTGGACGGCTCAACGGCTGCTTTAGCTGGTTGCCCGGATGTGTGCCGCCAATTTAGCGATTTGCCGCATGCAAGCCACGGGGTGGACAAAGCTGACGGGCCAGAAGGGTTTCTGCCCGAGCGCGGGTCAGTTGGACCAGGTCGACACGCCACTGGCTGCAGAGTTGTGCCAGGCGAATGGCCGCATCACGCACCATAAGAGCTGGATGATGATGGGCGATGAACTATCGATTTGTGCCGTTGCGGAAGTGGCCTGTTTTGTACGCAATCGCGAGGCATCTCTTAAAGATGTGTTTCGCAGCTTGACGGCGCTTTCCCATAAATAAGCTGACCGAATGACTCGCCCATTCCTACGTCATTCAACACTCCAATAGAAGTATCGCTGAGCCAGCCGGCCGCCACCAACTCTGGCCTGTTGAATCTGGCTTTGTCCTGCGGCCTCGGCGGTAATCTTGTAGCGGCCGGGCGCCAGCTTGACGTAGAACCAGGGACCATCCGACACGGCTTCGAGAACTTTCTGGCCCTTCATATTCATGATCGAAAGCTTGACGTCCGCAAGGTAGGACCCTGAACCCTTCTCAGCAAAAACAAGTTTGAGGTTGTACTCGCCGCTTACTTCATCCAGCGCTTGGCGCTCCTCCAGGCCGTTCCCGCCGCTGATATAGGTGATGCCATTTTCGGTGAGCGGTTGGAGAACAGGTTCGCTTGAATCAGCCGCACCCGCAAGCAACGGGCCAGACAAGCCTAAGGCAAGTATCCAATGTGCCAGGTTTTTGAGCTTCATCATTGCCTCCTATTGTGAAAGCCACTGCTAGAAACATCAGGGCAACTCCGTCAGGAAGGTCGCTCACAAGTTTATTCCGTAAGCTACAGCATGCTTTACACGGTGTTTGACAGCTGGCTAAGCCCTCTGTTTAGCAGGTCTTGATCCATACACAAGGTAGACCATGAAAAACTGCGGAGGCCTATTGGGCTTCGCCGCCGCGAGGCTTGTAGAACACATGCTCGCCGATCTCGACCGTCCTGATGTACTCCGCGGACCAACTGGGGTTTATTTTCCGCTGGTGGAAATACAGCGCGCCACTGGTTCGGTCCGTAAGTTGCCGATTAAGCGCTTTTCGAGAAATTTCCTTGGCGATCGCATAGGATTTATCCTCCTCTACATCATCCGAACGGCCATCGCACCACCATGAGAACTGGCAGGCACCCTGCTCGTGGCCTTGCCTGACAACATCACAAATCTTGTTTGGAAAGCCCTCATGGCCAAGCCGGTTCATCACCACATTGGCAATTGCCTCCATGCCGGCAACCCCCTCGCCCTTGGCCTCCCAGTAGATGGTGCGTGCAAGACAGGTGATCGCATCGTTCAAGGGCGCTTCGCCGACCGGATCGACCGCCTGCACTTCCGGCTTCGTGATGATTTCGGATGGGGTAGGGCGCGCCTTGCTGCCCTGGGCCGCAGCGTTCTGCTCCAGTACCTCGGCCTTGCTCTCCGCAGCATCCGCCTGTGCCCGATCAGCCGCGGTCGCCTGACCGACGAGAAGGATTGCCGCTAGGCAGGTCGCAACCCATGTCTGGCGCATAGTCGAACCTCCTGGATTAATCAAACATGGCCTCACGCCTGCGCGATACGTCCGATGGGCCATTTGTGCCCAGCTATTCAATAGACCCAATGGCCCGGACATTTATCAATATAGATAAAAGTGCTGCATCGACCAGTGGGGAGCGCCGCTGCTGAACGGACATTCGACGGATAGGCCATGACTGCCTCTTCAGGATCGAAAGCGCCAGTTCGATATCTTTGTAAGCGGAAATTGATGAATGTCCGGTTGTGGTGGGACATAACTGACCGAAAAGGCCGAGATGCGGACAGCGGACGTTAACCCCTGCCCGCATTTTTCTTGATAGAGCTGTCTCTGGCACAACTTCAATCGTGTGCGCGTTCAGCTGGCCGCCATGCTGCGCGGCCTGCTGATGCTGTCAGCGTGCAGGCATTCACCGTTGGGAAGCCCATAGTCTTCGGTGCAGGCCTGACGCATCCGCAAGCCGGCGCGGGCAGCGGCTCCTCGCGCATGAACTCGCCACACCGCTACCGCCCCCGCACCGCCATCATCCCCGACAGCACACGCCACTGGTGCACGCTCAGACCCAGGCCGATCAGCAGCGTGCCCAGCCACACGCGCACGCCGACGTGTTCGCCGTTGAGCGCGCTGCCCAGCAGCAGGGCGAGCACGGGGGTGACGAGGGTGATGAGCGCGACCTTGCCGGTTTCCAGGTGCTTGATGACGTAGTAGTAGAGCGCGAAGCCGATCACGGAACCGAATACGCCGAGATAGACGATGGCGGCGCCGGCGCGCGGCGGCACGGCATTCGGCACGTGGCCGTCGGTGCCCAGCCACACCAGGGCGAACAGCGGCAGCGCAACGACGAGGGTGCCGGCGGTGGTGGCGAGCGGCGGGCTGTCGTCGCCGATGCGCTTCACCCACACCAGGCTGGCGGAATACAGCGACACCGCGGCGAGCAGGGCCAGCACGCCGGCCAGGGCATGGGCGCCGCCCATTTCGTGGCTGTCGCCGAAGATGACCGCGAGCCCGGCCAGGCCGAGCAGCATGCCGGCGATCTTGGCGCGCGTGAGCGCTTCCTCTTCCAGCCACAGCAGGGCCAGCAGGCCGGTAATCAGCGGCGTCAGGCCGAACAGCACCGATACCAGGCCGGAGTGGATGTATTGCGCACCCCAGTAGGTGAGCGTCATGGCGCCGAACATGCCGAGGCCGCCTGCCAGGTAGCTGGCGCGGGCGCGGCGGTGCAGCGGCAGGCCGATGCGCCAGACGGCGAGGACGGCGGCGGCGACGGCAAAGCCGATGAGCATGCGCGAGGCGACGGCGAAGGCGAAGCCGGTGCCCTGGGCGCTCCATTTGATGGCCAGCGGCGTGGTGGCCCAGATGAGGATGATGCCGAGATAGGCGGCGGGGACGGACATAGCGGTTTCTCCCGGGTTTATGGCGTGGGCGGATGCAGGGCGGCGGGCGCGGCGAGGGCGCGCCAGACGATGCGCAGGCAGGCGGAACGGGACGGCAGCTTGATTCGGACGAGGGTCATGGTGGGCTCCTGGGTGGACGACAAAAACAAAAAGGCCGCGAACCTTTGCGGGTCCGCGGCCTTATCGGGGAAATGAATTGCTTACTGGGGGATCAGCGTTCCTCGGGCCCGGACGTGCGCATGCGCAGCCACTTGCACAGTGGCAGTCGGCGAATGATCGCAATGGGGGAGGAATGCATTGAATGAACCATGGCCGCATTCTGGCCGGGGCGGATGCGGGCTGTCAATCGTGTGTGGTTGAAGTACGGCATTGCGCTCAGCGACCCAGCCCGTATTGCTTGAGCTTGCGGTACAGCGTGCGTTCGGTGATGCCGAGCGCGGCGGCGACGCGCGCGCGATGCCCTTGATGGGCGTCCAGCAAACCCTGGATGTGCGCGCGTTCTGCTGCGAGCAGCGATTGTGGGGCATCGGGCTGCCGTGGCGTGGCACCAGCGGTTTGCGCCGCCGGGGTAGCGGCGACGACAGGCAACTGCAAATCAGCGGTCGAAATCACGCCCTCGCGGCAGTTCAGCACGGCTTTTTGCAGCAGGTTGCGCAACTCGCGCACGTTGCCCGGAAAGTCGTAGGCCTGCAGCGTTGCGACGGCCTCCGGGGCAAGACGGCAGCTGCCCTGATTGCCGATCAGGCGTTTCAGAATGTACGCGGCAAGGTCGGGCAGGTCCTCGGCCCGTTCGCGCAGGGGCGGCAAGGTCACATCGATTCCCGCCACGCGGTAATACAAATCCAGGCGAAAGCGTTTGGCGTCCACTTCGTCCAGCAAGCGGCGATTGGTGGCGGACACCAGACGGACATTGGCGGTCAGGGTCTGGGTGCCGCCGACGCGGCGGTATTCGCCGGTTTCCAGCACGCGTAGCAGCTTGGCCTGCAGGTTGAGCGGAATTTCGCCGACTTCATCGAGGAACAGGGTGCCGCCGTCGGCCAGCTCGAACAGGCCTTTCTTGAGTCCGTTGCTGCCCGAAAACGCGCCGCGCTCGTGGCCGAACAGCTCGCTCTCGAACAGGTTTTCCGGCACGGCCGCACAGTTGATGACGATGAACGAGCCGTTCTTGTGGCTGGAACGGGCGTGGATGAAACGCGCGGCCAGTTCCTTGCCGACACCCGACTCGCCGAACAGCAAAACGGAGGCCTCGCTCTCGGCGACGCGCGCGAGATTGTCCACGCAGGACAGGAAGGCAGGCGAGCGGCCGATCATCTGCATCGCGTCGCACACGCTGCCCGCCTCGGCTTCCAGCGGGAACATCTGTTCGCCCAGATAGGTCTCGCCATCTTTGCCAAGCAGGCGATGACCGCGGATGCGGGTGCGCTCGGGCTGGTTGTCTGCGTGGTAATGCGTGTGCAGGACCTCGACCGCTTCGCCCTGTTTGAACAGCGCCAGATGCGGACATTGCTCGCCGTTTTCGTGACAGGGGCGATCGGAATGGTGCGACACCGAATGGCACGTTTGCCCCACGATCGCCTCGGTAGAGATGCCATAGGCATCGCAATAGCGCCAGTTGGCGGCAACGATGCGGTAATTGCGGTCGACGATGACGAAGGCTTGTTCGTGCGTGTCGATCAGGTTTTGAATGTCGATCATCTCCGGCTCCGCCTTGTCATGACTGGCACAGAATGTGTCATGACTTTTTGGACATGTCAACGCCGGGCGGCGTGCTGAGGCTGCATGAACAGGCGCATTGCAAATGGCATGTCAATTGCTAGGGTAAAGACTTGAACAATAAAAGGAATCGGAAAACATGGCACATATCGTGATATTGGGCGCAGGCATCGGCGGCATGAACATGGCCTACGAAATGCGCGAACAGGCCCGCGCCGAAGACCGCGTGACCGTGATTTCGAATTTGCCGTATTTCCAGTTCACGCCGTCCAACCCCTGGGTGGCAGTGAACTGGCGCAAGCAGGAAGACATCACGATTCCGGTTGCACCCTACCTCAACAACAAGAACATCGACTTCATCGCGGTTGGCGCGGCACGCGTGCATCCCGAGCGCAATCAGCTTGAACTGACGGACGGCCAGATTGTGGATTACGACTATCTGGTGATCGCAACCGGCCCCAAGCTGGCGTTTGACGAAGTGCCCGGACTGGGGCCCGAGGGCCATACCCAGTCGGTTTGCCAGGTCGAACATGCCACGGCAGCTGCGCGGCAATGGGACAAATTCGTGCAGGAACCGGGCCCCATCGTGGTGGGCGCGGTGCAGGGGGCATCGTGCTACGGCCCGGCTTACGAGTTTGCTTTCATCATGGATACCGACCTGCGCAAGCGCAAAATCCGTGACCGCGTACCGATGACCTATGTCACCGCCGAACCCTACATCGGGCATCTCGGCCTGGGCGGCGTGGGCGATTCCAAAGGCCTGCTCGAATCCGCCATGCGCGACCGCCACATCAAGTGGATCTGCAATGCCAAGGTGACCAAGGTCGAGGCCGGCAAGATGTTCGTCGCCGAGCACAATGACAAGGGCGAGATTATCAAGGAACACGAGTTGCCATTTGCCTATTCCATGATGCTGCCGGCGTTCAAGGGCATCGATGCCGTGTTCGGCATCGAGGGGCTGACCAATCCGCGCGGCTTCATCACCATCGACGCCTTCCAGCGCAACCCCAAGTTCCAGAACATTTTCTCGGTTGGCGTGTGCGTCGCCATTCCGCCGGTGGAAGTCACCCCGGTGCCCACCGGCACGCCCAAGACCGGCTACATGATCGAGTCCATGGTTACCGCCACCGCGCACAACATCCGCGCGCTGCTCGACGGCCGCGAGCCGACTGAAAAAGCCACCTGGAACGCGATCTGTCTGGCCGACTTTGGCGACACCGGCGCGGCTTTCGTTGCCATTCCGCAAATCCCGCCGCGTAATGTCAACTGGTTCAAGGAAGGCAAGTGGGTGCATCTGGCCAAGGTCGCATTCGAGAAGTACTTCATGCGAAAAATGAAAACCGGCACCACCGAGCCGCTGTACGAAAAATACGTGCTGGGCCTGCTCGGCATCAAGAAACTCAAATAGTTTTTACCCGGACTCCTCGCTATGGCGCCTGCGGGCGCCGTTTTTTTGCCTGCGTTACGGCTCGGGCGCGCGGCTATAATCGTTCGTTTTCAGCAGGGGTCGGGCTACCCGGCGCGCGAAGGAATCACCATGCTTCTCATGATCGATAATTACGACAGCTTCACCTACAACCTCGTGCAGTATTTCGGCGAGCTGGGCGAAGAGGTCAAGGTGATTCGCAATGACGAGATCGATCTCGCCGGCGTGGCGGCGCTGAAGCCCGATCACATCGTGGTGTCGCCCGGCCCCTGCACGCCCAACGAGGCGGGCGTGTCGGTGCCTCTGATCAAGGAATTCGCCGGCAAGGTGCCGATTCTGGGCGTGTGCCTGGGGCATCAAAGCATCGGCCAGGCCTTCGGTGGCAAGATCGTGCGTGCCAAAGAACTCATGCACGGCAAAACTTCGATGATTCATCACACCGACGCCGGCGTGTTTCACGGCCTGCCCAATCCTTTCCGCGCCACCCGCTACCATTCACTGGTAATCGAGCGCGAGTCGTTGCCGGACTGCCTGGAAATCACCGCGTGGACCGATGACGGCGAAATCATGGGGGTGCGGCATAAAACGCTGGCAGTCGAGGGCGTGCAGTTCCATCCCGAATCCATTCTCACCGAGCACGGCCACGCCATGCTCGCCAATTTCCTGAAGGAGCGGGTGTGATGCAGCCCAAGGATTTGCTCACGCTGATCATCGAGCGCCACGACCTGCCGCACGACGCGATGCTGGCAGCGATGCGCGCACTCATGGGCGGCGAATGGACGCCCGTACAAATTGCCAGCTTCCTGATTGCGCTGCGCATGAAGGGCGAGTCGGTGAGCGAGATCGCCGCCGCGGCCGAGGTGATGCGCGAGCTGTCGACCAAGGTGCCGCTCGCGGGCGTCGAACATCTGGTCGACACTTGCGGCACTGGCGGGGACGGGGCGCACACGTTCAACATCTCAACCGCCTCCGCCTTCGTTGCAGCGGCGTGTGGCGCGCGCGTCGCTAAGCACGGCGGGCGTTCGGTGTCGTCTACCTCGGGCAGTGCCGATGTGCTCGAAGCGCTGGGCGTCAACGTCAACCTGAGCCCGGAAAAGGTCGCCGAGGCAGTCAAGGCCATCGGCGTGGGCTTCATGTTTGCGCCCAACCACCACAGTGCGATGAAGCACGCCGCGCCGGTGAGAAAAGAACTCGGCGTGCGCACGCTGTTCAACCTGCTCGGCCCGCTCACCAATCCGGCGAGTGCGCCGAACCAGGTGATGGGCGTGTTTAGCCGCGAACTCACCGGCACCCTGGCGCGCGTGCTGCAGAGCCTGGGCAGCCGCCATGTGCTGGTCGTTCACGCCGAAGAGGGGCTGGATGAAATCAGCCTGGCCTCGCCCACGTTTGTGGCCGAACTGAAAGACGGCCACGTCTCCGAATACGAACTCGAACCCGGCCTGTTCGGCCTGCCCCTAGTGGCGGCGAGCGAGCTGGTGGTCAACGGCAAGGACGCCGCGGTCGAGATGCTGCTGGCCGCGCTGGAAAACCGTCATGCCGGCGCGGCTGCCATCGTTGCGCTCAACGCGGGCGCGGCGATTTACGTCTGCGGTCGTGCCGCCAGCCTGATGGACGGTGTGGCGCAGGCGCAGCACGCCATCGCCAGCCTGGCCGCGCGCGACACCCTCGAACACTACCGCCGCTTCAGCCAATCATGAGTGACATCCTTGAAAAAATCCTCGCCACCAAGCGCGTCGAAATTGCCGCCGGGTTGGCTGCCGTGCCGCTGGTCGAGATGCAGAAGCGCGCTGCTGCAGGCACGCCAACGCGTGATTTCGTCGGCGCCTTGCGCGCCAAACTGGCAGCCGGCCAGCCTGCCGTCATTGCTGAAATCAAGAAAGCCAGCCCGTCCAGGGGTGTCATCCGGCCCGACTTCAGGCCCGCCGAGATCGCCACCAGTTATGCAGCGGGTGGCGCCGCGTGTCTGTCGGTGCTGACCGACCGCGACTATTTTCAGGGCAGCGCCGAGTATCTGGTCGAGGCGCGTGCCGCGTGTGCGCTGCCGGTGCTGCGCAAGGATTTCATCATCGATCCGTATCAGGTCTATGAAGCGCGCGCGATGGGGGCGGACTGCATTCTATTGATCGTCGCCGCGCTGGAATTGCCGGCGATGCAGGCGCTTGAAGCGCTGGCGTTTGAGTTGGGGATGGCGGTGCTGGTGGAGTCGCATAACGCCTCAGAGCTGGATTTGGCTTTGCAATTGAAGACGCCGTTGCAGGGGATCAACAACCGCAATTTGCGGACGTTTGAGGTGAGCCTGGAGACGACGCTGGGCTTGTTGCCAAAGATTGATGGTAAGCGGATCGTGATTACGGAATCCGGCATTCTGGCGCCGGCGGATGTGGCGCGGATGCAGGAGCATCAGGTCAATGCGTTTCTGGTGGGGGAGGCGTTCATGCGCGCCGACGATCCAGGGGGGGAATTGGCCCGGTTGTTTGCCGCCTAGGCGTAGGTAGGTTGACAGCCTCCCCCTTTGGAAAAGCACCCAGAGGGCATAGAGGGGAGGTCGATGCGTCTACCGCTTCCCCCCAAACAAACTCCCCAACACCCCCCGAATAATCGATCTCCCCGCCTGACTCCCTATCGCCCGCGCAGCCGATTTGGTAAACGCCTCCAGCGCCCCTTCGCGGCGTCCGCTGCCGCCCAGCACGCCCCCCAGAATGTCGCCTAAACCACCGCCGCCGGTAGCCGCCGGTTCGGCCGCTTTCGCTGCCGGTTTCGCCGCGGCCGCTGCCTGTTCGGCTCGCGCCTTCAGGGATTCGTAAGCCGACTCGCGATCCACCGTCTTGTCGTAGACGCCCGCCACCAGCGAGCCTTGCATCAACTGCCGGCGCTGGGCGTCGGTGATGGGACCGAGCTGTCCTTGCGGCGGTACGATGTAGGCACGCTCGACCACACCGGGGCGGCCTTTTGCGTCGAGGAAAGAGACCAGCGCTTCGCCGACACCGAGTTCGGTAATGACCGCGGCTTCGTCCAGCGCCGGGTTGTCGCGCATGGTTTCGGCCGCCGCCTTGACCGCTTTCTGGTCGCGCGCGGAAAAGGCGCGCAACGCGTGCTGCACCCGGTTGCCCAGCTGCGACAGGATTTTGTCCGGTACGTCGGCCGGATTCTGGGTGACGAAAAACACGCCCACGCCCTTGGACCGAATCAGCCGCACGACCTGCTCGATCTTGTCCACCAGCGCGTCGGGGGCATCGGTAAACAGCAGGTGGGCTTCGTCGAAGAAGAACACCAGTTTCGGCTTGTCGAGGTCGCCCGCTTCGGGCAGGTTTTCGTACAGTTCGGCCAGCAGCCACAGCAGCAGGGTGGCGTACATCTTGGGCGCCTGCATCAGCGTGTCGGCCGACAGGATGTTGATGACGCCGCGTCCCTTGTCGGTCTGGATCAGATCGTCGATGTTGAGCATCGGCTCGCCGAAAATCTGCTCGCCGCCCTGCGACTCCAGCGCCAGCAGGCCGCGCTGGATGGCGCCGATGGAGGCCGACGAGACGTTGCCGTAGTCGGTAGTGAACTGCTTGGCGTTTTCCCCAACGAAGGCCAGCATCGCGCGCAAATCTTTAAAATCGAGCAGCAGCAGGCCATTGTCGTCGGCCACCTTGAACACCAGGTTCAGCACGCCGTTCTGGGTTTCGTTGAGATCGAGCATGCGCCCCAGCAGCAGTGGGCCCATGTCGGAAATGGTGGCGCGCACTGGATGTCCCGTCTTGCCAAACGGATCCCACAAGGTGACCGGGTAGCCCTGGTGCTCGAAGCCTTCAAGCTTGAGCATCTCGACCCGCTCGGTCACTTTGGCGTTGCCGCCGCCAGGCTGCGACACGCCCGACAGATCACCCTTCACGTCCGACATGAAACACGGCACGCCGATGCGGGAAAAATGCTCGGCCAGGGTTTGCAGGGTGACGGTCTTGCCGGTGCCGGTGGCGCCAGTGATGAGGCCGTGGCGGTTGGCCATTTGCGGCAGCAGATGAAGGTCAGTGGTGGCGTTTTTGGCGACGAGCAGCGGTTCGGTCACGGAGGTTCCTGGTGAGTGGGGGCGGGGAGAGGAGATTTTAGCGGCTTCGACCGCATCAGGTATTCAGCAAGGTATAGAAGGGCTTGCTAATGTTCCGGGTATCATCGCGCCATCGAGACAAGCAGGGCTACGCCGTGGAAAAAGGTCAGAACGTACATGAAATCGTCATTGTCGGCGGCGGCGCGGGGGGGCTGGAGCTGGCCACCCGGCTGGGCGACAAGCTGGGCAGGAAGAAACGCGCGAACATCACCCTGATCGACGCCTCACCCTCGCATTTGTGGAAGCCGCTGCTGTATGAAGTCGCGGCAGGCAGCCTCGATTCCTACGCCGAGCGGCTGGAATATCTGGCACAGGGGCACTGGCATCATTTCCGCTTTCGCCTCGGGCGGATGGAGCAGCTGGATCGCGCCAATCAGGAAATCGCGGTGGCGCCGACGTTTGACGAAAACGGCGAGGAGATCATTCCGCGCCGCCGCTTTCGCTACGACACGTTGATCATCGCCGTTGGCTCGGTGGCCAACGACTTCGGTGTGCCCGGCGTTTCCGAGCACTGCATCATGCTCGACACACCGGGAGAGGCGCGCGAATTCCATCGCCGCCACATCAACGCCTGCCTGCGTGCCAATACCCAGACCGAAGCCGTCGCGCCCGGCCAGCTCACTGTAGGCATCGTCGGTGCCGGTGCCACCGGCGTCGAGCTTGCGGCCGAGCTGCATGACACCACGCGCGAGCTGTCGGCTTACGGCATGGACCATATCGATCCCGACAAAAGCCTGAAGCTGCTGATCGTCGAAGCCTCCGACCGCATTCTGCCCGGCCTGCCGCCGCGCCTGTCGGGGGCTGCCGCCGAACGCCTGGCTGAACTCGGCGTCGAGATGCATATCAACGAGCGCGTGGTCGAAGTCCGCAAGGACGGCATGCTGACCGCCGACGGCAAGTTCATTCCCGCCAGCATGATGGTGTGGTCGGCCGGCATCAAGGCGCCGGATTTCCTGAAAGGCATCGATGGCCTGGAAACCAACCGCGTCAATCAACTGGTGGTGAAACCCACGCTGCAAACCACGCGCGACGACAATATTTTCGCGCTCGGCGACTGTGCCGCCTGCCCGATGCCGGACGGCAAATTCGTGCCGCCGCGCGCGCAGGCTGCGCACCAGCAGGCTTCCCACATGGCCAAGTCGATCTGCCGCCGTTTTCGCGGCAAGCCGCTGCTGGATTACGTCTATCGCGACTACGGTTCGCTGGTCGCGCTGGGGCGTTTTTCCACCGTCGGCAACCTGATGGGCGGCCTGTCGGGCGGCAGCATCATGATCGAAGGGGCGATGGCGCGGCTGGTGTACTGGTCGCTGCACAAGATGCACCAGATCGCCCTGCACGGCTGGGTCAAGACGTCGATGACGACCTACGCGCATTTCATCAGTACGCCGACCCGGGCGCGCATCAAGCTGCACTGAATGATCGGTTTTTTTCGGCCGCCGTGCTGGCATCCGTGCGCCGACGGCCGTTAGGCCGGGTCTTGCGGGCAGGCGGGTTTGTTCTCGCGCCATCTTGAAATCGGGCTTATTCCCCCACATTTAATGAGTACATTAAATGCTGGAGTGCTGTATGTCTGTCACCCGCCCCGCCGCCGTTGCGGGCATGTTTTACCCGGATAACCCGAGCGTGCTCAAGCGCACCGTTACTGACCTGCTGGCACACGCCAGGGTGGGGGATGGATTGCCTCCGCCCAAGGCCCTGATCGTGCCGCACGCTGGGTATGTTTATTCCGGCGCAGTCGCTGCCAGCGCCTATGCCCGGCTGGGCGCACAGCGCGACCGCATCCGCCGGGTGGTGCTGCTCGGCCCCACCCACCGCGTATATGTACGCGGGCTGGCCCTGCCCGATGCCGACCGCTTTGCCACCCCGTTGGGCGATATTCCGCTGGATCGTGAAGCCATGCAGCGCGTATCTGCCATGCCGCAGGTGACACTGAGCGCAGCCGCGCACCAGATGGAGCATTCGCTGGAGGTGCAACTGCCTTTCCTGCAGCAGGCATTGGGCGATTTCCAGCTGTTGCCGCTGGCGGTGGGCGAGGCCACGCCCGAGGAGGTGGCTGCCGTACTGGAAGCCGTGTGGGGCGGCGATGAAACGTTGATTGTGATCAGCTCCGACCTGTCGCATTTTTTGCCCGATGCGGTGGCGCGCAAGGTCGATGGCGACACGGTGAATGCCATTCTGGGGCTGGCGCCGCACCTCGATCACGAACAGGCCTGCGGCGCCACGCCGATCAACGGCCTGCTGCTGGCAGCCAAACGGCATGGCCTGCATCCGGTTGCGCTGGATGTGCGCAACTCCAGCGACACTGCCGGCGATCCGGAAAGGGTGGTGGGCTATGCTGCCTTCGCATTCCAGGCCGAAGCGGACCCTGGGTCCAGGCGAAAGGATCAACCGGATCAGATGGAGATTGAAAAAAAAGGCTCGATCCTGTTGCAGCTCGCGCGTGCCGAAATCGCCGGGGCGCTGGGGCAAGGTGTGGCATTCGAGGCCCAGCCCGGTTGGCTGAAGGAACCCGGCGCGAGTTTCGTCACGCTCACCCGGCAGGGCGAGTTGCGTGGCTGCATCGGCACGCTGGAGGCGCATCGGGCGCTGGGGGTGGACGTGCGTGAAAACGCCGTGGCGGCAGCGTTCCGCGATCCCCGCTTTGCACCGTTGAGCCGGGTCGAATTCGACGCCATTCGCGTCGAGGTTTCGGTGCTTTCCACCGCCGAGCCGATGGCCGTTGCGAGCGAAGCGGACGCGCTGGCCGTCCTGCGACCGCATATCGATGGCGTGATCTTTGAGGTTGGCCACGCCCGCAGCACCTTCCTGCCGCAGGTGTGGGAGCAGTTGCCCGAGCCCGCCGAGTTTCTCGCCCATCTCAAGCGCAAGGCGGGCGTGCCGGTGGATTTCTGGTCTGACAGCGTGCGCCTGTCACGCTATACGGTCAGCAAGTGGAAGGAGGCATCGCTATGAGCGTGATCGAATCGAACATCCCCGCGCGCTGGTGGCACCCGCTGCCCGACGGCCGCATCCAGTGCGACCTGTGTCCGCGCGACTGCAAGCTGCACGAAGGCCAGCGCGGCCTGTGCTTCGTGCGCAAGATGGAAGGCGGGCAAATGGTGCTCACCACCTATGGCCGCTCGTCCGGCTTCTGCGTCGACCCCATCGAGAAAAAGCCGCTGAATCATTTCTATCCAGGATCGTCGGTGTTTTCCTTCGGCACCGCGGGCTGCAATCTCGCCTGCAAGTTTTGCCAGAACTGGGATATTTCCAAGTCGCGCGAGACCGACACGCTGATGGATCAGGCGTCGCCGGACGAAATCGCCGCTGCGGCGGAACGGGCTGGCTGCAAGAGCGTGGCCTTCACCTACAACGACCCGGTGATCTTTGCCGAATATGCGATGGACGTGGCCGACGCCTGTCATGCGCGCGGCCTCAAGACGGTGGCGGTCACCGCCGGCTATATTCACGACGAGCCGCGCCGCGCGTTCTACGCAAAGATGGACGCAGTCAATGTCGACCTGAAAGCCTTTACCGAGGATTTCTATTTCAAACTGACCGGCGCGCATCTGCAGCCGGTGCTCGATACCCTGATCTATTTGAAGCGTGAAACCGGTGTCTGGTTCGAGATCACCACACTGCTGATCCCGGGACACAACGATTCCGACGCCGAACTCTCGGCGATGAGCCAGTGGATCATGCGCGAACTGGGTCCCGACGTGCCGCTGCATTTTTCCGCCTTCCATCCAGACTGGAAGATGATGGACGTACCGCCGACGCCGGCGTCGACGCTGACGCGCGCGCGCGACATCGCGCTGAAGGCCGGACTGCATTACGTCTACACCGGCAACGTGCACGACACCGCGGGCGGCACCACATCCTGCCCGGGCTGCCATGCGCCGCTGATTGCGCGCGACTGGTACCGCATCGACCAGTACAGCGTCACGCCGGACGGCCACTGCCCGCACTGCGGCACCGCCATCGCCGGCCGCTTTGGCGCGTTCAGCCAAGCCTTTGGCAACCGCCGCATTCCGATTGCCCTGCATCCGGAGCCTCGTCCATGACCGCCTCCACGCTGGTTCATATCCCTGCCGGCGGTGTGACCGTCGAAGGCATGCTGGAGATTCCCGAGCATGCGGTTGGACTGGTGCTGTTCGCCCATGGCAGCGGCTCATCGCGCCACTCGCCACGCAACAACTATGTTGCGGGCGTGCTGCGCGAGGCGGGCGTGGGTACGCTGCTGATGGATTTGCTGACCCCGGAAGAGGATCGTGATTATTCCCGGCGTTTCGATATCGGCCTGTTGACGCAGCGCCTGCTGGAGGCAGCGCGCTGGGCACAAACGCTGCCCGTCGCCGGCAGTTTGCCCTTGGGGTTTTTTGGCGCCAGCACCGGCGCGGCGGCCGCGATCGAGGCCGCCGCACTCATGGGAGCCGATGCCCAAGCCATCGTTTCACGTGGCGGTCGTCCTGATCTGGCCAGCCGCGAGGCCCTGGCAACGGTGGCTGCGCCCACGCTGATGCTGGTGGGTGGCTGGGATGACGGGGTGATTGACCTCAACCAGCAGGCCTACGACCAGTTGCGCTGTGAAAAGAAACTGCTGATTGTTCCGGGCGCCACCCACCTGTTCGAGGAAGCCGGCACGCTGGAAGAAGTGGCGCGCCAGGCAGCGCTGTGGTTTGCGGGACATTTCGCACCGGCTGCCCGCTAGTGCATCGCTCGCGCTGCAACGATCGGGTTCAGGGGTTACGTGTCCGGGTGGGCTGACAGTGCAGCGCTCCGCTCATGCCTTTCCTGGCATTCAATGCAGCGCTTGGCAGTGGGGTAGGCGTGCAGGCGGGCGAACGCGATCGCGTCCCCGCAGTCGAGACACACGCCATACGTTTGCTCCTTGACGCGCCGGAGCGCGGCTTCGATATCCCGCAATGCATGGACATGGCGATCCACGACAACCATATTGAAATCCGCCAGGGTGCTGGCCATGGACTCATCGCCACTGTCGCCAGGTTCGTTGTTGAGCAGGTCGATGCGATGTTGTTCGCCCGAATTCTCCAGTTCCTGACGGACCTCGGCCAATACGGTCTGATAATCCTGCTTCAACTGCAAAACGAGCTGATCGAGTTGGGATGGACTGAGCGCAGTCATTGGGTCTCCTGAGTGTGTGACGTTATAGCACCTGTCCGCCGCCGGACTATCGGATGGGCGGGCGCTCCCTTCAATCAAGGCAATATCGCATCCGCCCGGCGATCCGGCACGACTACTGAATCTTCACTTCGGTTGCCTTGGGCTTGTTTTCGGCGGTTTTAGGCAGGCTCAGGTTGAGCATGCCGTCCTTGTATTCGGCTTTGATCTGGGCGGCATCCACGTTGCCGGGCAACGTGAAACTGCGCATGAAGCTGCCGTAAAAGCGTTCGATGCGGTGGAATTTCTTGTCTTTTTCTTCCTTCTCCTGCTTGCGCTCGCCGCTGATGCTCAACATCCCGTTTTCGATGTTGACCTTGATGTCTTCCTTGCGCACCTCCGGGAGTTCGGCCTTGATGGTGAACGCTTTGTCGGTCTCGCTGATATCCACCTTGGGTGACCATTCCGTCGTTGAAAACGCTTCGCGACCCAGGCTTGGCCAGCCGAGTTTCGACGTGTAACGATCAAACAGGTCTTCGATTTCACGGATGGGTTCCCACTTGACGAGTGCCATGATTTTCTCCTTGAACACATGTGCCAGAAAATGACCGTCGGCATGCCTGCAACCGGAATCGACGGTCAGGACAACTCAATCTAGGTACAGAACGTACCAAAAGCAATCCAAGCCTAAAACCCATTCCAAACCTGACTATCTATAAATAAGACCTGCGTGTATTTTTACAAATCAATGTTTTGAATGGGATTTGTGGCATCACACAACCGGCGCTTGATGGGCGGTGACGCGTCTGGCTTTTCTGGATCGCTGCACTACGCTGGGTAGCGACGACACGGATGGGTTGACTGTGCATATCCAGAGCCTCACTGCAGAGCAGTCTCTCGCCAGCTTGCATACCTCGGTTGCGGGGCTGACGGGATCCGAGGCGGCGCGGCGACAGGCGGAATTTGGTCCGAATCATGTCGAGGAAGTGCGGCGCGAGAACCTGCTGCTTGGTTTTGCCCGCGAGTTCACCCATTTCTTCGCCATCATCCTGTGGCTGGGCGCGGCGCTGGCATTTTTCGCCGAATATTTCGACCCCGGCCAGGGCATGGCGCGACTGGGGGTCGCCATTGTCGGCGTCATCCTCATCAACGGCATTTTTTCATTCTGGCAGGCCTACAAGGCCGAGCGGGCGATCGCTGCGCTGCGCCAGTTGCTGCCGCAGCAGGTGGTGGCAATGCGCGGCGGCGAGGCCGTGCAATTGTTGGCGACCGAGTTGGTGCCGGGCGACCTGGTGCTGCTGGAAGAGGGCGCGCGGGTGCCAGCCGACTGCCGGCTGATCGAGGCGTTCAGGCTGCGCATCAACACGGCGACGGTCACCGGCGAATCCCTGCCCAAGGCCTGCAATGCCGATCCCCACCCGGAGGTGTCGCCGCTGTTTGCACACAACATTGTGCTGGCCGGCACGGCGGTGGTGTCGGGGCAGGCGCGCGCGGTGGTGTATGCCACCGGCATGCGCACCGAGTTCGGCAAGATCGCCCATCTGACCCAGACGACAGGCGAGGCGATTTCGCCGTTGCAGCGCGAGATCGCGCGGCTGTCGCGCATCGTGGCGTTTATTGCCACTGGCCTCGGCGGCGTGTTTTTCCTGATTGGCCTGGCGCTCGGCTTGCCGTTCTGGGGAAACCTGCTGTTCGCCATCGGCATCATCGTCGCCAACGTGCCGGAGGGTCTGTTGCCGACGGTGACGCTATCGCTGGCGATGGCCATCCAGCGCATGGCCAGGCGCAACGCGCTGGTGCGCCACCTGTCCGCAGTGGAAACGCTCGGCTCGACCACGGTGATCCTGTCCGACAAGACCGGCACGCTGACGCAGAACCGCATGTCGGTGCGGCGTTTGTGGCTGGGTGGTGATTTTGTTACGGCGGACGAACTGGTGACGCAGCCGCGGCTGGCGGTAGATCACCTCGCGCTCTTCATCAATGCCGCGCTTTGCCATAACCTGAAAGAAACCAACAATCACGGCAAGCACGAGTGGCTGGGCGACCCGATGGAAGGGGCACTGGTTGGCATGGGGCGGCAGGTGGCTGGCAGGCTCGACGCCTATACGCGCATCAGTGAAATTCCCTTCGATACCGAGCGCAAGCGCATGTCGGTGTTGATCGAGGCGCCGCAGGGTCGCAGGCTGTATTGCAAGGGCGCGCTGGAGACGGTGCTCGCCGCATGCGTGTCCGTGCAACTCGATGGCCGGGTCGTGCCGCTCGATGATGCGGTGAAAACCCGTCTGCTTGCCGCGCAGGACACCATGGCTGAACGCGGCCTGCGCGTGCTGGCATTCGCCCACGGCGTGGTCGCCGAGGGTATGCCGACCGAGGAGCGCGGCCTGACCCTGGCAGGGCTGGTCGGGCTGGAAGACCCACCCCGTGCCGAGGTGCCGCAAGCCATTGCGCGCTGTGCCATGGCCGGGATCCGCGTGATCATGGTGACCGGCGACCATCCGCACACGGCGCAAGCCATCGCCCGCGAAATCGGTCTGGTGAAGACCGATCAGCTGGTTGTCATGAGCGGGGAGGATTTGCGCCGGCTGTCGCCCGCGCAGCTTCAACTGGCGCTGGATGCGCCGGAAATCCTGTTCGCCCGCGTTGGCGCGGCGCAGAAAATGCAACTGGTCGAAGCCCTGCAGAAAAAGGGCGAGATCGTCGCGGTGACAGGCGATGGGGTGAACGATGCCCCGGCCCTGAAGGCAGCCGATATCGGCGTGGCCATGGGCGTCGCCGGAACCGATGTGGCGAAGGAAGCGGCCGACCTGATCCTGCTTGACGACAACTTCGCCAGCATCGTCAGCGCCATCGAGGAAGGGCGCGCGGTATTCGACAACCTGCGCAAGTTTCTCACCTACATCCTGTCCTCGAATATTCCCGAACTGGTGCCTTATCTCGCCTTCGTGCTGTTCCGCATTCCACTGCCGCTGACCATCATCCAGATCCTCGCGGTCGACCTCGGTACCGACATGCTGCCCGCCCTGGCGCTTGGCGCCGAAAAACCCGATCCCGCAGTCATGCAGCGGCCACCGCGCGCGCGCAGCGAACGCCTGCTGTCGTGGGGACTGATCGTCCGCGCCTATCTGTTTCTGGGGGTGCTGGAAGCGGCTGCGGCGATGGCTGTTTTCTTCATTGTGCTCAACGCCGCCGGATGGATCTATGGCGATACGCTCGCCCGCTCAGACCCGCTGTATCTGCAGGCGACCGCGGCCTGCCTGACGACGATCGTGGTGATGCAGGTGATGAACGTGTTTCTGTGCCGTCATCCGCTCAAGTCCGCGCGCTCATTCGGGCTGTTCAGCAACCCGCTGATCCTGCTGGGCATCGTGGCGGAACTGCTGCTGCTGCTGTTCATTCTCTATACCCCGACCGGCAACTGGCTGTTCGGTACGGCGCCGGTGGGCGCGGAGGTGTGGCTGCTCGCGCTGGCCGGTGCCGTGCTGATGGGCGGGCTGGAAGAACTGCGCAAGGCATGGTTGCGCTCGGCCCAGGCAAGACAGCGTCGCGTCGCGCTCAGGCCTGGCTGAGAATGGCCTCGACTTCCGCGTCCTCAATCTGTGGAAACTCGGCATAGAACTGCCCCACTGCACGGAAGGAGACCGGCGCATGCAGGCACACCACCTCGTCGGCATACGGTCGAATTTTTTCCAGTGTGTCGGGTGGTGCCACCGGCACCGCGCAGATCAGCCGCGCCGGTTGCTGCGCGCGCAGTGCATGCAGCGCGGAGATCATGGTTGCCCCGGTCGCGAGGCCGTCGTCCACCACGATGACGATGCGCCCGGCCGGGTTGATCGGTGGCCGCAACGGGGTGTACTGCGCGCGGCGCTGGCGTATGGTCTCGAGCTGCGCCTGCTTTTCCTGTTGCAGATAAGCGGGCGTGCCGCCGGCCGATTCGGCATAGTCGGCGATGTAGGTCCAGCCTGACTCGTCGACCGAGCCGATGGCGAATTCCGGGTTGAACGGCGCGCGCAGCTTGCGCACCAGCACCACGTCGAGTTCGCCTTCCAGCGCCCGCGCCAGTTGCAGGCCCATCGGCACCGCGCCGCGCGGGATGGCGAGAATCAGTGGATGGCGTCCCTTGTAGTCAGCCAAAGCTGCCGCCAGCAAATCAGCGGCCTGATGGCGATTGGCAAAAATCATGACGATCTCCTCACGTGGGTTGACGTTTCATCTTAGCGGTTGCCGGCCGTCGCCGGAGTGGTAGATGAACTCCGGCGGGCTGCGGGAGTGTGCCCTTCACCTGAAAGGCCGCGATCGGGAAATCGTGGATGGCTTTGCTGTATGCCGTATGGAATTTGACACGCTCGCCGGTGAGCTCACATAACCACGGCTCTTGCGAGTCCGGTGCCGGTTTGGCGAAGGCCAGCGGGGTGAACAAGGCAAGGTTGAGTGCCCCATCCGGCGCGCGGGCGGACTGGAACGCGAATGCATCGACTCTGGCTGCCCGCATTTTTGCCCCCAGCGCCTGGCTTGCGCGGTAATCCGAGGGGTGCTGCAACGCATCCCGATGCTGGGCGAAGGGCGGGTCTTGCAGTCGCAGGCCGGCATGCGACTGAACCGCCACGCCAAACAGGGTGTGCTGGGTGTCCAGCTTGCCGGAGGGCGGCGTGGCCATGCCCGCCCAGAATACAAAACGGTAATAGGCGGCCTCTGCCAGCACCGTTTCGATAGCCAGCGAGCCGTAAAAAAGGCTGGGTTCGCTGCACGTGCCGAAGCGTGAACCGTGTTTCAGCGGGGTGTAACGAAACGGGGTCGCCAGCAGGTAGTGCAGGTGTTCGGTGCCTTTGCGCCGGCGTGGCTTGGTGGTTTCCAGCAGGTTTTCCAGCACGGCCTGGCGGTCGAGCGATGCCACCAGGTGGTTGGTCGCCACCTGTTCCTGGCTTTCCACCAGGCGCAGCAGTACGCCGGACAGTTCGACGCGCGGGGCCTGGATTAAAACCGCCTCCCAGTCGACCACCTATAGTTTCCCGCGCATGGCATCCAGGTATTCCAGCACGGTGATCAGACCCTGCACGGTTTTAACCTGCTCGGCCGGAATGCCGCCGGTGTGAAGGTTGTCGGTTTGCATCCAGTGCCGCATCTGCTGTGGATTGCCACCGACCAGCACGTAGAGCGCGCGGTAGCAGCGGATGAACAGCAGCGCCAGTTCGCCCGCCTTGCTGCCGGCAGCGATGCGGCCACGGCTGATGACAGTGCGATCCTTGCCGATGATTTCACCCAGCTCAGCCTGGCTCATGCCCAGGTGTTTGCCCGCATTGGCGAGGGCTTCGGCCAGCACGCTGGAAGGGTCGATGTCGGGTGCGAGTGCGAGACTCATGGGCGTATTCTTACCGGATTTTGTGTAAATCTAGCACAAATTAAACATTATTGTGTTTTTGGCACATTGTTGCGCGCAACCGTTTTGGCCGGGCGCGCCTGCGGGTGACACCCCAACCACGCTGCTCCGCGCACGCCGCTCGAGTCGCCGAATTTCGGTGGCACCAGTCGGGTATCGACCCGTTCGGAAAACACGTAACGCCGCCAGAGTTTCGGCACCGTGTCGTAGAGGCGGGCGATGTTCGACAGGCCGCCACCGAGCACGATGACGTCGGGGTCAAGCAGGTTGATGACGCTGGCGAGCGCGCGGGCCAGGCGTTCCTCGTAGCGCGCCAGGGTGGCGCTGCAGGGGCCGTAGCCCGCTGCAGCAAGCTGTGCGATCTCCACGGCGGGCAGGTCTTCGCCGCCGTAGCGCACATGGTCGGCGGCAAAGCCGGGGCCGGACAGCCAGGTTTCGATGCAGCCTTTTTTGCCGCAGTAGCAGGCGGGCGCGGTTGCGAGTTCGCGCGGGCTGGGCCAGGGGTGCAGGACGGGCTCGCCGGTGGCGGGATGGCTGCCAGTGGACGCGCGGTCGGACGGCGCAGCGGCGAACTGGAAATAGGGCAGCGGCGAATGCCCCCATTCGCCGGCGATGGCGTTGGCGCCATTCAGGACGTGGCCGCGCACCGCCACGCCGCCCCCGACACCGGTTCCCAGAATGACGCCGAACACGGTTTCCGCCCCTTCGGCGGCGCCGTCGGTCGCTTCGGACAGCGCCAGGCAGTTGGCGTCGTTGGCAAGCCGAATCTCCCGATTCAGCGCGCGTTCAAGATCTTCCTTTAGCGGCCGGCCATTGAGGCAGGTCGAATTGCAGTTTTTCATCAAGCCGCTGGCGGGCGAGATCGCGCCGGGGGTGCCGACCCCAACGGTGCCGGTTTGATTGAGCCCGGCTTCGGCATCCGCAACCAGGTGGGCCAGGGCGGCAACCGTGCCGGGATAGTCGCCCTGCGGGGTGGCAATGCGGCGGCGCAGGACTTCACCGCCACAGTGATCGAGCGCGATCAGCTCGATTTTGCTGCCGCCAAGGTCGATGCCGAGGCGGAGGGCGGGGGGCTCAGTGCTAAAATCGCGCATTATTTTTGCGTTGGAATCAACATGGCAGGACATTCGAAGTGGGCCAACATCCAGCATCGCAAGGGACGCCAGGATGCCAAGCGCGGCAAGATATTCACCAAGCTTATCAAGGAAATTACGGTGGCAGCCAAGATGGGCGGCGGCGACGTGGCGATGAACCCGCGCCTGCGGCTGGCGATCGACAAGGCCAAGGCCGAGTCGATGCCGAAGGACAACATTGAAAACGCCGTCAAGCGTGGCAGCGGCCAGCTCGACGGCATCAACTACGAAGAAGCGCGCTACGAAGGCTACGGCATCGGCGGCGTCGCGGTGATTGTCGACTGTCTGACCGACAACAAGGTGCGCACCGTTGCCGACGTGCGCCATGCGTTCACCAAGCACGGCGGCAACATGGGCACCGATGGCTGCGTGGCGTTCCAGTTCAAGCACTGCGGGCAGATCATTCTGGAGCCGGGCGCCAGCGAAGACGCCGTGATGGAAATCGCACTCGACGCCGGGGCCGACGACATCATCCCCAACGAGGACGGCTCGATCGAAGTGCTGACCTCGCCCGACCCCAAGGCGTTTGAAACGGTGAAGGAGGCGCTGGAAAAGGCCGGTTTCAAACCGGCGGTCGCCGAAATCACCCTGCGTCCCGAAGCCGAGACCGAACTCGCCGGCGACGACGCCGTGAAAATGCAGAAGATTCTGGATGCGCTCGAGGTGCTGGATGACGTGCAGGATGTCTACACCAACGCCGTGCTGCCGGAATAGTCCCCGCTTTGCGCATCCTCGGCATTGATCCCGGTCTGCGCATCACCGGCTTTGGCTTGATCGAACAATCCGGCCAGAAGCTGACCTACGTCGCCAGCGGCGTCATCAAAAGCGGCGAGGGCGAATTGCCGCAACGCCTGGGCGTATTGTTTGCCGGGCTGAATGAAGTGATCGCCACCTGGCAGCCCGACACCTGCGCGGTGGAAATCGTCTTCGTCAACGTTAATCCGCAATCCACCCTGTTGCTTGGGCAGGCTCGTGGCGCGGCCATCTGCGCGGCGGTGACGAACCAATTGGCGGTGGCGGAATATACGGCGCTGCAAATCAAGCAGGCGGTGGCCGGCCACGGCAAGGCAGCAAAAGAGCAGGTGCAGGAAATGGTCAAGCGTTTGTTGAGCTTGCCCGTCGCACCGACTGCCGACGCCGCCGATGCCCTGGCCTGCGCGATTACCCATGCCCATGGCAGCCGCCTTGGTATCCATTCCACAGCGGGTTATCGTGTTAAAAGCGGACGTCTGGTGTGAACGGGAACACATAGTGATAGCGAGAATTACAGGCACGCTTGCAGCCAAACAGCCGCCCCAGGTGCTGGTGGATGTGGGCGGCATCGGCTATGAAATCGACGTGCCCATGAGCACGTTTTACAACCTGCCCGCAGTGGGCGAAAAAGTCAGCCTGCTCACTCATCTGACGATCCGCGAGGACGCGCATCTGCTGTACGGTTTTGCCAGCGAAATCGAGCGCACGGCGTTTCGTGAGCTGCTGAAAGTCTCCGGGATCGGCGCCAAAACCGCCTTGTCGGTGTTGTCTGGCTTGAGCGTGAATGATTTGTCCGTCGCGATTGCCGCGCAGGAAATTGGCCGCATCGTCAAAGTCCCGGGCATTGGCAAAAAAACTGCCGAACGCCTGTTGCTGGAACTCAAGGGCAAGCCGGTGTTTGCCGGGGCGATTGCCGGCGTCACACCGGCCGGGGTGTCGGACGATGTGCGTCAGGCCTTGCTGGCGCTGGGCTACAACGAGCGCGAGACGACCGAGGCGCTACGCGCGCTGCCGCCCGACCTGGCAGTCGGCGAAGCCATCCGGCAAGCCCTGCGCGGGTTGTCGCGGGCGTGAATATGACGCGCCCCAGCTCGCCGCATCGCCCCGCTTCACTGCGCCGTTATTTTTTGTGGCTGCTGATGGGTGTGATCGGTCTGTTTTTGGCCGGCATGACGTTAAGCATGGTGTTCAGCCTGCGCGTAAATGAAACCGCCGAAATGCGCCTGCTGCTGGTGGAGGCTGAGCAGACGCAAGCCAGCGTGGCACGCGACTGGAATTATTATCAGGAAGTCGTCGACAACCTGGCACACGATCCGGAACTGATCAATTTAATGCTGGTTGGGTCGGACGAAGACAAGGCGGAATGGGCCATGTCGCGCCGGCGTCTGTTGCCGGGAATATTGGGCTTGGCGTTGACCGATCCGCACGGGACGGTTTATGGCGACCCCGAGGCGCTGCGAATAGGACCGACTTGCCTGAGCGACCTGCATCAACCCCAGAACGGTGCCTTGAACCGGGTGCTGGTGCATCGCGATCGCCCCGGGTTTGAACACGCCGACTTGCTCACGGAAGTGCGGGGGCCGGGAGGAGAAACGCTGGGCAAGCTGTTTGTGAGTGTGCGGCTGGAGCAACTGCAGCGCATCCTCGACGACTCAACCAGTCCGGGCGACGCCACTCGCCTGCTGGATGGTGCCGGGCGGACCATGGTGAGCAGCGGAGCCGTGCAGCAACCCTCGCGCGAGGTGCGATTGCAGGTGCCGGCGATGGGATGGACGCTGGTGGCGCAGTCACCAGTCCGGTTTGGCGGGTTTGGCGGTTGGTTGCAAATGCTGGCGGGCATTCTCACGCTGGCGGGCGTGCTGGTCCTGCTGGTCGTCATGGTATTGCGGTTGCGCCGGCCGGTGATGCAGGACATCACGGCGGCGCAGGAAGCGCTGACGTGTCTGACGCGCGATGAATCATTTCCGCCTATCGTGACGCGCTATGTGGAATTCGTGCCGGCCGCTGAAAACATCAACCGCATTGCGCTGCACGTGCAGGCGCAACGCGAGCGCCTGGAACACCTGAGCCTGACTGATCCGCTCACCGGCTTGCCCAACCGGCGAGCCTTCGAAGTGTATTTTTCGCAAGCCTTGGGGCTGGCTGAACGGCAACATGCGGTTGCGCTGGTGATGATCGATGTGGATAGTTTTAAAACCGTCAACGACCGCCATGGTCATGGCGTGGGTGACCAGGTATTGCTCGCCCTGGCGCAGTCGCTGAAAGCCTTGACCCGACGTGCCGATCTGGCCGCGCGTCTGGCCGGCGATGAATTTACGGTACTGCTGTCCGATCTTGATGCGGCGGGGGTCGATGCCTGGTATCAGCGCCTGGATGACCATTTCAAAGCCGGACTGGGTGCCATTGGCCTGGATTTGCAAACCGGCCTCAGTGCAGGGCAGACCTGGCTTGGCACGTCCGCTGTCGATTCGATGAATGCCGCGTTGATCCGTGCCGACCGCGCGTTGTATCAGGCGAAAGCACGCGGACGCGATCAATTGGTGCAGTACGCCATGCTTGGCGCGGATACCCCGGAGTAGAATCCACGCTTGTTTGCCCCTCCGTCCCCGCTTCCGGCGTCATGATCGAAACCGACCGTCTTATTGCACCCGCCGCCGTCAGCCCCGTCGAAGAACAGATCGAGCGCGCATTGCGGCCGCGCACGCTGGCCGAATATGTCGGCCAGGTGAAAGCGCGCGAACAGCTCGAAATTTTCATTCATGCGGCCAGAAAGCGCAGCGAGGCGCTCGACCATGTGCTGCTGTTCGGCCCGCCGGGGCTGGGCAAGACCACGCTGGCACACATCATCGCGCGCGAGATGGGCGTCAACCTGCGGCAGACCTCGGGGCCGGTGCTCGAACGCGCAGGCGATCTGGCGGCGCTGCTGACCAACCTCGAACCCAACGACGTACTGTTCATCGACGAGATTCACCGCCTGAGTCCGGTGGTCGAAGAGGTGCTGTATCCCGCACTGGAGGACTTCCAGATCGACATCATGATCGGCGAAGGCCCGGCGGCGCGCTCGGTCAAGCTCGACCTGCCGCCGTTCACTCTGATCGGCGCCACCACGCGCGCGGGCATGCTGACCAACCCGCTGCGCGACCGCTTCGGCATCGTCGCGCGGCTGGAGTTTTATACGGCCGAAGAACTCGGCTTCATCGTCCACCGTTCGGCCGGGCTGTTGCAGATGAACCTGGAGGAAGCCGGCGCGCTGGAAATCGCCAAACGATCGCGCGGCACGCCACGCATTGCCAACCGCTTGTTGCGGCGGGTGCGCGACTACGCCGAGGTGAAGGCCGATGGCCACGCCACCGGCGCGGTGGCCGATGCGGCGCTGGTGATGCTCGACGTCGATCGCGCCGGGCTCGACATGATGGACCGCAAGCTGCTGTCGGCCGTGGTCGAAAAATTCATGGGTGGTCCGGTCGGGCTGGACAACATCGCCGCCGCCATCGGCGAAGAGCGCGACACCATCGAGGATGTGCTGGAACCCTACCTGATCCAGCAGGGCTACCTGCAACGCACCCCGCGCGGCCGCATCGCCACGCCGCTGGCGTACCGCCACCTTGGCCTCGCTGTTCCGTCGAGCGAGGCGGATCTGTTTTGAAGACAGCGTTTTGAACACGATGTTTCAGTGGCCCGTCCGCGTGTATTGGGAAGACACCGATACGAGCGTGGTATTGGTATGGACATGGCAGCAGCGTGTTGACGCGTTATGGACATGTTTACCTGTTCCGCGATGAATTGGTTATGCCTTAAATTCACATAACCCTAATGAACTCTGAAATCTCCAATGCGCCAGCCACGTCCTTCCATGAGCATTGCCATGAGTTTGAGGTTCGTGACTACGAGTGCGACATGGCTCATGTGGTCAATAACGCGGTGTACCACAACTATCTCGAACACGCGCGGCACGTCTTTCTTAAGACCATCGGGGTCAACTTTGGGGATTTGGCGCGCCGGGGAATCGGTTTGGTGGTCACCCGAATGGAGGCTGATTTCAAGTCCTCACTGGTGAGCGGCGATAGGTTTGTTGTACGAACCTCGATGACTCGCAAGGGGCGGCTTCGCCTCCAGTTCAATCAAAGCATCCATCGGTTGCCAGACAATCGACTCATGCTCACAGCTGTGGTGACTGGAACGGCCTTGAACGAGCGGGGGCGCCCGGAGATCCACCCTGATCTTGAGCGTGCGTTTGATAGCCTCAGTACCGGTAGCCAGTAAGTACAGAAAACGGTGGTTTTGCGAACAGCTGTCGGCAGCGCGCATGCCCTTGTTGGAAATCTTCATCCGGGAGTTCCTGCGGACGGTCAGCACATTTTCAAACGCGGCCTGCGTAGCGACTACACGAGCCGGCAGGACAACCTGTTTGCCCTGCGAGGCAAGCAGCTGATGGCGACGCACCTGTAGCAGAACCTGTACCGGGATCGATTCTTCACGGAGCACGACGAGTTAGCGCGAACCGCCCGGAGAACCGTTTGCTGCACGCTGCAAACTGGAATTCGTGTTCGCGGATATTCCCACCTCCGGGCAACCGAGACTCGATTTTCAGCGGGTGCGGCTCGACCGAGACATGAAAAGTTCTTGGATGGCCTACGGCTGAAAGGCTGTGTCAACTTAAGACAAACGCATCAGCTCACTCGGATCAACCGATAAAGCATCGGCCAATCTGCATATATTTACTAGCGCGATGTTGCGCTGACCCCGCTCCACCCCACCTAGATAACTACGGGCAATACCGCTCTCAAGGGCAAGCTTTTCTTGTGACCAGCCTAGCTGCTTGCGAAGTTCTGCTACACGTCGGCCGAACAAGACGAGGGGGTTTTTTCTGGAGGAGAAGCTGGCGGCCCGGGACATGGGCCAATCCTAAGAATTAGATTACTATAGGGCCACGCTCTATGAGTGACAATTTGCAATGAAAGATCAGCTCAACCCCAAAATCAGACACCTTTCAGAGGCACAGATCCATGCGCTGATGTCCAGGTACTATGACGGTGAGCCTATTGATGCGCTCCTGCATGCATATCGGGTCGCCTGCCACCCGAGCCAGCTTTGCAAGTTGTTTCCTCCGGAAGTTCTGCCCGAGAAGCCGTGTCCCTACTGTCAAGTGGCCATGGTTCGCGAGCGGTTTTCCCGTACATCTGCTAGCTACAGTCGTCATGAAAGCCATTGCCCGTCATGCGGGCACCATGATGGGGCTCGATACTGCCGATGCGTACATTGCAGGGCGGCAGAACAGCAGGAAAACGAACGGCGGCTTTCTGAGCAATCACGGAAGATTTTGGAGTATTGCCGGCAGACTTGGCCTTCATCACGACCCCAACCTGTGGCACGTGACCTAGGGCTTCGCGAGGCGGTTGCTTTGTTAGCCTTGACGCGGTCATGCTCGTATGTGGAAGCAGCCAGCACCGAACAAGTAAGCCCTGGCCACCGGACAATTGAAGCCCTGCAACATGCGACGGTTCCGTTTGCACCGGAAGGAGAGCTGAGCTTGGAGTTCATGCACGAACTGAGGGAAGCTGGCCTGCTGGGCATATCAGAGCTTTCGAGCATTGAAGCCTTCAAGTTCGAGGGATCTGAGATGGCCGGTTACCACCCGTCTAAAGTCAGATGGGCGGTCACTTTGGCCGATCCACAGCTGCTGCTCAATGACATCGAGCAGACCGCTTCCGATCGTTCCTCTTGGCCACCTCATTGGTCTGATGCCGTGAAGGACATGTGGTTTGATATCGCACTAGCCGAGTCCAAGGAGTTCTACCGCTATTGCGCGGCAGAGCGGGGGTTGCCTGAGTCAGGAGCAACCAGTACTGACGCAATGCTACGGAATCTGCTCCGGAGTTTTTCAGTCGCGCAGTGCTACCGGATCATCTGGGCGGGAGCAAAGGAGGCCTCGGATTTTCTGGTCAGAAAAAAATCCACGAGGCCGCATGCGGCCAACTACATGATCGGCTCATGCCAACGCTGGGCTGACAAGGCAAGAGCCGAAAATTGGGATGTGGCCCACTACAAACGAAACTTCAACCTGCCGCGCAGCTCGATAAGCTACGTGTTCTTTGATGTATTCCTGAAGACCGGAGATGCTGGCTTTAACGATGTGAACCGCCCCGGGTTTTGAGGAGGCTCCTTTTCCCAAGAGAATGGAGCCATGATGAAGAAACCCACGACGAAAAAATATTCTCCTGAAGTACGCGAACGCGCGGTGCGCATGGTGCAGG